>Ga0207694_10000032_pt1 | contig 212686 bp, 194 predicted proteins | sample KBSC34metaG_FD_184353 | JGI IMG/M metagenome (GOLD analysis project Ga0207694, IMG submission 184353) | Corn rhizosphere microbial communities from Kellogg Biological Station, Michigan, USA - KBS C3-4 metaG (SPAdes) (version 2) | ecosystem: Host-associated > Plants > Roots > Rhizosphere >... | reverse complement strand
TCTCCCAGGTTCAGCGTCTGATACTCTGCTTCCGCCCAGTTCTCCCCCATCCACCTAACCCCCGTAGCTGTGGACAGATGTTCACTCCTGTCCACTCTAGCCCGATTTGAGGGTAATGGGTAGCCCGTCCCGGGAGAGGTAGATTCCCCGGCGCCTGCGCCGATCCCACCGGCGTCGCGACCGCTGACGTGGCACTGGTTTCCGCAGGCCACACGGCTGTGGAGGCCACCCCCCTCGCCCGGTACGGGAGAGGGACAGGCGCGGAGCGCCAGGGAGAGGGCGCCGGCCGCGGATGCGCGATGGACTCCGAACCCGAACGCAATCCGCTCCAGCCTGGCGGATCGGCTTCGCGGCCGCAGTGTACCGGGGACCGATGCCGCACCCCTCTCCACCCCGGGTCACTCCGCATGCCGACGACGCTCGAATCCACCCTCGTCCTCCCCACCGCCGACGACGTGCGCGCCGCGGCCGGGCGCCTGCACGGCGCGGCGAGCGCCACCCCGGTGCTGACCTCGCGCACCCTCGACGCGCTGACCGGCGCCACGCTCTTCCTGAAGTGCGAGAGCTTCCAGCGCGGGGGCGCTTTCAAGTTCCGCGGCGCCTACAACGCGGTGTCCAGGCTGTCGCCGGAGGAGCGGGCGCGCGGGGTGCTCGCCTACTCGTCGGGGAACCACGCGCAGGCGGTGGCGCTCACCGGACGGCTGCTGGGGGTGCGGGCGGTGATCGTGATGCCGCAGGACGCGCCCGCCGCCAAGCTCGACGGCACCCGCGGCTACGGCGCCGAGGTGGTGCTCTACGACCGCCACGGGCGCTCCCGCGAGGAGATCGCCGCCGAGCTGCGGGAGGAGCGGGGGATGACGCTGATCCCGCCCTACGACCACCCCGACGTGATCGCCGGCCAGGGGACGGCGGCGCTGGAGATGATCGCGGAGACGGGGCCGCTGGACGTGGTGATGACCCCGTGCGGCGGTGGCGGCCTGCTGAGCGGAACCGCGCTCGCGGCGAAGTCGGTATCCCCTGGCGTGCGGGTGATCGGCGTGGAGCCCGAGCTGGCGGACGACGCCACGCGCTCCTTCCGCACGGGCGAGCTGCAGAGCGTCCACAACCCGCCCACCATCGCCGACGGCCTGCGGACGCCGGCGCTCGGCCGCTACACCTTCCCCCTGGTGCGCGCGAACGTCGACGAGATGCGCACCGTCACCGAGCGGCAGATCGTGGAGGCGATGCGCTTCCTGTGGACGCGGATGAAGCTGGTGGTGGAGCCTTCCGGCGCCGTGCCCCTCGCCGCGGTGCTCGCGGACCCGGAGGCGTTCCGCGGCCGCCGCGTGGGGATCGTGATCAGCGGCGGCAACGTCGACCTCTCCGCCGCCTGCGAGCTCTTCGCGCAGCCGTAAACGCCGTAAACAGAACGCCTCACACGGAGTCAACGGAGTCAGCGGAGTCGTTCTCCGTTGACTCCGTTGACTCCGTGTGAGTTCGTGCGTTGAGCCGGGGAATCGGAACGATCTTCGGCAACGTGGTCTCAGTCGAAGACGGGCCGCGGAAAGAGGCGCACGTGCTCGGCGAGGGCGGCCAGCGCGCCCGCCAGCGTCGCGGAGAGCTCCGGGTCCGCGGCGATTCCGCGTGCGTCGAGGCCGCGGCCGGAGACCGGGAGCGCGACGCACGCCGTCTCCACCAGCACGCCCGACATCGTCCTCACCGTCTCCGCCAGCTGCGCCTGCGCGTGCACCGAGTGCGGCGACGCGTTCACCAGCGCCACGGGCTTCGCGACGAACTCGGGCCCGCCCACCAGCCAGTCGAGCGCGTTCTTCATCGACCCCGGCACCCCGTGCGCGTACTCGGGGCTGGAGACGAGCAGCGCGTCCGCGGCTCCCACCGCCGCGCGCAGCTCCGCGACCGCGGGCGGCAGCACGCCCATCTCCACGTCGGGGTTGAAGTGCGGCAGCCCGTCCAGGCCGCGGTAGATCTCCCCCTCCACGCCGGGCGGGGCGAGCAGCCGCGCGGCCTCGACCACCGCGCCGTTCGACGACGCGGCGCGCAGGCTCCCGGAGACCGCGAGGATGCGCACGGGGTGTGGAGAGACGGGATCTTCGCTCATCGGCGGATGCGGGAGAATGGGATCGTGCCGGCGGAGATCCTCGCGGGTATGCGGCGGGTACGCAATCCACCGTGGCGCTTCGCGGGTTGCCCCGCCCCCGCGCCGCGGGTAACCTTCGATCCCTGAACCACACCGCACCGGGAGGAACACGTGGTCCGATCCATCGCACTTCGCCGCGGCCTCGCCGCCGCCGCGGCACTGGCGGCCGTCCTCACGACGGACGCCTTCGCACAGCAGCCGGAGCAGCCGCGCCCCATCCTCAGCCCGCGCGACACCGTGACCCTGGAGGTGGGCGCCGGGCAGCGGATCTACATCGACTACGGGCGCCCCTCGATGCGCGGGCGCCGCATCATGGGCGGGCTGGTGCCGTACGGGCGCGTCTGGCGCACCGGGGCGAACGCCGCCACCACGCTCGTCACCGACGTGGACCTGGAGCTGGGCGGCACCCAGGTGCCGCGGGGGACGTACACCCTCTACACCATCCCCACCCCCGCCGGGTGGACGCTGATCGTCAACCGGCAGACCGGCCAGTGGGGCACGCAGTACGAGCCGGCCCGCGACTTCGCGCGCATCCCCATGCAGGTGACCCCGCTGCGGCAGCCGGTGGAGCAGTTCACGATGGAGCTGGAGCGGACCCGCGGGGGCACCGGCACGCTGGCGCTGAGCTGGGAGCGGACGCGCGCGGCGGTCCCCTTCCGCGTGCTCTCGGCCGCCCCTCGCTCCCGCCGATGATCGACGCAGCGCCGCACGCCGCCGACCCCGGCACGGCCGGGTTCGCGGAGCCCTTCCGGCGCTTTGGCGAGCTGCTGGAGCGCGCGGCGGGCACGGACCTCCGCGAGCCCACCGCCATGGCGCTCGCCACCGCCACGCCCGAGGGGCGCCCGTCGGTGCGCATGGTGCTGCTGAAGGGGTTCGACGAGAGCGGGTTCGTCTTCTACACCAACCTGGAGAGCCGCAAGGCGGGGGACCTGGCCGCCAACCCCTTCGCCGCGCTCTGCTTCCACTGGCAGCCGCTCGAGGTGCAGGTGCGCATCGAGGGCCGGGTGGAGCCCGTCACCGCGGAAGAGGCCGACGCCTACTACGCCAGCCGCGCGCGCGGCAGCCGCATCGGCGCGTGGGCCAGCCGCCAGAGCACGCAGCTCGACCGCTACGAGACGCTGATCGCGCGCGTGGCCGAGTACGAGGAGAAGTTCGAGGGCGCCGACATCCCCCGCCCGCCCTTCTGGTCGGGGTACCGGGTGGTCCCGGACCGCATCGAGTTCTGGTTCGGCCGCCCCAGCCGCCTGCACGAGCGCGAGCTCTACCTGCGCGCCGACGGCGATCCCCCGCGCTGGACCAAGGAGCTGCTCTACCCCTGAAGGCCTGGGGGGCCGTTGCGGGGCGAATGAATTCGCTGCAACAACGGCCCGAAGTCCGCCTTCGCGGACTCGCAGCCTCAGCCTCGCGGCACACGACGAGCCAGGTGCAGCCGAGGCGGTTTGACGTACTCTGGCCGCGCAGGGGTGGGCAGCACGCGACCGTACCGCGGCCGGGAGTCCGCGAAGGCGGACTTTGGGCAGTTGTTGCCGCGAATTCCATTCGCCCGACTCCTTCGAGCCGTCGGGCCTCCACCGACTCTTTCGACCCATGCCCATCGCCCTCCCCACCCGCCTCGTCCTCCTGGGCGCGCTCGCGGCCGCGGCCGCCGCGTCGTGCGCGCGCAACCCCGGGCCGGCGCGGCCGATCCCGGCACGCGCGGACGAGCCGCACCTGCGCAACCTGCGCCAGCTCACCTTCGGCGGCGAGAACGCGGAGGCGTACTTCTCGGCGGACGGCCGGCGGCTGATCTTCCAGTCCACGCACCCCGGCGCGCACCCGTGCGACCAGCAGTACACCATGCGCACCGACGGCAGCGACGTGCGGCGGGTCTCCGGCGGAACCGGGCGCACCACCTGCGGCTACATCTTCCCCGGCAACCGGCGCCTGCTGTACAGCTCCACCTTCGAGCGCGACACCGCCTGCCCGCCGCGGCCGGACTACAGCCAGGGCTACGTCTGGCCGCTGGACGAGTTCGAGATCTACACGGCGGACATGGATGGCGGGAACCTGCGGAAGCTCACCCATTCGCCCGGCTACGACGCCGAAGCCACCCTCTCGCCCGACGGGCGGACGATCGTCTTCACCTCCATCCGCAACGGCGACCTCGACATCTACACCATGGACGCCGACGGCGGGAACGTGCGGCAGCTCACGCACGAGCTGGGGTACGACGGCGGGCCCTTCTTCTCCCCCGACGGGCGGCACATCGTCTTCCGCGCCAACCATCCCGCCACCGAGCGCGAGCAGGCCGACTACCGCTCGCTCCTCGCCCGCCGGCTGGTGCGCCCGACCACGCTCGAGATCTGGGTGATGGACGCCGACGGCTCCAACAAGCGCCAGGTGACGCACCTGAACGCCGCCTCCTTCGCCCCGTTCTTCCTCCCCGACGGGCGGCGGATCATCTTCAGCAGCAACCACGGCGACCCGCGCGGCCGCGAGTTCGACCTCTTCCTGGTGAACGCCGACGGCACCGGCCTGGAGCGCGTGACGCACTCCCCCGAGTTCGACGGCTTCCCCATGCTCAGCCCCGACGGCCGGCACCTCGTCTTCGCCTCCAACCGCAACTCCGCGAACCGGGGCGACACGAACATCTTCATGGCCGACTGGGTCGACGCACCCGCGTCCGCGTCCGGAGGTGGACGATGACGGCCAGCAGGCACCGGCCGGCAGCGGGCGAATGAATTCGCTGCAACGAACACACGAAGTCCGCCTTCGCGGACTACAGGCCCTGGTGCAGCCTCGGTCCTGGGACGCGAATCGTTGCTCTCGTAGCCGAGACGACGGCACGTACACCAGCTTGACCTTTCAGCGGGGCATCACCCGAGCCGGTGTCGTGCCCTGAAATCTCAGCTCCACTGCGGCTCGTAGTCCGCGAAGGCGGACTTCGTGTAGTTGTTGCAGCGAATTCATTCGCCCGACCGCGCCGGGCACCCCCTATCCCGACCGTCTCGAACGATGCTCATCTTCCGCCCTACATGCCTCGCCGTCCTGGGCACGCTGGCGCTCACGGCGCACCCGGCGTATGCGCAGGCCTGTCCAAACGCGCGGGCGCTCACCCGCGGCGTGCGCGCGCCGCTGTCGCACGTGCGCTACCTGGCCGACGACGCGCTGCAGGGGCGGCTCGCCGGCACCCCCTCGGAGCGCTGCGCGGGAGATTACGTCGCCGCGCAGTTCCGGGCGTTGGGGCTGCAGCCGGCGGGAGACGCGGGGACGTACTTCCAGAGCCTGCCGCTGGCGAGCGCGGTGAACCCGCACGCCGTCGGCGGCACCGGGCGCAACGTGGTCGCCATCCTCCGCGGCGCGGACCCGGCGCTCGCGGGCGAGGCGGTGATCGTCGGCGCGCACTACGACCACCTGGGGCACGGCGGCACGTTCAGCATGGCGCCGGGCGACAGCTCCATCCACAACGGCGCCGACGACAACGCCTCGGGCGTGGCCGCCATGCTGGAGATCGCGCGGCGGCTGGCGCGCGGGCCGCGGCCGGCGCGCAGCATCGTCTTCATCGCCTTCACGGGGGAGGAAGAGGGGCTGCTCGGCTCATCCTTCTACGCGGGCCACCCGGCGGTCGCGCTCGACCGCACGCGCGCGATGCTGAACCTCGACATGGTGGGCCGCCTGGGCGCCGGGCCGCTGATCGTGTACGGCACCGACACGGCGGACGAGTGGAAGGCGCTGGTCGACAGCGCCGCGGCCGCCGAGGGGGTGCAGGTGCGCGGCGGCGGCGACGGCTTCGGCGCGAGCGACCAGACCTCGTTCTACGCGCGCGGGCTGCCGGTGCTGCACTTCTTCACCAACGTGCACGCCGACTACCACCGCCCCGGCGACGACTGGGAGAAGATCGACGGGCCCGGGCTGGAGCGCGTGGCGGCCATCGTCGCGCGCGTCGCGGGGAGCGTGGCGTCGCGGCCGGGGGCGCTCACCTTCCACCGCGCGACGGCCCCGGCCCCGTCGATGAGCGGGCCGGGCTACGGCGCCTACCTCGGCTCCATCCCCGACTTCACCCCCGTGCCCGACGGGGTGAAGCTCACCGGCGTGCGCGAGGGCTCCCCCGCGGAGAAGGCCGGCATCCGCGCCGGCGACGTGATCGTGCGGATGGGCGAGATGGACGTGCACGACCTGCAGGGCCTCACCGACGCCCTGCGCGCCCACAAGCCCGGCGACACCGTCCCCGTCGTCCTCCTCCGCGACGCCCAGCGCGTCACCGTCACGGTGACGCTGGGTACGCGGGGCGGTTGAACGGCAAAGCATCACGCAGAGACACGGAGACGCAGAGAGCCCACCGCGAGCTCTCTGCGTCTCCGCGTCTCTGCGTCTCGCGCGAAGCGCCCCTAACGTCAGTCGTTCGACTCGGTCATCCAGGTGATCCCCGCCTTGATGCCGCGGATCAGCTCGACCCAGAGCTGCGGGCGCTGCTGCTCGCAGGCGCGCAGCATCTGCTCCACGTGAGCGGCGCCGGTCTGCTCCGCGGCGGCGCGCGCGGCGTCGGGGAGCGAGTAGGCGACCGAGGTGAACACCTTCAGCGTCTTCTTCTCCTCCGCGTGCAGCACGCCGCGCGCGGCCAGCGCCGCCTTCGCCTGCCCGCAGATGCGCTGCGCGGGCGAGTTGCTCTTCTGCCCCAGGATCCCGCCGACCAAGTCGTCGACCTTCGGCTGCTGCTGTACTGACGCGGCGATCACCGCCTCCAGCGAGCCCTGCGGCCATCCCACCTGCTTCGCGCCGGGGACGGCGTGGAGCTTCTGCGTCTTCATCAGCCCGAACATCGCCTTCCCCTGCCGCAGCTCCAGGCCGATGGCGCCCGCCTGCTCGTTCGCCAGGAACGCGGCGGCGAAGACGTTCTGCGCCAGCCGGTCCGCGTCGACCTTGTTGCCGGAGGAGAGCACCACCTCGCTGTAGCCCAGCATCCCCGCGGGCGTGCTGAAGCGGTCGCCGAAGACGAGGACGCGCTCGCTCGGGGTGAGCACGAGCGGCGCGGCCGAGGGTTGTGGATTGGACATCTGCTGCTTCCGTGTCTTGTTGTGGATCTGGGAGACGACGGAAGGAAAATTCACCTGTTTACCTCAAACTGCAACTGCGGCTCTCGTTTACCTTCTCTGCGGCTCTGTGTGAACCGCTGTTGCGGTTATTCCGATCCGCGCGACTTGGGCGCCACGCGCGCGGGGAGCACCGCCTCACGCCCGAACTTGCCACGCAGCCGGTCCGTCGCCGCGCTGAGGCGCCGGTCGCGGTCGCTCTCGATCCCCTGCGGCGGCTCGAAGAGCATCGGCTCCGCCTCCTCGCCCTCACCCAGCTTCGACACGCCCACGCCGAGCAGCCGAATCCCGCCGCGCCGCTGCGCCCTGAGCTTGCGCAGCAGCGCGCGGGCGACGGCGTAGAGCGCGCGGTCGCTCTCCAGCGGCTCGGCCATGGTGCGGCTCGCCGAGCGGTCGGTGAAGTCGGCGTAGCGCAGCTTCACCGTCACCGTGCGTGCCTTCAGCCCGTCCGCCCGCAGCGACGCCCCCGTCTCCGTCACCAGGTAGAGCAGCTTCGCCTCGATCTCCTCTTCGCTGGTCAGGTCCTGCGGGAAGGTGCGCTCGTGCGAGATGGACTTCTGCGCCGCGCGCGGGGTGACGGCGCTCGCCTCACGCCCGCGCGCCAGGTGCCAGAGCCACCGCCCGCGGCTCTCGCCCAGCCAGGCCACCACCGTCTGCTCGTCCAGGGCTGCGATGTCGCTCACCCGCGTGGCCCCGCGCCGCCGCAGCGCGTCCGCGAAGGCCGGCCCCACGCCGGGGATGTCGGAGAGCTCGAAGCGGGCGATGAACTCCGCCTCGGCGCCGGGCTCCACCACGTGCACGCCGAACGGCTTCTCCACCGACGCCGCCATCTTGGCCAGCGTGCGCATCGTCGCCCCGCCGATGGAGAGGGAGATCCCCGTGCGCTCCAGCACCGCCTGCTGGATGCGGCGCGCGGTGTCGGCCAGCGGCTCGTGGTGGTAGAGCGCCTCGGTGCCGGTGAGGTCCAGGTAGAACTCGTCCACGCTCGCGGCCTCGACCACGGGGGCGAACTCGTCGAGCACGGCGCGCACCTCGTGGTGCTTCTGCTGCACCATCTCGCCGGGGACGGGGACGATCATCGCCGCGGGGCAGAGGCGGACCGCCTGAGACATCGGCATCCCCGCGTGCACGCCGTAGCGCCGCGCCGCGTAGCTGGCCGACGTGACGACGCCGCGCGCGTCCGCCCGCCCGCCCACCAGCAGCAGTTCCGCCTTCCCCGCCCCCTCGGGATCGGCGAGCATCGCGCAGCGCACGAAGTACGAGTCGCAGTCCGCCAGCAAGATGCGCCGCGGCCGCCCGGATTCGGACATCGGGAGGACGTGAGGGTGAAAAAATGCGGAGCTTCGAAAGATAACCTTACGGCCGGACTGGTGGATAACCCGGTCCGCATAGGCCACGGTGGAGGCGGTCAATTTCATCGACACGACCGAAGAAAAACGGTATATTCAAGGGTCTCGATCAACTCGCGGAGCCATGTACACAGCGCTCGAAATCGCGGTCTGGTTCCTGGGTGCCATCGACCGGAAAGCCGGCGACGGCATCACGCACCTCAAGCTGCAGAAGCTGGTTTATTACGCGCAGGCCTGGTCGCTCGCGCTGCTGGACAGGCCGCTCTTCGACGAAGAAGTGGAGGCCTGGGCACATGGCCCGGTGGCCGAAACCGTCTTCCAGCGCTTCAAGGAGGCAGGATGGGAGAACCTCCCCCACCTCGCCCGGAAGACGGAGATCGATCCGCAGACCGTCCTCCTGCTGCGCGGCGTGCTGGCGACCTACGGCGAGCACACCGCGCGCTTCCTGGAAGATCTCACGCACCGGGAAGCGCCCTGGCAGAGCGCCCGGGAAGGCCTGTCTCCCACCAGCCGGAGCCGGCGCGTGATCCCGGCCTCGGCGATGAAGAGCTACTACCGGCGGCAACGAGAGCGACAGGAAAAGGCACCCATGAACATCGATCTTTCACCCCTCGGCATCGAAGCGCTCGAAGCGGGCCTGGTGGTGCTTCCTCCGCTCGCCGACGACCACTTTCCGGCCGATCACCCCGAGTACATGGCGCAGGTCGATGCGGACCTCGCCGCGCGGCAGCCGCGGCGGCGGCGGAACCGGTAGGCCTGCGGCGGATGGGTATCGGAGACGTGCATACGCTTCCGCTCGAAGATCGCGACGATGCGGATCTCAAGCTGAAGCGCCCCTGGCTGCTGTTGCACACACCCACGCCTGACACCCCCACGCTCGCCTTCGCCTACGGCACCACCCTGGTCACCGAACAGCAGCTGGAGGCGACTCCGCTGACCACCCAGTGGACGCGCACTTCGGGGAAACGCGAGCGCACGAACTTCCATCCGGCGCGGCTGCGCACGCCGCCACCCTGGAGAGCAGGCGTTCGCATCGGGCATGCGCCGCAACACCCACGAAACGCGTCTTGACGAGCCGGCGCTCGCGATGCAATGTGATGTAGGTGCAGTACCAAGCTGCCTCGACTTGTCCGCTCCAACATATCCAACATTAGGCGTGCCCGGACCGACGACGCCCGACTTACGCACTCAGGGTCCCGAGCTGTTCCTCGGGATCGCGAGTGCAATTGGTACTGACGTTGACTCCCTCGTCGAGGTACTCCAAGAGGTGTTGGGGGAGGTGACTTATCAGTGCAAAACCGTCCGTCTGAGTCGCATTCTCGCTGCAATCGAGGGCCCTGACCGTGTGCCCGACACCCCAGTCGAAGCCCGCTACACAGCCCTTATGGATGCAGGGAACCGCCTTCGTGAACGGGCAGCTAACGGCGGGGCCCTCGCCATTATGGGAGTGCAGTACATCCGTGATCACTACCGGAAGCTAAAAACGGGCGACTCTTCCGAACCCGCAGCCCGGTATGCGTATGTATTTCAATCTTTGAAACATCCTGGAGAAGTTGCTGTATTGCGCGAGATTTATCGTTCTGGATTTTTTCTCATTGGTGCGTACTCGTCACGGGAGGCACGGACCAAGTATCTGGCGCGACTCATTGCTGAATCACGCTATTCACGGATTCTATCCGAGCACTTACAAGGCGCAGAGAAGTTGATCGCTCGTGATGAAAAAGAAGAGGGCAACACGGCATTTGGGCAAGATGTGCAGGACACATTTCCCATGGCCGACGTTTTTATTGATGTTGACCGTCCGAGACTTGAAATCCGACAAGCACTCCAACGATTTATCGCGATACTATTTGGTTATCCGTTCCATACTCCGTCTCCAGACGAGTATTGCATGTTTCACGCACACGCTGCATCCGTGCGTTCGAGTGCTCTGGGGCGTCAGGTCGGGGCAGTCATCTCGGGAGAGCGAGGCGAAGTTATTTCCATTGGGATGAACGAAGTTCCGAGAGGCGGAGGTGGTCAGTACTGGGAAGGAGACCGGCCTGACGCGCGGGACTTCCAACTGGGTAAGGATTCAAGCGAAGAAATGAAGCTCAGAAACTTAGCCGAAATCTTGCAGCGTCTTCAGGATGCAGAGTGGTTAGTGGGTTCCAAACGGGACGATGCTCTCGACAGCTTAGTCCGTGACGCAAGGAAGCTTATGAAAGGGACACGCATCATGAGTCCAATTGAATTCGGCAGAACCGTTCACGCAGAAATGTCTGCGTTGATGGACGCTGCGCGCCGTGGCATTCCGGTACGGAATGCGACTCTCTATACTACTACATTTCCATGCCACAATTGTGCAATGCACATTATCGCGGCTGGAATTCGACGCGTTGTGTTTATTGAACCGTATCCAAAGAGTCTGGCAACGGAACTGTTCTCAGACTCTATCGCGCTCGGTGGGAATAATGCTGGTAAAGTAATCTTTGAGCCGTTTGTAGGTGTCGCCCCCTCGCGTTACATCGGGTCCTTTGCAGTGTCCGAGCGCAAAAACCCTGATGGTACAATTCGTCGGTGGAAAAAGGCAGAAGCATGGCCTCGAACCTCGGCTCCCACCCTCTCCTACCTGGAGGAGGAGGACGCAAGGATTGCAGAGATCAGCGATGTCGTTCACCAGTTACCACTTGAACTCTAACTCTTGGAGGGGAAGATGTCAGATCTCACTTGGTTACGGGCATCTACTGATCAGTCGAAGCAAAACCTCGGAAGCTGGCCAACATGGAAACGGCAATTTGAGCAAGCGCGAAGAGATGCTCGTGTATACTCACCTGATCCCTCAGCAGATGACAGTGCTGAGGCAGTGTCATCACCAGCGAGTGATGCACGCGAGGGAACAGCGGAGTAACAACAACGCACACCAGATCCGGAAGTATTCGAGGCAACTCTTAAATCGGCCCCGCTCGCGACCAACGTGTCGTGCCGGCCGAAAACGCGGTCATCTTCCCGATTGATCTGTCCATGTCCCTATTTGCCGCACTGCGGCCCACTCCGCCCCAGTGAGGGTGGATAGGGCCGCAGCCACGGTCGTTAAGACAAAAGCCTGCCACCCGACGTTATCCCTTCCCCACCACCTCCCCGCTCTCCGGGTCGAAGAAGTGCAGCCGGCCGACGTCGAACGCGGCCTCCACCATCGCCCCCGGCTCGGGGAGCGCGCGCGGGGGGATGCGGGCGACGATCTCGTGCGCGCCGGCGGCGAGGGTGACGATGGTCTCGTTTCCCATCGTCTCGACCGAGTCCAGGCGGAGCGTGGCGTGGGCCGGGGAGTCGGTGCCCAGGTGCACGTCCTCCGGGCGGATGCCGAGGACCACGGGGCGGCTGGCGGCGAGCCCCTCGCGCGGCGCTACGCGGAGGCGCAGGCCGTCGCCCTCGGCGGCGAAGGCGAGCGCGTCGCCGTCGGGCTCCAGGCGGCCGGGGACGAAGTTCATCCCCGGGCTCCCCAGGAAGCCGGCGACGAAGCGGTTGGCGGGGGAGCGGTAGAGCTCCATGGGCGGGCCCACCTGCTCCACCCGGCCGCCGTTCATCACCACGATGCGGTCGCCGAGCGTCATCGCCTCCGTCTGGTCGTGCGTCACGTAGATGGAGGTGGTGCCGAGCTGGCGGTGCAGCGCGGCGATCTCCTTGCGCATCTGCCCGCGCAGCTTGGCGTCGAGGTTGGAGAGCGGCTCGTCGAAGAGGAAGACGCGCGGCTCGCGCACCAGCGCCCGCCCCAGCGCCACCCGCTGGCGTTGCCCGCCCGACAGCTCCGCCGGCCGCCGGTCCAGCACCGGGTCCAGCCCCAGCATGGCCGCGGCGCGGCCCACGCGCTCGTCCACCTCCGCTTTAGGGCGCTTGCGGAGCTTCAGCGCAAACGCCAGGTTGTCGCGTACCGTCATGTGCGGGTACAGGGCGTAGCTCTGGAACACCATCGCGATGTCGCGGTCGCGAGCCGGCACGTCGTTCACCACGCGGTCGCCGATGGTGAGCCGCCCCTCGCTGATCGACTCCAGCCCCGCGATCATCCGCAGCGTGGTGCTCTTCCCGCAGCCGGATGGCCCCACCAGCACCACGAACTCCCCTTCGTCCACGTCGAGGGAGATTCCGTGGACCGCGGTGTAACCGTTTTCATACACCTTGCGGATGCCGTCCAGTGTCACGCGAGCCATGGGAGTCCGGGTTGAGATGAGCGAGTCACGGGCGTTTCCCGAAGGGTTCCTGTGGGGCGCGGCCACCTCGGCGTACCAGATCGAGGGCTCGCCCCTGGCCGACGGCGCCGGCCCCAGCATCTGGCAGCGCTTCTCGCACTCGCCGGGGCGCACGCACGAGGGGCAGACGGGCGACGTGGCCTGCGACCACTACCGGCGTTACCGCGACGACGTGCGGCTGATGGCGGAGCTGGGGCTGAACGCCTACCGTTTCAGCATCTCCTGGAGCCGCGTGCTCCCGGAGGGCACCGGCCGGGTGAACGAGGCCGGCCTGGGCTTCTACGACCGCCTGGTCGACGCGCTGCTGGAGCACGGCATCCGCCCCAACGCCACCCTCTACCACTGGGACCTGCCGGCGGCGCTCGACGACCGCGGCGGGTGGCTCAACCGCGACGTGGCCGACTGGTTCGCGGAGTACGCGCGGGTCGCTTTCCGCCGCCTGGGCGACCGGGTGCCGATGTGGGCCACCCTCAACGAGCCCTGGGTGGTCACCGACGGCGGCTACCTGCACGGCGCCCTGGCCCCCGGCCACCGCAACCTCTTCGAGGCACCGATCGCCTCGCACAACCTGCTGCGCGCGCACGGGGCGGCGGTGCAGGCCTACCGCGCCGAGGCGAAGGAGCAGATCGGCATCGTGGTGAACCTGGAGCCCAAGGTCCCCGCCACCGACCGGCCGGAGGACCTGGAGGCCACCCACCGCGCCGACGCCTACTTCAACCGGCAGTACCTGGACCCGGTCTTCTTCGGCACCTGGCCCGAGGAGCTGGCCGAGATCTTCGGCGAGGCGTGGCCGGAGCACTCGGCCGAGGACATGGCGCTGATCCGCCAGCCCATCGACTTCCTCGGCGTCAACTATTACACGCGCGGGGTGACGAAGCACGACCCGTCGCACCTCCCCGTGGGGAACGGCACCGTCCGCCAGCCGGAGCACACCTACACCGAGACGGGGTGGGAAGTCCACGCCCCCGCGCTCACCGACCTGCTGCTGTGGGTGAAGGAGCGCTACGGCACGCTGCCCCTCTACATCACCGAGAACGGCGCCGCTTTCTACGACCCGCCGCGCCCGGTGGACGGCGCCATTGAGGACCCGCTGCGCGTCGCCTACTACCGCGACCACCTCCGCGCCGCGCACGACGCCATCCGGCAGGGCGTGGACCTGCGCGGCTATTTCGCCTGGTCGCTGCTCGACAACTACGAGTGGAGCCTTGGCTACACCAAGCGCTTCGGCATCGTGCACGTCGACTTCGAGACGCAGCGGCGCACCCCCAAGTCCAGCGCCCGCTTCTACTCCGACGTCATCCGCAGCAACGGCGAGGTGCTGTAGACGCAGCGTCCGGCAACCCCTCACCCGGCTCGCTGGGGCTCGCCACCCTCTCCCCAACTGCGGGAGAGGGTTGTTGGTCTCTACGCGCAACGATGCTCTCCCTGCCGCGCGATACTCGACAAGCAGTCCGCGAAGGCGGACTTCGTGTTGTTGTAGCCCGGATTTCCAATCCGGTGAACAAATCCGGTGAACCCAATCCGGTGACCAACCCGGTGAACCCGATCCGCTGGACCCACCTCCATCAGTACCTCAGCTCGACGCTCCGGGGCACCGTCCGCAGCCGCACCTCTCCTCCGTCCGCGGTCACCCGCCGTCCATCCACCATCGCGCTCCTGATCGGTCGGTCCAGCGGCGAGCGGAGGATGATGCCGCCCGGCGGTGTCCGCAGCCCCGGCTCGAAACGAACGCGCACCACGCCGCCGGTCTCCCGCATGGTGAACGACAGCGGCCCGTAGTGCGTCGACAGGCCGCGTACCGACACGCCCGGCGCCTCTGTGACCCACGCGGCCGGGATCCCCGCCCCCACCACCAGCGCCCCGTCCGCCTCGCGCTCGTAGGCGAAGAAGTCCAGCACCGAGCGGATGAAGTCCGATCCCACCCAGGTGTGCGGCAGGTCCCCGATGAACTTCGTGGCCAGCGAGTCGTGCCAGACCACCTCGGCCCACGCGTTCCACGCCGCCGGGCGCTGGCCGGTGAGGAACCAGTCCAGCAGCGCGTGCGCGCGGTCCTTCCGCCCGAGGCGCAGCATGGTGCCGACGGTGCGCAGCTCGTACGGCGTATACGCGTCCCACGGCGTCCGCCCGTCGCGCCGCGCGACGAAGTTCTCCCAATACTTCTCGAAGGTCCGCTCCAGCACCGGGTGCGGCAGCTCCCGCTCCGCGCCGCCGGGCGCGACGCCCACCGTGGTCGAGGTCGCGTCGAAGTCGCCCAGCTCCGCCGCGCCGGGGAGGTAGTCGATGTGGTGCATCACCATCGCCGCGCGGAGCGAGGCGACCAGGTCGCGCTGGAAGTCATCGCGCATCCGGGCGTAGGCGGCGGCCTCGGGCTTCCGCAGCTCGGCGGCGATCCAGGCGGCGTCCTTCAACCCGCGCAGCGCGAAGAAGTCGTCCCAGTACGAGTGCATCGGCTTGGCCGAATACCCCTCGTGGCTGATGGATTCGGGGAGAAGGCCGTAGAAGACGCGCCTGGCCGGCGCCTGGTACTCCGCCGTCATCCGCGAGCGGCGCAGCGAGTCGATGTAGGCGACCGCCGCGCGGACGTGCGGCCACTGGCGCTCCAGGAAGACGCGGTCGCCCGTGTGGCGCGCGTATTCGGCGATCAGGAAGATCAGCTCGCCATGGCTGTCGTTCTCCGGCACCGGGTCCGCGCCGCGCCGGTCCACGCAGCAGGGCACCTTGCCGCTGGGATACTGGAAGGCGGCATACCACTCCGCGAACGCCCGCACGTCGTCCGCGTGGCCGAGGCGAAGCAGCGCGGCCGAGGTGAGCGAGCCGTCGCGGATCCACGAGCGCTCGTAGCTCCGCGACCCGGGCTGGATCGACGGACCGTCGCGGTTGATCAGGATGAACGCGAGGTTGCTGCGGATCGCGTTCGCGATGCGCTGCCCTGACGGCGGCAGGTTGATGGCGACGCGGTTCAGCCTCTCCTCCCAGGCCTGCCGTACAGCCGCCAGCTCGCTCTCGCCACGAAGCTCGACCGGCCCCTGGATGTCGTGCGAGAGCTCGGCGCGGGGCTCCATCGGCACCCACACCCACACCTCGCGCGAGGCTCCCGCGGCCAGCCGGAGCGGATAGCGCAGCGCGGCCGATGCGGCACCGAACGGATCGTGTGCCGCCTGGCTCGGCGGGAGCGCACCGCGACGCAGCGCGTCGACCACGTTCCCCTGGTCGAAGGTGGCGGCGCCGAACCCCTGCGGCGGCGTGAGCGAGAACACCTTGCGGGCGCCGTCCACCACGACCTCGCTGCCGCCGTCGAAGGTGATGTCGCGCACCGTGGCCGCGCCCCCCGATCCGTTGAGGAACTGCGCGGACGGGTTCACCTGGAACGGCCGGAGGGCGATGAACAGCGTCGGCGAGCTCGCGCGGGTGCCACGGTTCTCCACCCGGTAGCGCACCCAGAGCGCGGACGCGCCCGGCGCTCCCGAGGCGAACGCCGTCACCGTCAGCGCCAGGTCGCCGGCCACACGGCGGACGGAGGGGATCGGCAGGTAGCCGCGCTCGAGCGACTGCGTGGCGCGCCCGTCGGCCCAGGTCACCAGGCGGCCGTCCGCGTAGAGGAAGGGCTCCAGGGAGAAGCGCGCCTTCCCCGTCTCGACGATCCCTTCCTCGCTCACCAGCGCCTCGGTGCTGTCTCCGTCGACGCCGGTGAGGGTCCAGTACGACTGCTCGCCGAGCAGGTAGCGCGGATAGCTCCCGCGCGGCGCGTCCCTCGCCACGGCCGCGAAGAAGTCGTTGCGCGACGCGGACCAGGCCAGCGGCTTCACCTCGATCTCGCGGATGCCGTACCCCTTGCCGCGGCTGCTCCCCCGCAGCTCCAGCCGGATGGCGCGCGCGTCCGTCTCGGGGAGATAGAGGTAGTCGCGCCCCCCGTCGCCCCCGCGGACGGTGTAGACGGAGTCCCACGTACCCGCTTCGGACGAGACGAAGACGGTGTAGCCGCGCGCGAAGTCCAGCGAGTCCCAATCCACCGTGAAGCCGCCGAGCTCGCGCACCGCCCCGAAGTCGATCGCGAACGAGTGCGCCCCGTCACCGTCCGTGCGCCACTCGGTGCGCGGGTCGCGATCCATCGCCGCCCGTGCGTCCGCGGCCTCGGAGGATGCGGTGAACGCGGGCGTCCCCCCGTAGGTGCCTGCCGGCGGTCGCGGCGTGAGCCGCAGGTCGTCGATCCACACGCTGCCGCGGCCGCCGCTCCCGGCGGTGACGGCGAGCTCCAGCGCCGCCGCGTGCTTCAGCTCGCCGCCGCCCAGCGGACCCCAGGCGAAGGAGATCTGCCGCTTCCGGATCACCACGCGCGTCCAGCCGTTCGGGTAGACGAAGTCGCGGCGGTTCACCCACCAGACGTTGTCCCCCGTCGGGTCAATGAGCTTGAACTCAAGGTTGTTCGTCGGGACGGTGCCGCGGATCCAGAACGAGATGTCGTAGTTGGGCGGAAAGTCCACCGGCAGCGCCCGGTGCGCCACCGCGTACCCGCCGCCCCCGTGGAAGTCGACGTCCATCCGCATCGCCCGCCCGCTCTGCCCGCTGTCGGAGGCCAGCGCGAGCTCCACCCCGTCCGACGGCACCGCGCTCCAGGGGGTGATGGACTCGAAGTCATCGAGCACGACCGACTGCGCCGCGGCCGGTGAGGCCACGGCGGCTGCAGTGATGAGGCAGGCCGCGAGCAGACGGACAGCCGTGGCGACGGGGCACGGTGATCTTGCTGTCCCCTGTCCCCTATCCCCTGTCCCCTGCCGTCTCATCCCTTCACGCTCCCCGCCATCACCCCCTCCACGTAGTACCGCTGCAGCAGCAGGAACACGATCAGCACCGGGAACACGGTGAGCACCGAGCCCGCCATCATCAGCTCCGTGTCCTGTACGTGCTCGCCCACCAGGCTGGCCAGCGCCACCGGCAGCGTGTACTTCCGCTGGTCGCTCAGCACCACCAGCGGCCACATGAAGTCGTTCCAGGTGGTCAGGAAGGTCCAGATCGCCAGCGTCGCCAGGATCGGCCGGATCACGGGGAGCACGACGGAGACGTAGATGCGCCCCTCGCCGGCCCCGTCGATGCGCGCCGCGTCGAGCAGCTCGTCCGGCACCGAGAGGGCGTACTGGCGGATCAGGAAGATGCCGAAGATGCTGGCCAGCGAGGGGATGATCACCCCCCAGTAGGTGTTCACCAGCCCGAGCTGCTTCATCAGCAGGAAGAGCGGGAGCATCGACACCTGCACCGGGATCACCAGCCCCATCATCAGCAGCCGCCACACCCGCTCGCGCCCGCCGAAGCGCAGCTTGGCGAAGGCGTACCCCGCCATGGAGTTGATCGCCAGCGACACCGCCGTCACCACGGTGGCGATCAGCGCGCTGTTCAGCAGGTAGCGCCCCAGCTCCAGCCGCGTGAACAGGTCGGCGTAGTGCGAGAAGGTCACCGTGCGCGGGAAGAGGCGCGGCGGATAGGCGCTCGCCTCGCCCGTGGGCATCAGCGACGCCGACACCATCCACACCATCGGCGCGAGCGCGGCCGCGGCGCCCAGCAGCAGCGCCGCGTGCAGCAGCCACGTTCCCCAGCGCGGCCTCACCGGAGCCGCCCGCGCTGCAGGCGGCCCTGCACCAGCGTCCACAGCAGCATCACCCCGAAGAGCACGAAGGCGAGCGCCGCGGCGTACCCCATGCGCCACCAGCGGAACCCCTCCTGGTACATCAGCAGCACCATGCTGGTGGTGCTCCCCAGCGGCCCGCCCTGCGTCATCACGTACGGCTCGGCGAAGAGCTGGAAGTAGCCGATCATGGTGATCACCGCCACGAACAGCAGCGTGGGCCCCAGCATCGGCAGCGTCACGTGGCGGAAGCGCAGCAGCGGCCCCGCGCCGTCCAGCTGCGCCGCCTCGTACAGCTCGGTGGGAATGCTCTGCAGGCCGGCGATGAAGATCAGCATGTTGTAGCCGAAGTTCTTCCACACCGACATCAGGATGATGGCCGGGAGCGCCCAGCGCGGGTCGCCCAGCCAGTCCGGCCCATGCACGCCCACCTTCGCCAGCAGGTAGTCGATCAGCCCGTACTGGGGATGGTACATGTACCGCCACACCACCGAGACGGCGACCAGCGTGGTGACGAAGGGGATGAAGTACACCGTGCGGAAGAAGCCGCGGAAGCGCGCCGCCTTCGCGTTCACCAGCATCGCCGCCGCGAGCGACGCCGCCACCGTCAGCGGCCCGCCGACCAGCGCGAAGATGAAGGTGTTCTTCAGCGCGCCCCAGAACTCCGGCGAGTGGAAGAGGCGAGAGTAGTTGGCCGCGCCAATGAATCGTGCGTTGGACGGGTCGCCCACCGCGTAGATGTCGAAGTCGGTGACGCTCAGCAGCAGCGACGCACCGACGGGGAGGAAGAAGAAGACGAAGATGAGCGCCAGCGCGGGGGCAACGAACAGCCACCCCGCCGCGTTGGCGCTCTCCAGGCTCCCGCCGCCCCACCGCCGTCGCCGCGGCGCCGTCGCCACCGCCGGGGCGATCGGGGCGCCGGCGCTCCCCGCCAGCGGGCTCACCGCCGGCCTCCCGCATTGCCGTTGCCTGCTGTCCCCTGTCCCCTGTTCCCTGTCCCCTGCGATGCGCGGCGTGCCAGCAGCCAGCGGCGCTTCTCCAGCATCCCGTCGACGTCGTGGTCGAGGGAGGCGAGCGCTTCGTCCACCGTCTGCGTGTTGCGCACGGCCTTCTCGGAGTAGTCCTGCAGGCGCACGGCGATCTGCTCCCACTCCGGCACCTTGGGCGTCGCCGCCACGCGCTCCAGCTGCCGCCGGAACGCCTGGGCATAGCGGTTGTCGGCGAGCGCCGTGTCCGCCCAGGCCTCGCGCCGCGCGGGGAGGTCGCCCGTCTGCGTGTAGAACCGCACCTGGTTCGCGGGGCGCGAGAGGAACTCGACCAGCGCCCACGCCAGCGCCGGCTGCTTCGCGCCGCGGAACACCACCAGGCTGGCGCCCCCGGCCAGCGACAGTCCGGGACCGTCGGGGCCCGGGAGCGGCGCCGTGGCCCACCGCCCCTCCATCGCCGGCGGCAGGCGGCGCGTGAACTCGCCGATGTTCCAGGGGCCGGTGATGTACATGGCGATGTTCCCGCGCTCGAACTCCTGGTAGAGGTTGGAGATCTGCGTGTTCGCCTCCGCCGGCGCGAGCCCTTGGTGAAAGAGGCCGACGTAGAACTCGAAGGCGTGGCGGAAGCGCGGGTCGCGGAAGCCGCCGTAGCGCCCGCCGTCGCGCAGCAGCGGCGAGCCGGCCTGCAGGCCGAACGCCACCGGGTAGGTCCACTCGTTGGTGGGGAGGAGCACGGGATACTGGCGCGGGCCCATCCGCGCCTTCATCGCCCGCATCGCCGCCGTCCACCCCGCCCACGTCGACGGCACCGAGTCGAACCCCGCGGCCTTCAGCAGGTCGGAGCGGTAGAAGAGCACGCGCGTGTCGACGTACCAGGGGATGCCGTAGAGCACCCCGTCGACCACGTTCGTGTCCCAGATCCCGGGGAAGTAGGAGGCCGGGGGAACGGTGGACGAGCCGCGCACGCGCGCGTCCAGCGGCGCCAGCGCGTCGAGCGCGGCGAACTCGGGGACCCAGGTGTTGCCGAGCTGCGCCACGTCGGGCGTGGAGCCGCCCACGTGCGCCGTCAGCAGCTTCTCGTGCGCCGCCGTCCAGGGGATCTGCTGCAGCTCCACCTTCACCCCCGGGTGCTCGCGCTCGAAGTCGGCCACGAGCGCCTGCACCTTCTCCCCCTCCGCCCCCATCGCCCAGAAGCGCAGCGTCACCCCCCCGTCGCCGCGGCCGCCGGCGCAGGAGAGTGACGCCGGCAGCGCGGCCAGGAGCGCGAGCAGGCGGAGCCGCGCCCTCACGGCGCCGCGTCCAGCCAGCCGCCGGTGAACCCCGCCCGCTTGAGCCCGCGGACGACGTACGGGCTGCGCCGCATCAGGCTCCAGATCATCCCGCTGCGGTGGTTCTCGGCCTGGAGGAGGATGGGGCCCTGGTCAATCCCCAGGTAGTCCACGTCGAACCACCCCACGCCGGGAACGATGCGCCCCGCCTGCACCCGCAGCGCGGGGTCGGTGAGGGTGGGGTTGAAGGCGTCGACGAAGCCGTAGCGCTGGAAGAGCAGGTCGCCGTAGCGGCGCCGCATCTCGCGCAGCGCGGGGATGGCGATCTCGGGGGCGAAGGGGATGGAGCCGCCGGCCGCGGTGGGCGCCAGCGTGCCGTCGTCGCGCACCTCGGTGAAGTCGGCGCCGCGCGCGGAGTAGGTCATGAAGTGGCGGCTGCGCCCGCCGATCACGTAGTCCGCGTCCACCGGCCCGTCGCTGGCGGTGAGCCCCCACACCTCGGCCGAGTAGCCGGCCCAGCCGCCGGGGTTCGCGGCGGCGTAGGCGCGCTGCGCCAGCGTGGCCCGGCGCGCGTTCTCGAAGTAGTCGATCCCCTTCGCCCGCATGTACGGGTCGAGGATGCCGCGGAAGTCGATGAAGAGCTGCGAGTACTGGTGGCCGAAGAGCGGCGCGAAGCCCACGTGCTCCTGGCCGTAGTACGATCCCCACCTGTACGTCGACGCCCACGCGCCCCACGCCTCCGGCGCCACCGGGTGCGTGGGCGAGCCCAGGGCGAGCACGTAGAGGAGCATCGCCTCGTTCATCCCCCGCCAGTCATACGTGTGGAAGCCCTCCTCCGGCGTCCACCCCATGGAGACCAGCGGCGCGCGCACGGTGGCCCACTGCCAGTCCACGCGCAGGTAGATCGAGTCCGCCAGCGCGCGGATCTCCCGCTCCTCCACGCCGCTCCCGGCGAAGTACTCGCGGCAGACCAGGATCCCGCCCAGCAGCAGCGCCGTGTCGATGGTGGAGAGCTCCACCCGCTCGAAGCGCCGCCCCGTCTCCATGTCGAGGAAGTGGTAGAAGAACCCTTTGTACCCCGTCATCCCCGCCGGCGCCGTTCCCTGCGGCGCCGTCCAGAAGAAGCGCAGCGCCGCCAGCGTCCGCGCCGCCGCCTGCGCCCGGGTCACGTAGCCGCGCTCCACGCCGACCGGGTACGACGCCAGCCCGAAGCCGACCGCCGCCACGCTCGAGAACGACTTCGAGGGCCAGCGGTCGGGGACCAGGTGCGTGCCGGGGTCCTGCAGCTCCCAGAAGAAGCCGAAGGTGCGCTGCTGCAGCGTGTCGAGGAACGCCTCGTCGCCGCTCGGCGCCCGGCCCGGCGGCGACGCCGCGGGACCTTCCGGCACCGACGCGCAGGCGGCGAGCGCGACGGCCAGCCCCACGATTCCGAATCCCCTCATCGCCCCTCTCCAGCCGCTGCGACGCGGAGAGAGCCAGCGTCTCTCCCTCCGCGTCGCAGCGTCTCTGCGTGAGATGCCGTTCGCCGTTGTCCGTTGCCGGACCCGGCCGCGTTCAGCGGTGGTTCAGCTCCACCCCGAACTGCAGCCGCCGGGCGTCGCTGACCGTGCAGTTCGCAGCGCCGAAGGTGGCGCCGGCGCGGTCGAACACGTCGAAGCACCCGAAGTTGGTGAAGTTGAACGCGTTGAAGAGGTCGGCCGTGACCCCCAGCCGCGTCCCCTGCGCCCGCAGGAAGTCCTTGCGCAGGCGCAGGTCCAGGTTCCGGTACGCGAAGGCGTGGGGGATGATGAACGACCGCTTGGGCGGCGAGAACCCGCCCGCCTCGAAGCAGGTGCTGGCATTGTTGCAGTCGAAGCGGCCGCCGACGTCCTGCCGCGCCCCCGAGCCCAGGTTCAGCAGCCCGCTGAACTGGGTCCCCCACAGCCAGGGGAGGTCCAGCACCCAGTTGCCCACGATGCGCAGCGGCTCGTCGTTTCGCTTCGCCTTCGGGTAGTAGCTGGCGTTGGGGAAGCTGAACAGGTCGTTGAACCCCTCGGTCTGGCGCTGCGCGAAGGTGACCGCCAGCCCCGCGCCCCACCCCACGCGCGAGGGAACGGCGTGGTACGGCCGGTCGAGCTGCACCTGCAGCGCGTCGTACCAGGTCTTCCCCTTGTCGTCCGCCAGGAGGATGTTCCCCCACCCCGGGATGGTGTGATGCTGGAAGCACCCCGCCGTGCCGAACGACGGCGGCGTGCAGACGAAGTTCTCGTTGGCCCAGTAGAAGGTCATCACGTGCGAGCTGCGCACGCCCGTGTACGCGACCGACGCGGTCATCGGGCCGAAGGCGTGGCGCACGCCCACGTTGAACTGCTGCGCCCGCGGCGGGCGCAGGTCGTTGGGGAGCAGCTTCACCTCGGGCGTGTTGAAGCGCTTGTCCGCCAGCAGCGCCAGCAGCGCGTCGCGGTCGGTCAGGTAGCGGGGGTCCCACGCCACCTGGTCCGGCGGCACCGGGCCCCCGGGCGGCGCGAAGAAGAGGGTGTAGCTGGGGTGCTGCAGCGCGAACCGCTCCTCGTTCGCCTGGTCGAACAGGGTGCGGTCGTAGAAGATCCCCCATCCCCCGAAGATCGCCGTGCGATCCTCGCTGTCCAGCGAGTAGGCGAAGCCCAGCCGGGGCTGGAACGCGCCGGTGAAGGGGTGGCGGTTGCCGCCGTTGCTGAAGTAGCGGTCCGGGTCCAGCGGCAGGAAGAGCCGGTCCTGGTACTTGGTGATCGAGTCGACCACGCCCGCGGGGGTCACGTAGTCGTAGTTCATCATGTGCGACTCGTAGTCCCAGCGAATGCCCAGGTTCACCACCAGCCGCTCGGTGGGGTTCCAGTCGTCCTGCAGGTACAGCCCGACCTGGGTGTTGCGGGCGGAGAAGTTCGGGTCGCCCGTCTGGAACTCCACCCGCTGCGGGATGGTGAAGTTGTTGAACCAGGGATAGTAGAAGAAGCGCGGGTTCTCGCTGTTGCGCTTGACGATGTCGTACTTCAGCAGGTCCAGGTTGCCGCCGACCTTGAACAGGTGCTCCCCGCCCAGGTGCAGCCCCGACCAGGAGAGGTCGTTGCGCAGCGAGACGCGGTTCTGCGCGAACTCCTGGATCGAGACGTTGCTGCCGATCTGCGCGCAGCAGCCGAAGTCGAACACGCGGTTGGGCAGCCCCGGCGTCAGCGGCGCGGGGTTGTACTTGTAGCGCTGGAAGCTGGCCGTGGCCTCGTTCACGAAGTCGCCCCAGTCGCGCTGGTTCTTCAGGATTCCGGTGAAGACGTCGTTCTTGAAGCGCGTGGCCGACTGGTACGAGACCACCCCCCCGAAGTCGCGGATGTCGTTCTCGTGGCGGAAGTGGGTGCTGAGCTCGAAGGTGGAGTGCGGCGTCTGGTTGAAGGTGAGCTTGCCGAACGCCAGCGTGGCGCGGAAGGGCTCGTCGAACTGGCCGTTGTACTGCGCGAAGTTGACGGTGTCGAGCGCCGGGAAGCCGGTGGGCGGGGTGAAGGTCACCTGCCGCCCGCGGTTCTGGTCGTTGCGCTCGAACGAGCCGAAGAAGAACAGCCGGTCGCGGACGATGGGCCCGCCCACGTTGGCGCCGTACAGGTAGCGGCGGAAGTCGGGACGGTTGAAGGTCGACCCCGGCGCGTGCAGGCTCTTGAGCTGGAAGGTGTCGAGCGCGATCAGCCCCGCGCTCTGGTAGTTCGCGAAGGCACTGGTCTCCCAGGTGTTCGTGCCCGACAGGGTGGTGGCGGTGATGATCCCGCTCGAGGCCTTCTGGTACTCCGCCTTGTAGTTCTGCGTGATTACGCGGAATTCGCGGATCGCGTTGCGCGGGAAGGGGTTGCCGCGGCTCGCGTCCTGCCCGGCCACGCCGCCCTGCAGCACGTCGTTCTTGTAGCTCGCGCCGTCGATGAACACGTTCACCTGGTCCGCGCCCTGCGCCCCCGCCGTGAAGGTCTTGCGTGTGTCGTCCAGCCGCTGGCCCTGGAGCTGCACCCCCGGCGCGAGCTGCGCCAGCGACAGGAAGTTGCGGTCGGAGGTCGGCAGAGCCTCGATCTGCTGCCGGGTGACGTTGGTCGCCACCTCCGAGGTGTGCGTCTCGGCGGTCGCGCGCGTAGCCACCACCGCAATCCCCTGGAGCTGCACCGCCTGCGTGCTCAGGGTGAAGTTCTGGTCCAGCGTCTGCCCCACGCCCACGGTCACCGTGCGCGTCTGCTCGGCCATCCCCACGATGCGGACGGTGAGCTGGTACGGGCCGGGGGGAAGCGCGCTGAGCTGGTAGTAGCCCGCCTGGCTGGTGGACACCTGCCGCAGCAGGTTGGTCTCCGTGTTCCGCGCCGCCACCGTCGCGCCGGCCAGGTTCTCGCCCGCGGCGCCGTGCACGTAGCCGCGGAGGGTGCCGGTGGTGGTCTGCGCCTCGCCTCCTCGTACCGCCCCCAGGGCGAGTAGACAGGCCCCGAGGCACGCCCGTGCGAGCGTGCGGATCCCGACTGCGTTTCTCATCGTCCGCGTCCTCCTGAGGGTGGATTGCACGACTCGCCAAATCTCTGCTGCGGCAACTACCTGAACGGCGTCATCCCGGGGCCGGCCACGCCCGCCCCGCCGGCGAACGCTGTCGCTGGCAGGCCGAAAGCCCTATCGCCCGCCCCCGGGATCGATCGGCCGAAGCGCCACGATCCCATCATCCCCCGCCGTTCTCGCGGTGCGATCCGCACGAGTCGCGGATCACCAGCGAGGTCGGCAGCGTCTGGTGGATGCGCTCGTGGCGGTTCTCCTCCTCCACGGCGCGCACCAGCTGCTCCATCGCCCGCGCGCCCAGGTCGTTGATCGACACGCGCACCGACGAGAGCGCCGGCGTCAGGTAGCGGGAGATGGGGATGTCGTCGAACCCGGCGACCGCCATCGCCGCGGGGACGGCGACGCCCGCCTCGCGCAGCGCGCTCATCGCCCCGATGGCGGTGGAGTCGTTGGCGGCGAAGAGGGCGGTCGGCGGCACGTCGAGCGCGAGCAGCCGGCGCACCGCGCGGAAGCCGGCCTCCTCGGTGAAGTCGCCCTCCACCTCGAGCGCCGCCTCCGGCCTGATGCCGGCCTCCTCCAGCGCGGCCCGGTAGCCGCGCAGGCGCTCCCGGGCGTCGTGGTTCGGCTCGGGCCCGCGCACCATGGCGATGCGGCGGTGGCCGTGCTCCGCCAGGTGCGCCACCATCGCCCGCGCCCCACCGAAGTTGTCCACGCTCAGGGTGTCGAACTCGCTGGTGGACTGCGGCGTGTTCAGCATCACCGCCGGCAGGCTCTCGGGAAGGTTGTCGGCGAGCACGTCCACGTCGATGTGCGGCGACATCACCACCAGGCCGTCGACGCGGCCGCGCATGGCCTGCAGCGCCGCCTCGATGTCGTGCCGGTTGTTGTGCGAGCTGGAGAGGAGGAGATGGAAGCGGGCGCGCTGGGCCGCCTGGTCGAGCCCGCGGATGACCTCGGAGAAGAACTCGCCGTAGAGGTCGGGGAGGAGCACCCCCAGCGTCCCCGTGCGGCGCATGCTGAGCGAGCGCGCCGCGCCGTTGGGGATGTAGCGCAGCTCCCCGGCGACGCGGCGGATGCGGTCGCGCGTCTCGCCCGCGACCGGCCCGCTCTCGTTCAGCACCCGCGACACGGTGGCCACCGACACCCCGGCCGCGCGTGCGACCTCCCGGATGGTCACGCGCATGGACGCGCCCCCAACGTGGAGAGACGGTGTAACCGTTTACACTAACGATTCCAGAGTACGCGCCCCGTGCAGCCCCGTCAAGGCTGCTCTCTCCGTTCCTCCGCGCCTCCGCGTGAGACAAATCGCTGAGGTTCCGGGACGCGAACGGCAGCGACCGTGGCGCGTCGCCTGCGTCACCTGGCATCCGCGTTCTCGCGGGCCCCCTCCTTCATGCGAGATTCCATGAACCGTCCGCTCCTCCTCGCCACCGCCATCGCCGCACTGTCGGGGTGCGCCTCCGCGCCGTCGGCGCCGGCGCTCCCGCGCTCGATCACGTCGGACAGGGACACGATCCGCCCGTTCACCAGCCAGGCGGAGCTCGCGCAGTTCCTCGGCGCGCTCTCGCTGGAGAGCAGGCGGGAGTACGACCGGGTGCACGCCAACGATCCGCCCCCGGGGCCGATCGTGGAACACGTTTACTATCCTCCGCCGCCGGAACCGCAGCCGGACAGCGTGCCGATCCAGGTCGGCACGCCGGCCCCGTCCAACTCGTCGCAGGGCGCCGCGCCCATCTTCCCGCCGGCGTCTGCCCCGGCGCGCTCCGTCCCGCTCCAGACCCGGGCCCTGATGTCCACGCTCGGTGGCACGGCTGGCCCGGCGCCGGCGGCGGGGGTGGACGAGGGTGGGATCGTGAAGGCGGTCGGCGACTACCTGGTGGTGCTGCACCGCGGACGGCTCTTCAGCGTGCGCATCGGCGGCGGCGCGCTGGAGCCGGTGTCGGCGGTGGACGCGTTCGGGCCGGACGTCGTGACCGAGAACTACATGTACGACCGCCTGCTGGTGTCGGGTGACCGGGTGCTGGTCCTCGGAACCATGACGGGGTCGGGAAGTGGCAACCAGGTACAGGTGGGCGTGTTCCACCTCGCGCCCGACGGGCGGCTGACGCACCGGAACACCCTCTTCCTGCGCTCGCTCGATGCCTACGGGCGGTACTTCTACGCGCTGCGGACCGACGCGGTTCGCCTCGTCGGCGACCGGCTCGTGTTCTACGTGCCGCTGTCGGCGGACGTCCGGGACCCCGCTGGGGGTCTTCCCCCTGGTGGGCGGCCCGGGCGTGGTCTCCACCCTCCCGTCCGACGTGCGCGTGTACCGTCCCGCGGGGCGCGTGGTCGCGTCGAGCATGCACCTGCACGCGCTCACCACCTGCGACCTGGCGGAGGCCGCCCCGCGCTGCACCTCCACCGCGCTCCTCGCGGCCGGCGACCGTCCCTTCCACGTCACCCGGACGGCCGTCTACCTGTGGGCCAGGCAGACGCCGTGGGACGAGCAGGCGCCGGCACTCTCGGTGCTGTACCGCATCCCGCTGGACGGCTCCACCCCCACGGCGCTGCACGTGGCCGGGAGGCCGATCGACCAGGACGCGTTCCTCGAGCGCGACGGGTACCTCCACGTGCTCCTCCGCGTAGACACCCCCGGCGCCCCGCCGAAGCGCGGCCAGTACGCGGGGCCGCTCGCCCTGCTGCGTGTTCCCGTTTCCGCGCTGGGGAGCGGGAGGGGAACCGCCGCCGCCTCGCGTTATCGCACGCTCCCCATCCGCCCGTCTCCGCTCCGCTACCGCTTCATCGATGATTGGCTCGTCTACACCCTCACCAACTCGCCGCTCGCCGGGCAGTCGACGGTACATGCGGAGCACCTGGACGGTGGGGCCGGGTCCCAGGCAGTGGTCCCGTACAGGGTGGAGCGCCTCGAGGCGATGGGCTCCGACGCCGCGCTGATCGGGAGCGACGAACGCGGGCAGTACCTGGACGTCGTGCGGCTGGGGCCGGCGGGCGTCACCCTGGCGGAGCGGCGAAAGCTGGATTCGCGGCTCCTGCAGCCCGGCTTCTACTTCCAGCCGGAGGGAGAAGGGGCGGGGGTGCTGGGCCTTCCCCTGTACGGACCCGCCCGCCCCGGCCGCGAGTACATGAACGTGGGCTCCGCCAGCATCCTCTTCCTGCGCAGCCAGGACCAGCGGCTGAACGAGCTGGGCGAGCTGGCCTCGGGCGATCCGACCGGCGACGACGGCTGCGTGGTGAGCTGCGGGATGTGGTACGGCAACGCGCGCCCGCTCTTCCTGCGCGGCCGCGTCCTGGCGCTGCTCGGCTACGAGCTGGTGGAGGGGCAGGAGGAGAACGGCCGCATCCGCGAGCTGCGCCGCGTGAGCCTGGCACCCATGGCTCAGCACACGCGGCGCTGACGCATCCGTCGCGGTTCTCTCCGTTCCTCTGCGCCTCTGCGTGAAACAACGCTGGGCCGATGCGAACGGCACCAAGGATGACGCCCGGAAACCGAGTCTCGGTCTCCGGGCGTCTCTGCTCTCATGCGCCAGCGATGTTAGATTTCCCCTCCCTCTGTCAGTCCCTGCGTCGTTCCAATCCACCCTGAGGTCGTACATTGAAGAAGCTGATCGCGGCTGCCGCCCTGATTCTCGCCGTCGGGGCCTGCGGCGACACCCCGGAGCCCCTGGCGCCTCCGGCGCACGCCATCCGTTCGGCGGCCGCCGGCGCGAGGGGGATCCCCGGGCAGTACATCGTCGTGCTCGACAACAACGTGCGAGACGTGCCCGGCCTCGCCAGGCGCCTGGCCGCGGCGCACGGAGGCAAGACCCTCTTCGTCTACCAGAGCGCCCTCAAGGGCTTCGCGCTACGCATCCCCGACGCGGCGGCCGCGGCGCTGGCGCGCGACCCGAACGTGCGCTACGTCGAGCAGGACCAGGTCGGCGGCGAGGGCACCGTGGAAGCGAACGCACCCTGGGGGCTCGACCGCATCGACCAGCGCTCGCTGCCGCTGAGCACCGACTACACCTACACGGCGACGGGCGCCGGCGTCCACGCCTACGTGATCGACACCGGGATCCGGACCACGCACAACGAATTCGGCGGCCGGGCGAGCAGCGGCTACGACTTCGTCGACAACGACAGCGACGCGAGCGACTGCCGTGGACACGGTACCCACGTTGCGGGAATCATCGGCGGAGCCCGGTACGGAGTGGCCAAGGGGGCCTCGCTCGTGGCCGTGCGGGTGCTCGACTGCAGCGGCCTCGGCACGACCTCCAACTTCATCGCCGGCGTGGACTGGGTCACGGCCAACGCGGTGAAGCCCGCGGTGGCGAACATGAGCCTGTGGAGCACCGCGAGCACCGCGCTCGACGACGCCGTGCGCAACTCGATCGCGTCGGGAATCGTCTATACGATCATCGCCGGCAACGGCACGTCGAACAACCTGGTCCAGACCGACGCGTGCGGCCTGGCGCTCGCCGGCGTGACCCAGGCGATCGTGGTCGGCGCGACCACCTCCGGCGACCAGGAAGCATCGTATTCGAACTACGGGACCTGCGTGGACCTGCTCGCTCCCGGCTCGGCGATCGTCTCCGCCTGGTACACGAGCGATGCCGACAGTGCGTATGGGACCGGCACCTCGATGGCCGCTCCCCACGCAGCCGGCGCGGTCGCGCAGTACCTGCAGCAGCACCCGTCCGCGTCCCCCGCGGCCGTCGCATCCGCGCTCACCGCGAACGCGAGCCTGAACAAGCTGGCGCTCAGCGCCGCCAGCGCCGCCGCCGGCACGCCCAACCGGCTGCTCTACACGCCCGTCCCCGCCCTCGCGGCGAGCATGACCGGGGCGTACCAGATGGCCCACGCCACCACCTGCACGTGGAACGCCGTGGTCACCGGCGGCGCGCCGCCGTACACCTACAACTGGAGCTTCTCACCCAGCACCTACAACACGTACCTGACACTCTCGGGGGCCTACACGGCCAGCATGTCGGGCACCGGCACCTACTACGGGAGCCCCTACACCAACGGGACCGGAAACCTCTACCTCTCGGTCACCGACGCCGTGGGAACCACGGCAACCTCGACGCGCACGATCACCATCCGCCCGTCGTTCAGCGGCTGCTACTGATCCGGGCCCCGACGCTCAGGCCGTTTTCTCGGTTCCTCTGCGCCTCTGTGCGAAACGAACGGCGAGCTGAGTCCGAACGGCATCAAAGGACAACGCCCGGAAACCGAGTCTCGGTCTCCGGGCGTCTCTCTATCCGCGACTCGCGGCCTGGGCTCAGCTCAGCAGCCGGAGCGGCATCACCAGGCAGAGGTGGTCGGGCGTGTCCTCGTTCCCCAGCGGCTGCATGGTGGCCGCGCGCTCCGGGGCGGTCACGCTTCGGTGGTGTTGCAGTACACGTGGCAGGTGCAGGTGTTGAGCCAGCAGGAGTCGCACTGCGAGTCGTCACAGGTCTGGCAGGTGTCGCAGCTGATGTCGTTACTGTCGCCGCCGACCCCATCCACGCGGTCGTGGCCGCGGACGGTGCCGCGTGCGGGGCGGTCGGCGGCGGTCTCGAAGCTCTCCACCTGGAGCGCGTCCAGGCTCAGCGCAATCTTCTTCATCATTGCTCCTCCTCGGGCGGACTTCGGTTTCGGTCCAGGACGGCGGCGGGTCAGAACCCGACGGCGCCGGCGGGACGGGGGCAGCAGACGTCCAGCGTGCACGTCATGCACGTGGCCGGGAGCGTGTGGCAGCGGTCGCCACAGGTGTCGCCGCAGGTGAAGACGTCCGCGTCGCACGAAGCATAGCCCTGGACGCTCACCTGCGTCTTCACGGGCTCCTGCGCTTCCGCCCAGAAGGCGTCGGCGTGGCCTCGAACGGTCCGCCCGTATGCGCTCCCATGGACGAGGGTCTCGAACGAGTCCACCCTCAGTGCGTCGGGGTCCAGCATCAGCTTGGGCATGGCAGGCCTCCCTCCGGGGTTGCGTGAACGAAAACAGCCGTGCGCACCCGAGACGGGAGCGCGCAGCCGGACATCACTCAGGGATGACGTGCGACGCCGCGACGGTACGCAGGGCCAGGACCAGGATCGAGCGGCGGTGGATCATCCGTTCTTCCCGGGGATGCGCCAGTGTCCGCCGGTGCCCCCGCAGGGTGCCGACTCCGGTCGGAGGGCGACTATTCCCTGTCAGCGGTGACGAGACGTCCCAGGCTCCGCCTCTCCGAGCCCGAAGAGATCATACGGCTCCGCTTCGCCCTGTTCAGCGCCATCTCCCTCTCCGCGGTCATCCGCGCGACGCTCCTGGTCCCGCACCACGTCCCGAGGCGTACGCCCGCCGAGCTCGGCCAGCGGCTCCTTCTCCCACGCGTGCTGCCGCCTCGCGAGCGCCTGCCGTAGCAGGTCGAGATCCGTCAAGCCGGCGCGCACGAGCTCGTCGTACCAGAGCAGCCACTGCCGGTTCAGGGTCTCGCGCGCGACCGCGACGTCACCGGTCATCATGACGGGCCAGCCACCCGTACCCGGCAGCTCATGGTCGGGCACGAAGCCGCGGAGGTCCGCGTCGACCCAGAACGCGCCCGGCCACTCCGCCTCGGGCTCGTCCCACCACGCGCCGTCGGCGTCGAGCCCCGCGCGAGCGAGCACCGCCGGGATCTCGTCGAGCACCCCCGCGGCCCACGGGCACGCGATCCCTTCGTGCGCGGAGAGCCAGTCGAACCAGGTGCGCAGCGACTGCGGGATCGCCCGGCCGACGTCGCGCGGAAGGCGGATGTGCCGCGGCAGCCATACGTACAGGTAGTGCCGGAGGTCGAACTCGGTGCACCCCGGCGTGGTCACCAGCTGCAGCGCCAGGTACTCGGTCAGCTCCCGCACGTTGCGCAGGTGCTTCCGGCGGGCCGCCTTCGTGAGCGGCTGCGCCTCGAGCCACCGCTCGAACCGCCCGACGCGCTCGGCCTCGACGGCGAGCAGCGCGTCCTGGTCGGCGTCGAAGAGCGCCAGCGCCGCGCGCGGATCGGCGTTCCGGCCCTCCCCCGTAATCGGGTGCGCCGCCGCGAGCCGGGGAAACGGCGATGGCGGACGCTCGTAGTGGATCTCCACCTCCACGCCGTCGTCGGCCTGCAGCGGGCCCTTCCCGCGCTCGGCCGCCACCTGCCGGGTGACCGCCCGGAGCACCGTGGTCATCAGCCGCACGTGGTGAGCCGTGATCCGGCGGCCGGGCAGATGGATTCCCCAGAGGCACGGGTACGCGTCCGGGCCCGCCACCTCCCATCCGGCGTCGGCGACCTCGCGCCGGACCCGCCGGGAGAGCTCGCCGTGCCGCTCGAAATCGATCACCAGCTGCCATCCGACCATCGCGGCGACGAGCTCCGTCACGTCGGGCGTGTCCTCGCCCTCGAGAATCGCCGCGAGGTCCTCGGGCGCCGAGTAGAGATTGAGGCCGAACTCTTCGCCCCCCGCGCCCAGCACGCTCGCCACGAACGTCTCGTCACCGGGAAGCCGTAGCTCCACCATGTCCCCGTTCTCCACGTCGGACCAGGGCTCGGCACGGTAGAACGCCGCGGCCGCTGCGTGCAGCTCTCCGATCTCCGCGGGCGAGGCCTCGGTCTCCGCCCAGCTCTCCAGCCGGACCATGTGGGCCGCGACGGGGTCGCCGGCCAGGTGCCCGATGGTGCTCTCCGCCGCCTCGTCGAGCGCGGGGAGCGGAGCCGCCCGGACCGAGATCCCACGCGGCCGCAACTCCTCCGCGAGCTCCCTCGCCACCTCCTCTTCGCGCACGTGCAGGGTCTCGGGAAAGAGGCCCAGCCCGCGCCCGGCCTGGCTCACCGCGTCGGCGATCGTGTGGGCGCGATTCGCGGGTCCCACCGGCCGCCGCACCACCATCTCGCAATGGACGATGAACTCCCCGGCGCAGACCATCACCAGCGCGGGGGTGGCGTCGCGGTCTTCGCGGATGGCGATCTGGAGCGGCACCACGTCGGCTTCCCAGCACGCGGCCTCGCGCGCGGCGGGTCCCCACGGTACATCGCCGCCCGCAGCCCCGGCGTCGGCGCCCACCAGCCGCAGCATACGCTCGGTCGCGCGGTCGCGATCCTGGCAGCACGCCTTGTACTTCTTCCCCGATCCGCAGGGGCACGGGTCGTTGCGCTGCGCCCTGATCATTTGTGTTCCTTTTGGCGGACCGTCAGCCCCAACGCGTGCGGGGAGCGACCACCGCCGCTCCCCGCCGCCCCCATTCTTCAGTCGCCGCCCGGCTCAGCTTAATAGCCGGAGCGGCATCACCAGGCAGAGGTAGTCGGGCGTGTCCTCGTTCCCCAGCGGCTGCATGGTGGCCGCGCGCTCCGGGGCCTTGAAGGTCATCTTCACCTCGTCCGTCGGCATGTAGCGCAGCAGCTCCAGCAGGTACTGCGCGTTGAAGCCGATCTCCAGCGGGTCGCCCTCGTACTCCACCGGCAGCTCCTCGTTGGCCGCGCCCAGGTCCGGGCTCTCCACGCTGAACTTCAGCATCGGCCCGCCCAGCGACATGCGGATCCGGTGCGTCTGGTCGCTGGCCACGATCGCCATGCGCCGCACCGCCTGCGTCAGCGCGGTCTTGTCGGCGACCAGGTTCTTGTCGTTGTCCTTCGGGATCACCTGCTCGAAGTTGGGATACGGCCCCTCGATCAGCCGGGTGTACACCTGCACGTCGGCGCTGCGGAAGCCCAGGTGGTTCTCGCTCTTCGCCACCTCCACCGAGGCGTCGCTGGCGAACAGCCGCTGCACCTGCTGCAGCGCCCGCGGGTGCACGATCAGCTCGGCCGCGGCCGCGTCGCCGCCGGCCTCCACCGGGAGCGTCATCTTCGCCAGGCGGTGCCCGTTGGTGGCCACCATCCGCATGTCGTGGTCGTGCAGCTGCCAGAGCACGCCGTTCAGGATCGGGCGCGTCTCCTCCGTGCTCGCCGCGAAGGAGACGTGCGTGATCAGCCGCTGCAGGTCGGCCCCCGTCACCCGCCAGCTCCCTCCGAAATCCACCTTCGGGAAGGCGGGGAACTCGTCCTTGGGGAGCCCGTTCAGCTTGAAGCGGCTGCGCCCGCTGGAGATCAGGATCGAGTCGCCCTGCGTGGAGATCTCCGTGGCGCCGGGGAGCTCGCGCGCGATCTCCTGGAGCTTCTTCGCCGGCGCGGTGATCGCCCCCGGCTCCGCCACCTCGGCGGGCACGCGCACCGACACCGCCGTGTCCAGGTCGGTGCCGGAGAACCGCACCGCGCCGTCCTCGGCCTCGATCAGGATGTTCGAGAGCACGGGGAGGGTGGTGCGGGTGGGGATGCTCCCCGCGACCGCGCCCAGGCCCTGCTGGAGGTTCTCACGCGTGATGGTGAATCGCATACGCTGTCCGCGCCCTGGGCTGGAGGTTCCGGAGCTTTTCCACCGGAAACGTTACTTGTGACAGAGAGGTTACAAAATCTCGCAGTAGTAGTAGAGGGTGTGGAACCGTGGACAACCGCCTCCCCGCCCCTCCATCCCCCTGCCGCGCAACGACCTGCGTCCCTTCGCGGAGTGTGGATCGGCCTGTGGGAAACCCCCCGCGTTCTCCACCGCCTCCACATTCCCACCTCGCTTCCCACTTCCCCACACGTTCTCCACGCGCTTTCCCCACCCTGTTTCCACACTCCCGTCACGCGCCTTCACGGTCTTGTCACGGGGTGCGCATGCCGCCGGCCCGGGCTCGCGGGGGGACGCGCGAAATACGCGCCGGGCACCGCGCCTGTCAAGCGGACGCGGGGGTCCTTCCGGTCAGCGCAGCGACGAGCGGAGCTCGTCCACCCGCTGGCGGAACGCCGGGTCGGCGGCCATGTCCTCCTCCACCTTGCTGATCGAGTGGATCACGGTGGAGTGGTCGCGCCCGCCGAAGAGCCGGCCGATCTCCACCAGCGGCATCTCGAAGAGCTCGCGGGTGAGGAACATCGCCACCTGGCGCGGGACGGTGAGGTCCTTGGTGCGCTTCTTGGACTGCAGCGCCTCGCTGCTGGTGTTCCACGCCTCGGCCACCTTCTGCCGCACCCGCTCGGGAGAGAGCTGGTCGCTGGCGGGACCGCCGCTCTTCATCGCCCCGCCCAGCGCCTCCTGCGCCAGCGCCAGGTCGATGGGGCGGCCGGTGAGCGACGAGAAGGCGAGGAGCTTGATCACCGCCCCCTCGATCTCGCGCACCGAGCTGGTGCGGTTGCGGGCGATGAAGGTGAGCACGTCGTCGGCGCCGCGGATCTGCAGCCCGTCCTCCTCCACCTTGCGGTGCAGGATGGCCAGGCGCGTCTCGAAGTCGGGCGGCTTGATGTCGGCCACCAGCCCCCACTCGAAGCGCGACACCAGGCGGTCCTCCAGCCCGATCTCCTTGGGCGGCCGGTCGCTGGTGAGCACGATCTGCTTCTGCGCGTCGTGCAGCGCGTTGAAGGTGTGGAAGAACTCCTCCTGCGTTCCTTCCTTCCCCTCCAGGAACTGGATGTCGTCCACCAGCAGCAGGTCGATCTGCCGGTACTGGCGCCGGAAGTCGGCCATGGTGCCGCCCTGGATCGCCCCCACCATCTCGTTGGTGAAGCGCTCCGAGGAGAGGTACATCACCCGCTTCCCGGGGTCGTGCGCCAGCATGCCGTGCCCGATGGCGTGCATCAGGTGCGTCTTCCCCAGCCCCACCCCGCCGTAGATGAAGAGCGGGTTGTAGTGGCGCGCCGGCGCCTCGGCCACGGCGCGCGCGGCCGCCAGGGCGAGCTGGTTGTTGCCGCCCCGCACGAAGCGGTCGAAGGTGTAGCGCGGGTTGAGCGGCACCGTTCCGCGGATCCCGGTGCCGGCGGGCGCCGGCACGGAGGGGGCGGCTGAAGCGGTCGGCGCGGACAGGGGCGCGGCGGCGGGCACGGGCGGCGGCGCGATCTCGATGGGGAGCGGGGGGAGGGCGGCGGTCTTTCCGTTCGCCTGGAACTGCACCGACAGGGTGAAACGACGGCCGAAGAGCGACTCGCCCAGGGTGGCGAGCAGCTCCGCGTACCTGACCTCCACCCAGTCGACCGCGAACGGATTGGGAGTGGAGACCACCAGCAGGTCTTGCGAGATCGCCACCGCCTGGGTGGGTGCCAGCCACGTCCGGAACGCCTGCTCGGGCAGGGCCGCCTCGGCGGCCTTCAGGATGCGTGACCAGACTTCCCCGGCGGTGAGCTCCATGACCTCTGTGGGGTGGTGCGGCGGACCTCGAAACGGTACCGGCGCAACCTAGACGGGGGGTGTGGAAAAGTCAAGGAACCCGCATGAATGCTGGATTTTCTTCGGTTCGGACGGTCCTTGTACCCGCCCTGTCGGCAACGGAGCGGCGGGTGGACGGACGGTACCGCGCGGCGTGACCGGCACCCTGCGGGCCCCCTTGAAGATCGCCCAGCGGACGGAGACGGAGATGAAAAAGCTGACGCCGGGGCTGGTGGTAGACCAGATTGCGGCGCTGTGCCGCGTTCTGGAACGGTCCTTCGATCTCGCGTTCTTCCGGCCGGGGGAGTTTACCTTCGACAGGCCGGGTTCAGTCATTCTTGACGTGAGCCTCTAACAGCTGCAGGTGTCCTCGCACGTCAACGCAGTATAGCAGGTGCACGTGTCGGCGTAGCTGCACAGCGCATTATGACTGGGGCAGTTGATCTGGGTCTGGCAGGTTCCGCTGAAGCACTCGAATTGGCAGGCAATATACGCGGAGCTGCCACGTGCGTGTACGGTGCCGCGCGGTGCAGGCGACGTTCCGACTTCGAACGTCTCTACCCGGAGCTTCTCCAACACCAGCTTCAGCTTTTTCATTGCGTGCCTCCTCCGGAACTTGAGGTGAAGTGGTCGCGGGATGCGTGACAGGCGCACCCGAGCCATCTTAAATATTGCCGCCTCGATTATGTAGTCAAGGAAACCGGCTACATAGGATCGTAGCAGCATTCGCACCGTTCTCACTTCTGCCGTTGTCGTTATTGGGTTGACGCTGGGGTCCTGGACGGCTATCTTTCTCGTCTTTGCCGCATCCCGGCCCAACGCATACGAGCAACAACCCCAAGGGGTTCCGATGAAGCCTTCGTACCGTCCGCGCAACCGCAAGCGGATCAACAAGCACGGGTTCCGCGCCCGCATGGCCACCAAGGGCGGCCGCGCCGTGCTGAATGCCCGCCGGCGCAAGGGGCGGCACCAGCTGACCGTGAAGATCGCGGGCAAGTAAGCCGCGGCCGGCTCGCGCCTGCCGCCGACCATGGACGCCGAAGGCTCTGCCCCGCGCCCGTTCGCGCTTCCGCGCGCCGCGCGCATCACGCAGTCGGGAGAGATCCGGGAGCTGTTCAGACGGGGGAAGAGGAGGAAGACGCGTCACCTCGACGCGTTCGTCTCCCCTTCCCCTTCGGCGTTTCCGCGCTGGGGCGTGGTGGTGCCCAAGCACCGGCACGAGATCGTGGAGCGCAACCGGGTCAAGCGCCGGCTGCGCGAGGCGGGGCGCACCGTGGTGCTCCCGGCGCTGAGAAACTCCGGGCGCGCGCTCGACGTACTGGTGCGTGCCCGTCCCGAGGCATACCAGGCCGCTTACGACGAGCTGCGCCAGGAGCTGCAGGCGCTGGTGGAGGAGCTGTGCTCGCCCGCGCGATGACCGCCGCCATCCGCTTCTACCGGAGGGCCCTCTCTCCGCTGAAGCCGCCCGTGTGCCGCTTCTATCCCACCTGCTCGGCTTACGGGCTGGAGGCGATCGAGAAGTACGGCGCGGGGAAGGGCAGCTGGCTGCTGGTCAAGCGGCTCGCCCGCTGCCAGCCCTTCTCGCGCGGCGGCTACGACCCGGTGCCCTGACTCGGGGCGCGCCGGGGACCCGACTCTAAAGGATCCGGACGATAGATGGAACAGAAGCGACTCGCGCTCGCGTTCGTGATGGTGGCGGTGCTGCTGATCGTCTGGCAGGTCTTCTTCCCGCCGGTGGTCCCCCAGCCCCCCCGCCCCCGCGCCGACAGCACGGCGGCGGCCACGACGGCTGCGCCCCCCGCGGCCGCGCCCGCCGCCCTCCCCGGTGCGCCGGCGGCGCTCCCGGCGGCAGCGGGTCCGCCGGCGCGCGCCGTCACCGTCCGCTCGCCGCTCTACCAGTACACCTTCTCCACCCGCGGCGGGGCGCTCACCTCCGCCGAGCTCCTCCGCTTCCCCTCGTACGTGCACCACGGCGAGAACGTGCAGCTGGTGCCGAAGGGCGCGGCTGACGTTCTCTCCGGCACCGCGGTGGCCGCGGGGCGCACGCTGGACCTGCGCACCGTCGAGTTCACCCCGAGCGCCGAGCGCGTGGTGGTCGACGCCGCGGGCGGGCCGAAGACGCTGACCTTCACCGCCACGCAGAACGGCGCTCCCGTCGCCGAGATCTCCTACACCTTCCGGCCGGACGACTACGTGGTCGACGTCCGCGGACGGCTGCTGGGGCTGGGCGGCTCGGGGATGCTCTACACCAGCCTGGGCACCGGCCTGGCGCCGCACGACGCCCGGGAGCACAACACCCAGCGCGAGCTCAGCTTCGTGGCCTGGAACGGCCGCCGCGTGGAGCGCGAGTATCTCTCCCGGATCAAGCTCGGCCAGCAGGACACCATCACCGGGCCGCTCTCCTGGGCGGGGGTGCGCGACCGCTACTTCCTGATGGCGCTCATCCCGCAGGGGCGGGCCTTCACCAGCCTGGTCGCCGTCGACCAGCCCGACGAGAGCTACAACGTCGGCGGCGACGCGCTGGTCTCCCCCCGCGCCGCCGGGACTGTGGCGCTGCCGGTGGGGCCCGACGGCGCCTTCGCCTACCGCGCGTACCTGGGGCCGCTGGAGCACGGCCGGCTGGTGGCCGTGGGGCACGAGCTCGAGGAGGTGAACCCCTACGGCTACCGCTGGCTGCGGCCGGTGGTGCGCCCCATCGCCGCCTTCGTGCTCTGGTCGCTGCGCGAGCTGCACGGGCAGTTCCGCATGCCGTACGGCTGGGTGCTGGTGCTCTTCGGGGTGCTGGTGCGCCTGGTCACCTGGCCGCTGAACGCGCGGGCCATGCGCGCGCAGATGAAGAACATGGCCGTGCAGCCGCAGCTCCAGGCGCGGATGAAGGAGATCCAGACGAAGTACGCCAAGGACCCGCAGCGGCAGCAGCAGGAGATGATGGCGATGTACCGGGAGATGGGGGTGAACCCCTTCTCCATGATGTCCGGCTGCCTCCCGATGCTGATCCCGATGCCGGTGCTGATCACTCTCTTCTTCGTCTTCCAGGGGGCGATCGAGTTCCGGGGCACCCGCTTCGCCTATCTCCCCGACCTCTCGCTTCGTGACCCCTATTACCTGCTGCCGATCCTGCTGGTGGTGTCGATGTTCGCGCTGCAGTGGATCAGCGCGAAGCTGAGCGGGATGGAGTCGAATCCCCAGACGAAGACGATGATGTACACCATGCCCCTGATGATGGGGTTCTTCTTCTGGTTCATGCCGTCGGGGCTCAACCTCTACTACGTGAGCAGCAACCTGGCGTCGCTGCCGCAGCAGTTCCTGATCGCGCAGGAGCGACGCCGCGCCACCGAGGCGCAGAAGGCCGCCGACCTCGCGAAGCTGCCGAAGCGCCCCGGCGCCGCGAAGGAGCTTCCGCGCCGCCGCTGAAGCTTTCCCCGACCGGATGGCGAGCGCCCGTCTCTCACCCGAGGCGGGCGTTCTTTGCGGCGGTAAGTAATACCCAATCCGCCTGAACACTTTGTGTTTCCGCACCCAAACCCAACGACGTCATCCTGAGGCCGGCCAGGTTGCGGCGACCGATGGACCCATGATCCTAAATCCGCCTGGACACTTGATGTTGACGCAACCCGCCCCGACGACATCATCCTGAGGCCGGCCACGCAGCAATCATCGTCCGCAGAATGGTTTGCAGGCCGAAGGACCGATAACCGCGTCAGCACGTGAGTCGGCGAGATGCATCAACTCTATCGCCGGATCTGGTATGACTGCGGCTCCGATACTCGGGCCCCGCGCGTCGACCCCGGTTGCCGCGTTGCCATGGGCGCCGCATTCTCACGCGCATGTCCGACTCTCCGCTCGCGCCCGACACCATCGCCGCGATCGCGACGCCGCCCGGCCGCGGCGCCGTCGCGCTGCTGCGCGTCTCCGGGCCCGGGGCGTTCGACGTGCTCCGTCGCGTCGCGTCGGTCGATGGCCTGGCGCCGCGCGTGCAGCGCCTCGCCGCGCTCCGTCACCCCGAGAGCGGCGAGCTGCTGGACCAGGCGCTGGTCACCGTCTTCCCCTCCCCCGCCAGCTACACCGGCGAAGACATCGTCGAGATCTCCACCCACGGCGGCGTGCTCACCCCGCAGCTCGTGCTCGACGCGCTGCTGGCCGCCGGCGCGCGCGCGGCCGAGCCGGGCGAGTTCACCCGGCGCGCGTACCTCAACGGCAAGCTCGACCTTCTCCAGGCCGAGGCCGTCGCCGACCTGGTGGACGGCCGCTCCCGCGCGCTGCACCGCGCGGCGGTACACCAGATGGAGCGCGGCCTCTCCCGGCGCATCCACGACCTGCGCGCGGCGATCATCCACGCCGAGTCGCTGATCGCCTACTCCATCGACTTCCCGGAAGAAGACGAGCCCCCCGTCCCCCCCGAGCGCATCCACGCCGCCGTGGGCGAGGTGCTCGCGCGCATCGACGCGCTCCTCGCCACCGCGCCCGAGGGCGAGCTCCTCCGCGAGGGTGCGCTCACCGTTCTCGCCGGCCGCCCGAACTCGGGGAAGTCGTCGCTCTTCAACGCGCTCCTCGGCGCGGAGCGCGCGATCGTCACCGAGATCCCCGGCACCACCCGCGACGCCCTCGAGGCACAGGCCTCCGTCGACGGGTACCCCTTCCGCCTGGTCGACACCGCCGGCCTGCGCGAGACGATGGACAGGGTGGAGGGGATCGGGATCGAGTTCGCCCGGCGCTACCTGGCCGCGGCCGACCTGGTGCTCTTCTGCGTCGAAGCCGGCCGGGCGCTGCAGGAGGACGAGCGCGCGTTCCTGCGGGACCGCGATCCGGACCGCACGCTGGTGGTGCGCACGAAGGCGGACCTGCTCGGGGAGGGAATGGAGGCTTCGGAAGATGGAGAGACGGGTCTAACGAGCGGGCTCCGCTCCATCCCCGTCGCCGCGGTCGAGGGGACCGGGATCTCCGAGCTCCGCGCCACGCTCCTGCGGATGGCGTTCGGCCACGTCCTCGCCGACCCGGGCGAGGCACCGGTGGTCACGCGCGAGCGGCACGCTCGTGCGCTGCGCCGCGCGCGCGACGAGCTGGCCGAGTTTCTCTCCGCCCTCGCGGAGCGGGTGCCGATGGAGTTCGCGGCGACCCACCTCCGCGCCGCCGCCGGGTCACTCGAGGACCTGGTCGGGGCCGTCACGGTGGACGACGTGCTCGACCGGGTGTTCGGGGACTTCTGCGTCGGGAAGTAGGAGGGTGACGATAAAAACGCGGAGACCGGGGTCGCAAAACCCCGGTCTCTTTTCGCGTACAATCGATTTTGGGATGGGGGCCGCACCCGATACCCTCGCTCCCCGGCCCTCGCGCGTTGTACGCGAAATGGCGAAGCCGTTTTTCTTCGGGTGAGCTTCGGAAAATCAGTGCGCGACGTCGAATCCCGTCGAGCCGGCGGCGACGGAGGCGGCGAACCGCTCCACGGCGCGGACGCGGGCGTGGGGCGGCCCCTCGTTCAGGAGCCGCTCCAGCTCCGCGAGCGCGGGCTCGGGTCCGCGCGCCTCCACCTCCACCGAGCCGTCGTCCGCGTTCCGCACGGTGCCCTCCAGTCCCAGGCGGATGGCCTGGGCGCGGGTCCACCAGCGGAACCCGACGCCCTGCACCCGGCCGGTGACCCGGAACCCGGCCTCGGCCATCGGGAGCCTAGATGTTCTCCCGGTGGCTCGGCTCGCGGTGCCGCTGGGCGGACCCGCCCTGCATCCCGCCCTGCGACGTGCCGCCGCGCATCCCGCCGGCCGAGGTCCCGCCGCGAGGGGCGCCACCCGAGTAGGAGGACCCGCCCCCGCCACCCGAGTATCCCCCGCCGCCGGAGTAGCCGCCGCGGCTGCCGCCGCTGGAGCCCATCCGCGCACCCGTGCTCCGCGGACGCGACCCCTGCCCGCCGCCGTACTCGTCGCCGCCGAGCCCGGGGAGGTTCTGGATCACGGAGTTGATCACCCCGTCCTCCGCGCCGACGTTCCGCAGGAAGGCGCGTGCCCCCTGCGCCAGCCCGGCCGAGAGCCCGGCCGCCAGCGCGCCGCGCAGCTCGCCGCGCACCCGCGAGGCGCTCCCCCGCAGGCCGCGGGCGCCGCCCATGTTGCCGCCGCCGCCCATCCCACCCATGTCGCCCTCGCCGCCGGTGCTGCCGCCGCCGCCGGCGAGCAGGAAGCCGGCCGCGAAGGCCACGCCGAGCGCCGGGAGCGGGTTCTCCTTCAGCCGGTCGAGCCAGCCGCGCTCCTCCAGCGCACTCTGCGCCTGGTCGGCCAGCGCCCCCACCCGGTCCTTCGCGCGCGAGGCCAGGTCGCCCGCGCGGCCCGCCACGTCGCCCGCCACCGTGCGGGCACGCTCGCCGAGCCCGCTGGCCGCGTCGGCCACGTCGCCCGCCACGTCCTTCACGCGGTTCACGGTGCGCTCGCCCACGCCCTCTTCCGAGCCGGCGTTCGCGTTGAACGCGATCCCGGCGTGCACGTCGGCGCTCCCCGGCGCGTCACCCATCGACATCGAGCGCGTGGTTCCCGCCTCGAGCCCGGAGTGGTCGCGGCCGGTGCCGCTCAAGCCCGCTCCCTGCGGACCTGCTTCATCTCGCTCTGCAGCCATTGCTTGTCCTCCTTCAGGGTCTGAAGAGTCTGCTCCGGGGTGATCGAGTCCTGCTTCAGGCGCTTCATGGCGTTCATCACCAGGAAGGCCCCGATCGCCACGAACAGCACGCCCACGATCAAGGCGCCCGCCCAGTACTTACCCACCGCGTCGCCCAGCAGGAGCACCAGGAACGCCACCAGCACCAGCGCGCCCACGCCGGCCAGCACGGCACCCACCGCGATCTTGGCCGTGTCGCGGGCGACGCTCTTCACGTTGTCGCGCAGCTCCGCCTTCGCGAGCGCCATCTCCTGGCGGACGAGCGTAGCGCTGTCCTGCGCGAGCTGCCGGAACAGGTCGCCGAGCTGCGGCTCGGCCGCGGGCCCGCGGCCGTCGCCGGCCGTGGCGACGGTCACCGGCTGGGTCTGCACTCGCTCCGCCATGATTGCCTCCCGTTAGCGGATGAGCTTGCCGACGATGTAGCCCGCGCCCACCGCGGCCACGAGCGCCTGCAGCGGGTGCTGGCTCACGATGCTGCCGAGGTCGCGCTGCAGCGTGTTCACGTCGTTGTCGCGCAGGAAGCGCGCGACGGACTCGAGCGTGTCGGCCGCGCCCGACGCCATCCCCTGCGCCTTGGCGCCAAGCCCCTTGTTGGGCACGCGCTCGGCCAGGTTGTCGATGCGCTCCGCCACGTCTTCGAGCTGCTCGGCGGCCTCGTCCATCAGCCCGTCCGCGCGCCCCTGCAGCTCCTGCAGCGTGTCCGCCAGCCCGCCGCCGGTGGCGCCCAGCCGGCTCGTCCCCGTGGCCGTGCCGCCGCTCCCGCCGAACTCCGGCCGGTGCGCCGAACCCGCCGTAGTCCCGGTGCTCCCCAGCCCCGAGCTGCTCCCACCCAGCCCGCTGCCACCCGTCGACCCGCCGAGGCCGCTGCTGCCGGTCCCGCTCAGGCCACTGCTTCCCGTCGATCCGCCGAGGCCACTGCTGCCGGTTCCACTCAGGCCGCTGCTCCCGGTTCCACCGAAGCTGCTGCCGCCCGTGGTGCCACCCAGCCCGGTGCTGCCGCTCGACGCCCCCAGGCCGCTGCCGCTGGTGGAGCCGCCCAGCCCGCCGCTCCCGGCCGAGCCGCCGAGGCCGCTCGCCGCGCCGGTGGATCCGAGCCCGCTGCCGCCCGTCGTTCCACCCATGCCGCTCCCGCTGCTCGAGCCGAAGGCGCTCCCCGAGCCGGTCGAGCCGAGGCCGCTGGAGCCGCTCAACCCGGTGCCGGAGCCGCTGGTCGATCCGGAGGTCCCACCGCTATGGCCCAGGCTGGGCGAGCCGTCTCCAAGCCCCGAAGTCCGGCCGCTCTCACCCGATCCGCCGCCGGCGCCTCCGGCGCCGCTGTTGTCTTGCATGCTCTGCCTCCCGGTTGGATAGGGTTCCCGTCGTTAGGGGAATTCGCGGGGGTGCAATGGGTGTGCCGTTGCGAGGCGGGGCGGTTGAAACCGCTGCAACCCCCACACGAAGTCCGCCTTCGCGGACTACAACCCTTTGTTGTTCCCGGGGTTGTGGGGCACGCGACGGGAACTGGCGACCGGCTTCGTTTTTGTCTTCGTCGCCGCACCTCATGGACGGTGATGTGCGTGCCCGCGTAAGCGCCGGGCGCCGTGACGTGCCTCCTTCTGTCGGTCTCACGATAACCGGGAGTCCGCGAAGGCGGACTTCGTGTAGTTGTTGCTGCGGATTTATCCGCCCCTGGCGGCCAGTCCCCACCCGCCCCAAGTAGAATGTTCCACGTGGAACATCTCTCCTGATCGGTCCCGCTGACGTTATTATTATCTCCTTGGCTAAACCCTGGGCGGCGTGATCGATGGCAGCGGAAAACGAGTTCGACGTAATCGTGATCGGCGGGGGGCACGCCGGGGTGGAGGCTTCCGCGGCCGCCGCCCGGGCCGGCGCGCGCACGCTCCTGGTCACCACGAACCTCGAAGCCATCGGCCAGATGAGCTGCAACCCGGCCATCGGCGGCGTCGCGAAGGGCACCGTGGTGCGCGAGGTGGACGCGCTCGGCGGGGTGATGGGGATGGCGACGGACCGCGCCCGCATCCAGTTCCGCATGCTGAACCGGTCCAAGGGTCCCGCGGTCTGGGCCCCCCGCGCGCAGTGCGACCGCGGGCTGTATCCGCGCGCCGCGCGGGCGCTGCTGGAGCGGCACGAGACGCTGGAGTTCTTCCAGGGGATGGTCGGCTCGCTGCTGCTGGAGGGGAGCCGGGTGGCGGGGGTGCGGACGGAGAGCGGCTTCGAGCTGCGCGCGCGTGCCGTGGTGCTCACCGCCGGCACCTTCCTGCGCGGGCGCATCCACGTGGGGCGCGCGCCGGGGGTGCCGGCGGGGCGGGCGGGCGATCCGCCGTCGGTGCGCCTGGCGGAGCAGATGGAGGCGCTGGGGCTGGAGGTCGCGCGCTTCAAGACGGGCACGCCGCCGCGCATCGACGGGCGCTCGGTGGACTTCTCGAAGACCGAGGAGCAGCCGGGGGAGCTGCCGGAGTACCGGCTCTCGGTGTGGGAGCGCGCGCCGCTCCTCCCCCAGCGCCCCTGCTGGGTGACCTGGACCGGCGAGCCGCTGCGCGACCTGGTGCACGGCCACCTCTCCGACTCGGCGCTCTACGGCGGCGAGATCGCGGGGCGCGGGCCGCGCTACTGCCCGTCCATCGAGGACAAGATCGTGAAGTTCCCTGACGCCGCGCGGCACCAGGTCTTCCTGGAGCCCGAGGGGCTGGAGACCACGGAGCTGTACGTGAACGGCCTCTCCACCTCCCTCCCGGCGGAGGTGCAGCTCTCCATGCTGCGCACCATCCCCGGGCTGGAGCGGGCGCGGATGACGAAGGTGGGGTACGCGATCGAGTACGACTACTATCCCCCCCACCAGCTGCGGCCCACGCTGGAGTGCAAGGCGCTCGACGGCCTCTTCCTGGCCGGCCAGGTGAACGGCACCACGGGGTACGAGGAGGCCGCCGGTCAGGGGCTGGTCGCCGGCGCGAACGCCGCCTTCCACGCGCTCGGCCGCGCGCCGCTGATCCTGGAGCGCGACCAGGCCTTCATCGGCGTGCTGGTGGACGACCTGGTGACGCGGGGGACGGACGAGCCGTACCGCCTCTTCACCTCGCGCGCCGAGTTCCGCCTGGTGCTGCGGCAGGACAACGCGCTGCAGCGGCTGGCTCCGCTCGCGGCCGAGCGCGGGCTGCTGACGGACGCGCAGCGGGAGGTGCTGGAGCGCCGGCTGGCGCTGGCGGAGCGGATCGGGGGATGGCTGCGCTCCACCAACGCATCGCCCGGACAGGTGAACGCGCTGCTGGCGGAGGCCGGCTCCGAGCCGCTGCGCGAGCCGACGCGGCTGGCGAAGATCCTCCGGCGCCCCGGTGTAACGGCGGAGGCGCTCGCTCAGGCGGTCGGTGGCGCGCCCTTCGACGGGGACGAGGACGGCGCACTCGAGGCGCTGGTGACCGCGGAGATGGAGGAGAAGTACGAGGGGTATCTCTCCCGCGAGCGCGACCGCGCCGCCGCGCTGCACCGGCAGGCGGGCTTTGTGCTCCCCGACGACATCCCCTACCCCGAGCTGCTGACGCTCAGCTTCGAGGCCCGGCAGAAGCTGGAGCGCGTTCGCCCGGCCACGCTGGCGCAGGCCGGCCGCATCTCCGGCGTGAGCCCGGCGGACCTGCAGAACCTGGTGATGGAGGTGCGGAAGCGGAACCTCAGGGGACAGGGAACAGGGGACAGGGGACAGCCGGCAACGGCGGAGCGGACGGACGATGGGCTCGCGCTCGCGGGGGACTGAGACGGTTGGGCGCGGGCGCGATTTCGAGGACAGCATGTCGTGGCTTGCTGTCCCCTGTAGCCTGTCCCCTGTCCCCTTCCGACAGTGTTCCACGTGAAACATCCCCCCGCCCGTTTCTGGACGTAGCGCGACTCCTCCTGTAGATTCACCGAACCCTCCTTCCCCACCCCGGCGTAGAGAGACGGCGTGTCGCGCATCATCGCCATCGCGAACCAGAAGGGCGGCGTCGGCAAGACCACCACGGCCATCAACCTCGGCGCCTGCCTGGCGGTGGCCGAGAAGCGGACGCTGGTCATCGACACCGATCCCCAGGGGAACGCCACCAGCGGCCTGGGCATCGACAAGGACGAGGTCGAGAAGTCGATCTACGACGTGCTGCTGGAGGAGACGCCGATCGACGAGGTGATCGTGCGCGAGGTCCACTTCCCCTTCCTCGACGTGGTCCCCGCCACGCGCGACCTGGTGGGCGCCGAGGTGGAGCTGGTGAACCGCCGCGGCCGCGAGATCATCCTGCGCCGCGCGGTCGAGGCGGTGCGCGACCGCTACGACTTCATCCTCATCGACTGCCCTCCGTCGCTCGGCCTGCTGACCCTCAACACGCTGGCCGCGTCCGACTCGGTGCTCATCCCCATCCAGTGCGAGTTCTATGCGCTGGAGGGGCTGTCGCAGCTCCTGAACACCGTGACCATCGTCCAGAAGAACCTGAACCCGGCGCTCCAGATCGAGGGGGTGCTGCTGACGATGTACGACGGGCGCCTCAACCTCTCGCGGCAGGTGGCGGAAGAGGCGAAGGAGTACTTCGGGCCCAAGGTCTACCGCACCACCATCCCCCGCAACGTGCGCATCGCCGAGGCGCCCAGCTTCGGCAAGCCGATCGTGCTCTACGACATCCTCTCCGTGGGCGCCAAGAGCTACCTGGCGCTCGCCAAGGAGGTGATCGCCAAGCGGGTGAAGCGGAAGCCCGACACGGAGACCGCCCCCGCGGCGGCGGCCGGGGGGGAGTAGTCCGTGTCGAACCGCAAGCCGCGGCTGGGGAAGGGCCTCACGGCTCTCCTCGGCGACTTCTCGGCCGAGACGCAGCAGGCGATCGCGACCGGCGAGGGGGTGCGCGAGGTTCCCACCAGCCGCATCGTCGCCAACCCGTTCCAGCCGCGCCGCGAGTTCGCCCCCGAGCAGCTGGCGGAGCTCGAGGAGTCGATCAGGCAGAACGGGCTGCTGCAGCCCCTGGTGGTGCGCCCGCGCAGCGGCAGCGCCCCCGACGGCGCGGAGTGGGAGCTGATCGCCGGCGAGCGGCGCTGGCGCGCGGTGCGGCGGCTGGGGTGGAGCCAGGTGCCGGTGGTGGTGCGCGAGATCGACGACCGCGCCATGCTGGTGCTGGCGATCGTCGAGAACGTGCAGCGCGCCGGCCTCTCGGCCATGGAAGAGGCGGCGGCGTACAAGCAGCTGATCGACGAGTTCGGCTACACCCAGGCCGAGGTGGCCGACAGCGTGGGGCGCGAGCGCTCGACGGTGGCCAACCTGCTGCGCCTGCTCGGGCTCCCCCCGTCGGTGCAGCGGATGGTGAACGAGGGGCAGCTCTCGATGGGCCACGCCCGCGCGCTGCTGGGGCTCGACGACGAGCGGCAGATGGCCGAGCTCGCGCGCCAGGCGGTGGACGCCGGGATGAGCGTGCGCACGGTGGAGGAGCGCGTCCGCCAGCTCCGCCCCGCCTCGGCCGGGCCGGCGGACCGCTCCACCATGGCCGGGGTGCGGCAGGCGGTGGACGACCCGCACGTGCGGCACCTGGAGGCGGAGCTGCAGCGCGCGCTCGGCACCGCGGTGCGTATCCGCGTGACCGGCGGCAAGGCCGGGCGCATCGAGATCCCCTTCTACAACGCCGACGACTTCGACCGGGTGCTGGAGCTGATCCTGGGCCCCGAGGAAGAGCGGGAGTGAAGCCGACCGCAGTCCGGGAGGCGCCGAGGGAGGCGGAGGTGGCCGATGCCGCGTGACGAGCGGAGGATGACCTTCGTGGTCGTGCCGCACGGCGGGTCGGGCGACCTCAGCACCCGCTCGTACGAGATCTCGTACCGCAAGCTGCGGCTGGCGCTGTACGCGGGCGGGGCGGTGGCGATCGCGCTCTTCCTGATGGCGGCGAGCTGGTTCTGGCTGGCGGCACAGGCCGGGCGCGTGCAGATGCTGCAGCGCGAGGTGGCCTCGCTGCAGAAGGAGCGGCAGGAGCGCGAGCGGCTCGCCCGCACCGTGGCGCGGATGCAGGCGACCTACGACCAGATCCAGGTGCTGCTGAAGGGCGAGCTTCCCTCCCCCGACAGCATCCAGGCGCGCGCCCGCGCCGTGGGCGCCCGCACCCCGGGCGACTCGTCGGCGCCGCGCGACACCACCGCGACCGACGACGCGGCCCCGCCGGACAGCGCGGCCAAGGACGGGCCGAGCGCCGCGCTGCCGCACGCGTGGCCGCTCGCCGGCGTGGCCTTCGTCACGCGCGAGCCCACCTCGGCGCCGGGCGGCCACCCCGGGCTCGACATCGCCGTCGCGGCGGGGTCGCGCATCTTGGCGACGGGCGCGGGAACGGTGCTGGAGGCGGGCGACGACCCGGTGTACGGCCGGTTCGTGGTGATCGGGCACGACGGCGGGTACGAGAGCGTGTACGGCCACGCCTCGCGGCTGCTGGTGCACCCGCGCGAGCACGTGCACGCGGAGCAGGTGATCGCGCTGAGCGGGAGCACGGGCGTGAGCACCGCCCCGCACCTGCACTTCGAGATCCGCCGCAACGGCCGGGTGCTGGACCCGCGGCGGTTCGTGGCGCACCCGTAGGGGACACCCGCACGGGGGAGGCGGTTCTACGCAGCTCAGGCTCCCGCCGGGTCACGGTCCGGCTGGGGCAGACGAGAGAGGGGGGTGGAGCGATGGCGATCTTCGGCGGCAAGAACGAACGGGAAGCGACGGTGGAAAAAGGGAAATCCGGCCCTCCGCGGGCGAACGAGAGCTCGATGTCGATCATCGGTCCGGGGATGCGCATCAAGGGCGACCTGCTGACCGAGGGAACGGTGCGGGTGGAAGGCACCATCGAGGGGACCATCCGCGCCGGGAAGGCGGTGGTGGTCGGCAAGGAGGGCGAGGTGCTCGGCGACATCGTCACCCAGGACGCCGTCATCGGCGGGCGGGTGCGCGGCACCGTGACCGCCGAGAGCCGGCTGGAGCTCCAGGCCACCGCGCAGATCGAGGGGCAGATCTCCGCCCGCGCGCAGCACCTGGTGCTGGAGGAGGGGTGCCGCTTCAATGGACAGGTGCAGATGGTCGGAGACGAGGCGAAGCGCGCCCTTCCCGCCTCCACCAGCGTGGAAAGTCCACATTCGCCGGCCTAGTTTTCCACAGCACGTCCAATTTCCGGCAAGCTGCTGTGGTGGAGTCACTTAGGTGTTTTCCACAGGCGGAATGGCGGTTTATCCACCGAAGTTATCCACCTGTTTGTGGGAACCAGTCCACACTTTGTCCAGCATGCGGCTGAGTGACCTGCGGGAGTACCTGGACGGCTATCTGCGCATCGCCGAGGTCCCCGACTGGAGCGGTGCGCTGAACGGGCTGCAGGTCGACTCGCCCCGCGACGTGGGCCGCGTGGCGTGCGCGGTGGACGCCGCGCAGGCCACGGTGGAGGCCGCAGTCGCGTGGGGCGCGGACCTGCTGCTGGTGCACCACGGGCTCTTCTGGGACGGCAACGTACCGGTGACGGGCCGCCGCTACCGGCGCCTGAAGGCTGCGCTCGACGCGGACCTCGCCGTCTATTCCGCGCACCTTCCCCTCGACGTGCACCCCGAGGTCGGCAACAACCCCATTCTCGCCCGCGAGCTGGGGATCGAGCCGCGCGGGAGCTTCGGCGAGTACAAGGGGCTGCCGATCGGCGTCTGGGGCGAGCTGGACGTGTCGCGCGGCGAGCTCCACGCCCGTGCCGAGCGCGTGCTGGGCGGGCCGGTGAAGCTGGTGCCGGGCGGGCCGGAGCGCGTACGACGGGCCGGCGTGATCACCGGGGGCGGGGCGGACGAGATCGCCGCGGCCGCCGCCGCGGGGCTCGACGCCTTCCTCACCGGCGAGGCGCGGCACCACAACTTCTTCGATGCCGAGGAGGGCGGCGTGAACCTGCTGCTCGGCGGCCACTACGCCACCGAGACGTGGGGGGTGCGCGCGCTCGCCCGGCACCTGGAGGAGCGGTTCGGGATGGAGTGGACCTTCATCGACCATCCCAGCGGGCTGTAGCGGTGGGGCGACGGGTTGGAAACCCGCCGCTGGAACGGCACGAAGTCCGCCTTCGCGGACTGCACCTCGCGCATGGGCGCGAACAGCAGAGACCTGCACGCGGGCGAGGGTGGATTTCCTGACGCTTCCGCCGTCCGACCCAGCGGTGTCCGCATCGCCTTCAATTCCCCCTGACAACTGCGTGCCGCCGATGACCCGCGTGGACCGGGTGCTCCGCTGGGTGTGGCTGATCAACGGCGTGCTGCTGCTGGCGCTGCTGGTGTTCGCCGGTGGCTTCGTGGCGATCGGCGCGCTCTCGGGGCTGGGCGGCGGGAGCCCGGCGGCGTCGCGGCCGGAGCGGGCGGACAGCACGCGGCGCGCGGCGGCGGGCGGTCCCATCCGCTACGATCCACCGGTGCCGGTGCGCGGAACGGGGACGCGGGTGGTGCTGATCCGCCGCGGCACCGGCTACACGTACTCCAGCACCGCGTCCAGCACCTCGACCGGGGGGGAGGGCGCGGTGGTGAACGTCGCCTTCCTGGAGGGAGGCGGCGCGCGGCTGCTGCTGGACAGGCCCGGGTTCATCCGCCGCGTCCGCTTCCCGGGGCACGACCCGGCGGCGGCGGCGGGCGACAGCGCGCTACGGTGGATCGTCTACGAGATGGCGCTGCAGGACAGCAACGCCGACGGCACCGTGGACGACCGCGACCGGCGCAGCCTGTACGTGACGGACCTGGGCGGCCGCGGGCTGCGGCGGGTGCTGCCCGAGGGGTACGAGCTGCGCGAGTGGGCGGGGGAGCCCGATGGCTCGCTGGTTGCGACGGGGCTGGAGCTCGCCCCGGCGCCCGGCGGGCGGATGCGCCAGCGCGCCTTCGTGCTGGATCTGGCGGGCGCGGTGCGGCCGTACGCGGCGCTCGACTCGGTCGCGGCGCGGGCGGGGCGGATCGTCGGGAGCCCCTGAACGGAGGAACGATGGCGCGGGCGACGTGGAACGGCGCGGTGATCGCCGAGAGCGACGTGTTCGAGGTGGTGGAGGGGAACGTGTACTTCCCGGCCGATGCGGTGCGGCGCGAATACCTGGCGGAGAGCGCGACGCACACGGTCTGCCCGTGGAAGGGGACGGCGAGCTACTACTCCGTGGTGGTGAACGGGGAGGTGAACCGCGACGCGGCGTGGTACTATCCCGATCCCAGGCCGGCGGCGAGCAACATCGCGGGGCACGTGGCGTTCTGGCGCAGGGTCAGGGTCGAGCGATGACGTAGATTGACGATAATTGACGCAGAGGCGCAGAGAAACGGAGAGAACTGCTTCAGGATTCTGCGTAGCGGCGGATGTATTCCTTGACGCGGACCTTGCGGGCGGTGTTGGCGGAGGACATGTAGCGGACCACGCCGAAGACCGGGCGCTCGGGGGCCCACGGGCGGTCGTAGCGGCCCAGGCACCAGAAGATGCCGGAGACGGAGTTCGGATCACGTCCGTCCAGCGCCCAGCGGTCGTTGATGCGCAGCATCCACTCCGCCGCCTCGCGCGGGTGCCGGGTCCATTCCAGGAAGCGCTTTCCCCAGATCATCCGCAGGTAGTTGTGGATACGGCCCTCGCGCCGGAGCTGGCCCTGCGTGGCGTTCCAGAGCGGGTCGTAGCTGCGTCCCTCCTCGAGCTGCTCCAGCGACAGCAGCGCACGGTCGTCGGTTGCGTGGCGCTCCAGGGTGGCGCGCGCCCATTGCGGCAGCGTGTCGTAGCGGTCGTGCCCGTCCACCCGCACGGCCGTGTTGAAGGCCAGCTCGCGCCAGGTGACGAGCTGGTCGAGGAAGGCCTCCGCATCTTCCCCCATCCCCCACCAGCCCTCGCGCGCGCCGGTCGGCTTCAATCCCAGCCGCTCGGGCGACCATCCCTCGTGCCGCGCCACCGTGTCGAACAGCTGGTGCGCGGAGACGAATCCCCAGTGCAGGTACGGCGACAACCCGCTCGCCGCGTCCGCCTCCGGCTGGTTGCGCTCGGACGAGTAGCGTGCCAGCCGGCCGCGGATGAATTCACGCACCACCTTCTCGCCGGCCACGGCGCCGCCGCGCAGCTTCACCGGCGCGACGGCATGGTCGATGGGCAGCGTTGCGAGCGCCGGGGACGTTCGGCGCAGCAGCTCGGGCGAGGCGGCGGGCCAGCGGCGCTCGACCTCAGCGGGGAGGACGGCGGGCGGGGCGGGATCGAGGTGGCGGAGAGGGTCGGCCTCCGGCGTGTCGTAGAGGTGCTCCGGGAGCTCCTTCTGGAGGAAGCGGCGGAAGTGGTAGGCGGTCGCGAACGCCTTCTGCGGAGTCCGCAGGGGGAGAAGGCCGTTGGAGTCGACCGCCTCCAGCAGCACGGGGAGGTGGGTGCCGGCAGCCGCGACCATCCGCGGCAGGAAGAAGTGGGGGAAGTCGTCCGTGACCACCACGCAGGCGTTTGCCGCGAGCGTCTCGAGCAGCCCCTTCCCCTCCCCGTCCGCCGGCTCCACGTAGGGGTGATGGCGGACGCCGGCGCGGGCGAAGGCGGCCGCGTTGTCCGCCATCCCGTCGAGCGCGAAGGCGTGCAGCCGGTCCGACGCCCACGGGTAGCCGATCCGGAGAGGCTCCAGCACCAGCAGCGGCTTGCCCAGCTCGCGGCACCACTCCACCGCCCGCTGCAGCGCGAAGTTCCAGCGGGTGCGGCGTGCCGCGATCATCCAGTAGACGACGCAGCCGCCGTCGCCGCGCACGGGGGCGCGGTTCACGGCGGCGATGCGGATCGGCGGGACGGCGGAGCGGGCCGGCGCCAACGCTAGAAGTAGTCGCGGATGATGCGGTAGGCGAGGTAGATCCCCACACCCGTCCCCACCGCGCTGAGCATCACCGCGGCCATGATCCCCATCGGCTCACCCAGCCACCATCCCAGCCACCCGCCCACGGTGGCACCGATCATCCAGAAGAGCTTCTCCATGCGTGCGTCGTCGAGGCCGGGGATTGGAGCTTCGGTGGGTGGCTCAGGTCAATATAACGAGGATACGGTTTCTGCGACTCTGCGTCAGGCTGTTGATACCAGATCCGGCGATAGAGTTGGTGCATCTCGCCGACTCACGTGCTGACGCGGTTATAGATCCTTCGGCCTGCAAATCATTCTGCGGACGATGATTGCAGCGTGGCCGGCATCAGGATGACGTCGTCGGGTCTGGTTGCGTCAACATCAAGTGTTCAGCGGGTTTAGTGTTACCGGGCCATCGCTTCGCGCCATGCGAGGAGGCGCGGGGCGAGCAAGCGCGTGTCGGTCGAGGGGCGGTAGGCGGACATCGACACCAGCGGCGGGCGCTTGAAGGAGCGCCAGCGCCGCATCCCCACCTGCTCACCGACGTCGCGGGAGAGGGTGTGCAGGCGGGTGCGGGCGTGGTCCTGCTGCGGCGCCTCGCCACAGGCCAGGGCGAGCTGGAGCGCCTCGCGCGCGGCATCGGCGTCGCCGGCGGCGAGGGTGACGCCGGCGAGCTCGTGCGCCACCCGCGCCCGGTCGACCGGGTCGGCGAAGCGGGCGGCGGCGAGCAGCAGGTCGCGCGCGGCGCCTCCTCGGTCGCCGGCCAGGCGGCGGGCGGCGGCGCGCTCCTCGAGACCCACGGCGGCCGCCTCCTGGTCGCCCGCGGCGAGGGCGCGGCGGATGGCGCGGCCGAGCGCGCGCACGGCGTCATCCGACACCACGGCCTCGCCGACCGCCGCGAGCCGCGCGATGGGGCCGCTGCCGCCGTCCAGGTCGCGCGCGGCGCAGTAGAGCGCCAGCGCACGCTCCCGGTGGCCGAGCTTGCGCGCCAGCCGCGCCGCGTGCAGCGCCGTCGCCGAGCCGGCGCCGTCCAGGGCGAGCGCGAGCGCCACCGCGGCGTCGGCCTCGGCCAGGCGGCGGGTGCGCTCCAGCTCGCAGGCGTACGCGACCAGCGCCTTCGCCACGCGCGCTTCCGCGAGCGTGCCGTCCTCCACCATCAGCAGCAGGCGGAGGAGGATGGTGCGCTCGGGAGACGTCTCCAGGCGCTCGACCTCGGCGCGGGCGCGGCGGTGGCTGAACTCGTCCACGCCGCCGCTCCGGGCGCGCTCCACGCAGGTAAGCACCAGCGCGCCGGCGGCCGCGCGGAGGGCGCGCTCGCCCCGCTCGGTCTCGGAGATCTGCCGGAAGGTGCCCGCCGCCGTCGAAACCTGCATCATCCACTCACATGAGAATGGTTCTCAATCAATCTAGCGGGTTTCGAGTCCGCTGAAAAGCGCAGAGAGAGGGTATCTTGATCGGAACCGGATCATCCCGCAGCTTGCGATACACCCACCTTCAACCCCTCATCCTCATGAAGCACAACCGAATCCTCGTCCTCGCGGCCGCGGCGGTCGCGCTGGGCGGCTGCGCCAACCCTCGCGAGGAGGCGCGCGACGAGCTGCGGGGGCTGCGGATGGCGATGGAGCAGCACGCGACGCGCTACGGCCGGTATCCCGACACCGTCGACGCGGGGCTGCCGGCCAGCGCCACGAACCTTCCCCACAAGCCGCGGAGCGGGGTGACCGTCGAGCTGGTGCACGCCGGCGCGGACGGGTTCCAGGCCCTCGCCCGCCGCCGCCCCTGGGTCTGCACGATGAACGTCGACGCGAAGCACGCGGAGTCGCTGGAGTGCGCGCCGCTCACGAGCACGACGCCGGAGGCGCCGGTCGGAAGCCGCACCAGCCCGCTCGACAACGTGCTGCACTCGCGGGACTCGGCGGGAACGCATCCGTAGACGAGAAAGGGCCCCCGCGCGGGGGCCCCAGGTACGACCGGCGAGCCAGCTCCGCTAGGGACGCGGACGGACCGAGGCCTCGGGGGTGTAGGTGCCGCAGTGGGCGCCGTCGGGGCCGACGCGCACCTCGATCTGCCCGGCGTGGCACTCGTGGTCTTCGTTGAACCGGCAGTCGGTCACGCTGCACGCGCCGACCACGGAGAGGTTCGCCTGCGCACGTTCCTGGGGGTTCTGCATCCGGCCCTCCCGGTTGAGGTTGGTCCTCCGGGAAAGCAACATCCGGACCACTCCCGCGGCACGTAAACCGATGTTGTGGAGGGGTTTGGGGGTGCCCTGCGGGCACGAGACGCAGAGACACGGAGAGGCTGGCCCGCCCTCTCCGTGTCTCTGCGTCTCCGTGTGCGCCGTCAGTTCGTCAGCGCCTGGAGAGCGTCTCGAACCGCTCGGCGAAGGTCTTGAGGCGCTGCGAACCCTGCTGGTTGCCGGTCTGCTCTTCCAGCTGCGCCTGCGCGATGTAGGCGTAGTAGTAGTGGATGGGGATGTTGCGCGTGGCGTCGTCGGCCCAGTGGTCCCGGTTCTCCAGCCCGTGGAGCTGGAAGGTCTCGGTGAGCAGCCTGCGGCCCACCTGCGGGTTCATGTACGCGCCGAGCACGGGGCTGTAGTCGCCCCCCTGCGGCATCTTCACCAGCGTCTGTCCCTCCTGCGGGGTCACCAGCTTGAACGCCATCCCCTGCCGCGCCACGTAGGGGAGGAACCCCAGGTCGAATTGCACGTTGGTGGTGCTGGCGAAGAAGATCGGCCGGTCGCCCCACGCCTGCTTGACGATGGAGAGCAGGAACTGGTCGGAGGCGTACAGGTACTTGCCCTGCGGGATGGGCACCTCGATGCCGCGCGCCGAGAAGAAGGTGCCGGCCTCGGTGACCTGCGTGACCTGCGCCCGCGCCACCAGGTCGATGTCCTGGTCCGTGAGCCCCAGGATGGAGCGCGTGGGCCGGTGCGACGCGTCGTAGAAGCGCGGGCCGGTGCGCGTGTCGAACGGGCGCTGGCAGATGATGCGCGTGGGGTCGGACTCGGGGTTCAGCCCGTTCACGCAGGGACGGGTGAGGTCGCGGAGCTGCTTGGGATACCAGTCGGTGTTCAGGTAGCTCAGCACGATCACCGTGACGTCCTTGCGGATGCCCTCCACCTCCTGCAGGTACCAGAGCGGGAAGGTGTCGTTGTCGCCGTTGGTGAAGAGCACCCCGTACGGCTCCACCGACTGCAACAGGTTGTACGCCAGGTCGCGCGCCGCGTAGTCGCCGCGGCGGTCGGCGTAGCTCCAGTTGAGCCCCAGCGGCACCAGCCCCAGCAGCAGCACCGGCGCGGCCAGCGCGAGCGGCGAGCGCCAGCGGGGGCGCCCCTCGCCGGACGTGCTGGAGCCCAGTGCCTCGGAGAGCTCCAGCCAGAGCGCGGTGAGCCCGATCCCCGCCCAGAGCCCCCAGAGGCTGAACGACACCAGGAAGAAGTAGTCGCGCTCGCGCACCTCGGCCATCTCGGGGTTCAGCCCCATCGACTGCACCTGCGCGAAGCCGTACTTGAAGTTCATGTAGATGACGAGCCCCACCGACAGCGTGAGGAAGAGCACCGCCACGTACAGGAAGCTCTTGCGGTCGCGCTTCCAGTGCTGCCACGCGCCGTAGCCGCCCAGCCCGGTGAAGAGCAGGGTGACGAAGATCCGCCCCTGCCCGAAGTAGCCCTGCGCCCCCGAGATCCTGCGCGCCCACTGCCAGTCGAAGTACTGGAACCAGGTGGCCATCTGCGCCCAGAACGGCGCCTGGCGTTCGAAGATGCTGGGCTTGCCGTACTGCTCGCGCGCCAGCGAGGCGGTGAGGTTGACGCAGTAGCCGGGGAGCTTGGCGCCCATCCCCAGGATGCTGACCAGCGCCGAGGTGACCGTGGGGCAGCTCGGGTTGGCCTCGTTGATGACGGGCCCCAGCCCCGCCCGGGTGGAGAGGAGGAGGTGCACCGAGAGGCCGAGCACGCCGAAGACCACGGCGAAGGCGTAGAGCCGCCAGTTGGCGTAGGAGCGCGGGCGCACCATCAGGATGAAGAGCATTACCGCCGGCGCGGCCAGGAAGGCCATCAGGTGGTTGCCGACCGAGAGGGCCAGCATGAACACCATCAGCACCAGCACGTTGTCGTCGTGGAAGCGGGTGGCCCCGCGCAGCCCGCGGTGCTCCTCCACGTGGTCGCGCCAGAGGAAGGCCAGCCAGGAGAGCGCCGCGATGGTGAACATCGAGACGGTGTAGACCTTCTCGTTCACGTTGCTCTGGTTCCACACCGTGTAGGCCGTGGCCGCCACCAGCACCGACACCGCCGCCCCCACGCGGCGCACCGTCTCGCGCCCGTCGAAGAAGCCGAGGATGCGGTGCACCATCAGGTACCAGAAGAAGGTGGTGCCCGCGCTCATGAAGGCGCTGAAGAGGTTGATCCGCACCGCCACCGGGAGCCCGGTGGGAGAGAGGAGCACGTCCCAGGCGCGCGCGAGCAGCACGAAGAGCGGGTTCCCCGGCGGGTGCGGGATCCCCATGATGTGGCTGGTGGCGATGTACTCGCTGGTGTCCCAGAAGGCGGTGGTGGGCGCCAGGGTGAACGCGTAGAGCGCGAACACCGCGAGCGCGGCCGCCAGCGCCAGCAGGTACGGCGGGCGATCGGGCGCGGCTTCCGCCACGACGGCGGTGGTGGCGGCGCCGCCTGTGCGGGGGCGCTCGATCTTGGTGGCCTGGGTGCTCATGGAGGCCCGTGAAGGGGTAGCTCGTTGCGGAGAAAGCGGATAAAGGTAAGCCATCCGCCGGCCCCTGTCGACAGCGCGGGCGGCGGGCTCACTTCATCAGCCGCAATCAACCCCCCAGCGGTGCCGCAGGTTCCGGGCGCGCGGCCGGAGCAGACGCTTCCCCCTCTCCGGCGGCGTGGGGGAGGTCGCGCCCGCGGGGGAGGGTGAGGGTGAAGGTGGAGCCCTCTCCCAGCCGGCTCTCGGCGGAGAGCTCGCCGCCCATGGCGCGGGCCAGGTCGCGGCTGATGGCGAGCCCCAGCCCGGTGCCCTCGCTGCTGCGGGTGAGGGTGGGGTCCACCTGCACGAAGGGCTCGAAGACGGCCGGGAGCTTCTCTTCGGGGATCCCCCGCCCGGTGTCGCACACCCGGATGCGCACGCGCTCGTCGTCGGCGCTCCACTCCAGCACGATGCGGCCGCCGGGGTCGGTGAACTTCACCGCGTTGCCGAGCAGGTTCAGCACCACCTGCTCCAGCCGGTCGCGGTCGGCGCGGGCGGTGACGGCGGCGTCGCCGTGGCGGTAGCCGTAGTGGTGGCCCCGGGCGCGCACCTGCGGCTCGATCAGCGCCTCGACCGAGGCCAGCACCTCGTCCACCGGCACGTCGCGCAGGTCGTAGCTCACCTGCCCCGCCTCGAGCCGGGCGAAGTTCAGCACGTCGTTGATCAGCCCCAGCAGGTGCTCCTGGTTGCGGCGGATCTTCTCCAGGTACTCGCGCTGGGTGTCGGAGAGCTCGCCGTGGATCCCCATCTCCAGCAGCTGCGCGTAGCCGGCGATGGCGTTCAGCGGGGTGCGCAGCTCGTGGCTCATGGTGGCGAGGAAGGCGCTCTTGGCCTCGTTGGCCTCGTCGGCGGCGGCGCGGGCGGCCTCGGCGTCGGCGGTGCGCGCCACCAGCTCCTCGTTGGCGCGCTGCAGCTCGTCGTGCGCCATCTCCATCTCCGCCTGCGCCTCTTCCAGCTCGCCCGCCTGCTGCTCGAGCTGCGCGCGCGCCTCCTCCGTCTCGTGGAAGAGGCGCGCGTTGTCGATGGCGATGGCCGCGCGCCGCGCCAGCTCCTCGGCCAGCGCCAGGTCGGCCGCCTGGTAGCGGCGCCCGCTCTCGGCGTGCACCAGGGTGATGGCGCCCAGCAGCTTCTCGCGCGCCGTGAGCGGCACCACGATGTAGCTGCGCAGCCCCAGCTCCTGGATGAGCGCCAGGTGCTCGTCGTTCGTGGCGGCGGCGCGCAGCAGCGCCTCGGGGATGTCGCTCATCATGTCGGCGCGCCCGCTGCGCAGCACCGCGGCCAGGCCGTGCGCCGAGCGGGGGTCCGCCGGGTAGCGCTCGGCCAGGCGGAGGGCGAAGTCGACCTTGGCCGCGTCGGGGTGCTCCACCGCCACCCGCTGCACCCGCCCGCCCTCGGCCAGCAGGTCCACCGCGCACCAGTCGGCCAGCTCGGGAACGGCGAGGCGCGCCGCGGCCTTCAGCGTGGCCTCGTAGTCGAGCGACGACGCGAGCACGCGGCTGACCTCGGCCAGGAAGGCGCTCGCCCGCTCGCTCTTGTGGCGCTCGGTGACGTCGGTCTCGGCGCCCACCCACTCGCGCACCCGGCCGCCGGGCTCGAGCACGGGAACGGCGCGCACCTGCATGTGGCGCCACTCGCCGTCGTGGCGGCGGAGGCGGTACTCGGCCTCGTACAGCGTGCGGCTCTCCACCGCGGCCCGCCACCCGGCCGCCGCGGCCTCGCGCTCGTCGGGGTGCACCGACTGGAGCCACCCCCAGCTGTGGTACTGCTCGGGGCTCGTGCCGGTGAAGGCGGCCCACTCCGGCTCGTCGTCGCCGAAGCGCCCGTCGGCCGCGGTGGTCCAGATGATCTGCGCGGTGGCCACCACCAGCGAGCGGAAGCGGTCTTCGCTGCGCCGCAGCGCCTCGGTCTCGGCGGAGCGCCGCCGCGAGCGCCGGTCGGCCAGGGCGGCGGCGAGGGCGATGACGAGCAGGAGCAGCGTGGCCGCGGCCACCCCCCAGGCCAGCCCGCGCGTCTGCAGCACCGTTTCCTGCGACACGTGGAACTGGCGCGGAAGCGGCACCAGGCGCACCGCGGCCATCCCCGTGTAGTGCACCGCCGCGATCGCGATCCCCATCACCACCGCGGCGCCCGCCCGCAGCCGGCGGCCGGTGCGCGAGTCGTCGCGGCGGAAGCGGATCAGCATCCCGAGCGCGCCGAGCGAGCCGGCCACGGCGACCGCCACGGTGGCGGCGACCCAGGCGGGGCGGTAGTGGAGCTGCGCGGGGAGGCGGAGCGCGGTGATCCCGATGAAGTGCATGGACGAGAGCGCCGCGCCCATGGCCAGCGCCGCCAGCGCCAGCCCCCCGGGGCCCACCCGCTCGCGCGAGATCACCCACAGCCCCAGCGCCGAGGCCAGGATGGGCGCCACCACCGAGACCAGGACGACGGGAACGGCGTAGGCGGTGGGGACCCCCGCATGGTAGGCGAGGAGCCCCACGAAGTGCATCGCCCAGATCCCCAGCCCCATCGACACGCTCCCGCCCACCAGCCACGCCAGGCGGAAGCGGCCGCTCGCCGCCGTCACCCGCGAGGCGAGCGCCAGCGCGGCGTAGGCCGAGAACACCGCGATCAGCACGGATGCCGCGACCAGGGTGGGGTCGTACCTGCCGGACAAGTCGGTACCCGGAGACGTGCAGAGGGTCGCGCCGGCAGCCGGAGCTCGGCTGCCGTTCGACACAAAAACGTGGCAAGATCGGTTCCGCGCGTGCGCCGTCGCTTGCACCGTTTTGCAGCAAAGGAGCGAGGAATTTGCTCCAGGGCGGCGAAATCGGAGCGGCGTGAGACCTTCGTTTCCGAGAATCGTTCCGGTTCCCCGATTTCAACGGAAGAACTCACACGGAGTCAACGGAGTCAGCGGAGTCGTTCTCGTCGGCTCCGTTGCCTCCGTGTGAGCCATTCGGTCTGGATGACGTGATCCGGATCGAAGCGCTGCGGCGTGGGATGAGGGTAGGGAAAATCCCCACCCGGCGTCCGGACGCGCTGGTGCGCCGAATCGGCCGCGGGCTGACAGACGCTCCCCCGCGCGGGCCGTAGCTTTCGTCCCGATCCAGCGACCGAACGATCCGGGCAGCCCGCCGGAGCCGGGGCGGCGCAGCCCTTCAAGCTACGGAGCGAGAGAGATGAGCGAAGAGACGATGCTGGCCGAGGCCCCGGCTGCCCCCGTGGCGCGCTCGCGGCGCGACTTCCTGCGCGGCGCGGCGGTCGGCCTGGCGGTGCCGGCGGTGGCGAGCGCGCTGGCGGCGTGCAAGGCGGAGGAGACGGGGAAGATGGTGGCCGCCGCCCCCGCCGCCGCGCCGGCCTCGGCCACGCACGGGGACAGCGACCATAGCGGCGGGACGATGGCGCCCAACCCGCAGAACCCGAGCGCCGCCCGCGCGGCGTCGGAGGAGATGGACCGGCACCACGAGGCGGGGATCAAGTCGTTCCCCGCGGCCACGCAGGGGAAGGGGAACCAGCCGATGCAGCCGCGGCTGGAGAACGGGGTGAAGGTCTTCGACCTGACCGCCGCGAAGGTGCAGTGGGAGGTGACGCCGGGGCAGCGGGTGGAGGCGTGGGCGTACAACGGCCAGGTGCCGGGCCCGCAGATCCGCGTGAAGCAGGGCGACCGGGTGCGGGTGAACCTCACCAACCAGCTCGACGAGAGCACGGCGATCCACTTCCACGGGGTGTCGCTGGTGAACGGGATGGACGGCGTGCCGTTCATCACCCAGCCGCCGGTGAAGCCGGGGGCGAAGTTCACCTACGAGTTCGTGGTGCCCAACTCCGGCTCGCACATGTACCACTCGCACCTGAACTCGGCCAAGCAGGTGCCCATGGGGCTGCTGGGCGCCTTCATCGTGGAGCCGCGGGGCGGCGAGACGCGCCGGGCCGACGTGGACTACGTGATGATCCTGAACGACGGGCCGCACGGGTACACGCTGAACGGGAAGGGCTTCCCGGCCACGGAGCCGGTCGTGGCGAACCATGGGCAGAAGGTGCGCGTGCGCTTCATGAACGAGGGGATGATGATCCACCCCATGCACCTGCACGGGATGCCGATGCTGGTGACGCACAAGGACGGCTACGCGCAGCCGCAGCCCTGGCTCTGCGACACGCTGAACGTGGCCCCCGGCGAGCGCTGGGACGTGATCATCGACTGCGACAACCCCGGCACCTGGGCCTTCCACTGCCACATTCTCCCCCACGCCGAGGGGCCGATGGGGATGTTCGGGATGGTGACCGCGCTGGTGGTGAAGTAATCGCGGAACGGCAGCTCACACAGAGGCGCAGAGGCGCGGAGAGGCACGGCAGTTCTCTCCGCGCCTCTGCGTCTCTGCGTGAGACCCGCAGGAAACTTTAGGCTCCAGCGGGCGTATTCACCCGGGCCCGGCGGCTTGTGCGCACCCGCCGCCGGGCGGATATTCGTACGGCCCGGCCACCCGGCCGGGCGCTCCCCGCACGCATGAGCACAGTGCCGACTCCCCAGACCCGCGCCGCCGCGCGCGCCCGGCCCGCGCCCGTGAAGGACAAGGACAAGGCCGCCGCGCCGCCCAAGAACGAGCTGCTGGAGTGGATCAAGTCCATCGCCGCGGCGGTGGTGCTCTTCCTGATCATCCGCACCTTCCTGGTCCAGGCGTACTCGATCCCGTCGAACAGCATGGAAGACACCCTGCTGGTCGGCGACTACCTGATGGCCAACAACGCCGTCTTCGGCGCGCACGTGCCGCTCACCGGGTGGCACGTTCCCGGCTTCCGCGACCCGCGGCCGGGCGAGATCGTGGTCTTCCGCCCCACCTACAACTCGCCCGAAGAGGACGTGGTGAAGCGGGTGATCGGCGTTCCGGGCGACACGCTGTGGGGGAAGGACGGCGCCGTGTACCGCAACGGGAAGCGGCTGAACGAGCCCTACGTGCAGCGCCTGAGCGGCGATGCCGACCCGCCGCTGGAGTTCGACGGGAGCCGCGGCGGGCTGCCGCCGGAGGTGAACCCTGCGCGCTACGGGTACCACAACCACCTCCCCGCCCTCCTGCCGTCGGTGGACCGCGCCACCTACCGCCCCACGCGCAACGACTGGGGCCCGCTGGTGGTGCCGAAGGACAGCTACTGGATGATGGGCGACAACCGCGACCAGTCGCTGGACTCGCGCTTCATGGGGTTCATCCCCCGCGAGGTGATCCGCGGCAAGCCGCTGTTCATCTACTTCAGCGTGGACAAGGACCGCGACTCGCCCTTCCCGCACTTCCTGACGGCGGCGCGCTGGGGCCGCATCGGCACGGCCATCCACGCCTGCTGCGGGTGAGCGCGTGAGCGGCGGCGGGGCGGCCGCGCTCCCCACCGGGGCGTCCTCCGCCCCGCTCCGCGCGCTCCCCGAGCCGCCGGGGCCGCGCGGCCTCCCCTTCGCGCACCTCCCCGCCTTCCGGCGGGACCCCATCCGCTTCCTCGAACGCCTGCACCAGCGCTACGGCGACGTGGCCCGCTTCCGCTTCGGGCCGCGCCGCCTGTACCTGCTGGCGCACCCCGACCAGGTGCGCGACGTGCTGGTCACGCACCACCGCAACTTCATCAAGAGCCGGGCGCTGCAGCGCGCGCGGGTGATCCTGGGGGAGGGGCTGCTCACCAGCGAGGGGGAGATGCACCTGCGCCAGCGGCGGATGGCGCAGCCCGCCTTCCACCGCGAGCGCATCGCCGCGCTGGGCGAGACGATGGTGGCGTACGCCGCCCGCGCGGCCGAGCGCTGGCGCCCCGGCGCCGAGCTCGACATGGCGCGGGAGATGAACCGCCTGACCCTCGCCATCGCCGGGAAGACGCTCTTCGGCGCCGACGTGGAGCGCGAGGCGGACGAGATCGGCGCGGCGCTGAACGACGCGCTGAACGCCTTCAAGCGCCTCACCAACCCGCTCGGCGCGGTCCTGGACCGGCTCCCCCTCCCCGGCACGCTGCGGGTGCGGCGCGCCTCGGAGCGGCTGGACGCGACCATCTACCGGATGATCGCGGAGCGCCGCCGCTCGGGCGAGGACCGCGGCGACCTGCTCTCGATGCTGCTGGCCGCCCGCGACGAGGAGGGCGACGGCGGGGCGATGACCGACCTGCAGTTGCGCGACGAGGCGCTGACGCTCTTCCTGGCCGGGCACGAGACCACCGCCAACGCGCTCGCCTGGAGCTGGCACCTGCTGGCGCTGAACCCCGCCGCCGAGGCGCGCCTGCACGCCGAGGTCGACGCGCTCGGCGCCCCGCCGCGCGCCGACGACCTGCCGCGGCTGCCCTTCACGCGCGCCGTGCTCGCCGAGTCGATGCGGCTCTATCCCCCCGCCTGGGCGGTCGGGCGGCAGCCGCTGGAGGCGTTCGAGGCCGGGGGATTCCGGGTGCGCGCGGGCACGGTGGTGCTGATGAGCCCCTGGGTGACGCACCGCGACGCGCGCTGGTTCCCCGAGCCGGAGCGCTTCGACCCCGACCGCTGGACGCCGGAGAACGAGGCGCGGCTCCCGCGCTACGCCTACTTTCCCTTCGGCGGCGGGCCGCGCAAGTGCATCGGCGAGGGGTTCGCGTGGACGGAGGGGATCCTGGTGCTCGCCACCCTGGCGCGGCGCTGGCGGCTGCGGCACGCGCCCGGGGCCGAGGTGGGGCGGCAGCCGCTGATCACCCTGCGGCCGACGGGGCTGCGGATGATCGCCGAGCCGTGGTGACCCCTCACCCCGGTTCGGGCGGACCAGGCTTCGGTGTGTACGCAGGTCACTGGAGGTCCGCCCGAACCGACCCTCTCCCGAACTGCACGGGAGAGGGTGATTGACGACTCGCTTCGCTCGCGGCTGCGCACCTGAGTCCGTCGTCGTTGCCGTTGCCGTTCACCTCTCCCGCAGTTGGGAGAGGTCGAAAAACAGGTGAGACGGCAGTTTGTCTCTCCTGTTTTTCGGGTGAGGGGCGCCAGCCGCGGCGCGCACGCAATCCATCGATCGAAGAGGAGACCCGGATGCAGGTGGACCGCGAGTACTTCATCGAGACGCTGCAGCGGCTGGTGCGCACGCAGTCCATCAACCCCGCCTTCAGCGACGGGTCGACCAACGAGTCGGAGATCGCCGGGCGGGTGGCGAAGGAGATGGAGCGGCTGGGGATGTCGACGCGGCGCTTCGAGGACGAGCCGGGGCGCGCGTCCGTGGTGGGCGTGCTCGCCGGCTCGGGGGGCGGGCGCTCGCTGATGCTCTACGCGCACCTCGACACCGTCGGGATCGAGGGGATGGAGGACGCGCTCTCGGGGGAGGTGCGCGAGGGGCGCGTCTACGGTCGCGGCAGCTACGACATGAAGGGCGGGCTGGCGGCGTGCCTCGCCGCGGTGAAGGCGCTCCGCGGTCAGGGCGCCGCGCTCGCGGGCGACGTGCTGATCGCCGCGGTGGCGGACGAGGAGGTGGCGAGCATCGGGATGCAGGAGGTGCTGCGCCGCGTGACCGCCGACGCGGCGATCGTCACCGAGCCCACGGAGATGGAGGTGGGGCTCGCGCACAAGGGGTTCTGCTGGATCGAGGTGGAGACCTTCGGCCGGGCGGCGCACGGGAGCCGGTACGACGAGGGGATCGACGCCAACCTGCGCATGGGGCGCTTCCTGGCGCGGCTCGAGGCGCACGAGCGGGCGCTGCGCGTCTCGGCGCCGCACCCGCTGGTGGGCGCGCCCTCGCTGCACGTCGGCGTGCTGAAGGGCGGCACCGGCGCCAGCACCTACGCGGACCGCTGCGTGGCCACCATCGAGCGCCGCATGACGCCGGGCGAGACGGAGGAGAGCGTGCTCGCCCCCTTCCGCGCCATCGCCGAGGCGCTCGCGGCCGAGGACCCCACCTTCCGCGCGGAGGTGCGGGCGACGCTGACGCGGTCCTCGTTCGAGGTGCCGGCGGACGCGGCGGTGGTGCACGCCGTGCTCGCGGCGGCCACGGAGGTGCTGGGCTCCGAGCCGGTGACGCGCGGCTTCCCCTTCTGGATGGACGCGGCGTTCCTGGGCGCGGCGGGGATCGAGACGGTGGTGATCGGCGGGCGCGGCGCGGGCGCCCATGAGCTGGTGGAGTGGGCCGACATCGACTCGCACGTGCAGATCGCGGAGATCCTGGCGCGCACGGCCGCCGCGTACTGCGGGCCGGCGCGCCAGCCGGCGTAGCAGAAGGCTTCCGCCGACGGCGTCTGCGTCACATCTTTGATGTTACCCCCTCCCGCCGCCCCGGCGCGGACGGCGGACACGCAGCCGCGAGGCCCCGCCATGCTGGAACCCACGTTCATCGCGCTGGTCGGCGACCACGACCCCGAGGTGGTGGCGCACCGGGCCATCCCCAAGGCGCTGGGGCTGGCCGCGCTCTCGCTCGGGCGCACGGTCGACGCCGTGTGGGTCGCCACCGAGCGCATCGCCGAGGACGAGGAGGAGGCGCTGGGGCACGTGGACGCGGTCTGGTGCGTCCCCGCCAGCCCGTACCGCAGCACGGAGGGCGCGCTGGCGGCCATCCGCCGCGCCCGCGAGCGCGGGATGCCCTTCCTGGGCACCTGCGGCGGCTTCCAGCACGCGGTGATCGAGTTCGCGCGCAACGTGGCGGGGATCGGCGCGGCGGGACACGCGGAGACGGACCCGGAGGGCGAGGCGCTGGTGGTCACGCCGCTCGCCTGCGCGCTTTGCGACGTGGGCGGGCAGGTGCGCTTCGTGGAGGGGTCGCGGCTGTACGGGATCTACGGCCCGGCGCCGGTGGAGGAGGAGTACATGTGCGGCTTCGGGCTCAACCCGGAGTACCGGGAGCGGCTGGAGGCGCACGGGCTCCGCTTCACCGGCTTCGACCCCGAGGGGGCCGTGCGGGCGATGGAGCTTCCCGAGCACCCCTTCTACGTCGCCACCCTCTTCCAGCCGGAGCGCGCGGCGCTGCACGGGCACACGCCGTCGCTGGTGCGCGCCTTCGTCCACGCGGCGGCCACCAAACGTCAGGATTGACGCAGAGACGCGGAGGAACGGAGAGAACGTCAACAGCGTTCTCTCGGTTCCTCCGCGTCTCCGCGTGCAATGCTGGTTCAGCTGACTTCGGCCTCCACCTCGTCGAGGGCGGCCTCGGTGGGGTTGGGGTGCGCGAGGTGGCGGAGCTCGTCGTCCAGCCCCTGGTGCGCGATCTCGATCCAGCGGTCGAGCACGCGGTCGCTCTCCACCAGCTCCACCAGGTGCGGGTCGAACTGGCGGGCGCACCCCTCGTCGAGCTTCTCCAGCGCCTCCTCCACCGGCATCGCGTCCTTGTAGCTGCGCGGCTGCGTCATCGCGTCGAAGACGTCGGCCAGGGCGATGATGCGCGCCGCCAGCGGGATCTCCTCGCCCGCGATGCCGCAGGGATAGCCGCTCCCGTCCCAGCACTCGTGGTGGCTGGAGACGATCTTCATGATCCCCGGGTGCAGCTCTTCCAGCGGCTCCAGGATCTGCGCGCTCTGGTGCGGGTGGTGCTTGATCTGGGCGCGCTGCTCCTCGCTCAGCCGCTTGCGCGAGTGCACGATCAGGAAGAAGCGGTCGTCGATCTTCCCCATGTCGTGCAGCAGCGCGGCCACCCGCAGCGTGGCCATCTTCTCGCGCGACAGGCGCCCCGAGGCCTGGCCCAGCGCGAAGCTCAGGTCGGCCACGCGGCGGCTGTGGCGCGCGGTGACCGGGTCGTCGGCGGTGAGCGCGTTCAGCAGCAGGTCCACCACCTGGCGGTGCATGCGCCGGGTGGCGTTGTCGCGCCGCCAGGCGTCGAACGCCCAGGCGACGCCCACCAGCCCGGCGGAGGCGAGCGCGGCGGTGGCAACGGTGACCGGGTGCGGGCGGGGTGCGGGGCTGGACATCGGGACGTCGGTTCGGGTGGCCGGTTCCTCGGCCGGCGAAGGTCTGCACAACCTAAGCCACGATCCCGCAACCGGTTCGGCACCACCGCCGCGGACGCCCGCAACCGCAGAGAAGCCCGCCTGCACCCTCGTCGAGCAGAGGCACAGCCGCTGGTGGGAGGTGCGCGCAAGCCTGTCTCCCTGCCGCGTGCGCCGGCGCGTGGCTTCACGCGCCGCGGCCGGCCCCCTGCTCGTCGAGATCCCTGACGATCGTCGTCGGGGTGCGAACCCAGGCTTCGCCCGTGATGTTCATCAGCGATTGCCGGTCGATGATGCCGATTGAACCCGACGTGAACATCGCGTAGCACACCCCCGTCGGCATGCCCGGGGGGACTTCGACCTGGACGCCGCGCCGCTCGAAGAGATCGACCAGCACCCCGAGCGTTCCGTAGCCGCAGAGGCCCGCGCAGTGATCCTCAGGCTCTCCCGCCTGAAGACCGCAGGTGGCCCAGCCGCTCGTTCCAGGAGTAACGCGGCCATGAGGGCCGGAATGAAGACCCGCCGACGCGACACCGATCTTGACCGCCCCGCCCGAGGCGATGGCGCTGTGCAGCACCGCGGGGTTCGTCCAGTCGACCGAGTTGAACGGCCCACTCAGATAGGACCGGCGTTCCACCTGGAATCCGTGCGTGTACATGAACGCCGCGAAGTTCGACGAGCCACACTGCCGCGCCGCGCGCCGGACCACGTCGTCCGCGACGAACACCCGGGGCTCGGCGCAAGCCTTCGCGAAGGCTTCCTCCGCCCAGTGCGAATCGTATGCGCCGCCGACCGCCCACGAGCTGATCCTCACGGGCCAGGTCAGGAAGCTTTCTGGCGCGCCGTCGTGCGCCCGATACGCTGTCGCGGCCGCCAGCTCGTGGTTGGGCCTCGGAAACGGGCCGCTCGGCACGAACACCGCCGCGTCGGCTCGAGGCCGATACGGCTCGGCCCCGGCCAGCTCGCTTCGCGGCGCCGGAATCGCCCCACGGGGCATCTGCGCGGTCATGCGTCCACTCCTTCGAGCCTGCGCCGCCGATCCCGCGAGGGTCGCGGGATCGGCGGCGCGCAAACTCCCGGACCACCGGCTCCTCACTCGAAGAGGATCCCGACGAAGCCGAGGCCGGGCGTCGACGCGACCTGGGCCGGCGTCGCCTGCGACGCCAGGTCGAACGTCCAGATGCCGTCGCTGCCGTGCGTCGTAAGGTACAGCGTGCCGTCCACGTCGACGATGCCGGTGAACCCGAGGCCGGCTGTCGACGCGATCTGGGTCGGCGTCGCCTGCGACGTCAGGTCGAACGTCCAGATGCCGTCGCTCCCCTGGGTCGTCAGGTAGAGCGTGGTGCCGACCGCGACGATGCCGACGAAGCCGAGGCCGGGCGTCGACGCGATCTGGGCCGGCGTCGCCTGCGACGCCAGGTCGAACGTCCAGATGCCGTCGCTGCCGTGTGTCGTGAGGTACAGCGTGCCGTTCACGTCGACGATGCCGGTGAACCCGAGGCCGGCTGTCGACGCGATCTGGGTCGGCGTCGCCTGCGACGCCAGGTCGAACGTCCAGATGCCGTCGCTCCCCTGGGTCGTCAGGTAGAGCGTGGTGCCGACCGCGACGACGCCGACGAAGCCGAGGCCGGGCGTCGACGCGATCTGGGCCGGCGTCGCCTGCGACGCCAGGTCGAACGTCCAGATGCCGTCGCTGCCATGCGTGGTCAGGTAGAGGGTGCCGTTCACCTCCACCATGCTTCTGAAGCCCAGGCCGGGCGTCGACGGGATCTGGGTCGGCGTCGCCTGCGTCGCCAGGTCGAACGTCCAGATGCCGTCGCTCCCCTGGGTCGTCAGGTAGAAGGTCGGAGCCTGGGCGATGGTCGTCACCGGATTTCGAACCCACGCTTCGTAGGTCATGTTCAGCAGCGACTGCCGGTCGACGATCCCGATCGAGTTCCAGGTGAACAGCGCGTACCAGGTGCCGCCCGGCATCCCCGCCGACACGGTGATCGTGACCCCGTGCTGCGCGAAGAGCGCGACCAGGTCGGCCAGCGTGCCGTAGCCGCACAGGCTGACGCAGTGATCCTCGGGTTGGTTCGGCGGGTAGTTGTACATCGTCCACCCGCTGGTGCCGGGCGTGACGACACCCGTTGCGGCGTTTGTCTGGAAGGCCTCGGCACCGACGCCCAGCTTCACGGGTCCCGAGTTCGCGATCGCGCTCTGCAGCGCCGCGTCGTTGGTCCAGTCGACGGATTGAAAGGGGCCGTCGTTGTACACCCTCGCGTTGAGCGGGAAGCCCTGCGTCTGCATCGTTCGCATGACGCTGGTGAGCGTCGCGCCGTTCAGGTAGCCGTTCGCCGACGCCCAGGCCACCACGGTCGACGCCGGAATGAACGTCTGCGGCGCGGCGGTGGCCTTCGCGAAGGCTTCCTCGGCCGACACGCAGTCGCCGTAGACGTAGTTGTTCCAGGACGACATCTGCGTCGGCCAGAGCAGCAAGCTGGCGGGGACGGAGACGTTCGGGTCGGGCACGTGCGGCGTGGCCGCCGCCAGCTCGTGCCGTGGAGACGGGATCGCGCCGCGGGGGAGTCGCTTCGTCAGGTCGATGTTCGCGCTGGGCATGGATGACGATCTCCGCTTCTGAGGGGGATGGATGCGGCCAGCCGGCCGCGTCCGTACGCGAAGCGAAGGGTATTCGCCATCGTGCCTCGGCCCCGTATCCCCATCGGCCACGGCCGTGTTCCCACCGGCCTGGCCACGGTGGAGCCCGCGCGAACGGCCCGCCCCCTCGTGGCGAGGGAGCGGGCCGCTCATCGACCGGGACGGCATCCGCGGGTGGCGGGCCTGCGCTACGGAACACGCGCGCCCGGAACACGGCCTCCGGATCGGAGCCGCCTACGAACCACGCGCCTGGATCACCCCCGCGTGCCGTCGCTGGGAATCGCGATAACCGCGATCGCGCCCGTCCGCTCGTCCTCGGCGGTTCAGAGGCATGCCTCGAGGATGTCCAGGCCGGCTTTGGCCGTTGCGCGACCGACGTTCAGCGCCGGGAGCATGAGCAGGACAGTCTCCTGGCAGTCGAGAAGCAGCCCGCGCGCGCGACACGTTCTCGCTACCCTGCCGGCGTACTTCTCGTCCCGAACGTCTACGGCGATCGCCATCCCACGCCAGCGAATCTCCGGCTCCTCCGGGAACGCCATCCCGCGAAGACGCTCCACGAAGTAGGCGCTCAGGCGGTCCACCTGGTCCAACAGGCGACGTTGATTCCGCTTGATCCAGCGCACGTTGGCGATGGCAACGTCCACGCTGAGCGGGTGCCAGCCGTAGGTGGAGTAGACATTGCCAGCCTCTTCGAGCGTCTTGGCGAGATCTTCGCGCACCAGGAGCGCGCCGATACCCGCCGCGCCTCCCGTCGCCGCTTTCGCGATCGTCATCATGTCCGGCTGCACGTCGTAATGCTCGGTGGCGAAGAGCTTGCCCGTGCGCCCGAACCCCGTTGCGACTTCGTCCAGGATGAGCAGCGTGCCGAAGCGGTGGCAGAGCGGAACGAGCCCTTCCATGAACTCCGGCTCGGGAATCAGCACGCCCAGGTTCATCGAGATCGGTTCCATGATCACGGCCGCGACGTCGCGCTGCTTGAGCCGCGTCTGGAGGCGGTCGAGCGCGTCCGCATCGAGGGGTGGCTTGAGTCGCGCGACGGACAGCACGCGCACCGCGTCGTCGCCGTCGCCCACGCTCATCGCGCCCAGCGTGTTGCCGTGATAGGCATCTTCGAGGGCCGCGAACTTCCTGCGGCCGGTGTGCAGCATGGCCGCCTGGAGCGCCAGCTCCACCGCCTCGGATCCGCCCGTCGCGCGGCAGCAGCGGGTGAGCCCTTCAGGCGCGAGCCCCACGAGCAACTCGGCCAGCACTCGCCAGGGTTTGTACGCGTATCCCGGATAGATGTAGTCGGGTCCACGGAAGGCGTGGATGCGGCGGCGGAGGTCCGGTCGCCCCCAGCCGAAGTTGCCCACGCACCATCCCATCATGAAGTCGATGTATTTCCGGCCGCGCGCATCGTAGACGTAGCTGCCGCGCGCGCGCGCGACCTCGATGTCGGCGGTGCCGCCGTTCTGCACGAGAAACGGTTTGCGAAGGCGTGGCATGGCCGGCACCGGACGCATATTCCCGGCCCCCCCACCGCCAGTCTGGGGCTGCTGCCTGACGGACGAGGCGACGTGGCCGGCCATGGCGAGATTCAATGATTGGCGTGGGCGAGCCCCGGCCCGGGATCTTCGCCGTTCGATGGGTGGGCGTGTGCGCGGTCCCAGGTGTTCCAGACGACCTGCGCCCCTGCGGCGCCGGCGAGCAGCGCCGCGACGGTCACCGCGGGGAGCCCTTGACCCAGGGCGCCGAGGAGCAGCGCGGCCCCGATCGTCGGCACCTTGCGTGCGGCGATCAGCCACCCCTGCCGTCCCGCACCCGCCCTCGCGTACGCGATGTGCACGATGGCGTGCGCGACGTAACACAGCGCCACCATCCCGCACACCAGCCAGCGCAAGGAATTCTCGAGCACGGCGGCGTCTGCGTCGTGCGTGAGCTTTCCCACCGCGATGCCCCCCGCGGCGACCCCCGCCGCGAGGGGAAGCTGCGCGAAGATCCAGATCTTGTAGGGTCCCGTGCGATGGCGTCTGCGCACTTCCGTCACCGGCGCCTGATCCAGCGTGTCGAAGAAGCCCCACCAGATCGAGAACCCGATCAGCAGTGAGAGCGCCGCCGTGGTGAGCAGGGTGCCGGACCACGGCTGCTGGTCTCGCATCGCCTCGACCAGGCCCACGAATCCCTCGCCCAGGCTGATGTTGATGAACGTGCCGAAGCGCTCCTCGATGTGGTCCGGATCGGGAGGGACGATGTGGTGCATGCGGGGCGAGGCAAAGGGGGTGAGCAGGTCGATGCCGAACCCCACGCCCCACATCCAGAAGCGCCACGGCGCCGGCACCGCGGCCGACACCATCCAGATGCTCGCCGCGAGCGCGAAGCCGATCGACTGGCGCGCGCATTCCCGACGCGCCTCGCGCACATGACGCGCGGCCATGGCATAGCGCGCGGCGAGGATGAGCCGGAACACGCCATAGGCAATGGCGAACGCCCCCGCGCGATCCGACGTCGCCTGGGTCGCCGCCGCGGCGATGACGAGCGCGGCGCTGACCTGGACCAGCGTCATGAACCGGTCGCTGATGTCGTCCGTGCCGAACCGGTCCGTATAGAGGACGAATCCCACCCACGCCCACCAGATGGGCGCGTACAGCGCGAGATAGACGATCGCTCCGTGGCCCGTGACGCCATGCTGGAGACGTCGGGCGAGCTGGTCGATCGCGACGACGAACACGAGATCGAAGAAAAACTCGAGCCACGAGGTCGGGCGCTTCCCTTCCTCCTCGGTCCGGATCCGCGGAGGCTCGAAGAGCGGTCGCTCAGGAGGGCGGTGCGTCCCCGGTGCACTCTCGGACGCAGGCTTGTTCGCGATGCGCATCGTGCGCCGCCGTGCCGCAAACGACACGCCGTCGTCGCGCCACGCTCGGACGCGCCGCTCTCGCGAGCCGCGCGCAAGAACGCGCGCTTGAGCCGGAGCCAAGGATGAAACACACGGCAGCCGCAGGAGCGATCACCTGCGGCTGCCGCGATGTTGGACCAGCGGCCTGACGATGCTGCCCGTCCGGCTGCAACGGCGGAGAGAGGTCAGGGCCGTCGGGAGGGTGTGGGAAACGGCGCCATCAGCAGCCGCTCGATCAGCCGAAGACCTTCCGGAAGGCATCCTTGCGGATGATCAGCCGTCCGCGGAAGTGAAAGACGTCGCAGCCGCGAACCACGACCGGCTTGCCATCGACCTCGCGCCGATATCCCCAGAGGAGCATCACGCGATCCTCGAACGGAAAGATCTCGTTGGGGATCGGTGTCCAGTCGGCATCGTGGCTGAACATGCGGCGAAAGCCCTCCCGGGCGGCCTCCTTGCCGACGTAGGTCGCTCCGGGCTCGGGCCCGACCGACGCGCAGAAGACGAAGTCGTCAGCGAGGTGCGGCATGAGCGCTTCGAGGTCCGCGCGTCCCCACGCATCGGAGAATTCCTTTACGATATTTGCTAGTATATTGGTCATAATGAGCAGTATACAGTACCAGCCCGACTCACGCAAGCGAGACCACCATCGCGAACTCACAAGGCGTTCCGCCCGTATTTCGATAGCCGTGCGCCTCTCGAGCTTCGAAGACCGCGCAGCCTCCTGCCTCGATGGTGAGCTCCCGCCCGCCGACATGGACCTCGAGCGTGCCGCTGTGGACCCACACGATCTCCCGCGTGCCGGGCGGATGCGCGTTCGCCTCGTACGAGGCGCCACTCTCGATCCGCCATTCCCAGACCTCCAGGTTGTCGGGTTGCGCGAGGCCTGCCATCAACCGCGCGCGGCTTCCCTGTTCGTCGGCCCAGACCACCGTCGTCTCCGCAGGGGAGATGACGCGCGCCTCCGGACCGGATCCGGCGTCGATGAGCTCCGTGACGGGAACGCCGAGTGCGTCGGCGATCTGGCACATCGTCGACAGCGAGGCGTTCGTCCGTCCGGCTTCGATCTGGACGATCATCGCGCGACTGATGCCCGAGCGCGCCGCGAGCTCCGCGAGCGACCACTCGCGCCCGCGGCGAAGCCCGCGAACGTTGCGAGCGAGCGTATCCCTGATCCGGTCCGACGAATCCATGTGGGTCCATGGCGAAAATGAGGAGCCTGATCCGATCGCCGCCTCTGGTCTGCCTCGCCGCATACCGGAAGGGCGCGGGAAGTGGTACGGCGGCTCCACGCCTGAGCTGGATCAGGGCTGAAACGCAGGGCAGCCGCGGGGTGGGATCACCTGCGGCTGCCGCGATGTTTGTCCAGCGGCCTGACGCACCAAGGGTCAGGGGTGCGGGGCCGGCGCGCAAGACTTTCGTCGCGCGAGAACATGGACGGCTCGCACATCCCCCCGCAGCCGATTGTTCAAGTAAGCCGCTGCGTGCTGTTAGCTCCACATGAGCCCCGGCCACATCCCACCAACTTCCAGCCAGTGCTCCAGAGCTTCAGCGGCCTGCCATCCTTCGATCGCTTCGGAAGCACGGACCGGGAATGCCTGACCCTCTCCCTCGGGGAACCACAGCTCACCCCCCTTGTCCGATCGTGTCGGGTCGATGCCGACGTGCTCCCGATGCTCATCGATTCGCAGGCATGCCAGCCCGTCGGCATTTCGCCACAACAGAAATGCGGAGAGCGACACACCTGGAGTGTCTGCATGGACCTCGAGGGCAAGCGCGCCCGGCGCAGCAAGCAGCGCCCGCACGGCGGCTGCCGATTGCCCGGACAGGCGCAGGCGCTTCCCCTCCGCGTCGGCCCAGAGGACCACGCCGAAATCGTCAGATGGCCACATCGCTGCGCCGTCATGAGATGAGCCGCCGAACGGATCAAGGATCAGGGGTGAGGGCCGGCGCGCAAGACTTTCCTCGGCCGAAAACATGGACCGCGCGCCTTGCCTGCAGCCGATTGGTTCAAGTGAGCCGCTGCGCGGAAGTGGGGTCGCGCCCCGCGGAGTCCCTTTCGCAGGAGAAGGTTCTCCACTTCCACTTCCCCTCTGCGAAAGGACGAGCTCGTCGGTCCAGCCTTCGGGCTCCTTGAACAATGGATTGCAGGGCCGGCCGCGCGGCCTGCAATCCATGTTTACGTTAGGCCGACGAGCACGACGGCGCCACCCCAGCAGACATCCACGGTGCAAGGCCGCCAAGGCTGAGGTCATATTGCGGTGGGAAGTAGTAAGGATTGGAGTTTGCCATCAACAGCTCCAGATGACGCTGTTCAGCGTTCGACAACGCATTCCACCACGTGTTGGAGAAGTACGTGTTTTCGCAGTGTGCGAATACAAACTGCGTAAGAAATGTAGCACGCGCCTTCGGGTCCAGTGCGAGGATCTCTTCTACGTACGTACGTGTAGCCTCATGTTGTTTATGCCAGAAGAATAGGAAAACCGGCCGGTTATCCCGAATGTCTACGCCGAATGCGAGCCATTGCATCGGCTTAGAATCATCGTGAAGCGTCTGGATGTGTTTACCGCTGATGGTCTGATTGGGTGTGATCGCGCCGGTAGATGCAATGCCTAGCTGGCCTTCGAGTGTCAGCTCAAGTGTATCAAAGCCCGCGTAATCACCGGAGACAAGTGCAGCATCCATTTTCTCTTTCAACTCCGAGAGCTCAGACAACCCCTTGCTGAAACCGGCTTCCTGCACACCAAGCACGCTCTGGATGCGTTGTTGGACGAATTCCGGTTGACCACGATCGATTAGTCGACGCACTGCCGGGGATGCGAGCGTGGCCCGACGCTTCTGGTGCAGTTCCCAGCAGATGGCCCGATATGCAATCAGAAAAATCTGTTCTTGAGTTCCGGTGAACGGGACCGCTTCCAAGGGCGCAAAGGCCTGCGTATCGTGCTTGTTACAAAATGCTGTGAACGTGGACGACTGTCGCCAGCCACGCCGGTGCAAGTTTAATCCGCCATCTGGCTTCGGCTCCGGGGGGTAGAACGTGAGCACGTGATTCTCTCGGTCAGCGATGGCAGAAAGTACACGAGACCGCTGGAGAGTATGAGCAGAGATGACCTTGCCGCACGTTTGACTACCAGCCCCAGGATGTAGACAGGTGCGAAAGGCAGCGGCGCTGCGGGCTTGACTCGCAATCGCTTCGAAAGGCAACGGCGACTCGTCCGACCGACGAAGGTGGCAATTCTTGTACTTTTCACCGGATCCACACCAACATGGATCGTTGCGTCTGAATTTAGCCATTCTCGAGCGTTGGGATGATCTGCTGTCGACACAAAGCCACGGTGCGCAAGCGGTCGTCAGCAAGCATGGACAGCCTGCACTACCTGCACCGATTCTTCGGTCGCGTCGCCGCCAAAGTCAAGCGCCTCTTTCAGCTTCAGCAAACGCAAGGCTCGCTCACCGGCAAGCCGGGCGGGGCCGGCGCGCAAGCCTGTCGTCCGCGAAAGCATTGCCGGGCCCTGTATCTCCTGCGGCGAATTGTTAGGCAGTAGCCGCTCGGAGCTTTTCGAGGATCCCGCGCGTGCAATCGTTTCAGCAGCACCACGCAGGAAGCTTGGCGTTGTCGCTGACGAGGTATCGCTCGTCGCCGAAGGCCGAGACCACCCACACGCCCGCCTCGCGCCGCCACTCCACGAACAGTCCCGCCGTCGCGGGTTCATCGAGCGGGACGAAGCGCGTGCCCACGCGCCTCCACTGTTTGTGCCGCCCCTCGCGCGTAATCAGCTGGTGCAGGAACAGCCCGACCGGCTGCCGTTCGATATTGATGTAGAACGACGGCCCGAGCGGGCCGTTCCCCTGGAGTGCCCGTGGTATGTCCGAGGGCGGGAAGCGCCAGACGGAGACGCGCGTGCCTTCGTCGCTGTGAACGGTGTGCACCCAGGTGAGATCGCCCAGGCGTGGGAAGAATGACGCCTCGCCGCCTGACCCGGCTGCACGGAGGAACGCCTTCATGCGGTCGCCGAGCGTCTCGCGCGCGGCGGCGGGCTGGCGCCCCTGCTGCTGTCCGGCGGCCGGCGCGGCGATCATGACGCATCCCAGCACCGCGATCCAGGTCTGGTGGATGGCGCTCATCTTCGTACATGCTCCAGGCGTGAGGGTCGGCGGGGGCTGTCGCGCCAGCGGCCGCGGCCGTATCGTGCGCGCCCGTCAACCCTACGCACCGAATCCGCGCCGCGCCATGTCGACGATCGTCCTCCTGCTCATCTCCAACGTCTTCATGACGTTCGCGTGGTACGGCCACCTGCGGCACCGCACCCTGCCGCTCGTCACCGTGATCCTGGTGAGCTGGGGGATCGCGTTCTTCGAGTACTGCTTCCAGGTGCCCGCCAACCGCTGGGGATACGGCCGCTTCAGCGCCGCCGAGCTGAAGACCATCCAGGAGGTGATCTCGCTGGTGGTCTTCGCCGTCTTCTCGGTGACGTACCTCAAGGAGCCGTTCCGCTGGAACTACGCGGTCGGCTTCGGGCTCATCGTCTGCGCCGTCTTCGTCATCTTCCACCGCTGGTGAAGCCGGGAAGACGGAACGACCGGCTCGTCGCCGCGAGCCGGTCGTCCTGGCGCATGCCTCTCCGAGCCGATCTGTCTGGGGAACGCGTGGGCGCGCTGCTGGTGCGGGTCCCGGAAGCCGATGCCCCGCCTATCGCTTGATCCTGGCGATATGCGGTTGTGCACGAGTGTAGAAGTCCTGCGCATCCTCGATCTTCTCGAAGTCGTCCGGCAGGTCGACCTCGTGGAACTTGTGGCCCTTCGGCTCGATCAGCTCGGCGTGCCACTCGTCCTTGCCGCGCGGCGCCGCGCCATGGATCGTGCGCTCGATGGCGACGGGCTTCCCCTGTTCATCGAGCAGGACTCGGACTTTCATACCACGCCTCCTCCCTCCAGGTTATGAAACGCCGCCAGAGTCCCGATGTTCTTGATCGTCACCCCGTAGCGGACGGCGCCGCCCGGGTCCATACGCTTCCACTGGTCGTAGGCCACGTGCGGCGTCGAGTTCATGCCCTTGATGTCCGCCGTCGCGAACTGGGTTCCCATGTTTCCCCCGCGATCGTAGATCCACGAGATCGCTCCGCCTGCCGGGAGCAGAACCCATCCTCCCAGGTTGCTGAAAGCCATGATGCCGTTCTCCATGTAAGTGGATGACATGTGTGCGCCCGTTCCCCGCCGTTCCATTTTGCATTTGTCAGTCCCTTCTTCCACCGCCCCTGCCAGCGTCGTCGGCGGAGTCTCTAACCAGTTGTCAGCGAGGGCTCTACGCTTCCGTTCGACCGGCGCGGCATGGCTGCCGTGCCGATCCTGACGATGTCCCCTATGGGACGCCGGCGCCCCACCGGGATCGGCGGGAAGTCCGTGATCGCCGTGATGCGTCCGTCCGTCGCGGAAACGTGTCTTCGCCGTCAGAAACGCGGCCGCGGCACCGTTGCTCCGGGCGGCGGGGGGACAAACGCGGCGATGCGGCGTACATTCTCCCGGGTCACGGCAAACGGAGAGAAAGATGAGCGGCGATGCGACGACCCCGGGGGTGGACGGACCGGTGGTGCTCTACGACGGCACCTGCGGGCTGTGCGACCGCTCGGTGCAGCTGATCCTGCGCCACGACCGGCGCGGGCGCTTCCGCTTCGCCGCGCTGCAGTCCGACATCGGGCGCGCGCTGCTGGCGCGGCATGGGCTCCCCGTCGACGCGCTCGACACCGTGGTGCTGGTGGAGGATGGCCATGCATACACGAAATCGTCGGCCGCGCTGCGCGTCGCGCGGGGGATGGATGCGCCCTGGCCCGCGTTCCGTGTCTTCAGCCTGGTCCCGCGGCCCGTCCGCGACTTCTTCTACGACCGGGTGGCGAAGAGCCGCTACCGCATCTTCGGACGGGTGGACGCGTGCATGCTGCCGCCGCCCGAGGTGCGCGCCCGCTTCCTGTCCTGACGCAGCAGCGCCGGAGGGACCCACCCCTTCCGGCGAACCCTCGACCCACCGTTCCTGATGACCTTCGTCCGCCGCGCCTCCGCGCTGGTCCTGCTCGCCGCCGTGGGCGCCCTGCTCCCCGGGCGCGCCGGGGCCCAGCGCCCGGTCTCCCCGCGTCCAGCTTCCGCGCGTCCGGCCATGACACGCCCGGCCCCGCCACGCCCCGCCGCGCGCCCGGAGGCGCAGCAGGGCCGCCGCATCCCGCCGCTCTACCCGGTCTACACGCCGGGCCGCGGCGAAGAAGAGCCGGTGGACTCGTCCGGGCTCTTCTTCCGGCTGGATGAGGCGTCGACGGGCGGGGTGCGCGCGCGCACCACCGTGGCGACAGGGCGGCTGCTGACCGCGGCCGAGTCGCAGGCGCTGCTGGCGCGCCTGCAGCCGCTGCGCACCCGCGCCACGCCGTCGGACTCGTTCTTCTTCCCCGCGCAGACGATCCCCCCGCCGCGCGCGGGGACGACCATCGCCGAGCCCTTCCCGCCGCGCGACAGCACGGCCGCGCGCCCGGGCCCCGGCGCACCCGCGGCGCGCACGCTGGAGGTGATCCGCCGCGCCCCCGAGGGCGAGGTGGACGTGGGCGCGGAGGTGACCGTCACCTTCTCCCAGCCGATGGTGCCGCTCGGCTCGGTGGGCGACGTGGCCGCGCGGGCGGTGCCGGCGCGCATCACCCCGCAGCCGGCGGGGCGCTGGCGGTGGACCGACGCCCGCACGCTGAAGTTCGAGCCCACCGGCCGCCTGCCGATGGCCACCGAGTACACGGTGGAGGTGCCCGCCGGGACGCGCTCGGCCACCGGGACGCCGCTCGCGGCGGCGCTGCGCTGGACCTTCTCGACCCCCGCGGCGCAGGCCATCGGTGGCTCGCCGCAGCCGGGGCCGACGGAGCTCACCCCCATCCTGGTGGTGGCGTTCGACCAGCGCATCGACCCCGCGGCGGTGCTGCGCTCCATCCGCCTGCGTGCAGGGGGCGTCAACCAGGCCATCCGCCTGGCGACCGCGCGCGAGGTGGCGGACGACGAGCGGGCGAAGGCGCTCACCGCGGGGCAGACGCCCGGGCGCTGGCTTGCCTTCCGCCCGGTCGCGCCGCTGCCGCGCGACGCCGAGGTGCGGGTGAGCGTGGGCCCGGGCACGCCCTCGGCCGAGGGGCCGCGCCTGACCACCGTCGAGCAGTTCTGGGAGTTCCGCACCTACGGGCCGCTGCGCATCGAGCGCGAGAGCTGCTCCTGCCGGCCGGGCGATCCGTTCTTCCTGCAGATGAGCAACCCGCTGGACGCGCGCGCCTTCCGCCCCGAGCTGGTGCGGGTGGAGCCGGCCATCCCCGGGATGCGCGTGAGCGTCTCGGGCCCGACGCTGGTGATCTCCGGCGACACGCGCCCGAACACGCGCTACACCGTGCGGCTCGACGCCGCCATCCGCGACGTCTTCGGCCAGACGCTGGGCACGCCGCAGACGCGCGTGATCGCGGTGGGCGCGCCCTACGCGGTGCTGAACGGCCCGTCGGGGATGATCGTGCTCGACCCGCTCGCGGAGCGCGCGATCTCCTTCTCCACCCAGGGGCACCAGCGGCTGCGGCTGCGCATCAACCGGGTGGAGCCGGGGGACTGGTACCGCTTCGCCTCGCTGAGCCGCGGGAGCGACGCCGCGCCCGCGCCGCTCCCCGGCACCTCCGCGGTGGACCGGGTGGTGACCATCGACGCGCCTCCCGGCGAGGAGCGCGAGGTGCGCGTGGACCTCTCCCCCGGGCTGACGAACGGGCTGGGGAGCGTGGCGGTGGCGCTGGAGGCGCTGGACGGGGTGGAGCAGTACGAGCGCGAGCAGGCCAACTACGTCTGGGTGCAGTCCACCCGCATCGGCCTGGCCGCCTTCTCCGACGCGACCGACCTGCTCGCCTGGGCCACCTCGCTGGTGGACGGCGCGCCGCTCGCCGGCGCCGAGGTGCGGCTCTTCCCGACTCCCCAGACCACGGGGGCCGCGGCCGCCGGCGCCACGTCGGACGTGCGCGGGGTCGCCACCTTCGCGCTCCCCTCCGGCACCGCCGACCAGCCGCTGCTGGTGGTGCGGCAGGGCGCCGACGTGGCGTTCCTGGCGCGCGGCACCGGGGGATACGCCACCTGGCGGCGCGAGGAGACGAGGGCGGCGGCGGCGTGGTACGCCTTCACCGACCGCAACCTCTACCGGCCGGGCGAGACGGTGCGGTTCAAGGGGTGGGTGCGGCGCATCGCTCCCGGAAAGGACGGCGGCGTGGCGCTGCTGGCCGGCACGGGGGCGCGCGTGGCGTGGACGGCCTTCGACGCGCGCCACAACGAGATCGCGCGCGGGAGCTCGGCGCTGACGGGGCTGGGCGGCTTCGACGGCTCCTTCGCCATCCCCGCCGGCGCCAACCTGGGCGGCTCGCAGCTGGAGATCCGGCTGGAGGGGAGCGCCGAGCCGCTGAGCGCCGCGCAGTTCACCACCGTCTACCAGGTGCAGGAGTTCCGCCGGCCGGAGTACACCGTCGCCGTCTCGGCCCAGGAGGGGCCGCACTTCATCGGCGGGAGCGCCGAGGTCACGGCGAAGGCCAGCTACTTCGCGGGGGGCGCGCTCCCCGGCGCGCCGGTGCACTGGCAGGTGACGGCCACCCCCGGCTCGTACACGCCGCCGGGGTGGGACGAGTGGACGTTCGGCGAGGCGCCGGTCTTCTTCTTCCGCGCGGGGCGCGGCGGGCGCGGGGACGTGCGCTCGCAGGCGCTCGACGGCGCGACTGACGCGGCGGGGCAGCACGTGCTCCGCATCGGCTTCACCCGCGGCGACCCGCCGCGCCCGTACACCGTCGAGGCGGAGGCCACGGTCACCGACGTCAACCGGCAGACCTGGTCCGCCAGCACCACGCTGCTGGTGCACCCGGCGGAGGTGTACGTGGGGCTGAGGACGCGCCGGGCCTGGCTGCAGGCGGGCGATTCCATCGACCTGGACCTGGTGGTCGTGGACCTGGACGGGAAGCCGGTCGCGGGGCGCACCCTCCATACCAGCGCGGTGCGCCGCGGCTGGCGGCAGGAGCGGGGCGAGTGGAAGGAGGTGGTGGAGGATTCCACCGCCTGCGTCCGCGAGTCGGCGCCGCAGCCGGTGCGCTGCGTCTTCCGCACGGCGGAGGCGGGACGCTACGACATCGAGTCGACCACGACGGACGCGCGCGGGCGGACGGCGCGCTCCACGCTGACGGTGTGGGTGAGCGGCGGGCGCGGCTTCGCCATGGGGCCGGAGGAGAACGGCCAGACCGAGGCCGAGCTGATCCCCGACCGCCGCAGCTACGCGGTGGGCGATACCGCGCGGCTGCTGCTGCGCACGCAGTTCGTCCCCGCCCGCGCCCTGCTCACGGTGCGCCGCGAGGGGCTGGTGCGCAGCGAGGAGATCCGCGTGGCCGGGCCGCTGACCACGCTGGCGGTGCCGATCGGCGAGGGCGACGTCCCCAACGTGCACGTGCAGGTGGACCTGGTCGGCGCCTCCGACGGGCGGCACGGCGAGGGGGCGCGCGGCGTCAGCTTCGCCGTGGCCACGGTGAGCCTCTCCGTGCCCCCGGCCACGCGGACGCTGGCGGTGAAGCCGCTCCCGCGTGACACCGCCGCCGCCCCCGACGCGCAGACCGAGGTGGCGGTGGAGGTGCGCGACCCGGCCGGACGCCCGGTGGCCGGCGCCGAGGTGGCGCTGGTGGTGGTGGACGAGGCGGTGCTGGCGCTCAGCGGCTACTCCATCCCCAATCCGCTGGGCTCCTTCTACCGCTTCCGCGGCGCCGGGGTGAGCGACGTGCGCATCCGCCCGCTGGTGCAGGTGGTGGCGCCCGACTTCGAGCCGGCGCCGCACACCCTGGTGGGACGCGTGGTGGACGCGCGCAACGGCGGCTTCATCGGCGGCGCGCGGGTGATGGTGGAGGTGAGCGGCGAAGGGACGCAGACGGACGAGGCCGGCCGCTTCCGGATCGCTTCCGTCGCCTCCGGCCGGCACACCCTGTTGGTCCGCTACGACGGCTATGCCACCGCGCGCGTCGAAGTGGTGGTGGGCGAGACGGCCCCCGCGCCGCTGCGCATCTCGCTCGTCCCCCTGCGGCTGGATCAGATGGCGGAGGAGGTGACGGCGAACGGGGCGCGCGGCGTGCTGCAGGCCCGCGCGATGGCGGGCGATGCCCCGAAGGCCGCCTACGCGGAGGTGGCGGCCCCGATGGCGCTGCCTTCGCCCCCACCCCCACCGCCCGCGCCCGGCGCGGGCCCCGCGCCGATCGCGGTGCGCAGCAACTTCGACCCACTCGCGCTCTTCTCCCCCGTGGTGGTGACGGGGCCTGACGGGCGGGCGGCGGTGCCCTTCAAGCTCCCGTCGAACCTCACCCGCTACCGCGTGACCGCGGTGGCGGTGGAGGGTGGGACGCGCTACGGCCTGGGAGAGAGCGGGATCACCGCGCGCCAGCCGCTGATGGTGCGGCCTTCCGCGCCCCGCTTCCTGAACTGGGGCGACCGCTTCGAGCTCCCGGTGGTGATCCAGAACCAGACCGGGATGCCCGTCGAGGTGGACGTGGCCGCGCGCGCCTCGGGGGTGAACGTGACGGAGACGGGGCGCCGCGTGACCGTGCCCGCGCACGACCGGGTGGAGGTGCGGCTGGCGGCCGAGGCGGTGCAGGCGGGCCCGGCCTTCTTCCAGGTCGCCGCCGCATCGAGCACGCTGGCGGACGCGGCGGAGGGCGAGCTCCCGGTCTACACCCCCGCCACCGCCGAGGCCTTCGCCACCTACGGCACCTTCACCGGCGACAGCGCGCAGACGCTGCCGCTGCAGGTGCCGGCGGACGCGATTCCCGTGTTCGGCGGGCTGGAGGTCTCCACCTCGTCCACCGCGCTGCAGGAGCTCACCGACGCGCTCCTCTACCTGGTGCGCTACCCCTACGAGTGCGCGGAGCAGATCGCCTCGCGCGTGCTGGGGGTGACGGCGCTGCGCGACGTGCTCTACGCCTTCCGCACCGAGGAGCTCCCCGCCCCCGAGCAGCTGCGGGCCTCGGTCGACGCCGACGTGCGCGCGCTGGCCGCCATGCAGAACCCCGACGGCGGCTTCGGACTCTGGGCGCGCGGCGACCGCTCCTTCCCCTACGCCAGCATCCACGCCGCGCACGCGCTGCAGCGGGCGAAGGAGAAGGGGTACGCCGTGCCGGAGCAGGCGCTCGCGCGGGCGCAGGGGTACCTGCGCGCCATCCCCGGCAACCTCCCGGCTGACTACCCGCTGGACGTGAAGCGGGCGCTGCACGCCTACGCCCTGTACGTGCGGGCGAGGATGGCGGACCCGGCGGCGGGTGAGGAGGTGCGCCGCTTCGTGGCCGCCACGCCGCGCGACTCGGTGACGGTGGAGATGGCCGGCTGGCTCCTCTCCGCGGCGACGCGCTACCCGGCGCTCACGGCCGAGCGCGACCAGCTCCTGCGGACGATCGACAACCGGGCCACGGAGACGGCGTCGACCGCCACCTTCGCCACCCGCTACAGCGAGGGTGAGTACCTGCTGCTGCACAGCCAGCGGCGCACCGACGGCGTGGTGCTCGAGGCGCTGCTCGCCGCGCGCCCGGAGAACCCGCTGGTGCCCAAGGTGGTGCGCGGGCTCCTGGGCCACCGCACGCGGGGGCGGTGGGACAACACGCAGGAGAACGCCTGGGTGCTGCTGGCGCTCGACCGCTACTTCCACCAGTTCGAGGGGCAGACGCCGGAGTTCGTCGCGCGCGTCTGGCTGGGCGAGCGCTTCGCCGGGAGCCACCCCTTCAGCGGGCGGCAGGCGGACCGCTGGCTGGTGTCGGTGCCGATGCGGGTGCTGCAGGAGGACCGCCCGGGCTCGGTGACCATCGGGAAGGAGGGCCCCGGCCGCATCTACTGGCGCGCCGGCCTGCGCTACGCCCCGCGCAACCTGGAGCTGGCGCCGCTGGACGCCGGGTTCGCCGTGTCGCGCGCGTACGAGGCGGTGGACGACCCGGGTGACGTGAGCCTGGGCGCGGACGGACGCTGGCACGTGAAGGCGGGCGCGCGGGTGCGGGTGACGCTGACCATGACGGCGCCGTCGCGGCGGCTGCACGTGGCGCTGGTGGACCCGCTCCCCGCCGGCTTCGAGCCGGTGAACCCCGAGCTGCGGGGCGCGCGCGAGACCCCGCCGCGGCAGGCGGGCGGCGCGCGGCCGCTGGACTACGGCTGGTGGTGGCGCCTGTACTGGTACGAGCACCAGAACCTGCGCGACGACCGGGCGGAGGCCTTCACCTCGCTCCTCCCCGCGGGAACGTACACCTGGTCGTACGTGGCGCGGGCCACCACGCCGGGCCAGTTCATCGTCCCCCCGCCGCGCGCGGAGGAGATGTACTCCCCCGAGACCTTCGGCCGCGGACGCACCGAGCGCGTGGTGGTGGAGCCCGCCGACGAGAAGTAGGCTCTCATACCAGGTCCGACGAATGACTGTGCCGTAGATACCAGTACGGAAGATTCTCACACGGAGTCAACGGAGTCAGCGGAGTCGTTCTCCGTTGACTCCGTTGACTCCGTGTGAGCCCAATCCGTTCACCGAATCCACATCCAATCGCGAGCTGCTCCCCGGGCGGGCGACGAGCGTCATCCCCATCGGCGGCTCCGTGATCAACGCGCCCTATCGCGACCTCTCCTTCCTGGTCGGCGCGGGCTCCGTCTACACCACGCCGCGCGACGTCTTCGCGGTGATGCGGGGGCTCCTGCGCGGCACCTACGGCGCGCGGGCTCGCGAGGCGCTCGTGAGGCCGACGGGGCTGTCGTGGAACGGCGTCACCAACGGCTTCCGCGCCTTCGCCGTCTGGAACGCCTCCGATTCCGTCGCCGTCCTCTTCTTCGGCAACGCGCACACGGGCGCGATCGACCTGCTGCGCCGCGAGATCCCGCGCATCCTCGCCGGCGCCGCGGTCGCGCCGCCCGTGGTCCCGAGCGTGACGCCCGTCGCCCTCTCTGCAGAGCAGCGCGCCCGCCTCGCCGGCCGGTACGACACGGGCGGCGGCTCGACCGCGGCGGTCACCTTCCTCTCGCCCGGCATCATGCTGTTCGGCGACCGGGCGCTCATCGCGCGGAACGACTCCACCTTCTTCTCCACGGCCGACTACGCGCCGGTGACGTTCGTCGGCGCGTCGTCGGGAACGGTGGAGGCGATCCAGTGGGGGCCGGGCACCTGGGGGACGGGCGAGCTTGGGCCGCGCTTCCCGCGGGTGCGCCCGGCCCGGTAGCGCCCGCCCCGCGCCTTTGCGCACCCGGGGTCAAACCGAATCTCTCACAGAGGTCACAGGGGACACAGAGGAAAGCCGTGCAGTCCTCTGTGTCCCCCGTGACCTCTGTGAGAGCTATTTCTGTTCAGCGGCCGATGAATGCACAGTCAATCAGTCGAACAATCAGTCGAAGCGGATGAGATGCCGTTTCCATGGGCCCGCAATGAAGTGAGCCGCGCTCACCGCGCACGTTTTCTGCTTGCCCCGCGCTCCGCCGGGTGATAGCGTTCGTCCCCTGTTTTCCTTCCGCGGCCGTCAAGAGGAGCACCGGCGGCGGCGGAACCGCGTTCCCGGATACCGAGACCCAGAGCATGGCAACCACGTTGAACCCCGCCGAGGCCGCGGCGCCCACCTTCGGGCACGCGAGCCGTTTCGGCCTAGACCGGCATGGCATCCGCAACCCCGGCACCGTGTTCTGGAACCTGAACCCGGTGGAGCTGGTGGAGCACGCCATTCGCCGCGGCGAGGGGATCCTGGTCGACGGCGGCCCGTTCAACGCCGTCACCAGCCCGCACACCGGCCGCTCGCCCAACGACCGCTTCGTGGTGCGCGAGCCCGGGTCCGAGGGCGACGTGGACTGGGGGAAGGTGAACATCCCCTTCGAGGCGGAGAGCTACGACCGCCTGCGCGAGGACGTGCTGGGCCACCTGGAAGGGCAGGACCTGTACGTGCGCGACATGTGGGCCGGCGCCGACCCGGACTATCGCCTGGGCGTGCGGGTGATCACCCCCAACGCCTGGCACAACCTGTTCGCGTACAACATGTTCCGCCGTCCCAGCGAGGACGAGCAGGGCGACTTCGAGCCGGGCTTCACCATCCTGCACGCCCCCGAGTACCCGGCGGACCCGGCGCGCCACGGCACGCGCACCAGCACCTTCATCCTGATCCACTTCGGCCGGCGCGAGGTACTGATCGGCGGCACGCGCTACGCCGGTGAGATCAAGAAGAGCGTGTTCGGGCTGCTCAACTACCTCCTCCCCCACGAGCACGGCGTGCTGAGCATGCACTGCTCGGCCAACGTGGGCCCGGACGGCGACACGGCGCTCTTCTTCGGCCTCTCGGGTACCGGCAAGACCACGCTTTCGGCCGACCCGCAGCGCTCGCTGATCGGCGACGACGAGCACGGCTGGAGCGATCACGGCATCTTCAACTTCGAGGGCGGCTGCTACGCCAAGGCCATCAAGCTCTCGAAGGCGGGCGAGCCGGAGATCTACGCCACCACGCGGATGTTCGGCACGGTGCTGGAGAACTGCGTGGTCGACGACGAGCGCCGGGTGGACTTCGACGACCAGTCGATCACCGAGAACACCCGGGTGAGCTACCCGCTGCACTACATCGAGAACCACGTCCCCTCGGCCCGCGGCGGGCACCCGAAGAACGTGGTGTTCCTCACCGCCGACGCGTACGGCGTGCTCCCACCCATCAGCCGGCTCACCCCCGAGCAGGCGATGTACTACTTCCTCTCGGGGTACACGGCCAAGGTGGCCGGCACCGAGCGCGGGGTAAAGGAGCCGCAGCCCACCTTCTCGGCCTGCTTCGGGGCGGTGTTCCTCCCGCTGCACCCCGGCGTCTACGCCGAGATGCTGGGGAGGAAGCTGCAGGAGCACCAGGCGCACGTCTGGCTGGTGAACACGGGGTGGACCGGCGGCCCGTACGGCGTGGGGCAGCGGATGAAGCTCCCATACACGCGGAGCATGGTGCGCGCCGCCCTGGCCGGCGAGCTCGACGCGGTGGAGACCACCACGGTGCCGTTCTTCGGCCTCTCGGTGCCCACCAGCGTGCCCGGGGTACCGGCGGAGCTGCTGATCCCGCGCAACACCTGGCCCGACCCCGCCGCCTTCGACGAGCAGGCGAAGAAGCTCGCCGCCGCCTTCGCCGACAACTTCAAGCGCTTCGAAGACCGGGTCTCCGACGCGGTGAAGGCCGCGGGTCCGAAGGCGGAGTAGAACCGCAACGGCATCTCACGCAGAGACGCGGAGACGCAGAGAGAAGCACGGCGGCTCTCTGCGTCTCCGCGTCTCTGCGTGAAGTCTTTTTCCCGGGCTGACGGATGGCGACCACCCGCAACCGCCTTGAGATCCTGGCCGCCGCGCTGCTCTTCTCCACGGGCGGCGCGGCGATCAAGGCGACGGCGCTCACCGCCTGGCAGGTGGCCAGCTTCCGCTCGGGGGTGGCGGCGCTCACCGTGTTCCTGCTCCTCCCCGCCGCGCGCCGGGGGTGGTCGTGGCGCGTGCTCCTGGTGTCGGCGGCCTACGCGGGCACCATGGTGACGTTCGTGGCCGCGAACAAGCTCACCACCTCGGCCAACGCCGTCTTCCTGCAGGCCACGTCGCCGCTCTACGTGCTCCTCGCCAGCCCCTTCCTGCTGCGCGAGAAGATCCACCGGCGCGACGTGGCGTTCATCGCCGTGGTGGCGCTGGCGATGGGGCTCTTCTTCGTCGAGCGGCCGCCGGTGGCGGCCACGGCGCCCGACCCGCACCTGGGGAACATCCTCTCGCTGGCGAGCGGCGTGCTCTACGCGGCGATGATCATGGGGCTGCGCTGGCTGGGAAGCCGGGCGGGGGGCGGAGAGAGTGCGCTCTCCACGGTCGTGGCGGGGAACGCCATCGCCTGCCTGGCCTGCCTTCCCTTCGCGCTCCCGGCGCGGGTGGGGGCGCTGGACGCGGCGGTGATCGGGTACCTGGGCGTGTTCCAGATCGCCGCCGCGTACGTGCTGCTCAGCAACGGCCTGCGCCACGTGTCCGCGCTGGAGGGATCGACCCTGCTGCTGCTGGAGCCGGCGCTGAACCCGTTCTGGAGCTGGATCGTGCACGGCGAGAACCCCGGCGCGCTGTCAATTGCCGGCGGGGCGCTGATCCTGGGTGCCACCCTGGTGAAGACGGCGGTCGACGCCCGCCCCGCGCCCCAGGTGGAGGCACCCACCGGTTGAAGGGGAGGTGAGGACGAACGAAGGGGCCCGGCGGCAGCCGGGCCCCTTCGTGTTTCCCTCCCGTGGCAACCCGTCAGGGTGCGATCTGCCAGTCGATCGGGAGGGAGATGCTCACCGCCACCGGCTGGCCGTGCAGCCTGGCGGGGCGGAAGCGGAACCGCTCGGCGGCGCGCACCGCGGCGTCGCGGAAGGCGTCGTGGGTGCTCTCCTGCACGGTCACGCTCCCCGGCTGTACGGCGCCGTTCTTGTCGATCACCAGCAGCACGACGGTGTGCCCGGTGACCCCCGCGTCGCGCAGCATGCTCGGGTAGACGCGCTCCAGCATCCGCTGGGCGTCGCGCGGGCTGGCGAGCTGCGGGAGCTGCTCGGCCTCGCCGGCGTCGATCACCCCGTCCATCCGCCAGTCCTTGAGCGGGCCCGGGTCCGCCGCGGGCGGCTGCGGCTGCGGCGTGGGATCGGGCGTGCCGATCACGTTGCCGGGGGTGCCGATGCCCAGGTAGTCGTCGGGGTCCACCGCGGGCCCGTTGTCTTTTGGCGGCAGGATCGTGGGCACCGTGGTCGGGGTCTGCAGCACCAGGGTCTGCCCCTTCACCGGGATCGGCTGGTCGGCCGGCGGCGGCGGCGTGGGCGTCACCGGCGCCGGGGGATTCGGCCGCTCGGGGGGAACCTGCCCGATGTCGATGATCTGCACGGGCGCCGGCGCGGGGCCGGCGTTCGCGGCCGCGACGACGACCCCGGCCAGCACCAGGACGTGCGCCCCGATGGAGACCGCGACGGTCCGGGCGGACCATACGCTGCGCGTCCTGCGATCGACGACGACGTTGAACATGGGTTCCTCCTGCGCGGCGGTGCTCGGGGGGTACGGGCCGTCTCCGGACCGGTGAAGCCGTCTGCGCTGGGCGCCCTGGGTGGTGCGCCCGGGGAGAGATCCGGGAGCGGCGGAGCGCCGCTCCCTCACCAGCATACTGCGTCACTCGTGCCGGTGTTCCTGCCCGCGCGGCGCTCTCCCCCGCCGCGCGGCCCTTCATCGATCTAACGGACCGCGCCGCTCCGTTCTGACAACGTGCGTTCGCGCGGTGCCGCGGGCTTCAGTGCCGCAGCGTCCACCGGATCGGCAGGGAGATCCGCACCCGGACCGGCAGTGCGTTCACCCTGGCGGGGCGGAAGCGGAACCGCTCGGCCGCGCGCACCGCCGCCTCGCGAAATGCGTCGTGCGTGGTCTCCTGCACGGTCACGCTCCCCGGCTCCACGGCGCCGTTCCTGTCGACCACCAGCTGCACCCTGGTGTAGCCGGTCACGCCGGCATCGCGGAGCAGGGGCGGGTATACGCGTTCCAGCATCCGCTGCGCCGCGCGGAGGTCGAGGAGCTCCGGGAGCTGGGCGACCTCGTCCGGGTCGAAGATCTCCGCCGAATCCGGCAACGAACCGGCGTTCCCCGTGGACGACTGCGGCGTGGTGCCCGGTTGCGACGCGCTGGTCACCACGGCCACGAGGTCCGGCGTCAGCGCGGGGATCTTCCCCGGCGGGGGCCAGCGCAGCGTGTCCTCCACCCGCAGATACCAGACGACGCCGCAGTCCAGGCAGCTCGAGGGGATGTAGATCTCGGCATTCGCGCTCGCTGCCGCGGCGGCGATCCAGCCCAGCACCAGGAGGTGCGCCCCCACCGAGACGGCGACGGTCCGCGCGGACCACAGGCTGCGCTTCCCGCGATGAACGACGGCGCTGAACATGGCGCTTCCCTTCCCTTGAGAGCATCGGCCGGCGGCCCTTCACCCATCCAACGGAGCGCGTCTCCGTTCTGACCCGGTCCCTCCACGCGGTCCCTGGAGTCAGGGCTGGATCGTCCACTCGATCGGGAGGGAGATCCACACCGGGACCGGCTGGCCGCGCACCTTGGCGGGGCGGAAGCGGAAGCGCACCGCCGCGCGCACCGCTGCCTCACGAAATGCCTCGTGCGTGGTTTCCTGCACGGTCACGCTCGCCGGGTCCACCGCGCCGTTCCTGTCGACCACCAGCATCACGGTGGTGCGGCCGGTGACGCCGGCGTCGCGCAGCATGGCCGGGTACACGCGCTCCAGCAGCCGCTGCGTTCCGCGCGGGTCGAGGAGCCGCGGGAGCTCCTCCACGTTCTCCGGCTCGAAGATGGAGTCCCGGAAGTCCGGCAGCGGACCGGTGCCTCCCGAGGGCGGCTGCGGCCCGGGTGCGGGCGGACCGGACGCCGGGCCGGCGGGCCCCTCGCCCGGGTCGGGCGGCTGCGGCGCGTCGCCCGGCTTCGGCGGGTCGATGTGCGTGGGCACGCTGTCCGGCGGCTGCAGCGTGGGCGTCGCTCCCGGCGCCGGCCGCGGCTGGGGCGGCGTCGGCGTGGCGGGCTTCACCGGCGCCGCCGGGTGCGGATGCGGCTTCTCCTGCGGATCGATCCAGCGGACGGAGTCGGGCGGCGTCGGCGCCGGAGCGGCCCCGGTGTTCGTCGCCGCGGCGGCGATCCCGCCCAGCACCAGGAGGTGCGCGCCCACGGAGACGGCGACGGTCCGCGCGGACCACGCGCCGCGCTTCCTGCGATTGACGACGACGCTGAACATGGGCTCCTCCTTCGCTGAGATCCGGAGCTTCGGGCGCGCCGTTCCGTGCGCGGCCTACTGATCCAACGGGCTGCGATTCTCCGTTCTGACATGGAATGAGAATCGTCCCTGCGCGCGATGAATCGACGGCTGGATGGGATGAAGAGGATACGCCAAGGGCCCGGCGCTGCGCCGGGCCCTTCGTTTCGATCTCGATTCCCGACCCCCTTCAGCGCTGGATCTTCCACTCGATCGGGAGGGCGACGACGACCGGGACGGGCTGGCCGTTCAGCATGGCGGGGCGGAAGTGGAACCGTTCGGCGGCGCGGATCGCGGCATCGCGGAAGCCCTCGTGCGACGTCTCGCGCACGGTGACGCTCCCCGGCTCCACGGCGCCCGTCCGATCGACCACCAGCACGACCGTGGTGCGGCCGGTCACGCCGCCGTCGCGCAGCCTGGGCGGGTACATGCGCTCCAGGATCCGCTGCGCGTCACGAGGGCTGGCGAGCTCCGGAGGCACTTCCACGTCGTGCTCGTCCAGCGGCCCGTCGAGGCGGAAATCCCTCAGCGGGGGATCGGGAGCGGGCGGCCGTGGGGTGGAGTCGCCGCGGGGGCGGACGCCGATGATCTCCTCCCCGAGCCCCGTCACGTCGTCTCTCGTGAGCGGCGGTGCGGTGGAGTCCACGGCGGGGAGCGTATCGGGGACGGTCTCCGGCGCGTGCAGCGCGACGAAGCCGCGCTTCGCCTGCACCGGCGGCCGCGGCGCAGTGGTGACCGGCGTGGGACGATTCGTGTTCGCCGGGGCAAGCCAGAACGTGTCGATCACTACCGGTGGGGACGCCGGCGGCGGATCGTAGTCAGCCGCCGCGGCGATGATCCCCGCCAGCACCAGGAGGTGCGCTCCGATCGAGAGCGCGACCGTGCGCGTGGACCAGAGGCGGCGCTTCCTGCGATCGGCGACGACGGTGAACATGGGCTCCTCCTGCGTGGAGCACCGGGCGCCGGTCCGCGGCCCTCAGCGAATCCAACGGGTCGCGATTCTCCGTTCTGACACAGGCGCGTGGGACGGGTCCAGCACCCCGCGGGCTGCCCGGTGACGGTACGTGCCGCTTGGTCCAGTTCCGTGTTGTGGACAGCACGACTACTTTTCAGGCGCATTCTCCAGGCACACCCGCCCCGGTCGACTCCAGATGATGATCAACCTGTACTGTGGATCCGGTGGCCGCGACCGATCATCGACGCGGCGAAGAAGGACTGCGTTCTCGTATGGAGGGAGCAGCACCAGGGCGGACAGAGAATTGTCCTGACGACGGATGACTTCAGCTACTTCGTCGCGATCGCCGTGCGGGGTCCCAAGCTGCTCCTTGCCACGGCCTTCCCTGTCGACCAGCACGGTAGAAGAGAGCGCCTCGAGAAACAGTATGGTCGCGCGCAACGCGAGGGGCGGTCGCTATGAAAAACGCAACCGCCCCGGGTCAAACTCCCGGGACGGTTCCGTGACTCCTTCCACACATGGTGGATGAGTAGACCTTTCGGGAGATGTTCGGCTCCCGTTATGGGTAATAATACCTCCGACCACTGCCGCTGTCAAGACCTCCACGACGGGTATCTGCCCCAACCACAAACATTTACGGATGTTTCTGCGGGGGTGCGCAAGTACATCCCCGTCACGCCTGCAATGGCTATCCGGCGACCGCGGCGGGGGGGCGGTAGATCCAGCCTTCGAGGGCCAGCAGGTCGGGGGGGATGCGGGCGAGGCGGTGCGGCTGGTCGAGGTCGTCGCGGCAGAGGAAGGCGATCAGGCAGGCGATGCAGGCGTCGCGCGCGTCCTCGAGGGTGCAGGCGCACGCCTCCATGGAGGGGTGCGCGAAGGTCATGAAGGGGCGCAGCGCCGCCGGCCGCGCGCGGCTCTCGCCGGGGCGCGAGGGCACGCGGCCGCCGCGGATCCCCAGCTCCTTCGCGGCGCCGGCCGGGTAGACCTCGATGAGCACCGTCGCGGCGCCGTCCAGGGGAGCTTCGGGGAGGATGGAGACCTCTGCCTGGTCGCGCAGCTCGTGGAGGAAGCGGATCCCCTCCAGCGTCTGCCGGTAGAGGCGCAGGTCGAAGGGCGCCAGTGCGCCGCCGGTGTCGGTGCGGCGCAGCGCCTTGTGCAGCTCCGGCAGGGCGCCGCGCACCTCGTCGGGCGGGCGGTCGGCGACCCAGGCGGCGAGCGCGGGCCACGCCGGCGGCCGGTGGCCCGCGAGCCGCGTCGCCGCCTCGGCGGGGATGCCGAAGGGGAAGTCTGCGCCCCAGAGGATCGCGTCGCCCTCGCCGGCGCCCGCGTGCCGCCGCCAGTGCTCGGCCACGTGCGCGCGCAGGTCCTCGCGGAAGGGGATGGGGCAGAGCGAGACGATCTCCAGCTTCCCCTCGCGCTCGCGGCCCACGGCGGCCCAGAGGTTGGAGAGCGGTTCCTTCGCCCCCGAGAAGTCGATCCCGCCGAACCAGGTGAAGTGAGTCATGCGCGTGAACCTGATGGCGCGGCTTCGTCGCGGCAAGCAGGCAGTGCAACGACAAAACTGCATCTCACGCAGAGACGCAGAGGCACAGAGAGGAGTTCAGGCGATCCCCAGCTGCTCGGCGAGGGCGGTGGGGTCGGTCACGGGCTGCTTGCAGGCGAGGCGCTCGCAGACGTAGGCGGTCGCGCGGCCATTTTTTAGCATGGCGCGGCTCTCGAGCAGCGGGATGAGCTGGGCGTCGTCGTCGCCGGTGTCGGGCGCGCGGAAGGCGAGGACGGCGTTGGGGAGGTACGCACGGGAGACGGTGCGCAGCAGTGCCCGGGCGTCCTCGGCCGCGGGGTCGCCGACGAGCGCGATCTCGGTCGGCGTCGCGAGCGCGAAGTCGAGGGCGTTCAGGAGGTGGCCGAAGCCGGCGGGGATCCGCGCCATCAGCTCCATCGAGCCGGCCAGGGCGCGCTCGGCCACGGCGCGGTAGCGGCTTTCGCCCACCAGCTCGCCCAGCCGCAGCAGCGCCATCACCGCCGACGAGCTCCCCGACGGGGTCGCGCTGTCGAAGACGTCGCGGGGGCGCACCACCAGCTCCTCGGCGTCACTCGCGGTGTCGTAGAACACGCCGGCGCCGTCATCCCAGAAGCGCTCCAGCAGCTCGTCGGCGAGCCCGCGCGCCTCGCGCACCCAGCGCGCGTCCCAGGTGGCCTCGTAGAGCGCGAGCAGGGCGTCCACCAGTAGCGCGTGGTCTTCCAGGAAGGCCGGGATCTTCGCGTGGCCTTCCTTGTACGTGCGCATCAGCCGGCCGCCGGGGCGGAGCCCGCCGAGGAGCAGCTCGGCGCTGCGCACCGCGGCCTCGCGCCAGTCGTCGCGCTCCAGCACGCGCGCGGCCTCGGCGAAGGCGTGCAGCATCATCGCGTTCCACGAGGTGAGCACCTTGTCGTCGAGCCCCGGCCAGACCCGCTTCGCCCGCGCCTCGTACAGGATGCGGCGGCCGCGCTCCACCACCGCGCGCAGCCGTTCGGGCGGAACACCCTCGGCCGCCGCGACGACGTCCAGGGCACGTGCGGTGTGCAGGATGTTCTTCCCCTCGAAGTTGCCGGCGTCGCTCACGTCGTAGTAGCGGCGGAAGAGACGCCCGTCGTCGGGGCCGAGGAGGGCGTCGACCTCGTCCGCCGTCCAGAGGTAGAACTTCCCCTCCTCGCCCTCGCTGTCGGCGTCGAGCGCGCTGTAGAAGCCGCCCTCGGGCGAGGTCATCTCCCGCGTCACCCAGCCGAGCGTCTCCTCCACCACGCGCCGGTGCTCCGCGTCGCCGGTGGCCTGCCACGCGTGCAGGTAGGCGCGGGCGAGGAGGGCGTTGTCGTACAGCATCTTCTCGAAGTGCGGCACCAGCCACTGCGCGTCGGTGCTGTAGCGCGCGAAGCCGCCGCCCACGTGGTCGTACATCCCCCCCTCGGCCATGCGCCGCAGCGTGAGCGTGGCCATCTCCAGCGCCTCCGCGCTCCCGGTGCGCTTCCAGTGGCGCAGCAGGAGCTCCAGCACCATCGCCTGCGGGAACTTGGGGGCGGCGCCGAATCCCCCCCAGCGCGGGTCGAAGCGCCGGGCGAGCTCGGCCTGCGCGCGGTCGAGCACACCCGCGTCGAGCGCCGACGCGGCGGGGAGCGCGGCGGCGTTGCGGCGCAGCATCTCGCGCAGGTCGTCGGCGCTGCGGTCCACGTCGTCGCGCCGCTCGCGCCACGCCTCCCACACGGCGAGCAGCACCTGGCGGAACGAGGGCATCCCGTAGCGCGGCTCGCGCGGGTAGTAGGTGCCGCCGTAGAAGGGGGCGCCCTCCGGGGTGAGGAAGACGGTCATCGGCCAGCCGCCGTGGCCGGTCATCTGCTGCACGGCGGTCATGTAGATGGAGTCGACGTCGGGGCGCTCCTCGCGGTCCACTTTCACGCAGACGTAGCGCTCGTTCATCAGCGCCGCGGTGGCCTCGTCCTCGAACGACTCGCGTTCCATCACGTGGCACCAGTGGCACGCCGAGTAGCCCACGGAGAGGAGGATGGGCCGGTCCTCGGCGCGCGCGCGAGCGAGCGCCTCGGGGCCCCAGGGATACCAGTCCACCGGGTTGTGGGCGTGCTGCAGCAGGTACGGGCTGGTCTCGTCCGCCAGGCGATTGGTCATTCGGAAGATTCCATCGGGGCGAAGAAGGACGGGGCGCCGTCTCCACCGCACAACCTCTGCCGGGGCGCGTGTCTCACGGCGGGAGGGACGGGCCGGTGCGCCGCAATTGATCGACGGCGATCGGCGGCGGGTTGGAAACCGGCGGGTTGGAAACCCGCCGCTGGAACGGCACGAAGTCCGCCTTCGCGGACTATGCCGCGGCTTTCGCGCGAGGACGCAGTCATCGTGAGTGACGGTGTTTGCGGCGCGAGACCGTACGCACTTGCGATGCATCGGCACGGCTTCTGCTAATCAAGCCGTTGAACAGGCGGAACTTAACCCGGAGGACGACATGGCGAAGGAGCGCGAGCTGATCGAGCCGCACAAGGGGGACAAGCGCTACGTCCGTCGCGACGACCAGGGCCGCTTCACCGGCGACCAGGTGGACGTGGGCCGCTCGCTGGCCGCCGACCGCAAACAGCACTCGCAGACCAAGGCCAAGCACGGCCAGGGCGACAAGGGCGACCGCTGACGGACTGATCTCACACAGAGACGCAGAGTCGCGGAGAGACGGGGTGGTTCTCTCCGCGACTCTGCGTCTCTGTGTGAGCCGATCCGTTACCGCCGGTGGCGCCGCCGGCCTCCGCAGGTTCGCCTCAGCCCCTTCGCCGCCGCGGCCTCGGGGAAGAGCTCGTGCGCGCGCTCGGCGGCGGCGCGGCGCACGTCGCAGGGGGCGGAGCTGCGCGCCAGCTTGAGCTGGATGCGGTAGCTGCCGGGGTCCAGCCGCGCCGCCCGCTGCACCTCCGACACCCGGTCCGCCGACGCGTACACGCCCATCGCCACGAGCTGCGCGGCGCTCTTCAGGGTGAAGGCGCCGAACACGGCGACCGCGAGCAGCATCCCCAGCGCGCGCAGGGGGATGGGAACGGGGACGTCCCAGCGCCCCGGCTCGTCCGCCGAGAGCACGCCGAGGGCGGCCCAGATCAGGAGCGAGGGGAGGCCGAGGAGGAGCACCGCGTCGAAGGCGCCCACCACCGTCGCGCCCGCCACCATCGCCGCCAGGGCCAGCGCCGCCAGCCCCTCGTCGGCGTCGCGGGCGGCGCGCATCCGGTGCAGCGCGGCGACCGCCAGCCCCGCGAAGGCGAGGAGCAGCAGCGCCCCCGCGACGATCCCCCGCTCCGCGAAGAACGCGACCCAGTCGCTGCTCGGCCACGGGTTGGAGGTGACGCCCGTCTCGGTGTCGCTCATCGAGGGGTCGCTGGCCCGCGCGTAGCGGGGATAGTGCACGGGCCAGTTCCCGGGGCCCACGCCCAGCAGCGGGTGCGCGACGGCCATTTTCGCCGTGTTCTTCCACTGCAGCAGGCGCCCGCGGCCGCTTCCCTCCTTCGCGTTCACCAGCCCATGCGCGGTCTCGGCGTAGGGGTTGGAGCTGGCCCAGTGCAGCGTGTTGGGGAGCACGATCACCGCCGCCACGCCCCCCGCGGTGGACGCGAGCAGGAGGAGGAGCCGCATCCAGTGGCGCACGCTGCGGCGCGCGGTGGGCACCAGCAGCCATCCCACCAGGAAGACCACGAGCACCGCCGCCACCCCCAGCCACGCCGCGCGCGAGCGGGTGAGCACCAGCGTCCCCGCCACCGCGGCCACGCCGATCGCGCCGAGCAGCGTCCCCAGCACGCGGTAGGCGCGCAGGGCGCAGAGGAAGAGCACCGGGAGGCCGAAGGCGCAGAGGTGCGCCACGAAGTTGCGGTTGCCGAGGGTGCCGCCGGGCGCGCGGTTCAGCGAGAAGAAGTCCGTCCGCACCCCGTACGTCTGCGCGAGCGACATGGCCGCGCCGATCACCACGGCGGCCGCGATCGCCGCCAGCAGCGGCCGCGCCAGCCCGGCGCGGCCGACCGAGCGGGCGCACCAGAACACCGCGATCCCCGAGGCGCTCACCGCGAACGTGCGCACCCCCGCCCACGGGTTCTGCGCCAGCGCGGCCGAGGCGGCCGAGAGCACCAGGAATCCGCCCAGCAGCAGGTCCACGCGCCCGATCCCCGCCCGCCGCGCCGAACCCAGGCAGAGCACCACGGCCAGCAGCGCCGCGAGGTGGAGCACCAGCTCCTTGGGCACGAAGAAGCGGTCGAGCTCGAACACCTTGTAGGTCGCCGCCGCCAGCACCGCCAGCACGCACGCCGCCTGGAGCACGCGCAGCGCCATCCGCTGGGCGGGCGATGCCTCGACGGGGCGCCCGTACTCGTCGGAGCGGGCCATGCGGCCGAGCGGTGCGGTGCGGGCGGGGTAGGTCGCCATGCGCTGCGGATCGGGAAGGGTCAGGGAGATCAATGGAGCGTAGCGCGCCGGGGTGCGGATGTCCAGCCACCCCATGGTTCGCCTACGACTTCCGGGGGCGACGCTTGTGAGGAGGAGTCCACGCCGGCATTTCGCGCCTCATGTACTCGTCGAACCTCGGCGATGATCGAGTCGCGGCCCGCAAGTTCCGGGGGACGGGAGCCTGCACCGGGAGCGAAGGGGTTCAGGACAGGATCCATCCGTCGTCGGGTTGGAAGAAGTTAATGGAAGTTAGTGGCAGTTAGTGGTAGTTAGGCGGAGATTGCCCACTAAACTGTCTTAACTCTCCTTAAGCCGCAGTCGCTGCAGGCTTTACCTCCATTACTGCCGCCGCACCAGCATGCTGCAGCGGGTCGGGCGCTCGTCGGTGGGCTCCTCGCTGAGCAGCTCCAGGCGGTCGGCGAGGGCGTCGGTGATCACAACCAGCTCCGGGTCCACGCCGTCGTCGGCGTCGCGCTCGGCCTCTTCGCGCTCCGCGGCGCCAGGTTCGCGCACCCACACCACGTCGACGCCGGGGTAGTGCGCGGCCAGTCGGCAGCCCGCCTCCGGGCCCAGGGCGGAGAAGGCCCGGGAGAGCGCCACCGAGAGAAAGGCGCCGCTGGAGATCACCGAGACCGAGACGACGGTGCGTCCGGGGCGGCTGGTCCGCGGGTCGGCGGCGTCGCCCCAGGTGGCGACCGCGCCCGAATCGAGCTGGAGGGCCGCGAACACCTCGCCGGGGTGGAAGGGGTTCTCGAGCGCCATGCTCCAGCGCGGGCCCACGGGCGCGTTGCCGAGCACCGTGAAGGTCCCTCCGAGGTCGATCACCCCGCTTCGCACCCCGCCGGTGCGGAGCGCGGTGAGCGCGCGGTCGAGCGCCACGCCCTTCGCCATCCCGCCCAGGTCCGCCTCCAGCGCGCGACCCGACGAGCTCGTGACCGAGCGATAGAAGTCCACCAGCTGCATGGCTGCCGCTGAAAGCGCGAAAGCCGTGTCCCTCCCCGCGGCGTTCCACGCGGCGATCTCCGGCGAGAACGCCGAGTCGGTGCGGTAGGCCGCCGCGCGCGCGGCCTCCATCGCCGCCAGTACGCGCGCGGTGTCGGCATCCCACGCGCTCACCTGGAGCACGGTACCCATCAACGGCCAGGTGCGCACCATCGGCCGCTGCATCGAGTCGGCTCCGGTCCACCCCGTGGCGACGCCCTGCACCTCCGCCGGGCGCGCCGGCGCGGGTCCGCGCGGCGCGGGACAGGCGGCGAGCGCCAGCAGCGCGGCGGTCCGGAACATCGGCGAGCAGCGACCGCGCATCCCTCTCCCCCGGTTCGTGACTGAGCTGCGGACGCGGGTAGTTGAGATTCGCCCGAGCAGGAAGTCAAGCGCAGGAGAGCCAGGAAAGTCTCGCCGCGCGTTGCTGCTGGCGCCGCGGACCCTCGCCGGGTAGCGTTGCGAATCACCCTTCGCCGCACCGGCCCCAGTCGCCGCGCGCCGGAAGCCGCCGTCGCCCCAGGGGGCAGCCGCGAGCGGAGCGCCAGGGAGAGGGGCCAAGGCTGTCCGCGCGCCTTCATCATCCCCTCATACAACCATCCGCGCCCCCCGCGACACTCAACGGGTGCCATGAGGACCGAACCCGCCCCCGCGCCCGACCGGGCTCTCGCCGACGCGCTCCTCCTGGAGGGGGATGAGCGGGCGTTCCGGGAGCTCTACCAGCGCCACACGCCGCGCCTCTTCCAGGTGGCGCTGCGGGTGGTGGGCGGCTCCGAGCACGACGCCGAAGACGTGGTGCAGGAGACCTGGATCCGCGCCACCGAGAAGCTGGCCGGGTTCCGCTGGGAGGCGGCGTTCGGCACCTGGCTCACCGGGATCGGGCTGAACGTGGCGCGGGGGCTCCTGCGCAAGCGGGGGAGATGGGTGGAGCTCGAGGCCGCCCCCGAGCCGTGGCGCCCGCCGCCGCACGACGGCGAGCGCATCGACCTGGAGCGGGCCATCGCGCTCCTCCCGGCCGGATACCGCACGGTGCTGGTGCTGCACGACGTGGAGGGGTACCGGCACGACGAGATCGGCGAGATGCTCGGCGTCTCGCCCGGGACCTCGAAGAGCCAGCTCTTCAACGCACGAAGGTCGCTCCGGCAGGTGCTGGAGCCCGCGAAAGGAAGGACGCATGAACCCGCTTGAGATGGACGACGAGCTGACGCCGGACGAGCGCGCGCTGTTCGCCGCGCTCCCCCGCGAGCGCGACTCCGGGCACCTGCTCGAGGAGCGCACCGTGCGCGCGCTGCGGGAGCGGGGGGTGCTGCACGCCCCGGGGAAGCCGCGCCGCGTCATCCGCTTCCACCCGGGGTGGCTGACCGGCGCGATCGCGGCCGGGCTCGCGCTCTTCCTGGGCGGGCTGACCACCGGGCAGTACCTGGCGACGAGGAGCATGGGCGAGGTGGTGACCGCGGTGCAGCAGCAGGACCAGAAGCAGGCCGCGCTCCTCGTGCAGCAGACCGGCTCCGCCTACGTGCAGGCGCTGGCGAAGCTGTCGCAGGTGTCGAACACCGCCAGCGGGGCGCAGGGCCAGCAGGGGCGCGAGGTCGCCTCGTCCATGCTGCGCGCCGCGGCGGACGAGGTGGTGCGGATGAACCCGAACGACCCGGTCGCGACCGGTATCCTCGCCGCGTTCGACCGCGCGGGCGCACAGCAGCGGGCCGCCGCGCGACCGGATACGGCGGCGAAGCAGAGCGTGGTCTGGTTCTAGGGGAAGTGCCAAGTGCCAAGTGCCAAGTGCCAAGTGCTAAGTGCTAAGTGCTGAACTGCGTAAGCCGTGCGAGGGAGACTGGCCGTCGCACGATGTCATCCTGAGCGCCGCCGCCGCGCATCACTCGCGGCCGCGAAGAAACCTGGGCGGCGGCCGAAGGATCTGGAGCCGGAGACTCGACACGGCCGGCATGACACACCGATTTCACCCGAAGGAGAACGATAGATGAACATCGCGAAGAAGGTGGCCGTCACCGCCGCGCTGCTGGCGCTGCCGGCGGCGTCCTCGGGGCAGGCGTGCGGGAGGGACGGCGGCGGCATCACCGTCCCCGACCTGGGATGGAACGGTCTCGATTGCGCGCATTGCGACATCAGCATCACGCGGCGGCACGTGTACTACGAGTTCGCCACCGAGCCGCGGCTGGCGGGGATCACCAGCCCCGGCGAGGGACGGCTGCGCACGGGCGACGTCCTGGTCGCCGTCGACGGCCACCTGATCACCACTGACGAGGCAGGCGAACGGCTTTCCGCGGTGCGTCGCGGCGACCGCGTGCGGCTGACGGTGCGCCGCGGCGGCCGGACTCAGGCCGTGGACGTGGTCGCGGGCGAGCGCTGCCTGGAGCCGCCCGTGCCGCCGACGCCCCCGCGGCCGCCTCGTGCTCCGGAGGCGCCCCGCGCTCCTCGCGCCCCGACTCCGCCGGTGCCGCCGCGCCCGTCCGACATGACCCCGCCGCCGCCGCGGGCCCCGCTGCCTCCGCAGCCGCCACAGGCGCCCCTGCCGCCCACGCCGCCGCTGCCGCCCCTGCCGCCGCCACCGCCGGAGATCCTCCCCGAGGGGTGGTTCGGGTTCGGCATCAGCTGCGACGACTGCGGCGTGCGCCGCAACAACGACGACGTGTCGATGTACTTCGGCGAGCCGCCGGTGGTGGAGAACGTCGAGGCGGGGAGCCCCGCCCAGCGCGCGGGCCTGCGCCGCGGCGATCGGCTGACGCACGTCGACGGGCTGTCGCTCACCACGCGGCAGGGTGCGCGCCGCTTCGCCGACATCCGCCCCGGCCAGACGGTGACCTGGACCTACCGGCGCGGCAGCGGCGCCTACACCGCGCGGACCACCGCCGTCCGCCGCCCCGACGCGCCCACTCGGCGCACCCTCGCGGTGCCGCCGTCCCCGCGCGCGGCGCAGCAGGTGCGCTACTCGGGCGCGGTGGGGAACACCGACGTGGAGGTGCGCGGCGCGCCCGTCACCATCACCCGCGACGAGCGCACCGGCGAAACCGTGATCCGCAGCCACGACCTCACCGTCCGCCTGCGGCCGGACAAGCCGTAGCCGGCGTTCGCGAACAAAAACGGAACGGGCCGGGAGACCATCTCCCGGCCCGTTCCGTTGCCCTTCCCGGGTTTACACGCAGTATTCCGTCTGGCAGTCGTTCGATCTGCAGGCGCCGCACATCGTCTGTTCAGTGTTGCAGCTGTTCGAGCAGCCGCAGATGGTGTCGTCGCAGACCGCGCAGCTCGCGCGACACGACGGCCCCAGGGTGGCCTCGTTCGCGGCCACGGTGCCGCGCGCCCCGTTCCCGCCGGCCGTCGTGGTGAACGAGGTGATGGCGAGGGAGTCGAGGTCGAGGCGGATCTTCTTTGCGTTCATGGCGCTTTCCAGGTGAAGGTGCAGGCGGCGGGATCGTCCGCGGGCGCAGGGTGCCGCCGCAGATGTAGACGCTGGTTCGGCCAGGAACGGAGCGGCGGTGGGACGAAGCACCCGTTGCGCGGGGTGAGGGAATGCGGAAGCGGGCCGGGAGAGAGCCTCCCGGCAACCGCGTGACCTGCCGTTGCCGTTTCTTTTCCGCGGGGGCGATGCACCCCATCTTCAACGCATGGACGAGACTCTCCTGATCCGCATCGCCGTCCCCGCCGACGTTCCCGCGCTCGCCGCGCTGGCGACGCACCTGGGGTACCCGGCCACGCCCGAGGCCATGCGCGAGCGCTTCGGCCGGATCTACGGGCGCGACGACTACGAGACGTACGTCGCGGAGCGCGGCGGACGGGTGGTGGGGTTCGCGGGGGTGATGCACGGGCTCTCGTACGTGCACGATCCGCCGTACGCGCGGCTACTGTCGCTGGTGGTGGAGCCGGGGGAGCGCGGGACGGGGACGGGAGCGGCGCTGGTGGCCGCGGCCGAGCGGTGGGCGCAGGGGAGCGGCGCGGCGCGGATGCACCTCACCACGGCGCTGCACCGCGACGGGGCGCACCGCTTCTACGAACGGCTGGGATACGAGCGGACGGGCGCGAGGTACGTGCGGAAGCTCTCTGGCGGGCCCGGCTGACGAAGACGGGTCCGCCACCCACCAGCAGGACCAGGCCGAGGATGCGGGCCATCGCGCCCGTCCCACCCACGCCGACAGCCGGAACCATGGCCGCAGGGCGCTTCGCCGATTTCGACGTGGATGCGCTGTACGAGGCGCTCGATCTGCAGCGGCGCGCGCGCTCGATGAGCTGGGAGCAGGCGGCGCAAGCCATCAGCGGCCTGTTCCGCGATGCGCCGTCCCGCCCCGTCAGCCCATCGACCCTGACCGGTATGCGCGGGCGCGGCGTGCTCGATGGCGACGGTGTCCTGCAGATGCTCCGCTGGCTCGGCCGCGCGCCGGAAAGCTTCGTCCCCGGTCACGCGGGGGCGGCGCCGCTGCCGGACGTTCCCCCGAACCGGATCCTTCGCTTCGACACGAAGCTGATCCACGCCGCGCTGAACGCGCGGCGAACGGAACGCGGGATGACCTGGAAGGAGGTCGCGGGCGAGATCCGGGGCTCCAGCGCCGCGAGCCTGGCACGCCTGGCGAAGGGTGGCCGAACGGGCTTTCCCCACGTGGTGCGGGTCGCGGCGTGGCTCGGACGTCCGGTTGCGAGCCTTACCCGGGCCTTCGACCGCTGACCCGCGGTTCGGCGTGCCCAAGCAGCGTTACGGCGCGCGCCATGGCGGCGCGCACCGTTTCCACGAGGGGTTCGGGGTGCGGGCGAAACAGGGGGCGCGGTACGCGCGGAGGCTGCCTAGCGGGTCCAGCTGAGGAAGGCGAGGCCGCCGCCCACCAGCAGGATCAGGCCGAGGACGCGGGCCATCGCGGCGCCCGCCTCGGGTCCGCGCGGCGCGCGCCGGCCGATGCGGTCGTCGGTGAGCACCATGGCCAGTCCGGCGGCAATGGAGACGAGTGCGAGGAGGGCGAGCATCGGCGGGGCTCCGGGTGCGCGGGTCGTTTTCGGTTGATGCCACTGCGGCCGGCGAGCCACCCACGTCGTTACTTCCACACCCCTCGCCCGGCCGGAACAAACATTGTCGCGCGCGCGTCCGCGGGCAAGTGGCACATCGTAGCAGGCGGCCGGGTCCGCGCGCTTGGCCGCGGGGAGCGCCCCGCCGCCCTGAAAGACCGGGTCTCGCGCAGAGACGCAGAGACACGGAGGAAGACGCCACGGCTCGATCAGGATGCTAAAAATTTAACGGTCCTTTAACCCCTCTCCTACTGCTAGAAAATTAACATCTACACGCTCGCGGAGAGACGGTCCAACCCTGGGGGCTGGGTGCGTATCCAATCCTCGCAGCTCTCCTCTCGGCGCTACCCTCCCAGCGACGGAGACCCGTCATGCGGTACCGATTCCTCCTCCCGGCGCTCTCGCTCCTGCTCGCCGCCGCCTCCCGGGCCGGCGCGCAGTCGCAGCAGGCCACGCGCCCCGCGGCGCCGTCCGAGGCGCGCCGCATTGCCGGCGCGGTGCGCTACACCGGCTCGTCGCCGAAGCTCGACGGCGTGCTCGACGACGCGGCGTGGGCGCAGGCGCAGCCCATCTCCGACTTCGTGCAGCGCCAGCCGAACCCCGGGCAGCCGGCCACCCTGCGCACCGAGGCGCGCATCGTCTACGACGACGCGGCGGTGTGGGTGGGGGTGCGCGCCTTCGATCCGCACCCGGACTCGCTGGCGGCGCCGGTGGGGCGCCGCGACATGGCCGGGGTGAGCACCGACTGGGTGCACGTGATCCTGGACAGCTACAACGACAAGCGCACCGCCTTCCGCTTCACCGTGAACCCCGCCGGCGTGCAGAAAGACGTCTTCCATTCCAACGACACCAACGAAGACGTGGGATGGGACGCGGTGTGGGAGTCCGCCACGAAGATCGACAGCGCCGGCTGGGTGGCGGAGTTCCGCATCCCCCTCTCGCAGCTCCGCTTCAGCAGCGCGGCGTCCGGCCAGGGGAGCCAGGTATGGGGGCTGCAGGTGTCGCGCGAGATCGCGCGGCGCAGCGAGACCGACGACTGGTCGGTGGTGCGCCCCGACCGCAACGGCTTCGTCTCGCAGTTCGGCGAGCTGGGCGGCATCACCGGGCTCAGGTCCGCGCGCCGGCTCGAGGTGCTCCCCTACACCCTGGCGCGGATGACCCGCGCCCCCGACCGCCCGGGCGACCCCTTCTACTCGCGCAACGCGGCGGCCGGCGGCGTGGGCGCCGACGTGAAGTACGGGCTCACCAGCAACCTCACCCTCACCGCCACCATCAACCCCGACTTCGGGCAGGTCGAGGCCGATCCCAGCCAGGTGAACCTCACCGCCTTCGAGACCTTCTTCGGCGAGCGGCGGCCGTTCTTCACCGAGGGCGCCGACATCTTCCGCTTCCGCGCCAACTTTCCCTACTGGGTGCGCAGCGGCGGCTTCGGCAACGACCAGCCCTTCTACTCGCGGCGGCTGGGGCGCGCGCCGCAGGCCGGCGACCCCGCCGCGCGCTTCGCCGACCGCCCGGAGAACACCACCATCCTGGGCGCCGCCAAGCTCAGCGGAAAGACGGCGGGCGGCTGGTCGGTCGGCCTCCTCGACGCCCTCACCGCGCGCGAGGAGACGCGCTACGTCGACACGCTGGGGATCGACCGCGCCGCCACCGTGGAGCCGGCGACCAACTACCTGGTGGCGCGCGCCATCAAGGACTTCAACGGCGGCCACAGCGCCGTCGGCGGCATCGTCACCTCCATGCACCGCGCGCTGGACGAAGACGACCCGCGGCTCTCCATCCTCACCCACGACGCCGTGACCGCCGGGCTCGACGCGCGGCACCGCTTCGGGAAGGGGAACTACGAGCTCACCGCCGCGGTGCTGGGGAGCCACGTCGCCGGGAGCGCCGACGCCGTCGCCCGCATCCAGCTCGGCCCCGGCCACTACTTCCAGCGCCCCGACGCCGGCCACCTGGAGTTCGACCCCACCCGCACCTCGCTCACCGGGTGGCTGGCCGACCTGCAGGTGGAGAAGACGGGGGGCGGCCACCTGCGCGGGGGCCTGTACGGCCACGCCCGCTCGCCGGGGCTGGAGATGAACGACATGGGCTACCAGCGCTCCACCGACTGGGTGCTGCAGGGGATGTGGGTCGGGTGGAACCACTTCGAGCCGGGGAAGGTCTTCCGCCGCTGGAACGCCAACTTCAACGCCTGGAACGGGTGGAACTTCGGCGGCGAGCACCTGACCACGGGGATCAACGTCAACGGCGGCTGGACGCTGAAGAACAACTGGGGCGGCTGGTGGGGGAGCGACACCGAGTTCCCCGCCCTGCGCGCCGACATCCTGCGTGGCGGCCCCGCCTTCACCGGCCCCGCCTACACGCACTACAACGCGGGGATCGAGAGCGACGGCCGCAAGCGCATCTCCGGCGACCTCTGGTTCGACGGCTACAACGAGTGGAGCACGGTGGGGAAGAGCTGGACGGTGGGCACCGACCTCACCCTGCGCGCGGGCGCCCGGCTGCGCCTGGCCGCGGGGCCGAGCGTGAGCTGGGGGCGCGACCCCTGGATCTTCGTCGCCGCGCCGACGGACTCCGCCGGGCAGGCCCACTACGTGTTCGCCGACATCCGCCAGGCCTCGGTGTCGCTCACCACGCGGATGAGCTACGCCTTCACCCCCCGGCTGACGCTCGACTTCTACGCCCAGCCCTTCGTGGCCGCGGGCGACTATGGCGGGCTGAAGGAAGTGAGCGACCCGCGCGCGAAGCACTTCGACGACCGCTTCTCCCGCTTCGGCGACGCGCTCTCGCTGGCCGACGGCGTCTACTCGGTGGACCGCGACGGCGACGGCACCCCCGAGTTCCAGTTCGGGCGGCCGGACTTCAACTACAAGGCGCTGCGCTCCAACGCGGTGCTGCGCTGGGAGTACCGGCCGGGATCGACGGTGTTCGTGGTGTGGAGCCAGGGGCGCGAGAACGTGGAGCCCAACGGCGCCTTCCGCTTCGGGCGCGACTTCGGCCGGCTCTTCGACGGGCGCCAGGCGCCGAGCACCAACGTGCTGCTGATCAAGTTCAACTACTGGCTGAGCCTGTAGAACGGATTCGTCTCACGCGGAGGCGCGGCATTCGGAGACACCAGCACGGAGACCCTCACACGGAGTCAACGGAGTCAACGGAGAACGACTCCGCTGACTCCGTTGACTCCGTGTGAGTCCATTCCGTTGATTGGAATGCACATCCAATCAGTCGAACAATCAGTCGAAACGGGATGAGGTGCTGTTTCCGGGTTTTCGTGTTACTCTCCCGGCATGGCCGAGGCACGTCAGCACGTCGGGCGCCGCGCCCGCTCCCCCGCGGAGAAGCCGCCCACCTGGGGCGAGCGGGTGCGCGCCATGCGCAACCTGCCGCCCTTCCTGCGCATGGTGTGGGGCACCCACCGGGGGATGGTGGCGGGGATCTGCGCGCTGCGGCTGCTGCGCGCCTTCGTTCCGCTCGCCACCCTCTGGATCGGCAAGCTGATCATCGACGCGGTGATCGCCGCCACGCGCACCGGCGAGCCCCACTGGCGGCGGATCACCACCCTCCTCCTCACCGAGCTCGCCATCGTCGCGGTCGGCGAGGCGGCGGCGCGCACCGGGTCGCTCCTCGAGTCCCTCCTGGGCGACCTGTTCAGCAACCGCATGAGCGTGCGATTGATGGAGCACGCCGCGGAGCTCGACCTGCAGCACTTCGAGGACCCCGGCTTCTACGACCGGCTGGAGCGCGCCCGCCGGCAGACGGTGGGGCGCATCGCCCTGCTCAGCCAGCTCCTGGGGCTCGCGCAGGACGGGCTCACCCTGCTCACCCTCACCGGCACGCTGCTCGCCTTCTCCCCGCTCCTCTTCGCGCTGCTGGTGGTGGCGGTGATCCCCAGCTTCCTGGGCGAGACGCACTACGCCGCGCTCGGCTACTCGCTCCTCTACCAGTGGACGCCGGAGCGCCGCAAGCTCGACTACTACCGCTACGTCGCCGCCACCGACAAGACCGCCAAGGAGGTGAAGCTCTTCGGCCTCTCCGCCTGGCTGACCGAGCAGTACCGCGAGCTGGCGGACCGCTTCTACGACGCCAACAAGCGGCTCGCCGTCCGCCGCAACCTGGCCAGCACGGCGCTCTCCCTGGTCTCCACCCTGGGCTACTACGCGGCGTACGCGGCCATCGTGGTGCGCGCGGTGCAGCGGCGCATCACCGTGGGCGACCTGACGCTGCTGGCGGGGAGCTTCTCCCGCTCCCGCGACGTGATCCAGCGGATGCTCCTCTCCTTCAGCGACCTCTACGAGCAGGCGCTCTACCTCGACGACCTCTTCGTCTTCTTCCGCATGCGGCCGGAGATCGCGCGCCCGGCCCACCCGGCGCCCTTCCCCCGCCCCATCCGGCTCGGCTTCGAGTTCCGCGACGTCTGGTTCCGCTACCCCGAGCCCGCCGATCCCGCCGCGGACGTCTTCGCCCAGAACGGCGGTTCCACGGCGGAGACGGACGCAGCCGAGGCCGAGGTCCTCTCCGACGACGACCCGCGCTGGGTGCTGCGGGGGGTGAGCTTCCGGGTGGCGCCCGGCGAGCGGCTGGCGCTGGTGGGCGAGAACGGCGCGGGGAAGACCACCATCACCAAGCTGATGACGCGCCTGTACGACCCCGACCGGGGCGAGGTGCTGCTCGACGGGCTCCCGCTCTCCGCCTATGACCCGGCCGACCTGCACGACCAGTCCGGCGTGATCTTCCAGGACTTCGTGCGCTACGACATGGTGGCCGAGGAGAACATCGCCGTGGGCCGCATCGCCGCGCTGGCGGCGGACACGGGGGCGGTGCGCGCGGGGATCGAGGAGGCGGCGCGGCGGTCGCTGGCGGCGGGGGTGATCGAGGAGCTGCCGGAGCGCTACCGCACCATGCTGGGGCGCCGCTTCGAGGGCGGCGTGGACCTCTCCGGCGGCCAGTGGCAGAAGGTGGCGCTGGCGCGCGCCTACATGCGCGACGCGCAGCTCCTGATCCTCGACGAGCCCACCGCCGCGCTCGACGCCCGCGCCGAGTACGAGGTCTTCCGCCGCTTCACCGAGCTGACCGAGGGGCGGATCGCCATCCTCATCTCGCACCGCTTCTCCACCGTGCGCATGGCCGACCGCATCGTGGTGCTGGAGCACGGCCGGGTCGTCGAGCAGGGCACCCACGACGAGCTGGTGGCCCTCGGCGGCCGCTACGCCGAGCTGTTTGCGCTCCAGGCGGCGGGGTACCGGTAGGCCTGCCAGATCGCCTCGCCGCCAAGTCTCGCCAGGACAACGTCTCGTTACTTCCGCTGGCGCAAAGAGATAGCTCCGAATTGTGCCTTGCGGCGCACCGTGTTTCCGAACGGAATTGACGGGTCCACTCACCCGGGGAAAGCAGCGCCTCCCGGTTGACAAACCCAACCGTTCGGATACATACTCCCATGTCCACGGTGCTCAGAGTCGGCGGGTTCGCGTTCGGATTCTTTACCGACGATCACGAACCGCCACACGTGCACGTTCGTTACTCTGGCGGGCGGCTCGTCATGGAAATCGAAACCGAGCGGATCAAGCGGGTGACCGGGATGAACGCGTCCGACGTCGCACACGCACGGCGGTGGGTCCGGATGCATCGTGACGAGCTCCTTGCCGCCTGGGCAGAACATTTCAAAAAGGAAGCGTGACATGAACGCAAACGATGAAGATCTTGTCGACGACGAACTGTTGGCCGAGATCGAAGCTGCGCGTGCGCGTACGGAGCTGGAGGACCGCATCGAGCCCCGGGCTGTCGCTGCCTGGTACGATGCCGGACGCAACCTGGTGTTCTTCGAGATGAAGAACGGCTGCGTCTTCGGGTTTCCGCCACCCAGGGGGCGGAATTACAGGCTCGAGGGCGCGACGGTCGAGCAGCTCTCCGAGGTGGAACCGGTGGAGGACGGCTACGGTCTGCACTGGGAAGAGCTGGATGCCGACATCGCCGTGCCCGGGTTCCTGCTGCACATGCTCAACGTGAAGGCGTGGTACGCGAAGTGGCTGGGCGGCGCGAAGAGCGAGGCCAAGGCCGCCGCCGCGCGCGAGAACGGGAAGAAGGGCGGGCGCCCGCGAAAGCAGGCGGCGGCGCCGAAGCGCGCCGGCCGCCGCAAGACGGCAGAGTCGGGGGACTGATCATGGGATGGATGGTCTTTCTGCTGATCGGCCTGGGAGCGGGAGTGCTCTCGGGCCTCTTCGGCATCGGCGGGGGCGTGGTGATCGTGCCGGCGCTGATCTTCATCGCGAAGATGCAGCCGCAGACCGCCACGGGTACCTCGCTCACCGCGCTCCTCCTCCCCGTCGGCGCGGTGGGAGCGTGGGAGTACTACCGAACAGGGAATCTGAACCTCGGAGCCGGGCTCTGCATCGCGGCCGGCCTCTTCGTCGGCGCCGGGATCGGGGCGAGGTTCTCGCTGCAGCTCGCGCCCGCCGTGCTCCGCCGCGCGTTCGCCGTGTTCCTGGCGCTGATCGCCGCACGCATGTGGTTCGCGGGCGATGGTGATCACGCGAACGCCGCCTCCACGCCATCGGCCGGCATCCCCACGGCCAACCCATAGTCCTCACGCAGAGCCGCGAAGACGCAGGGAGACCCGAGCCGCGTCGCTCCGTGTCTCTGCGTAGTACCACGTTGCCGAGGATCGTTCTGATTCGCCGGCTTCAACCGAGAAGCTCACACGGAGTCAACGGGAGAACCACTCCGCTGACTCCGTTGACTCCGTGTGAGACATTCGTTTGGAGGGCGCGATCATGATCGAAGTGCCATATCGTTGCATGAGACCAGTTCGTTGACGGGGTCGCCGATGCTTGACGGCGCCTCGCGCGAGGTCTATCCTCGCTCCCCATGCAGCCCAGCGAGACGCGCTGGCGGCTGATCGACACGCCGCCCGCGCCCGGTGCCTGGAACATGGCCGTCGACGAGGCGCTCGCCGCCTCCGTGGCCGGCGGCGGCGCCCCGGTGCTGCGCTTCTACCGCTGGGAGCCGGCGTGCCTCTCGCTCGGCCGCAACCAGCCCGCGCGCGGCCGCTACGATCGGGCCGCCCTCGCCGCCGCCGCGATCGACGTGGTGCGCCGCCCCACCGGCGGGCGCGCCGTTCTCCACCGCCGCGAGCTCACCTACTCCGTCGCCGCGCCCGTGGCGCTCCTCGGCCCGCAGCGCCACGCCTACGCCGCCATCAACCGCGCGCTGGTCGCCGGGCTGCGCCGCCTGGGCGCCGCCGCCTCGCTCCACCCCGCCACCGCCGCCCGCGCCCCCCTTCCCTCCCTCGCCCCCTGCTTCGCCGAGCCGGTGGAGGGCGAGGTGGTCGCCGCCGGCCGCAAGCTGGTGGGGAGCGCCCAGCGCCTGCTGGGGAGCGTGATCCTGCAGCACGGCTCGCTCCCGCTGCACGACGACCAGTCCGCCGTCGCCGCGCTGCTCGCCGAGCCCGATCCGACCGTCGACGACGCGCCGCCCGCCACGCTGGCCGAGGTGCTGGGCCGCGAGCCGGCGTGGGAGGAGCTCACCGCCGCGCTCGCCGCGGGGTGGGAGGAGAGCCTCGGCGCCGTCCTCGCCTCGGACGCGCTGACGGAGGGAGAGGCCGCGGCGGCCCGCGAGGGCGCGGAGCGGTACGCGGGGCCGGCATGGACTTGGCATCAGTAGGCACCGCTTGCACGGGCGGCGCGCCGCGCCGCCGCCGGACCACCGGGTGGAGGGGGAGACGGGGATGTCCGCACCGAGAGCGCTGAAGGCGGGATGGGTGGCGGCCGCGCTGTTCCTGGGCGCGTGCGGCGGCGGGGGCGACGCCGGCGGCGGCGCGCAGGGCGGCGCGCGCGGCGGTCCGCCGCAGACCGGCGGGATGGCCGTGGCGGCCGTGACCAGCGACTTCCAGTCCTTCAACCCGGTGGTGAACACGCACGCCACCACCGACGACGTGATCCGCTTCATGCTGTTCACGCCGCTCATCCAGTACGACGCCAGGCTCACCCCGCAGCCGTGGCTCGCCGAGCGGTGGGAGCTCTCCGACAGCGCGGTGGTCTTCCACCTGCGCACCGACATGAAGTGGCACGACGGGCAGCCGGTGACCGCCGAAGACGTGAAGTTCACCTTCGACCTGGCCAAGGACTCCACCACCGCCTCGCTCCTCGGCTCCGCCTACCTGGGGCTGGTGAAGTCCGCCACCGTGGTCGACCCCCACACCATCCGCTTCGACTTCACCGCGCCGCACGCGCAGGCGCTCGACGACTTCTGGTGGGCGCCGCTGCCCAGGCACCTGCTGAAGGACGTTCCCGCCGCGCAGCTCGCGCAGGCGCCGTACAACCGCGCGCCGGTGGGGAGCGGGCCCTTCAAGTTCGTGGAGTGGAAGGCCAACCAGACGCTCACCCTGGCCGCCAACCCCGACTTCCCGGCGGCGCTCGGCGGCCGGCCGAAGCTGGACCGGGTGATCTTCCGCATCATCCCCGAGCCCACCACCATGGTCACCGAGCTGGCCAACGGCACCACCGACGTGATCGGGTGGACGCTGCAGCCCGACCAGGCGGTGCAGGTGCAGCAGACGCAGGGGCTCACGCTCAAGCACTTCCCCTCGCGCGAGTTCACCTACCTGGCCTGGAACGGCACCCGCCCGCCCTTCGACGACGCGGCGGTGCGCCGGGCGATGGGGATGGCGATCGACCGGGCCACCATCATCAAGGGGCTGATGCACGGCTTCGCGGTCCCCGCCGTGGGGATCATCCCTTCCTGGAGCCCCATGTCGAGCGACGTGGCCGCCCTCCCCTTCGACCCCGCCCGGGCCAGGCAGGAGCTCGCGGCCGCCGGGTGGCGCGACACCAACGGCGACGGGGTGGTGGAGAAGAACGGCAAGCCGCTGCGCTTCGTGCTGATGGTGAACACCGCCAACCGCACGCATCAGGACATGGCCCAGGTGCTCCAGCAGGAGCTGAAGGCGGTGGGCGCGCAGGTGGAGGTGCAGGCGCAGGAGTTCCAGACCATGCTGCGCCAGTACAAGGCGCGCGACTACGACGCGGTGATCGCCAACTGGTCGCTCGACACCTTCAAGGTCGACCCCACCCCGCTCTTCTCCTGCGCGCAGTCGCGGGTGGCCAACTCCAGCAACCGCACCGGCTACTGCAGCCCGCGCGCGGACGCGCTGATGGAGCAGGGGCTCCGGGAGACCGACGCGGCGAAGGCGAAGCAGCTCTGGCAGCAGTACTCCACGCTCCTGCAGCAGGACCAGCCGGTGACCTTCCTCTTCTGGAGCGAAGACATGGCCGGGGTGGGGCCGCGGCTGCAGGGGGTGGAGATGGACGCCCGCAGCAAGCTGGCGAACGCCCGCGACTGGTGGATCCCCGCCGACCGGCGGCGCTGAGGGCCGGAACTCCCGCCGGGAGTGGCCAGTAGCACGTCGGGGCCCCGCGCGGCGCGGGGCCGCCCGCCCCCGGGGCGGGCGCACCGGATGCGGAAGGATCACCGATGGCGTGGACGAGACGGCTCGCGGGGGCGCTGGGGCTGGCGCTGCTCGCGGCGTGCGGGGGGAGCGAGGGGAGCCGCGGGAGCGGCACCGGTGGCGCCACGAACGACACGGCGAAGGCGGGCGCCGACCGCGACGCGCAGGTGCCCGAGGCCCAGCGCCGCGGCGGCACCCTGGTGGCCGCCGCCATCGGCGACGTTCCCGACGTGAGCCCGCTCACCGGCACCGACTACAATGCCAATCAGTGGGCCCAGTACGTGCTCTTCGCGCCCCTGATCACCTACGACGAGACGTTCCGGCCCGTGCCCTGGCTGGCGAAGAGCTGGGAGGTGAACGCCGACACCACCGAGCTCACCTTCCACCTGCGCGACGACGTCTACTGGCACGACGGGCCGAAGACCACGGCGTACGACGTGAAGTTCTCGTACGACCTGGCCCGGAACCCCGACACCGGCTTCCCCAACCTCGCCTTCTGGGCCAGCTACGGCGACGCGACGGTGGTCGACTCCTTCACCTTCCGGGTGAAGATGAAGCCCCACGCGGACTACATGGATCCCTGGCGCTACTTCGCCCCGGCGCCCGAGCACGTGCTGAAGGGGATCCCCGCGGCGCAGCTGCGCAACCAGCCGTTCAACACCCGCGCGCCGGTGGGGAACGGGCCCTTCCGCTTCGTCTCGCACGTGCAGGGGCAGAGCTGGACCTTCGCGGCCAACGACCGCTGGCCCGCCGCGCTGGGCGGGCGGCCGTACGTGGACCGCATCGTCTACCGGGTGATCCCCGAGCCCACCACCCTGCTCACCGAGCTGCTGAACGGGACCGTCGACTACTACATCGCGGCCATCAGCGAGCAGGCCGACCGGATCGAGCAGAACCCCAACACCCGGCTGGTCTCCTTCCCCGACCGCCAGTTCCTGGTGATCTCGTGGAACGGGCGGAGGCCGCTCTTCGCCGACGTGAACGTGCGGCGGGCGCTCACCATGGCCATCGACCGCGAGGGGATCGTGAAGGGGGTGCGGCGGGGCTACGGCTCGCTCGCCAACAGCACCGTGCCGCCCTTCTACTGGAACTACAACCCGAACGCCGGCGCCGACCTGAAGTACGACCCCGAGGCGGCGAAGCGGCTCCTGGCCCAGGCGGGGTGGCGCGACACCGACGGCGACGGGGTGCTGGAGAAGGACGGGCGGCCGTTCCGCTTCACCCTGCGCACCAACACCGGCAACCGCGAGCGGGAAGACATCACCCAGATCGTGCAGGCGCAGCTCAAGGCGGTGGGGGTGGAGGCACAGCCGCAGACGGTGGAGTGGGGCACCCTCCTCGACGGGCTGCAGCGCGAGCCGCGCGACTACGACGCGGCCGTGCTGGCGTGGGTCACGGAGTTCCGCATCGACGACCGCGACCTCTTCTCCTGCGCCGCCCTGCGCGCGAAGGCGCCCTTCCAGTGGGCCGGCTACTGCAACCCCGCCACCGACCGCTACCTCGACACGCTGCCGAAGATCGCCGACCGCGCCGTGGCGAAGCCGCTCTGGTTCGCGTACCAGGAGAAGATCGCGCACGACCAGCCGTTCACCTTCCTCTACTATTCGCGCCGCCTGGAGGGGGTGCACGAGCGCATGCGCAACGTGCACCCCGACGCCCGTGGCGACTGGGTCGGCGCCTCGCGCTGGTTCCTCGACCCGCGCCTGCGCCGGCCGGGGCGCTGACGCGCCCACACCCTCACCCCCGCACCCACTCCCACCCCATGCACCCCATGCGCACCTCGACGCGAGGCCCCGCCCTCCTCCGCACCGCCGCCCTCCCCGCGCTCCTGGCGCTCGCCGCCGCCTGCGGCGACCGCCGGCCGGCGCCGGGCACCGCCGCCCGCCCCGACAGCGCCGACGGCACCCCCGAGCCCGGCGGCACCGCCGTGGTGGTGGAGCTGGGCGACATGGAGATGCCGTCGCCGCTGCTGGCGCAGGGCGGGCTCGACTCCGACCTGTTCGACGTGCTCTACATGGGGCTCACCCGCGGCGCCTGGCGCGACGGGCGGCCGGTGTACCTCACCTCCAGCGAGTCGCCCATGGCGCTGGCCTACCACTGGGAGTACGTCGGCGCCGATTCCACCGCGCTGCGCTACCGGATGCGGCGCGGGGTGCGCTGGAGCGACGGACAGCCGGTCACCGCCGCCGACGTGGTGTTCACCTACGCCCTGTTCGCCGACCCCAGGGTCGCGTCGCCGCGCCAGGACGACGTGGCGCAGATCGACTCGGTGCGCGCCGAGAACGACAGCACGGTGGTGTTCTACTTCAAGCGCCGCTACCCGGACATGCTCTTCGCCTCGGGCATCCCCGTCGTCCCCAGGCACGTGTACGAGGCCGCGGGCCCGGGCGGGATCCGCGGGCACCCCTCGTTCACCGACCCGGTGGGGCACGTGGTGGTGAGCGGGCCCTTCACCATCGGCGCCTGGAGCCGCGGCAGCAGCATCACCCTGGTTCCCAACCTGTACTTCTCGCCGAAGCCGCGCCTGGACCGCGTGGTGATCCGCGTGGTCCCCGAGGCCACCACCCGGGTGGTGGAGGTGCGCAACCGCGCCGCCGACTTCGTGCGCGGCATCTCCTTCGACCAGGTGCCGCAGCTCCTGGGGCCGGGGTCGGGGCTGCGCGTGGAGCGCGAGCACAAGCGCTTCTGGGAGTACATCGCCTACCAGGAGTCCGCCCACCCCGCCTTCGCCGACCCCCAGGTGCGGCGCGCGCTGGGGATGGCGATCGACGTTCCCGGGATCATCCGGGCGCTGCGGATGGAGGGCTTCACCCAGCAGGCCGCGGGGCCGTACTCCCCCATCTTCCGCGACCTCTTCGACTCCACCCGGATGAAGCCGCTCCCCTACGACACCGCGGGGGCGAAGCGCATCCTCGAGGCGCGCGGGTGGCGCGACGCCGACGGCGACGGGGTGCGGGAGAAGGACGGCCAGCCGCTGCGCTTCACCCTGCTCACCAACAGCGGGAACGCGCGCCGCGCCGACGTGAGCCAGATCGTGCAGCAGCAGTGGAAGAAGGTGGGGGTCGACGCGCGGCTGCAGCAGATCGAGACCAACGTCTTCTTCGGCAACATCACCGGGAAGAAGTTCGAGGCGGCGCTGGGGAGCTGGCAGGTGCCGCTCTCGGCCGACATCACCATCATGTGGAGTCCGCAGAGCCCCTTCAACATCACGGGGTACGACGGGCAGGAGGGGTGGGCGCTGATGCAGCAGGCGCTGGCGCAGCCCACGGCCGCGAAGGCCGACCCGCTCTGGCGGGCGGCGGCGGAGCGAATCGTGCAGGACCAGCCCTACACCTGGCTCTACTACTACGATCAGGTCACGGTGGTGCGCGACCGGCTGCGCGGCGTGCGGGTGGACAGCTACGGCGCCTACCAGAACCTCTGGGAGTGGTGGATCCCGCGCAGTCTGCAGGGCGGCACGGGGAGTGCTGGGGGAGCCTCGTCCCCCGCGCCGGGGGCGGGCGCGCGCGACACGTCGCGGAACCAGGCGCAGAACCAGAAGCAGAACGGGAAGCGGTAAGCGATGATCGGCTACCTCATTCGCCGGGTCCTCGGGGCGATCCCGCTGCTGCTGGGGATCCTCACCATCATCTTCTTCATCATCCACATCGCCCCGGGCGACCCCACGGCGCGCTTCGTGAACCCGAACGTGAGCCCGCGGGTGATCGAGCAGATGCGCCACAACCTGGGGCTCGACCAGCCGCTGCACATCCAGTACGCCAAGTGGCTGTGGAACTTCATCCGCGGCGACTTCGGCTACAGCTTCGGGATGCAGCAGCCGATCGGGCAGATCCTGAAGGGGTGGAACGGCGTGCTCTGGAACACGCTGCAGCTCACCCTGGTGGCGCTGGTGATGATCTTCGTGGTGGGGATGCTGGTGGGGATCGTGCAGGCGGTGCGGCAGTACTCGGTGGCCGACAACGTGCTCAGCTTCGTGGCGCTCTTCTTCTATTCCATGCCGTCGTTCTGGTTCGCCCTGATGCTGATCCTGCTCTTCTCGCTGAAGGCCAACCAGCTCATGGCGGCGCACCCCGGCTGGCACTGGCTGGGCTGGTTCCAGTTCCCCGCCAGCGGGATGACCAGCGTGGGGTACGAGTACATGAGCTTCGGCGGAAAGGTGGCCGACCGCTTCAAGCACATCTTCCTCCCCGCGGTGGCGCTGGGGATCGGCAACGCGGCCGGGGTCGCGCGCTACATGCGCGGCTCCATGCTGGAGGTGATCCACCAGGACTTCATCCGCACCGCGCGGGCGAAGGGGCTGAGCGAGCGCACCGTCATCTTCAAGCACGCGCTGCGCAACGCGCTGATCCCCATCATCACCCTGCTGGGGCTCTACCTCCCCTTCCTCCTCTCCGGCGCGGTGCTGGTGGAGACGATCTTCGGCTGGCCGGGGATGGGGCGGGCCATCGTCGACGCCATCCTGCAGCGCGACTACCCGATGGTGATGGCCACCAGCTTCGTGATCGCGGCCATGGTGGTGCTGGGCAACCTCCTCTCCGACGTCCTCTACGCGGTGGTGGACCCCCGCATCCGCACGGAGTAGCCGATGCCCGCCACCGTCACCCCCGAGCAGCTCCCCCCGGAGCCGATCACGCAGCCCGCCGAGGCCGCCCCCGCGGGCGTCCCCGGCCGGCGGCCGGCGACCCGCACCGAGGTGCTCCTCTCCGTGGTCCCCGGGCTGGGGCACCTGGTGCGCGGCGAGTGGGTCCCCGGGATGATCCTGCTCCTGCTCTGGGGCTTCACCCTCTCCCTCGCCTTCCTCACCCGGGCGAAGATCGCCGCCATCTTCACCGCCCGCCGTCTCCCGGTCGACGCGCTGGTGGCGGTGGTCACGCTGGCGGTGACCGCGCTGCTGCTCTGGGGGTGGGCCTTCCGCGACCTGGCCACCAGGTCGCGGCGGCCCAGACGGATGCACGGCGACTCGCAGTGGTCGATCGCGGCGCGGCACTTCCGCAAGAACCGCCTGGCCATCGCCGGGCTGGTGGTGATGCTCCTCCTCTACCTGGTCACGCTGGTGACGCCGCTGATCGCGCCGTTCGACCCGGCCGAGCAGGGGAACATCATCCTCTCGCGCTACCTGGCGCCCTCGCTGCAGCACCTGATGGGCACCGACAAGTTCGGGCGCGACATCTTCAGCCGGGTGCTGTACGGGGCGCGCATCTCGCTCTCCATCGGTTTCATCGCGGTGGGGATCAGCATCACCCTGGGCACGCTGATCGGCGCCTTCGCGGGGTACTTCGGCGGGATCGTGGACAGCATCCTGATGCGCTTCACCGACATGATGCTGTCGTTCCCGCGCCTGGTGCTGCTGATCGTGGTGATCGCGCTCTTCGAGCCGAGCATCTACATCGTGGTGATCGTGCTGGGGCTCACCGGGTGGATGGGCACCGCGCGGCTGGTGCGCGGGGAGGTGCTCTCCCTGCGGGAACGGGAGTTCGTGCAGGCGGCGCGGGCGCTGGGGATGGGCGACTGGCGGATCATCTTCCGGCACGTGATCCCCAACACCATGGCGCCGGTGATCGTCTCCGCCACCCTGGGGATCGGCCAGACCATCCTGACCGAGGCTTCGCTCTCCTTCCTGGGGCTGGGCGTGCAGGCGCCCACGCCCAGCTGGGGGAACATGGTGGCCGACGGCCGCGACGCGCTGATCAACGCCTGGTGGATCGCGACCTTTCCCGGCATCGCCATCGTGCTGACGGTGGTCGCCTTCAACCTCCTCGGCGACGGCCTGCGCGACGCCCTCGACCCGCGGCTGAGGACGTGAGCATCGTCACGGCGGAGGGCGTGGTGATTCCGGCGACGGAGGACGGCTTTCCCCTCGTCGACATGTCGATCGTCGGCAAGGTGCTGGAGCGCTATCCGGATCTGCGGATGAGCTTCGAGGAGTTCCTGACGCTCGACGACGGATTCCACGGCGAATGGATCAACGGGAGGGTGGAGGTCCGTGGCAGCCAGCACATTCTTCACCACGATGCGCTCACCGTGCTCTCCATCGCGTTCCGCTTCTTCGAGGAGAAGGACGAGCCGCGGGCGGGCGAGGGCCTGCGCTTCTTTCTCATGCGTCCGAGACCGGATCTTCCCGCGCGGATCGTGGACTTCTTCTTCCTGGCGGCGGAGAACGCAGACCGGCTCAAGCACTGCTATGTAGACGGACCCGCGGACATCGTGATCGAGGTGGTCGACGACGAGTCACGCCACCGCGACACCGTGGAGAAGTTCGGTGAGTACGAGCGTGGCGGCGTGCGCGAGTACTGGGTCGTCGATCCGTTCGAGCGGAAGGCCCAGGTCTACCGGTTGAGAGACGGCCGGTACGAGCCGATGCCCGCCGGAGACCCGCCTTCGCTGCGAAGCGAAGTCCTCCCGGGGCTGTGGATCGATCCCGAGTGGATCTGGAACGATTGGAGTGGATTCGACATCGCGCGGAAGTGGGGTTTGATGCCACGCAGGGCGAAAGCCGCGCCGCGTGGCTGAACCGACGAATGGGTGGTCTACGAGGCGCAGGGGGCTGATTTGACGCGGAACGACGAGGCGCGGGCGCCGGGACCGCCGGCGGCGGGGGCGGGGCCGATCCTGCAGGTGGAGAACCTGCGGACCTGGTTCAAGACCGACAACGGCATCGCCCGCGCGGTCGACGGGGTGAGCTTCCACGTGAACCCGGGGGAGACGCTGGGGATCGTGGGCGAGAGCGGGAGCGGCAAGTCCGTCACCTCGCTCTCGGTGATGCGGCTGATCCCGCAGCCCCCCGGCGAGATCCGCGAGGGGTCGCGCATCCTCTTCCGCAGCGAGAAGGGGGAGATGGAGGACCTGGCGGCGGCGAGCGAGAAGCGGATGCGGCAGATCCGCGGCAACGACATCGCCATGATCTTCCAGGAGCCCATGACTTCGCTCAACCCCGTGTTCAAGGTGGGCGACCAGATCGTGGAGTCGCTGCGCCTGCACCAGGGGCTGGGGAAGAAGGAGGCGCGCGAACGGGCCATCGAGATGCTGCAGCTGGTCGGCATTCCCATCCCCCGCCAGCGCGTGGACGAGTACCCGCACCAGCTCTCCGGCGGGATGCGGCAGCGGGTGATGATCGCCATGGCGCTCGCCTGCAACCCCAAGCTGCTGATCGCCGACGAGCCCACCACCGCGCTCGACGTGACCATCCAGGCGCAGATCCTGGAGCTGCTCAACCGGCTCCAGGAGGAGCTGGGGATGTCGATCATCCTGATCACCCACGACCTGGGCGTGGTGGCCGAGACCTGCGACCGGGTGATCGTGATGTACGCCGGCCAGGTGTTCGAGGAGGGCCCGGTCGACGACGTCTTCCACGATCCGCAGAACCCCTACACCGAGGGGCTGCTGCGCTCCATGCCGCGGCTGGGCGAAGAGGTGGAGCGGCTGGCGGTGATCCCCGGCGTGGTCCCCTCGCCGCTCAACTGGCCGGTGGGGTGCCGCTTCCACGACCGCTGCCCGTACGGGTGGGAGAAGACGGAGAAGGAGGCGCCGCCGCTCTTCGACATCGGCCCCGGGCGCAGGAACAAGTGCTGGCTGGTGAAGTACCCGGAGCGCCGCGAGGAGGTGCGCCGCGAGGGCGGCGGCTTCACCCCGGCGGGCGCGGTGACCGGCACGGCGGCGGCCACCCCCGTGGCAGGCGACCCGGGCAGCGCGGAGGCGGGCTCGTGAGCACTCCCGAGGGACGCACCCCCGCGGGCGGCCGCGGCGCCGGCGACGGCAGCCTGGGGCCCGGGGGCGAGCCGCCGGTGGGGCGCCCGGCCGCCGAGGGGCTGGTGGGCGAGGGGGTGACGCACGCCCCCGCGGCCGAGCCCTTCACCCGCGAGGGGCGGGGGATCGACCGCGTTCCCGAGCCGCCGGAGCGGCGCGAGCTCCCGCCCGCCAAGGGCGACAGCGACCTGCGCGGCGAGACCCCCGACGAGATGGAGCCGCCGTCGGACGCGCTGCTGGTGGTGCGCCGGCTCAAGAAGTACTTCCCCATCCACAAGGGGCTCTTCAACCGCCACGTGGGCGACGTGAAGGCGGTCGACGGGGTCTCCTTCTTCCTCCGCAAGGGCGAGACGCTGGGGATGGTGGGCGAGAGCGGGTGCGGCAAGAGCACCACCGGGCGCACCCTGCTCAAGCTGATCGAGCCCACCGAGGGCGTGGCGCTCTTCGAGGGGAAGAACATCTTCGAGATGGACAAGGGCGAGCTGCGGCGGATGCGGCGCAAGGCGCAGATCGTCTTCCAGGACCCGTTCAGCTCGCTCAACCCGCGGATGACCGTGGGCGACATGATCCGCGAGGTGCTGGCCATCCACAACCTGGCGAAGGGGCAGAAGGCGCAGGACCGGGTGGCCGAGCTGCTGCGGGTGGTGGGGCTGCGCCCCGAGCACGCGGTGCGCTACCCGCACGAGTTCTCGGGGGGGCAGCGGCAGCGGCTGGGGATCGCGCGGGCGCTGGCGGTGGAGCCGGAGCTGATCGTCTGCGACGAGCCGGTGTCTGCGCTCGACGTGTCGGTGCAGGCGCAGGTGATCAACCTGCTGCAGGACCTGCAGCGGCAGTTCGGGCTCAGCTACCTGTTCATCGCCCACGACCTGAGCGTGGTGGAGCACATCTCCGACCGCGTGGCGGTGATGTACCTGGGGCGCATCGTGGAGCTCTCCGACAGCGACGAGCTCTACCGCAACCCGCTGATGCCGTACACGCAGGCGCTCCTCTCCGCCGTCCCCATCCCCGACCCGCGGCTGAAGCGCAGCCGCATCATGCTGGAGGGCGACGTCCCCTCGCCGGCCAACCCGCCGCCGGGGTGCCCCTTCCACCCGCGCTGCCAGCACCCGCTGAAGGACCAGGACTGCGCCGAGATCGTCCCCCCGCTGGCGGACAAGGGCGGCGGCCACTTCGTCGCCTGCATCAAGGTGCCGCTGGGGGCCGGGCACAACGGCGGCAACGGGAAGGCGCTCCCGGTGGTGCCGCGTCCCAGCCCGGGGGAGACGCTCTCCAGGCGAGTGCACGGAGACGCGGCGTAGGGCCTTTTCTTCGAGGACCGGAGTCCGGCGCGCGTCCGCGGCCGCCCTCTCCCTGCGCCTGAGAGCGCAAACCCTCTCCCGTACCGGGCGAGGGGCTGGGTAAAGGCGAAGCCTGCGGTCGGTGGTGCGGACTCCGCGTCGCGCTGCCGGTTCGGGTGGCGCAGGCGCCGAGGACCGTTACCTCTCCCGGTACGGGAGAGGTGGAGAGCCCCAGCGAGCCGGAGAGGGCACCGCAGGTGTGACGCCGCGGCCTCGCGGCTCGTCTTCAGCTTCGGACGTGCCCCGCCTCTGGAATGCGGTAGATGACCATGAGCAACGACCGGATCCACGCCTGGCTCGACGGCGACCTTCCCCTGGACGCGCTCTCCGCGGACGAGCGCGCCGCGGCCGGGGAGCTGGGCGCCGCCGTGGAGGCCGCCGCCGCGCAGCTGCGCGCCGCGCCCGCGCCGGACCTCTCCGCGCGCGTGATGGCGGCGCTCCCGCGCACCGCGCCGCGCAGCGTGTCCGACCGCCTCGGGGCCGCGCTCGGCTGGCTCTGGTCGCCGGTGCGGGTCACGCTGCGTCCCGCGTACGGGCTGGCGTTCGCCGGCATCGCCGCGGTCGCGCTGGCGCTTCCGCAGCCGCGGACGCCCGTGTCCGGCGTCCGCGCGCCGGTCGCGCACGTGGCCGCGCCGCCGGTGTACGTGCAGTTCCGCATCTCCGTTCCCGACGCGCGCTCGGTGGCGCTGGCGGGGACCTTCACGGGGTGGAAGCCGGCGGTCGCGCTGCGGCGCAGCGCCGACGGCGAGTGGACGGCGCTGGTGCCATTGCGTCCGGGCGTGCATGATTATGCGTTCGTCGTCGACGGCGAGCGCTGGGTGACCGACCCCAACGCGCCGCAGGTGGACGACAGCTTCGGTGGCACCAACAGCCGGATCTCGCTACCTCCAATCGGCGCTTCGTGACGCTGCGTTCGACTCCGTTCATCTCCGCGCTCTTCCTCTTCCTTTTCCTCCCCGCGACTTCCGCCGCGCAGGGGTGGAGCGCGAGCGTGGCCGCCGGCCGCGCCGTCGACGACCCCGTCTCCGCCCGGCTGGGGAGCAGCGTCGCCTCCCTCGGCGTGGACTACGCGGACAGCGCCGCGCGCTGGCTCTACCTCCGTGCGGGCACGCCGCTCGGCTCCCGCGGCCCCGGTTGGGGGGCGGCGGGCGCGGGGACGTGGCTGGGGATCGAGCGGGGTCCCCTGACCCTCGGCGCCTCTCTCGCGGGGCACCTCTTCGGCTGGAGCTCGGCGGACAGCGTGGAATCGGGCGGAGGCGCCACGGGGGAGGTGATGCCGGCGGTGACCTACGCCCGCGGCATCCTGCGCGCCGAGCTGGCCAGCGGTTTCGTCGGCACCACCAGCCTCTCCGATTCGTCGGGACCGTCGCGCGGGCTCAGCGAGTCGTCCGCGCGGCTGATCGCGTCCGTCGCCCCGGGCGTGGAGCTCTCCGGCGAGGGGCGCTATTTGCACGCTGCCGACGGCGACTGGCGCTACGCCGGGGCGGCGGTGGAGGCGGAGCGCGGGCGCTGGGGCGCCTGGGGGTACGCGGGATCATGGCTGGGGAGCTTCCCCGCCCCGCGCGCGGCCTACGGCATCGGCGCGAGCGCGCGGCACGGGCGCACGAAGCTGGAGGCGAGCGTGCGGCAGGAGCCGATGGACCCGCTCTATCTCAGCACGCCGCGGCGCACCTGGAGCGTGCAGCTCAGCCGCGGCTTCGGCCGCGTTCCCGCGGCGCCCGTCCGGAGTCCCCAGCCGCCGCCGCTGGTCCTCCCCTCCGTGGCGAACGGGGTGGCCGTCTTCCGCCTGCCGCGGAGCGAGCATCCCCAGCCCCCTTCGCTGGTGGGCGACTTCAGCGGCTGGCGGCCGGTGGCGATGACGGCGGAGGGAGACTGGTGGACGGCATCGGTCACGCTGCCGACCGGGGTGCACCACTACGCCTTCCGCACCGCGACGGGCGCCATCGTCGTCCCGCCCGGCGCGCCGACGGTGGACGACGGCTTCGGCGGGACGTCGGCGGTGCTGGTGGTGCCCTGAGCGGGCCCGAAATGTGACGGGTTCTCATGCCGGCTCGTCTGCAGACTGGAAGGTGCAGGGTCAGGTGCGACTGGAGAGGTGGATGAGACGATTCGTCCTGGCGGCCCTGCTGCTCCTGACGCCCCTCTCGTGGGCGGCGGCGCAGGGTACGCCCGAGCAGAGGATCGCGGCGGCACGGCAGCGGGCATCCGCGGCCGGGATCCCCGTGTCCCTGCTGGACGGCAAGGTGGCCGAGGGCCGCGCCAAGGGCATCCCCGTCGACCGCATCGCCACCGCGGTGGAGCGGCGCCTGACGTCGCTGCAGCACGCCCGCGACGCCATGGGTGCCGGCCCGCGGCCGCCCGCGCTCACCGCGGCGGACCTCAACGTGGGCGCCGACGCGCTCGACGCGGGGGTCGATCCGGCCGCGCTGGGCCGGCTGGCGCGCGAGGCGGGTGCGGACCGGCGCACGGTGGCGATCGCCGTGCTCACCCAGCTGGTGCAGGAGGGGCTGGCGTCGGAGCAGGCGCTGGCGCGCGTGACCGCGGCGCTCGCCCGCGATCCCGACGAGCTGCGCCGCCTCCCCGGCGAGGCGAAGGGCGGCGGGCAGGGGCAGGCCCGGCGCGGCCCGCCCGAGGTGCGCGGCCCGGCGAACGCCGCGGCGCACGGCGGACAGGCGAACGGCGGCGGGCCGCCCACGTCCGTTCCCGGCGCCTCCGGCAAGGGTCACGGCCACGGCCGCAAGCCCTGACGGACCGCGACCTCCGCAACGGATGCGCGCCGCCTCTCACCGGGGGCGGCGCCTTCTTTTGGTTCTTCGTCGGTTTAGTTGCAACCTGCCCTCCCGGAGCTCGTCGACGAGTGGCTGCAGGCTCGGAATGCGCTGAGTATCGAAATTTTTGCAGGACACCCTCTTCCGTCGCTCACCCCGCCTTCTGCGCCTGAAGGCTTCGTCAACTGCGTCATCGGGGGAGAATCGAGCCCTCCCAGTCCTTCGCGCGTCTCTCCAGCCTTCGCGGGTACGGCGAATGAATCGTCATCCAGTCATCGATGCGCAGGATGTGCACGGCCACCGGGCTCGCCTCGTCATCCCCTGATCGATCCGTTGAGACAGCCGAGCCTTCCGCGATTGCGAAAGGAGCGAGGGGACTCTCCCAAAAAATTTCGATACTCAGCGCGAGCGCCACCTGCAGCCACTCGTCGACGGCATCGGTGCGAGCGAGCAGGAGACCTGCTGCAGCTAAATCTGCGATGAACCCTTCTTTTGCCCACGGCCGCCGAACGAACGGCCGCGAGGGGGGTATCCGGCGTCGGCAGGGAATTTCGCCACACCACAGGGTTTCGATGATCCAGCTGACCGATACGGCCCGCGAGAAGATCCAGTCGCTGGTCGACGCCGAGGTGGTGCGCGACCCCGCGCTGCGCATCGCGCTGGCGCCGGGCGACCAGCCGCGCAGCCCGCTCGAGCGCCAGTACGCCATCTCCCTGGTGGAGCGCGAGGACAAGGAGAAGACCGAGATCGCCATCAATCTCGAGGGCATTCGGGTGCTCCTGAACCTCGACACCAGCAACCTGCTGAGCGGCGCCACCGTCGACTGGGCCGGCGAGGGGTTCAGCGTGGAGACCCCGGCGCCCCGGCGGCCGGCGATCGCCCCGCGCGAGGGCACGCCGGGCATCACCGGGCCGCTGGCCGACCGCGTGCAGGCGGTGCTGGACGAGCTGGTGAACCCGCGCATCGCGGCGCACGGCGGCGCCGTGGAGCTGGTGGACGTGGCCGACGACACCATCTACGTGCGCATGAGCGGCGGGTGCCAGGGGTGCAGCGCCTCGGCCGCCACGCTGCGCATGGGCGTGGAGCGGATGGTGAAGGACGAGGTCCCCGAGGTGCGCGAGGTGGTGGACCTCACCGACCACGAGGCCGGCGCAAACCCCTACTACTGAGCGTTCTTTCGATCCGGTTGGTCTCACGCAGAGACGCAGAGGCGCAGAGAGTCGCGGCTGGCTCTCTGCGTTTTTCGTCGAACGGCACGCATGCTGCACCGGTCCAGCGCGACTACAAGCTTCTGCGAACCTTGTGCAAGGGAGTAGGGGAAATGGCGATGGACGAAGCGCCGCACGGTGCCGAGGCGGTGCCCACGGAGAAGAAGCTGGACGATCTCTACGCGCTGATCGACGGGATCGAGACGGCCATGTTCACCACCCGCCGCGCCGACGGGCACCTGGTCACGCGGCCGATGGCCACCCAGGAGCGCGGGGCCACCTCCGCCGACTTCTGGTTCGTGACCGACGGCGACGCGCACAAGCTCGACGAGCTGGAGCACGATCCGCACGTGAACCTCTCCTACTACCGCGACCGCACGCGCGAGTGGGTGTCGGTGAGCGGAACCGCCCGCGTGTCCCGCGACCGCGCGGAGATCCGGCGGCTCTACCAGCCCGACTGGAAGGCGTGGTTCGGCGACGAGGGCGGCGAGCGCGACGGCGGCCCCGACGACCCGCGCCTCACCCTGCTGCTGGTGGACGCGCACTCCGTGGTCTACATGAAGAGCGACACGCCGCGCCCGGTGGTGCTCTTCGAGGTGGTGAAGGGGATGGTGACCGGGAGCACGCCCGACATCGGCTCCGTGCGCGTGGTGAGCGGCGCGGAGATGCACGGGGCGAGGTGAGGCAGGACGGCGGAGATGGATGGGACGAGGGCGCCGCTCCCACCCGGGAGCGGCGCCCTCGCGCGTCCGTCCGCTGCGGGCCGCGTCAGCGGAAGCGGTACGAAATGCCGAAGCGCAGGGCGATGATGCTGGAGGTGCCGTAGTCGAAGGCCACCGTCACCGGCTCCTCCGCCAGGACCTCGCCGACGGCGGCGTCGCGGGCGCGGAGGCGGTCGGTGTCCCAGAACGTCAGGTAGTCCTGCACCCCCAGGGTGAACGACCACCGCTCGCTGCGGCCGATCCGCGCCGCGGCGTCGGCGCCCAGGTTGAGGGCGAAGTGGTGCGAGCTCCCGTTCGCGACGTCGGGGAAGCTGGCGACGTCGTTGTAGTCGGCCCACACGATCGCCGGCGCCACCGTGATCAGCGCCGACGGGTGGAAGCGGCGGTTGTCCGGGTTCGGGTCCGCCAGCCGCACCTGCACCCCGGCCCTGGCGAACCAGTACGCCGCGCCCTGGGCCACCAGGGTGTCGACCGTGGTGCCCGTGTTGTTCTGCAGGAACACCAGGTCGTCGCGGCGGCCGGAGTAGGCGGCGCCGCCGATGAAGTGGAAGGGGCCGTGGACCCGGGCCGTCACGTCCACCCCGGCCATCGGCCCGCCGCCGCGCTCCCAGCGCAGCTGGAACTGGTCGCCGCCCTCCGTCACCAGGACCTCGGTGCCGGTGTTGAAGGGGACGCGGGCACCGATGTACGGGGTGATGGAGAACCTCGACTCCGGCAGCCGCTCCGGAGGGGGCTCGTTCGCCAGCAGCGGCCGGTCGTTCTGGGCGGCTGCAGCCAGCGGGAGCGCGAGCAGCCCGAGCAGGGCGAGCGCGCTGCGATTCATGGACTCCTCCTGGATGTCAGGGGGGGTTGGCGCGTGTTCCGGTAGGTGCTGTCCGGGGGATTGAGAGCCAAGATAATCCCCCGCGGCGGGTTGCGGAATATCCGTGCTGTTTAGCCCACCCTGGGACATCTGCTACGCCGCCTTCCCGGATCTGCCTGCACGCCGCTTTCCCGCACCCCCGACCCACCGGCGTCATCCCGAGGACGGCCACGCCCAAGCCACGGCCACCCAATGATTTGCAGTCCGACGGATCCACGGCCGGCCCTCGGAGCCACGACGACGAAGCGCGACCGCATTCGCGGCCTCTTCATCGCCCACGGGCTCGAACCGCGTTTTCGGAAGAGGGGCCGCGTCAGCCCATGAGGCCGCGCAGCATGCCGTCGGTGACGACGGTGGCGGTGCGCGGCAGGCGGTCGACGGAGAAGCGGGGGACGAGCTCGCGCGGGGAGACGCGCTCGCCCTCCGCCGCGAGTCCACAGGTGGCGGCGAGCCAGCCGACGATGCGCTCCGCCGGCACCCCGCGCGCCCGCAGCTCGCCGAGGGAGACGGCGCCGTGCCGCTTGGCCAGGCGTTCGCCGTCGGCGCCCAGCATCAGCGGCACGTGCAGGAAGCGCGGCTCCGGGAGTCCGAGCGCGCGGTAGAGGAGGAGCTGCCGCGCGGTGGAGGAGAGCAGGTCGCCGCCGCGCACCACGTGGGTGATCCCCATCGCCGCGTCGTCGACCACCACCGCGAGCTGGTAGGCGGCCGTGCCGTCCTTCCGCCGCGCGACGAAATCCCCCGTCTCCTCCGCCGGCTCGAAGCAGCAGCGCCCCTGCAGCAGGTCGTCGAAGCAGACCTCCCCCGGCTCCACCCGGAAGCGCAGCGCCACCCGCGAGCGCCCGTGCGCCATCAGCGACGGCACCGACGCGTCCACCGCCCGCGCGCGGCAGATCCCCCGGTAGCGCGGCCCCTCCTCCCCCGCGTGCGGCGCGCTGGCGGCGGCGGCGATGTCCTTCCGCGAGCACGCGCACTCGAAGAGCAGTCCGCGCGCGGCGAGCGCGCGCAACGCCTGGTCGTACAGCTCCGTCCGCGCGGACTGCAGGTAGGGCGGGTGCGGCCCGCCGACGTCGGGGCCCTCGTCCCAGTCCAGCCCCAGCCAGCGGAGCTCGTCGAGCTGCGTCTCCATCACCCCCGCCCGCACCCGCCCCACGTCGAGGTCTTCCACGCGCATCACCAGCGCGCCGCCGGCCGCGCGCGCGTGCAGCCACGCGAGCAGCGCCGTGCGCGCGTTGCCCACGTGCAGCGCCCCCGTTGGGCTCGGCGCGAAGCGCCCGCGCACGGCGGTGGTGGAGAATGGATCCGGCAAGAGGTGTCGTGGGACTGTGGGCTGCTGGGACTCGCCGATCTTACGCCGGCAACCGGTGTGTCGCCACCCAGCCAAGGCGCAGGCGCTTGGAGGAGCACCCGCCGGTAAGCGGGCTGGAGGGCTTATACCCAATCCGCCTGAACACTTGGTGTTGACTCAACCCAACCCAACGACGTCATCCTGAGGCCGGCCACACTACAATCATCGGCTGTGAAATGACTCGCAGGCCGAAGGATCTATAACCGCGTCAGCGGCGGTGGGATTCGCACTGCACGCTGCCATCACGGCCCCGAGCAGCAGCGCGGTGAGGCGAAGTAACCGCATACGCACCTCCCATGTTGGGAAGGGAGCTTGGGCCTGACAGGCCACCGCTCATCTGATACGACGGAAGAACTCACACGGAGTCAACGGAGAACGACTCCGCTGACTCCGTTGCAATGTGATAGGAACCGTCGTTCAGGTCGCGTCGGGCGCACGGTCGGTGCGGGGCGGCTCCACCGGTTCGGTTGCCGCCGCCTCCGGCGCGACGGGGGCGGCGTACGGCTCCGCCGGGACGGCGTACGGGTCGGCGCCAGTGCCCACAAAGGTGGAGTGCGGCGGCAGCGGCGTCGAGACGGGGTCGACGGGCCTGGTGAGCTCGTCGGTGATCCCGCTCATCGAGCGCTTGAATTCACGGATCCCCTTCCCCAGCGACGACGCAGCTTCGGGCAGGCGCTTGGGCCCGAAGAAGAGCAGGATCACGGCGAGGATCAGGATCGTCTCGCCAAACCCGAGTCCGAACGGCATTGGTCACCTCCCCAACGATGTACATCCACGTGCCGCATCGTGCGGCAGGGTCCAAGGTATCCTCCAAATGCTGACGGCGCGATTACACCCCGCTCAGGGGCGCGCGTCGAAAGCGGCGACCACGCGCTTCGGCGCCACGAGGCGCCACGCGTCTTCCAGCCGCTCCGCGAGCTGCGCCGGCTGCACGGCGGGCAGGCGGACCAGCACGCTCGGATAGTCGCGGTAGTGGTCAGTGATGAAGAACACCTCCGGGTCGGCCTCCATCAGGTACTGCCGCTCAAAGATGTTGATCTTCACCACCAGCGTCTCCCCATCCTCCCGCAGCCGCGCGAAGAAGCGCCCCTTCACGCGCAGCGCCGGCGTCCCGTACGAGGTGCCTTCCTCCACCTCCGGCAGCCTCCGCGCCAGCTCGCGGACAGTGTTCCAGTACAATGGGGCTTCCGCGCTCACTCCAGACCTCTTCCGCGTCTCTGTGTGAGACGCCGTTCATCAGCTCTCCGGCACGTTGCGCCGCAGCTCGTCGAGCCAGACGGTGGCCTCGGAGTCGCTGGGGGCGCGCCAGTCGCCGCGGGGGGAGAGGGAGCCGCCGGAGCCGACCTTCGGGCCGTTCGGCATGGCGGAGCGCTTGAACTGGCTCAGCTTGAAGAAGCGCGTCACGAAGACCTCGAGCCACTTCTTGATGGTGGCCAGGTCGTACTGGCCGCGCTTTTCCGCGGGGACCAGGTCGGGCCAGCTGCCGCGCTCGCGGTCGCCCCAGGCGTGCAGCGCCAGGAAGGCCACCTTGCTGGGCCGGAAGCCGAAGCGGGTCACGTAGTAGGTGTTGAAGTCCTGCAGCGCGTACGGCCCGATCACGGCCTCGGTGCTCTGCGCCGGGGCCGAGGTGTCCTCGGTGCCCTCGGCGTGCGGCACCAGCTCGGGGCTGATCTCCGTCTCCACGATGGCCTGCAGCACCCGCCCCGTCTCCTCGTCGAATTCGCCGCTGCGGGCCACCCAGCGGATCAGGTGCTGGATGAGCGTCTTGGGCACCGAGGCGTTCACGTTGTAGTGCGACATCTGGTCGCCCACGCCGTAGGTGGCCCACCCCAGCGCCAGCTCGCTCAGGTCGCCCGTCCCCAGCACCAGCGCGCCCCGCTGGTTCGCCAGGCGGAAGAGGTGCGAGGTGCGCTCCCCCGCCTGCACGTTCTCGAAGGTCACGTCGTACACCGGCTCGCCCGCGGCGAACGGGTGCCCCAGGTCCTTCAGCATCTGCGTGGCGCTGGGGCGGATGTCCAGCTCCTCGGCGCTCACCCCCAGCGCCCGCATCAGCGCCCAGGCGTTCCCCTTCGTTCCGCTGCTGGTGGCGAACCCGGGCATGGTGAAGCCCAGGATGTTGGTGCGCGGCAGCCCCAGCCGGTCCATGGTGCGCGCGGCCACGATCAGCGCGTGGGTGGAGTCGAGCCCGCCGGAGACGCCGATCACCAGCTTCTCGATCCCCGTGGCGGAGAGACGCTTCATCAGGCCGTGCACCTGGATGTTGTACGCCTCGTAGCAGCGCAGGTCGAGCACCGCCGGGTCGTCGGGGACGTAGGGGAAGCGCGGCACCTTGCGCATCAGCGCGACCTCGCCGGCGGGGACGGAGAGCTCGAAGGGGACGGTGCGCACCTCGCGGACGCGGTCGCGGTAGGCGCCCACCGAGTCGTTGAACGAGCTCATGCGCATCCGGTCCTGCGCCACCCGCTCCAGGTCCACGTCGCCGGCGATCACCTGCTCCTCGTCGGCGAAGCGGCGCGACTCGCACACCAGTTCGCCGTTCTCGTGGATCAGCGCGTGCCCGTCCCAGGCCAGGTCGGTGGTCGACTCGCCCGGGCCGGCGGCGGAGTAGAGGTAGGCGCAGATCATCTTCCCCGACTGCGAGGCGCACAGCTCGCGGCGGTACTCTGCCTTCCCCAGGGTGATGTTGCTGGCGCTCAGGTTGGCCACCACGGTCGCCCCCGCCAGCGCCGTCCAGGTGCTGGGGGGGATCGGCACCCACACGTCTTCGCAGATCTCCACCGCCAGGCGGAAGCCGTTGACGTTCACCGCGTCGAACACCAGGTCGGCGCCGAAGGGCACGGCCTGCCCCAGGAAGGCCACCTCGCGCGCCACGGCCATGCGCCCGGAGGTGAACTGCCGCTTCTCGTAGAACTCGCGGTAGTTGGGGAGATAGCTCTTGGGGACGATGCCGAGCACCCGCCCGCGGTGGATCACCACGGCGCAGTTGAAGAGCTTCCCCTCGAAGAGGAGCGGCGCGCCCACCAGCAGCACGGGCATGAGCCCCACGCTCTCGCGCACCACGCGCGCGAGCGCCTGCACGGTGCCGTCGAGGAGCGCGCTCTGGTGGAAGAGGTCGTCGTTGCTGTAGGCGCTGATCCCCAGCTCGGGGAAGAGCGCGACCGCCGCGTGCAGCTCGTGCGCGCGGCGGGCCAGCCCCAGCGTGCGCTCGGCGTTGTACGCCGGGTCCGCCACGCGCACGGAGGGGATGCAGACGGCCGCGCGCACGAAGCCGTGCGAGTAGACGTTGTGGAAGGGACGATCCATCGCCAGGGTCCGCTCCGGGCAAAAGGTCCGCACGGAAAGTGGATCGGCGCGAGCGTGGGCGCAATCAAAGAAGCCAAGCTTTTCGGCCAAGCATACTCCCGAAAAGCTTCAACGCCACGAGGAACGCTAGATATTGTTTGGTTTTCTCATACGATAGCCAAGCTATACCTTGACAATTGCTCCCGAACGGAAATGGGCGACACGCCCGGATGATCGCAGACCTCTTCCTCCTGCAGAAAGGAATCCGGCCGCTGTCATGGGGGAGCAGACGCGGCTCGCTCGTCCAGACGGGCCAGATCCGGTCTGATACCAGATCGGCGAATGACTGTGCATTCCGAGAACCTTGTACCGAAAAGTCTCACACGGAGTCACCGGAGGAAACGGAGGACAGATGGGCCGTTCTCCGTTGACTCCGTTGACTCCGTGTGAGGCCTTTCTGTTTGGCCGAATGCACAGTCAATCTGCAGAAATGGTATGAGTACATCTCCGCGCTACGGGCGGCGGATGGAGGCGACATCCAGCCACTGCTTGCCTTTGAGACGTCCGCGTGCCCTGCGGCCTACGGCTGCCTGGTGCCGCTCGCCTGGTCGCTGAGCTCGTTCACCTGGTCGAGGCGCTGCTGCATGGCGGCGTTGGAGCTGTCCACCCCCTGCTGGGCGCGGGCGGGGGCGCCGGCGATCCCGGTGGTGGGGACCGGCGCGGCCTTCGCGGCCGAATCGGAGGCGGCCGCGGAGGCCTGTCCACCGTCCTTTGCGCAGGCGCAGAGCAGGAGTGTGGCGACGAGGGTCAGGGTGCGTTTCATCGGACGATGAGTGAAGGTGAGTCGATGGTCCTCACGCAGAGACGCGGAGACGCAGAGAGGACCGCGGCGTCTCTCTCTGCGTCTCCGCGTCTCTGCGTGAGATTCTTCCTGCCTCAGCCGGCGGGCACGGTCTGGTCGACCGCGAAGCCGCAGAAGGTGCCGGTGAGGCGCACGTTCCGGGTGCCGGCCACCAGGTCGGCGGTCACGTTCACGGCGCAGCGGCCCGAGCTCCCGCTCCCGCGCTCCCAGGTGAACGCGCCCTTCTCCGTCGCGTGGAAGCTGGCCACCCCGGCCGCGCCGGCGGCGGCCGTCAACGCCACGTCGATCGCGGGGTCGCCGCTCAGCTTGAAGGTGCCGCCGTTGTCCGTCTCCACCGTGCACCCCTGGTGCTTCACCGTCACGTTCACCTGCACCTGCGCCGCCTGGCTCGCCACGTCCGTCGAGCCCGACACCGCCCCCGCCAGCCCGATGCTCCCGGAGCGGGCGCAGGGCTGCGAGGTGTCGAAGGAGAAGGAGAAGGTGGTGGAGCCGTTCGCCAGCTCGGTGCGGTTCCCCCGCGCCCCCGTGGGCACGGCGCCGTTGGCGAACCCCGCGGCCACGGAGAACACGGCGCGGCTCAGCGACGCGGCGTCGGCCTGCGTGAGCGGCGCGCCGGGGCCGGTGCCGCGCCCGTCGCAGGCGGCCGCGGCCAGTGCCACGGAAAGGAGCGCGGCCGCGCGGAAGAGGCGGTGGTGCATGGGTGAGCTCCTGCGGGAGTGTGCCGAACGGGCACATCGGGATTGAGGGTGGAAATCTAACCGCCTCCCGTGGCGCGCGGTAGCCGGCGCTCGGTCACCGCGGCGCCGAAGGGAGCCGCTTGCAGGCCGCTTCCAGCGTCGGCTGGAGCGGCGTGTGGTCCCTGCGCGCCTTCTCCATGCAATCCGCGTAAGCCCCCATCGACTGCACGCGCTGGTCGTACTTCGTCTTCTCCTCGGCCGCCCACCGCACGGAGTCCTCCTCCTCGGTGGGGCCGGGGGCGGGGACCACGGCCGCGGGCGCCGGCGCGGCCTCGCCTCGCTCGCGGGCCTGACGCAGCGCGCGGGCCTGGTCGGGCGTCCACACCCGCCGGGCCGCCGGGGTGTCGGCGGCGGCCGCGGCCGTACGGCCGTTCCCGCCGCACGCCGCCGCGAGGGCGGCGCAGAGCGGGAGCAGGACGGCGATCCGTCGGGTCGTCATCCGGCGGCGGCCTACGGCTGCGGCTGCGGCCGGGCGGAGAGCGCCTCCACCATCTTCCGCAGCTCGGCGACCTGGGCCTCGAGGGTGCGGATGCGCTCCGCCTGCTCGGTGGTGCGCGCCTCCAGCGCCTTGACGCCGGCGAAGTTCACCCCGTCGATGTCGAGGTGGCCGATCCCGCGGGGGTCGTCACCCAGGCGGAAGGCATTCCAGAAGTCCTCGGCGAAGGGCCCCATGTGGCGCGACTGCCGCCCCTCGTCGATGTAGTTCCAGGTGGTCACGGGGATCCCGCGCATCCGCAGCAGCACGTCTTCGCCGTCGACGTTGAAGTAGTTCTCCTTCAGCGTGCGGCTGCTGGCGCAGGTGATGGACGCCCCACCCGCGGCGATGTTGCACCCGTTGGTCAGCGTGGCGTTGCTGCGGAAGCGGAAGCCGCCCGCCGCGCGCACCGCGAACTCGTTGTTGGCAACGGCCTCGATCGAGTCGGTGGTCGACGCGTCGCCGAAGACCTTGGCGCCGGTGTGGCCGTTGGTGCTGGCGCGGTAGCCGAAGGCCTGCGAGTAGTCGGCGTCGGCGGTGGAGTGGTAGCCGATCGCCACCGCCGCGTCGCCGTCGCTCCAGTTGTTCTGGCCGAGCGTCACCCCCGCCTGGTCCTTCACGTCGTTGTTCAGTCCCAGCGCCACGCCGCAGGTGGCGAAGCCGTCGGTGGCGTTGCCGTAGACGTTGTTGCCGCTGCCGATGGCCACCGCGCACTGTGCCTCGGCCAGGTTCTGGTTCCCCATGGCGAAGGCGTAGTTGCCGGGGGCCGCGCTCAGCGCGCCGCCCGCCCAGGAGTAGAAGCCGATCTTGTTGTCGTCGAACTGGTTCCCCGCGTCGGCGTAGCCCGCGCGGAAGGCGACCTTGAAGGGGTACCACATCATCCGCCACCCGGCGCCGCTGGCCGGGATGATCCCGTAGCCGATCTGGCCCAGCGCCACCAGGCCGCCCGCGCTGTCCACGCGCAAGCGGTCGCCCGCGGGGGTGCCGGAGCGGAGCTGGAGGAGGATGTCGGACTGGGCGGACGCGGGCGCGGAGCCGGCGGCCAGGGCGAGCCCCGCCAGGGCGGCGGCGGCGAGGGTGCGCAGGGGGTTCGGCATGGTCGGTCCGTTCGGTAAGGGTTCGCGGCCGCGTATGGCCGGGGATCAGGTCACTGGCTGACGACGCGGATCCGGAACGAAGTGTTCCGGATGCGTCCCGACTCCACCCGCAGCGAGGCCGTGGTGTTGACGTTCCCGGCCACGGTGTAGGTGCCGCTCACGCGCATCCGCGGCAGCAGCCCGGACGTGGTAAAGGCGCCGATCCCGGTCATCAGCACCCGCCCGGTGGTGGCGGTGATCCCGCCGCTCAGCCCGGCGAGCACGTCCTTGCTGGCCGTGAGGTCGAAGGCGCCCAGGTCCAGGTGCGCGCCGTCGGCCACCTCGATGCGGCCGATCCCCTGGTTCGCGGTGAGCGCCGGGTAGATCGCGCTCGCGAGCACCGGGATGGTGGCCGAGTCTTCCGGCACCGGCGCCACGCCCCGGTCCCAGTTGCCGGGGGTGTTCCAGTCGGTGGTCCCCGCCCCCGCGGTCCACACCAGGCTCACGCCGGTGATGGTGAAGTCGCTCGCCCCGGTCTGGGTGGCGCCCGGGGTGCCCACCACGTCGTTGGTGCTGCTGGCGACCAGGTCCACCGTGCCCGGGAGCACGCCGGTGACCAGGCCGTCGCTGGGGCCGATGGTGGCGATCGAGCTGTTGGCGCTCGACCAGGTGACCACCGCGCCGTCGATCACGCGCCCGTACTGGTCGCGCACCACGCCGGAGAGGTACCTGGTGTAGGTGCGCCGCAGCGAGTAGGTGGGCTCGGAGACGTCGATCCACCCGGTGGGGAACTGCACCGGCGAGGAGAGGAGCAGCTTGAACTCGAAGTCGCTGACCGTGGGCGGCACGTCGAACTGCCACAGCTTGTTCGCCGACTGCAGGTACGAGTCGATGAGCTGCACGTACCGGTAGTACGGCTGGTTCGCGGCGGTGAAGCTCGCGACCCCGTCGGCGTTGTCGATGGTGATCACGCCGCTCCCCGCGGTGGCGGTCGGGAGCTGGTGGAAGAACACCTTCACCCCGGACGGGTCGGCGGTGACCCCGTCGGTGGTGCCGATCGCCTGCCGCAGCAGGTTCCGGATGTTCAGGTTGAAGGTGAACTTGTGCGTCCCGGCGTCGTAGTTCACGCTGGAGGTGGTGCTCACCACGAAGATGTCCTGGCCGCCGTACATGATGTCGCCCCGGATCGCCGTCGGGGTCTCGGGCGGCTTGCAGCTCACCGTCTTCGCGGAGAGGCTGGCGGAGCATTCGAGCAGCGCCAGGGGGATGGCGGGGCTGGCCGGCTTCTCCCCCGGCCCCCCGGCGCCGGGTGCGACGGGGTTCCCCCGGTCGGTGCAGGCCAGCGCGCCCGCGGTCGCCACGAGGGCGGCCAGGGCACCGCGCGGGAGGTACCAGCGGAACGGTCTCGGCATGTCGGCTCCCCCATGAACGAAGGCGGGCGCGCCCGCGCGCAGCCGACGTGGCGCGCGCGTGAGGGCGCGGGGAGATGGGCGGATCGGCCTGTCAGGCCGTCGGCCGGGGTTGCGAGATCGCCGGCGCGGTCCGCGCGGGTACGCGGCGGCGAGTGGAGCACGTCGGGGAGACGGACGCGCGCCGAAGCGCTCCGGTCCGTCCTGGATTCGTGGGGTTCGGCCCCGCCGCGCGTGGGACCCGCGGCTGTCCGTCCTGGGTGTGGCGGCTACGCCCCAATTGTCGGGCGTGCCCTCGCTATCTCTCCGCCGGCGGCGCGTTCGAGCGTCGCGCGCCATCCCGGCCGCTGGTCAATGTTCGGCGATCCAGGCTAGTGTGGTCGCGGAAAGAGTGCAAGCGTTTCCGTAGGTGTATCAAGCGTTTCCAAAACATTCGGCGTCCTGCTGCACCGGGGGCGTGTAGCAGATTGAATCCCTTGACCTTCCTGACACAACGCTGCATCCTGTGTGCCAGCTGCGCCGCACCTGCGCCGGCCATTCCGCCCGATCCCCCGGGTGACGATTCCGTCGAGTCGCCCGGCTCACCCTGAAACCGCGCCGCGCGGAATCCGTATTCCCTCGCACGCGCCGCGGCGGGAGTCGTTCCCGCCGGCGCCAGCGGACCCAGGCCCCGGCACGACCGGGCGCCGCGAGCGGTCCGCCACCCCAGTTCGGAGAACCATCCCGTGTCGGCCATCCGCCGTGCCGTGCCCGCCCTCCTGCTCGTCGCGCTCACCACCCTCACCACCACCGCGGCCGCCGCGCAGGCGCCGATGGAGCTCGTCGTCAACATTCCCGCGGGCCGCCTGGACGTGTTCCAGGGCGGAGAGCGGGTGAAGTCCTATCCCGTGTCGGTCGGCCGCTCGCAGTACGCCACGCCCACCGGCCAGGCGGCGATCCGCCGCATGGTGTGGAACCCCTCGTGGACGCCCCCGCCCGACGCGGAGTGGGCGAAGGACGAGAAGGCCGCCGCCCCCGGCTGGGGGAACCCGATGGGGCGCGTGAAGATGCACCTGTTCGGCGACTACTACGTGCACGGCACGCCCGCGTCGAACGAGCGGCACCTGGGGCGCCCCGCGTCGCACGGCTGCATCCGCATGCGCAACCGCGACGTGATGGAGCTCGCCCAGCTCGTGCTGCGCGCCGACGGCGCCCCCGTGGCCGAGAGCACCGTGCGCTACCTGGCCGCGCACCCCGGCTCCACGCGAGAGCTGGCTCTGGGCGGCCGCGTGCGGGTGCGCATCGAGTACCGCCTGGCCGAGGTCGGCGACGACTCGGTGACGCTGCACCCCGACGTCTACGGCCGCGCGGCCGGCGCCTACGCGGCCCGCGTGCGCACCGAGCTCGGCGCCGCCGGCGCCGATGCCGCCACGGTGCTCGCGAGCGTGGACGTGAACCGTGCCCCTGCCGCTCCCGTCCGCGTCGCCCGACAGGACGTGATGCTCGCCCGCCAGCCCGTGCTCGCGTACGAGGCGGTGACGCTGGAGAGCGACAGCCCGCTGCTGCCGCGGTAACGTCTTTATCGAACTTCCACGAACGCAGCGGGGCGGCAGATGATTCTGCCGCCCCGCTGTGTTTACGGCGGCTTCTCGGCAGACGGCGACGTCGTCTCGGACTTCATGTTCCCGCACGATCCAGACGGGATGTAATGCCAATTCGGGCGATCGAATGCGCATTCGCGACAAACACTGAAGACGTCATCCTGAGGCCGGCGTCGTTGCATCGTTCGATCCGGCAAAGACCTGGCAGGCCGAAGGATCGATAGCCGGTCCACGCGGTCCGTCCTCAGGAACGCACGATCGATCGTGAAACTGGGTACAATACCAGATCCGGCGATCGCGTTGGCGCATCTCACCGACTCACGTGCTGACGCGGTTATAGATCCTTCGGCCTGCAAGTTGTTTCACAATCGAGGATTGCAGCCTGGCCGGCCTCAGGATGACGTCGTCGGGTTGGGGGCGTAGGGCCAGCGGACCAGGATCACCGCTGAAACGACCGCGGGGCGGCAGATGGTCTGCCGCCCCGGCGGTTGGTGGTCCGGCGCAGGCCGCGCTGCGTCAGCGGGCGACCAGCACGCTGGAGAACGCGAGCGAGTTCTGCACGTTGAACTCCACCCGCTCCCCGGGGCGCACGCTGATCCCGTCCGTCTGCCATCCCTCGGTGCTGCCGATGGGGTCCACCATCAGCCGCACGCTCTGCGTGCTGTTCTCCACCATCCGCACGGGGAGGCGGAAGCTCGCGTTGCTCATGCTGGTGACCTGCCCCAGCCGCACCCGGCTGTTCCCCTGCACCGCGTACACCACCACGTCCATCCAGTTGTAGTTGCTCACCTTCACCGTCGTCGGCGCCACGGCGGCGATGGCGGTTCGGCCGGCGGAGGGGCCGTCGGGGATTCGCGCGGTGCCCGTGGCGGTGCCGCCCGATGCGCAGGCACCCAGTGTGAGGCTCGCCGCCACCGCGGCCGCCAGCGTCTTCAGCGCGTTCATCGTTCCCCCCGGCTTCCCCCGTTAAACAACATGAGGCGCCCCACCGTTAGGGCGCCTCGTCGCGCGTAGCCGCAACTCGAAGTTGCGCTTGGGGTTATCTCAAGAGCCGTGCCAGATCGTGCGCGCCCTCCAGATCTGCACATCTCGAAAAGCCGCAACGAGTTGCGCGCGCGACTGGAAAAACCCGGTCGTGGCGCGGTTTTTGGCAATTCTCGTATACAAAAATCCGGTGTTGGCGCATCTCACCGATTCACATGCTGACGCGGTTATGGATCTTTCGGCCTGCAGGTCATTCCACTGACGATGATTGCAGCGTGGCCGGCCTCAGGATGACGTCGTTGGGTTGGGCCGATACCGGGTGTTCAGGCTGATTCGATATCACGGGGGATGGAGAGTGGACTTACGGACGGTCACGGGGCGGGGGCGACGGGCGGCGTCTTCCCGAGGCTGCGCCAGAGATAGCGCGAGGCGAGGGTGCGCCAGGGCCGCCAGGGCTCGCCGATGCGGAGCAGCTCGTCGCGCCCGGGGCGCGCGGCGAGGCCGTAGTGCTGCTGCACGGCGACGCGGATCGCGAGGTCGTCCACCGGGAGCACGTCGGGGCGGCCGAAGGTGAAGATGAGGATCATCTCCGCCGTCCAGGTGCCGATCCCCTTCACCTGCGTCAGCGCGGCGATCACCTCCGCGTCCGTCATCGCGGGGATGCGGGCGTGGTCGAGCGACCCGTCGAGCCAGCGGGCGGCCAGGTCCTTCACGTAGCGCACCTTGGCGCGCGAGAGCCCCGCCGCCCGCAGCGCGTCGTCGTCGAGGGCCAGCATCTCCGCCGGGGTAGGGCGGCCGGACGCGCCCAGCGCCGCCAGCCGCCCGATGATGGTGGACGCGGCCTTCACCGAGAGCTGCTGGCTCATGATGGAGTCGACCAGCGACCACCAGAGGTCGGGCTCGATGGTGAGCTCGATGGGGCCGATGCGGTCGATCACCCCGCCCAGCACCGGGTCGGCGCGGCGGAGGTGCTCCACCGCCTCGGGCGGAGCGGGGGTGCGGACGGGGCGGCGGACGGTCACGGGCGCGGCTTGCTCGGCTCCGGGGGTGTGCGTACCATGCGGCGCGCGAATGTATCCGGGCGGCCGCGCGCCGGCGAGTGCGCCCGGGCCCTCCTCATCATGAACAGGACGAGACCATGCCGGAGCCGACCATCGTGGAGGTGCGCGTGATCGCGGCGGGCGGGAAGTTCCTGGGGAACGACATCGGCGGGGCCGAGGTGGCCGTACGCGACGCCGTCACCGGCGAGTTCGTGGCGAGCGGCCGCGTGTGCGGGGACTCGGGCGTCACCGACGACATCATGGGGGTGCCGCGGCCCTGGGGAACGCCGGTGCCGGTGGCGCAGTCGTCCGTCTTCGCGTTCGCGCTGGCGCTGGACCAGCCGCGCCTGCTGGACATCGCCGTCTACGGCCCGCTCGGCTCGCTGCAGTCCGCCCGCCGCGCCACCGTACAGCAGTGGGTGGCGCCCGGGATGGACCTGCGCGGGGAGCAGGGCGTGCAGGTGGTGATCCCCGGCCAGCTGGTGGAGATCGTGGAGCCGGCGACGCACACGCAGCTTTCCGCCCCCGGCGCGGTGACCATCCGCGCGAACGTGGGGATGATGTGCGGCTGCCCGCTCACCGACGCGGCGCCCTGGCCCGAGGCGGACTTCACCGTGACCGCGCTGGTGTACGAGCTGTTCGGGGGCGCGCCGCAGCGGGTGGACACGGTGGCGCTGCCGTACGCGGGCACGCCGAGCCAGTTCCAGGCGGAGTGGACCATGCCCGCGGCGGGGTTCTACGAGATCATGGTCGTCGCGCGGCAGAACGCGACCTCCAACACCGGCGTGGACCGCTCCACCGTCTTCTGCCTGCCGCCGGCAACGTCTCCGCCCGCATGAGCGCAGGAAACGCGTCTCACGCAGAGACACGGAGTCACGGAGACAAAGCGGAGGAACGGGGAGCCTCTCCCCGTTCCTCCGCGTTTTTGCGTGAAGCGTCCGGCTGCTTACTGCACCGTCAGCACGCCCTTCATGCCCATGGCGGCGTGGGGGTCGCACTGGAAGTGGTAGGTGCCGGGGTCCATGTTCACCACCAGGTCGTAGTTCTGGTTCGGCGTGCTAAGGTACGCGGACGGCGCGGGGAGGTTGCTCTTCCCCGGGTTGTCGGCCGGCGGGAACGAGACGTTGTGCACCGTCTTCCCGTCGGTGATGAAGCGCACGGTGTCGCCCTTCTTCGCCGTCACGTTGGCCGGCTCGAAGTGGCCGGAGCCGGCGTCGGGGCTGGTGACCATGTGCACCTCGACCACGTTCCCCTGCGCCGCCGCGGGGGCGGCGGCCGGCGCGGCGGCCGGAGCGGGCGCGACCGCGGGCGCAGCGGCGGCCGTGGTGGTGTCGGTGCCCGAGGGGGCGGCCTTCTGGTCGCCGCCGCCGCACGCCGCCAGCAGGGCCGCGAGGCCGAGCAGCGAGAGCTTGTTGATCGTCATCCTGGCATCTCCCTGGAGAGTACGTCTTTTCGCGAGCGCTCCGGGAAACCCCGGAAGGCGCGCCAATCTACCACCCCGCCCCGACACCGACAATGCGTTTCGGCGACAGCGCGGGTCGGGAATTTCCGTACCCGCCGCGCGCCACCGCGGGGGATTTCCCCACGCCCGGGATATGGTTGAGAAACCTCGGCCGACAGTCGGTTCAGAAACCTCGGCCCACGAATGCCGCGGCCGAGGAAGTCGTGGCCTCGATGTCTTCGTCGCTGCCGCGCCCGATCCACGTGGCGGCCCAGGCCAGATCCTTCGGCCCTGCAAGGGTTTGCGTATCCGTGATCCCGTCGTGCCGGGCCTCAGGATGACACCCGTGGCGGGGGACGTCTCGCCCGTCGCCTAGATCCCCAGCGCGGCGCGGACGACGGCGGGGATCCGCTCCGGGGTCCAGGGCGGGGTGAAGGTGAGCTCCACCTCGGCGCTCTCCACCCCGGGCACCCCCTCCACCGCCGCGCGCGCCTCGTCCAGCAGCTGGCCGGCCACCGGGCACCCCGGCGAGGTGAGCGACATGGTCACGTCCACCCGGCCGCCGTCGATCTTGATGTCGTAGATCAGCCCCAACACCACCAGGTCCAGGTTCAGCTCCGGGTCCTTCACCTGGCGCAGGGCTTTGCGTACTTCGGCTTCGGTCGGCATGTGGACAACGAGTGCGGAAGTGCGTGAGTGCGGAAGTGCGAAGGTGCGAGAGTTCGACGCACGGCGTGCACCATAGCTGCGGGAGAATCGGCGGGCAACCGCGGGGGCCCCTCGTCGGCTTGCCCGCTCCAGGGGCGCGCACGATGTTGTCCGGCCCGCACGGGCGTGAACGCACTCCCGCACTTCCGCACTCCCGCACTTCGCACTCGAGATGGCGTACGTGGCTCGCGGCATCCGCCGCATCGCGATCAACACCGGGGGGGGCGATGCGCCCGGGCTCAACGCGGTGATCCGGGCCGCCACCCTGGCGGGGCTCGACGAGGGGTGGGAGGTGCTGGGGATCCGGCGCGGTTACATGGGCGTGCTGGAGCCCGACGTCGACGGCGAGCCGGGGGTCTTTCCGCTCACGGCGCACGCCGTGCGCGGCATCACCCACCTGGGCGGCACCATCCTGGGCACCACCACCCGCGGCAACCCCTTCGGCCTGGAGGTGCGCCAGCCCGACGGCACCTGGGGGAAGGTCGACCGCTCCGACGAGATCGTGGAGGCGTTCCAGCGGCTGGAGATCGACGCGCTGGTGGCCATCGGCGGCGACGGCTCGCTCGCCATCGCCCACGCGCTCTACCGCAAGGGGCTCCCGGTGATCGGGGTGCCCAAGACCATCGACAACGACCTGCGCGCCACCGACGTCACCTTCGGCTTCCAGACGGCGGTGGAGGTGGCCACCGACGCCATCGGCCGCCTGCACAGCACCGCCGAGGCGCACCAGCGGGTGATGGTGGTGCAGGTGATGGGGCGCCACACCGGGTGGATCGCGCTGGAGAGCGGGATGGCCGGCGGCGCCGACGTGATCCTGATCCCCGAGATCCCCTACTACCTGGACCGGATCGCCGAGAAGGTGAAGGAGCGCGAGCGGCACGGGCGCCGCTTCAGCATCGTGGTGGTGGCCGAGGGGGCGAGGCCCGCGGGCGGGCAGCCCAGCTACGTGGACGCCAGCGGGCGCTACGGCGGGATCGCCGACCGCCTGGCCGACGAGATCGAGGTGGTGGCGGGGAAGGAGACCCGGCCGATGGTGCTGGGGCACATCCAGCGCGGCGGCAGCCCCATCGCCTACGACCGCAACCTGGCGCTGCGCTTCGGCGCCGCCGCGGTGCGCTGCATCCGCGACGGGAACCTGGGGACGATGGTGGCGCTGCAGGGCGCCGGCGTGCGCGCCGTTCCCCTGGCCGAGGCGATCAGCGAGATCAAGCGCGTGCCCCTCGACAACGACCTGGTGGTCTCCGCCCGCCAGCTGGGGATCTCGCTCGGGGACTGAGCCCGCCGCTTCATCCGCCCCGCGCTGGTGCGGGGCAAGATGCAGGAAGCCTTGCGTTCGCAGCCCTTTCGGCGCCCCTCGCCGCGCCCGCGGGCGCGGCGAAAAAACGTGTGCATCCAGCCGTTCCGGGCGTTATTCTGTCGCCAACCGTTCCGCTCGCGCCCGTGGAGCGGCAGGGGCCCCCCGAAAGTTGGAAAACCTTACGTCCCCTCCGATGCGTTTCCAAACGGGAACGCCGAATCTGGAACACGGAATGCTTTTCTTCCGTGTCGGCCGGGGTTCTTCCGGCCCGGACGCCCAACCCTCCCGCATGAGCGCCACCCCCCGGAGCCGAGTGCGACTTCCCGAGCGCGAGCCGGTGCCGGCCGCCTGGCCCACTCCGGCCGAGATCGCCCAGCTGTTCGCGGCGGTGCCGCTGCTGGCCCCCACCGACGAGGTGGCGGCGGCGTGCGTCGACGCCGCGCGCCGGGCGGTGGGGTGCGCGTGCTCGCTGGCGGTGCCCACGCGCCCGGTGCCGCTGGCGGTGGGCGACGCGCGCGAGGGGATGTCGGCGCGGCTCACCTTCCCCGCGCCCGGGGGCGTGGGCGAGCTGTGGACGCCGGAGGAGGCGGAGATCCCGGCGGAGGTTTGCGAGGCGCTGGAGGGGCACCTCACCCGCGTCTGGCAGGTGCAGGCGCTGCGCGCCGCGCAGGGGCTGGAGCTGGACCAGCTCCGCTTCCACCTGGGCGCGCTGCAGCAGGTGGCGCGCACGCTGGCGGTGGTGCGCAGCCTGGAGGAGACGGAGCGCCTGGTGCTCGACTCGGTGGGCGAGGTGTTCTTCGCCTGGTGGGCGGCGCTCTACCACACCGAGGGAGAGCAGTACACCTGCCGCGCGGTACGCTCGCTGCGCGGCGAGTCGGTCGCCTACGCGATCCCCGCGAAGGTGGTGCGCTCGGTGGCCATGCCCGGCCAGCCGCCGGTGGTGCCTCCCGGCGACGCCGAGATCCGCGACCACGTGCCCGCCGAGGTGGCGGTGGTGGCGCCGCTGGACTTCGGCGACGGCGACGCCGGGCTGCTGATCCTGGGCCGCCGCATGACCGAGGCGCCGTACGAGGCGCACGACCTGGCGCTGCTGCGCGCCCTGGCCGACTCGTCGGCGATCGCGCTGCGCAACGCCGAGCTGCTGGACCGGCTGCGCGCGCAGGCCACCATCGACCCGCTCACCGGCTGCCACAACCGCCGCGGCTTCGACGAGATCCTGGGGGTGGAGTTCCAGCGCGCGCGGCGTTACAACCGCCCGCTGGCGCTGGTGCTGCTGGACATCGACCACTTCAAGACCATCAACGACGCCTTCGGCCACGAGGTGGGCGACAACGCGCTGCAGCGCATCGGCCGGGCGGTGCGCCACACCTTCCGCAACACCGACAGCGCCTGCCGCTACGGCGGCGAGGAGTTCGCGCTGATCTTCCCGGAGACGGGGAAGGACGAGGGGCACCGGCTGGCCGAGCGGCTGCGCGTGCTGATCGAGACGCTGCCGCCCAACGCCGAGGTGCCGCGCTCGCTCACCGCCAGCTTCGGCGTGGCCGCCTACCCCGACGACGGCAACGACATCTCCTCCCTGATCCGCGCCGCCGACCGGGCGCTCTACCTGGCCAAGGCCAACGGCCGCAACCGGGTGGAGAAGGCGTAGGCGCGACGCCCGTCCCCCCCACCCGGCCGGCAGCCTCCGACCGACCACCGGAGGCGCTTTCAACTCCCCGCACCAACGCGTCGTTCCGTCGCATCCGCATCGCGCAGAGCAGCCCCCGCCGTCTCCCGCCCTTCCGCAGTCGGCCGATCTCCGTTACACTGGGCCCATCCGCAGTCGCTCTCCTTCCGCCGTTTCGTATCCACAGGAGCTCATCGTGCGTCCATGGCTGCGCGGTTGCGCCGCGTCCCTCCTGCTCGCCTTCGCCGCCTGCACGGGCGACGCCGCTCCCGGCACCCTTCCGCCCGATCCTCCCGCCGCGCCCACGCCGCTCGGCGTCTACACGATCGCAGTCACCGGGATTGCGACCGGGGAGCTGCGCTCGACCATCACGCCCGTCCGGGCCGGCGACGGACAGGGTGCCCGCGCGACGCTGACCAACGCGGGCGGCGGCCTGGTGTTCGAGCAGGTGTCCACCAGCACGCTGACCGAGGGGGCACGGGGCGCGGGCGGCCAGAAGTACGTCTCCTTCACCTACCGGGTGCGCAACGGCACCGGGGCGGCGCTGAACAACCTCACGGTGCTGATGGTGTCGCGCTCGAGCACCATCCCCGGCACGCCGATCTCCACGCTCAAGCGAGTGGACGGCACCAACGCCGATCCCGCCATCGCCTCGCTGGTGGTGCCGACCGGCGCGGTGGCGCTGCGGAGCGACCAGGTGACCATGCAGGCGGTCGATCCCGACGTGATCCAGGTGTTCCAGGAGAGCGAGGTGGCCGCCATCCCCCTGTCCGGCGATGTGACCGGCATCTTCCCCTACGGCCTCGTGGTGCGCAGCGCCACGCTGGGCGCGCCGAACCGCACCCTCCCGGCCGCATCGTCGGCCAACCAGTTCGACGGGGTGGTCACGCTCTCCTTCCGGCTCCCCCTGCAGTCCAGCACCACGCAGGACGTGAACGCGATCTTTTTCGAGATCCTGGCCGTGCAGGACAGCGAGACCCGCCTGACCGAGACCCTGGAAGAGGCACAGGACAGCGCCGCGGTGCGCAGGCTGCGCGAGCGCGCCGCGGTGCTGGGCGCCACCACCGTCACCGTGCTGGCCGGGAGCCCGGCCTCCGGCCCGGACGTCGCGGACTACCCGGGGCAACGCCAGATCTGCTCCGTGCGCACGGCGGGGACGGCGGCCTCGCCCACTCACTACATCACGTCCCCCGCCGCGTACACGCGGCTGGAGCTGCTCCGCCCCGGCGAGAGCTCCAGCGCCTGCGGCGCGAACTTCCGCTCCGGCACCGCCACCCTGCCCACGCTGAACACCCCGTACGCCATCACCGCGAAGGCGATGGACCGCTACGGGAACGTGATCACGGGGGCGGTCGACTCGGTCACGCTCTCCCAGGCCTCCGGGCCCTCCGCCACCTTCGGCCCCAGGACGGCGCTGACGGGTGGACAGGCGAGTCTGTCGGTGACGTACCAGGCGAACGGCATCTCGCTCCTTGCCGCCACCGGCAGGCGCCTCCGCAGCCAGCGGACGGTGGAGGTGGCGACGGTGGCCACGGTGGTGGTGAACGGCGGGAACGACCAGGCGGCGATGGCGGGAGCCGCCGTTCCCATCGCGCCCTCGGTGCTGGTGCGCGACCTCTCCGAACATCCGCTCCCCGGTGTTCCCGTGACCTTCACGGTCGCGAGCGGCGGCGGGTACGTGACGGGCGCCACGGCGGTCACCAACGCGAGCGGGGTGGCCACGGTGGGGAGTTGGGTGATGGGCTCGCCCGGCGCGCCGAACGCGCTCACCGCCACGGCCGCGGGGGCGAGCACCGCGGCCACCTTCAGCGCGAGCGGATGCTCCGGCGGGGGCGGCACCGGGTATGGGATCACCCTCTGCTACCGGACCACGGTGACGGCCGCGCAGCGGGCGGCGTTCGACTCGGCGGCCGCGCGCTGGCAGCGGGTGATCACGGCCGACCTGCCGGACATCACGTACAACATGAGTGCGGGGACGTGCGGACCCACGGCGCCAGCCTTCAACGCGACCGTGGACGATCTGGCGATCTTCGTGAGCGTCGAGCCCATCGACGGCGTCCGCGGGAAGCTGGGCGGCGCGACACCGTGCTACAACCGCGCCACCGAAGACCTGCCGTTCCTGGGAATGATGCGGGTCGACGCGGCCGACATGGCTGAGATGGAGAGCACCGGGCTGCTCGCGGGGGTGATCCTGCACGAGATGGGACACGTGCTGGGGATCGGGTCTCTATGGGTATGGCCTGACCTGCTGCACAATCCGTCATTCGTGAGCGGGCCGGGGGCCGACACCTACTTCTCGGGCGCCGGAGCGATCGCCGGGTTCAACGCAATCGGCGGCAGCACCTACACGGGCGGGCAGAAGGTCCCGGTGGAGAACACCGGTGATTATGGCACCATCGACGTGCACTGGCGCGAATCGGTGCTCGCAAACGAGTTGATGACAGGGGAGGCGGACTTCGGCTCGATGCCCCTCAGCCTGGTGACGGTGCGGTCGCTGGCCGACCTGGGCTACACGGTCGATCTGTCGGCCGCCGATCCATTCTTCCTGACGCTGAGTCTGCGGGCCGGCGGCGTCGCATCTCGCGCGGTGCCGCTGGGGAACGACGTGGAGAAGCTGCCGCTGTACCGCGTGGATGCGCAGGGACGCAGGACCCGCATCCGCTGAGGTCGCGCGGGGGACGGTGGCCGCGTATCTTGGCGTCCCCCGCAACCGGAGCGACCCCGTGGCGATCACCCCGAAGCAGCGCGCGCACCTCAAGAGCCTGGCGCACCACCTGAAGCCCGTGGTCTACGTGGGGAAGGAGGGGGTGACGGAGAGCACCGTGCGCTCGATGGAGGAGGCGCTGAACACCCGCGAGCTGATCAAGGTGCGGGTGCAGGAGGCGGCGCCGCAGGACGTGCGCGAGGCGGGGGCGGAGCTGGCGGAGCGCGTCGCGGGCGCGGAGCTGGTGCAGACCATCGGGCGCGTCGCGGTGATCTACCGGCGGCACCCCGAGAAGCCGGAGATCGTGCTGCCGTAGGCCTCGTCAATGGGCGCTTCGCGCCGAGACGCAGAGAAAACGGAGAGGACGCAGAGAGAGCCACCGTGCCTCTCTGCGTCCTCTGTGTCTCTGCGTGAGACCTTCTGTTTTCAGTAGATGTAGACCGGCGTGCCGACCGGGACGTGGTGGTACATCCACAGGATGTCGTCGCGGTGCATGCGCAGGCAGCCGTGGCTGGCGGCGGCGCCCACGCTGCTCTCGTTCTCGGTGCCGTGGAAGTAGTAGCCGTCGTACATCTCCAGCTTGGCGGCGCCGAGCGTGCCGCGCATCTGCCGCTGCGGGCTCCCCCACGGCGGGATGATCACCTTCCCTCCGGCGATCGGCACCTGCCCCGGCGGGAAGCGGCCGTTCAGCGCGCCGGGCGAGGCGTCGCTCATGTCCACGATCCCCAGCCCGTTCTTGCGCGCGATCTGGATGTAGTGCCAGTTGGGCGGAACCCAGACGGGGTCGAGCTCCTTGGCGGTGATGGCCATCTTGCCGCGCGGCGTCTGGAAGCGCTTGGTCACCCCGTCGATCACCAGCGTCTCGCCGGAGCCGATGGCCACCGGGGCGCGGAAGATCGTGTCGGCGTTGAGGATGTAGAGCACGCGGTGCTCGGCCAGCGAGACCACCAGGTACGGCTTGTTCGCCGGGACCAGCTCCTCCTCCTTCTTCGCCAGCGCCTGCGCGCGCTCCGCCACCCGCTCGGTGAGCCGCGCCTCCTGCTGCCGCACGAAGCTGAGCGAGCGCTGGTCGCGGGTGTAGATCATCTCCGCCACGCGCCGGTCGAAGCGCGCGTCCACGGCCATCGCCGAGGTGGCGACGAACAACCCCGCCGCCAGGAGCACCCCCAGCAGCAGCCCGATCACCGTCTTCCGGTGGTCGTGCGCGATCCGCCGCAGCCGCCCCGGCGGCGTCCAGTTCCGCCGGTCCTCCACCCCCGTCCTGCTGATCCTCGCCATCGATCTCACTCCCCCCTTCTAGTTCCCGACCTCATCTCAAGCACTCAGCACTCAGCACTCAGCACTCAGCACTTTCAGTAGATGTACACCGGCGTATCCTCGTTCACCGCGTCGAAGATCGCCGCCAGGTCGCGCGCCTGCGCCATGAAGGCCGCCGGGATCACCGCGTCCTTGAGCGGCCCCGCACGCGGCTGGCTGTAGATCTCGGTGCCGTCGTCGAGCGTGATCACGTAGGCGCCCATCCCGCCGGCCACGCGGCGCTCGCCCTCGGGGGGCACCGGCTGGCCGCGGCTCACGTACACCCAGTCGGGGATGGTGATGGTGGGGTTCTGCTGCCGGCTGCGGATGTGCCGCTCGCCCACCCCGCGCACGAACCGCCAGCTCCGCCCGTCCGGCGCGCGGACGATGGAGTCGGGCCCGATGGAGAGCTTCGCGCGGCGCAGCGTGGCGCGCCCCTGGCGCAGCTCGAGCACCGAGTCCTTGAGCACGATGGCCAGGTGCCGCTGCCGCGTCTCTAGCGACCGGATGCGCATGTCGCGCTGCAGCACCGCCACGGCGAGCTGCGTCCGCTTCTGCCGGTGCGCCATCAGCTCCGCGCGCGTGCGCCGCTGCTCCGCGGTCATGCGCGACGCGATCTCGCCCGCCTCGCGGTGGTAGCGCGGGATGCGCGCGCCCACCGCCGCGGCGGCGATCACCAGCAGCGCGATCAGCGACACGGCGCCCCAGAAGAACACCGGGTGCTCCGCCCTGAAGCCCGTCCGTTGCGGGGCCGTTTCGTCCATCGTGCCGTCCGGATGCCGTTGCCGTATAAACCCCCGTTCCCGCGGCGCCCACCTTCGCAAGAGGCGTTCCGCGTCCCGAGACCTGTATGTGGTTGCAATCCCCGTGGTTACATGGGCGCGGCGGACCCGGCGTCCGGCGTGGCGCTGGCGCCCCTCCGTGCCGCGCCGCAATCTTCCCGGCAGGGTCGACGAGCCGATGATTCGGGGGGATGACGATGGCGCGGACGTTCTGGTGGCTGGGGTGCGGCTTCGGGCTGCTCGCGGTGGCGGCCGGCGCGTTCGGCGCGCACGCGCTGCGGGCGCGCCTCCCGGCCGACCTGCTGGCGGTGTTCGAGACGGCGGCGCGCTACCAGATGTACCACGCCCTCGCCCTCCTCGCGGTGGCGCTGGTGGCGGCGCGGGCGCCCTCCTCCCTGGTCTCGGCGGCGGGGTGGCTCTTCTGCGCGGGGATCGTGCTCTTCTCCGGGAGCCTGTACGCGCTGGCGCTCACCGGCATCCGCGTGCTGGGCGCCATCACCCCGCTGGGCGGCGTCTGCTTCCTCGCGGGGTGGGTCGCGCTCGCGCTGGCCGGGCGCGTCTTCGCCTCGGCGCCCGCCTCGTAGCCGCCGATCGAGGCGACGGCGCGCCTTCCTGCCTGTCCACGCGGTTGGACGGCGCTGTCCGCGCGGGTGCACGCAGCCGGGGGCGGCGGCCCCGGGGCCAAAACGTAAGATGATGTACCGGAACAGGTTGTGGATGCGGGTGTAAGGGCGTGCGGATTGCTCCACATCCGTTCCAGATGCGCTGTAACGCCCAACCCGTTCGCTCCAGAAGGCAGCCATGAGACGCCTGGCCTCCCTCCTCGTCCCGGTGCTCGCGCTCTCCGCGTGCTACGGCCCCTCCTATGGCGGGCCCGGCTCGCGCGGCGACCGCGGCGATTCGTACCGCTACTCGTCGGACCGCTGGTACGACGCGGCCGACGTGCCGCTCGCGGCCCGCATCGACCAGACCGGAATCGGGCTGGGGGTGCAGCTGAACCGCCCCGCGTACGTGGCGATGTTCGAGATCCTCCCCGGGCAGGGGGTGGGGCTGTACTTCCCGGCCTTCACCGCCGAGAACGCCTACTTCCCCAGCGGCTTCAGCACCTTCCCCACGCACGGGGCCCGGCGCTTCGACTCGTACTTCACCAACTCGCTCTCGCGCTACGAGCGCAACCAGCCGCACTTCTACTTCCTGGTGGCGTCGCGGCGGCCGCTGCGCAGCATCCCCAGCTTCCAGCGCAACGAGGGCGCGATGCGCAGCGTGCTGGGGCTGACCGCGTACAGCACGATGAACTATCGCCGGGTGATGGACGACCTGGTGCAGGCCGTGGTGCCCAACCAGAACGACGACGACTGGACCACCGACGTGCTGGCCATCTGGCCGCGCGACTACAACGGATACTACGCCGACAACGGCGGCTACCAGCGGGTGTACTGCGGCAACGGCACGGTGGAGCTGCTCCCCATCGAGCTGGCGCAGTGGGGATGCCGCCGGTACGACCGCCCCGTGGTGGTGCGCACGCCGCGCGTCGCCACGCCGCCGCCCGCCCACGACGACAGCGCGAGCGTGACCCCGCCCTCGCGCCGCCGCCCGCCGGTGGCAGACGGCCCCACCGAGGGGCAGGCCGAGGGCCAGGGGCGCACCCGTCGCGTCCCGGAGCGCCGCCCCGCCCCCGAGGCGGTGGAGCGCCCGCAGGTGGGCGACGGCGAGACCCGCAGCCCCGCCGCCCCCGAGGCCGTCGAGCGCCGCGAGCGGCCGCGGGTGGAGGCCCCGGCCCGCGAGCCCCGCGAGGCCCCGCGCGCCGAGCCTCGGTCCGAGCCCCGCCAGGAGGCGCCGCGCCGCGAGTCGCCGCGGTCCGAGCCGCGCGAGGCCCCGCGCGCCGAGTCGCCCCGGTCGGAGCCGCGCAGCGCGCCGCCGGAGCGGGTGGAGAGCTCGCGGCCGGCGCCCGCGCCGAGCTCGCCGCCGCCCTCGCGCGAAGAGCGCTCGCGCCCGGCCGCGCCGCCGTCGCAGGACTGAGCGTTTACAGATCGCCTCACACAGAGACGCAGAGCCGCGGAGAAGAGTCCGCGGCGCTGCGTCTTCTGCATCCCCCGGGATCATGTCGCTGAAGGTCATCGAGAACGAGGTCGTAACCTGCGCGCGCTGCCCGCGGCTGGTGGCGTGGCGCGAGCAGGCCGCCGCCGCGCCCCCGCGCCGCTATCGCGGGGAGACGTACTGGGCGCGCCCCATCCCCGGCTTCGGCGACCCGGCGGCGCGGCTGCTGATCCTGGGGCTGGCCCCCGCGGCGCACGGCGGCAACCGCACCGGCCGCGTCTTCACCGGCGACCGCAGCGGCGACTGGCTGTTCGCGGCGCTGCACCGTGCGGGCTTCGCCAACCAGCCCACCTCCACGCACCTGGGCGACGGGCTGGCGCTCACCGACGTCTGGATCACCGCCGCGGTGAAGTGCGCGCCGCCGGACAACAAGCCGCTCCCGGAGGAGCGCGACGCCTGCTCCCCCTTCGCGGCCGCCGAGCTGGCGGCGCTCCCGGATCTGCGCGCCATCCTCTGCCTGGGAGGGTTCGCGTGGGACGGTGCCCTGCGCCTGCTGCGGAGGGCCGGCCATCCCCTCCCCCCGCCGCTGCCGAAGTTCGGCCACGGCGCGCAGGCGGCGGTGGCGCCGGGGCTCACGCTGATTGGCTCCTATCATCCCAGCCAGCAGAACACCTTCACCGGCCGCCTCACCGAGGCGATGCTCGACGACGTCTTCGCCGCCGCGCGCCGGGCGATCTCCTGAGCGGCTTCCCGCCGCGTCCCTTTCAAGCCAGCGTTGATACTCCCACGCGCGGAGAGTAGCTTGTGCACGCATCGGCGCGGCCCCTGCCTCCGCGCCGCGATCCTCCGCCGCTCCTCTCCCATCCCCACTCCTCGCCACGGATCCATCCATGTCGACCACGGACTCAGGCGCCGTCACTACCGCGACGCTTCCCGGCATCACCGAACAGGCCCGCCCGGGGCTGAAGGGGTTCGACGCGAACACCCCCATCTCGGCCTCGACCGCGGCGGCGTTCTACGCGAAGGGCTACCGGTTCTGCGTGCGCTACGTGGGGCGCACCACCATGGCCTCGTACGACCTCACCTCCACCGAGGCGAAGACGATCCTGGAGGCCGGGCTGGCGCTGATGGTCGTGCAGCACGTGCTCAACCCGGGATGGAGTCCCACGGAGAGCCTGGGGGAGGAGTACGGCGCCAATGCGGCCAAGTTCACCAAGCAGATCGGCGTGCCGCCGGGGGTGAACCTGTGGTGCGACCTGGAGTGCGTGGCGACCGGCACCGCCGCGAGCGACGTGATCGCGTACTGCAACGCGTGGGCGGCCCAGGTGGCGGCGTCGGGGTACGTCCCCGGGCTGTACGTGGGGTACCAGCCGGGGCTCACCGCCTCCCAGCTGTACTACGACCTGAAGTTCGACCACTACTGGGGCGCGTACAACATCGACGGCGACGAGATCCCGTCCACGCGCGGGCTGCTGCTCCAGCAGAAGGTGGGCACCGGCGGCACGATCGGCGGCGTCAGCACCGAGAGCTACGACGACGACGTCACGATGACCGACCAGCTCGGCGGGAACGCGGTCTGGCTGACGCTGAACCCGCAGTAGCTACGGGTTGCCTCACGCAGAGATGCGGAGAGAACCGCCTGGCCTCTCCGTGGCTCCGTGTCTTCTGCGTGAGCATGCGGAAACTTTTGCCTCGCATGTACCATCGGTGCCGCACCCGGACGGCGTGCACGCGCCGGCCAGGTGAGCGTAACCGACGGTTTTGCAACGGTTTTGCGTTAAAATGCGCGAAAGGGTAGCGGCTGGCGCGGGCGTTGCGGCGTGCGGAGGATGGCCGCGGGAAGGTCCGGCGGCCGGCACCCGCACCACCCCCGAGGTCCCCATGCAGTCCCTCCCGCTCCACCGCCGCGCCCGCACCTGGTACGGCAGCCGCATCGCGCCCGCCGAGCCGCTCCGCCACCCGTCCGCCGCGGCCCCGAAGCCGGCGACGGTGCCCGCGCTGCGCATCGCCGCGCTAGCCTTCCCGCTTCCCCAGGCACCAGTCGACCGGCGACTCTCCGTCGTCCTCTAGCGCGGCGTTCACCTTCGTGAAGGGGCGGCTGCCGAAGAACCCGCGCCTGGCGGAGAGCGGCGAGGGGTGCGCGGAGCGCAGCACCGCGTGGCGGCCCGTGTCGATCAGCGCCTCCTTCTTCCCCGCGTAGCCGCCCCAGAGCACGAAGACCACGCGCTCGGAGCGCGCGTCGACGGCCCGGATCACCGCGTCGGTGAACCTCTCCCACCCCTTTCCCTGGTGCGAGTTGGGCTCGCCCGCGCGGACGGTGAGCACCGCGTTCAGCAGCAGCACCCCCTGCTTCGCCCAGGGCACGAGCGAGCCGTCGCGCGGCACCGGGCACCCCAGGTCGGCCTGCAGCTCGCGGAAGATGTTGCGCAGCGACGGCGGCGGCGCCACGCCCGGCCGCACCGAGAAGGCGAGGCCGTGCGCCTGTCCCGGGCCGTGGTAGGGGTCCTGCCCCAGGATCATCACCTTCACCCGCTCGTAGGGCGTGAGCTCCAGCGCCGCGAACACCTCGTTCTCGGGGGGATAGACGGTGTGCGCCCGCCGCTCGCCGTCCACGAACTCGCGGAGCGCGCGGAAGTACGGCTGCTCCAGCTCCGCGTCCAGCTGCGGGCGCCACGACTTGGGCAGGGGGAGCTTCATCCTCGCTCTCCGGGTCGGGGTCGGGGGGGCCGCCGCCCGGCGGATGCAAGGGCGGTTCCCAGGTGAACGGGGTGCACACCCCGGAGGGAGCCCGCCGGACCCCGGGCACGGTGCGCGCGCGGCGGCATTCTCCCTGCAAAACATCGGGTCCGGCGCACCCCCGGCCGGGGAAACATCCCGGGCCGCGGGCCGGTAGAACAGTGGGAACCCGGCATCCAGGAGACGGTGAATGATCAAACCGAACGTGAGGGCGAGCTTCGGCAGGGCGGAGGCGGAGCTGTTGCTGTCGGTGGTCGGCCCCGGCGGCGAGGAGCGGCTGCGGGAGCAGGGGCTCGATGCCCTGCTCGACGACGTGGGCGTGCTGCGCGAGATCCTGCGCCGCGACGGGATCAGCCGCGCGCCGGCGCGCCTGGTGTTCTACCTGCTGGTGCGCCATGCGCTGCTGCAGCGCGAGATCCACGACCGCCAGCTCGCCGACTACACGGCGGCCGTGCTGCTGGAGTTCGGGCTGGCCGGCCGGGCGCACCACGTGGACGGCGGCGAGGGCGAGCCCTTCCAGTACCTGGTCGACATCCTGGCCGCGATCGAGCGGGCGCGGGGCGAGCGCGAGTTCCTGCTGCGCGTGCACCTGGGCAACTACGCGCTCTGGCTGGCGGGGATGTTTCCCGACCACCTCACCCACCGCGTGCAGCGGCGCGGCGCGCCGCCGATCTCCTACTACGACGCAATGGGCGCCAGCGGCTTCCGCGCCGCCGCGGGGAACCAGGTGGCGCTGCGCCACGGGCTGGGCGAGCTCTTCCTGCACGCCGCGGAGCGCTTCGCCGACGTGCGCGTGGCGCTGAACACGCTCAGCGACGCCGTCCTCTTTTCCCGTCCCCACGACCCCGTGGAACGCCTGCTGCGCCAGGCCAGCGACGACTTCCGCCGCGACTTCGGGGAATAGAAACGGCAACAGAACGTCTCACGCGGAGACGCAGAGGCGCAGAGAGATGCCGCGGCTCTTCCCTGCGCCTCTGCGTCTCCGTGAGCCTTCTTTTGGTCTGCGTGTCGGACGATGCGTACCTGCGGTGGCGGTGTTTTGGCGCTCGCTTGACCGGCGCTCACTTCGTCCATAATGTCCTCGCGTTCGTCGCGCGCGGTTCGGCAGGCGAGAGAGCGGGGGCCTTCAAATCCTGTCGCGTCGGGCAGGCGGACATTGGGGCGGGACAGATAGACGAAGCGCCGGACGGGAGCTCCCGTCCGGCGCTTCGTCTATCCACCCTCGTCGGTTCAGCTGCCGGCGCGGCGCAGGGTGATGGTGCCGTTGCCGGTGGAGAGCCGCAGCCGCCCGCCGCCTTGGCCGATGGTGCCCGACACGCGGTGCGACGAGATGCGCCCGCTCATCCGCACCGGAAAGTCGCTCTCGAAGCCGCCGTTGCCGGTGCTCGCCTCGAGCTGCGCGCCGAAGTTCGACGGCAGGGTGAGGACGATGCTCCCGTTGCCGCTGGAGAACTCCATGTCGCCCGTGGCGCCCGAGGCGATGGCCACCTCCACCCGCCCGTTCCCGGTCGACGCGTTCACCGGGCCGCGCGCGGTGCTGACGGTCACCCGGCCGTTCCCCGAGCTCGCGTGCACCGGGCCGCGCGCGCCGTCCACCATCACCGCGCCGTTGCCGCTGGAGGCGTTCACGTCGACCGCGCCGGCGCCCACCCGCACGTCGCCGTTGCCGCTGGAGGCGTGCACGTCGGCGGTGGCGCCGCTCACCGCCACGTCGCCGTTGCCGCTGCTCACCTGGACCACCACGCCGCGCGGCACCTCCACGGTGAAGTTGGCCTTGCCGCGGCGGTTCCTCCCCCAGCCGCGCCAGCCGTCGCCCCGGCTCTGCACGCCGTTGTCGTTGCAGGTGGAGCCCTCGTTCAGCGCGCACACCCGCACGCCGCCGCCCGCGCGGTCGGTCACGAAGCGGATCTCGCCCTGCTCCGCGTTCTCCACGTCGGCATGGATGCGGGCGCTGCGCCCCGAGGCCTCGCGCACGGTGACCGTGCCGTGGGTGGTGAACACCCGCAGCGTGGTGCCGGCCGCCAGGTCGCCGGACCAGTCGAAGTCGCGCTGCGCCAGCGCCGGCGAGGCCGATGCGACGAGGGCCAGGGTGCAGGCGGCGAGCGCCGCACGGGTGGGGGGCAGCAGCGATGGAGTCACCGGATCCTCCTGCGGATGGGGAGAGGGTTCATGGAAGCCGGCGGGCGGGTGCACCGCGGCATCCCTGCTACGATGCACGCCGCCGCCGATCGGTTTGAATCGCGGTCAGCGCAGCTTGACCCGGTCGTTCCCCTCGTACTGCGACATGTCGGAGAGGATCACCACGTCGCCGGGGGCGAGGCCGCTCAGCACCTCGATGGTGGTGGCGGAGCCGCGGCCCAGCCGCACCATCACCCGCCGCGCCGATGCGCCGCCGGGCTCCATCCGGAACAGCGCCAGGTTCCCCTCGGCCTGCCCGTAGCCGGGGCGGGAGACGTACAGCACGTTGGCGAGCCGGTCGATCTCCACCGTGCCGTCCACCGACAGGTCGGGGCGCGCGCCGCGGGGGAGGGGCGCGTCGAGGGCCACGTCGACCGTGACCGTGCCGTTCTGCGCCGCCGGGTCGATGCGGGCCACGTGCCCCGGCACCACGCCGTTGTGCGTGTCGACCGACGCCTTCTGCCCCACGGCCAGGTCGCGCGCCTGCGTCTCGGAGATGCGCAGCACCGCCTTCAGCCGGCCGGGCTGCACCACCTTGGCCAGCGTGGCGCCCGAGTTCACCCACTGCCCCAGCTCCACCGGCAGCTCCTGCAGCACCCCGGCGTTGGGTGAGCGCACCTGCATCGAGGCGATCTGCCCCTGGTTGAACTCGGCCAGGCGGCGGAGCATGGAGACCTGGCTCTCCTGCGCCGCGAGCTGCTGTCGCATGGAGGCGCGCTGGAACTCCAGCCGCTGCCGCTCCACGCCCAGGCGCGTCTGCAGGTCGGCCGCGTCGTCGCGCGCCTTGGCCAGCTCCTGCGCGCTCACCATGTTCTCGCGCGCCAGCCCCTCGGCGCTCTCGGCCTGGCGGCGTGCCTGGTTGTAGAGCGCCTGCACCTGGGCGACGGTGCCCTGCTGCGTGAGCAGCTGGTTCTGCAGGTTGTTGCGCAGCGTGGTGAGCTCGGCCTGCGCGGCGGTGAGCTGCCGCTGGGCCTCGAGCGCCTGCCGCTCCACGTCGGGGTTGCTCAGGGTGAGCAGCACCGCGCCGACGGCCACCGGGGTGCCGGGCTGCACCAGCTTGCTCTCCACGCGCCCCTGGGTGACGGCGCTGATCCAGCGGATGTCTTCGGCCACCAGGGTGCCGGGGCCGCGCACCTGGCGGGCCATGTCGCCGCGGCGCACGGTGTCGGTCCAGAGCGTCGCGCCGTCCACGCCGGGGGCGGCCGGACCCAGCCGCGTAAGTGCGGTGGTCGCAAGGGCGAGCGCCGCCACGGCGGTGGCGGCATAGACCCAGCGCCGGCGGCTCGGGGCCGCCTTGCGGGGGATGTCCACGGGGATGTCTCCTGGAAGCGCTGCGAACGGAGGTGCACGCTGCACTCCGGCGTCTACGGGGTGCGCCGCGGGAAAGATTCAGCCGCCCGCGCGCGTCTCCGCGAGGGATTCCGAAGGATTCCGCCGCGCTTAACACTTGACCCTCTCCCGCACACCCTTTACGCTGTGTCCGCGCTTCAGGCGTGGAAAAGGAGCGGAGCGCCCCGCCGGGGGCGTCGCGGAATACAATCGGAACCGTTCAGGAGCACGGAATGGCAGACTCACGGGATGACGAGCGCTTCGACCAGCTCGTCTCGCAGGTGCACGACTGGGTGGAGTCGGCGGTGGCGCTGGACGAGGGGCACTTTCCCAGCGAGCTGCTGAGCGACCTGCGCGACCTGATCGAAGAGCTGAAGGAGTACCTGGAAGACGAGGGCGCCGGCCGCCGCGAGGAGGTGCTGGAGGTCTTCGTGAGCCCGGAGATGGCGGAGATCATGCACCGCTTCCCGCGGGTGCGGCGGCTGCTGGAGAGTGCCTGGGGCTCGGGCCTCACCGACCAGATCGAGGAAGAGAGCGGGTTCGATCCGGACGACGACGAGGACGACGAGTAGGGAACGGCAGGGGACAGGTTACAGGGGACAGCCAGACCAGCGCAGGCTGTCCCCTGTCCCCTGTCCCCTGTCCCCTGTCCCCTGTCCCCTGTCCCCTGTCCCCTGTCCCCTGTCCCCTGTCTTCTACTGCATCGGGTTGCGCTCCCAGGAGCCGTACATGGGGTTCGGCAGGATGACGTAGGCGCGGCCGAACTCGTCGAGCGCGGAGGGCTGGGTGCGCGCGTCCTGGCTGAGGCGCGGGAAGTCCTGGATGTTGTCGCCCACCCACATCAGCACCTTCAGCGGCGGCTGGCCGGTGCCGGTGCCCGACTGCACGGCGGCGAAGCGCGGGTTCTTGTCGCTCTGCCCCTGCACCCGGCAGAGCACCACCTCGAAGGCGATCCCCACCTGCCGCAGGTTCTCGCGCGTGTCGGCGCACTGGTCGTCGTCGCGGTTGGTGACGATGGCCACGCGCCCGCCCAGCTCGTGCACCAGCCGCGTGAACTCCGGCGCGCCCGGGGTGGCCGGGGCCGCCTTCTCGTGCGCCCACGCCGCCCAGCTCTCGGCGCTGTAGCCCAGGTTCTGGCCGGCGCGGCGGAGCTGGTAGGGTGAGTTGTCGAGCGTGGTCTCGTCCGCGTCCATGATCACCGCCCAGCTCCCGCGCGGCTCATGGGCGGCGAGGGCGCGCAGCCGCTCCCCGGCCCAGCGGTAGGTCTGCAGGAACACCGCGCGCTGCTCGGCCGAGTTGCGCCACCAGTGGATCGCGCCGACGGAGGACGAGGGCGGCAGCGGGGCCGCCAGCTGCGGCCGGTTCTCCGGCACCGGTACCGGGTTCGGCGGACGCGGCTGCATGGTCTGCCGCGCGGGCGACTCGGCGGGCGTGGGGGCCGGCGCGGGGGCGACGGTCGCGGCCGGCGCGCAGGCCGACGCCAGCAAGAACAGGACGAAGGAGGCTCGGCCGGTCATGGGGCTCTCCGGAGGGATGTCCGCTGCTTCCGATCCGCATTTCGGGGGATGCACGCGCCGCGCCGGGCGCGCGCCCTTGTCGCGCGGCGGATGCCGGGGATACCATTTGGGTCCCTCCGCGCGCTCGCCGGCGCGGCCCTCGATCCCACGCTCCCGGTGCACCGTGATGAACCGAGCCCGCCTGGCGCTCTATGGCGCCGCCGCCGCTTCCGTGCTGGCGGCGTGCGCGCCCGCCGCCACCCAGAACGCCGCGCCCATCACCAGCGGCGAGTCGCTGGTCCGCGCGATGCACGCCCGTTACGCCGGAAAGTGGTACCGCACCCTGTCCTTCGCGCAGAAGACCACGCGCCGGCTGCCGAACGACTCGGTGCGGGTGGACAGCTGGTACGAGTACGGCTCCATCCCCGGGAAGCTGCGCATCGAGATCGGGCCGCGGGAGAACGGGAACGGGGTGATCTACGCCAACGACAGCCTCTACGCCGTCCGCGGCGGGCAGGTGGCGGTGCGGCGCGCGCAGCGCAACTCGCTGATGGTGCTCGGCTTCGACGTCTACGCGCTGACGCCCGAGCGCTCCATGGAGATCCTGCGCGAGGAGGGCTTTCCGCTCACCCCGCTGCGCACGGAGACGTACCAGGGGCGGCGCACCTACGTGGTCGGCGGCGCGCCGGGCGACCTGCACAGCCGCCAGTTCTGGGTCGACGCCGAGCGGCTGGTCTACGTGCGCTCCTTCGAGCCGTTTCCGGGCGACACCACCAAGACGATGGAGGTGCACTTCGACGGCTACCAGCCGTTCGGCGGCGGCTGGGTCGCCACGGTGGTCGACATCCTGCTCGACGGCCGCAGCATCCAGAAGGAGGAGTACAGCGACGTGAAGGTCGACGCCCCGCTCGACCCCGCCCTCTGGATCCCCGAGCGCTGGGCCGACGCTCCGCATCCCCCGAGCTGACGTAAAGAAAATCTCACGCAGAGACACAGAGGCGCAGAGAGGCACAAAGGCTCTCTCTGCGCCCTCTGCCTATCATGCGTCGAGTCAGCGAGGCGCGTATGATGCCTGATTGACGCATGATGCACGGCTGGACGTGGTGATGCATGATGCTTAATGTGCGCATCATGCGCAAAAGTAAAAGCTCAAGCATCATACCCTTCGAGGCCGACGAGCCGATCCCGCCCCGCGAGCTGGGGGGACCGGTGAGCATCTGGAGCGCCTATGGGCTGGCGGCGAACCCCTTCTTCCAGGAAGAGCTCCGGTCCGATCCCACGGCACCTTATCCCGTCGCCCTGCACGTCGGCCGGGATGACGAGATGCGTCTCGCCCTGCGCCAGCTGGGAGGAGGGACGAGCTCGCGGGTGATCGTGGAGGGCGCGCCCGGGATCGGGAGGACGAGCTTCGTAAACAAGCTGAAGGCGGAAGTTACGCAGCTCGGCATGCTCACGCACGCCGAGCCGGTGCGTATCGTGGCCGACAGCACGGTGCTGAGCTTCGTGGCGGACGTGCTGCGGGTGCTGCTCAGGATCCGCAACGCACGGGGGCTGGACAGCGACGCGTTCTGGACGCGTACGGCGCGCCTCGTGGAGGGCGAGGACACGATGTCCGGCGGCTTCACCCTCGGGCCGATCGGCGTATCGTACCAGGGAGGCCGCGTCCCCGCCGAAGCGCCGCTCGGCACGCTCTACGAGGTGCTCGCGGAAGCGGTCGCGCGCGTGACGGAGGAGCTCGGCGCGCACGTGCTCCTGCACGTGAACAACCTGGAGAACCTGGGCGACGACGACGCGAAGAGGGCCGCGCGGCTGCTTCGCGACCTGCGCGACTTCATGATGATCAAGGGCGCGCACTGGATCTTCGTGGGCGCCACCGGCGTGGACTACGCCGTCTTCCGCGAATACGACCAGGTGGCGGGCATCTTTCCCCACCCCATCGTGCTGGAGCCGTTGAGCGACGCCGAAGTGGCGGAGCTGCTCCGGCGCCGCTACCAGCACCTCGCGCGCGAGGGGACGCAGCTGGTTCCACCCGTCGAGCCCCAGGTCGCCGGGGACCTCTACGGGCTGTACCGCGGCGACCTGCGCAACTTCCTCAGGCTGCTGAGCGATGCCGCGGCGCTCGCGCTGGGCGTGGAGGCGATCGAGCCCCTGTCGGCCGAGCGGATCGTGGCGGTCGCCGCGCCGCGGTACGCCAGGGCCATCGAGCGCCGGGTCGGGGCGCTCGACTACCAGCACCTTTCCCGGATCGTGGGCGGCGCGAAGGGGAGCGAGTTCAACGTGGCGAGCGCGGCGCAGCACGCGGGCATCATCGGGCAGTCGGGCACCAGCCGCCTGATCGCGCGGCTGCGGGAAGCGGGGCTGGTGGTGCAGACGCGCACCGAGGCGAAGCGGGTGTTCTACCGACCCGCGGGCCAGGTCCTGGTGGCGCTCGGGCTGGCGGTGGGAACGGACGGCCCCTAGCGCGCGGGGCGGAGCTATCATGCCTGGCCATCACGGCACGCGCATGATGCTCAAGTCAGGCATCATGCGCGTCTCTCATCGTACGCGCATGATGCGGCGAGGACACAGGGAGAGCCGCCGTGCCTCTCCCTGCGTCTCTGCGTCTCTGCGTCTTTGTGGCTGTGTGATACGCTGTTTTCAGTTGCCGCCGGCGCGTGGCGCGGGGAAGACGGGGCGGCTCTCGTGGCCGTCGCGGCCCACGGCGGCGACGGCGAAGAAGTAGTTGTCGATCACCACGTTCTCCAGCGTGGCCTGCGTCACGTTCCCCACCCAGCGCGAGTACTGCCAGGTCGCCGCGTCGGGCTCGCGCCAGTAGACGCGGTAGCCGGCCAGGCTCGGCGACTCCACCGCCTTCCAGCGCAGCACCGTGTTCGGCGTCACTGCGCCGGCGATGGTCACGCTGTCGGGCGCGGGGGGCGCCCAGGCGAGCGACGCCAGCGAGGCCGCGTTCAGCCCCGCCATCCGCGCCGCGTAGACGTAGTCCACCATGTCGGGGGTGTCGCCGTAGCGGATGCCGTTCTCGGTGCGCAGGCTCTGGTGCTGGCGGGTGTAGTCCTCGTAGAACTCCGTCACCCGCACCGCCGGGTACCCCTGCTGGAAGAAGGGGGTGTGGTCGCCGCCGCGGCCGAAGCGGTCGAGCCGGTAGACCATCATCACGTTCAGGTTGGGGACGTAGGCGTCGGCGATGCGGTCCACGTAGCGCATCAGCTCGCGCGAGGGGGTGTCGAGCTCGCCGCCGGAGTACAGGTAGCGCCGCAGCTCCGCCTGGGTGGCGTTCACCGGGACGCCGGGGCCGAACACGCGCGCCCGGGTGTTGTCGACCGAGCCGTTCATCCCCCGCGAGTTCCCCACGATGTCGTTGTTCAGCACCCCCTCGATGCGCCAGTTGTTCGCCTTCGCGTAGCGCGCCAGGATCTCGCCCCCGTTCAGCCCCTGCTCCTCGCCCGCCAGCGCCGCGTAGACGATCGACCCGTCGAACTGGTGCTGCGACAGCACCCGCGCGCTCTCCAGCGCCACGGCGACCCCGGAGGCGTCGTCGTTGGCGCCCGGCGCCTCGCTGGTGCTGTCCATCACGTCGTTCACGCGCGAGTCGTAGTGCCCCTGCACGATCACGTAGCGCCCGGGGTCGGCGCGGCCGCGCTGGATGGCGACCACGTCGACCACGCGGGTGTCGCGGGGGATGCGCGGGTTCTGGCCGCCGGCCACCACCTCGTCCACGTAGCGCACCTCCAGGCACCCGCCGCACGCCTGCGAGATGCGGGTGAACTCGGCGAAGAGCCAGCGCCGCGCCGCGCCGATCCCCCGCGTGGCCGACACCGTGTCGGAGAGGGTGTGGCGCGTGCCGAACGCCGCCAGCCGCCGCACGTCGGCCTCCATCCGCGCGGGCTGCGTGGCCGTGGCGATCTCGCGCAGCCGCGGGTCCTCGCCCGCCGGCGCGGCGGGGGTCGCCGCGGGCGTGGGCGTGGGGCGGGGGCTCACGGGGGTGCGCTGCGCCGCGAGCGCCGCCGGGAGCAGCGAGGCGGCGAGGGCGAGGCGGAGCGCGGAGAGGCGCGTCGGGATCACGAGGGGTCCTCCGTTCGGGTAGTCGATTGAATCACCACGCCGCCGATTTCGTCCGCGGCGCCGGCCTCGATGCGCGCGAGCAGGTCGGCGAGCTCCGCCTGCATGAGCGATTCCAGCCGCAGGTGGTGGTCGCCGAACTCCAGCGTGGCGGTGACCGGGTTGGGGACGACCACGCAGTACATCCCCGCGCGGGCGGCGGCGAGCGCGCCGTTGGGCGAGTCTTCGAAGGCCACGGCGTTGCGCGGCTCCACCCCCAGGCAGCGGAGCACGCTGCGGTAGAGCTCGGGGTCGGGCTTGGCGCGCTCCACGTCTTCGCGGGTGCGGACGCACGCGAAGTAGTGCCAGAGACCCAGGCGCTTGAGCTGCGGCTCCACCCAGCCGCGGGTGGAGCTGGAGGCCAGGCCGATGCGGAGCCCCAGCGACTTCGCCGCCCGCAGCGCCTCTTCCACCCCGGGGATGGCGCCTGAGACCTCCACGCGTGCCTGGAAGGCTGCGCGCCGCCGCGCCTCGAGCGCCGCGCGGTCCACCGGGGTGCCGGTGCGCTCGGCCAGGTAGGCGTAGGGGTCGAAGAACCCCGGCTCGCGCCCCACGCACTGCCCCCACACCTCCAGCGGCAGCTCGGCCCCGTGCTCGGCGAAGAGCTCCAGCACGGTCTCGTACTCGTGCGTCTCGCTGTCGAAGATCAGCCCGTCGAAGTCGAATACCACCGCCTCGATCACCGGCACCTCCCTGGAGTCTCGTCGTCGCGAACGAGGGGCAACATACGCGCGATCGTCCCCGGCGCCACCCGCGGCGGGAACGCCTCCGGAGCGGGTGCGTGACAGTTGTTGGCGGCATCAGGCTGCCTTACACTGCGTGGTGGGGACGCGCCTCCACACACACTACCCGGACACGAGACCTGATGAAGAAGCTGACGCTGGACCTCGACGAGCTCAACGTGGAGTCGTTCCTGACGGCCGCCGCAGGCGACAGGATCGGCACGGTGCACGGTTACATCACCCTGCAGTGCAGCGGCGGCGCCGACACCTGCGACAACTGCAATACCGCCGCCTGCAACACGAAGGACGTCACCTGCTCCTGCCCCACGGTCATCAACTACAGCTGCGAATACGACACCTGCGACCTTCCGGACTGTACCGGTCCGGCCACCTGCGAAGGCTGCTGACCCCTTCGGTTCACCCGCGGTATCGCCCCCGAACGCCGGCGCGTCCCCCTCGGCGTTCGGGGGGTCTCCGCATTCCCACCGCCCCGCGGCCCTGCCGGCCGCCCGGTGCGCGCCTTGCACCCTGCGCTCCGCGGACCGGGTTGCACGGCATACACACGGGCGGGGTGATGACGGACGAGACCACGAACGACAAGACGTACGACGTGATCGTGATCGGCGGCGGGCCCGCGGGGCTCGCCGCCGCGCTCTGGCTGGCGCGCTACCGGCGCACGGTGCGGCTGTTCGACGCGCAGGACCCGCGCAACAAGGAGACCTGGGCGGTCCACGGCTACTTCGGCGTGGACGACCCGCCGCCGCTGGAGCTGCGCCGCATCGGCCGGGAGCACGCCGTAACCGCGGGGGCCGAGCTGGAAGCGGCGATCGTGAAGACGGTGGAGGGTACCTGCGACGACTTCCGCGTGACGCTGGGCGACGACCGCGTGTTCCGCTCGCGGCGGGTGCTCTTCGCCACCGGGCTCAAGGACATCAAGCCCGAGGTCCCCGGGTTCGACGACTTCTACGGCACCAGCATCTGGCACTGCCCGGACTGCGACGGGCCCTCGGTGGTGGGGAAGAAGGTGGGAATCCTGGGGTGGGGGACGTCGATCGCGAAGTACGCGCTCTACTTCCTCACCTGGACCGACGACCTGACGGTGCTCACCCACAGCCACGACCGCGACATGTCCGCGGAGGCGCTGGCGACGCTGACGGAGTACGGCATCGGGGTGAACCAGAAGGCGATCACCGCGCTGGAGGGGCGGGATGGGCGGCTGGAGCGCGTCACCTTTCACGACGGCACCAGCGAGCCGTTCGACGCGCTCTTCTTCCACGTGGCGTGCGGCCCCGGCTCCACCCTGCCGCAGGACGCCGGCTGCGCGACGGACGACGAGGGAATCCTGGAGGTGGACAAGGATTTCGAGACCACCATCCCCGGCGTGTACGCCGCGGGCGACATCACCCCCGGCACGCGCCTGGTGGTCCGCGCCGCCTACGAGGGCACGCGCGCGGCGATGGGCATCCACAAGTCGCTCATCCCCGACGAGGAGCGCATCGGCCGCTGAAACGGGACCGCGGCTCCTCCTGGATCGGGCGAATGAATTCGCTGCAACAACGACACGAAGTCCGCCTTCGCGGACTACCGGCTGTAGCGATGCCGGGGCTCACCGGCACGCGATGAGACTCGCTTCGGCTGAGGTTCGCGCGCCACGGCCGCCGCGCCACACCGGCGAATAAATTGATAGCATAGAGTTTCGTTGACATTGGAGTGGAGAACAAAAAGAACGAGCATGAGGCACCACACCCCATCGCGAAGAAAGGGAGGTGCCCCATGCTCTTGCTGGAGACAAGTATCCAGCAGTTGGTGAAGGTAGAGCTGCAAACGGGCAGGATCAATGATCTGGTGAGCGGGCTTCCGGAGATTGGGCGAGCCCTCGCGCTGCGGGTAGGAACTCAACTGCTCGATCAGGTGCAGGCTGTGCTCTTCGCGGAGCTTGGCGCGGGGCTGCGGGAATTGGTGTGCGAGCGGTGTGGGGTGGTGCATGGAAGCCACGCCACGCTGCTGCGCCGCTGCAGCCGCACTCGCCGTCTGAAGACGAGCAGCGGAGTGCTCACCTTCGAGTTGCACCAGCTCACCTGCCGCGACTGCGGGCGCACGTGGAGCCCATTCGCCGAGTGGCTGGGGCTGAAGCCGCGGCAGCGGATCTCGGAGGAGTTGGAGCGCAAGCTGGTCGAGTGGGTGACGGAGCTGTCGTACGCGAAGACGTGCGCGGTGGGCGGCGAGTGGCTGGGGGCAACGCTCTCGCCGAAGACGCTTCACCGCTGCGTACAGCAACGGGGCCGTGAGGTGCGCTTCACGCCGGCGCCGGCCTGCACGGTGGCGCTGGCGGACGGGACGAAGGTGCCGGCCGGCACGGAAAAGCGCGGGTGCGAGATCCGCTTCTGCCTGCAGATCCTCGGGCGCGACCGGCACCACGGGCGTGCACGGGTACGCAAGCGCATCGCCGGCTGGAGCGTGGGCGTCGGGGACTGGGACCGGGCGATCCCCGCCGGAGTCGCTACGGACGCCATCGTCACCGATCGGGAGCGGGGTCTTGCCGAGGCGGTGCACCGGCAGAACCCCGACGTGTTCCAGGGGATGTGCGAGTGGCACCTGGGACACACGCTGAACCACCTGCTCGTGCTGGACCGGATGAAGGTTCCGGAGCGCAAGCAGCGCGTGGCCGAGCTCGGCCGGATCGTCTGGGGTCCGGAGGAGAAGCGGGCGGCAGCTTACCGCGCGTTCTGCAACGCGCTGCAGCACTGCCCCCAGGCGCATACGATGCTGCGCAACGTCGCGGCCTACGTGCTCTCGCGGCAGCGGCCGTCGGAGCGCACGACCAGCGTGATCGAGCGAGAGATGCGTGAGATCAACCGCAGGACCGATGTGGGTGCACGCTGGTCCGAGCCCGGTGTCGACCACCTCCTCCGGCTGCGGCACTCGAAGCGGATCAACCCCGACGACTTCGACCGGGTCTGGCCGGCAGTCCAGAAGCCCGCTTTTCACCTGGTGCCTCTGAACTGATGTCAACGAAAGGTATTGCTATCAATTCTGAAGCTTCCTGGAGATTTGCCAAACCGCGGTTAGACGCTAGCCGTGACCGGCTCGCCGTCCACACGATAAATAAACGGCAGGCCGCTGATGGTGGCGAACTGCTCGCCTTGGAGCGCAACGATCCGGCCCCAAATCACCTCAAACGGTGGCATGCTTCCACCTCCGGTTCCTCGATCTCGGTAGACTCTTGCCGTGCGCGAGGACCAACATCCTACCTGGCTACCTCTAGTAAGGCTGAGGGCTCAATCCCAAGGGCCTCTGCCAGTCGGACGATGTTGACTAACGCCACGTTCCGCTCGCCCCGTTCCGCGCCACCAACGTAGGTTCGATCAAGCCCCGCCTTCGCGGCAAGCTTCTCCTGCGAGAGTCCGGCCTGTTGGCGGTAGGCGCGGAGAGTCGCGCCGAACGCTTTGAGAATCTGTTCTTTAGTCTGTTTCATCGAGTAGCCGGATGGGTTTCCGCAGACTGGCGCACCCATCGGGTTTGTAGCTACGACGACGATCAGGCTACGGACGATAAGTATCGTACCGCTCCAGCAGCCGAAAGGGCGCGACCTGGAGTGCGTCCGCCAGCCTGACCGCGTTGACTAAACCGACGTTCCGTTACCCCGCTCCACGCCGCTGGCAAACCGAACTTGGAGCAACTCGAGCTTAGAACGTCGTCTCGATCCCGATCGTCGGCAGGAGGGGGAACATGCTGGCGCCGGAGCGGGTCGCGGGGGACTGGTCGTAGTTGTAGAAGTAGAAGAGCACGTTCGGGTTGTTGTGCTAACGTGCTAATAACATAAGGAAGCTCGCCTACGTCTACGAGCTTCCCGCCCGGCAACGGCCAGACCGGCGGGGGAAGGTACAGCATGAAGAACGACGCCGTCTTAAGTGACACCCATCCAATAGTGTAGGAATCGCACACCCACTCACATAGATTGCTACTTGGAGCGCGGGTCGGCAGAGACGCAACTTCGCTCTCCTTTAATGCTGATGCGGAGCGATAGAATCATGCGGAACATTCCATGCACGGCTCTTTCCGTTGCGTGTATCGTGCACTTCCTCAGTTCCACCTCTCCAGCTCAGGCCAGTCGGGAGTACGGGCCCTCGCCCGGGCGTATCGCCGCCGCTTCTGGCGACAGCGACACGCTTCCCGTGTCCTCTCCCGGTTCATCGCACGCTGCTTCCCATCAGAACGACGTTCGCGAGCGCCTGCCGGCCGACACGGTCATTCCACGACTCCTGCAGCGCCTGAGGACGCTGGACGAGAGCCACCTCCCGCTGCTCTACGTGGAAGGAGCTGGAATCGGCGCGCTGACACCGGTCGGGTTCGGCGGCTCGCCGGGAGACGTGGCGGTCTGGCTGTCGTATCAGGAACGGACCCGATTCGGCCGGTACGCGGACGGTGCCATCGGCGCACAGGCCAGCCTCGGTCGGCCGGACGTGCTCGGTGTCGATGCGGGAGTCGCGATCCTCGACCTGCGCAAAAACAACGCAGGTCGAGGTGGCTTTGGCCACCGCGGTTCCTTCAACCTCAAGGTCCATCGCCGACTGGGCACGAACGCGGCCGTGGCCGCCGGCCTGCAGAACATTGTCAACTGGGGCGGCACCGACCTGCCGTGGAGTGCCTACGTGGTCGCGAGCGCCCGCTCCGCGCCACTGACCCGCCGGGACAGCGTCAGCGGCCGACTCTACGGCTCGGTCGGACTGGGAAACGGACAGTTCGACGCGAGGAACGGCACGCGATCTATCGGCGTGTTCGCAAACCTGGCGGTCAGCGTGGCAGAGCCCCTACGGCTCTTTGGGGAGTGGAGCGGGCAGAATCTCGGGGTGGGAGGGTCCCTGGTGCCGTTCCGCGGCGTACCGGCGGTCGTGACCGTAGCGCTCGTGGACCTGACCCACACCGCCGGGGACGGAGAACGGCTGATGGTGGGGGCGACGTATCGATTTTCCCTTCGCTGAGGCAGGGTCAAAGATGTCCATGGCGACGGTCCGGCAGCGGTTGGTGCTGTGGGCTCTGGGCGCAATCCTCGCGGTGTCGCTTTCGATGCCGCCGTTCGCCTCGGCCCAGGATGAGATACCCTACCCAACCCACAGACGCCTCGGTACGATCGATTCCGACGCAATCCTTGTGTACGCCAGAGTCATCAAGACACGCATACTGGGAGGCTCGATCTACCAGGCCGTGGAGTATACGTACGTCCACCTGAAAACAGGCGCGGAGTGGACCGTGGTGGTGCCCGAAGTGAGTTACATGGTCCTACGCCCTCTCAAGCCGGATGGAATCCTGCCGGTATTCGCATTCGCTTCGTTAGGAGGGGTGGAGAATCACGTTTCGAGGCTCGCTCCCGGAGGGTCGGTCGCTCGGGATCCCTGCCAGGAAGAGGTTGATGAGGGCCTCGACCGATGTGTTCGGATCACGCCATGGGATCCCGGATGGCCACAGACCTCGGAACTCCTGATCGATCAGGCCGACGTGGGGCAGATCGAGCGGGAGTACCGTCGCATCCACTCCGTTCTGATATCGGGGGAGCTCGACACCGCCGACCTGAATCGGCTCCGGTCCTCGACCATCCGCCTCCGGCGGGCTCTGACCACGCTCCTGCAGCGAATCGGTGCCTCCCCGGGTGCAGACGAGTCGCAGCGGGCAAACGCGCTCGCGCTGGCTACCCGGTGGGTACGGATTGCCGAAGCGATGACCGGGATGGTGGAAGCATACGGAGAGTCGGCATCCCGGCAGCGGTAACGGGCAGGTGATGCACGTGGGGAGGTGGGTACGCGCCCGGCCAGCGTAGCCAGCCTCAGAACGTCGTCTCGATCCCGATCGTTGGCAGGAGGGGGAACATGCTGGCGCCGGAGCGGGTCGCGGGGGACTGCTCGTAGTTGTAGAAGTAGAAGAGCACGTTCGGGTTGTTGTGCTAACCACATTAAGAAACTCGCCTACGTCTACGAGCTTCCCGCCCGACAGCGGCCAGACCTGCGCGGAAAGAAGCTAGGGCGCCGGGCAGCAACACGCGGTGGATCGGGCGGTGTGTGCACATCGTGAGTTGTTGCAGACAGAGTGTGAGCGTCGGGAGCGGGAACATCAACGAACAAGCCGAATGCGGCTAGGAGCCGGACGGCGCACCAAAAGGGGGGTACGTCATTGATCCGTGCCCGCCCATTTCACTACGAGTATCGTCATTCGTTCGACCCGCCGCGCATTTACACTTCCGGGCGCTCCTCCCCGAGATCATGCTGATCGAGTGGGCCATGCTGGTTACGCCCTGGCATACTCACGCCTTTCTGTCGAGGGCTTGCTGAATTTTAGCCAACTCCTTTTCTGCAACTCCGATCTCCGTGTAAAGATCAGATATTTTGTCCCTAATCGTGATGCTAAATTTCAAACAGAGAATGGACATTTCTTCATCACCACGATAGCGCCTCAACGATTCTTCATTTTCAGCCTCTTCGCGCTTGCTTTCAGCGAGTTTTGTTTGAAGTACCTGGATATTGCGCTGTCGCTTCTCGTACTCGAATCGAAGCCGATCCACTTCAGCCTTGAGCTTATCCCGCTCGGCCGATGCCGCGGTCGCCTGCGACGCAGCCAGCGGATTCGGCACTTGGTGCAGCCGAGAACCACAAATGTAGCATTCATTCCGCCAAAACTTCGCGTAGTTCGATATCGGATTTACGTCAGGCTCTGGGATTTCGCGGCGACAACCTGGACACCATTTAACGTTCATTGTTTCACTCCTGACCGATGGCCCAAGGGATTATCGTGCGAGGACACCCCATCGTTCCCGCACTTCTTATTCACCGGTAACCGGGCTAAGCTCCCGCATCGGGGGCTCCAGAGGGCGCGTGCAAGGAGCGGGTTAACATCCTATCTGGCTGCCTCTAGCAAGGCTGAGGGCTCAATCCCAAGTGCCTCTGCCAGTCGGACGATGTTGACTAACGCCACCTTCCGCTCGCCCCGTTCCGCACCACCGACATAGGTTCGATCAAGCCCCGCCTTTGCGACAAGCTTCTCCTGCGAGAGTCCGGCCTGTTGGCGGTAGGCGCGGAGAGTCGCACCGAACGCTTTGAGAATCTGTTCTTTAGTCTGTTTCATCGAGTAGCCGGATGGGTTTCCGCAGATTGGCGTACCCATCGGATTTGTGGCTACGACGACGATAAGGCTACCGACGATAAGTATCGTACCGCTCCAGCAGCCGAAAGGGCGCGACCTGGAGTGCGTCCGCCAGCCTGACCGCGTTGACTAAACCGACGTTCCGTTACCCCCGCTCCACGCCGCTGGCAAACCGAACTTGGAGCAACTCGAGCTTAGAACGTCGTCTCCACCCCGATCGTCGGCAGGAGGGGGAACATGCTGGCGCCGGAGCGGGTCGCGGGGGACTGGTCGTAGTTGTAGAAGTAGAAGAGCACGTTCTTGCGGTTGGTGGCGTTCAGCACCTGCGCATACGGGGTGAGCGTGCCCCACCGCCTGGTGAAGGTGCGGCGGAAGGTGAGGTCCAGCCGCGAGTACGCCGGGTAGCGCTCGGCGTTGCGCTGGCCCGGGACGATGTAGAGCGGGATCTCGGGCTCCTTCCCCACCGGCCGCGGGACGCGGTAGCCCCCCTCCACCAGGTTGGTCTCGAAGCCCACGTAGGCCGCCACCGGCCGCGAGTAGGGCACGCCCGTGCCGAAGTTCAGCCGCAGCCCCGCCTCGACCTTCCCCGGCAGCTGGTACTGCGCCACCACGTCCAGGTCCGCGCGGCGGTCGAACACCGGCGCGAAGGTGATGGTGCGCGGCTCGCCGTCGAGCCCCAGCGAGAGCGCGTCGGGGAAGGTGCGCCGCGCCTTGAGCAGCGAGAGCGTCATCCATCCCCTGAACCGCCCCTGCGTGCGGCGCACCAGGAAGTCCGCGCCGTAGCTCCAGCCGTCGCCCTCCAGCAGGTCGTCGGCGGGGTCGTTGGGGTCGTCGGCCGGGTTCAGGTCGGTGAGCCCCAGGTAGCGCCGGTAATACCCCTCCGCCGACACGTACCAGCGCTCGCCCCAGTATTTCTCCACCCCGAGCTGCGCCTGGTCGCTCACCACGACCGGAACGTTCTCGTCCGTGGTCACCCAGTAGTCGTTGCTTACCGGGAGCTGCTCGTCGCGGAGCGAGTGCACGAACTGCACGTAGCGCCCCACCGCCACCTTCACCGCCGCGTCGCGCCGCTCGCCCAGGAAGCGCTTGACCGCCAGCCGTGGGGAGAGGAACGCGCTCGACGCGCCGCCCCCGTTCCAGGTGTCGGCGCGCACCCCCGGCTCCACGATCCACGCGCCGGGCGTCCAGCGGAGCTGCCCGAAGCCGCTCGCCATCACCCCGCTGCGCCGGCCGGAGAAGAAAGTGGTGCCTCCCGCCTGGCCCAGGTTGTGGTACGCCGTCCGTGTCGCCTCGGCGCCCGCCTTGACGGTGAGGCGCGGCGAGAGCGGCCGCCCCGCGTCGGCGCGCGCGGTGACCTGGGTGATGCGCGAGGAGAAGCGCGTGTCGGGGAAGTCGGAGAAGCCCAGCGCCTCGCCGTAGCGCGTCAGCCCCAGGCTGGCCGTGGCCACCCAGGCGCCCACCGGCTGCTCCAGCCGCGCGCCGAGCACGGTGTTCCCCCAGTCCCAACGGATGCGCAGCACGCTCTCGTCGTCTTCGTCCTGCCCCGGCGGGTCGAAGTTGGAGAGGTCCAGCACGTCCTGCCCGGTGTACCCCACCAGCCGCACCCGCCCGCCCCCGCCGGTCGCCAGCGTGGCGGTGCCCTGCAGGTCGGTGAGGTGGTAGGGGAAGTCGACCACCGGCTTCAGCACCACGTCGAAGTAGGAGCGCCGCGCCGAGAGCACCCACCCGCCCGCGTCGCCGCCGAGGAGGCGCCGCACGCCGCGCGGGAGGTTGCCGTGCAGGTTCACCCGCGAGGCCAGCAGCGACACCCCCGCCTCGCCGCCGAACCCCTCCGGCCCGCCGCCCGGGCGCGTCTCCACGTTCAGCACCGACGACACCCGGCCGCCGTACTCCGCCCCGAAGCCGCCGGAGAGGAGCTCGGCGCGGGCCACGGCGTCGGAGTTGAAGACGCTGAACAGCCCGCCCAGGTGGAAGGGGTTGAAGATGGGAAAACCGTCCAGCAGCACCAGGTTCTGGTCGGCCGAGCCGCCGCGGACGTTGAAGGCGCTGGAGAAGTCGGAGGTGGAGACCACGCCGGGGAGGACGTCGATGGCGCGCATCACGTCGGCCTCGCCCAGGCCGGGGAGCAGCTTGATCTCCTGGCCGGTGATCACGCGGCTGGTGACCCCCGCCTCGCCCTCGAAGCGGGTGCGCTCGCGCTCCGCGTCGCGGCGGCTCACCGCCTCCAGCGGGTCGAGCGCCACGCCGGTCTCCGCCAGCCGCAGCTCCACCCGCGCCTCGGCGCCGGCGGCCACGTCGACCGCCTGCTCAGCGCCGGCGAACCCCACCCGGGTCGCGCGCACGGTCCACCGCCCCGGCGCCACGCGCGCGATGCGCCAGCCGCCGTCCGCCCCGGTACGCGCCCGCAACTGCACGCCCGCGGCGGAGGTGGCGGTGACCGCCGCGTCTCCCACCGGGGCGCCCGCGGGAGAGGTCACGCGTCCCACCAGCGAGCCGGTGCCCTGCGCCGCCGCCGGCGCGGCCAGGCAGAGCGCCGCCAGGACGCCGAAGACGACCATCCAGAGCGGGCGCGAGCGCATCATCCGCTGCATTCCATCCGTTGGTTTCGACCAGGAGTGGGCGCATTCGCGATGCAAAGGCTGGACACGCCGCCCCGCGTGTACGCCCGCGCGGGATGAAAGATCCGCGTGGCGTGAGGCGGGCCGGCTCCGTATCATCCGAAGCCCTGCCGGACCCGTCCGCAATGCGCCTGGAGCCGAACGATGGCCGTGACCCCCGAGTACCGCGACTTCGTCCTCGAGCAGCTCGGCCGCGTCGTCCCGGTCACCAGCCGCGCGATGTTCGGCGGCGTGGGGATCTACTCCGAGGGGATGATCTTCGGGCTGATGGACGACGACACCACCTGGCTGAAGGTGAACGACGGCAACCGCGGCACCTTCGAGGCGGCGGGGATGAAGCCCTTCGATCCCTACCGCGACGGGGTGCACGTGATGCAGTACTACGAGCTCCCCGCCGACCTGCTCGAAGACGCCGACGCGCTCCGCCCCTGGGTCGCGGGGGCGCTCGACGCCGCCCGCGCCGCGCGGCGGAAGAAGAAGCGCTGACGGGGCGCCGGGGCCGTAACCGTGCCGCATCCAAACAGGTGCCCCCCGCGCGCACGCGCGAATCCTGCAGTTCGCGGTGGGGAGCCTGAAACAGAGCGATTCAAGGGAGGGACGATGACGGAGAAGGCCACGGGGCAGGACTGGAAGGCGAAGCTCACCCCGGAGCAGTACCACGTGACCCGGGAGCAGGGGACGGAGCGGGCCTTCACGGGCCGCTACTGGAACGAGCACACCCCCGGCACCTACCGCTGCGTCTGCTGTGGAGCCGAGCTGTTCCGCTCGGACGACAAGTACGACTCGGGAAGCGGATGGCCCAGCTTCACCCGCCCCGCCGACGAGGCGGCGGTGGCGGAGCACGACGACCACTCGTTCTTCACGCGGCGCACCGAGGTGGTGTGCAGCCGCTGCGACGCGCACCTGGGCCACCTCTTCCACGACGGGCCCGCGCCCACGGGGCAGCGCTACTGCATCAACTCCGCGGCGCTGCAGCTCGATCCCGAGCGGTAGGCGGCGGTCAGCGGTCCGAATGGGCCGCCGCTGGAACGGCTCCGGCTCCGACCCGCGGAGCCGGAGCCACGGAGGCCGCGTCTGCGCCCACCAACAGCGGCACGATGGGCGCTCGCGTGGCGCGGGACGGCGCGGGCGCGGGTGTCCACCGGCAAGCGTCCATCTTGTCCCCGGAGCGCCGCCCAATGCTCCGCCAGGAACGCGGGCGGCGCTCCCCGCGGCCGCCCTCTCCCGCCGGAGGCACGTCCCACCGCCGCGTGCAACCGGTTGCGAATGAAGTAGATGGATACAGCCGCGGGGTGCACCCGAGGGCGGTGTTCGCGCGGCTTCGCGGTCCGCGAGCGCTGCCGCGGAGTCGCATTCCAGGCTAGATCCAAATGCGCCAGCGGCGTTCCATCGGTACGCGAGGGGCGCAAGATGGACGGATACCGGGCCGAAACCGCCAGGAGAGGAGAAGTTGCACAATCCCTCTTGCGGGTCGGGCGAACGAAGCGTAAGCTTTGGTGTGTAACTTTTTCTCAATTGGACACACCGCGTCCCCGCGGTAGAAACGGTTGCCCCTGCAGATGGCGTCGCCTAAGGACGGGGCGTCTGTCGAGACGCTCCGCGAAGCGGCCCGGCTCTACGTCGATGCCACTTCGCTCCGCCATGCCGCCCGTGACATCGGGATGAGCCCCACCGGGCTCCGCGGCTTCATCGACGGGGCAGACCCGTACGTGAAGACCACGCGGAAGCTCACCGAGTGGTACGTCCGCGAGATCCAGAACCGGAACGCGGAGCTCAGCACCGAGTCGGCCAGCGCGGCCCTGTCGCTGCTCGTCAAGCACCACCCGCCGAGCCAGCGCGAAGCCACCGTGAACGACATCCTCGAGGTGGTGGACCGGCGCTGCCGCGACACCAACACCGCGAGGCCGGTGTGGCTCTCCGAAATGCTGGACGGGCCCGAGGCATAACCGCTCCCCGGGCCCGGCACCGCCTCTTCCCGTTCCCAGCGCACGCCGCGCCGCCCGCCTGACGGGCGGCGGCGTCACCCCTCGCGCGCCGCCGCCCGCTCGGCCCGGCGCCGCTCGCGTCCTTCCTCGCGCAGCTCCCGCAGCACGTCGTTGAACGCCTTCGCCGCCCGGGCGAAGGCGCCGCCCTGCCGCAGCGTGGTGGCGTCGGCCCCCAGGAACGAGCCCACCGCCCGGCGCAGCGACCGGTCGGTGGAGTAGCCGCAGGCGTAGGCGGTGGCGTAGACCGTCCGTCCCGGGTCGTCGAGCAGCATGCAGGCGAGGAGCACCCGCATCCACGCCTGCACCTGGCGCGGCGGCGGGACGTCGGCGCGGATGCACTTCTCGGTGAGGGTGCGCGGCGCCACCCGCAGCGCCCGCGCCAGCTCCGGCGCGCCTCCCCCCTCCACCGCCACCTCGGCGGCCCCCAGCAGCAGATCGCGGGCCTCGGCCCCCGCGTATCCCGAGAGCGCCCGCTCGAGCCTCCGCTTGAGCGGGCGCGCGTGCGCCTGGCGCAGCCGCGCGTGGATGGCGCGCGGGGTGGACTCGGGGCCGGTGTCGACCACCTCGGCGACCCCCCACTCCAGCAGCGTGGACACGTCGCCCACCGTCTCCGGGCGCAGCTCCAGCGCCGCCACCACCGTGGTGGAGGGGAAGCGCCGCAGCAGCTCGTGCAGCCGCGGGAAGGCGTCGCCCGGGCGCGCGCCGGCGTACGGGTCGAGGAGCACCACGGCCGAGGGGGGCGCGTTCCGCACCACCTCGTCGGCCTCCGACCAGGCGACCGGCGGCTCCACCACGTAGGGTGGACCCAGCATGCCGAGGCCGGGAAGGTCCAATCCGTCCAAAACGATGACCCGGCGCACGTTGCGAGCCCTCATTCCGGGCACCAGTCCCGTTCGGGGCGGTCTTTTTCTGCGCAGGTCACGTTGACTCGTCCAGTTTATCGGGGAAGTTCTTCGGGCGTTTCACAGGCCCCCCGCTCGCGAGACACTACTCCCCGGAGGTATTCCCCATGAGGCCCAAGGTTCTCCTCGCGGCCGCCGCGGCGGCGCTGCTGCTGGCGGCGTGCAACGCCGCCGACTCCACCGGCCCCGGCGCCACCCGCCAGCCCGCGCCGCCGAGCACGGACGGCGGTACCGGGATGTTCGGGTCGGGTGGAGCAACTCCCCAGCCCGAGCCCCCGCGCGCGGACGTCGGCAACGGCATGTTCGGCTCCGGCGGCTACGCCCCACCCCCGGACAGCACGCCGCGTCCGTAGGCCTGCGCGCTGCTCAGGCGAGTGCGACCGCCTCGATCGCCGGCTCGCGCAGCGACGCGACGAGCGCAGCGGCGAGGCGGTCGGCGGGCGCCGTGCCGCTCCCCGACCGCGCCGCCGCGACGCTCGGTGTCGGGTTTGGGTGTTGAACCGCCTCCAAGAGGTCGCTGGCCCGGCTCAGCACCGTGGCCTCGCTCCGATCGCGCGCGGCGTCGGCGGCACGCTGCGCGATACTGGCCGCCAGAGGCCAGTCACCGAGCGACACCGCGCCGTACGCAAGTTCCAGCAACGCGGTTGCGGCGGTCTCCCGCGTAACCAGCAGGGGATCCAGGGCGTCGGAGGCGTGCCAAGCTGCGTCGAACGCGGCACGGTCGCCGCATCCACCCGCCGCGCGGCCGATGTTCCCCACCACCTGCATGCGGTCGTCCGGTCGCGGGAAATGGCCCAGCAGGGCCTCGAAGATGCCGAGCGCCCGCCGGTAATAGCCGCCGTCCATCCACCAGTACGCCACGTCGTGCGCGAGCTTGCACAGACGCTGGGGCGACTGGCCGTACGCGTCGAGTGCGCCACAGGCGTGCAGCTCGGCCTCGACGCGGTTTCCCTCCTCGATGGCGATCACCATCAGGTCGTGCAGCGCCATCCCCTCCTGCTCGCGCAGGCGCCAGCGGCGGCTTACGCGAAGCGAGCGCGTGTGAAGCTCCCTGGCCTCGGGGTACCTGCCGGTCTCCACACAGAGGTTTCCCAGGCCGGTGAGCGCCCGGGCCTGCGTCTCCCAGTCGCGCTGCGAGATCGCCAGCTTGAGCGCCCGCCGCAGCCAGCGCTCGCCGCCGCGGGGGTTGCCGTGGCGGCGCATCAGCCGCCCCACCAGCCAGGCGTAGCGGGGGTGCTCCGGCGCCGCGCGCGCCGCCGCCTCGGCGAAGGCCAGGGCGGCGCGGGTCGCCCCGCGCCCCAGCGCCCAGTCGGCCACGCACACGCACGCCCAGGAGAGGCGCCCGCCGCCGGGGGCGGGGCCGGCGAGCTCGTTCACGATCACCGCCAGCGGGAAGCGCGCCTCGGGCGCCAGCGGCGCGGTGAGCAGGCGCCGCTCCCACTCCTTCATGTACGCGGCGTCGAACATCGCCGCGCGGCGGTGCTCGGGCTCGCCCGTCCACAGGGTCACGCTGCGCAGCACCTGCCAGACGGCGAACGCCATGTCGGGCGGGAGCTCGGCCAGCACCTCGGGCGGGAGCGCGACCCCGGGGGGAAAGGCGGCCGCGGTGCCGTCTTCGGCGGGCGAACGAACGGGCGATTCGGGAGACATTATCCCTCCTGGAGAGGCGACGGGGGACGAAGTATTCCTTTTGCGGCACATTCTAAGCGGAAAACGGCCTCGCGTCCACAGAGTGAAGAGACCGCCCCCGAGGGGCCACAGATGGTTCAATCACCGGGACTTGTGCAGTGAAATCGGACAAAGTAATCTACCCCGGTACGTCCATTATGTACAGGTATGTAGCCTTTTCTCGCCGTGGGGCGTGATGTCCGACCAAGCCGTCACCAGCCTGGAGCGCCTGCGCGAGACCGTGGCCCTGCGCGTGCAGGCGACCTCGCTGCGCACCGTGGCGCGCCAGGTGGGGATGAGCCCCGCGGGGCTGGAGAAGTTCCTGGCCGGCGAGACCCCCTACTCGCGCAGCCGGCAGCGGCTGCAGGAGTGGTGGGTGCGCGAGGCGGCCCGGCCGCGCTCGGACCTCACGGTGGAGGGGGTGGAGGTGGCGATCGGCGCGCTGGTGCGCGACCTCCCCCCGGAGCACCGGGTGGAGGCGATCCGGCGGGTGGTGGGCACGCTGCGGCGCCTCTACGCGGCCGAGGGCGCGGCGGAGCCGCCCTGGCTGGCGGAGCTGCTGGAGCTCTGGCCGGACGAGAAGGGCGGGGAGGAGGCCGGCGGCTGACGCGCGCGGGCTGGCCCGCCGCCGCGGCGCCGGGTACATTGCGCGTCCCGGCGCGGCTCCGGCGAGCGGCGCGTGGTGGTTGCGAAACGACCGACGACGCAGGGAGGCAGGGGATGGCGACACGGAACGCGAGCGCGTCCTGGGAGGGCGGGCTGAGGGGCGGCACCGGGCGGTTCGACGGCGAGAGCGGGGCGATCGGGGCGAAGTACGACTTCGGCTCGCGCTTCGGCGACCAGGGGGGCACCAACCCCGAGGAGCTGCTGGCGGCCGCCGAGGCGGCGTGCTTCAGCATGGCGCTCGCGGCGGGGCTGGAGAAGGCGGGGCACGCCCCCACCCGGGTGGAGACGAAGGCGGCGTGCACGGTGGAGAAGGTGGGCGAGGGCTTCGAGATCACCACCATGCGGCTGCGGGTGCGCGCCACCGTTCCCGGCATCGACGACGCGGCCTTCCAGGAGATCGCGGCGGCGACCAAGACCGGGTGCCCGGTGAGCAAGGCGCTCGCGGCGGTCGACATCCAGCTCGAGGCCGCGCTCGAGTCGTAGCCGGATCCGGAAACGACCGCCTCACACAGAGACGCGGAGACACGGAGAGAGCCGCCTGGCCTCTCCATGTCTCCGCGTCTCCTCGTTTTTCCCTCGCCCGTCTTACGGCTCCGGCTCGTTCAGTACGGGCTCGTCCAGCACGGAGCTCTGCAGGGGAATGGTCCAGTACCCGGCGTCCTTCCCCTTGACGAGGGGGATGGCGGTCTCGGGGCCGTCGCCCACGCGCACCCGGATGTACCGGTAGCGCGCGGGGATGACGATGGTGTAGTCGGCGCGCGAGCTCTCGGTGTTGCGCACCACCAGACCGGCCGGGCTGGTCGCCATCTCCTCGCCGCGGTAGCCGCGCGTGGCCTGCGAGCTCGCCTGCGTGGCATCCTCGCGGATCCAGAGCGTCGCCGAGCCGCGCGGCTGCACCGCGGTGAACCTGATGGTCACGTCGGGCCCCGCCGGCCTCCAGCGCACCGGCGCCGACGTTCCCGGCTTCACCCGGGCCAGGGCCGGACGCGGCGCGGGCGCGGCGGCGGCGGGCGGGGGCGACGGGGAGAGCTCGATGGCCTCCGGCTGGGGCGCAGCGCGCTGCGGCTGCACCGCCAGGGTGCCGCGCTCGAGCTGCTTCCGCTGGCCCAGCCACTCCACCATGCGGGTGGCGATGGGGCCCGGGTCGCGGCCCGCGGCGCGGACGATCCCGTTCGCCACGAAGGCGCGGCCGGGCTCGGTGGCCATCCCCAGCCCCACCATCAGCACGATCGCGGCGGCCGCCTTCATCCACCCCGCGCCGATGGGCCCCGAGGCCCCGCGGCGGAAGCGCGCGCGCTCCATGGCGGCCTGCGCGGCCGCGCGGCGCGCCGGGTCGGGCTGGGCGGGAAGGAGCGACAGCCACTCGTGCACGGAGGCGGACTGCCGGCGCAGCCCCTCCAGCCGCGCCGTGCACTCGCCGCAGGTGCGCAGGTGCACGCCGCTCAGGCGCATTCCCTCGTGGTCCAGCGCGTGGTCTATGTACCGAATCAGGTCGTCGTCACCGAGGTGGCGCGACCCGGTCAACAGGCTCATCTCAGGCTCTCCGAGGTTGAAGCGAGCTCACCCGCCAGCTTGTTCAGCGCGCGGGCGATCATGGTGCCCACCGACCCCGTGGTCGTACCGACCGCATCGGCGATCTCGTGATGGGCGAAACCCTCTTCCCTCATCAGGAGCACGGTCCTCTCCTTCCACGACAGCCGGTCGAGTGCCGCGCGAACCACCTTGCGGCGCTCGGCGCTCTCGGCCGCCGCGTCCGGGCCCGGCGCCACGTCGCCCATCGGCGCGCGGTCGGGCGACCCCATCAGCAGCGTGACCCACCGGGACCGGGCGCGGGCGTTGTCGCGCACCACGTTGGTGGCGACCGCGAACAGCCAGGCCCGCACGTGCCGGTCCTGCGGCGGCCTCTCCACCAGCCGGACGAACGCTTCCTGCGCCGCGTCCGCAGCCAGGTCCGAGTCGCCGGTGAGGCGGACCAGGTACCTGTAGAGGCCGTCGTAGTGCTGCTGGAAGAGCTGGGTGACGTTCAGGCGCTCTTCCGAAGGGGGCGTTCCGGAGGTCAACTGCGAAGCGTCCGTTGTTGGCGTGCGCTTCCCGGGGCCGCCGTGTAACGCGCGGTATGGCGCGTTTCTGACCGCTGCGGCGCGGGCGTGCGGGTTTTGTGCCGGGGGGCCGGGCGATGGCCGCCGGCGTTCGATGAAGGATACAGGGGACAGGGAACAGGGGACAGGGGACAGCGGGACTCGCGCGCCGCGTTCCCACGCCACGTCCCGAAGCGTTCGGCACGCCGGTCGCCCCGGACAAATGCCGGCGGCTTCAGGCATCCCCAGTCCCCCCGTCCCCCTCGCCGTTCAACGCGACGGCCGGTTCCGGCGGCAGGCTGGCGCGCGCCGGGCGGCGGGCGCAACATTGCATCCGCTCCAATCGATCCACACGCCCCTCCGCCCCACCCTCCTCCCCGGAGAACCCACCCATGGAGCGCACGCGGTTCATCGAGCACAAGGGCCACCGCATCCTCCTCCTCGACTACTCGGGCATCCAGCGGGGCGAAGAGGCCGTGGTCGCGATCGAACGGTCGAAGGAGGTGGTGGCCACGCAGCCGCCGGCGTCGCTCCTGGTGATGACGGTGGTGCGCGACGCCCGCTACAACACGGCCGTGCTGCAGGCGCTCAAGGACCTCGCCGCGCACAACGCTCCCTACGTGAAGGCCAGCGCGCTGGTGGGGATGGGCGGGCTGCACCGCATCGCCTACCAGGCCGTGATCCTGTTCTCCCGCCGCAAGATCCAGACGTTCGACACCGAGGCGCAGGCGCTGGACTGGCTCGTGCAGCAGGCCTGATCCCTGGATCCGACAGAAGAATCTCACACGGAGTCAACGGAGTCAGCGGAGAAAAGACAGGCAGTTCTCCGTTGACTCCGTGTGAGCCCCGTTCCGTTGACCGAATGCACCTTCGCACGACAGAAAGGGTACGACTCCTCCCGCTGCACGCGACGACCGCTGCGCTCCCCTGGCTCGCCCTGGCCCGATGATGAAACCGACGATCGTGGTGCTCGCCGCGCTCCTGGCCCTGGGCACCCGCCCGGCCGCCGCGCAGGAGACGCTCCGGCACGAGCTGGCGCTGCAGCTGCTGGAGGCGATGCGGATGCCGGACCAGATCCAGGCGTCGATCGCCACCGCGGCCGCCACGCAGGCGCGGGCGAACCCGGACCTTCCCGGGCTGCAGGAGGTGCTGCGCGAGTTCATGGCCCGCTACGTGACCTGGGACGCGATGAAGGAGGAGCTCGCCGAGATCTACGCCGGCGCCTTCACCGAGGAGGAGCTGCGCGAGATGGCGGCGTTCTACCGCACACCCACCGGGCAGAAGCTCGCCCGCTCCACGCCGCAGCTCACCCGCCTGGGCGCGGAGCTGGGCGAGCGCACCCTGCGCGCGCACGCCGCCGAGCTGGACCAGATGCTCGCCCGGAGGATGGGCGCGGGCGCCGCGCCGCCCTGACGGGCCGGATGCGGGCTTGCGAAAGAAAGAGGCGGGGCGCCGGCTGCAACCGGCGCCCCGCCTCGCTTATTTCCCACCCCCAGACCCCCCGGGCGACTCCAGCTGTTCACTTGTGAATGGGATTTTGTCCATTTTTGTATAAAGTTGGAGCGGGGGACCCGGTCTTTAAGTGCTCTTGTTCACACGCCCTTCCACGCATAAGGTAGGTGGCCCAAATCGTCCATTTTAGATATGTTTACAAGTGGACAAGAGTTCACCTTGCCCCTGGCCCCGGAGAATGCGTGGATCGCGCTGAAGAAATCGAATTTCTCCGCGAAGCGTTGCGCCGGCGGGTGGAGCAGACCTCCATCCGCCAGGTGGCGCTCGAGGTGAATATGAGCCACGGCGGGATCTACAACCAGCTGCTGGGGAAGGTGGCCCCGTACGGGAAGACGCTCTCCAAGCTGCGGGCCTGGTACCTGGAGCAGTGGGTGCAGGGCGGCGAGGGGCTCTCGGCCGAGGCCGCCCGCTACCTGATCGAGCAGATGCTGGGCTCCATCCCCCGCGCGATGCGGGTGCGGGCGACGCTGGAGCTGCTCGACGGGATGGAGGTGCTCTACCGCAAGTACGGTCTGCCGCCCCCGGCCTGGCTGCACGACCTGCGGCGCGAGCTCCGCGCCGAGGCCGACGCCTCGGAAGGGCGGCAGGGGGCGAAGCCGCGCGAGGGCGAGAAGGGCGGGTAGGCCGGCGCGCCGGGGCGGGGCCGCGTCAGGGCCGCCGCGGCTCCGCGACGGGGACGGCCGGGTTGTAGTGGCGGAACACCGCCAGGCCGATGCGCGCCATCAGCAGGTTGGCGGGGTTGTCCACCGCGTACGAGGTGTCGCGGTTCTCGCGCGTCATGGCGCAGACCACCACCGGCGCCTGCGGGCCGTAGACGATGCCGCAGTCGCTGCGCGAGCGGTCCACCTCGCCCGTCTTGTGCGCCACGGCCACGCTGTCCGGCAGCCAGCGCGTGAGCTTGGTGCCGTCCTGGTTGCCGCGCAGCATGGCGAGCGCGGTGGAGTCGAGCGCGGGCGACACGGCCCGGCCGCGGTGGAGGAGCTCGAAGAGGCGGGCCGTTTCGTTGGGGGTGGTCACGCCCAGGCCGTACTTCACCGAGCTGTCGACGGCGATGGAGGTGGAGCGGAGGAAGGTCTTGGAGTGGATCTTGGTGTGGGGGAGCCCCAGCGCCTCCATCTTGTCCCCCACCGTCTTCACGTTCAGGTGGTCGAGGAGGAGGTTGGTGGCGGTGTTGTCGGAGATGGTGATCATCAGCCACGCCGCGTCGGCCACCGTGGGCTCCAGCCCGGACTGCATGTACTGCAGCACCCCCGAGCCGGGGACGCGGTCGCGCGCCAGGAGCGAGATGCGCTCGTCCATCCGGATCGTCCCCCTGTTCACCTCGTCGAGCAGCGCCACCAGTACGGCCACCTTGATCAGCGACGCCGTCGGGAAGGTCTCGTCGCCGCGGATGGAGACGCGCTCCCCGGTGCGCAGGTCGATCACGCTCACCCCCGCCACGCCGGGATAGTCTCGCACCAGTGCCTCCAGGGTGCGGCGGAGCACGGCGGTGTCCTGCGCCACGGCGCACGGCGCCGACGCGGACGCGGAGCCGCTCGCGCAGGCCAGGGTGAGCGCGAGCGGAAGCGCGGCGGCGAGGATGCGCGTCTGGATGGGCATGGCGGTCGGTGGGGATGGAGAGACGCGGAGAGGCGCTGGGAGAACGGCTATTCTCTCAGCGCCTCTCCGCGTCTCTGCGTGAGACCGTTCTTTCGAAGCTAACGGCGGATGGGGCCGGTCTCGCGGGCGGCGACGGCGGTCGCGGTGTCGTCGTCGGCGAGGAAGCGGCGGACGCCGTACCAGGCGCGGACCAGCGAGCTGGCCGGGCGGTCGAGCTGCGCCTCCACGATGCGGTGGGAGCCGGTGCTGGCGTGGATGAAGCGGCCGTTGCCCACGTACATCCCCACGTGCGTCACCCGCCCGCCCCTGCCGAAGGTGAGCAGGTCGCCGGGGCGGAGCTTCGACGGGTCGCGCGGCACCTCGCGGCCGGCGCGGGCCTGCTCGGCGGCGGTGCGCGGGAGCTCGTAGCCGGCGGCGCGCATCAGGTACTTGAGGAAGCCGCTGCAGTCGAACCCGGCGGGCGTGGTGCCGCCGAAGATGTAGCGCCGGCCGAGCTGCGCCCGCGCCAGCCGCACCAGCGAGTCGCGCCGCGCGTCGACCCGCGGCGCGCCGCCGCGCACCGCCACCGCCGGGGCCGGCGCCTGCCAGACGCGAACGCCCTCTTCGTCCTGCGCCGCCAGCGTGGCCGGGAGCGCGAACAGGGCGGCGCAGACGAGCGCGCGCAGTGCGTTTCCGCGTTGGGGTCTCAAGGGGATGAAAATCTCGGGTTTCGAGACGGATCGGCGCCGAGAACCAGGGGTCCGGGTGGCGTCCCCGTGCGAGGGACGGCCGCGGCGCGCCGATGCGGAACAGCAACGAGGTTGCTTTGCTTGAGCGATGGGCAGTCTATCCCCCGCCGCCGGCCCCGTCAAATCCTTCGGTCGACCATTAAGCGGACAATCTGGTGCAAGTCGCTGCTACGCAACCTGATACGGATTCGGGGCCGGGACGCATCCTAATCGTTTCTTCGGGGTGCTCTCGGCGTCTCCGGGTCCCGGCGTGAGATGCCGTCGTCGGGGCGGACCAGCACGCCGTCGGGGGTGACGCGGGCGGAGGAGGCGGGGAAGTCCTGCACGCCGAGCGCGTCGACCAGGGTGGAGGCGGCGCCGGTGGAGTCGGGGCGCACGAGGCCCGGGAGGGACTGGCGGGTGGGGCGCAGCTCGGCGTACGCCACCCCGCCGCCCGGCGCGAGGTCGGCGCAGGCGATGGCGCCGCGGTTCAGCGGCTCGGCCAGGGTGAAGGGGCCGTAGGTGAGGAGGTTGCCCAGCGAGTAGAAGATCAGCCCGCCGCCGTACCACTCCGCCGCGCGCAGCACGTGCGGCCCGGAGCCGAAGACCACGCTCGCGCCCGCGTCGACGGCCGCGTGCGCGAAGGCGACGGGGTTGCCGCGGTCCTCGCCCAGGAAGAGCTCGGGCGCGTCGTAGGTGTGCTGGGCGCCGCGGCCCTCGGCGCCGAAGTGCACGCTCACCACCACGTACGGCCAGCGCGCCGCCGCCCGCGCCACGTGGCGGCGCACGGCGGCGGTGTTGCGCGAGTCCGGCCCCGTCCACGGGCTGAAGCCGAGGAAGGCGACGGTGTCGCCCTGCGCGGTGGGCACGGGCGTGGCCAGCGTGTCGGCCCCGGTGACCAGGGCGCCGGCGTCGCGCAGGTGGCGCATGGTGGCGTACCACCCCTCGTCGCCCGCGTCGCGGGCGTGGTTGTTGGCGACGTTGCCCACCAGCGGCGCGGCGCCCGCCAGCCGCCGCAGCGCCGCGGCGGACCCGGGCTCGGTGCGGAAGGCGAAGCAGGAGGTGGAGCCCGGCGCGCACTTGCGGCGCCCGGGCGGCCCCCGGCCGATGGCGCTCTCCACGTTCAGCATCAGCACGCCGGCGTCCGCCACCAGCGGCGCGAGCGGGGCCAGCAGCGAGTCGGGGTCGGGGAACGCCGCCACGCGCCGCCCCAGCCGCGCCGACGCGGTGAACACCCAGGTGGTGTCGAGGTTGGTCCCCAGCGTCACGTCGCCCCCGGCGCAGACGCGCGGCCCGGGCTGGCGCGTCTGCCGCCCGGCCACGCGCGCGGCCGGCTGGCGGCCCGTCCCCGCCGGCCGGGGCCGCGCGGGCGGACGGCGGACGACCGGCGCCGCGCGGCGCGCGCTGTCCCGCCGCACGCCGACCACCCGGGGCGCGCGCGCGGAGTCCACCGAAGCGCGCGGGCGCGGCGGCGTGGAGATGCGGATGGTGTCGCGCGGCGCCGCGGCGAGCGAGTCGGCCGGGAGCGTGTCCGCGGGGGCGCGGGGAACGGTGTCCTGCGCGCGGGCGGGCGCGGCGGCGGCGAGCGCCGCGGCGAGGACGGCGAGGGTCCTGGGGTTCACGAGGCGCGCGTGACGGGAGGGCGGCCGGGAGGGGTTCGGCACGGAAGATAACATCGCGCGCGGCGGCCCCGTCAGTGCCGCGATCCGCGGGCGCGGGCGGAACTCCATCGACCGACAACCCTTGGCGGATGGAGGAAGGGCCATTAGCTTTCGTCCTCCCCCCGACACAACCCGGGCTCTTCACGCTTCGCGGACGCACCTCCGCCGGCTTCGCCATGCATCGCCGCATCGACCTGCTCTCGTTCGCCGCGCCCCTCGCGGGCGCCGCCGTCCTCGCGCTCTTCGCGGTGGGGATGGTGACGGCGTGGGCGCGCGCCGACAGCGGCGAGGCGGTGGCCGCGCCTCCCGTGCTCCCCGCGATGCACGCCGCCCCCGCGGTGATCGTCGACACGCAGTTCATCGGGGGCTACGCCCGGGGGACCTTCGGCGCGGCGCTGGAGACGGTGGCGGGCGACCTGTCGCCGGCGGAGCGGGAGATGATCGGGCGGCACCTGGACAAGATCTTCCTCCCGGTGCTGAACCAGCAGGGGATGCCCAACGGCGGCCGGCTGCGGCTGGCCTACGAGCGCACGCGGCGGCCGGACGGCACCACGCGCGCCATCCAGGTGCTCGCGGCCGAGGCGGCGGTGGGGGGGAGCCTGCACACCGTCTTCCTCTACGACCACGGCGACCGCCCGGGCTACTACGACGACTGGGGGCACTCGCTGGACCCGGTGCCCTGGGCGGGGCCGCTCCCCAGCATGCGGGTGACGTCGACGTTCACCTCCGCGCGCTTCCACCCGATCCTGCGCCGCCTCCTTCCGCACCTGGGCGTGGACCTGGCGGCCGCCTACGGCACCCCGGTGCGCGCCGCCGCCGACGGGAGCGTGAGCTGGGCGGGGCCGAAGGGGGGCTACGGCAACCTGGTGGAGGTCACGCACCCCAACGGCTACGCCACCCGCTACGGCCACCTCTCGGCGATCGCGCAGTTGCGCCCGGGCTCGCCGGTGCGGCAGGGCGACGTGATCGGCTGGGTGGGCGCCACCGGCCTGGCGACGGGGCCGCACCTGCACTACGAGGTGCGCCGCAAGGGCGTCCCGGTGGACCCGCTGGTGGTGCAGCCGACCGCCGCCACCGCGCAGGACATGGGCTACGACGGCGGCTGGCGGCAGGAGCGCGCGGCGCTGGCCGAGCTCCTCGCCCGCGCGCCCTCGATCACGCGGTACTGAAAAGACGTCTCACGCGGAGACGCGGAGACGCAGAGAGAGCCGCCGCGCCCTCTCTGCGTCTCCGCGTCTTTGCGTGAGGTCAGAGATCTTCCTGGTGCGAGGGCGGCCGCTCGGGGGGCGCATCGAGGCCGCGGGGCCGCGCGAAGCCCTCCGGCGGCCCGCCGCCGGGGCCGCGCGAGGTGACCACCGCCGGCCTGGCCGTCACGGAGCCGCTCTCCAGGCGCGCGACCTTGCCGTTCAGGCGGCCCACCAGGATGCGGGTGGCGCGCAGGTCGTGGTTGCTCTCGATCAGCATCAGCGCCATGTCGCCCGCCGCCCAGAGCAGCGCCGCGAAGACGATGATGCGCGTGGCCTCCACCAGCAGGGTGGGGATGGCCGCGTTGCCCTGGTTCACCAGCCCCAGGATCACCTCGCCGATCAGCAGCAGGATCAGCAGGATCGCCAGGATCTTGAAGAGCCGCGCGATGTAGCGCAGCCCCTCGTGCGGCTCCATGTCCTCGTCGCGCACGTCCATCTCGGGGGGCATGTGCTCCTCCGCCGGATCGATCCGCCGGTCGCCCTGCCCCGCGCCCCCCCGCCTCGCCTCCGCCATCGTCGCCTCCGTGCGCCGCCGTGGACCCTCGCCAGCCTTCACCCCTCGCCGCTCACCACGCGCCCCAGCGGGCCCGGTACCCGCGCGTGTCGATGTGCACGAACCCCGAGTGCGCCCCGGTGGGCGCGTAGATCCCGATCCCGCCCACCAGCTCGGGGTGCGCCTGCTCCACCCGCTCCGCCGCCTCGCCGATCACCCGGGCGTCGGCCACCGTCACCCGGCCGTCGCCGTTCAGGTCGTCCATCCGCCCGTCGCCGTCGTTGTCGACCGCGATGTCCATGGCGTCGCCGTACATGTGCCGCGAGAGCGCCGCGCGGCCGCTGGGGTCGCCCCCGCTCTCGTTGTACGAGGGGGTGCGGAAGGCGCTCACCACGAAGATGTCCTTCACCGGGTGGCCCGAGCGCTTCAGCTCCTGGATGGTGAGCTCCACCTTGTCGAGCTCGCGGGGCTGCATGGCCACGTACTTGGGCCACACCCCCTCCTGCCCCTTGGTCATGAAGTCCTTGAGCTGGACGTGCTCGGAGACGTAGAGGTTCAGGTTCTCCGGCGTCACCTTCACCAGCCCGGCCGGCGGCTCGTAGATGGCCTTGGGCGCGCCGCCGGTCTCGTACGGCCAGCTCCCGATGCGGTAGCTGCCGATGCGCCCCCCCTGCTTGGCCGAGAGCGGCACCAGGGTGATCACGTTCACCGTGGACGCGGGGCGGATGGCGTCGGCCATCTTCAGCACCACGTTCCAGATGCCGGGGTCGTTCTGCGCCTGGTCGGCGGCCACCGTGGCGCCGCCCCCCGCGGGCTTGAGCTCCACGCTGGCGCCGGGCGGCGCAACGGGCACGTCGAGCTGCTCCCCGGGCTTGAGCACCTTCACCCGCACGGCGCCGCTGGCGCCTCCCGCCTCGCGCTCGAAGTCGGTGGCGAAGGCGCGCACCATCCCCTCGGTGAGGAACGCCGCGGGGGTGGGCGCGTCCTTCGCCAGCGGCGAGCGCACCAGCTCGGAGCTGATGCGCGCCACCGGCGGGCGCCCGGCCTCCAGGTCTTCCGGGGGCGCCAGGAAGATGCTGTACAGCCACCCGGTGACGAACATCGCCACCAGCAGGGTGGACACCCGGTTGAAGCTGCGTTCCTGCCGCGGGCTGAGCCCCGCCTTCTCCCAGCGCGACCGCGGCTCGGTCACCAGCGGGAAGAGGAATGGGTCGTCGGTATATTCCATGGCGCGGCCCTGCTTCAATCGCCGTGCCGCCGCCCCGCCGGCGGGTTGCCGCCCCGCAGTGACAGGCGGCGTCCAAGCGCGTAGACAAACCCGCCCGCCGGCGCTCCTTGCGGCTGATGGCAGCCGCGCGCTACCCTGTTGCCGCCCAACGGCTTGTGCGCCGGCCCACGGCGCGGAGCGATGCTTGCCCTGCCCCACTGCCGGAGCCGCGGACGCGGCGGACCCACGGCGCGCCCGGCGCCGGGACCCGGAACCACCGAGACAGGAACCAGGACGATGAAGAGAGCGATTGTGGGTCTGCTGGCGGTCACGGCGCTCGCGGCCGGCGCCGGCCGCGCGCAAGCGCAGGGGGGGACGCTGCCGGTGAGCTTCCAGGTCCGCCTGGACGCGGGGCTCCCGCTGGGCGACTTCAAGGACGAGGTCAAGGCCGGGCTGGGCTGGGGGATCGACGCAGCCTTCGACCTGTCGCCCAACTTCGCCATCTACGGCGGCTACTCGAGCTTCGACTTCGACGTGCGCAACTCCACCATCACCCTCCGCGACGACGGCTTCGACGTGGGCGGCCGTGTGCTGCTGGGCACGGGCGGCGGCGTGCTGACCAGCTTCGCGCAGTTCGGCGCGCTCTTCCACAACGGCGACACCGGCTTCGAGGCCGGGCTGGGCGCGGAGTACCCGGTGGCCCCCGCGATCACCCTCACCCCGCTCGCCCGCTACCGGAAGATCGGCGACACGCAGTACGTCGGCCTGGGGATCGGGCTGAGCCTGCGTCCCTGACGGAAGGGGACAGGGGACAGGGGACAGGGGACAGGGGACAGCACCACGGCGAGCGCTTCGCCGGCTGCGGCACGAGAGGGCGGCTTTCCAGGGGGAAGCCGCCCTCTTCGCGTGCGCACTGGCACCGGCCGCCGCACGCGCGTAGTCTCAGTGCCGATCCGGTCGACGAGCGCCTCCGCAAATCGCGGGACCAGGCGAGTGAGCTCGCCGCTACAACGGCACACAGTCCGCCTTCGCGGACTCCCGCGGCGCCCGCTCTGTCCCGGATTCGATGTCGGCGCGACGCGCGGCGAGCCTGCAGGGCGGCTTCGACTCGCGGTCGCTTTCGCACTTTCACACCCTCGCACCTTCGCACTCCTTGTCCGACCCCTTCGGGCGCGCCTCAGACGAGGGCTCCGTCTTCTCGCCCCACATCGAGTTCAGCCGCGCGGAGTGGGCGCGGCTGCGCGGGAGCACGCCGCTCACCCTCTCGCACGACGACCTGGAGGCGCTGCACAGCGCCGACGAGCACGTGTCGATGGACGAGGTGATGGAGGTGTACCTCCCCCTCTCGCGGCTGCTGAACCTGTACGTGGCGGCCACGCAGCAGCTCTTCCGCGTCACCGACACCTTCCTGGGGAGCCCGGCGGCCAAGGTGCCCTACGTGGTGGCCATCGCCGGGTCGGTGGCGGGGGGGAAGAGCACCACCGCGCGCATCCTGCAGGCGCTGCTGGCGCGCTGGCCGGACCATCCCAAGGTCGACCTGGTCACCACCGACGGCTTTCTCTTCCCCAACGCGGTGCTCGAGGAGCGGGGGATCATGCACCGCAAGGGCTTCCCCGAGAGCTACGACGTGCGCCGGCTGATCCGCTTTTTGGCCGAGGTGAAGTCGGGCTCGGGCGAGGTGCGCGCCCCGGTCTACTCGCACCTGGTCTACGACATCGTCCCCGGCGAGCTGGTGGTGCGCCGGCCGGACATCCTGATCCTGGAGGGGCTGAACGTGCTGCAGACGGGCGGCACCGGCGGCGAGCGCGCGCCGCGGGTGTTCGTCTCCGACTTCTTCGACTTCTCCATCTACATCGACGCCTGCGAGGAAGACCTGGAGGGATGGTACCTGCAGCGCTTCCAGCGGCTGCGCGAGACGGCCTTCCGCGACCCCTCCTCCTTCTTCCACCAGTACGCCATCGGGATGTCGGAGGAGGAGGCGATGGAGTTCGGACGCCAGGTGTGGGCGACCATCAACGCCGTGAACCTGCGCGAGAACATCGCGCCCAGCCGCGAGCGCGCGCGGCTGATCCTGGACAAGGGACGGGACCACCGCGTGGAGCGCGTGTGGCTGCGCAAGCTTTGACTTCCGGACGACGGCCAACTGACCCTCCGACCGTGGCTTGCGACGCCCCGTTCCTCCGCCGCCTGGGCATCGAGCACCCGATCATCGCCGCGCCGATGGGCGGCGGGCCGTCGACGCCGGCGCTGGTGGCGGCGGTGTCGAACGCGGGCGGGATGGGCTCCATTGCGGGCGCGTATCTCACGCCCGCGCAGCTCGCGGACGAGATCCGCCGCGTTCGCGCGGAGACGGACCGGCCGTTCGCCGTCAACCTGTTCGCGGGCGGCTACCACCTGGAGAGCGGCGATCCCGCGCCGATGCTGGCGCTGCTGCGTGGCGTGCACGCGGAGCTCGGCATCCCGGAGCCGTCCGCCCACCCCGTGCCGCCGGACCCGTTCCCGGCGCAGCTGCGGGTGGTGCTGGACGAGCGCCCCGCCGCCTTCAGCTTCACCTTCGGCATCCCGCCCGCGGACGCGCTCCAGGCGCTGCGCGAGGCCGGGATCGTGGTGATGGGCACCGCCACCACGGTGGAGGAGGGGACGCTGCTCGCCGCCGCCGGCGTGGACGCGATCGTGGCGCAGGGCGCCGAGGCCGGCGCGCACCGCGGCACCTTCACGGGCGACTTCGAGCGGGCGATGGTGCCCGCGCTGGAGCTGACGCGCGGCATCGCGGCCGCCACGGGCCTGCCGGTGATCGCGTCGGGCGGGGTGATGGACGGGCGCGACGTCGCGGCGGCGCTCGCGGCCGGCGCCGTCGCGGTGCAGATGGGCACGGCGTTCGTCCCCTGTCCCGAATCCGGCGCGGCGGAGGTCTACAAGCAGGCCATCCTCGACACGACCGAGGACCGCACGGTGATCACCCGCGCCTTCTCGGGGCGTCCGGCGCGCGGCATCGAGAACGCGTTCATCCGCCTGGTGGAGCCGGTGCGCCACGCGATTCCGCCGTTCCCGGCGCAGAACAACCTCACGCGGCCGATGCGCGCCGCCGCGGGGAAGCGCGGCGAGCCCGGCTACCTCTCGCTCTGGGCCGGCACCGAGGCCCACCGCGCCCGCGCCCTCCCCGCCGCCGAGCTCGTCCGCGTGCTCGTCGCGGAGCTGCGCGCGGCGGGGCCCGCGTCCACGGAGACGGCGGGGTTGGGGGAACGAGGCGCGGGACGAGGCGAGTGAACTCGCCGCTACAACGGCACGCAGTCCGCCTTCGCGGACATCAAAGAATCGAAGACCTGTCGCCAACCTCCGCCCACACGCGGTGTCATCCTGAGGCCCGACCGCAGATGGTTGCCACCACACGGAGGTCGGCAGGGCCGAAGGATCTGGCCGAGGACATGCGAGGCCCGCTGCGGAAGCCCGCACCATTGTCGCGGAGTGACGCACCATTACCGACGGTGAGGTGTCCGCGCAGGCGGACTGTGTGCCGTTGTAGCGGCGAGTTCACTCGCCTCGTCCTGGCCTCGTCCTGGCCTCGTCCTGGCCTCGTCCTGGCCTCGTCCTGGCCTCGTCACGCGCCTCGTCACGCGCCTCGTCCTGGCCTTGTCCCGCGCCTCGTCCTCCCCTCGTCCCCCGCCTCGTTCCCTCCACGCCCGTGACCCTCCGACTCTCGCAGGACGCCGCGCGCGCGCTCTTCCTCGCGGCACAGGGGCTCGACCGCCGGCCGCGGCGGAAGGCGAAGAAGGCGGACGTGCTCGCCGCCGTCCGCCGCATGGCGGCGCTGCAGATCGACACCATCAGCGTCGTCAACCGCAGCCCGTACCTGGTGCTGTGGACGCGCATCGGCGACTTCGAGCCGCGCTGGCTGGACGAGCTGCTGGCCGAAGGGAAGATCTTCGAGTACTGGGCGCACGAGGCGTGCTTCCTCCCGGCCGAGGACTACCCGCTCTTCCGCAACCGCATGCTCGACCGCGGCTGGATGCGGTGGCGGTACTCGCACGCGGTGATGGAGAAGCACGCCGACCAGGTGGAGCGCCTGCTGCGGCAGGTGCGCGAGCACGGCCCGGTGCGCTCCGTGGACTTCGAGCGGCCGGACCGGGGCGGGGGCGGATGGTGGGGATGGAAGCCGGAGAAGCGCATCCTCGAGTCGCTCTTCACCGCCGGCGAGCTGATGATCGCCCGGCGCGACGGCTTCCAGCGCGTCTACGACTTGCGCGAGCGCGTCCTCCCCGGGTGGAGCGACGCCGACCTCCCCTCCGTCGAGAGCGCCCACCGCGCGCTGGCGCTGAAGGCCGTGCGCGCCCTCGGCGTGGCGAAGGCCAAGTGGGTCGCCGACTACTTCCGCATGGGGAAGAAGGAGACGCCGCGCATCGTCCGCGAGCTCGCGGCGGAGGGCGGGCTGATGGCGGTGGAGGTCGAGGGATGGAAGGAGCCGGGGTACGTCCACCCCGACCACCTCGCCCTCGCCGAATCCGCCGCGGCGGGCGGGGTGAAGCCCACGCTGACCACGCTCCTCTCGCCCTTCGATCCCATCGTGTGGGACCGGGCGCGGGCGAGCGAGCTCTTCGGCTTCGAATACCGGCTGGAGTGCTACACGCCCGCCCCGAAGCGCGTCTACGGCTACTTCACCCTCCCCATCCTCCGCCGCGGCGCGCTGATCGGGCGGCTGGACCCCAAGGCGCACCGCCGCGACGGCGTGTTCGAGGTGAAGGCCCTTTACCTCGAGCCGGGTGTACGGATGAGCCAGGGCCTGGTGGCGGACGTCGCGCGGGCCATCCGGGAGTGCGCCGCCTGGCACGGCACGCCGAGCGTCGTCGTCCGCCGCACCGACCCGCCGCAGCTCGGCGCGAGGCTCGCCGCCGCGCTCGCGCCCGGCAATGCGCTCGCGTCGGCCTGGCCACGGCCGCAACCGCACCCTCGCACCTCCGCACCCCGATGCTGACCTCGTCCGAGAAGAAAGACTACATCCTCCGGATGATCGAGCAGATGCGCCGGCTGGTGGAGGCGCTGCTCGGCAAGCTGCGCGAAGGGCTGGAGACGCAGCGGGACCTCGCCGAGGCGCACGGCGTGCTGGCGAACCTGCTCGGCCCCCTCGCCGCCATCGCGCCGCGGATGGATTCGGCCACGGCGGGACAGATGGTCGGCGACGCCGGCATCCTCGAAGCGTGGGCCGAGCTGACCGCCGCCGAGGCCGAGCTCGCGCAGGCGCAGGGCAACGAAGCGGCCGCGAGCGCTTCCCGCCGCCGCGCGCTGGAGCTCGCCCTCGAGGCTCACCTGCGCAACAACGCAGACGGCGCGGAACTGCTCGCCCTGATCGCGCGCCTGCGCCCTTTCGTGGACGCGTCCGCGCTCGCGCCGCGGCACGCGGAGGCGCTCGGTGCCCTGGCGCGGTAGCCCGGCGCGCGCCGGTCGCCGGTGTCACGCGGGACGCGCGCGGAGCGTTGTGTCCGCGTCCACACCCAGCGATCACCCGTGCCCCGTTCCGCCATGAAGCTTCGCCTGTTCGCCGCAGTGCTGCTCGCGCCCCTCGCGCTCGCCGGGTGCGACCGGAACCCCATCGGCGCCGGAGGCTCGGCGCTGGTGGGAGATTGGTCGACGGAGCCGGTGCACCTCCCCGGGACGGCGCCCAACGGCTCGACGAACATCTTCTACCGGGAAGACCGGTCGTTCCGCTCCGACGGCACCTTCTTCCACGCCAACGTCATCATCGACGCGGCCACGGCGCGGAGCTGGGTGGTCTACGCCCGGAAGGGCAGCTGGACGGCCACGAACGACGTACTGCGCGAGGTCACCCGGGAGGCTTTCTACCTGGTCGATCCGTTGCACATCCCCGACGTGCCGGTACTGGTTCCGGTCGACCCCCAGGTCTCCCAGGCCTCCTACGAGCTGCAGGACGCGACCCTGCTCATCACACCCAGCTGCCCGCCCGGCGCGATGTGCATTCGCGCCCTGCCCCTGCACCGCGTCGCCACGCTGTTCTAGATTGCCGCGGGGCCGGCGGCACCGGCCCCGCACCGCGACCCTCCTCGGAATCGAATGTCATGCAGCGCACCCGGCTCACCGCGTTCGCCGCCATCGCCATGAGCGCCCTGCTCCCCGGCGCCGGCGCCGCGCAGGAACGCCCGGCGGCGCCGCTCCAGGCGGTCGTGTCGCTGACGGCGGACTGGGATGCGACGGATGCCGTGCTGCAGCGCTACGAGCGGGATTCTCCCTCCGCGCCCTGGCGCGCGGTGGGCGGCGCGATCCCGGCGGCGGTGGGGCGGACGGGGCTCGCGTGGGGGCGCGGATGGCCCGTGGAGCACGGCGCGGGGCCGGAGAAGCGCGAGGGCGACGGCAAGGCGCCGGCGGGGATCTTCGCGCTGGGGCCGGCGTTCGGCTACGCGCCGGCGGACTCGGTGGGGTGGATCAGGCTCCCCTACGTCCACAGCCGGCCGAGCGTGAAGTGCGTCGACGACCCGGCATCCCTCCGCTACAACCGGCTGGTGGACCAGGACACCGTCCCGCAGCCGGACTGGAGCAGCCACGAGGAGATGCGGCTGGCGAGCGGAGTGTACCGCCTGGGGATCTGGGTGTCTCACAACGATTCACCGCCGGCGCCGGGCGGCGGGTCGTGCATCTTCATGCACGTGTGGCAGGGGCCGGGGGTGCCGACGGTGGGGTGCACGGCCATGGACGGCGCCGAAATGGAAGCGCTGCTGCGGTGGTTGGACCCACGCGCCCGCCCCGTGCTGGTGCAGGCGCCGCGCGCCGCCTACCCCGCGCTGGCCGCCGGCCTGGGCCTTCCCGCCGCCGGCTGACGCGGGCGCGCGCCTTGCCTTCCAGGCCGCCGCGACGGCAGGCGGACGAACCCGGAACAGGAGGCGGCATGCCCGCGTTCTTCATGCGGAGGTACGAGGAGATCACGCTGGCGCTGCTCCGCGTGGTGGCGGGGCTGATGCTGGCGCAGCACGGCGCCCAGAAGCTGCTTGGCGTGCTGACGCCGCCGGATCAGCCGGCGCGCGCGCTGGAGGCGTTCTCGCGCAACTGGTTCGCGGGCGTGCTGGAGATCACCCTGGGCCCGCTGCTGGCGCTGGGGCTGTGCACGCGGGTGGTGGCGTTCATCCTGTCGGGGGAGATGGCGTTCGCGTACTTCCTGGTGCACGCGAAGAACGGCTTCTGGCCGATCCTGAACCGCGGCGAGCTGGCGGCGCTGTACTGCTTCGTCTTCCTCTATCTCTCCGCCCGTGGCGGCGGCCGCTACAGCCTCGACGCGCTCCTCGCGCGGCGGCGCGGCGAGCCGGTGGCAGACACCACGCGGACGGCGGCACCGTAGCGGGCCTGACGCGTCGGCCAGGATCGCCTGCTCGGCCGCGCCCGTGAGCACGCCGGCGCCAGCATCGGCCTCCAAGGGCTGGGGACGAGCTCCGTTTACGCCGGGGTCACCGCGATCATGGGGCGGCTGCTCCGCCGTTGCCGCCATCTTCGGCAACGGTCGAGTCGCCGGACGAAATCCGCAGTTCCGAAGGCGGACGGCGTAGCGGCGCCCTTGATCGGACCGGTACGCGGGTGTATGGTGGAGGCACACCCGCGTGTTTTCGTCCACAACGAGAAGTCTGCGCATGCGTGACGCGCCGACGGTCCGGTGTGACCCCGTCTCCACCTGTACGTGTCTCGCCGCGCGGCGTGGCGCGCGCATTCCCGTACGCGGTCGCCGGTTCACGAGCCGCACGCCTTTACGGCGCGCGGCTCGCCTGCGTTCGTCACCACTGGCCCGGGAGGAACATGGAAGCTGAGCTGGATCTCGGGGAGCCGCTGAGCTGCTGGAATCGCGACGACGCGTGAGCCCCGTCGTGACGGGAACCGTCGCACCGGTGCGGCTCGGTTCCCAATCACCCCAGCCCGGAGGTCGAGGTGAAGAAGCTGAGACTCGCGGTGAGCGAGCTGAAGGTGGAGACGTTCGAGGCGTGCGAGACCGCCGAGCCGCGCGGCACGGTCGCCGCCGCCGAGGCGACCGTGACGTGCATCTTCCCCAGGTGTGGCACCGTAGTGGCGAACGAGACCTGCTACTCCGGCTGCACCGACGAATTCTGTCTGCTGAACCCTGGAGGTGGACGATGAAGAAGCTCAGCCTGGACGTGGACCGGATCAGCGTCAGCTCCTTCGTGACCGACGAGCAGGACGACGACGTGGGCACCGTGTACGCGAACGACGCGAAGACGGCGCTCATCTCGTGCGTGCACGTATGCGGGACCGTCGTCGTCGCGCGCGACGACTGCACCAGCGGCTGTGCCTGCTGCCGCTTCCGCCCCGCGCCCCGGCCGCAACGCTGACCGCAGGCGACCGCAGCGACGGGTGATAATGAGACGAGCAGGGGCTGGAGATCCGGCCCCTGCTCGCCGGGCTGCCGCACGACTACGACTACGAGAGTGGTCTCACGCAGACGCAGCGTCTTTCTCCGCGGCTCCGCGTTTCTGCCCGCCTTTAGAAGAGCCCTTCGAGCTTCTTGCCGTACTTGTCGATGTCGTCGTGGTCGACATGTCCACGAACCAGACGGCTCCGCCTTCAATCTTGAAGACGAGCCGATCTCCGTCGTCGATGCGCGCCTCGTAGTAGTACTTCTCCGGCTCGATCGGCTTCACCCGCATGCCGGGGGTCGGCTCCTGCTTCATCAATGCGATCGCCACCTTGTCGGTTCCCTTCTGGCGATCGTGCGAAAGCGCGGCGTACGACTTGTCCCACCGCTTCGACCAGGATGCGCCGAGGAAGCCCTTCTTCCGCGTCATGGCGGACTAGCCGCGCTTCAGGCTGTCCAGGTGCGCCTGTGCTTCGTCGAGCGTGTCCGTACGGGTGAAGCGGCCCTCGCGGAAGTCGGCCTCGGCCTCGGCCACGCGTGCCTGAATGTCGGCGTGATGGAACCAGAGCTGGTCCTTCGGAACGAGCGCCGCGGGCACGAGCTCGAAGGTGCCTCGCTCGGTCCTCTCCAGGATCACGAGGTTCGCGTCGTCGGAACCCAACCCGAGCTCACGGCGAACTTCCTCGGGAAAGGTCCCGCGGCCACGCCTGTCGACCGTCATGAACGGCATTGCGCCCTCTCTGGGTAAATGGGTAATTCCCCAGGAATCTAATGCTCGCCATCGCCACGGGCAATGCGGCACGCTGCACACCGTCGAAGGTCGGTACGAGTTGACGGCCAGCGGCTTTTCTCCCAAATCTCTTTTCGCCTCCTGCTCCATTCTTTCCTTCACGCACCCACCATGAAGCTCACCCGGTTCAGCCTCATCCCCCTCGCGCTCGCCCTCGCCGCGTCGGGGGCACGCGGACAGCAGCAGGAGCGCTATCCCACGCTCTGGTCGCCACGGGTGGCGAGCGCGCCGGCGGTGCGGGAGGCGCTGGCGTGGATCGACGGGAACTTCCCGGCACAGGTGCAGGAGTGGGTGCGCATCACCGAGATCCCGGCGCAGTCCACGCACGAGCAGCGGCGCGCCGCCTACGTGGCGGAGCAGATGCGCGCCGAGGGGCTGGAGGTGTCGGTCGACTCCATCGGCAACGTCACTGGGCGGCGGCGCGGCGAGGGGGGCGGGCCGGTGATCGTCTTCGCCCCCCACATGGACACCGTGCACCCGCTCGACACCGACGTCACGGTGAAGGTGGACGGCGGCACCCTGCGCGCCCCCGGCGTCTTCGACAACTCGGCTTCGGTGGCCGACATGCTGGCGGTGGTGCGCGCCCTCAACCGCGCGCACGTGCGCACCCGCGGGGACCTGGTGCTCGTCGCCACCGTGCAGGAGGAGCTGGGGCTCCGGGGGATGGACTGGTGGCTGGCCCACAACCCCCGCCCCGACATGGTGGTCGCGGTCGACGGCGGGCTCGGCCCCGTGAGCTACGGCGCGCTGGGGATCTACTGGACGCGCTACCACTTCACCGGCGAGGGGAGCCACACCAACACCTCCACCGGCAAGCCGCACCCCGCCCGCGCCCTGGCCGACGCGGTGCGCTCCATCTACGAGCTGCGCATTCCCGAGGGGCGCGGCGGCGCGGTGTACAACGTGGGGATGCTCGGCGGCGGCAGGGTCTTCAACGCCATTCCGCAGGAGGTGTGGTTCACCGTCGACCTGCGCTCGGTGAACCCCGCGCTCCTCGACTCGCTCAACGCCGAGATCACCGCCCGCGTCGCCGCGGCGGCCGCCGCCAACCGCGTGCAGTGGAGCCGCGAGCCGGTGCAGCGCACCACGGCCGCGGGCACCGAGGAGATGCTGCGCGACCGCCGCGCGAACCCCATCGTGCAGACCGCGCTCGACGTGCACCGCTTCCTGGGGATCGAGGCGCACGCGGAGGCGAGCGGCTCCACCGACTCCAACGTGGCGGTCACGCGCGGCATCCCCTCCATCTCGGTGGGGCGCGCGCGCGGCGGCGACCAGCACACGCTCAGCGAGTGGGCCGAGCGCGACAGCGCCCTCCCCGCCACCCGCATGCTCCTCCTGCTCGCCGTCTCCCTCGCGGGCCTGCGCTGACCGCGCGCGTGGAGCCGCGCTTCGCGGCGCCCGGCGCACCGTTCGTCCCGCGGCGCTCGCCCGCGTCCGCCGGGCGCGGCAGATTGCGGGATCGGACGGCGCGGCCGCGTACCGTGTCCACTGGCGGCTGGGGCACTTGCGTGGCCGCGCGAGCGCTGGTTATCATCGGTTTCCGCCGTGCTTTTTCGGACACGCCGGATGCCGCGCGAGCGGACGCCGGGATCGGCCGCGCCAGGGCTTCCGCACGCCGCACGAGGCGCGGATGAGCCCACGCGCGGCCGGGGCAGCCGTCTCTTGCCGCCGCTTCCCGCGTCCGTCCACCACCCCTGCTCCCCGGGAGCCGCCGTACCGATGATGGAACCCTGGCAGGAGGGCCGCCCCGGGCCCGGCGAGTGGCTGGGCACCCGCTTCGTCTGCCGCGTGTCGGGCGCGCCCGCCGACGGCGTCGACGCGCTGCGCGCCACCCGCACGCTGGAGCAGCTCGGCCGCCTCCTCGACGCCGAGCGCGCGCTGCACGACCGCCGCGAGGCGCTCTCCGCCGCGCTCTTCGCCGCCATCGGCGCCGCCGGCGACGACCGCCCGCTCCGCAACAAGCTCATCACCCTCAAGCGCGAGCTCTACAACCTCCGCCCCGCCGCCGCGGCGAAGGTGGACGAGGCCGCCGCGCGCCTGGACCCCGCGCAGGCCGACGAGCTGCGCGGCTTCGCGGCGCTGCTGGAGGCGCGCGCGGCGCTGGAGGCGTCGCTGCGCGAGGCGTACGCGGCGGAGACGCCGGAGCTGCGCCGCCGCTTCCTGGCGCTCCTCGACGACGCCGACTTCCACAAGGGGCTGATGATCTCCAGCCGCTCCCTCTACAACGCGCTCGGCCGCTACGGCGAGGCGGCGCGCGCGGCGGGGGCGGAGCTCGCGGGGAAGGACGAGAAGACGGAGCGCGGGCTGCTGCGCTACTACGCGCGCATGGCGATGAAGGCCACCCCCTTCTCCACCTTCTGCGCCATCATCCCCGGCGCGTTCGTGGACGAGGGAGAGCGCGACGGCGCCATCCGCTTCGTGGGCGACCCGCGGCGCAAGCGGAGCTACGTGCGGGTCAACAAGTTCATCTACGGGCTCCTCTTCGACCACCTGAAGACGCGCCCCGCGGTGCGCCACGCGCTGCACGTGGAGCCCAACCCCACCCTGCGCGAGCAGGAGGGGCGGCTGGTGTTCCTCACCGCCATCGACGCGCGCGAGGTGTTCCAGCGGCTGGCGAACAACGAGGTGCTGGAGCTGATCGGCGCCTCGTTCCGGGACGGCGACAGGCCCACCCTGGGCGAGCTGATCGGCGCGCTCTGCGCCGACCCGCAGATCGAGGCCACCCCCGAGGAGGCCGAGGCGTACCTCGACAAGCTGATCGAGATCGGCTTCCTGCGCTTCCACACCGGGATCCGCGAGCAGGACGCCGACTGGGACCTCCCCTTCCGCGCCCTGCTGGACGGCATCGACGACGACCACGCGCGCCAGTCGTCCGCGCTGCTGGCGGAGCTGCGCGGGGTGGTGGAGCGCTACACCGACGCCGAGGTGGGCGAGCGCGCGCGGATGATCGAGGAGATGCACACGCTGCTCACCTCGGCCATCGAGTCGATGGAGATCCAGCAGCGGCTGCGGCGCGACATGCCCTTCTACGAAGACGCCACCTCCGCCGCGCGCGCCGAGCTGGCGCTCACCCCCGCCGTCCGCCGCACCTTCGACCGCTGGTCCGAGTGGGCGCGCCTGACCTCGCGCGTGGCGTGGCCGCGCGGGGAGCAGGCCACCATGCGGCACTTCTTCGACGACTACTACGGCGACCGCGGGAGCGTTCCCCTGCTGGTGTTCTACGAGGACTTCTACCGCGAGCACTTCAAGGCGCACGTGGAGAAGGAGGCGAAGGCGCGCGGCGGGGTGCAGGACGAGGAGCTGAAGGGCTACAACCTCGGCAACCCCTTCGAGCTGGAGTTCATCAAGCGCCTGTCCGCCGCGCGCGACGCGCTGAGCGAGGTGCTGCGCCGCAAGTGGCACGACGCGCCGGACGCCGAGGAGATCGGGCTCTCCGCCGCCGAGGTCGAGGAGGCGCTGCAGGGGATGGAGAACACCTCGGGCGTGTGCCGCTCGATGGGCGCCTTCGCCTGCGTCGCCCCGCCCGAGAAGGAGGGCGGCGACCCGCTGCTGGTGCTGCAGGGGGGGAGCTACACGGCGGGGTTCGGGAAGTACTTCTCGCGCTTCCTCTACATGCTCCCCGACGACGTGCAGGAGCAGGTGCGGCGCGAGAACGCGGCGCTCACCGACGACCTGCTGGCCGAGATCTGCGGCGACGCGCAGTTCAACGCCAACCTCCACCCGCCGCTGCTGAAGTGGGAGATCAGCTACCCCACCGGCGAGAGCGGCGCCGCCGAGGAGCAGCTGCGCAGCAGCGAGATCGCCGTGGAGCCCGACCCCGACGACCCCGACACCCTGCGCCTGGTGCACGCGCCCACCGGCCGCCGCGTGGTCCCCGTCGACCTCGGCTTCCTCAATCCGCGGATGCGCCCGCCGCTCTATCAGCTGGTGTCGCGCTTCACCCCGCCCGCCATGTTCGGCCCCCCGATCCCGGAGACCCACGAGCCGCGCCCCGTCCCCCCGCCCGCGGCCGCGAAGGAGGAGCCGGCGGACACGGCGGTGGGCGGCGATGCGGACACCGCGGTGGATGGGGATGGAGATGCGGATACCGCGGTCGGCGGCGATGCCGACACCGCGGTCGGTGGGGATGGAGATGCGGATACCGCGGTCGGCGGGGATGGAGATGCGGATACGGCGCATCGCGGCGTGGACGCGGACACCGCGGTCGGCGGCGACGCGCCGCCCGCCCCCGCTGCCCCGGCGGAGGGAGAGCCGGCGGCGAAGGACGGAGCCGAGGGCGCGCCGGACGCGCCCGCGCCCGCGCCGCCGGCGCCGGCGCCGCGCATCCTGGTGCGGCCGCGGATGACGTTCGCGGGGTCGCTGGTGCTCGCGCGGCGGCGGTGGCTGATCCCCGGCTCGCTCTTCCCCCAGCGCGAGCCGCACGAGGCCGCGGCCGACTTCTTCGTGCGCGCCAACCGCTGGCGGCGCGAGGCGGGGATCCCCGAGACCTCGTACATCCGCATCAACCCGCTCCCCGACCCGCCCACGGCGAAGCCCGGCGACGCGCCCGGCGCGCAGGCCGAGGCCGAGGCGGCGGCGGAGGCCCAGGCCGCCGCGGCCGCCGCCGGGGAGGTGCCCGGCTACGAGGCTCCCGCCGCCGAGCAGGCGGAGGAGGAGCACGACGAGGGCGCCGCCGCCGCCGCGGCCGAGGGCGCGGCCGGCGAGGCGGCGGAGGGCGCGGCCGGCGAGGCGGCGGAGGGCGCCGAGGGTGCCGAGGGCGCGGCGAAGACGCCCGCCAAGCCGCACACCCCCGGCTCGCGCGACCTGCACAAGCCGCAGTTCATCGACTTCGGCAACCCGCTGCTGGTGGGGCTGATGGGGAAGATGGGGGCGAACCTGAAGAGCTGGCAGGCGATTGTCGAGGAGCGCCTTCCCGATCGCGACGCCCTCCCCCGGCACGAGGGGGAGCGGTACGCCACGGAGGTGGTGGTGCAGCTCTACTACCCCGCGGGCACCACCTCCACCGGCCACGGGGCCACCGGCGAGGAGGAGCATGCTGCCGCCGTGGCCTGAGGGCACCCGCTGGCTCGCCGCCCACCTCTTCTTCGACGGCGACATCGGCATCTACACCGGCGAGTGCGACGAGCTGGTGCTGGAGGTGGCCGAGCCGTTCGTGCGCCGCTGCCAGCGCGAGGGGTGGATCGACGGCTGGTTCTTCATCCGCTACAGCGAGTACGGCCCGCACGTGCGCCTGCGCCTGCACGGCCGCGCCGAGGTGCTGGACGGGGAGGTGTGGCCCGCGCTGCGGGAGCACCTGCGCGCGCGCTACCCCGACGTCGTCTTCGAGCGCCCCGACGTCCCCGCCATGCCGGTCTGGACGCCGGGGGGCCCGGCCGCCGAGGCGGAGAAGCGCGAGGGGCCGGTGCGCATCACCCACGCGGCGCTGATCGAGTACGAGCCCGAGATCGACCGCTACGGCGGGCCCGACGCCATCCGCGTGGCCGAGCGCATGTTCGAGGTATCGAGCGAGGCCGCCTGCGCGCTGCTGCAGAAGACCAGCCGCACCGAGCGCTCCTCCCGCCTGGGAAAGGGGCTGCTGACGATGGTGGAGCTGCTGCACGTCTTCAGCGGCGGCGACCGCGCCTTCGCCTCGCGCTGGGCCAACCAGTACAACCTGGGCTACCTGCGCGGCGTGGCCCGTGACGAGGAGGCGCGCGGCGCCTGGCTGGGCGCCTTCGACAGCGGCTACGGGAGCCAGGCCGACACCCTGGGCGAGTACGTGGAAGAGGTGTGGAGCCGCATGGACGAGGGCGAGCCCCTCTCCGACGCGCTGGACCTGTACCGCGACGGTCTGCTGGAGGTGCGCAGCCACCTGCGCGGGCTCTTCGACGCGGGGAAGGTGGTCGCGCCGATGGAGCCGTTCGCGGGGTGGGAGCAGGCGGTGGGCGGCATCTGCTCCAGCTACCTGCACATGACGAACAACCGCCTGGGGATCACCATCCAGGAGGAGAGCTACCTGGCGTACCTGATCCTGCGCACCCTGCAGAGCCCGGCCGGGAGCGCGGCCGCGGCCGGCGAGGGCGCGTGACCGGCGCGGACGCCGCGAACCCGAGCGCGAGACCCACGATGGAGCATTCCCCGCACGTACCCGCCGCCGAGCCCGGCACGCCGGAGTTCTTCCTGGAGGTGGCGCACCGCATCGGCCGGCGCGTGGCCGCCGCCGCCGAGTGGCAGGGCGACGCCGCCACCTGGACGATCATGTCCCCCGACCGCGAGAACCCCGAGCTGCGCGTGGCGAAGCCCGCCACCGCGTCGGGCACGCTGTACGAGGGGACCTCGGGGATCGCCCTCTTCCTGGCCGAGCTCTGGAACGCCACCGGCCGCGCCGACGCCGAGCTCGAGCGCACCGCGCTGGGGGCCGTCAGGTTCGCGCTCGACGAGGCGCCGCAGCTCCCCGACACCTCCTTCGGGCTGCACGGGGGACGGGTGGGCGTGGCCTACGCTGCGGGGGTGGTGGGGCGGGTGATGGGGCGCCCCGAGCTGCTGGAGCAGGCGGCGGCGCTCCTCGCCGGGGCGGCGGGGAAGGAGGACGACGACCGCGGGCTGGACGTGATCGGCGGGGGCGGGGGCGCGCTCCCGGCGCTGATCGCGCTCTCGGCCTGGCTGCCGGATCCGGCGCTGCCGCTCTCCATCGCCCGCCGGCTGGGCGACCACCTGATCGAGGCCGCCGCGCACGAGCCCGAGGGGTGGTGCTGGGGAACCATGCAGGGCTCCTCGGTGCGCCACCTCTGCGGCTACGCGCACGGCTCGGCGGGGATCGGGCACGGGCTGCTGGAGCTCTACCTGGCCACGGGCGACAGCCGCTACCGCTACGCCATGGAGCAGGCCTTCCTCTACGAAAACGCCTTCTTCGACGAGGCGAGCTCCAACTGGCCGGACCTGCGCCACAACGAGATCGGCGAGTACCTCTACAGCGGCCGCATGGAGGCGCTGCGCGACCGGCTGCTGGGCGGGAACCCCCTGGAGCTGCAGCCGCTGCGCTACATGAGCGCCTGGTGCCACGGCGGGCCGGGGATCGGGCTGGCCCGGCTGCGCGCCTGGGAGACGCTGGGCGAGCCCCGCTACCTGGCCGACGCGCACGCCGCCATCCGCGCCACCCTCGCCTCGCTCGTCGACGCGCGGATGAACTACTCGCTCTGCCACGGCCGCGGCGGCAACTGCGAGACGCTGATGGAGGCCGCCCGCGCCCTGGGCGACCCCGCGCTGCTGGAGCGGCCGCGGGAGGTGGCGATGGAGGGGTGGGAGGCGTACGAGGCGCAGGGCCTTCCCTGGCCCTGCGGCACCATGCAGGGCGCCAGCGACCCGGGGCTGCTGCTGGGCGAGGCGGGGATCGGCCTCTGGCTGCTGCGCCTGGCGCGCCCGGAGACGCCCTCCATCCTCCTCGTGGTCCCGCCGGCCGAGACGCGCCGCCCCGACGACGGGGGCGCGGGGTTCGCCGCGCTGCAGGCGGAGACGGTGGGCGAGCACTTCGGGCGCGCGGTGCGCGTCTTCGAGGGGCTGGGGGTGAGCGGCGACCTGCTGCCGCGCAGCGCCCCCGGCGCCGCCGAGCGCTCCGACTCCGACGCTGCCCGCGACGCCCTGGAGGCGCGCGTGGAGGCGGAGGCCGACCCCGCGCGCCGCGAGCTGCTGGACGACGCGCTGCGGCTGGACCGGGAGCGCTACGCCCTCTCCTGCTCGGTGACCGACTTCACCGACGAGTTCCTCGCCACGCTGGTGCGCGTCCCGGAGCCCGAGGTGCGCTGGCCCGAGGCGCGGGTCTCGCTCTCGCCGCGCGCGCGGGTGGTGCACACCGCCTACGACTGGGACGCCTGGCTCGAAGCGGAGGAAGACCGGCCCCCCGCGGAGGAGGACGACACCTTCTACCTCCTGCTCGCCGCGGGGCGCGTGGTGAGCGTGCGGCGGCTGAGCCCCTTCGCCGCGCTGGTGCTGCAGGCGGTGGAGAGCCCCGCCACCCTCGACGAGGTGGTCGACCACGTGCAGGAGTCGGTCACCACCGGCGCCGACGGCCCCAGCCGCGAGTGGCTGGAGGACCGGGTGACGGAGCAGCTCCGCCAGGCCTACCGCGCCGGCTTCGTCGCCGTCGAGAACGCCGTTCCCGCCGGGGCCGGCTGACGCCGTAACCGAACGTCTCACGCAGAGACGCAGAGCCGCGGAGAGACCATGCAGCGTCTCTCCGCGGCTCCGCGTCTTTGCGTGAGGTGCCGTCTTCAGCGCCCGCTGAGCGGCGGCGCGCTCCGTGGCCCCGGCGCCCGCGCCCGGCCGACGCGCACGTACAGCCGCAGCGGCCCGTCCTGGACGCCCCAGCGCCGCTCCAGCACGAGCTCGACGGTGGAGAGGTCCACGTCCCACGCGTCGGCGAACACGCGGAGGCCGAAGCCCGCCGAGACCGCCGGCGCGCCGCCCCACCGCGCGCTCCCCACGAAGTCGCCCGCGCCGTACATCGCCGCGCCGGCGAGCAGGTAGGGCTCGCCGCGCGGCTTCTTCCCCATCCCCACGTACTGCGCGGGGAAGGCGTGCGCCAGCGTGAGCCGCGGCCCCGCGGCGACGCCCTCCAGCAGCTTGCGCGTCCCCGGGCTCACCCCCGCCGACAGTTCCAGGGCGGGCATCCAGGTGCGGCCCGGCCCCAGCGTGCGCATCCGTCCCCACGACAGCGCCACCTCGCGGCCGTGCTCGGGGTCGCCGGTGAGCTGCACGGCCAGGTTGAAGGTGGCGTAGCGCGGGGCGGGATCGTACTCGCGCAGCGGGCGCTGGGCGTGCCCGGGCGCGGCGGCGAGGGAGAGCGCGGTCAGCAGTGGGAGCGCGCGGCGAGGCTGCATGGTCGAAGCGGCGTCGCGACGGTCGGCGGGATGATGCAGTGCGGCGCCGCTGCAAAGCGCAGCCGCGCCGCGAGGTCACTCTTCAACGTCCCAGAAGCGGTGCAGCTGACACGGCGCCTCGCCGCCCATCTCCACGTCGTCCCCGGCCGGTGGCGCGGGCTGAGGAGGCGCCCCCGAGGCGGGTTCCGCGGACGTGGAGGCGGGGCGGCGATCGGCCGCGGGCGGCTCCGAATCCCCGCCGCGCGCCGCTCGCTCCCTGGTCACGTGCTGGCGCCGCGCGGCGGCGCGGCCTGGCGGCAAGGGCAGGACTTCGTCGGATAATGCTGCAGGCTGCACCACCCGGGATCCCGCGGCAGCAGCGTCTCGAACGCGTGGAAGATGTCCATCGCGCGGGCATTCGAGAGAGTGTGGCGCAGCTGGGTCACGGAGGCCTGCCCCCGCGCGTCGTAGCGCACCACGAACAGGTTTCCGTCCTTGAGCGAATACCGGCGGCCGTTCAACCGCACGGTCCGGCGGATCCCGTCGTAGCTGGTGGAGAACACCCGCGGCGCGGCGCGTTCACGGCCGCGCTCCCCCGACCACACGCGCCACGCCTCGGTCGCGCTCCCCGAAACGTTCCCGAATTCGCTGGTCGAGCTCAGCCGGGTGAGCGAATCGCCGGAGAACACCACCAGCGCGTGGTAGGCGCCGAACTCGTCCGAAGAGAAGACCGGTCCCATCTGCGGCCCTGGCCGGCGCCCGATCATGCTCACGATGCGGCCGGGCTTCCCCCTGAACTCGATGGAAGAGAGGCCGGCCGGCGCCACCGCTCCCGAGTGGCGCATCCACGCGTACATCGCCGGGTAGCGGTAGATCCACGCTGTTCCCAGCAGGGCCGCGACGGCGATCACGATGGCGGCGATCCTCGAGTTGCGCATGCGTCACCTCCAGGCCTTCGTGGTTCGTTTCCGCGCTCGCCGGGGAAGCGCCGGCGGTAAACCGGCTCGTGTCCTTCGCTCCGTCTCCGGACTCGATCACGTGCTGGCGTCGCCCGGCGTGGACGCCGGGCGACGGAGGCAGGGCGGCTTCGCATCCCAGTGCAGGAGACTCTGCACGTCCGCGTCCGCGGGGAGGAGCGTCTCGAACATGGTCATGGCGTTGTTCGAGCTGGGATCAAAAAACGTTTGCGGCAGCTGGCGCACGGACATGCGTCCGCGTTCGTCGAAGCGGACCACGAACAGGTTCCCGTCTTTCAGCGAGTACCGCTGGTCGCCCAGGCGGACCGTCTCCGAGACCGCGCTGTAGCGCGTGGCCAGCGCGCGCCGCACCGCACGCTCGTGCCCGCGCGCGCCGGACCAGGCGTTCCACGTCTGGTTCCAGGTCGCGGAGAGGGCGCTGGAGTTCTTGCTCTCTCCCTGGTCGGTGAGCGAATCCGCGCAGGCCACGACCAGCACGTGGAAGGCCGCCATGGAACGAGCGTTCCACTGCGCCTCTCGCGGTGGGCGCGTGAGGAGGAGAGTGAAGAGGCGGCCCGGCATCCCCCCCATGGTGAAGGTGGACGTGCCAACCACCGTCGGCGTCCCCGACCAGTCCAGCCACGCGCCGATCGCCCGGCCGGTGACCAGCCACGCCGCGCCCAGCAGGATCGCGACGAGGACGACCACCTGCGACATCCTGGAATTGCCCATGAGCACCCCCTGGTGAGTGGGATCTCCGGCGGCGGGAAATACGCAGCACGGATCGGGCCGGTTTCGGCTTCACCGGGAGACGCCGGCGATCTCGTTGTGGAAGGGGTTTTTGCAGGTGGCGCGGGAGAATTCCGGGCTGCGCCGCGGGTCCAGGGTGGGGCGCGTGAGGCGCGGACCCGGGGAGCTCACGCCACGGGTTGCCTCGTGAACAAGCGGGTGACTCGTCGCCTCGTCGCTACAACGGCCCAAAGTCCGCCTTCGCGGACTCTACCGACACACGGCGGATTTCTGGAGCCGGATTGTCCCAATTTTGCACTTACGCTAGAAAACCAGGACTGTGCATTCCGAGAACCTTGTACCGAAAGGCCTCACACGGAGTCAACGGAGGAAACGGAGGACAGATGGGCCGTTCTCCGTTGACTCCGTTGACTCCGTGTGAGGCCTTTCTGTTTGGCTGAATGCACAGTCGATCTGCAGAAATGGTATAACCCTGAATCCTGCGATGTAGGGGCTCCCAGGCCCGCGGCAGCGGTTCGGGACTCTTCAAGGGCTTCGATGCGCACTCAGGAGGTGCTCACGAAGACGCTGCCTGCGTATTCCAGACCCGGTTCGTG
>Ga0207694_10000031_pt1 | contig 223403 bp, 217 predicted proteins | sample KBSC34metaG_FD_184353 | JGI IMG/M metagenome (GOLD analysis project Ga0207694, IMG submission 184353) | Corn rhizosphere microbial communities from Kellogg Biological Station, Michigan, USA - KBS C3-4 metaG (SPAdes) (version 2) | ecosystem: Host-associated > Plants > Roots > Rhizosphere >... | reverse complement strand
GCCACGAACCGGGTCTGGAATACGCAGGCAGCGTCTTCGTGAGCACCTCCTGAGTGCGCATCGAAGCCCTTGAAGAGTCCCGAACCGCTGCCGCGGGCCTGGGAGCCCCTACATCGCAGGATTCAGGGTAATCCTCACCCGCCTCGTCGCGTAATCCTCACCCGCCTCGTCGCGTAATCCTCACTCGCCTCGTCGCTCGATCTTGCTCCATCGTCGCTCCATCTTCCCCGGAGCGGCCGTGAAACGCATCTTCCACGGACGGCGACTTCGCTCATCCGTCCACGCTCGATTTCCGCGGGGGCCATGCGCATCCTGGTGGTGGAAGACGACCCGGCGCTGCTGCGGATCCTGAACGAGGGGTTCCGCGAGCACCGCATCGACGTGGTGAGCGCCCGCACCTTCCACGAGGGGCGCGAGAAGGCCGCGCTCGGGACCTACGCGGTCATCATCCTGGACGTGGGGCTCCCCGGCGGGAGCGGCTTCGACCTGTGCAAGCGCATCCGCGCCAACGGCATCTCCACCCCGGTGATGATGCTCACCGCGCGCGACGCCGTGGACGACCGCGTGTTCGGGCTGGAGTCGGGCGCCGACGACTACCTGGTGAAGCCCTTCGCCTTCAAGGAGCTGCTGGCGCGGGTGCAGGCGCTGGCCCGCCGGCCGCCGCAGATCGCCCCCGAGCGCCGCACCGTGGCCGACCTGGAGGTGGACCTGCGCACCCGCGAGGTGCGCCGCGCCGGGCGGCAGCTGCAGCTCACCGCCAAGGAGTTCGAGCTGCTCGAGTTCCTGCTGCGCAACGAGGGCACCGTGGTGGACCGCGCGGCGATCACCGCGGCGGTGTGGGACGACAACCACGACCCCTTCACCAACGTGCTCGAGGTGCTGGTGCGCCGGCTGCGCCGCAAGCTCGACGACGACTTCGAGCCCAAGCTCATCCACACCCTGCGCGGCGCGGGCTACCGCTTCGGGGTGTAGCCGTGCACCTCCCGCTCCGGCCCCTGCGGCTGCGCCTGACCGCCTGGTACGTGGGGAGCTTCGCCGCCATCCTGCTGGTGGTGGGGTTCGGGATGTACTGGGTGACGGCGCAGGAGGTGGAGGCGCAGCTCGGCCGTACGCTCGCCGCCGCCACCGCCGAGGTGGTGCGCGCCGCGAAGGTAGCCGAGGGCGAGGGCGTTTCCTCGGCCGAGGCGGCGCGGGGGGCGGTGGAGGTGATCGAGGTCCCGGGGAGCAACCTCTACCTCTTTGACGCGCGCGGCCAGGTGCTCACCGCGGGGATGCCGCGCGCGCGGGTGCGCGAGGCCGCCGCCGAGGCGCTGCGCGACGGCTCGGTCGAGGGGAGCTTCCAGGCGGCGGGCGGCGTCTGGCGGCTGCACGCGCGCCGCTTCTCGCTCGGCGACCGGCGGAGCTACGTGGCCGTGAGCGTCGCCGACCTGGCGCAGGTCGAGGCGCAGTCGCTGCGGCTGATCGAGACCTTCGTGGCGGGCGCCTTCGTGGCGCTGCTGATGGTGGCCTTCGTGGGGCACCACCTGGTGGAGATCTCCGTCCGCCCGGTGGAGGCGGCGTACGAGGAGATGCGCCGCTTCCTGGCCGACGCCGCGCACGAGCTGCGCACGCCGGTGGCCGTGCTGCGCGCCCGCGCCGAGGTGGCGCTGCAGCGCGAGCGCGCCCCCGCCGAGTACCGCGGCGCGCTCACCGAGGTGGGGCGCGAGGCCGAGGTGATGGGCCGCATCGTCGACGACCTGCTGATCCTGGCGCGGGTGGAGACCGGCGTGCGGGAGGTGATGAAGGAGCCCGTCTACCTCGACGACCTGGTGAGCGGCGCCGCGGCGTCGGCGGGGGTGCTGGCCGAGTCGCGCGGGGTGCGGCTGGAGGTGGGCGACTTCGACGAGGCGGGGGTGGCGGGCGACCCCGCGCTCCTGCGCCAGCTCCTGCTGATCCTGCTGCAGAACGCGGTGAAGTACACCCCCCGGGGCGGCGCGGTGAGGGTCGACGTGCACTCCCGCGGCGGCGCGCCCACGGTGGTGGTGGAAGACACGGGGATGGGGATCGGCCCCGGCGAGCTGCCGCACGTGTTCGAGCGCTTCTACCGGGGCGAGCAGGCGCGGGGGGTGACGGAGGGCGCGGGGCTCGGGCTCTCCATCGCCCGGCGCATCGTTACGGGGCACGGGGCGCGGATCGACGTGCGGTCGGCGCCGGGGCGGGGGACGCGGGTGACGGTCGTCTTCCCGCCCGGCGGGGTGAGGAGCGGGTGACCAGATCCGCACCCAACCCGACGGACGTCATCCTGAGGCCGGCCAGGCTGCAATCATCGTCTGCGGAATAACTTGCAGGCCGAAGGATCGAGTACCGCGTCAGCACGTGAATCGGTGAGATGCACCAACGCTGTCCCTGGATTGTTATATGAGGTCCCGCAACGGCCGTTTTCACGCAGAGACGCAGAGGAAAAAGAGAGAGATTTCGGCCGTCGCAATCTCGTTCGTTCCTGTAATCTTCCTGACAGGTTGACCATGATAGCTTATCCCGCAGATGAAGCGCGGCGGCCTCCGGGACGCAAGGCGCGAAAGGAAAGACCGCGAGGCCTCACGGCCGGACGGTCGAGGCGAGGAAGCTGGGGGGTGGGCCCCAGTCTTCCTCGCCGCTTTTTTGTGCCTGTTGAAGACGCCGGGTTTGAAAGCACCGGGTTGGAAACCCGGGCTACAGCAACACGAAGTCCGCCTTCGCGGACTGCTGCCGCGGGTATGATGCGCCGCGCCGGCACCCGTGCGGCCGCATCGAGGTGGGCGAGAACGCTCGCGACCCGCACCGAAGACGGGGGATCAGTCCGCGAAGGCGGACTTCGTGTCTTTGTAGCCCGGGTTTCCAACCCGGTGACTGACCCGGTGACCGGTGACTAACCCGGTTTCCAACCCGGTACCTTCGCGGTGGTGATATGGCCTCTCGTGGATCCTCCAGACCTTCGTGACCGCTTCTTGCGCAGGGGACGGCGGCGGGAGTCGACGGAGACGGAGGGAGGATCATGGCGGACGGCGCGGCGGATGACTTCGTGCTCTTCGGGGGCACGGCCAACCCGGGGCTGGCGGAGGCGGTCGCCCGCGAGCTGGGGGTGGCGCTCGGGCGCTCGCGCGTGGACCGCTTCCCCGACGGCGAGCTCTCGGTGACGCTGCTGGATTCGGTGCGGCGCAAGGACGTCTACGTGGTGCAGCCCACCTCGCCGCCGGTGAACGACCACCTGATGGAGCTCCTCGCCTTCGCCGACGTCTGCCGGCGCGCGGCGGCCGCGCGGGTGACGGCGGTGGTGCCGTACTTCGGCTACGCGCGCGCGGACCGGCGCGACTGCCGCCGCGAGCCCATCACCGCCAGCATGGTGGCGGCGCTGATGCAGACCGCCGGCATCCACCACGTCCTCTCCGTCGACCTGCACACCGCGCAGGTGGAGGGCTTCTTCCAGGTCCCGGTCGACGCGCTCTCCGCCGTGGGCGAGATCGCGCGCTCGCTCGCCGGCACCCTCCCGCCCGACCTCACCGTGGTCTCGCCCGACGCGGGACGGGTGCGCATGGCCACGGATTACGCGCGGCTGCTGGGCGCGCCGATGGCCATCATCCTCAAGCGGCGCGAGAGCGGGTCCGCGACCGAGGTCACGCACCTGGTGGGCGAGGTGCGCGGCCGCGCCTGCCTGCTCGTGGACGACATGATCTCGTCCGGCGGCACGCTGGTCTCCAGCATCCGCGCGCTGCGCCAGGCGGGCGCGCGCGAGTTCCACGTGGCCGCCACGCACGGGCTGCTGGTGGGCGATGCCTGCGAGCGGCTGGAGCGCGAGGGCGTGCGCGAGGTGGTGGTCACCGACACCGTCGCCGTTCCCTGCCGCGACTGGCCGCGCCTGCGCGTGGTCTCCCTCGCGCCCATGCTGGGCGAGGTCGTCCGCCGCATGGTCTCGCGCGAGTCCATCTCCGAGATGTTCTGACCCGAACCTGCAAGAGATCGCCTCGCGCAGAGACGGCGAGAGGCAGGAGGGAATTGCACGATGGAGGGAGCGCGTCGTTTGCCGGTGGGGGCCGAGCTCCTCGCCGGTGGCGGAGTGGATTTCCGCGTGTGGGCGCCGCGCCGGCAGCGCGTGGAGGTGGTGCTGGAGCGCGGGCCGGGGCAGGGCGAGGGGCCGTTCCCGCTGCGGGCGGAGGGGGATGGAACCTTCTCCGGCACCGTCGCCGCGGCGGGGGCGGGGACGTGCTACCGCTACCGGCTGGACGGCGGCGACGCCTTCCCCGATCCCGCGTCGCGCTTCCAGCCGGAGGGGCCGCACGGGCCGTCGGAGGTGATCGACCCCGCGACCTTCGTGTGGACGGACGGCGGGTGGCGGGGGATGGGGCTGCAGGGGCAGGTGATCTACGAGCTGCACGTGGGGTGCTTCACCCCCGCCGGCAGCTGGGAGGCGGCCGCCGCGCAGCTCCCCGAGCTGGCGCGCCTCGGCGTCACCCTCGTCGAGGTGATGCCCATCGCCGACTTCCCCGGGCGCTTCGGGTGGGGATACGACGGGGTGAACCTCTACGCCCCCACCCGCCTCTACGGCCGTCCGGACGACTTCCGCGCCTTCGTGGACCGCGCGCACGCGGCGGGGATCGGCGTGATCCTGGACGTGGTCTACAACCACCTGGGGCCGGACGGGAACTACCTCTCCCAGTTCAGCGACAGCTGGTTCACCGACCGGCACGTGACCGACTGGGGAGAGCCGGTCAACTTCTACGGCCCCGGCTCCGGGCCGGTGCGCGAGTTCTACGTGGCGAACGCCGCCTACTGGATCCGCGAGTTCCACCTCGACGGGCTGCGGCTGGACGCCACGCAGAACATCTACGACCGCCCCGAGGCGCACGTGCTGGCCGACGCCGTGCGCGCGGCGCGCCAGGCCGCCGGCGGACGCCCTCTCGTGATCGTCGCCGAGAACGAGCCGCAGGAGACGCGGCTGGTGCGCGCGCCGGAGCGCGGCGGCTACGGGATCGACGCGCTCTGGAACGACGACCTCCACCACACCGCCATGGTGGCGCTCACCGGCCGCGCCGAGGCCTACTACAGCGACTACCGCGGCACCCCGCAGGAGCTCGTCTCCGCCCTCCGCTGGGGGTACCTCTACCAGGGGCAGAACTACCGCTGGCAGGCGCAGCGCCGCGGCACGCCGGGGCTCGACCTGCCGGCGCGCGCCTTCGTCACCTTCATCCAGAACCACGACCAGGTCGCCAACACCGACTCCGGGAAGCGCATCCACGAGCTCACCGGCCGCGCGCGGCTGCGGGCGATGACGGCGCTCACGCTGCTGGGCCCGGGGACGCCGATGCTCTTCATGGGGCAGGAGTTCGCGGCCAGCGCGCGCTTCCTCTACTTCGCCGACCACGGGCCCGAGCTGGCGGCGAAGGTGCACGCGGGGCGGAAGGAGTTCCTGGCGCAGTTCCCCAGCCTGGCCGCCCCCGAAATGCAGGCGCGCATCCCCGACCCCGCCGACCCGGCCACCTTCCGCGCCTGCAAGCTGGACCTGGGCGAGCGCGAGCGGCACGCGGGGACGTACGCGCTGCACCGCGACCTGCTGCGCCTGCGCCGCGAGACCCCCGCCTTCACCGCCCAGGACGCGGCGCGGATGCACGGCGCCGTGCTCGGCCCGCACGCCCTCTGCCTGCGCTTCGTGCACGACGACGGCGACCGCCTGCTGGTGGTGAACCTGGGGCCGCAGGTGGACCTCTCCCCCGCGCCCGAGCCGCTGCTGGCGCCGCCGGACGGGATGCGCTGGTACGTGGAGTGGTCGAGCGAGGACCCCGACTACGGCGGCGCCGGCACCCCGCCGGTCGAATCCGCCGACGGCCGCTGGACGCTTCCCGGCGAGTGCGCCGTGGTGCTCGCCCCCGAGCCGCGCCCCGAGGGTGAATAGAGATAGATCATTCCACGTTGCGGAGGATCGTTCTGGTTTTCGGCTTCAACGGAAGAGCTCACACGGAGTCAACGGAGAACGACTCCGCTGACTCCGTTGACTCCGTGTGAGCATTCGGTTTGGAGGACGTGATCCTGATCGAGGTTTTGCAACGTGGTATAACAGGGCCTCCCCCGGGGCTGCGGAGCCGCAGAGAGGTCTGCGTCTTCGCGGCCCCGGGGGAGGCGCTTCCGCTCGCGGTCCGCGCCGCGTCAGTCGCGCGTCCAGACGGTGTTGTTGCTCCAGAGGATCTTCTGCCCGTCCACCGACAGCACGCCGGTGAAGGGCGCGTCGTCGGTGAAGTCGGCGTAGATCACCGGCGAGCCCACGGCGACCGCCGCGCCGGTGGCGGACGGGCGTCCATCGGGCATGGTGAGGGTGAGGAGGCTCGCCTGCGAGCTGATGGCGCAGGTGCCGCCGTTCCAGCTTCCGTCGAAGGGGGTGCCCATGCTGGCCTCTTTTTTCGCGCCGCCTGCGCTGGCCTGGACCGTGTCGTAGACGGTCTTCGCGCCCGTGAAGGTGGGCTCGACGTCCTCTTCGGTGCCCTGCTGGCCGTGGTCGTTGTCCAGTCTCCAGCTGCAGATGCCCCGCAGGTTGTTCTGCAGCGCGTACTCGGTCCAGGCGGCGGTGTCTTCGAGCGACGTCTGCACGTCGCTGTTCTCGGTGCAGACACCGCCCATCAGGAGGGAGGCCTGGACCCCCGCGTTCACCCAGAGCGGGGCATCCGTGGGGGTGCCCGCGGAGGAATAGTCCTGAAGCTCGAGGGCGTCCACGTATTGGTTGAACGCCGCCACCGCGTTCTCGCCGTACAACCCCACGGGCCCGTTTCCCGGCCAGGGGACCGAGACCGCGATCCCGAGGCCGGCCGCCTTGAAGCTCGGGCCGAGCTGCGTCACCAGCTCCGCCACGCTGCCCATGCCGTCGCCTTCCGAGTCGATCGAGATCCCGTCCAGGCCCTGTTGCTGGAGGGAGGCCACGATGTTCGCCGTCGAACGGTTGTCGTGCTCGCGGTTGTCGGCCACCGTCGCGGGGAGCCCCGCGTCGCCGACCCCCGCATAGACCAGGACCCCGGGTGCCTGCGTCCGGATCTGGGCCAGGACCTGGCTCGCATACCGTGCGTCGAGGCTCACCGTGTAGCCGTTCGAGACCGCCACGAATTCGCCGAACGCCAGGTTGTAGCGGGTCGCATAGTCGAGCGGCACCTTTTGCTGCACGAGGTTCTCGAGACCCGTGCTGTTCCACGTGTCGTACCAGGTGGCGATCTCAAAGCTCATTTCAGGACTCCTGTGGTGGACGGGTGGGGGAGCGCGGGTGCACCGTACCCAGACGGCTCCGTCAGCTCGGGTCGCGGCTCCAGACGGTGTTGTTGCTCCAGAGGATCTTCTGCCCGTCCACCGACAGCACCCCGGTGAAGGGCGCGTCGTCGGTGAAGTCGGCGTAGATCACCGGCGAGCCCACGCTGACCGACACGCCGGTGGCCGACGGCCGCCCCTCGGCCATGGTGATGTTGAGGACGCTCGCCTGCGAGGTGATGGTGCTGCGGGCGCCGTTCCAGCTGCCGTCGAAGGGGGTGCTCATGGTGGTTTTCCCGGGTGATGTGGATCGATGATGCCGCGGCGGGAGGATTCCCGCCCGCGTCCCTGCTCCCGGACCGGGTCCGGGCCACTGTCTCCTGTCTCCGCGGCGGGCGCGGCTTCCACCGCCGGCCGCACGCTCGAGATCTGGCGCTCCTCCTGGAGCGGCGCGGTGGGGTAGTGCGCCACCAGCGACCGCGTCAGCACGTGCGGCAGCAGCATGTCCCGGTGGCTCTCGACGTCGAGCACCGCCGCGCCGCGCTCGGGCTCCACCGCCACCGGCCAGGTCTTCAGCGTCCCGTCGCGGAGCCGGTACCGCGCCTGCACCGCGAGCGGCGCCCGGTCCGGAAGGTTCTGCAGCAGCGTCACGCGGAAGTTCATCGCCGTTTCCGGTTGAAGCCGGGGTCGTTCGCCTGCATCCAATCTGCGCCCACCCCGTCCTCGCTCCCGTATCCCGATCGGCCACCGTCGGTGCCGTGGCGGCCAGCGGACGGGGCTGCGCCGGGAGACGGCCCGCGCCGCGGCTCAGGCCGCGAGCCGGCGCTCCCGCGGCGCGGCGGCCGGGCCGCCCGTGGCGCCGCACTGCCGCAGGAAGAGCGTGGCGAGCAGCCGCAGCCCGCCGCCCGCGGCCAGCTCGCGCGGACGCAGGCCGGTGCGCTGCTTCAGGCTCTTGCGCAGCGCCGAGCCGCTGGAGAACTCCAGCGCGCGCGCCACGCTGTCGGCGCTGCGGCCGTCGTCCAGCAGCCGCGCGGCGTGGAGGAGGCGGCGCCAGGCCAGGAGCTGCTCGGGGGAGGGAAGGCCCATCGCCCGGAGCACGCGCCGCAGCGTGCGCGGGCTGCACCGCGCCGCCCGCGCCAGCTCGGGCACGCTGGGCGAATCGTTTCCGCTGAGGAGCGCGGGGCCGAGCCAGCGGTGCACCGAGGCGGGGACGAGCGGCGCCAGCGCCTCCACCATCTCCCCCAGCGCGTTGCGGTTCAGGTGCTCGCGCAGGCAGCGGACGAGCGCCGCCGCCCCGTCGTCGCGGGCCGCGCACACCACCTCGCGCACGCCGAGCAGCGCCAGGGAGAAGGCGTCGGCGGCGGGGCGGCCGGTGAAGTCGGCGAGCGCCACCACCTCCACGGCGGGGGCGCGCTCGCGCAGCCGGCGGATCTCGGCCGCGGCGAAGGCGCCGCCGTGCCAGGGGTCCACGAACGCCACCGCCGCGGCCGATGCCGACGCCCACGCCGTGAGCTCGGCCCACCCCCGCACCGCGCGCAGCGTGTGGAAGACGCCGCCGGCGGACTCGCCCAGGAGCGCCCGGCGGACCAGCCCCGCGGCCGCGGGAGACGAGGTGAGGAGGAGGACTTCGGCCATGGATCCCGGGCTCCGGAAGGGGTTCGGAGACGGGCGCGCGGGGCGCCCGCCGGGAGGGAAGGAGAGGCGCCGCGCCTTGCTCCCGTCTCCGCCCGCGGTTATCTATCGTCAACCCCTCAATGGCTTTTCCCGCCGTCTATCACAGCGGTCGTTGAATCTCCGTGCTCTCTCTCAAGGTCCTCGGCGATCCCGTCCTGCTGGGCCCCGACGGGCCCATCACCGGCCGGGCCGCCTACAAGCGGCGCATCGCGCTCCTCGCCATCCTGTCGGTGGCGCGGGGCCGGCCGGTGGGGCGCGAGCGCCTCATCGCCCTGCTCTGGCCCGAGCACGCCTCCGACGCCGCGCGCCACACCCTCTCCGAGTCGCTCTACGTCCTCCGCCGTGAGCTGGGCGACGGCGTGTTCCTGTCCGTGGGCGACGAGGTCGCGCTCTCGCCCGACGTGGTGCGCAGCGACGTGGCCGCCTTCGAAGAGGCGCTGGAGGCGGGGCGGCTGGAGGACGCGGCGGCGGAGTACCGGGGGCCGCTGCTGGACGGCTTCTACGTGTCCGACGCCCCCGAGTTCGAGCGCTGGGTGGACACCGAGCGCGACCGCCTGGCGCGCGCCTGCTCGGGCGCGCTGGAGCGGCTGGCCACGCGCGCCGAGGCCGAGGGGACGCCGCTCGACGCCGTGGAATGGTGGCGCCGGCTGGCCGCGCACGACCCCTACGGGTCGCGCGTGGCGCTGCGGCTGGCGCAGGCGCTGGAGGCGGCGGGCGAGCGCGCCGGGGCGCTCCGCGCCGCCGAGGCCCACGCCGCCCGCATGCGCGAGGAGCTGGGCGTGGAGCCCGACGCCGCCTTCACCGCCTACGTGGAGGGGCTGCGCGCCGAGCCGGCCCGCCCCCCGCTGCCGCTGCCGGCCCGAGCGGCCGCGCCGGCCGCCGCCGTCGCCGGCGAGCCGGAGTCCACCCCCATCGCCGCGGCGGCGGACGACGTCCGGGCCGCGGCGCCCCCCGTCGCCGCCGCCGCGCCGCGCCCCGCGCGCCTTGGCGGATGGCGGATCCCGGCCGCGGCGGCGGCCGCGGTCGCGGCGGTGGCGTTCGCCGCGGCCCTCGCCCTCCCCTCCTTCCGCCGGGAGCCCGCTCCGCCTCGCTACGACCCGCGCCGCATCGCCGTCCTCTACTTCGACGACGACTCGCCCCGGGGGGAGCTCGGCTACCTGGCGCGCGGGCTCACCAGCGGGCTGATCGACGAGCTGGGCCAGGTTCCGGCGCTCGACGTGGTGCCGCGCGGGGCGGTGAAGGCGTACCACGACGGCGGCGTGAGCTTCGACAGCCTGGTGGCCGGGCTGCGGGTGGGGAGCGTGGTGGAGGGAAGCGTGCAGCGCTCGGGCGACAGCGTGCGGGTGACGGTGCGGCTGGTGGACAGCAACCGCCGCTCGCAGCTGGAGAGCCGCACCATCGTGCGGCCGCTGGGCGACCTGTTCTCGCTGGAGAGCGCGCTGGCCGACGAGGTGAGCGGCTTCCTGCGCCGCCGGCTGGGCCAGCAGGTGCGGCTGCGGCAGACGGAGGCGGAGACGCGGAGCGCCCCCGCGCGCGACCTGGTGCTGCGCGCCGAGCAGGCCCGCGACGACGCCGTGCGCCTGGCGCGGCGGCACCACCCGCTCGACGCCGCCTCGGCCGTCCGGCTGCTGGCGTACGCCGACTCGCTCCTGGCCGCCGCCGAGGCCGCCGACCCGGCGTGGGCGCGGCCCACGCTGCTGCGCGGCTTCGTGGCGCTCTCCCGCGTGGGCCTGTCGCCCACCTCCCTCCGTCCGCGGCTGCTGGCCGCCGCCGCGGCGCACGCCGGGCGGGTGCTGGCGCGCGAGCCGCGCAACGGCTGGGCGCTGGAGCTGCGGGGGCGGGTGGAGTGGCAGATGGCGGTGGAGGGGTACGACACCACGGCGACGGCGCGGCGGCTGGACGGGGCCGAGCGCGACCTGCGCGCGGCGCTCGAGGCCGATTCCACCCTCGCCTCGGGGTGGTCGGCGCTCAGCCAGCTGCTGCGCCTGCGCGGCCGCCTTGCCGAGTCGGACCTGGCCGCCCGGCGCGCCCTGGCCCAGGACGCCTGGCTCGACGACGCCGACGACATCCTGCAGCGGCTCTACTTCGGCGCCATGGCGCAGGGCGACTACGCCCCGGCGCGCGCGCTCTGCGGCCAGGGGCACGCGCAGTTCCCCGGCGACTGGCGCTTCGTGGAGTGCCGGCTCACGCTGCTGCGCGAAGACCCGGCGCTCGCCCCGGACCCCGCGCAGGCGTGGGCGCTCGCCGCGGAGCTCGACCGGCTCGACCCCGCGCCCCGCGCCCGCGACGAGGGGCGCGCGTACTCGCCCCTCTACCGGCGCGCGGCGGTGGCGGCGGTGCTGGCCCGCGCGGGCGCACGCGACAGCGCCCGGGCCGTGCTGGCCCGGGCGCGCGCGCAGGCGGGCGCCGACGAGGAGCTGCGCGTTCCGCTCCTGTACGACGAAGCCTACGTCTCTCTCCTCCTGGGCGACCGCGCCGGGGCGCGGCGCCTGCTGGAGGCCTACCTGGCCGTGCGCCCGACGCTCCGCTCCTACGTGGCGCGCGACGTCCTCTTCCGCGACCTCTTCGCCCACCCCGCGGCGGCGCCCCCCGGCTCGCGGTGAGCGCCGCCGCGGGGCCTCATCCCACGTCGCAAGCGATCAGTTGTGCATTCCGACAAGAGGAAAATGCCTCACCCAGAGGCCCGGAGGACCAGAGAACTGCGCGTGTTTCCTCTGGTCCTCTGGTGCTCCGGGTGAGACCAGTCTGTTTGCCTGGATGCACAATCAATCATCGGAAATGGGATCAGCCGTCGAACAGGGGATGGCTGTTGAAGCCCGTGCCGTCGAACGTCAGCAGCATGGTGCGCTTCTCCAGCGCGGCGTGGGAGACCGGCTGCGCGATCATGCTCCCGTCGCTGACGTACTCGGAGCGCGGCAGGTGGGTGATGGCGTACACGGGCGAGACGGGCTCCTCGTCCACCACGTCCGGGGCGGTGCGCGGGAAGTAATGCCGCAGGGCGGTGACGGCGCACTCCGGGTCGGTGCACTCCGGGGAGATCCCGTTTGCGTTGTCCCATTTCCCCATCAGGATGGTGATGAAGAAGGGCGCACCCTTCCCCTTCACCGACGCGTAGTAGGGGAGGAGCAGCTTCTCCACCGCGCCGTCGGTCCAGAACATCGCGTCGGGCACCGTCGTGGGGTCGTCGGGGGTGGACACGAGGGGGTGCTCGTCGCCGCTCTCCAGCCGCACGACGACGCTCGTGGGGGCGGGACGGTCCGGCCGGACGGCGACTTCCACGCCCCCGGCGACCACGGTCGCATTGGGCCGCTCGCCGGGGTACTCGTCCGGGCAGACCCAGGGCGTGAGCACGTCGTCGTCGTGGGTGAACCACACGTAGCGCCCGCGCATTCCGCTCACGAACTCGGCGGCCTCGCGCGCGACGATGCTGCCGACCTGCACCGCCGGCCACCCCGCCATCGGCACCGTTTCCCGGTCCTCCGTGAGGTCGCGTCTCACGCCGCGCGCGGCACCGGTGGCATAGGTCTGCTCGAACTCGTCGAGCCCCATCAGCTTCAGCGTGCTGGTCGCCAGCTCCAGGCAGACGAGCCCCACGGCCGCGTCGAGCGACAGCGGCCCCGCTGCGGCGTGGGTGCCGTACCGGTACGCGAGCGCGCAGACCTGCACCACGCGCCCCGGGTACCCGTACCAGGCGTTCGAGAGGCGCCCCAGGAAGCGCGCCGCGTCGTCGCCGCAGGCCGAGGCGAAGGAGGGGAAGAGGAACTTCTCCACGGCGCTCTCGCTCCAGAACAGCGCGCTGCACCCGTGCCCGTCCAGGGGGAGCGGCGCGGTCGCTCCCTCTACCGCGAACGCCACCCGCGTCACCACCGGGCGTGTCGCGTTCGGCGGCGTGAAGAGCGGGGGCTGGCCGTCCGCGAACTGCGCGAGCCCCATCCGCCCCGTGTCGGGAGAGTAGGTGAAGTACAGCGGATCGCCGCGGATGGCGCTCGCCCACTCGGCGACCATCCGGAGGTCGCGGTAGCCGGGCGCGTTCGGGGGAGCGAGGGCGGTCGGCGGTTCCAGGGTGGATGCGGTCATGGAAGGTCTCCCGGTCCGGAGGTGTGGTGCGTTCGCGGCCGGGGTGGCCGCGAACCCGGGAGACAATCTGGCGCGGGCCGGTCAAGCCGCTTTCCGCGTGGGTCTCAATGCCTCCGCCGACCCCGGATCATCGTCCGAGCAAACACCATTTCGCGACGTTGCTCGCGCAACTATCTTCCCGCCGCTCCCCTGCCAAACCCCTTTCGCGCCTCCGGCGGCTCTCCCGGAGCGAGAGGCCGCGGCGTCCCTGAATCCCTTCCGCTGGAGGTTCCTCGTGGTGCGCTTCCGTGTTCCCGCCGCCGGGCTGGCGCTCGGCCTGCTCGCCCTCGCCGCGTGCGAGGCACCCACCGCCGCGCGCCCGCGCCCCGTGCCCGAGGGGATCTCGGCCGTCGTCGTCCCCGCGCAGGGGACCGCCGCCACCCTCGACGTGGGGAGCTGGAACGTCGAGTGGTTCGGCGACGCGGCCAACGGCCCCAGCAACGACGCGCTGCAGCTCTCCAACGTGAAAGACGTGATCGCCGGCGCCGACGTGGACGTCTGGGGGCTGGAAGAGGTGGTCGACGCCACCGAGTGGAGCTCGCTCAAGTCGCAGCTCACCGGCTACACCGGCATCCTCGCCAACGACGCCTCCGTCACCAGCGGGTCGACCTACTACTCCGCCAGCGAGCAGAAGGTGGGGCTGCTCTTCAAGACGTCGATGGCGACGGTGCTGAGCAGCCGGATCATCCTCACCGCCAACGACGCCGACTTCGCCGGGCGGCCGCCGCTGGAGGTGAAGCTGCGGATCACGCTGAACGGCACCACGGAAGACGTGGTCTTCATCGTCCTCCACATGAAGGCCTTCAACGACCTGGCCGGCTGGCAGAAGCGGCAGAACGCCTCCACGGCGCTCAAGAGCTACCTCGACGCCACCTATCCCACGCAGAAGGTGGTGGTGGTGGGCGACTGGAACGACGACGTCGACACCTCCATCACCGCCGGGCAGGCGTCGCCCTACGCCAACTTCGTCTCCGACGCGGCGCGCTACACCTATCCCACCAGGGCGCTCTCCGATGCCGGGGTGGCGTCGACGGTGAGCTACACCGACATGATCGACCACCACCTGGACACCAACGAGATGTACGCCAGCTACGTGGCGGGGTCGGCGGAGGTGTTCCGGGCGGACAGCTACATCGCCAGCTACGGCACCACCACCACCGACCACTACCCGGTGATCACCCGCTACAACTTCGGCGGCGGCGGCACGGGGAGCGTCACCCTCACCTCGCCCAACGGCGGCGAGAGCTGGGCGGGCGGCACGGTGCACACCATCACCTGGACCTCGTCGGGCGTCGCCAACGTGAAGCTGGAGTACACGCTCGACGGCTCGACCTGGAGCACGATCACCGCCAGCACCGCCGCGTCTGCCGGGAGCTGGGCGTGGACGGTGCCGAACAGCGCGACCACGGCGGCGAAGGTGCGGGTGACGGACACGGGCGCGCCGGCGGTGACGGACGCGAGCAACGCGGCGTTCACCATCACATCGTCGTCGCCCGCCAACGTGATCGTGAACGAGATCCTGGCCAACGAGCCGGGGAGCGACGTAAACGGCGAATTCGTGGAGCTGGTGAACGTGGGCGGCACCTCGGCGTCCATCGGCGGGTGGACGATCAGCGACGGCACCGGGGTGCGGCACACCTTCGCGGCCGGGACCACGCTGGCGCCGGGGAAGGCGATCGTGGTGTTCGGCGGCTCGAGCGCGATTCCGGCGGGGCTGACCAACGCCGTTGCCGCGTCCACGGGCACGCTGAGCCTGGCCAACGGCGGCGACAGCGTGATCCTGAAGGACGGCGGCGCGGTGGTGAAGACCAGCTACAGCTACTCGTCGACGCTCGCCGGCACCGACGGCGTGTCGATGAACCGCAGCCCCGACGCCTCGGCCACGGGGAGCTTCGTGCTGCACACCACGCTGAGCGCGCTGCAGTCGTCCGCCGGCACCCGCGTGAACGGCACGGCCTTCTAACGGCGTCTCACGCAGAGCCGCAGAGGCACGGAGAGATCTCTCCGTGCCTCTGCGGCTCCGTAAACAATTGTGGGACGTGGTTTACGCCAGTATCTTTGTAACCTTGGCCGTCCTCACCTCAGAATGCCCGCCCCCCGCGCTCGATTCCTCGATGGACCTGAAGCCCTGCCGCGACTGTCGCACGCCTGTGCCATGGACGTCGCGCTCGTGCCCGCACTGCGGGATCCTGAATCCGGTAGCCAAATGGGTCGCGCTTCCAGACGGCGCGGATGAGACTTTTCGCGAGCCGGTGAACGCCGGCCGTGCGGCGGTGGTCGGGGCGGTGCCGACCGGCGTGCCCGAGCGCGCGCCGGGCGTGGCGGACCCGCTCGCGGATGCGCGGAAGAAAGTGGTGGAGTGCGCGGGCCTGTTCTACTTCATCGCCGTGATCAACGCCGTGGCGGCGTACTGGCTGGGCCCTGCGCTGCTGGTCGTGGCAGTGGCCGTGGCAGGGCTCGCCACCTGGCTGCGGATGCGCAACAGCTCGGGCGCGGCGGGGCTGCTGCTGCTGCTGGCCATATTCCACCTTTTCCTGATCGGCAGGAGCTTGCGGAACCCCGGCGCATTTTCGGCCCTTCTGGCGGTGATCGTGGCGTGGCGCGCCCTCAACGCGACCAGGGTCCTCCCGGATACCCCTTCCTCCGCCCCCGCGTGGGTGGCGCTCACCGACGAGTCGGGTGAGACCTTTCGCGTGCCGGCGGCCCTCTACACCTCCGTGACCTCGTTTGCCCGCAGCGCCGCCGAGCTGAGTGGGCCGACCAGGACCACCCTGCAGCGCGTCTTCGGCCCTGTTCGCTCCGTGGAAGACGCCAGGGAGGCCGTCAACTGGTGCTCGGTGTTCTTCTTCGTGGTCGCGGCGATCAATTCCATCCTGGGGCTGAGCGAAGGACGTACGGAGCTCACGGAACTCCTGGGCGCCGCCGTCCTCCCCGCGCTCGCCATCTGGCTACGGTTGCGCAACAGTCGCGGCGCCGCCGCGACGCTGCTGGTCCTGTCCGGGCTCGCGGCCATGGTTTTCCTGTCCGTCTCCATCAGTTACCGCGAGTTCCCCGGGATCGAGTTCTGGATCTCGCTGATCGCCGCCGGCCTCTCCTGGCGCGCCTTCAACGCCGCCGGCCTGCTGGAGCCGCAGCGCGGGTAGCTCTATCGAGGCGACGGCGGCGCGGCGGAGAGCGTCACCGTCACCTCGCCCAACGGCGGCGAGAACTGGGCGGGCGGCACGGTGCACACCATCGCCTGGACCTCGTCGGGGATGGCGCACGTGAAGCTCTCTGTGCCTCCGCGGCTTACAGCTTTCCACGTCCAGAAAGTCCGGTTATCTTCAATTTAGATTGACCGTGACGCCTTGAACGGAGGATTTCCATGTCGGCGGTCGAACGCGAGCTGCAGCAGCGCCTGTCACGGCTCGGGCCTGCCGAGAAGCAACAGGTGCTGGAGTACACGCGGGCGCTGGGAGAGCCGCCGCTGCGGGGCACCCCGGGCGAGGCGCTCCTGCGCTTCGCGGGGAGCATCCCTCCGGAGGACCTGCGCGAGATGGCGGACGCGATCGAAGCGGGCTGCGAGCAGGTCGATCCGGATGGCTGGTAGCCTGCTGCTCGATACGAGCTTCGTCATCGCCCTTTTCGCACGGGATTCGGACGCGGAGCGAGTCGTCGCTGCCGCGTCCGAACTGTATCTCCCCTCCATCGCGCTGGGTGAGCTCCTGTACGGCGCCGAGCATTCCACCCGCCGCGCCGAGAACCTCGCGCAGGTCGAGGAATTCGCCGCTTCGGCGGCGATCCTCCCGTGCGATGCGGAGACTGCCTGGTACTACGGAGAGATCAAGTCGTCGCTCCGCAGAAGGGCCGGCCGCTTCCCGACAACGACATCTGGATCGCCTCGATCGCCCGGCAGCACCGGCTCGCGGTCGCGACGAGGGATGCACACTTCGGGGAGGTTCCTGGTTTGGTGCTGGTTTCCTGACTGCACCTCACGCAGAGGCACGGAGAGCTCTCTCTGCGCCTCTGCGTGAAATGCTGTTGCGATACTTTGCGATGTAGAGTACTTTTAGATATGGTTTGAAGAATCGCCATCCATAGCGTAAATTGGACGCGCTCGGCGCATTCATCTCCTTTGAAGGCTGTACAACGTGGCGCTACTCGACAGGATCCAGTCCCCCGCCGACGTGCGGGCGCTCCCCGAGGGCGACCTCCCCGGGCTCTGCGCCGAGGTGCGGCAGCGGGTGGTCGACGTGGTCTCGGCGCACAAGGGCGCCCACTTCGCCTCCAACCTGGGGACGGTGGAGCTCGCCGTGGCGCTCCACCGCGTCTTCGACACCCCGCGCGACCAGGTGATCTGGGACGTCGGGCACCAGGCCTATCCGCACAAGATCCTCACCGGGCGCAACGAGCGGATGCCCACCATCCGCAAGAAGGCCGGCCTCTCCGGCTTCCTGCGCCGCGACGAGAGCGAGTACGACGTCTTCGGCGCCGGGCACGCGGCCACCTCCATCTCCGCCGGCGTGGGGATCGCCGCCGCGCGCGACCTGCGCGGCGAGGACTTCGAGGTGGTGTCGGTGATCGGCGACGGGTCGATGACCTGCGGGCTGGCCTACGAGGCGCTCAACAACGCCGGCCACACCGACCGCGACCTGATCGTCGTGCTGAACGACAACGGGATGTCGATCTCTCCCAACGTGGGGGCGCTGCACAAGTACCTGGGGGTGCACAACCGCATCACCGACGTGCGCACCAGCCCGCTCTACAACCGCGTGCGCGAAGAGGTGAAGCGGGTGGTGCACGCCGCCGGGAAGCTGGGCACCATCGGCGAGATGATGGAGCACTTCGCGGTGCGCTGGGACGACGCGCTGAAGGGGATGTTCGTTCCGGGGATGCTCTTCGAGGAGCTCGGCTTCCGCTACGTGGGCCCGGTGGACGGGCACGACGTGAAGCGCCTGACCGAGACCTTCGAGCAGGTGAAGAAGATGCAGGGCCCGCGGCTGGTGCACGTGCTCACGGTGAAGGGGAAGGGCTTCGCCCCCGCCGAGGCGGACCAGGTGAAGTGGCATGCCGCGGCGCTCTTCGACAAGGAGACCGGCGCGCCGCTCAAGCCCAGCGCCAGCGGCGCGCTCCCGCGCTGGCAGAACGTGTTCGGCCAGGCGCTCACCGACCTGGGCGACGAGCGCCGCGACGTGGTGGCGATCACCGCCGCCATGTCGACCGGGACGGGGACGGACATCTTCGAGAAGAAGCACCCGGAGCGCTTCTTCGACGTGGGCATCGCCGAGGCGCACGCGGTGACCTTCGCGGCGGGGCTGGCCACGCAGGCGATCCGGCCGGTGGTGGCCATCTACTCCACCTTCCTGCAGCGCGCCTACGACTCCATCGTGCACGACGTGGCCATCCAGGGGCTCCCCGTCACCTTCGTGATGGACCGCGCCGGGATCGCCGGCGACGACGGGCAGACGCACCACGGCGGCCTCGACGTGGCCTACATGCTCGCCGTCCCCGGGATGACGGTCGCCGCGCCGAAGGACGCGGACGAGCTGATCGGGCTGCTGCGGCTGGCGCTCGACCACCCCGGGCCCTTCTCCATCCGCATCCCCCGCGACGCCGTGCCCGCGCTCCCGCGGCCCGTCTCCGAGATCGCGGCCACGGAGTATGGAACCTGGGAGACGCTGCGGCAGGGGAAGGACGTCGCCCTCCTGGCGGTGGGGACGATGGTGGCCCCCGCGCTCGCCGCCGCGGAGCAGCTGGCGCGCGAGGGGGTGAGCGCCACGGTGGTGAACTGCCGCTTCGTGAAGCCGCTCGACGAGGCCGCGCTGGAGCGCCTCTTCCCCGGCCACCAGCACCTGCTCACGGTGGAGGAGGGAACGGTGGTGAACGGCTTCGGCGCCTATGCGCGGGCGTACGTGGCCGAGCGCTGGCCGGGGGTGCACGGGGCGTCGCTGGGGCTCCCCGACGTCTTCGTGGAGCACGGCGAGCGCGCCGAGCTCCTCGCCGAGCTGGGCCTGAACGCCGACGGGATCGCCGCCCGCGCCCGCGCGCTGCTGGGCAAGCCGCTGCGGACGCTGCTTGAGACCGCCTGACCCGCCCGCGGGGGGCCCGCGCCGCATCGGCGTGGTGGGCCACCCCCGCTACGCCGAGTTCGTGGAGGCCCTCGCCCGCCTGGTGTCGCTCGCCGGGCGGGAGGGGGCCGAGCTGTATTTCGAGGACCGGCTGCTGGAGGAGGAGTCGGGCGCCCGCGCGCTGACCCCCGAGGTGGTGCCCTCGCTGGAGCTGCTGCTCACGCTGGGGGGCGACGGCACGCTGCTGCGCGGCGCGCGGGTGGTGGCGCACGGCCGCACCCCGGTGCTGGGGATCAACCTGGGGCACCTGGGCTTCCTCACCTCGGCGGCGCCGGAGGAGATGGAGCGGGCGCTCTCGATGTGGCTCGCGGGGGAGTACGAGCTGGACGAGCGGATGGCGCTGGCGATCCGCTTCTCCCGCGAGGACGGCGAGGACGGGGGCGAGCACCTGGCGCTGAACGACGCGGTGCTGCACAAGGGCGGCGCGGCGCGGGTGATCCGCCTGCTGGTGCGCGCCAGCGGCGAGGAGGTGGGCACCTACAGCGCCGACGGGATCATCCTCTCCACCCCCACCGGCTCCACGGCGTACTCGCTCTCGGCGGGCGGCCCCATCGTCTCGCCCAGCGTGCACTGCATCATCGCCACGCCGATCTGCCCGCACACGCTGGGGGTGCGCCCCCTGGTGCTCCCGGCGGACGAGACGGTGACGGTGGAGGTGCTCTCGCCCACCGAGGAGCTGATCCTCACCATCGACGGCCAGGAGCACGAGCGGCTCCTTCCCGGCGCGCAGATCGTGGTGAGCCGCGCGCCGAACCCGGTGCGGCTGGTGCGCTTCCCCGGGCAGACCTTCTTCTCCACCCTCCGACGCAAGCTCAACTGGGGCGACCTCGAGGAGCGCAGCCGCGCGCCCGTCATCCCCTGAACTGCATCTCACGCAGAGGAACCAACCACTTTGCGGAGCTTCGCTCAGGATCAGGTCATCTAAACCGAATGGCTCACACGGAGTCAACGGAGTCAACGGAGAACGACTCCGCTGACTCCGTTGACTCCGTGTGAGCTATTTCGTTGAAGCCGGTAACCAGAACGATCCTCGCCAACGTGGGATCGGATATCAGATCAGAGGGACCAGAGGAAATGGCTCGATCTTCCTCTGGTCCCTCTGGTTCCTCTGCGTGAGACGTTCCGTTATTCGTACTGCGACTCCAGGAAGTAGTCGCCGTAGTCGCCGGCGGCGTACGAGGTCGCGGCGATGTAGTAGGTGCCGGACGGGAGGTTGGTGAGGATCTCCGAGTAGCCGGTGCCGCCGTTGTCCTCGTCGGCCACCACGTTGCCGTAGCGGTCCATGATCACCACGTACGGGTCGAGCACGTCCGAGGTGAGGAGCAGGTGCACCGTGCGGTTCGAGCTGATGTTCACCCGGTAGTAGTCGACCGCCGAGCCGTCCTGCAGCTGGCAGTCGCCGGTGCTCAGCCGGCCGCTGGCGGTGGAGCCGATGGAGAAGCCGCGGATGTCGTCGCAGCCGAGCTGGTCGTTCACGAAGGTCGAGTCGCTGCAGCCGGACAGCAGCGCTCCGGAGACGAGGAGCGCGCAGGCGTAGAGGGAACGGCGCATGGGGCAATCTCCCGCACAGGCAGTGTCGATGCCGCGTCCATCGGGGGCGCGGCGGGCTGCCTGGGGAGCCATACAAAAGACGCGCCGCCGCTCCCGCCGCGCGTCACAGTTCGCGGACGCCGCGTAGACGCTGGCGAAACGCCGGACTTCGGCGCGTCCGCCGATCTCCTGCGGGCCCTTTTGCTGTCCTATGCGGGCGACACTCCCATTTCTCACGCAGAGACGCGGAGACGCAGAGAGGCACGGCGGCTCTCTCCGCGTCTCCGCGTCTCTGCGTGAGCCCTGCTACCGCCGGTCGAGCGAGTCGATGGGGGCGACCGGCCGCTGGCCCGGGCGCGTCATCGGGCGGCGCGCGTCGGGGGGCGGATCGACGGGCGGGCGGCGGGTGGGCGGCATCTGGCGCACCATGATGCGCGGCGGCTCGGTGACGGGCGGCGGGGGCTGGTGCGGGGGCGGGGGCGGCTTCCGCACCACGACCGGCAGGCTCCCCGGCGGGCCGGCGGGGACCACGGCCTGTGGCGGCCCACCGGGGACCCCGGTCGGCGGTGTCTCCATCCCCGGGACGACGTCGCCGGGCCGGGAGCCGTCGGGGCGCGAGGGGAAGCTGCGCTCGTAGCGCTTCTGCACGCTGTCGGCGACCTCGCGCCAGACCGTGGCCAGGTACTCGGGGCTGCGCACGTGCGCGTCCACGAAGCGGCGCAGGTCGGCCTCGGTCACGTGGTGCTTCTTCAGCGCCGCCTTCCGCAGGCTGTCGCCGTTCGCCACGGTGTCGGGGATCGAGCGCACGTCGACGTTGGCGAGCACGAACCGCTGGCGGGGGATGGTGGCGCCGCTCGCCTGCTGCTGGCGGCATCCGCCGAGCACGGCCGCGAGCGCGGCGGCGGTCAGGAGCGTGGCCCGCATCTGCCTTCCAGGGTGACGGGTTCGGGGCGCCCCGGGCGGGGCCGGCGTGAGCGTACCGGCCCGCCGCGGGGGTGTCAAGCGCCGCGTTGCGCCCCCCTCGCGGCGCGCGTAGCTTCGTCCGATTGACCCCGCGGGGGCCTTTTTGTTTCCCCAGCAGACCCCGATCTCCATGCCACGCCGCACGCTCGCCGGCGCCGCCGCGCTCGCGCTGGCCCTCCTGCCGCCCGCCGCCGCCGCCCAGGCCGGGCCTCCCTCGCCCGCGCAGGTGCTGGGGTACGCGCTGGGCGAGCGCTTCACCCCGTACGCCGGGGTGCAGCAGTACGCGAAGGCGCTCGCCGCCGCCGCGCCCGACCGGGTGCGCTACCTCCCCTACGGCGAGACCTACGAGGGGCGCGAGCTCTTCCAGCTGGTCTTCGCCCGCCCCGACGTGATGGCGCGGCTGGACCAGGTGCTGGCGGCCAACGCCGAGCTGGCGCGACCGGAGACCAGCGCCCAGCGCGCGGCGCAGGTGGCGGCGGAGAACCCGGCGGTGGTGTACTTCAGCTACGGCGTGCACGGCAACGAGAGCTCCTCCAGCGAGGCGGCGCTGTGGACCGCCTGGGACCTGGCGCGCGGCGCCCCCGAGGTGCGCGGGGTGCTCGACCAGCTGGTGGTGGTGATCGACCCCGTGACCAACCCCGACGGGCGCGACCGCTACGTCAACTGGTTCCGCTCCGTCCGCGGGGCGAAGCCGGACCCCGACCCGCAGGCGCGCGAGCACCGCGAGCCGTGGCCGGGCGGGCGCTTCAACCACTACCTCTTCGACCTGAACCGCGACTGGAGCTGGGCCACCCAGCAGGAGACGCGGCAGCGCCTGGCCACCTGGTGGCGGTGGAACCCGCAGGTGCACGTTGACTTCCACGAGATGGGGTACAACTCGTCGTACTTCTTCTTCCCCGCCACGGCCCCCATCAACCCCATCTATCCCCCCTCCGTGCTGCAGTGGGGGAAGCGCTTCGGCGAGGCCAACGCGCGCGCCTTCGACCAGCAGGGGTGGGCCTACTACACGGCGGAGGAGTTCGACCTCTTCTACCCCGGCTACGGCGACTCCTGGCCCTCCCTGACCGGCGCCATCGGGATGACCTACGAGCAGGCGGGGCACGGCGCCGCCGGCCAGGCCATCGAGCGCGAGGACGGCGACACGCTCACCCTGCGCGACCGCGCGCTGCACCACTGGACCAGCAGCCAGGCAACCCTGCGCGCCGCGGCCGCCGGCAAGGTGCAGCTCCTCACCGACTACGCCGCCGCCGCCCGCAGCGCCGGCGCGGGGGAGCAGGACTTCCTCCTCGTCCCCGGGGGCGACCCCTCGCGCATCCAGGCGCTGGTGGAGCACCTGCGCATGCAGGGGATCGAGGTGGAGCGCGCGGGCGCCGGCTTCGGCGCGCGGGCGGCGGCGTACGCCGGCTTCCCCGCGCGCGCGCAGTTCCCGGCGGGGACCTACCGGGTGCGCGCCCGCCAGCGGCTGGGGCGGCTCGCGGTGACGCTGCTGCAGCAGGAGACCAACCTGCGCGCCGAGTTCTCCTACGACATCTCCGCCTGGTCGCTCCCCTACGCCTACGGCGTGGCCGCCTACCGCGTGGCGCCGGGGCTGGCCGGGAGCTGGACCGCCGTCCCCGCGCCGTCGCGGCCGGGCGCGGCGGCCGCGGCGCCGGCGGCGTACGGCTACCTGGTCGCCCCGGGCGCGGCGGAGACGGGGGCGGTGATGCGCTTCCTCGACCTCGGCGGGCGGGCGCGGGTGCTGCGCAAGCCGGCCACCATCGCGGGGCGGCGCTGGCCGGCGGGGAGCTGGTTCGTCCCCGTGCGCGGCAACGACTCGGTGCAGGCGCGGGCCACCCGCGCGGGGCTGGGCGGCTACGCCGTCGCCGTCTCCACCGGTCACAGCGACGAGGGGATCGACCTGGGCAGCGAGAACGTGGTGAACGTCCGCCGCCCGCGCGTGGCCGTGGTCTCGGGCGAGGGGGTGGACCCCACCTCGTTCGGCGCGCTCTGGTTCTTCCTGGACCAGCAGGTGGGGATGGGCTTCGACGCGGTGGAGGCCGGCGACCTGAACCGCGTGGACCTGGGGCGCTACGACGTGGTGGTGGTCCCCGACGCCGCGAGCCGGGTGGTGAAGAACGCGGAGGACGCGCTGAAGGGCTTCGTGCAGCGCGGCGGGCGGCTGGTGGCGCTCGCCGGCGCGGCCGAGGCGGTCGCGGAGCTGGCCGAGATCAAGGTGCGCGAGCCGCAGAAGGACAGCGCCAACGCGCGGCGCTTCCTGGCCGGGCGCGAGGAGCGGGAGAAGCAGGAGTGGCGGAAGGAGGTGCCCGGCACCATCGTGGCGGTCACGCTGGACCCGGCGCACCCGCTGGCCTACGGCGCGGGGCTCGACACCAACCCGGCGCAGACCTTCGTGCTGCACATGGGGAGCACCGTGTTCGAGCCGGGGGAGGGGATCGAGACGGTGGCCTACTTCCCCCAGGCGCCGCAGCGGCTGGCGGGGGTGATCTCGCCCGAGAACCTGCGGCGGCTGGGGCAGGGGGGATGGCTGGTGAGCAAGCGGATGGGCCAGGGCCACGTAATCCTCTTCGCCGACGACCCGCTCTTCCGCCTCTTCTGGCGCTCCTCCCAGCCGCTGCTGATGAACGCGATCCTGCTGGGATCCTGAGTTGGTTCTGTGCGGGCCGATAGGCAGCAGAAAGCGCCCCCGGTCCGCTGGACCGGGGGCGCTCATACATCGCTGCCTACGACAACAGGTCCCAGATGATATCAAGGAGCTTGTGTGCCCACGAGGGTGCTCCGTCCTTGCGTACGCGCGGGTCTCCCACCGGAGAGTCTGGCCAGTAGGGAGGCAGGGTCGGTATGGTCGGACCGAGCCTCCGCAGCCTCCCCACCACGTCGAACATTTCCGACGTGACCTTGAGGAACTGCTCCTTCCTCTCCGCCAGCATTCTTTCGTCTTCCATGGCTCCACCTCGGGATGATATGAAATGTGGCACAGTTAACCGCGACCCCACACCAGGGCAAATTGGGGACCTCTAATTTCACCAGTGATTGCAAGGGTTTTCACCATTGTTGGAGGATGTAGATGGGACAACGGAGTACCAGGTGGGACATTTTCGGCCTGAGATCGGGGTGGCGTGCCTTTGCTTCAACCTCCAGGCTCGGAGCTTTCACCTGCTTCGTATCGTCTCGACGTTCGATGGCACGAGTTGACCGAAGGTGCGGCGTCTGAACCTGCGTGGACCGACCGCCGCCGCCTGCTCGTCAGCCAGACGCATGTCATCCGCCGTCACCCTGGCGATCACCCTCGAGACGGTCTCTGCCGGCTTGCCCCGAAACACTCGTGCTTACGGCGGATTCATCTGCTGAAATGGCAAGCTTTTGGGGCACGGAAGTCGCTTTGCTTCCCTGCAGCGGGCGCCGCCCACGGGGGCTGGCGCCGATCCATGCGATGAAATGAAGGCAGAACCCCGGAGATCCCGATGATCAACGCCGATCGTCTTACTGTCAAATCGGCCGAAGCGCTGCAGGACGCCATGGGGCGCGCGCAGCGTGCCGGCAACCCGCAGATCGAGGACCTGCACCTGCTGCAGGCGCTCCTCGACCAGGCGGAGGGGATCGTCGTCCCCGTCCTCCAGAAGGTGGGCGTCAACGTCACCCGGCTGCGCACCGCGGCCGACGCGGCGGCCGCGCGGCTGCCGAAGCAGAGCGGCGCGCAGCCCAACGTCTCGCGCGAGCTGAACGCCGTGCTCGACCAGGCGGAGAAGGAGGCCCGCGACCTCAAGGACGAGTACGTCTCCACCGAACATCTCCTGCTCGCGCTGGCGGAGAAGGGCTCGTCGGTGCGCGACCTGCTGCGCGCGCAGGGGGCCGCCCGCAAGACGCTGCTCGAGGCGCTGGAGCAGGTGCGCGGCGCCCACCACGTGACCGACCAGAACCCCGAGAACCAGTACCAGGCGCTGCAGCGCTTCTCCATCGACCTCACCGAGCGCGCCCGCGCCGGCAAGCTCGACCCGGTGATCGGCCGCGACGAGGAGATCCGCCGGGTGGTGCAGGTGCTCAGCCGCCGCACCAAGAACAACCCGGTGCTGATCGGCGAGCCCGGGGTGGGGAAGACCGCCATCGTAGAGGGTCTCGCCCAGCGCATCATCAACGGCGACGTTCCCGAGGGGCTGCGCGACAAGACGCTGGTCTCGCTCGACATCGGCGCCATGCTGGCCGGCTCCAAGTACCGCGGCGAGTTCGAGGAGCGGCTGAAGGCGGTGCTGAAGGAGATCACCAGCGCCGAGGGGCGCTTCATCGTCTTCATCGACGAGCTGCACACCATCGTGGGCGCGGGGAAGACCGAGGGCTCGCCCGACGCCGGCAACATGCTCAAGCCGGCGCTCGCCCGCGGCGAGCTGCGGGTGGTGGGGGCGACCACCCTTGACGAGTACCGCGAGCACGTGGAGAAGGACGCGGCGCTGGAGCGGCGCTTCCAGCCGGTGTTCGTGGGCGAGCCCACCGTCGAGGACACCATCGCCATCCTGCGCGGGCTGAAGGAGCGCTACGAGGTGCACCACGGGGTGCGCATCACCGACCCGGCGATCGTGGCGGCGGCCACGCTGTCGAACCGCTACATCGGCGACCGCTTCCTCCCCGACAAGGCCATCGACCTGATCGACGAGGCCGCCAGCCGGCTCCGCATCGAGATCGACTCGCTCCCGCAGGAGATCGACGAGGTGGAGCGGCGCATCATGCAGCTGGAGATCGAGCGGCAGGCGCTCTCGCGCGAGAGCGACCCCGGCTCCAGGGAGCGGCTGCAGCGCCTCGAGGAGGAGCTCGCCAACCTGCGCGAGAAGTCGAGCGGGATGAAGGCGCAGTGGCAGAGCGAGAAGGCCGCCATCCAGGAGATCCGCGGCAAGAAGGAGAAGCTCGACGAGCTGAAGGTGGAGCTCGACCGCGCCCAGCGCACCGGCGACCTGGCGCGCGCCGCCGAGCTGCAGTACGGCACCCTCCCCGCGCTGCAGAAGGAGATCGCCGAGTCCGACGCGCGCCTCGCCGAGCTGCAGAAGACGAGCAAGTTCCTCAAGGAGGAGGTGGACGCCGACGACATCGCCGAGGTGGTGGCGCGGTGGACGGGGATCCCGGTCACGCGGATGCTGCAGAGCGACCGCGAGCGGCTGGCGCACCTGGACCAGCACCTGAACCAGCGGGTGATCGGCCAGCCCGAGGCCACCCAGGCGGTGGCCGACGCGGTGCGCCGCAGCCGCGCGGGGATGCAGGACCCCAACCGCCCCATCGGCTCCTTCATCTTCCTGGGCCCCACCGGGGTGGGGAAGACGGAGACGGCGCGCGCCCTGGCCGAGTTCCTCTTCGACGACGAGGACGCGATGGTGCGCATCGACATGAGCGAGTACATGGAGAAGCACGCCGTCAGCCGGCTGATCGGCGCGCCCCCGGGGTACATCGGCTACGAGGAGGGGGGGCAGCTCACCGAGGCGGTGCGGCGGCGCCCGTACAGCGTGGTGCTCTTCGACGAGATCGAGAAGGCGCACCCCGACGTGTTCAACGTGCTCCTGCAGATCCTGGACGACGGGCGGGTCACCGACAGCCAGGGGCGCACGGTGAACTTCCGCAACACGGTCATCATCATGACCAGCAACATCGGGAGCCCGCTGATCCTGGAGCGGGCCGCCGAGATGCAGGACCCGGAGGAGCGCGGGGAGGTGGAGCAGGAGGTGCTGGCGGAGCTGCGCCGCCACTTCCGCCCCGAGTTCCTGAACCGGGTGGACGACGTGATCGTGTTCAAGCCGCTGGGCCGGCCGGAGCTGAAGATCATCGTGGACCTGCAGCTACGGCGCCTGGAGCAGCTCCTGGCGGACCGCAAGATGGTGCTGCGCGTGACCGACGGGGCCAAGGAGCTGATCGCCGAGGAGGGGTACGACCCGGCGTACGGCGCCCGCCCGCTGAAGCGCGCCATCCAGCGGCTGGTGCAGAACCCGCTCGCCGTGCGCATCCTGGAGGGCGAGTTCGACGAGGGCGACACGGTGGTGGTGGACCGCCACCCGAGCGGCACGCAGCTCGTCTTCCGCACGGCCGGCCGCGAGGCGCCCCGGGAGGAGCCGGCGACGGCGGGGGTGTGACGGGCGAGGGCGACGACGCGCCGGTAGGCACCCGCATCAACGAAGGCCGCTCCCGTGCCGCGAGGCAGGGGAGCGGCTTTTCCAGCAGGTGGTTCAATTCAACCGTGCATTCGTGGAACGTCGAGCTGAACGATCTCTCCCCGGGGTCGCAGAGGACACGGAGAGCTGCAATGCGTTTCCTCTGCGTCCTCCGTGGCCTCCGTGAGAGACTTCTGTTCGTGTCTGCTGATCGAATGCACAGCCAGTTGGCGAAATCGGGATTGGACGCCCGTGCGGTATCCCGGCCGGCTGTCTGCTTGCCACAAGGCGAATGGGCCTACGCGGGGTTCCCGGGCCTGAGCTCCTCGGCGAGCCCGATGAGAAGCCCTTCGGGGCCCCGGATGTAGCAGAGCCGATAGGCCTCCTCGTACTGTACTACTTCACCGACGAGCTGCGCGCCACGACTGCGCAGCCTGACGAGTGTCTCGTCGATGTCGTCCACCGTGAACATGACGCGGAGGTAGCCGAGCGCGTTCACCGGGGCGTTCCGGTGATCGGCAACGACGGGCGGGCTGAGGAATCGCGAAAGCTCGAGCCGGCTGTGGCCGTCCGGGGTGACCAGCATGGCGATCTCGACGCGCTGGTGCCCCAATCCGGTGACGCGTCCGGCCCACTCTCCTTCGATCGTGGCCCGCCCTTCGAGCTTCAGGCCAAGCTCGGCGAAGAACGAGATGGCGGCATCGAGAGATTCCACCACGATGCCCACGTTGTCCATCCGTTTGAGACTCATATCATTCCGCTCCTCCTTGGCCGGAAGCGTCCGGCCCTGCGATTCACATGGCGTCTGACCGACACAAGGGTCAGGGATGTGGGGCCAGCACGCAAGACGTTCGGCCGCCAAAGCGTGGACGGCCCCGCATTCCCCGCGGCCGATTGCCAGGGCGCGGCGGCGCCCGGCTCAGCCGCTGGATGGACGCGGCTGCAGGTACTCCGCGGCCGCGGCGCCGCTCAGGCGGGTCAGCTCCTGCTCCTCCTCGCTGCCGCCGTAGAGGAACTCGTGCGCCTCGCGGAGCAGATAGTACGTCGAGCAGTCCGGGCACTGGCGGAGTTGCAGAGTCCCGCTGAAGTCGGGGGTGAGATCGCGGACGACGCGCAGGCGCGAGACGGACGGCGGGAGGTGGGTCGCCTCCTCTTCGCGGCCGATCTTCTGGAAGCCGTGCTCCCGCTCACCCAGCATGCCGCAGGTGCGGCAGCCGACGTGCGGCGGGTGACCGGCGGCGGGCTCGGGGGCGACGATCCAGACGTCGTCGCGCAGAGGTGGGTCCTGCGTGCGCTCGTGCCGGCGCTCCGCCTCGCGGGCGGCGGCCTCCGCCAGCGCCCGCGAGGGGAACGCGCCGATGAGGTACTCCTCCCGCGCGAAGCGGTCGTAGCCGAGGACGCGCCAGGAGGAGTCCAGCATCGTCAGCGGACGCGGGAGACGCTGGGCGAACGCACGGGCTTGCTGCTCCACGACCCGCGAGCCGCAGCAGCGCCAGCACGGCAGGGAAAGAGAATCGACGCAGGCACGAGAAAATGTCTCCGACGCAGTGGTCGAACCCTGGCTTCTAGCGAAGCTCCGTCCGGGCCCGCTCGCGAAGCCAGCTCAGGTCCTGGACGATCAGCCCGGGATGCGTGGCGAGTGCGCGTGCCGGGAAGTCCGATGGCCCGCCTTTCACGTGGCGGTCGAGGAACCCGCCCACGAGGTCGTTCTGGATCGCGGTGAAGGTGGGGAGCGCAGCCTCCGTCCCCAGCTTGCCACGCAGCACCGGGGCTCCCGCCAGCTCGGGCAGATCGGAAACGCCACCATGTCGAATGCCGGGTATCACGAAGCGGTATCCGTCGGCGCGGAGTCCGGCCCGGGCAAGCCGCTCGTACGCGAGATCCGCCGCTGCCGGCGTTCGCGGGCCGAGGGGCTCGCGCACGCCGGGGTCCATGCCGCGAGGCAGTTCCGGCATCTGCCGAAAGTCTTCCCACAGGTCGGAGCCCAGTGTCAGGAACGGCGTGCGAAGCTCCGCGTCCGCCAGCTCGTAGGACCACAATCCGCCGTCGAGGTGGACTGCGCCGCGCGATCGTGGGTCACCCTGCGCCAGCATTCCCGCGATGTACGCGCCGAACGACTTGCCCATGTACCCCCGGCGCTCGTGGTCGATCATCGCCGCCACGGAGGATGCGGCGGGAATGTTGTTCTCCTCGAGCCGGTCGAGTACGAAGTAGACGTCGTCCCGCCAGACCGGCGCAAGCCGCCCCGCCGAGGTGGTCCGCAAAATCCTGACGTACTCGCGGAATGCGTCGAGCTGGGCGGCCAGTGTCGGAGCCGCGTAGGCGGCCATCGCGCCCAGGGCCTGGCCGATCTGCATCATGTCCTCGAGGATGCGCGGCGATCCGACCGCAGCATCGCCGTTCGGGTAGACGATTCCGCCGCTCTCCCAGGGGTGGCCCACGCTGAGCACCACGTATCCGTTGGCGGCGAGGTGCTCGAACAACGCGGTGTGCTGGGCGGGGTACGACAGGTATCCGTGATTGAACACCACGACGGGAAACAGCCCGTCCGCCGGTGGCGCCTCGACAAAGGCATTGCTCGGAAGCCCGGCAGCGTTGCGCAGCGCGTCGGGCGGCTGCCGAAGCAGCTGGAGAGACATGGCCGGGACGATGCCGACCTCGGCCGCGGTGAAGTATGCCCGGCGGGAATAGCCGGTCACGTCACCTGCCGGATACCAGGCCCTCACGTACAGGCGGCGGGTGACGGTCGGCTCGGGTGCGTACTGGGAGCTTCGAATGGGGTCGGTGACCTCGAATTCGAGCGTGCCCACGGGAAACGGACCGGCGACATCAGGCCAGCGGCGGCAGTTCGCATCGTAGTCGTACGAATCGTCGGTCATCGCGGTTCTTGGCAGGCGGAAATGAATGGCATCCTCGGGGGAGCGGCGGCTGCGCAAGTGAATCGAGGCGCTCTCTCGCTACGACGGCAGACGTTGCGGACCTGACGGCAAGCGCTGGTGGCAGAACGCCTCAAGGGACAGGGGGCGGGGTCGGCGCGCAAGCCTGTCTTTCGCGAATCATGGACGACCCCGCATCTCTGCAGCCGATGGTCAGTCATCCACATGAGCTGTTGCTCAAAAAGGAACGGCAGGTCTCACACAGAGTCATCAGAGGCACCAGAGAACTGCGTTTCCTCTGGTACCTCCGGTGCCTCTGTGTGAAACGTCTTTGCCGGATTCGGGATTAGCCGGCGGGGCACTACCGACCTGGCCGCCGGTCCCGGGGCGCGGCACCGGCCGAGGCGAGGATCGCCTCGATCTGTGCGAAGTGGTTGAGGTCGTGGCCGGCGTAGTAGGTGGCGATGTCGCGGATCGACTCCACCCCCCGCTCGGCATGCGTCCCGGCGCGCTCCCACTCGGCCGGCGAGAGCTGGTGCCAGAGCGCCAGGTTCGCCTCCCGCAGCGCCCGGAACAGCGCGAGCGCCCGCCCCGGGTCCGTGGTCGCATAGCGCCCGGTCTCGGCCCAGCGGTCCTGGTCGAACGCCTGGATCTCCGTTCCGGGGGCGGCGAGAATCAGCCGGATGCGGTAGGCGCCCACGAGCTCATCGTCGGCGAGATGGGCGACGATCTCCTGGATGGACCACTTCCCCGGCGCCGGGCGGCGGGCGCAGAGCGCCGGCGGTACGGCCGCGAGCAGCGCGGCGAGCGTGGCGGGAGCGGCCGCCAGGAGCGGGAGCGGCTCGCGGCCGGCCACGTGGCGGAGGATGCGGGCCTTGTACTGCGCTTGCGTCTCAGGCATGGCCTCGGGTTCAGGTCTACACAGGCAGCCACGTACGATGCCGGAGGTTCCTCAAGAGATCAGATCCTCCGGGTCCTGAGCCTGGTGCCGGATGTGGAGCACGTGGACGGTATTCTCGCGGATCGCGAAGAGGATCTTGTACGGATCGAAGAGTCTCTGGCGGATCGTTTCGGCGAAGAACCGGTCTTCGTACGCCGGCCCGCACTGCTGGGCCGACACGGCGAGATCCCGTATGGCGGCTCGAATCCCGTAGTACCACTGATCGGGGTACTTCGAGCCGGGGTTTCGCGAGCGAAGGTTCTGGTAATGCTTCCGGAGATTGTTCTTGGCCTCCGCCTCGATCCTGACGCGGAACACTACGCCTGCTCCGCGATCCCGAGCTCACGTTCCAGGGAAGCGAACGCATCCTCGGCATCTTCGCCGGTCCCCTCGTACATCCCCTGCAAGCCGCGCTGGATGCCCACGATGGCCGCGGCATTGGCCGCCAGATCGAGGAGCCTCTGGTACGCGTCCGCGTGCTGCACCACGAGCTCGGCCTGGCCGTGTACGGTCAGAACCTGGGGACGGCCGGTCTCCTTCAGATGCTCCACGTACGCCCGCGCGTTCCGCTGGAAGTCGGATAGCGAGTGGATGTCCTTCAGGTTGATCATGTTCGCTCCAGGTGTTCATGAAATTTCATGTTTGAAGCTACCCGGGTCGGCCTCGCTGGTCAACGGCCTGACCGGCTGCGGAACGGCGGGCCAAGCGGGTCAAGAGGAAGGGCGCGCGAGAGGTGGTGCAGCGGGCTCACCGCCTGGTGGACCCGCAATAAAACACACGGCAGCCGCGAAGAGGATCACCTGCGGCTGCTGCGATGTTTGTCCAGTGGCGACGATCCACGCTCAGCGACCCGACGCACGTGTTCGCCATGCGCGATGACGAATAACGCTCCTGTACAGCGCGTTATCGGGAAGCGATGTGCTCCAGCACGGCGTCCACCATGGCGTCGACGTCGGCTTCGACCGCGCGGTGGTTGACGATGCAGGCGCGCAGCCAGAAGCGTCCGCGCACCACCGTCCCGGTGACGAAGACGCGGCCGCCCAGTTGCACGTGCCTCTCCGGCGCCACGCTCTCCCTGGATTTGCCTGGCGAGGGGTGGAGGTCGAGATTCCGTTGTAGGGAATCGGACCACCCGAACGAGGCACGGGGCTATGAGCACGGTACTGGTCACCGGCGGGTCAGGCTTCATCGGCAGCCACGCCATCCTGCAGCTCCTGGCCGCCGGCCACCAGGTGCGCGCCACGCTGCGCAGCCTCACGCGCGAGGGTGGCGTGCGCGCCATGCTGAAGGAAGGCGGCGCCGAGCCGGGAGACCGCCTGTCCTTTTTCGCGGCCGACCTGGAGAACGACGCGGGGTGGGCCGAAGCCGTGGCCGGGTGCGACTACGTGCTGCACGTGGCCTCGCCCTTTCCCCAGAACGTCCCCAGGCACGAGGACGAGTTGATCGTTCCCGCGCGCGAAGGGGCGCTGCGCGTGCTGCGCGCCTCCCGTGACGCCGGTGTGAAGCGCGTGGTGCTGACCTCGTCGTTCGCGGCGATCGGCTACGGGCACCCGGAGCGGAAAGAGCCGTTCGACGAGACCGTCTGGACCCGCCCCGACGCCGAAGGCGTGGCGGCCTATCCGAAATCGAAGACGTTGGCCGAGCGCGCGGCCTGGGATTTCGTCGAGAGCGGCGACGGCGGCGGGCTGGAGCTGTCGGTGGTCAACCCGGTGGGCGTGTTCGGCCCGGTGCTGGGGGCCGACTATTCCACCTCGATCCTGATGGTGCAGCGCCTGATGGACGGCGCCATGCCCGGCGTGCCGCGCCTGTACTTCGGCGTGGTGGACGTGCGCGACACAGCCGCCCTGCACATCCGCGCCATGACCGACCCCGCTGCCGCGGGCGAGCGCTTTTTGGCCGTGGCCGGCGATTTCATGGCGATGCTCGACATCGCCCGCGTGCTGAAGGCCCGCATGGGCGCTTCGGCCAGGCGGGTGCCCACCCGGCAGCTCCCCAACTGGCTGGTCCGTCTCGCCGCGATCCGCGACCCCGCGGTGAAGCTGATCCTTCCCGAGCTGGGCAAGGCCAAGAACGCGACCAGCCAGAAGGCCAGGCGCATGCTGGGCTGGGCGCCGCGTTCGAACGAGGATGCCATTACCGCCACCGCCGAAAGCCTGGTGCGGCTCGGCCTCCTGAAAGACAGTCCGAAGCCGGTCCCTGCCTGATCTGATCACGGAGGCGACGGAGGGACGGTGCCTGACACAGGGCTGTGGCGGCGCGCGTCACTCGATCCGCCCCACTTCGGCCAGCACGGCATCCACCATCGCGTCGACGTCCGCCTCCACCGTGCGGTGGTTGACGATGCAGGCGCGCAGCCAGAAGCGGCCGCGCACCACCGTCCCCGTGACGAAGGCGCGGCCGCCCAGCTGCACGCGCGTCAGCACCGCGCGGTTCAGCGCGTCGAGCGCCGCCTCGTCGCCGGCGAGGCGGGCGGGCGCGAGGCGGAAGCAGACGATGGAGAGGCCGCGCGGCTCCAGCAGCTCCATCTCCCTCTCGGCGGCGACGCGGGCGGCGAGGTGGTCGGCCATCGCCAGGTCGTGCTCGATCATCCGCCGGTAGCCATCCAGGCCGTGGTGCTTCAGGGCCATCCACACCTTCAGCGCGCGGAAGCCGCGCGTCTGCTGCACGCCGAACTCGCTGAACCAGGGCGGCCCCTGCACCCCCGCCTCGTCGCCGTCGGTGCGCAGGTAGGGCGGCACCAGGCTGAAGGCATCGCGCGTCGCGGCGGCGTCGCGCACCAGCACGAAGCCGGCTTCGACCGGGACGTAGAGCCACTTGTGCGGGTCGAGCGCGACGCTGTCCGCCCGCGCGAGGCCGGCGAGCGCCTCCCGGTAGCGGCCGGTGAGGATGGCCGGGCCGCCGTACGCCGCATCCACGTGCAGCCACACGCCATGCCGCGCGCAGACGTCGGCGATCGCGTCCAGCGGGTCGATGGCGCCCGTGTTCACCGAGCCCGCGCTCGCCACCACCGCCATCGGCACCCGCCCCTCGGCCACGTCGGCGGCGATCAGGGCGTCGAGCGCGGCGGGGGCCATCCGCAGCGCGTCGTCGGCGGGGACGGTGCGGATGGCGCCGCTGCCGATCCCCAGGATCTCCACGGCCTTCTGGTTGCAGCCGTGCGCCTCGCCGGCCGCGTAGACCGTGAGCGCGGCGGGGAGGCCGCGCAGCCCGTCGCGGCGCAGCTCCCAGCCCATCCGCCGCGCCGCGACGTGCCGCGCCACCGCCAGCCCGGTGAGCGCGCTCGCCGAGCCGCCGCTCACGAACATCCCCATCGCCTCGCGCGGGAAGCCGACCATCTCCTTCAGCCAGCCGGCCACCTGGTGCTCCAGGTGCACCGCCGCGTGGTTGCCGCCGGCCACGCTGGGGTCCATCGCCGCCGCCAGCGCCTCGGCGAAGACGGCGGCGGGCGCGGGGGGCGAGTTCACCCACCCGAACCAGCGCGGGTGCCCGTTGCCGAACGGGTACGCCGCGATGGTGCGCTCGAACTCGTCCAGCAGCGCGTCCATCGGGATGCCGTCGCGCGGCGCGGGCTCGGCGCGCATCGCGGCCGCGGCGTCGGCCGGCACGGGGCGGAAGACGGGGCCGTCGGGGAGCGCCGCGAGGTAGGCGGCGACGATCTCGGCCACGCGATGGCCGGCGCGGCGCACGTCGTCCGCGGTCCAGCCGGCGCCGGCGGGGCGGAGGTCGGGGGCAGGGGAGGGGTCGCTCATGTCGGGAGACGGGGTGCGGCGGACGGCAGCGCGGGGGCGTGCGCAAGAAGGCGCGGGCGGGGAGGATGCGCAAGCGGGCGGGAGGCGGATTCGCTTGACACGCCGCCCGGGGCGGGCCACAATTGGGAGACCGCCCCCCACACTCCCGACACGCGCTTCTCCTACCGACACACTCGGAGGCCCGCTTGCGTTCCTGGCGAATCCGTTCGTACTGCGCCGTGCTCCTGGTCGCGCTCCTCCCCGCGTGCGGCGGCGGGGCCGGCTCGAGCGGCCCGGTGGTCCCCGGCACCGCCCCGGCCCCGGCGGGCGCCCCAGCCGACGCCGTCGAGCGCTTCATGCGGCTCATCGCGGCCAAGGACTACCTGGCGATGGGCCACCTCTTCGGCACGGTCGAGGGGCCCATCACCAGCCGCGACCCGCAGCAGCAGGTGGAGCGCCGGATGTACGCCATCGCGCGCATCCTGGAGAACGAGCGATTCGTGATCCGTCCCGGCCAGGGGATCCCCGGCCGCGGGCCCGAGGTCACCCAGGTCACGGTGCAGATCACGCAGCAGGGGAGGACGAAGGAGGTGCCCTTCGTGGCGGTGCGCACCGCGAGCGGCGGGTGGCTGGTGGAGCAGGTCGACCTCCAGGCGGTCACGCGGCTCCAGTAACGGCCGTCTCGCGCAGAGACGCAGAGCCGCGGAGAGGCCCAGGCCTCTCCGCGGCTCTGCGTTTTTCGTATGCGACGAAATTCGGCGTCGGTGAGTCCGCGAAGGCGGACTGTGTGCCGTCGTAGCGGCGACGTCAGCCGCCTTTCGCGCCCACCCCCGTTTCACCCAGAGCCAATCTCCCGTAACCCTCTTCCATCCAATCTGACAGGGCAGATCCGCCGTCAGTGGCCGTGCGCCGCCTGGAGGAGCTCGATCAGCACGCCGCCGGTCGACTTCGGGTGTATGAAGGCGACGAGGTGGCCCGCGGCGCCGGGGCGGGGAGCCTCGTCGATGAGCTGCGCGCCGGCCGCGCGGTAGCGCTCCAGCTCGGCCACGATGTCGTCGACGCGGTAGCACAGATGGTGCATCCCCGGCCCGCGCCGGGCGAGGAACCTGGCGACGGCCGAATCGTCGCGGGTGGGGGCGAGCAGCTCCAGGCGGCCGTCGTCCGAGCCGAGGAACATCACCTCGACGCCCTGCTGCTCCACGCGCTCGCGGCCGTGGCCCTTGCCCCCGGTGATAGATTCGAAGACGGGGAGCGAGTCGTCGAGCGAGTGGACGGCGATTCCAACGTGGTCGAGCGCACGGCCGGTCATTCGTCTCCTCGCGCAAACGGGTCGGGGGTCGAGAGATACACGTGGCCGCGGAAGCTAGCCCCGCGGGGGCGGCCCGGCTACCACAGAGAGAAGGGAAATCCAATGGCGGACAGCGCGAACGTGGTCGAGGTCACCGACCAGAACTTCACCGACGTCATCGGCGGCGCCGGGCTCAGCATGGTCGACTTCTGGGCGGTGTGGTGCGGCCCCTGCCGCATCGTGGCGCCCTTCGTGGAGCAGCTCGCCGACGAGTACGCCGGCAAGGTCACCGTCGGCAAGCTCGACGTGGACAGCAACCAGCGCACGGCCTCGCAGTACAACGTGCGCTCCATCCCCACCATCCTCTTCTTCAAGGAGGGGAAGGTGGTGGACCAGGTGATCGGCGCCGTGCCCCGCGCGGCGCTGGAGAGCAAGATCAAGCAGCACCTGAACGGCGCCGCCGCGTGAGAGAGCCGCGGTAGCCGAAAACCGTCTCACGCAGAGTCGCGGGGGCGCAGGGAGATGTCTTCCCTGCGCCTCCGCGGCGTTGTGTTCGGCCTACACCATCCACCTGGAGAGTTCGTTCTGAACGCGCGCTCTCCCAGGACGTCATCCTGAGGGCGGCCACACCCCACCCGTCAGCAGCAGTGCAGCTGGCAGCCCGAAGGATCTATCATCGACGCTCGGGAAGGATGTTCGAAACGCCCCGTATTTCCGGATTGGTCCATCACCGCATCCCGTCGAGCGGTGCTTCCGTCGCCTGGGTCCGAGGGTCGGCTATAGATCCTTCTGCCTGCAAAGCAGGTCGCAGGCGATGGTTGCAGCGTGGCCGGCCTCAGGATGACGTCTTGGGGATGGTGGCGTGAAGAACGAACGTTCAGGGGACCTGGATTTATCTGTTTGCCGGAGCCGCCGCATTTTGCGCGGGCGCGTTGCCGTTTGCGCCGCGGCGGGGTGCGCGTGGACGGGGTGTGCGTTGCCGGGCAACGACTTGCGGCGGGGCATGCTTCGTGTACGCGTTGCAGCGGGTTTGCCGTCGAGCGCCGCCGCCCTTCGTCCCTCGGACCATGTCCTACCAGTTCCCGCACGACGTCGCCTTCCTGCCGCGCACCAAGCTCGCGTACGTCAACCTGCCGGGGATCCTCACCGACGGGAAGCGTGACCGCGCCGGGCGCGTGTCGGGGTACGTCTCCATCCAGCTGGGCGAGCGCTGCTACCTGGTGTTCATGCGCGGGGGCGAGGCCTTCAACGCTGCGCGGCTGCAGCGGGAGGGGCGCGGTGCGGTGGCGCTGAGCGAGGTGGTGCGGCTGGTGGCCACCGAGAGCGAGCGCGGCGAGGCCGGCCAGATCGGCTACTTCGGCGCCTCCGAGGCGCAGCTGCAGGCGATGCTCGCCACCCTGCTGCGCGAGCCGGTGGCCTTCGACCAGCCGATCGACACCGCGCGGCCGGACCAGCTCTTCCCCCACCTGCGCGACCGCCGCTTCACCGGGGTGCTGGAGCTGAGCGACGGGCGCAACTTCCACTACGTGGTGCTGGAGGAGGGGCAGTACCGCACCGGCTGGTTCACCGACCGCGACCCGGCGGTGCCGGCGGGCGACTTCCTGCGCGCCTTCTTCGCCTCGGCGGGGGCGAGCCTGCGGGCCACGCCGTACCCCGCGTGCGCCGAGCTCCCGGTGCAGGCGGGGCCGGGGTTCGTGGACCTCTACCGCCGCATCGTGGGCGGGGTGATGCGCGACCTGTCGCAGGTGGCGGGGCGCGAGACGGCGATGGCGATGGTGCGCCGCGCGCAGGACGAGGTGGCGCGCGAGCACCCCTGCGCGGCGGCCTTCCGGGTGACGGACGAGGGGCGCATCTCCGGCGATCCGGTCGCCTCGCCGGCCGAGCTCACCGAGGCCGCGGCCGCGTGGGTCACCGAGGTGCTGATCGCCGCCTCCGACGACCACGGCGTCGACCCCGCGGCCACCCTCGAGCGCACCGCCCGCGAGAGCCGCTTCGTGCTCGCCGAGAACGGCTTCTTCACCCGCCTCCCCTGGGCGGTCGCGCTGTAGCGCGGCGCGCGGCCTGCATCACGCCCGCCGGCTCCGCGAGCGGTCTCACGCGGAGCCGCGGAGGCACAGAGACGCCAGACGCGGAGAGGCATGAGCGCGGCGCTGTACGTCGTCAGCACCCCCATCGGCAACCTCGGCGACATCACGCAGCGCGCGGTGGAGACCCTCCGCCGCGCGGACGTGGTGCTGGCCGAGGACACGCGCCGCACCTCCATCCTCCTGCGCCACCTCGACATCCACACCCGCCTGGTCTCCGCGCACGAGCACAACGAGGCCGCGCGCGCCGAGACCGTGGTCTCCATGCTGCGCGAGGGGAAGACGGTGGCGCTGGTGAGCGACGCGGGGACGCCGCTCCTCTCCGACCCCGGCGCGCGCATCGTGCGGCGCGTGGTGGAGGCGGGGTTCGGCGTGGTCCCCATCCCCGGGGCGTCGGCGCTGCTGGCGGCGCTGGTGGGGTCGGGGATCGAGGCGGAGACCTTCGCCTTCCTCGGCTTTCCGCCGCGCAAGGGGCCCGAGCGCGCCGAGCTGCTGGAGGAGGTGGCGGCGAGCCCCCGCGCGTCGGTGCTCTACGAATCCCCCAACCGCGTCGCCAGGCTGCTGGCCGACCTCGCCGCCGCCTGCGGAGCCGACCGGCAGGCCGCCGTGGCGCGCGAGCTGACCAAGCTGCACGAGGAGTTCTTCCGCGGCACCCTGGCCGAGGCCGAGGCGCATTTCGCGGGGCGCGAGGTGCTGGGGGAGATCGTGGTGGTGGTCGCCGGCCGCCCCCGCGACGCCGCGGCCGAGGGCGAGGTCGACGCGCTCGCCGCCCGCTCCATCGCCGAGGCGCTGCTGGCGCAGGGGGAGACGCCGAGCGGGATCGCGAAGGAGCTGCGCCGCCGCCTGGGGATCGCGCGCAACGAGGCGTACCGCATCGCGCAGGAAGCCGCGGGGGAAGGGTGAAGGAGCTCGCCGCCCGCGTGCTGCGCACCCCGCCGTCGCCCGACGAGTCGCCCGCGCGCGCCGAACGGCTGGCGAAGGCGGAGCGGATGATCGACCTCGGCTGGTCGGTGGCCGTGCTCTGGGGGGTGCTGCGGATGGTCGGCGCGCTCTGGCTCCAGCGCGCTTCCGGCGGCTACGAGGCGGCGTGGCTCCTCGATCCCGTGCTGATCCTCCTCCTGGCCTACGGCCTCTACCGCCGCAGCCGCGCCTGCGCGGTCCTCCTGCTCGCGTACGTGGTGGTGGAGCTCTGGATCGCCTTCCACGCCACCGGCCGGCCCTCGGGATTGGGCGTGGCGCTGCTGCTGGAGGTCTCGTTTCTCACCGGCCTGCGCGGCGCGCTCCTCTACCACCGGGAGATGGAGACGGCGGCGGGGGAGCGATGACCCCCTCGTCCCGCTCTTTGCGTGAGGTTCCACGGCTCGGCCGGTAACGATGCACGTAACGATCACAGTGGAGTGATTGCCCTGCGGATCATGGCGCACCTGCCGTCATTCGCGGCGCTGACTGTAAGGACGTCCGCGCCGACGAGTGATGCCGGGGTCAGATCCGGAGGGCCACGTCAAAGTTCCAAAAACATGGTCCTTGGCCCTGCTCGCACTTATTTTGTCCAAATAGGGTCCTGAGGCAGTCTGGTCTCATTGAAAACCGCGGGGGACGCACCGCTCCGTGTCTCACTTTCAGCAAGCCTGGCAGCAGATAGAGTGACCTGCTTCGGATAATCATTATCGGTAGGTGCACATAATCTTTTCGTTCGGGACCGTTACTCTCTCTTGATGGAGCCAGCTTTATGAACCTCCTCATGCTCAGTGGCGATGCGTCCGTGGCGCAGGGGCGCGAAGGCGCGTTTCACCAGACACTGCGGCGTTTTTCAGCCTACTGGGAGCGGATCGACATTCTCTGTCCCCGCGCGCCCGGAACCTCGGAACGCACCGTTCACGGCAACGTCTACGTGCATCCGTCGCCCGGCCACCGCGCGACGCAGCCGCTGTTCATCCGCAGCAAGGGGTTGGAACTGCTCCGCGAGCGTCCGTGCGCGCTCATCACCAGCCACGACTTCGGCTACTTCTACAACGGGATCGGCGCGTGGTGCCTGCATCGCCGAACGGGTGTGCCGTATGTGAGTGAGATCCACCACGTCGAAGGACATCCGCGCGCCGCCACGCGCCGGGAGCGGCTGTACCGTGCGCTGACGGCCGCGTACGTCCGCTGGGCGAAGTCGCGCGCCGCGGCCTTCCGGGTTGTCAACAGCGTCGAAGTGCCTGAGTTCCTGCGGCGGCTCGGCGTTCCCGAGGATAAAATCCTCGTCCTGCCGTCGCTCTACATCGATTTCGAGCGGTTCTACCCGCTCTCCGACGAACCCCGCCGCTTCGACGCCGTGTTCGTCGGGCGGCTGATGACGAACAAGGGGTTGTTTACGATCCTGGATGCCGTCGTGCAGTTGAAGGCGACGCATCCGCATGTGCGGATCGGCCTGTTCGGACGTGGGAGATTACAGGCCGCCCTGGAGGCACGCATCCTCGCGCTGGGGTTGCACCAGAATGTGAGCCTGCTGACCGAATGGCTGTCGTCCGCCGAGCTCACGCGCCTGTACAACAGTGCGGCGATGCTCCTGTGTGCTTCGACGGCCGACGGCGGCCCACGTGTCACGGTAGAGGCAATGGCCTGCGGTGTGCCTGTCGTTTCGACTCCGGTGGGCATCATGGGCGAACTGGTCATGGATGGCGAAAACGGCCTGCTGTTCCACTCGAAAGCGGACGAACTGGCCGCGCAGGTGCGTCGCCTGCTGGACGATGAAGGATTGCGGCGGCGCCTGGGGGCGAATGGGCGTGCGTCGGTACAGTGTTTTCAGGCCGATGCGGTCATAGAACGCTACGCGCGCGGGTATCACGAGCTGGTTGCTCGGCTGGAACCTTCCCCCCTCGGGCGGGGGAAAGATGGAGGAGCGCGACAGGCCGGGGTTACGGACGCGCGTGGGTGATAGGAGACCCCAGTTCGTCCCGATACGGCAAGCCCGGTGAAACTGCCTCGCCAGCGGCAGGGCCGTCGGTTGGCATTCAATTCCTCGTGACATCCCCTGCTGCCCCACCAGCACGCCTTGAATGCAACGCTGCTCGTGCATCGACCGCCACGCCGCTTCCCATCGCGATGCCTTTCCAGCGGCTTCGCGCGTCCACGCGAGGGGAGCCGGGGGTGGTTGACGCTGCGCCGTCCGCGTGCGACGATGCAGCGGAGCGCAGGCGAGACCTTCCCCCCAACCCCGACGCAGCCGATGACCGACGCCGCCGCACCCCCGTCCACCCGCCCGGCCTCCTTTGGCGACCTGGAGCAGGAGCTGGCCACCACCCGCCGCGTGCTGGAGCGCGTCCCCGACGAGCACTGGGAGTGGAAGCCCCACGAGAAGTCGATGTCGCTGGGCCGCCTCGCCGGGCACCTGGCGGAGTTGAACTACCTGGCGAAATCGGTGGTGGAGGACGATGTCTTCGACGTCGTCACGCACCCCCGGCCGGCCGCACCCGCGAACCGCGACGAGGTGCTGCGCTCCTTCGACCAGGGAGCCGCCGCGATGGTGGCGGCGGTGAACGCGGCCTCGGCGGAGGCGTGGGGGCAGCGATGGTCGCTGCAGGCCGGCGGCCAGGAGTTCATCGGCATGCCGCGCGCGGCGGCGCTGCGCCTGATGGGGATCAGCCACCCCATCCACCACCGCGGCCAGCTCACCGTCTACCTGCGCCTGCTCGGCGTCTCCGTCCCCAGCGTCTACGGCCCCACGGCCGACGAGCCGTTCGGCGGATGATCGCCCCGGCCGCCACCGTTCCACCATCGTGGGACGGTGGCGGCGCCGCAGGATTCTTGAATGCCGCAGGTCTTTCGCGGGTCCTTCATTGCGCTCGTCGGCCAAACCCCGCCCATGTCCATGATCCCCGACTCCGCAGCGGACGATCTCGGTGCGAATCCGGTCTCCCCCGGCACCACGGAAGAGGTTGACGAGCTGAACGCGCGTGCCTGGGAGCTGCAGAACCTGGATTCCGCGGAAGGTCTGCGCCTGGCGGAGCGCGCCGGTCTGGTCGCGCGCGCGGCCGGCTACGCGCGCGGAGAGGCGTACGCGCTGAGGAACGCCGGCGCCTGCCACTGCATGCTGGAGAACTATGACGTGGCGCTGGCCGAGCTCGAACGCGCCGGGCGCATGTTCGACGCGCAGCAGGATCCGCTCGGGAAGGCGACAACGCTGGACCGGACGGGGAAAGTGCACTGGCGACGAGCGGACTATTCGGCGTCGCTCCAGGTACACCTCGAAGCCTTGCGGCTTCACCGTTCGATCGCTGATCGCAGAGGTGAAGCCGGGTCGCTGACCGGGGCGGGGAACGCTTATTTCGAGCTAGGGGACCTGGCGCGCGCGCTGAAGCATCACCAGGCCGCCCTGCAGATCTGGGAGGAGTTGGGTGATGACCTCGAAATATCGCATGTGGTCAACAACATCGGAAACATTCATGGCCAGCGGGGCGACTACCTCCGTGCCATGGAGTATCACACCCGTGCGCTGACCCTGAAGAAGGGGCTGGGCGACGCTCGCGGCGAGGCCATCGCCCTGTCGAACATCGGGTTGACGTACAAGGCGAAGGAAGAGTACGGCCACGCGCTCGGCTGCTTCGAGCAATCCTTCGGCATCGCGCGCAGGCTGGGCGACCGCTTCATCGAGGCGCGCGTTCTCCACGAGATCGGCGAGCTGCACCGCGCCACGGACGATCCCGAAGGCGCGCTGCGGTTCTTCCGGGAGTCGGTGGAGGTCGCGCACGCGTCGGGCGGGGCCTACGCCGAGACAGACGGGCGCATCGGGATCGGGCGGGTGCTGGTGGCGCTCGGCAGGGCGGGCGAGGCGAGCGAAGAGCTGAGGAAGGCACTCGCACAGGCGGAGCGGATCGACTCGCCGTGGCTGGTCTCCGCGGCGCACCAGGCGCTCGCCGAGGCACACGAGGCCGCGGGCGACGCATCCGCCGCGCTGCGGCACCTCCGCGAGTACCATCGCGTCGAGGGCGAGACGCGCAGCGCCGAGTCCGAGCGGCGCATCCAGGCGATCCTCACCCGCGCCGAGGTCGAGCGCTCGGAGCGCGAGGCCGAGCTGCTGCGCGCGAAGAACGACGCGTTGACCGCCGCCGACGCGGAGAAGGCGCGGCTGCTGGAGGCGCTGCGCCGCCAGGCGGCCGAGCTCGACCGCCTCTCGCGCGAAGACGCGCTCACCGGGCTCTTCAACCGCCGCCACGTGGACGAGGCGCTGGCGCTGGAGTGGGAGCGCTCCGCCCGCTTCGGGCGCGACCTGGCCGTGGCCATCGCCGACGTCGACCACTTCAAGGTGGTGAACGACCGCTTCTTGCACGCCACGGGCGACGAGGTGCTGCGCCAAATTGCGCGCATCCTGCGCGAGGGGACGCGCGCGGTGGACGTGGTGGGGCGCTGGGGCGGCGAGGAGTTCGTGCTGCTGCTGGTGGAGACGCCCCCCGACCGTGCCGCGCACCTCTGCGACAAGCTGCGCGGGGCAGTCGAGGCGCACGACTGGTCGGCGATCGCTCCGGGCCTCGCGGTGACGGTGAGCCTGGGCGTCGCCGGCAACGCCGGGGCCGCCGACCCCGCCGCGCTCCTCGCCACCGCCGACGCGCGCCTCTACCAGGCCAAGCGCGCCGGCCGCAATCGCGTCGTGGCGGGGTGATTGATTCTGCGGCTCCTCTCCAGCCTGCTTCCGCCATGTCCACCGTTCCCGATCCGGCCGCGGAGGTTCCCGACTCCGACCCAGCCTCGACCGGCGCTACGGCAGCTGTCGACGAATTGAATGCGCGTGCCTGGGGGCTGCGCCTGTCGGACCCCGCCGAAGGTCTGCGGGTGGCGGAGCGTGCCGGTGCCGCGGCGCGGGCGGCGGGCTACGCGCGTGGCGAGGCGTACGCGCTGCGGAACGCGGGTGCCTGCCGCTGCCTGCAGCTGGAGTACGAGGCTGCCCTGGCGCAGCTCGAAGCCGCGGGACGCTGCTTCGACGCGCTGCGGGACCCGGTGGGAAAGGCGAGCACGCTGAACTGGATCGGGGGGCTCCACCGGCGCCGCGGCGACTTCCCGGCGGCGCTCCAGGCGCAGCTCGAAGCACTGCGGCTTCAACGTGCGGCGGGCGACCGCGACGGCGAGGGTGATTCGCTGAACAACCTGGGGAACGTGTACGACCAGCTGGGTGACATGGCCCTCGCGCTGGAACACTTCAGCGCTGCGCTGCAGATCAAGCAGGAGCTGGGTGACGAGCTGGGGATCTCGCACGCGGTCAACAACCTTGGCAACGTATACTTGCGGCTGAGGCAACCCGCCCGGGCGCTGGAGTACCATGAGCGGGCGCTGCTCCTGAAGCGCGAGATCGGTGACGTGACGGGCGAGGGGACCACGCTGGTGAACGTCGGCATCGATCTAGAAGCGCTGGAAGACTACCCGCGTGCGCTGGAGGTCTACACGGCCGCACTGGAGCACTGCCGGCGTCACGGTGACCGGCATTCCGAGGCGGCCGTGCTGTGCAACCTGGGCGACGTGCATCGGAAGACCGGCGCCCTGGAGCTTGCGCTCGTGTGGTTTCACGAGGCGGTCTCCGCTTCGCTGGCCGCGGGGACCCTCTACCCCGGCATGGAAGCGAGGATCGGAAGCGGAAGGGCGCTCATCGCCCTGGGCGACGCGCCCGGCGCAGTGACGGAGATTTCCCGGGCTCTCGCGCTCGCGGAGCGGATGGACGCCAGGCACGTGGTCTACGAGGCACACCTGGCCCTGTCGGAGGCGTACGAGGCGGCGGGCGACGCCGCGCGGGCACTGGAGCACGTCCGGGCCTACCACCGCGTGAAGGACGAGGTGTTCAGCGCCGAGGCCGAGGGCCGCATCCAGACGCTGCTGGTGAAGGCCGAGGTGGAGAGCGCTCAGCGCGAGGCCGAGCTGCTGCGCGCGAAGAACGAGGAGCTGACCGCCGCCGACGCGGAGAAGGCGCGGCTGCTGGAAGTGCTGCGCAGCCAGGCGGAGGCGCTCGATCGGCTCTCGCGCGAGGACGCGCTCACCGGGCTCTTCAACCGGCGCCACGTGGACGAGGCGCTGGCGCTGGAGTGGGAGCGCTCGGCCCGCTTCGGCCGCGACCTGTCCGTGGCCATCGCCGACGTCGACCACTTCAAGGCGGTGAACGACCGCTTCTCGCACGCCGCGGGCGACGAGGTGCTGCGCCAGATCGCGCGCATCCTGCGCGAGGGGACGCGCGCGGTCGACGTGGCGGGGCGCTGGGGCGGCGAGGAGTTCGTGCTGCTGCTGGTGGAGACGCCCCCCGACCGCGCCGCGCACCTCTGCGACAGGCTGCGCGCGGCGGTTGAGGCGCACGACTGGTCGGCGATCGCCCCGGGCCTTGCGGTGACGGTGAGCCTGGGCGTCGCCGGCAACGCCGAGGCCGCCGACCCCGCCGCGCTCCTCGCCGCCGCCGACGCGCGCCTCTACCAGGCCAAGCGCGCCGGCCGCAACCGCGTCGTGGCGGAGTGAGAATCCATCCGCGCTCTCCACCACTCTGCGCCTCTGCGTGAGACGCTTTTTCCGGCTCTTCGTCGATTTAGTTGCAACCTGCCCGCCCGGAGCTCGTCGACGAGTGGCTGCAGGCTCGGAATGCGCTGAGTATCGAAAGGTTTGCAGGACACCCTCTTCCGTCGCTCACCCCGCCTTCTGCGCCTGAAGGCTTCGTCAACTGCGTCATCAGGGGGAATCGAGCCCTCCCTGTCCTGCGTGCGTCTCTCCAGCCTTCGTGGGTACAGCGAATGATCGTCATCCAGTCATAGACGCGGAGGATGTGCACGGCCACCGGGCTCGCCTCATCATCCCCCTGATCGATCCGTTGAGACAGCTGAGCCTTCCGTGATTGCGGAAGGATCGAGGGGACTCTCCCCAAAAAATTTCGATACTCAGCGCGAGCGCCACCTGCAGCCACTCGTCGACGGCATCGGTGCGAGCGAACGGGAGACCTGCTGCAACCAAATCTGCGATGAACCCTTTTCCAGGATGTCGGCGATTGTGATTCAAACGGATGGCGCCTATACTCGTCGTCAGGCCCCGGAACCGTCACCAGGCCGCTTCGCTACACCTTTCCGCCAACGCGAGATGACCCCGATCCGCATCCGCCGGCTGGTGCTGCCGCCGGCGCTCGTGCTCACCGCGCTCTCGCCGGCGCTCTCCGCGCTCGCGCTGCGCGCGCAGGCCGTCGCCGCCGCGCCGGCCGCCACGCAGGTGCTCGACCCGTCGCTGGTGGCGGTCGACTCGCTCTTCGCCGCCACCTACCCGGCGGGCGGGCCGGGCGCCGCGGTGCTGGTGGCGCGCGACGGGCGCGTGCTGATGCGCAAGGCGTATGGGATGGCCGACGTGGAGCTGGGCGTGCCGCTGCGCCCGGAGCACGTGTTCCGGCTGGGCTCCATCACCAAGCAGTTCACGGCCGTGGGCGTGCTGATGCTGGTGGAGGAGGGGAAGGTGTCGCTGGACGACGAGATCACGAAGTTCTTCCCCGACTACCCCACGCAGGGCCGCCGCATCACCGTGGAGCACCTGCTGACCCACACCTCGGGGATCCGCAGCTTCACCGGGATCCCCGCGTGGGAGCCGCTGAAGCGCACCGACCTGACCCCCGCGCAGATGATCGCCGTCTTCCGCGACCAGCCGATGGACTTCGCGCCGGGCACCGACTGGCGGTACAACAACTCCGGCTACTTCCTCCTCGGCGCCCTGATCGAGAAGGTGAGCGGGCAGTCGTACGCCGACTACCTGCGCACCCGCATCTTCGAGCCGCTGGGGATGCGCGACACCCGGGTGGAGACGCACGACGCGCTGATTCCGCGCCGGGTGCACGGGTACGCGATGGCGGAGGGGCGGGCGATCCGGAACGCGGAGTTCATCAGCCTGACCTCCCCCTTCTCCGCCGGCGCGCTGGTCTCCACGGTGGACGACCTGTTCCGCTGGGGGCAGGCGGTCGCGGCCGGGCGGCTGCTGAAGCCCGAGACCTGGCGCCGCGCCTTCACCGCCTACCGGCTGGCGGACGGGCGGGAGAGCGGGTACGGCTACGGCTGGTTCGTAAGCGAGCTGGCGGGGCGGCCCACCCTCACGCACGGAGGCGACATCGACGGCTTCAGCAGCGACGGGCTGTGGATTCCCTCGGCACACCTCCAGGTGTACGTGCTCAGCAACGTGGAGCGGAACTTCGCCAACCCCGGGAACCTCTCCACCCGCATCGCGGAGCGCGTGCTGGGCGTCTCCGCCATCCCGCAGGGGGTGGCGCTCCCGGCGAGCGCGCTCGACGAGTACGTGGGCGTGTACCCGGTCTCGGAGAATGACCGGCGCGTGGTCACCCGCGACGGGACGACGCTGTTCCTGCAACGGAACCGGGGCCCGCGCCAGGAGCTGCGCGCCCTGGGCAGCGACGGGTTCGTCAGTGCCGCCACCGGTGCGCGCTTCACCTTCGTCCGCGAGGGCGGGCGGGTGACGGGGATGCGGGTGCGACCGCGCCTGGGCCCCGAGGAGCCGCTGTCGCCGCGCACCGCCGAGGCGCCCGAGTCCGCCCTGGCCGCGGCGGCGGCGCGGGCGACGGTGGCGCCGGAGGTGCTCGATACCTACGTGGGCGAGTACGAGCTGGCCCCCAACTTCATCCTCACCGTGCGCCGCGAGGGGGCCACGCTCCTCGCCCGGGCGACGGGGCAGAACGACGTCACGCTCCTGCCGCAGACCGAGACGCGCTTCGCCATCCAGCAGGTGGACGGCACGGTCGAGTTCGAGAAGGACGCGGCCGGCAAGGTCGTGCGCCTCCAGCTCACCCAGGGCGGCCGCACCATGCCCGCGCCGAAGATCCGGTAGAAGGTATCACGCAGAGACGCGGAGACGCGGAGACGCGGAGAGAGCCGCCGAAGCCCTCTCCGCGTTTCTGCGTGATGCTACAGCCGCAGGTCGAGCGCCACGATCGGAACGAGGCGGCGCTGCTCCCGATAGCCGGTGGCCTTTCCTGCGTCGTCGCGCTGGAGGTGCTTGACGCTGTTCCAGCTTCCGCCCACGACCAGGCCTACGTCTTCCACTACGTGCCCGAGCGCCACCCCGGCGATCAGCTCGTCGAAGAGCCCGCCGCGCGCCAGGTTCACGCCCACGACCGGGCCTATGGAGTGCCGGTGCTGCGTGCGCGGACGGACCAGGTTCACGTACCCGGTCAGGTACAGGTTCGGCTGCAGCCCGGGCCGCGTGCCGACCACGGTGCTGTCGTCGTCCTTCAGCACCTCGGTGCGCTCGCCGAACGAGAACCCCGCCGCGACGCCGAACTCCCAGGTGGCGCGCGGCGCGTTGCCGATGTTGGTGTACACGCTGCGGAGCCTGCCGGGCATTCTCGTGGCCGAGTCGGGGTGCAGGGAAAGCTCCACCTGGGTGTCTTCCACCAGGTCGTAGCGGTCCAGCGCCACCCACATCTGCCCGCTGTCGGGATGCTCCGCCACCTGGTGCAGCACGATCGTCTTGCTCGTGTCCGACGGCACCGGGGTCCGCGCCGGCTTGTCGCCCGAGAAGAACTTCCCTGCCACCGCCTGCACGATCGCGGTGAGCGTCGGGGGAGGCTGATAGCTGATCGACCGGCGCGCGAACTGCAGCCGGCCCTCCTTCCGGTCCTCCCCCAGCGAAGAGTCGGAGAACACCAGCACCCAGACGTATTTTTCCGCACGGAACTCCCGCCGCGTTCGCCAGCCCCGGGTGACCGCCTGATGCACACCGCCCGTCGAATCGATGTAGACCACCCAGTCGACGAACCGGTCGCTGCGCGAGCCAGGGAAGTACAGCTGGAGCGCGTGCTCGAAGCAATTGTCCCTGAGATAGGCCTTCAGGGAATCTACCCGATCGTCGGTGAGCTTTTCGACCACGTACTGGGGGAACCAGGCCTGTCGCCGTCTGGCTTCGCGGGGGCGGTAAAGTGCTGGCGCGTGTGGGGGATGCTTCTCAAGGCACCATGCGAGCTGTTCCTCGTCGTACCTGTGTTGGAGGCCAGGGCTCGGCTGGCAGAGTGCGGTGGTGGCGCAGGAGACCGACGTCAGCAGGCTGGTGAAGAAAAGCATCGTGCGCATGATGAGTCCCTCCATTCAGGGGTGCGGGTCGACGGAACGTTCGGGAATCTCCTTCAGCGGATGAGCAGAGTGCGGCAGGCTGCCGGGGGCGAAAGTGTCGGGCTAGGGAACAGTGCTGCTAAACATCTATTTCTGCAATGATTTAGTCACGCTCGCACGGGTGCGCGGGGGTGGAGGCCGGTTCGCCCGGAGCCACGAACCCCTCGCCGGGAGCTGCTCCCGGCGAGGGGTTCACGTTCCCGCGTGATCCAGCGCTACGGCCTCGCGGCGCTCCCCGACGAGGTGCTGTCCCTGCCCGTGCGGCTGCGCCCGCCGGGGGTGCCGTGGGTGCCGGCCCTGGGCTCCTGCGACGCGGCGGAGGCGGCGCTGTCGGCGCGGGCGCCGGCGCCCGTGCCCGCACCCGGCCGCGCGCCGCCGCCCGAGCTCATCCCCTGGTCGCCGTACGACTGGCCGCCCGTGCGCCCCTGGATGTCGGTGAAGTGCACGGGGGTGCCGGAGCGGACGCGGTGCGAGAGGAACTTTGCGTCCCAGTTGGTGAGCCGCACGCACCCGGACGAGGTGGCGTAGCCGATCGTCTCCGGCTTGTTGGTGCCGTGGATGCCGTAGTGCGGCGCCGAGAGCGCCATCCACACCGCGCCCACGCGGTTGTTCGGCCCGCCCGGCACCATCGCCTCGTGCGCCGTGTCGGGCGCGGTGGCGATCAGGTTGGGCTGGTAGTGCCAGGCCGGGTTCTGCTCGATGTTCGTCACCTTGAACTGGCCGCTCGGCGACGGGTCGTAGGTGGAGCCCAGCGTGCTGGGGAAGTGGTAGAGCACGCGCCCCGACGCGTCCTGCGCCTGCACGTAGCTGCCGCGCCCCGACACCACGATCTGGGCCACCTCGCCCTGCGCCCGCGCGGTGGAGTCGCGCACCAGCGGCGCGTTGATCGACTGCCCGGCCTGCAGGTGGTCGAGGTCCACCCCGGGGTTCAGCTTCTTCAGCAGGTCGGGCGAGACGTGGAAGGTCTCGCCCAGCTTTTCGGTCAGCGAGTTGTAGCACGAGCAGGGGAGCTGGGCCTGCTCCTGCACGTTCTCGGGGATGGTGATGAAGGGCCCCTTCACGTCGTCGGCGGTGAGCCGGTAGGGCCGCACCAGGTCCTGCGGCGCGCCGGCGGCGCGGGCGAGCGCGGAGAAGGTGGCGCTGTCCACCCGCGCCGTGCCGCGCAGCCCGTGCGCCTGCTGGAAGAAGTAGACGGCCTTCGCCGTGTTCTTCCCGTAGTAGCCGTCCATCTCGCCGGGGGAGAAGAAGGCGCGGTCCAGCAGCATCTGCACGCGCAGCACCGAGGGCCCCGACACGTCGCCCGAGAGGGGGAGGAACATCGGCCCGTTGTTCACCCGGTCGGCGGTGATCTGCTCGAACTTCTCCGGGTTGCGGGCGGGCGCGCCGCCGCCGGTGGTGTCGAGCTTCACCACCGCGGTCCAGTCGGTGGCGAAGCGCCCCTGCTGGATCTGCTGCGGCGTGGGGTCCGGGTCGGCCGTGTACTGCAGGTCGGCGGCGGCGGGCCGCGTTGCCGCCTGGGCGGTGCCGGGCTGCGCGGGGGGCGCGGCGTCCTTCCGGTCATCCTCCACCGTGCACGCCGCCGCGACGGCCAGCAGTGCGGCCAGCGCCGCGCGTGAAATGGTCTTCATCGTAAGCCCTTTGTCCGTTGGACCAACCGTGAACAGGTGGGGCGGACGAAGGCAGGTTTCGGGCCGGGTCGCCTGGAACGTCTGTCAGTTATTCGATTTCCAGCGCTCATTGAGCGTTAACTGCGCTTCCAGCGCGGCGGCATCGGCACGACGTGACTCGTCAACCAGATGTTGAAATCTGCAGCACCAGCTACTGGAAACCGGGGCACCAGACGCAGGCCACTCTACGTCGCCCCGCGCGTAAATTATAATTGACACTATGTGGATTAAAGTTTAAAATTACGTACAATACGAGAAAGGAGGGGGGACATGGGTCGTCGAACACGCCAGATCACCTATGTTGAGGCATCTCCAGCCGCGGTTGAGCAGATGGTGTCGCAGTTGGGCGCGAACATCGCGACCGCACGCCTGCGGCGCCGGTGGCGACAGCAGGATTTAGCCGAGAAGGCGGGGATCACCCGTCAGACCCTTGTCGCGATTGAGCAGGGAAAGCTCGGAACCGGCATCGGTGCGTACGTGGCCGTGCTTTGGGCGCTCGGGCTCCACGGAGACGTATCGCGCCTCGCGAGTCCGGACCGCGACGCCGAGGGTCTGACGCTGGAGTCCGCACGACTCCCAGGCCGCGCGCGGCTCCCCACCGACCTGGATGACGACTTCTAATGGGACGGCCGAACGAGTGTTTCGTGTACATCCAGATGCCGGGGACACTTGAGGTGGTGACCTGCGGCCGCTTCTCCTGCGAAACCACGCGCGAAGGCGGAGGCGTGGGTCGCTTTGTCTATGGCCGTAGCTACAGGACGCGTCCAGACGCGGTACCCCTCGACCCCTTTCACCTTCCAGTCGTTCCGACAGTCGCCGAAACGGCAAAGCTCGGGGGGATCTTTGGTGCGTTGCGCGATGCCTCTCCCGACGGATGGGGCAGACGAGTCATCGAACGCATCCTCGGATCTCGGAACCTGGGCGAGGTCGACTTCCTGCTGGAATCTTCCGCGGACGGGGCGGGTGCGTTGACCTTCGGACGGGGTCCTGTCCCTCCGGCGCCGGTGCGAACGTTCAATCGTGTCGTGCAGCTCGACGAGCTTCGCCGGGCCGCGGCGCTCCTGGAAGAGGATCAGCCCGGGGTGCCCATCCCTCCCCCGATCGTCGACCTGCTGAATCCGGGGAGCTCGCTCGGCGGGGCCCGTCCCAAGAACGTGGTGGAGGATGACGACGGGCTCTGGGTGGCCAAATTTCCGCAGCGGGGCGACCGGTGGAGCAACGCACCGGTGGAGGCGGCGATGCTCGGGCTCGCCGTGCGGTGCGGCATCCGCGTTCCCGAGACGCGTGTCGAGCGGGTGGGTGACGACGCCATCCTGCTGGTGAAGCGGTTCGATCGCGAGCGCGTGGAAAGTGGAGAGGAGCGAGGATACCTGAGGCACCGCATGGTCAGCGCGCTGACCGTGCTGGACGCGGAGGAAAGCCCGACCGACCGCGCCAACTGGTCGTACGTGGCCCTCGCGGACGAGCTCCGGCGATGGTCGGCGCGACCGCGGCAGGACAGGGTGGAGCTGTTCCGCCGGGTCGTGCTGAACGCGCTGATCTCCAACGTGGACGATCATCCCCGCAACCATGCGCTGATCGCGCCCGGACGGGGGTGGATCCTGGCCCCCGCGTACGACCTGACGCCCAACCCCCGGCAGGGTCTCGACGACCGCAGGCTGGCGATGGATTGCGGGCGCTTCGGGCGAGTGGCGCGCCGCGACAACATCGTCTCCCAGGCGGCCCGCTTCGGTCTGCACGCCGACGAGGCGAACGCGATCATCGACGAGATGAAGACGACCGTCGGGGCGAGCTGGCGCGCCGAGATTTTGCGGCAGGGGGGAAGCAGACACGACTGCGACGTGGTCGAACCCGCTTTCCTCGCGCCGGGCTTCGAGTATTCGACTCAAACTCCGTAAAAAGCGCCTCACGCGGAAACGCAGAAGCCGCAGAGAAGCTCAGTGGCTCTCTCTGCGGCTCTGCGCCTCTGCGTGAGACGATCTGTTGCGGAGGCTAGGGCCGCGCGGCGCTGTCGGGCTTCGCCGGCGCGGGAGCCGCCGCCGGCGGAGGCGAGGCGGGCGCGGCCGGCGGGGGTGCGGGCTGGGCCTGCGGGGCCGGGGTGCGCGCGGCGCTGTCCTGCCGCACGGGGGCCGACACCGGCGGTGCCGTGCGCGCCGTGTCCGCCGGGACGCGGGCGGTGTCGCGGCGGGCGGAGTCGGCCCGCGAGCGCGAGCTGTCCACGCGCACGCCGGCGACGGCGGGGCGCGTGGGCCTGGCGGGCGTGGGGGTGCGGTTCACGGTGGGGATCGCGGCGCGCGTGCGCGTGCCGCGGAAGACCACGGGGGTTCCCGGGGTGATCCGCCGCGCCAGGTAGAGCGCGTCCCAGTTCGCCAGCCGCACGCACCCCGCCGACACCGCGTACCCGATCGTCTCCGGGCTCTTGGTGCCGTGGATGCCGTAGTGCTCGGTGGAAAGCGTCATCCACACCTTCCCCACCGCGCTGTTGGGGCCGGGGGGGACCTGGGCCTCGGGCGCGTCTTCGTGGCCGTGGTGCAGGATCGCCGGCTGGTAGTGCCACCACGGGTTCTCGGTGACCTGCACCACGTGGAAGTTCCCCTCCGGCGAGGGGTCGTACGACGAGCCCACCGTGGTGGGGAACTGGTAGAGGATGCGCCCCGACGCGTCGAGCGCCTGCAGGTAGTGGTCGGCCCCCGAGACCAGCAGCGTCTCCACCACCCCCCGCGGCGCCGCGTCGGCGTCGCGGACGTTGGGGACGTTGATGGAGTCGCCCGCCTTGAGCGAGTTGAGCGCGACGCGCGGGTTCAGCTTCTGGAGCAGCTCGATGCGCACGTGGAAGAGCTCGGTGAGCTTCTCGCTGAGCGACTCGTAGCAGGAGCAGTCGAGCTCGGCCTGCGCGTAGATGCTGGAGGGCATCTCGATGAACGGCCCGCGCACGTCCGACGCGGTGAGCGCGCGGCGCGCCACGTACTCGCCCGGCCGGCCGGCGAGGAAGTGCAGCCGGGCGAAGGTGGCGCTGTCCACCACCCCCGTCGGCGTCAGCCCCTCGCGCGCCTGGAACCAGTAGACCGCGATGGAGGTGTTCCTCCCCCAGCTCCCGTCGATCATCCCCGGCGAGAAGAGCGCCCGGTCGAGGAGCACCTGCACCCGCAGCACCGACGGCCCGCGCAGCCCCGGGCCCACCGGGAAGGCCTCGCGCCCGCCGTTCACCGCCTCGCGGGTGAGCTGCGCCGCCGTCTCCCCGTTGGGCGCCACCTTGCTCTCGTCCAGCGGCGCGACGGGGGAGAGCGCCGGGTTCACCGCGGGGCGGCGCACCAGCGGTCCCCCCGCCGGGCGCGCCGGCGTGGCGGCCGCCACGCGCGTCGCGGGCGGCCGGGCGCGCACCGCGGGGAGGAGCGGGAGCACCTGCGCGGGGCGCGGGCCGGCGGCCTGCGCCGTGGCGGCGCGGGGTGCGGCGGAGGCCGCGAGGATGCACGCCGTCGCGAGCGCCGCAAGCCAGACGCGTCGAGGAGCCATCATCTGCGTAGAAAGGACGTTCGGGGAGACTGCCGTTGGGGGCCGGTGGAAGGGTCCTGCGCCGTCAATCTAGCGTCCGCCGGTCCAAAATCAACCGTCATCTGTTTTCACGGTGGACGCGGGGAACGGCGCGCGCGCCCGGCCGAAAGCGGCCGCCGCGGAGGCGCGGGAGACGCTTTCCCAACGCGCGGAGGGTGGGTAGCTTTCGGGCATGCTCACCGCCACCGCCCGCCGCTGGGTCTTTCCCGCACTCCCCGACCCGAACCGCGTCGACCGCATCGCCCGCGAGCTGCGGCTGCCGCCCGCGCTCTGCCGCCTGCTGGTGCACCGCGGCTTCGGCGAGCCGGCTGCGGTACGCGACTTCCTGCGCCCGCACCCGGGGCACATCCACCCGCCGCTGGCGATGGCGGGGATGGCCGACGCGGTGGAGCGCATCGTACGCGCCATCGGCGGCGGCGAGACCATCCTCGTGCACGGCGACTACGACGTGGACGGGATCTGCTCCACCGCCGTCTTCGTTCGCTCGCTCAAGATGATGGGGGCGCGGGCGCACCCCTTCGTTCCCCACCGCCTGCAGGACGGCTACGACCTCTCCGAGGCCGGCATCCGCGCGGCGCAGGCGATCGGCGCCACCCTCATCCTCACCGGCGACTGCGGGATCGTGGCGCACGAGGCGGTGCGGCGCGCCTGCTCGCTGGGGATCGACGTGATCGTCACCGACCACCACACCCCCGGCCCCACTCTCCCCGAGTGCGTGGCGGTGGTCGACCCCAACCGGGAGGACTGCCCCTACCCCGACAAGTCGCTGGCCGGCGTGGGCGTGGCGTGGAAGGTGTGCTGCGCGGTGGCCGACGCGGTGGGCTTCCCCGTCGAGCGGCTGCAGGCGTTCCTGGACCTGGTGGCGGTCGCCACCGTGGCGGACCTGGCGCCGCTCACGGGGGAGAACCGCGCGCTGGTGCGCTGGGGGCTGCGCATCCTGCCGCAGACGCCCAACCCCGGGCTGCGGGCGCTGCTGCGCACCACCGGGCTCGCGGGGAAGGAGATCTCGGCGGCGCAGGTGGGCTACGTGCTGGCGCCGCGCATCAACGCGGTCGGGCGGATGGGCGAGGCGCGCGACGGGGTGCGCCTGCTCCTCACCGACGACGAGCGCGAGGCCGAGGTCATCGCGCACGCGCTGGAGGCGGAGAACCGCGCGCGGCAGGCGGTGGACGCCGACACGCTGCGCCAGGCGATGAACGGGCTGGAGCGCTGGTTCGATCCCGACCGGCACTGGGGGGTCGTGCTGGCGGAGGAGGGGTGGCACCCGGGGGTGATCGGGATCGTGGCGTCGCGCGTGGTGGAGCGCATCCACCGCCCCACGGTGCTGATCGCCCTGGCTGGCGCGGACGACGGGAAGGGGAGCGCGCGCTCCATCCCCGGCTTCCACCTGTACGAGGCGATGCGCGCCTGCTCGGCGCACCTCACCCGCTTCGGGGGGCACCGGATGGCGGCCGGGTGCTCCATCCGCCCGGAGCGCGTGGACGACTTCCGCGAGGCCTTCGACGCGCACGCGCACGCCGTGTTGCGCCCGGAGCAGCTGGTCCCCGAGGTGCGCATCGACCTGGAGGTGGAGCTGCGCCAGGCCGACGACGCGCTCGCGCGGATGCTGCGCCACGCCGGCCCCTTCGGCCCGGGCAATCCCACGCCGGTGTTCGCGACCCGCGGCGTGGTCTCGGCCGCGCCGCCGCGGGTGGTGGGCGAAAAGCACCTGCGGCTCACCCTCGCCTCGCACGGCAGCACCATGGAGGCGATCGGGTTCAACCTGGCCGGGATGGGCGGCGAGCCCTGGATCGTCGGGGGACCGATGGACGTGGCGTTCAAGCTGGAGGAGAACCACTGGAACGGCCGCACCTCGCTCCAGGCGAAGATCGTCGACCTGCGGCCGGCGGAGGCGTAGCGGCGAACGGCGCCTCACGCAGACACGCGGAGCCGCGGAGAGGCGCGGCGGACTTCCCCATCATCCTCCCCCATCAATGAGCCGCATCGTCAGCCCTTCGCGCGACCCCATCGACGACCACACGCTGCCGTGGTTCCCGGGCGATGCGGAGCCCACCGTCGATCCCGCGTCCCATCGGCGCAGGCGGGGGTGGCTGTCCCGCATCGCCTGGCTGGCGTTCAAGGTGTTCGCGGTGTACTACCTGTTCTGCCTCCTGCTGATCGTCGCCTACCGCTTCGTGTCGCCGCCGGCAACGGGGGTGCAGCTGCAGCGGCGGATCGAGGCGATGCTGGCCCGGCGGCCGTACTCTCCCCGACAGCACACCGTGCGGCTGGCGGCGATGTCGCCATACGTCGCGAAGGCCGTCGTCGCCGCGGAGGACGGGCGGTTCTGGACCCACTACGGCTACGACCTGAAGGAGATGGGCGTCGCCGGCCGTGGCGCGGTGGACGGCGGGCGGATGCGCGGCGCGTCGACCATCACGCAGCAGCTGATGAAGAACCTCTTCGGCTGCGCCTGCCGCAATCCCGTCCGCAAGGTGTACGACCTCACGCTCACCCCGGCGGCGGAGCTGATCCTGGGCAAGCACCGCATCCTGGAGCTCTACCTGGCCGAGGTGGAGTGGGGCGACGGGATCTACGGTGTGGACGAGGCCGCGCGGCACTACTACGGCGTCGGCGCGAAGCAGCTCACGCGCTCGCAGGCGGCGGGGCTCGCCGCGCTCCTCCCCAACCCGCGCCGCCGCACCCCCGCCAACACCGGCGAGTACCGCCGCGATATCCTCCGCCGCATGCGGCACCGGGGGTGGTGACGGACGGTCTCGACTCCCCTTCATCAACGGATACGACCATGGCGAAGAGCAGCGCCGCGACCGTCGACGAGTACCTCGCCGAGCTTCCCGAGGACCGTCGTGCCGCCATCTCCGAGGTCCGCGAGGTGGTGCTGCGCAACCTCCCGGCGGGGTACATGGAGCGGATGAACTGGGGATTGATCAGCTACGAGATCCCGCTGGAGCGCTACCCCAGGACGTACAACAAGCAGCCGCTGATGTACGCCGGCCTCGGTTCGCAGAAGAACTACTGCGCCGTCTACCTCATGGGCGTGTACGGCGACGGCGAGCAGGCGCGCCGCTTCAAGGAGGCGTTCAGGGTTGCCGGGAAGAAGCTCGACATGGGCAAGTCCTGCGTGCGCTTCCGCGCGGCCAACGACCTGGCGCTCGACGCCGTCGGCGAGATCATCGCCTCCACCACCCCCGAGCAGTACATCGCGATCTACGAGAAGTCGCGCGAGCGCAGCTGAGCTGCGACAGAGATGCCGAATGTGCTTGAGAGCTTGCTAGCTCTCATCCGCCTTTCCCCAGGGACGTCATCCTGAGGCCGGCCACGCCTGACCGTAGGCCACGATGATCCTGGCAGGCCGAAGGATCTATCGTCGGCGCTCGGGATCGAGCTTCCGAAGCGCGACTGTAGTATTCGCCGGCCTTGGCGTGATGTGATGATCCGGATCGCGCTTCGGCGTGCTGGTTCCGAGGGACTGGCTATAGATCCTTCGGCCTGCCAGATGCTGTTGCTGCCGTAACTCGGCGTGGCCGGCCTCAGGATGACGTCCTTTGGGAAGTGGTGTCAGGACCCACTGTTCAAGAGGATCGGTAAGACGCGCGATGAAGAAGAAAGCCTTTGACGCGGTGGCGATGACGCGGCGCATCCATGATGCGCACGCCGAGCAGCTGAGCGGCGCCACGCCCGAGGAGCGCATCCGGTTCTACCGGGAGAAAGCGCAGCGCCTCCACGCCACCCTGGCGAAAGGCAGGCGGCAGCCGCCCGACGACACGAACAGCTGATTCCAGGCGATCGCACCACGCAGAGACGCAGAGCCGCAGGGAGAGCCGCCGTGCCTCCCCTGCGGCGCTGCGTCTCTGCATGAGACGGCCGTTAGCGGGTTCGAGGCGCGCGGCTTAGGTTGTCCCCATGCGCATCGTGGCGGGGGAGTGGGGCGGGCGGCGCATCCAGGCGCCGCCGGGGCGGGGGACGCGGCCGACGACGGACCGCGTCCGCGAGGCGTGGATGAGCGCGGTGGCGCCCGTGCTCCCCGGCGCACGCGTGCTCGACCTCTTCGCCGGCTCCGGCGCGCTGGGGCTCGAGGCGCTCTCCCGCGGCGCCGCGTCCGCCACCTTCGTGGAGCAGGACGCGAAGGCCGTGGCCGCGCTCCGCGCCAACGTCGAGGCCCTCGGCGCCGCCGACGCGGTGCGCGTGGTGAGGGGCGACGCGCTGAAGTACGCCCGCGGGCTGGACGCGGGCGCGTTCGACCTGGCCCTCGCCGATCCCCCGTACGCGAAGGGATTCGCCCGCGAGCTGGCGGAGGCGTTCGCCGCCACACCCTTCGCGGGGCTGCTGTGCATCGAGCACGGGAAAGACGACGTGCTCCCCGAGCTCGCCGGAACGCGCACGAAGCGCTACGGCGACACGTACCTCACCTTCATCAGCGCAGCGGAATGAAACAGCCCGTCGCCATCTGTCCCGGCTCCTTCGACCCCCTCACCCGGGGCCACGAAGACATCATCCGCCGCGCGCTGGCCTTCTCGGAGCGCGTGATCGTTGCGGTCGCGCATTCGCCCCAGCAGCCGCGCACCGGGATGTTCGGCATCGACGAGCGCGTGGCGCTGATCCGCGAGGCCTTCGCCGACGAGCCGCGGGTGGAGGCGGCGGAGTTCCAGGGGCTGCTGGTGGACTTCGCCCGCAAGCGCGGCGCGAAGCTGGTGATCCGCGGCGTGCGCTCGGTGAAGGACTTCGAGTACGAGCAGCAGATGGCGATGATGAACCGCTCCCTGCTGGCCGAGCTGGAGACGGTGTTCCTGGCCCCCGACCCGGCGCACGCCTTCGTCTCCGCCACCCTGGTGCGGCAGATCGCCGGGCTGGGCGGGCACGTGGCGCCCTTCCTCTCCCCCGCGGTGCTGCACCGGGTGCTGGAGAAGGTCGCCGCCAGCAAGGCCGCGTCCGCCACCGCGTGACGGCGGGGGAGACGGTGGATTTTCTCGCGTCCATCCGCCGCCGCGCCCGCGAGCGCCCGCGCCGCCTCGTCTTTCCCGAGGGTCACGACGCGCGCACCCTGCGGGCCGCCACCCGCGTCGCCGCCGACGGCCTCGCGCTGCCGGCGGTGATCGGCGGCGACCTCACCCGCGCCGACCTGGATGCGCTCGGCGCGACTTCCGTCGAGGTGGTGAACCCCGCGACCGACCCGCGCCGCGCGGAGCTCGCCGACCGCTACTGGCAGCGGCGGAAGGCGAAGGGGTGCAGCCAGGAAGACGCGCTCCGCCAGTCCGCCGACCCGCTCGTGTTCGGCGCGCTGCTGGTGGGCGCCGGGTACGCCGACGGCTCCGTCGCCGGCGCGGCCAACACCACGGGCGACGTGATCCGCGCGGCCATCTACGGCGTCGGCGCGGCCCCGGGGATCCGCACCGTCTCCTCCTCCTTCTACATGGTGGTCCCGCCCTTCCGATCGAAGGAGACGGAGGTGCTCACCTTCACCGACGGCGCGGTGATCCCCGATCCCACCGCCGAGCAGCTCGCCGACATCGCCCTGGCCGCCGCCGCCGCGCGCCGCCGCATCGTGGGCGACGAGCCGCGCGTCGCCTTCCTCAGCTACTCCACCGCGGGAAGCGCGCAGGGGCCGTCCATCGACAAGGTGCGGGAGGCGCTCGCCCGCTTCCGCGCGGCCGCGCCCGACGTCGCCGCCGACGGCGAGCTGCAGGTCGACGCCGCGCTGATCGCCGCCATCGGCGAGTCGAAGGCCCCCGGCTCGCCGGTCGCCGGGTGCGCGAACGTCCTCGTCTTCCCGGACCTGGATGCGGGGAACATCGCCTACAAGCTGGTGCAGCGCCTCGCCCACGCCGAGGCGATCGGGCCGCTGCTGCAGGGGCTCGCGCGGCCCTGCAACGACCTCTCCCGCGGCGCCAGCGTGGACGATATCGTGAACACCGCCTGCCTGACGTCGCTCATGGCGGAGTAACGGCGGTCTCACATAGAGACAGAGACGAATACCAAACTGATCCAGAGCGCTCTGTCCGCGCCGAGGCCTCCCTTCTTGACCAAACCATTCGATAGGCCTAATTAGACAATGGCGCAATTGCATCGACACTCACCACAGGAGCTTTCCCTGACATGAAAAAGCAAAAGGCAGGAGCGTTCGCTCCACGACTGTCGGTCTTCCTGAGCTACAGGAGCGTCGAGGCCCGCTTCGCGGACTTGCTCAAACAGCGATTGTCACGTGATTTCATTGGCCTGGTAGATGTGTTTCTCGCCTCAGACACGACGAGCATTCCCGCCGGAGTGAGCTGGCACTCGGAAATCCTCGAAGGGCTTCATCGATCTGGCCTGCACATCGTCATTTGCAGCAGTTTCGCAGTTCGGTGCCCATGGATCAACTACGAGGCAGGAGCCGCTGCCGCTCGCGGAACTCCGATTGTGCCGCTTTGCCACAGCGGCCTTCTGCCGCACCAGCTCCCGGTTCCGCTGAGCGAAACCGAGGGCGGGGTGATCACGAACGCAGTGTCCATCGAGCGCCTTTACCGCCGTGTCGCAGACCTCATTGGATCGGAAACTCCCGTCGTAGACTTCAACGCATATGCACGGGAATTTCACGATATCGAGCGACAGCTGGCCGAACTCATGGCGCGCGACGGTCTCGGCGGCGACCACGGTGACAGGCCACCCCGCTACGAAGAATCGGAACTCATTCAGGATCCCCACGTACTTTGCGTGACGAGCCAGCAATTCATAGAACTCGGCTACGACAACCAGCTGAAACTCGTGCTGGACGCTTTCCCGGAGGCCATCAACCACCATTTCGTGCTCAACTCAGCTGATCTGAAACGGATTCTTCTCGAAGAGCACGTGGATATCGTTCACATCGCGGCGTTCGTGTGCCCACGAGGCGGTGACCTCTATTTCACGCCCATCAGTTTACCACTTGGCGGCGCTGTGGCAGGGGAGGTTGATTCAATCAGTCCGAAGGAACTGATTCCGCTTCTGCGGAAGGCGAACACGCGTCTCGTCGTCCTCGGCGCATCGGCTTCCCTGGTGCTCGGCGCGCAACTGATCACGGTTACCAATGTGATCGCCGTGCGCGACATGGTGAGCGCGAAAGCCATGGCCAGCTGGGTAGGCACATTCTATAAGACACTGCTGAAAGAGCCTCTGGCGGACGCGTTCGAACTCGCGACGCAAGTCAGCCAGGCTCCCATGTGGCTCTACGCCCAGCAGCATGCACCGTCGTTCAAGCTCCAGATCCCCCAGCTGTCGGCCTCGCCAACGTAGAGCCAGTGCCACGGCCGCGGAGTCTCGTGCCGCCGTGCCGCCTTCGCTCGGGCCGGACGCGCGCGGTCCGCTGGTGGCGCGACGGCGGCGAGGCCTGGGCGGCGCACCGCGGACGCGCCCGCGCTGCACGAGGTTTGCGCTGGCGCGCGCCCGCGCATAGCTTCGCATTCGACGCGCGGGCGTGGGCGGTGGGTGGCGCGCTTGTTGCCCCTGCGCGCCCGACAGGCGCGGTGCGGACATCAACCCTCGTGAACGGGACCAGAGGAGCCATGAGCTTCCGAACGAGCAAGCAGAGCGGTGTGACGGTGGTGGACGTGGACGGGCAGCTCATCGTGGGCAACCGCCAGGAGCTGAAGCAGAAGGTGCTCGAAGAGCTCGAGGGCGGCGAGCGGAAGTTCCTGATCGACTTCACCAACACCGGCTACATCGACTCGTCGGGGCTGGGCGTGCTGGTGAGCCTGTCCAAGAAGATCCGGGAGCAGGGCGGCGAGCTGCGCCTGGCCAACCTCAACGAGGACCTGCGCACCCTCTTCGAGCTCACCAAGCTCGACACGCTCTTCAACATCGCCGACTCGCGCGACGCGGCGCTGTCGGCCTTCTGAGCATGGGCGCCGCTGTACCCGGGGTGCGCCCCGCGCGCCGGCGGCGTGCGGGCCGCGCCCCGTTCGGCGTGCGCGGGCGCGGAGGTTGGGCCGCATGAACCCCTTCGACCGCGGGCGCGCCGCCCGCGACGGGACCCGCTTCACCCTGGAGCTCCCCACCGACCTGGGGCTGATCGACTCGGCGATCGGCTACCTGGCCGGCCGCCTGCGCGACTACGGGTACGAGGGCTCGCGCCTCACCCTCAACTTCCGCGTGGGGGTGAGCGAGGCGCTGGCCAACGCCATGATCTACGGCAACCACCGCGACCCGGCCAAGCGGGTGCGGGTGGAGGTGGACCTGGCCCCCGAGCAGGTGGCGGTGGTGGTGCGCGACGAGGGGCACGGCTTCGACCCCGGCGGCGTCCCCGACCCTACCCTTCCCGAGAACCTCGAGGAGCCGGGCGGACGCGGGATCTTCCTGATCCGCGAGCTCATGGACGAGGTGGACTACGCCGGGTGCGGCAACTGCGTGCGCCTGGTGCTCTACCGCGCCGAGCCGCTCTCCCGGGCCTCGTAGCCCTCCCCATGCCCGCCGCAGCCGCCGCCCCGCCGGCGCTCGCCCGGCCCGCCCGCGAAGTCTTCGACGACCTGCGCCGTGCCTTCGGCGACCGCGTGACCGTGTGGGCGCGCGCGGGCGACGGCTGGCGCGCCGTGCTGGGCGACGCCGGGATCGCCTCGGGCCCCTCGGCCGAGGCGGCCGAGGTCCCCGGCACCGGCTACCGGCTGGAGGTCTCCGGCGCGGCGCCGGAGCTCGCCGCCGGCGCCGCGCGCTTCCTCGCGAGCACCCTGGCGCGCGTTACGCGCCATGACGACGAGATCCGCTCCTTCAGCCGCGAGATCTCCGAGCGCTACGAGGAGATCAACCTCCTCTACTCCATCAGCGAGACGCTGGGCTCCATCATCTCGCTGGAGCAGGCGGCGGGAACCATCATCACCGAGGTGGCCAGCATCCTGGGCGCCAGCCGCGCCGCGCTCTGGGTGCACGACGCCGAGGCCGACCAGCTGGCGCTCACCGCGGTGGAGGGGGGCGGCGGGCACGTCGACCCCATCCCCGTGGCCGACCCCTGCTCGGTGACCGCCGCCGTCTTCCGCGAGGGGCGCCCCGTGCTCCTGGCCCCCGGCGAGGTCTACGCGCGCGGCGAGTGCGCGCAGCCGGTGGAGCCGCAGCAGGGGGCCTTCCTCTCCGTCCCCGTGAGCTACACCCCGCCCGAGGGCGAGGCGCGCCGGGTGGGGGTGATCAACCTCACCGGGCGCCCCGGCGGCTTCAGCGCCGGCGACCTCAAGCTCCTCTCGGCCATCGCCAGCCAGATCGGCGCGGCGGTGGAGAACAGCCGCCTGATCGAGGAGTCGCTGCGCCAGGAGCGGCTGGAGCGGGAGATGGAGCTCGCGCACGACCTGCAGCTCAAGCTCCTCCCCCCGCTGGAGCAGTTCGCCAGCTACGCCGAGGTGGCGGCCCGATGCGTTCCCGCCGAGAGCGTGGGGGGCGACTTCTACCACCTCTTCCGCCTCCCCGGCAACCGCCTGGGGGTGCTGATCGGCGACGTGAGCAGCCACGGCTTCGGCGCGGCGCTGATCATGGCGCTCACCATGAGCGCCGTGGCCATCCACGCCAGCGAGGGCGATCCCCCCGCCGAGGTGCTGCGCCGCACGCACCTGGCGCTGATCGACGAGCTGGAGACCACGGAGATGTACCTGACGCTCTTCTACGGCGTCATCGACCCCGCCGAGGGGACCATCGCCTACGCCAACGCGGGGCACTCGCACGCCTGGCGCGTACCCCCCGAGGGGGAGCCGCAGCGGCTGGCCGTGACCGACCCGCCCTTCGGCATCGTCGACCGCTCCACCTACGGCGAGGCCACCGCGCCGTGGGAGGCCGGGCGCGACCTCCTCTTCCTCTTCACCGACGGGCTCTCCGACGCGCTGGAGCGCGGCGAGGTGGAGGGGGAGCGGGTGCTGGTCGAGGAGGTGGTGCGGTTGCGCACCCGCCCGGCCGACGAGATCGTCCGCCGGCTCTTCGCGCGGGTGGGCGAGGTCGGCGCCGTCCCCCCCGACGACCGCACCGCGCTGCTGGTGCGCTTCTAGGCCCGGCCGGTGCCCTCCCGCCGCGAGCTCCGCCAGCTCCCCTACCCGGACGACCTCCCCCGCGCCAGGCGCGCGCTGGGGCAGAACTTCCTGATCGACCCCAACGTCCAGCGGAAGATCGTCGCCGCGCTCGACCCCGCCCCCGACGACGAGGTGCTGGAGATCGGCCCCGGCGTGGGCGCGCTCACCCGGCACCTGGCCGGGCGGGTGCGGCGGCTGGTGCTGGTGGAGCTCGACAACGCGCTGGCCGCGCGCCTGCGCGAGGAGTTCGCCGGCGAGCCGTCGGTGGAGGTGATCAACGAAGACGTGCTCGAGGTGCCGCTGGAACGGATCACGGCCGATCCCGGGCGGCTGAAGGTGATCGGCAACATCCCCTACAACATCACCACGCCGATCCTCTTCGGGCTGCTGGAGCGCCGCCCGCGCCCCGCGTCCATCGTGCTGATGGTGCAGCGCGAGGTGGCCGACCGCATCCTGGAGCCGGCGGGGAGCAAGACCTACGGCGCGCTCGCCGTCGGGGTGCAGGCGGTGGCGGACGTGTCGCGGGTGATGAACGTGAGCCGCGACGCCTTCCGCCCGGTCCCCGACGTGATGTCGAGCGTGGTGCGGATCGTCCCCCACGACCCGCCGCGGCTCACGCCGGACGACGAGGCGGCGCTGCGCGAGCTCACCCGCGCCGCCTTCCAGCAGCGCCGCAAGCAGTTCCAGCGCATCCTGCGCGACGCCTACGCCCTCTCCGTCCACGAGGTGGCCGAGGTCGGCCGCGCCGCCGGGATGGACCTGGTGCAGCGCCCCGAGACCTTCTCCCCCCAGAAGTTCATCGACCTCGCCCGGGTGCTCCGCCCGCGGTAACCGCATCTCACGCAGAGACGCAGAGGTGCGGAGGAGGCGCGGCGGCTCTCCGTGCATCTCCATGGCTCCACAGGGGAACTCCCGGTTCAATTGTGTCCATTGTGTGACTTTCATGTCGATTGAGGCTAAACTTGTCCCGGTTCTCCGGATATACCCTTGAGCGACTATCCGCCGGGAGATAGATTCGATGGAGTGGGATGTTGAGTACACGGACGAGTTCGAGCGGTGGTTCGAGGATCTTGATTTTCATGCACAGCAGGAGGTGGCTGCCAATGTCGACCTGCTGATCGACCATGGGCCAAGCCTCGGCTTTCCCAAGACCTCGAAGGTCGTGACGTCGCGCTATGGCGCCATGCGGGAGCTCCGGGTACAGCATGCGGGAAGGCCACTGCGAATCCTGTACGCCTTCGACCCTCGCAGGACGGCGATCCTGCTGCTCGGTGGAGACAAAACCGGGGATCCACGGTGGTACGAGGTGAACGTCCCGATCGCGGATCGGCTCTACGCCGATCACCTCGACACGTTGCGAAAGGAGGGGTTGATCTGATGGCGAAGAAATGGAGTGAGCTCAAGGCGACGCTTCCGCCCGAAATGATCGAGGGCGCACGGCGGAAGACCGAGGCGATGCTCGCCGTGATCGAGCTGAACGAGCTCCGGAAGGCGCGGAGACTGACTCAGGAGCAGCTCGCGGAACGCCTGGGAATCCGTCAGTCGAACGTGTCGAAGCTGGAGCGGCGCGCGGATTTCCTGGTGAGTACGCTGCGCGACGTCGTCGAGGCCATGGGCGGAGAGTTGCACGTCACCGCCCGGTTTTCCGATGCCGAATACGTTCTCACCCAGGTCGCCCGGGCAAACGGCGCAGCCGCGTAGGCTGTGCGCGGCAGGCGGGGTCGTCCGCCGAGTGCCGTGCGTCTCCCCCAGGTACGCGAAGGAGTCGCGGCGGCTTTCTCTGCGCCTCCGCGGCTCTGCGTGAGGCCCTTCCGTTGTTGACGCGCACGCGGCGCGGGCGTATTTTGTGAATGATTTCACAAGCCTTGGCGCGGGGCGGAGCTCGTGGCCCGCGTGTCGCAGCGTGTTGCGTGGCATGAAGAAGATCTCGGAGTCGGCGGTGCGCCGGCTTTCGCTGTACCTGAGGTTCCTGCAGGAGGCCGCCGCCACCGGGGCGGAGACCATCTCCAGCGGGGAGCTGGCGCGCCGCGGCGGGACCACGTCGGCGCAGGTGCGCAAGGACCTGTCGCTCTTCGGCTCGTTCGGCAAGCGGGGGATGGGCTACTCGGTGCGCGAGCTGCTGCGCGAGATCCGCTCGATCCTGGGGCTCACCCGCCCCTGGCACGTGGCGGTGGTCGGCGCCGGGCGGCTGGGCTCCGCGCTCTCCTCCTTCCGCGACTTCGAGGCGCGCGGCTTCGACATCCGCGCCGTCTTCGACGCCGACCCCGCCAAGATCGGCCAGAGCTGGGGCGGCCTCACCGTGCTCCCCGACGAGGCGATGGACCGCACCCTGCGCGAGCAGAACGTCGACATCGCCATCGTCGCCGTTCCCGCCGAGGCGGCGCAGGGGGTGGTGGACCGCGTCGTCGCCGCCGGCGTCAGGGCGGTGCTCAACTTCGCCCCGGCCCGCCTGCGCGTCCCCCGCGGCGTCACCCTCCGCAACGTCGACGTCACGCTGGAGCTCGAGGGCCTCTCCTTCGCGCTGGTGAACGGCAAGGCGTAGACGGCGCCAGGCCGCGGGATTGGATCGCGGGTTGGATCACCGGGTTGGGAATCACCGGGTTGAAATCACCAGGTTGAAATCACCGGATTGAAATCCGGGCTGCAACAACACGAAGTCCGCCTGCGCGGACTGCTTGCATCCTTTCGTGCGCTCGGGCCCGCGGTGTCGCCGCCTCGCGCGAGGGAGCGAACGACCCCGGAGCCACATGATTGCCGAGGGGCACAGTCCGCGAAGGCGGACTTTCGTGTCTTTGGAGCCCGGGTTTCGAATCCGGCGATCCCTGATCCTGCGGCGCGTTGCACATGATCCTTTCGCGACATAAACATTGACCCGCAAGTGATCCGGACGCATCATTGCTTCCACGTGGACGATCGTTCACGACCCCCCGCTCACAGGAGGGCAATCATGCTCCGATTCACGCTCCGCCTGGGCGGCGTGGCAGCGCTGGTCGCGCTCGCCGCGTGCGCCGAACGCTCACCCACCGCCGCGCCTGCCGACGACTCCGCCGCGCCTGCGCAGGGTGGCTACCTGCTCACGGAATTCCGGTGCTCCGTCACGGTGGCCTCGCGGGAGATGAAGTGCGTGGAGGCACGGCCGGCGGACGTACGGGGAGACCTGATTCTGGGGAGCGGATACGTCCAGCTGAGCAGCCAGGGCCCGACCTACGACGGCGAGCGGGACTATACGTTCGAGGTGGCGGTCAGGAACCTGATCCACCAGAAGATCGGTACCACCAACGGGACTTCATATGCCATCAATGGGATCCGCGTGTTCTTCTCGCAGCAGCCGTACGCCACCTCCGGATCCGGCACCATCACCGTGGTGCCCGATGGCTACGACACCTTCACCGCGGCGAACCAGCCGTACTACAAATACTACACGATCCTCGACTACAACGCGCAGTCGAGCTGGCAGCAGTGGCTGTTCGAGATTCCGCCCACGGTCAACACCTTCGCCTTCATCGTGTACGTCAGCGCCCCGGTGCAGTACCCCGTGGGCTGGATCACCGTGGCGCCCGACTCCTGGTCGCTGAACGTGTCGGAGACGAAGCAGCTGAGCCAGACGGTGCTCAACCAGTACGGCAACCTGGTCAGCGGCGCCACGGTCACCTGGTCCAGCTCGAACACCTCGGTCGCGACGGTCTCGTCGGGTGGGCTGGTGACCGCCACCGGCAGCGGCAGCGCGACCATCACGGCGAGCGACAACGCCGTCGCCGGGCGCACCGGCACCGCCTCCATCACCGTGCCCTGACGGGGATCACCGGGTGATCACCGGTTGACCACCGGATTGAAAATCCGGGCTACAACCACACGAAGTCCGCCTTCGCGGACTGCTCGCATCCCTTCGTGCGCTGCGGCGAGCCCTTTCGCCGCCTCGCGCGAGGGAGCGAACAACCTCGGGATTCACGCGATTGCCGAGGGGCGCAGTCCGCGAAGGCGGACTTCGTGTCTTTGTAGCCCGGGTTTCCAACCCGGTCCCCCAACCCGGTCCTCCAACCCGGTGCTTCCTACGTCTCCCTTCGTTCCACCGCGCGTCGCGTCGTTGCCGCCCTCGCCGGGGGCGGCTATTTTCATCCTCATATGCCGCCTACTTCGAGCCCCGCCTCACCGCGCGTACGCGTCACCTCCGAGATCGGGCCGCTCCGGACGGTGATCTGCCACACCCCCGGCGCCGAGCTGCTCGCCGTCACGCCGTCGAACCGCGAGCAGTTCCTCTACGACGACATCATCGACCTGGAGCAGGCCCGGCGCGAGCACCAGCGCTTCCGGGCCATCCTCGCGCGCTTCTGCGACGTGCTCGACGTGCGCGACCTCCTCGCCGACATCGTCGACGAGCCCGAGGTGCGCCGCTTCCTGGTGAGCCGGGTGATGGAGGTGTCCGCTTCGGAGCCGCTGGTGGGCGAGCTGGCGGAGATGCCGGGGGAGGAGCTGATCCGCCGCTTCGTGGAGGGGGTCGAGGCGCCGATGGGACCCATCTCCAAGCTCCTGCACAAGGTGAGCTACGAGCTGCCGCCGCTCCCCAACCTCTTCTTCACCCGCGACGCCGCCATGGTGGTGAACGACGCGGTGATCATCGGGGCCATGCGCTACGCCGTGCGGTGGACCGAGGAGCTGCTGATGAAGGCGCTCTTCGTCTACCACCCCGACCTGCGCAACGAGGGGTTCATCTACGACGGCACCGACGAGCACCGCAGCGACTACACCATCGAGGGCGGCGACGTGCTCATCCTGCGCCCCGACCTGGCCATGGTGGGGCTCTCGGAGCGGAGCAGCCCGGCCGCCATCGAGGGGCTGGTGGAGGGGCTGCGCACCACCGCGGGGGTCGAGCACGTGCTGGTGGTGGTGCTCCCCGCGGAGAGCCCCGCCATCCACCTGGACATGATCCTCACCATGGTGGACCGCGAGCAGTGCGTGGTGTACCCGCCCTACTTCTTCGGGCCCGCGCGGCTGCCGGTGCTCTACTACATGCCCGACGGGAGCGGGGTGAAGGCGTACGACGACGTGTTCACCGCCCTGAAGAAGGTGGGGCTGCCGCTGCAGCCGATCTGGTGCGGCGGCACCCACCCCACCCGGCAGGAGCGCGAGCAGTGGTCGAGCGGGTGCAACTTCGTGGCGGTGCGCCCCGGGGTGGTGCTGGGCTACACGCGCAACGAGGCGACCATGCGCGAGATGGAGCGCGAGGGGGGCTACCGGGTGATCGACGCCATCGAGTTCCTGACCGGCGAGGTGGAGCTGGAGGAGGGCGACCGCGCGGTGATCGCCTTCGAGGGCGCCGAGCTGGTGCGCGGCGGCGGCGGCGGCCGCTGCATGACCCTTCCCGTCTGCCGCGACGACATCTGGTGAGCGCGCACGCCCTTGCCCTGGACGGGGTCCGCTTCGAGCGCGACGGGGTGCTGGTGCGCACCGCCCTCGACCTCCTCTCCGCCGCCCCCGCCTCCACCCCCGAGGTGGCGTCGCGGGTCCTGGGCATCCGCCAGGCGAACGGCGCCGCCGCGGCCGCGGTCTTCGCGCTGCTCGGCACCGACCCGCGCTTCGCCGTCTCCGGCGACGGGGTCTGGTCGCTCGCCGCGCCCTCGCCGCCTCCGCTGGCCTCGCCGGGGCAGCTCGCCCCGCCGCCGTGCTCGCTGCGCGACGAGGAGTGGGTGGTGGTGGACCTGGAGACCACGGGCGGCTCGCCGCTGCGCGGGCACCGGGTGACGGAGGTGGCGGCGGTGTGCGTGAGCGGCGGGCGGATCACCGAGACGTACGCCACGCTGGTGAACCCGGCGCGCGCCATCCCCCGCTTCGTCACCACGCTCACCGGGATCACCGAGGCGATGGTGGCCGGGGCGCCGCACTTCCACGAGGTGGCGGAGCGCGTCTCCGAGACCATCCGCGGGCGCGTGTTCGTGGCCCACAACGCCGCGTTCGACTGGCGCTTCCTCTGCCACGAGATGCAGCAGGCCACGGGGACCCTGCCGGTGGGGCGGCAGCTCTGCACCGTGCGCCTGGCGCGCAAGCTCCTCCCCGAGCTGCCGTCGCGGAAGCTCGACCAGCTGGCGATGTACTTCGGGGTGGAGATCGAGAACCGCCACCGCGCGCTCGACGACGCGGTCGCCACCGCCCGCATCCTCCTGCGCCTGATTGACCTCGTGGAGGACCGCGGCGACGCCGCCGACTGGGACGCGCTGCAGCTCCTCCTTCGCCGCCGTGCGCGCCGGAAGAAGAAGCGCACCGCCACCCCCACCTCCATGGAGTCGGCGTGGTGACGGAGCGGGAGCTGGCCGCCGCCACGCTGGTGCGCACGCGCACGCTCGGCGACGTCCGCATCCACGCGCTGGAGGCGGGGGTGGTGCGGCTGGACGGCGGCGCCATGTTCGGCGTGGTCCCCAAGCCCCTCTGGGAGCGCCGCATCCCGCCCGACGCGCGCAACCGCATCCCCCTGGCGATGCGCTGCCTGCTGGTGGAGACGCGCGATGCGCTGGTGCTGCTGGAGACGGGGCTGGGGAACAAGGAGAACGAGAAGTTCCTCGACATCTACGGCGTCGACAACGCGGCCTCGGACGCACGCTGGCCGGACCGGCTGCAGGAGGCGGTGGCCGCCGCGGGGTTCTCTCCCGCCGACGTCTCGGTGGTGGTCGACACGCACCTGCACTTCGACCACGCGGGCGGCAACACCTACCGCGACGCCGAGGGGCAGGTGCGCCTCTCCTTCCCCAGCGCGCGCTACCACGTGCAGCGGGGGGAGTGGGAGTGGGCCCACCGCGCCAACGAGCGCACCAGCGCCAGCTACCTCGGGCACAACTACGACCCGGTGATGGAGGCGGGGCGGCTGGAGCTGGTGGAGGGAGACGTGGAGATCGTTCCCGGCGTGTCGGTGTACCGGACGCCCGGCCACTGCCCGCACCACCAGTCGGTGCTGGTGTCGTCCGGCGGCGAGACGGCGTGCTTCGTGGCCGACGTGATGCCGACCATGGCGCACCTCCCGCTCCCCTGGATCATGGGCTACGACGTGGAGCCCCTGGTCACGCTGGAGAGCAAGCGCGCGCTGCTGAAGCGCGCCGTGGACGAGCGCTGGCTGCTGGTCAGCACGCACGACCCGTTCACCCCGTGGGGCTACGCCGTGGCGGACGGGAAGGGCGTGCGGCTGGAGGAGGCGGGCTAGGCCGTGGTGGAGTTCGGGCGGTTGAAACCGCTGCAACAACTGCCCGAAGTCCGCCTTCGCGGACTCCCGGCCGCGGCTCGCACTGCAGAGGGCCAAGCTCCGGTGACCGCCTCGGATCGAGCTATATGACGGGTGGGAGATGAAATCGCGGGAGGGAGTCCGCGAAGGCGGACTTCGGGCCGTTGTTGCCGCGGATTGATCCGCCCCGGGGCGGCTGGGGCATGCGGTTTGACAGCGGGTGGAGCAGCAGTTCAGGGGCAGTTGATCGACAACGACTCACTCAGGGAGCTGGAATGATCGATATCGCACGCGATCCGAAGACCACGGCCGTGATCGTCAGCGCGGTCCGCACCCCCATCGGCCGCTACCTGGGCGGGCTGTCGTCGCTCTCGGCGCCCGACCTGGGCGCGGTGGCGATCCGCGAGGCGGTGGCGCGCGCCGGCGTCTCGGCCGACGACGTGGCCGAGGTGATCATGGGGAACGTGGTGCAGGGCGGCGTCGGGCAGGCGCCCGCCCGCCAGGCCCTGATCAAGGCGGGCCTCCCCTCCTCCGTCTCCGCGCTCACCATCAACAAGGTGTGCGGCTCGGGGCTCAAGGCGGTGATGCTGGCCGCGCAGTCCATCCGCGCGGGCGACAACCAGGTGGTGGTCGCCGGCGGGCAGGAGAGCATGTCCAACGCCCCCTTCTACGTCTACGGCTACCGCAACGGGGTGAAGTTCGGCGACCAGACGCTGGTTGACGGGCTGATCCGCGACGGGCTCTGGTGCTCCTTCTGCGACGTGCACATGGGCGGGCACGCCGAGTACACGGCCAAGAAGGCGGGGATCACCCGGCAGATGGCCGACGAGTTCTCCGCCGCCTCGCACCGCAAGGCGGCGGCGGCGATGGAGGCCGGCAAGTTCAAGGACGAGATCGTTCCCGTCGAGGTCCCCGGCCGCAAGGGCCCCACCGTCGTCGACACCGACGAGGGGCCGCGCGCCGACAGCACCACCGAGACCCTCGGCAAGCTCAAGCCCGCCTTCACCAAGGACGCGCCCAAGGACGTCACCGATCCCGTCGTCACTGCCGGGAACGCGAGCTCGATGAACGACGGCGCCTCCGCGGTGGTGGTGGTGAGCGAGGAGTACGCGCGGGCGAACGGGCTCACCATCCTGGCGCGCGTCACCGCCTACTCCACCGGCGCGGTGGACCCGCAGGAGCTCTTCTTCGCCCCCATCGAGGCGGTGAAGCGGCTGATGAAGAAGAGCGGCACGCAGATCGGCGACTATGACCTGATCGAGGCCAACGAGGCCTTCGCCGTGCAGGCGCTGGCCGACGGCTCCGGGCTGGGGTGGGACTGGGACCGCGTGAACGTGAACGGCGGCGCGGTGGCGCTCGGACACCCGATCGGCGCCTCGGGCGCGCGGGTGCTGACCACCCTCCTGCACGCGCTCAAGGACCGCGACAAGGAGACCGGCCTCGCCACCCTCTGCCTGGGCGGCGGCGACGCCGTCGCGCTCTCGGTCGAGCGTGTCTGACGGCAGGGAACGGCGATCTCTCACGGAGGTCACGGGGGACACGGAGGAGCGCGGGGTCGCGTCCTCCGTGTCCCCCGTGGCCTCTGTGAGAGACGTCTTCTACGGTCCCTACGGCGTGCGCGCCGGGTGGCGGATGGCGATGTGGGTGGGGCTCGTCGCCTGCTTCCTGGTGCTCCTCGGCTCGGCCGTGGCGGCGGCGGGGGTGCGGCCCACCTTCGCGGCGCAGGTGAGCGTGGAGCTCGCGGCGGCGCTGCTCGCGGGGTGGCTCCTGCTGGCCTGGGTCGACCGCCGCCCCGTCGGCGCGCTGGGGTACGCCGCGGACCCCGCCGCCCCGCGCGACTTCGGTGTTGGCCTGCTGCTGGGGATCGCCGCCATCGGGCTCGCGGGGGGCGTGCTTGCGGTGGCGGGAAGCGCGCGATGGGTTGCCGAGCCGGGCGGCGTGCCCGAATATGTCGCCTCTCTCGCGCGCGGATTCGCGTTCTTCGCCGTGGCCGCGGCGGCCGAGGAGGCGCTCTTTCGCGGCTACGGCTTCCAGGCGCTGGTGCAGGGGATCGGTGCGTGGCCGGCGGTGCTCCTCTCGTCGGCCGCGTTCGCGCTGGCGCACAGGGACAACCCCGCCGTGGACGCGGTGGCGCTGGCGAACATCTTCGCCGCGGGGGTGATGCTGGGGTGGGCGTACCTGCGCACCCGCTCGCTCTGGTTCTGCACCGCGGTGCACCTGGGGTGGAACTGGGCGATGTCGGCCGTCCTCCAGTTCCCGGTGAGCGGGCTGCGGCGCGACGTGCCGCTCTACGACGAGGTGTCCGTGGGCCCACGCTGGTTCACCGGTGGCGACTTCGGCCCGGAGGGCGGGGTGGTGGCGACGCTCGCCATCGTCCTCCTCACCGTGCTCCTGCTGCGGGCGCGCTGGGTCCGCGAGTCGCCGCGCATGCGCGCGCTGCGGCCGCTGGTGGACGACCGGCTGCGCCCGCGCGGGGAGGCATCGTGACGCGTTCCGACCTGCGCTTCTGGGGGAGCGCCGTGCTCGCCGCCGTGGTGTTCGCGGTGCTGGTGCCGCTGCTCTTCCCCTTCCGCGCGGCGGGGCTCGACCCCGCGGTGGAGCGGACGCGCATCTGGCTGCTGACGGTGTTCTGCGCCGGGGTGCTGGCGCTGCTCCTGGGGCTGAGCGGGGTGCTGGGCGCCCGCTTCGTGGGGGTGCGCGACGTGTACTTCGCGCGCGGCGTGCAGGGCGCGGTGGAGCAGCACCGGCAGTCCGCCGCGGCGCCGCGTTTGCGCAGGTGGCGCAACGCGGGCGGCTGGACGGTGGCGGCGGGCGCGAGCCTGATCATCATCTATTTCGCGCTCTGGCTGGCCCTGGCCTGAGCCATTGGTGTCCGCGCAGGCGGACTGTGTGCCATTGTAGCGGCGAGTTCACTCGCCTCGTCTCGCCTCGTCGGACATTCGGATACTGGACGTCGAACACCGGACGTCGGACGTACACGAGACGGGTTTTCCAAGGTCTTCAGACGATTTCGAAAAAGGCGTGACGATGGGGGAGATCCGGAAGGTGGCGGTGGTCGGGGCGGGGACGATGGGGAACGGGATCGTCCACGTCTTCGCGCAGAACGGCTTCGACGTCACCATGATCGACGTGCGCGCCGAGGCGCTCGAGGCGGCGCGGAAGACCATCGCCGGGAACTTCGACCGGCAGATCAAGAAGGGGACGCTCGCCGAGGCCGACCGCGACGCCGCCCTCGGCCGCATCGCCACCCAGACCGACCTCGCCGCGGTGGCCGACGCGGACCTGGTGATCGAGGCGGCGACGGAGAGCACCGAGCTCAAGTTCCGCATCTTCGAGCAGATCGACGCGGCCGCGCCGGCGCACGCCATCCTGGCGAGCAACACCTCGTCCATCTCCATCACCGAGATCGCCGCGCGCACGAAGCGCCCCGAGAAGGTCATCGGGATGCACTTCATGAATCCCGTGCCGGTGATGAAGCTGGTGGAGATCATCCGCGGGCTGGCCACGTCGGACGAGACGACGCAGACCATCGTGGCGCTCTCGGAGCGGCTGGGGAAGACGGTGGCCGAGGCCCAGGACTACCCCGGCTTCGTCGCCAACCGCATCCTCATGCCGATGATCAACGAGGCCGTCTTCTGCCTGATGGAGGGGGTGGCGACGGCGGAGGCCATCGACACGGTGATGAAGCTGGGGATGAACCACCCCATGGGCCCGCTCGCGCTCGCCGACCTGATCGGCCTCGACACCTGCCTGGCCATCCTCGAGGTGCTGCACCGCGGCCTGGGCGACGACAAGTACCGCCCCTGCCCGCTCCTGCGGAAGTACGTCGCGTCGGGGAAGCTGGGGCGGAAGACGGGCGAGGGCTTCTACGCGTACGCGGCCTGACGTGAGCGACAAGCTCCGGCAGGCCGCCGAGCTTTTCGTGCGCCTGTCGCGCGACGCCGGCCGCGAGCTGGCCTACGACGCGGCCGGCGTGGAGTGGGCCGACCAGTACGCCGAGGCCGTGCGCCCCGTGGAGAGCGACGACCAGCTGCGCGTGCAGACCGCGCTGGTGGGCTCGTACCTGGGCGAGACGCTGCTCGCCGTGCACGGCGGCGCCTGGGTGGAAGAAGAGGGCGAGTGGCTGGTGCAGCTGGCCGACGGCCGCCGCGCCTTTCCCTTCCGCACGGCGATGGAGCAGCTGAGGGACGGCGAGGGGTCGATCCTGGCGATGTTCCGGTCGCTGTCGGGGGAAGGGGACGGCAGTGGAGGGGACAGGGGACAGGGGACAGGGGACAGCCGGCAGGAAGCGGAGGCTTCCGTCGTCACTCCCGAATCCCTGCGCGAGACGGCGGACAGGATGGCCTCGGTCGTCGCCGCGAACGGCGGGCCGACGGAGTACGGTGAGGCGATGGTGGCGTTCGTGGACGGCTTCGTGGAGAACGCGCGGCCCGTCGGCGACGACCTGCTGGACTCGTACACCGCGCTCGTCGGCGCCGTCCTGGGCGAGAGCCTGATCGCGACGCACGGCGGGGCGTGGAGCGACGCGACGGGGGCGTGGGCGGTGCGGGTCGGCGCCGCGGAGGTCTACCCCTTCGCCGCGGCGCGCCGCCAGCTGCAGGGCGAGACGGACGCATCGATCCTGGCGACCTTCCGCGGCGCCGGCACGCCGGGCGAGTAGCCGCGGCCCGCGGAGCGTGCGGCATTTGACCACAGGTTGAACAATATGACGCCCGAACAGGAACAGATCCGCGAGCTGGCGCGCGAGTTCGCCGAGAACGAGCTCATCCCGCACGCGGCCGAGTGGGACCGCGAGTCGGCGCTCCCGCGCGAGGTGATCGACAAGCTGGGGGAGCTCGGCTTCCTGGGGATGCTCATCCCCGAGGAGTTCGACGGGCTGGAGCTCGACCTGCTCTCCTACCTGCTGGCGCTGGAGGAGATCGCGCGCGGCGACGCCAGCGTGGCGGTGGCGATGAGCGTGCACAACTCGCTGCCCACGCAGATGATCCTCGCCAACGGGAGCGCGGAGCAGAAGGAGCGCTGGCTCAAGCCGATGGCGCGCGGCGAGCTGCTGGGCGCCTTCTCGCTCAGCGAGCCGGACTCGGGGAGCGACGCGGCGTCCATGCAGGCGCAGGCGCGCCGCGCCGACGGCGGCTGGGTGCTGAACGGCGCCAAGGCCTGGGTCACCAACGGCGGCTTCGGCGACGTGGTGGTCACCATGGTGCGCACCGACCAGCCGGCGAACCGCCGCGGCTCGCGCGGGATCGGCGCCTTCATCGTGCCGACGGACACCGCGGGCTACGTGGTCGGGCGGAAGGAAGACAAGATGGGCCAGCGCGCGTCGGAGACGGTGGGCGTGGCCTTCGAGGAGATGTTCATCCCCGACGACCAGGTGCTGGGCGACCCCGACCACGGCTTCATCTACGCCATGCAGGGGCTGAACGGCGGGCGGATGGGGATCGCCGCGCTGGCGGTGGGGATCGCGCAGGCCGCGCTCGACCACGCGGTGGCCTACGCGGGCGAGCGGCGGCAGTTCGGCAAGCCGATCAAGGACTTCCAGGGGATCCAGTTCAAGCTCGCCAACATGGCCACCCGGGTGGAGGCCGCCCGCGGGCTGCTGCACCGCGCCGCCGCGGTGAAGGAGGCGGGGAAGAAGGCGAGCTCCATCGCCAGCATGGCCAAGCTCTTCGCCAGCGAGGCGGCCATGTACGTGACCACCGAGGCGATCCAGGTGTTCGGGGGCTACGGGTACGTGAAGGAGTACCCGGTGGAGAAGCTCTTCCGCGACGCCAAGGTCACCGAGATCTACGAGGGGACGAGCGAGATCCAGCGGACGGTGATCGCCCGGGAGCTGTACCGGTAGCGCGCAGCCGGTCGACAAGCGCGCAAGAGCAGCGGCACCCGCCGGGCACCTCCGGCACGGACGACAACCCACACCCGGAAGATGGAACGGGCATGGAACTATTCGAGCTGATCTCGCAGCACGCGCACGAGCAGGTGGTCTTCTGCCACGAGCCGTCGTGCGGCTACAAGGGGATCATCGCGATCCACAACACCGTGCTGGGCCCGGCGCTGGGCGGCACGCGCTTCTGGAACTACGGGAACGACCAGGAAGCCTTCGTCGACGCGCTGCGCCTCTCGCGCGGGATGACCTACAAGGCCGCGGTGGCCGGGCTGAACCTGGGCGGCGGCAAGAGCGTGATCATCGGCGACCCGAAGACCACGCGCCGCGAGGAGATCTTCCGCGCGCACGGCCGCTTCGTGGAGACGCTCAAGGGGCGCTACATCACCGCCGAAGACGTGAACACCTCGCCCGACGACATGGAGTACTGCGCGATGGAGACGCAGCACGTCACCGGGCTCCCGGGAACGAGCGGCGACCCCTCGCCGGTGACGGCGTACGGCACCTACCAGGGGATCAAGGCCGCGGCCAGGCACCGCTACGGCAGCGACGACCTCTCCGGCCGCACGGTGACGGTGCAGGGGGTGGGGCACGTGGGCTACTACCTCTGCCAGTACCTCTCCGCCGACGGCGCCAGGCTGGTGGTGACCGACATCGACCAGGGGAAGGTCGCCAAGGTGGTGCACGACTTCGGCGCCACGGCGGTGGGCGCGGACGAGATCTACGGGGTGAAGGCCGACGTCTACGCGCCGTGCGCGCTGGGCGCGACCATCAACGACCAGACGCTGGAGGTGCTGAAGGTCGACGTCGTGGCCGGCGCCGCCAACAACGTGCTGGCCGAGGAGCGCCACGGCGACGAGCTGCACCGCCGCGGCGTCCTCTACGCGCCCGACTACGTGATCAACGCGGGCGGGCTGATCAACGTCTGCGGCGAGCTGAACGGGTGGGCGCCGGAGCGCTCGATGCGGAAGGCGGGGGACATCTACAACACCCTGCTGCGCCTCTTCGAGCTGAGCGCCGCCGAGGGGCTGCCGACCTACGAGGCCGCCGACCGCCTGGCCGAGGACCGCATCGCGGCGGTCGGAAAGATCCAGAGCACCTGGGTTTGAAAGTGCTAAGTGCTAAGTGCTAAGTGCTAAGTGCTAAGTGCTAAGTGCTAAGTGCTAAGTGCTAAGTGCTAAGTGCTAAGTGCTAAGTGCTAAGTGCGACGGAGGCCATGGAGAACGACTCCATGGCCTCCGTGGCTCTGTCCGAGAGAGTGCGTTACAGCGCGGCGGCCGCCAGCGCGTAGATGGCGAAGGCCATCGTGCTCAGCGCGACGATCATCCGGGTGACGCGCATGTCCTCGGTCGGGGTGTGGATCTGCTCCAGCATATCGTCCTGGCCTGTGGCTCGGGTTGGTTCGTTCGTGACGGGCGGGCATCTCCACCGCCTCGCGTCGTTCCCTACGCGGCCGGGTGCGGGAGAGTTTCAGCGAAGGCTCTGGATTTCAGTGGCGGAAGTTGACGAGCACCACCTCGGCGCCGCCGTCCTCGCGCAGCTCCTCGCAGGTGGAGTAGTTTGCGTCGAGCCAGGGGGCCACGCCGTCGATGGTCTCGTTCTCGAGCCCGCCGGCCTCGTGCGCCAGCCAGCGCGCCTGCTCGGCGTCGGGCGCGCGCACCACGAAGCCGAACGCGCGCTCGCGGTGCGGCGACCAGGGGTCCTTCCCCTCCACGCACCACCAGAGGGTGTCGTGGCGGGGGGTGAGCTTCCAGAACTTCATCGGCCTCGTCTGCGCCTGGGGAACCGCGGGAGCGGGGGATTGTATCGCCTCCGCCCTGCCCGCGGGAGGGCCGCCGCCGCCGCCCGGCGCGCAGGATGCAGTCTGCCGGCACAGCAACCATGCATCGCACCCGATCGGAGACGTGATGAAGCGCGTCCGCCTGGCCGTTCCGGCCCTGCTCGCCCTGGCCTTCGCCGCGTGCGGCGGCGCCGACTACACGCCCCGCGACTACTACGCCCTCCTCCCCGACCTGGTGCGCTTCGCCGACGCCGACGCGCGCCAGAACGCCACCGCCGCCGGCCGCCCCGCGGGTCCGCTCTGGGTCGACGTCAAGTCGTTCGCGGGGGGCGGCTGGCAGCTCACCGGGCAGACGCTGAACCGCGACACGGTGTTCGCCCGCATGGCCCTGCCGGAGGCGCAGCGGGTGGAGAAGCCGCAGGACGCGCTGGTGATCCAGGACACGGGGACGGTGGCCGCCAGCCCCGAGGCGGTGGCCGGCCTTGCCGGCGGCCGCTGGGTGAAGAGCTACGGGGTGATGGTGCACCTGAACCAGGTGAAGAGCGACAGCAGGGAGATCGCGGCCACCGTCACCAGCTACGTCACCGACCGCCGCAGCTGGCCCACCGGCATCTGCCGCCGCGTCCAACGCGTCACCTACCAGAAGGACGCCGCCGGCGCCTGGAAGCGGGTGAAGAACGAGCTGCGCAAGGGGTGCGACGATCCGGATTGAAAAGAAGTGCTTGGTCCCCAGTCCCTGGTGCATAGGAACTTCCCTCCGGCACCGCTGGAGCTGCCTCGCAGACGCGCCGTGCAGGCCGCGCTTCGGCCGCGGACTCCGCCCCTCGCCCGGTACGGGAGAGGGGTTTGCGCTCTCAGGCGCAGGGGAGAGGGCGCCGCGGCCGCGGATACGCGCCTGACTCCGAACATCCCAGCACTTAGCACTTAGCACTTAGCACTTAGCACTTAGCACTTAGCACTTAAGCACTTAGCACCAGGCATTAGGCACTTTTCTGTTGCCTGAGCATCTCCTCGAGCTCCTCCACCTGCACGGCGACGGCGCGCTCGCCACGAGGCGACGCCGCGGACGAGGCGAGCCGCACCGCCTTCTCCATGTGGTGCCAGTCGCGCACCATCACCGAGGCGCGCGCCAGCTCCAGCAGCGCCCGCGCGTGCCGCTCCGCCTCTTCCGGGCGCCGGTTGATCACCGCCCAGGCGTCCAGCCACCGCTCCTGGTAGAGGTCCATGTTCTCCACCCCCGCCGCGGCCCGCGCGAAGATGGCCAGGGTGAGCGCCCGCTCCACCGGCTCCACCCGCGTGGGGAGCAGCTTCTCCAGCATGGGGATGGCGCGCGCGTAGCTCTCGCGCCGCACCCAGAGCCAGGCCAGGTCGTGCACCAGCTCGGGGAGGCGCGGGTGGCCGCGGCGGTAGGCGCGCATCGCCCCGCGGGCGTAGCGCTCCGCGTCGTCGAGGGCCCCCGCCTCCATCGCCAGGAGCAGCAGCCCGTGCAGCGCCGTCCCGCGCACCGCCATCAGCCCGTGCCGGCGCGAGGCGCGCAGCCCCTGCACGAAGAAGCGCTGCGCCAGCGCCGTCTGCCCGCGGCGGGTGTAGAGCGTGCCCAGCTCCACGTAGGCCTGCGCGTACGGCTCCCACTGCCGGCGCCGGCGCGCCAGCCCCACCGCGCGCCGCAGCCAGGTCTCGGCGCGGGCGCTCCGCCGCCAGCGCAGCGCCAGCGACCCGGCCGCCAGCGCGGGGCTCGCGTCCAGCGGCAGCACCTGCGCCGCGGCCTGCGCGTACCCCATGGCGGCGGCGAAGGCGCCCCGCTCCTCGGCCCAGCGCGACACCTGGATGCACACCAGGCTCACGATCTCCGGGTTCGCCATCTCCGGCGCCCCCACCAGCGCCGCCAGGGTGGTGAGCGACACCTCCAGCGCCGGCTCGGCCTCCGAGGCCAGCAGCTCGGTGAGCCGCGCCCGCGCCGCCTGCGGCGTGAACAGCCCGGCGCGCGCCTCCTCCGGCACCGCGGCCCAGAGCGTCACGTCGCGCAGCGACTGCCAGAGGATCAGCCCCACCGCGCCGGGGAGCTCGTCGAGCACCCCCGACCCCTCCAGCAGCTCCTCCGGCTCGTGCAGCAGGGCGGGGGGAACGCACCAGCGCCGGCTGGCGTTACGGCGTGAGACACGCGCCCGGGAGGGCGCTTTCCTGGGTTTCCGGGGCTTCATGGTCGGCCTCCGTCGCCGCGATTCCCGGTGAGGGTGGGGGCGCTCCGCGCACGCCCGGCCTTGACGCGGCCCGGGCGGGCGCCCTATCGTTCTCCACAGCCCCCACATAAAGTGGACAAAGTGGACGGACGAAGATAGCGTCCCCTCGCCTGCGCGTCAATGGTGTCGATGAATGCTGCCATGGCCGTGCCGGAATTGCGGCAGGCGCTCCGCCACGAGGTGGCCTCGACCTCGCTCCACCACGTTTCCCGCCAGGCGGGAATGACCGCGGGAGCGCTGCAGAAGTTCCTCGACGGTGGCACGCCCTACGTCACCACCCGCCGCCAGGTGGAGCGCTGGTACCTGCTGCACGGCCCGGGGAGGCACGAGACGGGGCTCTCCGGCGGGAGCGCGCTCGCCATCCTGCGCGTGCTGGTGCAGGAGCTCTCCGCGGCGCGCCAGCGGCCCACGCTGGAGCTGCTGGTGAAGAGCCTGGAAGACGCCTACGCCACGGCCGATCTCCCCCGGCCGGCGTGGCTGGGCGAGGTGCGCGGCGAGATCGGCGGGCGGGCGGCGTGAGCCGCGGCGCCCGGAGCCCTCATCGTCAGAGTCCTCGGCGGCGGATGGCCGGCCTGGGGGTGCCACGCCCCGGCTGGCCATGCGTGCGTCGGGCTCGGATCGACCCGCAGATCGATTCACCGGGCGGCGCGCGGGTGCCGCCGCCCATCCACGGAAAGCCATGAAGATCCGTTCCGGGATTGCCCTCTCCCTCCTCGCCGCGGCGGCGCTGGGCGGCTGCCGCGGCGGCGGCCGCGGCGAGGTGGTGATCGGCATCGCCGGGCCGCTGGGGAAGCCCAACGGCCGCTCGATGAAGCTGGCCGCGCAGATGGCCGCCGACGAGATCAACCGTGCCGGCGGCATCGGCGGCGACTCGGTGCGCCTGGTGTTCGCCGACGACAACGCCGACGCCTCGAAGGCCATCGAAGTGGCGCGCCAGCTCCGCGGCGACCCGGCGGTGGTGGCGGTGGTGGGGCACGTGAACAGCGCGGCCAGCCTCAAGGCGGCCACCATCTACAACGCGGTCAACAACGACAGCGTGCCGGGCGACCCGGTGGTGGAGATCTCCCCCGCCTCCAGCTCGCCGCAGCTCACCGGGGCGGGGGAGTGGACCTTCCGCATCTGCCCCACCGACCTGGAGTTCTCGCCGGCGCTGGCGCGCTGGGCGAGCCGGCTGGGAAAGCGCCGCGCCGCCGTGCTCTACGCCAACGACGACTACGGGCAGGGGGTGAACACCACCTTCGGCGACGCCTTCACCCGCGCGGGCGGCACCATCGTCTCCGACGACCCCTACCTCCCCGCCGCCTACGAGAACGCCGACGCGCTCGACCCCTACCTGGTGCGCGCCTTCCGCCGCGGCGCCGACGCGCTGGTGATCGGCGGGCAGGCGCCCGAGGGGCTGAAGATCATCGCGGCGGCGAAGCGGCTGGGCTTCACCGGGCCGATCCTGGGGGCCGACGGGCTCACCGGGGTGAAGGACGGGGGGCCGGTGGCCGAGGGGGTGTACGTGAGCTCCGCCTTCCTCCCCGACCGCCCGGCGGAGAAGTCGCAGCGCTTCGTGCAGGCGTACCGGCAGCGCTACAACGAGCTCCCGGACCACCGCGGCGCCATGACCTACGACGTGCTGTACATGCTGAAGGAGGCGGTCGAGAACGGGGGGAGGAACCGGCGTGCGGTGCGCGACTACGTGGCCTCCATCGGCATCAGCCGCCCCAAGTTCGACGGCGTCTCCGGCACCATCCAGTTCGACCGCAACGGCGACGTGGTGGGGAAGGAGGTCGCCGTGGGGGTGGTGCGCGGCGGCCAGCTCGTCACCTCGCGCTGACGCCCGTTCCGGCGCGGCGCCCCGGGTCCCCTTCGCGGGCCCGGGGCGCTTTCGCTTCCTCCAATCGGCTTCGTCTCACGCAGAGACGCAGAGAGGCGCAGAGGGAGAATCGATGGGCGGAGCATCACACCTGGAGTGCACGCGCTGCGGGGCGCGCTACGCGGCGGAGGAGCTGCACCGGCTCTCGCCCTGCTGCGAGAAGCCGCTCTACCCGCGCTACGACCTGGCGGCCATCGGCGCGCGGCTCTCGCGCGACGACTTCGCCTGCCGCTCGGCCGACCTCTGGCGCTACGCCGAGCTCCTCCCGGTGCGCGACCCGGCCAACGCCGTGCGCCTGGGCGAGGGGTGGACGCCGCTGGTCGACGTGCCCCGGCTGGCGGAGCGGCTGGGGGTGGCGCGGGTGTGGATCAAGGACGAGGGGCAGAACCCCACCGCCTCGTTCAAGGCGCGCGGGCTGTGCATGGCCGTCTCGCGCGCGAAGGAGCTGGGGATCGCCGAGGTGGCCCTCCCCTCCGCCGGGAACGCGGGGAGCGCCACCGCCGCCTACGCCGCCGCCGCCGGGATGCGCGCGCACGTGGTGCTCCCCCGCGACGCGCCGGCGCCCATCGTGGAGGAGATGCGCGCCCTGGGCGCCGACGTGGAGCTGATCGACGGGCTGATCACCGACTGCGCGGTGCGGGTGGCGGCCGGCGTGCGCGAGCACGGCTGGTTCGACCTCTCCACGCTCAAGGAGCCGTACCGGGTGGAGGGGAAGAAGACCATGGGGTACGAGGTCGCCGAGCAGCTCGGGTGGACCCTCCCCGACGTGATCGTCTATCCCACCGGCGGGGGGACGGGGCTGGTGGGGATGTGGAAGGCGTTCGAGGAGATGGAGGCGCTGGGGTGGATCGGTCCGGAGCGCCCGCGGATGGTCTCGGTGCAGGCCGCCGGCTGCGCGCCCATCGTGCGCGCCTGGGAACAGGGCACCGAGTACGCCGCCGACTGGGAAGACGCGCACACCTACGCCTCCGGGCTGCGCGTCCCCAGGGCGGTGGGCGACTTCCTGATCCTGGGCGCCGTCCGCGCCTCCGGCGGCGCCGCGGTGGCCGTGGACGACGCGGAGATGCGGCGCTGGACGCCGCTGGTGGGCGCCGACAGCGGGATCTTCTGCGCCCCCGAGGGCGCCGCCACCGCCGCCGCCGTCGAGCTCCTGCGCCGCGGCGGCGCCATCCGCGAGGGCGACCGCGTGGTGCTCTTCAACACCGGCAGCGGCCTCAAGTACGTCGGGATGTAGCCGCGCGCGCGGACGTGGAAACGCGGAGAGGGTGGGGACCCGTGCCCCCACCCTCTCCGCGTCTCCGTGTCTCTGCGTGAGACGGCCGTTCTACCGGATCCGCACCACGTTCAGGTAGAGGATGTTCCCCACCACGTTCGAGACGTCGGCACGCGCGCGGTCGCGGAAGCGGTGCACCATGGGGCGCAGCTCGCGGTAGGCGCGCTCGCGCATCTGGCGCTCCAGCCCGCCGTCCCAGGGGTGCGCGAGCGAGTAGCCGTCGAGCGAGAAGAGCGGCGCGCCCGCCGACCGCACCGGCGAGGGCGGCGGGATGGGGGCGACCACGTTGGCCGCCGTGATCGAGATCGAGAAGAACGCGTCGAGCGTGTTCGAGGCGTGGAAGGGGATCAGCGCGTAGTCCTGGCCGGCCGCCCCGCCCGGGAAGCAGAGGGCGAGCCCGCTTCCCAGCGTGAGCTGCTGCACCCCGCCCACCGCCAGGTTCACCGCGGTGCACGCCCCCGCCACCGTGCCGCTGGGCGCCACCCGCACGTCGGCCGTCTGCCCCGCCGCCACGCCGAACTTGTAGTACGCCGCCGACCCCGCCTGGATGGAGTTGGTGGTGGTCCCCGCGCCCAGCGTCTGCACCTGCAGGTGGAAGCCGCCGAAGGCCGCGTTCTGGAACATGTCGCGGAACTTCCAGCTCGGGTGCGTGAAGACGGCCTGCACCGGCACCGCGTCGTCCGTGTAGTTCGCCACCGCCCAGTCGCGCGCCCAGAGCACCGGGTCGGTGCCGAGCACGGCCTGCAGGTTGGCCAGCCCGTGGGTGGTGGAGTTCACCACCTGGTTCCAGAAGGTCTGGTCGCTCCCGCCGCGGCGGTCGGCGGAATAGCGCAGGAAGGACCACCCCGCGCCGCGGGTCGCCAGGTCGTCGTCGTCCGCGTAGGGCGCGTTCTGCGCCGGCGCCTGCAGGTACTCGTCGAGGCGGCCGAAGTTCTCCAGCTGGAACTCGTTGAAGGCGTTGCGGCGCGTGTCGCTGGCCAGGATCTCGGCCTGCCCCAGGTTCTGCCGCGGCGCCAGCCCCGAGGCGGCGTAGAAGTTCAGCTCCTCGGCCACGTGCGACAGCGCCTCGTCGAGCCACACCTCCTCGTAGTCGTCGGCGTTGTTCACGTACAGCCGGCGCGAGGTGTTGATCAGGTGCTGGAACTCGTGCGCGATGGTGCCCACCGTGCTGCCGCGCACGTACGTCTTGGTGCGCACGTGGCCGTTGCTCACGCCGGTGGGGTCGGGAACGAGCATGTAGAACATCTCCCCCGCGTTGCTCCCCGCGCAGGCCTCGAAGCCCGGCTGCGCCGTCTTCGGGAAGACGTCGCGCGGGTGGAAGAAGCCGCCGTAGAGGAACGAGGCGCCCACGGGGGTCAGATCGTTCACCGCGCGGGTGTAGAGCACGATGAACTTGCCGTTGCCGTCGATGTCGGTGGGCGTGCCGAAGTTCGCGACGTCCGTGGGGTAGACGGTGTTCTCGAGCTCGTTGATGATGCCCTGGTACTCGGCGTCGGTGAACCCGCCCGTGGGGTTGGTGAGGTCCTCGTAGATCTGCGCGTGCGCCGAGGTCGCCACCAGCCGCGCCCCGTGGAAGTTCGGCGCGTCGCAGTTGCTCTGCGAGTTCACGTTGAAGGTGCGGATCCCGCTGGCCAGGATGTTCACCGTGACGGTCACGGTCTGCCCGCCCGACTTCGCCGTGATCTGGGTGGTGCCCTGCGACACGCCCCGGACCAGGCCGTCGCTGCTCACCGTGGCCACCCCCGTGTTCGAGCTCTTGTACGAGGGGGCGGGGTTCGTCTCGTCGCCGCTGGTGGTGGTGCCGGTGGCGGTGAGCCGCATGGTGTCGCTCACCCCCAGGTAGAGCGGGTTGGGGGAGATGCTCAGCGTGCTGAGCGGCTCGCCGCTGGGGCCCGAGGGGGTGTCCTTGCAGGCGGGGAGCACCGCGACCGCGAGGAGCAGGACGAGCAGGGTGCGCTTCATGATGGGCTCACACGGGTGAGAAGTTGGACCGGCCGGCGCGTGGTGGGCGCGGACCGCGGGTAGAACGTTCGTACACGGCCTGGCGGGACACACCCCGACAGTTTAGGAGCACGGCGGCCGGGGCGGAAGCGGCGGGGCCCGCCGCCTCGACCGGGACGGACGTGGGCAAATCGACGCATCCTGTTGCAGCGAAAGAAGTTGTACGCACTTCCGGGCGCCGGGTTCCGCGCGCGTGCCCGCCGGTGTCGCGGGCGCGCGTACGCGGTGGTATCTTCCCGCGCCCCTTCGCCCTCGAACGCCAGCCGACGGACTGCAGAGCCATGCCGGACACGGTGCGCCACTTCCTCTCCATCCCCGACTTCACGCGGGAGGAGCTGCTCGACACCCTGGACCTGGCCGCGCGGATGAAGCGCGGCGAGTACGCCGACCGCCCCCTCGAGGGCAAGACCCTCGCCATGATCTTCACCAAGAGCTCCACCCGCACCCGGGTGAGCTTCGAGGTGGGCACCTTCCAGCTCGGCGGACACGCGCTCTTCCTGAGCTCGCGCGACATCCAGCTCGGCCGCGGCGAGCCGATCCGCGACACCGCCCGCGTCCTTTCGCGCTACGTGCACGGCATCATGATCCGCACCTTTGCGCAGCAGGACGTGGACGACCTGGCTCGTTTTGGTACGGTGCCGGTGATCAACGGGCTCACCGACCTGCTGCACCCCTGCCAGATCATGGCCGACCTGCAGACCATCCGCGAGAGCCTGGGGCCCGACCTGGAGCCGGTGAAGGTCGCCTGGGTGGGCGACGGCAACAACATGGCGAACTCCTGGCTGAACGCCGCCTACCGCCTGGGCTTCGAGCTGCGGCTGGCCTTCCCCGCGGGGTACGAGCCCGACGCCGCCATCCTGGAGCGCGCCCGCTCGGCCGCCAACATCGTCGTCACCCACGACCCGCGCGAGGCGGTGGAGGGCGCCGACGTGGTGAACACCGACGTCTGGGCGTCGATGGGCCAGGAGGAGGAGTCGGAGAAGCGCATCCGCGACTTCGCCGGCTACTGCGTGGATGACGCGCTGATGGCCCGCGCGTCACAGCGCTCCATCTTCCTCCACTGCCTCCCCGCGCACCGCGGCGAGGAGGTGGCCGACTCGGTGATCGAGGGCCCGCGCTCCCGCGTCTTCGACGAGGCCGAGAACCGCCTGCACGCGCAGAAGGCGATCATGGTGAAGGTGATGGCCCCCGACGCCGCCTCGTAAGGGAGACACGCCAGCGCCGCCGCACCCTCGCACGCCGCCCCTCCCGCGCCCGCCGTGGGAGGGGCGGCGAGCATCGGCATTCGACAGGCGTCGGATCGGGTGGCAGGAGAGGAGATTTACGTCGCGAAAGGCCCATCGGAGATGATCGCGTGTCCGTCCGGTGCCGCTCCTTCGCATCTCGGGCCGGTCTGCGCCTCTTCCTCACAAGCCGCCGTATCCCGCGCCGAGTGGTCTGCCTGGCACGCAGCCTGGATCTGCAACGGCGAAACTCGTGGATGATGAGGAGCTGCTCCTCCGCCAGCCGCTCGGCGGGCAACCCAGTCACGCCTCGCAGCATTGCGAGGTTCTCCTCGAGTTCCTCCTTCAATAGTTCCCGCTGGTCCAGAATCGACGGCGAGTCCATCCGCTTCCTCTCCCGTCTCGACTGTACGGCGTCGGCGAGCAGGGCAGCCGTGTACACGCCGGTGAATTCAAGGGGAACGATCACCAGGAATGCACGATCGGAAGCGAGATAAACCACCCCGCTGGCGATTGCGGCCGCCACCAGCGCCCCCCACGCCATCGCGGCGGTGAATACATGCCAGCGCCGTGACCTGTGGACGATCCCACCGCGAGGGATTCCCAATCGGGGTATCCACGCTCCAGCCAGTCCGTTTTCTCGCATCCCAACTCCTACCCTGTCGGGGTGATGGGCTTGTTCCATCCTTAGCGTTGTGCCGGGGAGTGCGCAAGAAAATTCACATGTTGCGCTGCTCCAATGGTTTAACGAAAAAATTGCGGTTGCCGGACCAATGATCGAGACTGATGCGTCCCGTCAGAACGATGTGTCGTCCATCGAGCACCGTCAGGTTGTAGAGCGGCGTCAGGGGTCCTGATCGCCTGCACAACCTGCCTCCAACCGAGTCAAACACAGTAACGTCGCCTCTCATGTCGGCTCCATGCGGCTCCGATATGGCGAAACTCGCCAACCCCTTCCCGTAGCTCCCGAAATGGTGTTCGAGGACTTCGGCCCGTGAGTAGATGCAGATCTGCCTCTTCCGCGCGTCCGCGACGATGAATCCGCCGTCACGAGCGGGGATTACGCGGGGGTTCACGTTGATCATCCCCACAGACTCCTCAAGTGTTGTCCTCTCCATGGGAAGCCATCTGTTCAGGACCAACTGCTGATAGCTCTTGATGTCGCAGCACTGTTGACCTGCTCCGCAGGAACCGTCACACCACAGGCCTCCATTGAAACGCGCCAGGGGCCGTGTTTCCTTCCCTGGTTCGCGGAACGAGCGTGCGTCGGCCTGGTCGACCTCGCTTCCACATGCCGCGATGCGGACGTTCGAACCAAACTTGGGCCGGAGGTGGCGGAGCGCGTGCGCAGGAGTTCTGCAGGAGATCAGATCCCGCGCGCTGAACACCCATTGGACATCTGTCTCGCTCTGCGCGCCGGCGTTTTCAGGCAACCCGCGGCCCCCGCCAAGGGTTCCGGCGATGGCGATCGCCGCAAGCGACAGCAGCGAAACGGGTATGAGCAGGCGAAGCGCTTTCATTGGCGTATGTATGCGATTGTCCAGAGGTTCGGCGCTTCAGAGCCAGGTTTGACGAACGCGAGTCCTGAATCCCAGGTAGCTTCGGGGTGTCCGCGGTTTCGAACAGTACTTGCCCGTCGAGCGTCAAGTGGAGCAGGCTCCGGTGGGGCTCGTGCCTATCATGTCGAAATACTGGACCAGGAAGGTACTGGCTGACCCCCAGAACATCCGCGACGTCGCGGAGAAGGATTTCATCCAGCGCGCGAACCGGGCAGGCCGCGCTTCGTCCCGACAGAGGCTTATCGGGCATGCGGAAGTTCCCCGACCGCATCGCCACGTTCCCGAGCGGCGTCCCGTCGAGACGATACAGGTAGAGCGTGTCGGTCAACGCGAATACCACCGCCGCCGTGTCGCCTCGAATCGCTACGTCCGCAGACCCGGCAAAGGCGCAGGCTCCTCTTCGAGGCCGCGCGGTGGACGGGCGTGCGAAAGAAGCTCGGGGCCAGCCTTCCGTCCCCAAAGTTCATGGACGAGGAGCGAGGTCAGCGCTCCGCCGATGCGCCCGGTCAGCACGACCGCGTGCATCGAGCGCGGTCAGGTGGTAGAGCGGCGCAAGAAGAGTCCTGATCCACCCGGAGCCGCGTCGTTGGTGCAGGTGTGGATCTGGCGCTGGAGGGTATTCGGTCGCCGCAGGCCATCGTGACTGTCTGCCTTTGCGGCGTCGGCGCGCGGCCCGTATCTTCCGCGCCGTCCAACGCCGACCTTTTTCCTGAAGACGCAGAACCAGACGATGGCCGACCGCATCCTTCCGGTGGTGCACCAGCCGCCGCTCCCGCGCGAAAAGCTGATCCTGGCCGAGGCGCCCGACGCCGAGGCGCTGGAGATGGACGTGGTGATCGTCGGCGCCGGTCCCGCCGGGCTCGCCTGCGCCATCGAGCTGGCCAGGCTGGCGAAGCAGGACGGCGAGGCGGGGGGCGCGCTGGGCGAGCTGCAGATCGCCATCCTCGACAAGGCGGCGGCGCTCGGCGAGCACTCCCTCTCCGGCGCGGTGGTGAACCCGCGCGCCTTCCGCGAGCTCTTCCCGGAGCTCAAGGACGACGACTTTCCCTTTCGCCAGGCGGTGAAGCGCGAGCAGGTGCTGCTGCTCACCGAGAAGCGGCACCTCCGCATCCCCACGCCCCCGCCGATGAACAACCACGGCAACTACATCGCCTCGCTCTGCGAGCTGGTGCGGTGGCTGGGCGGGAAGGCGGAGGAGATGGGGATCAACGTGCTCCCCGGCTTCCCGGTGGACTCGCTGCTCGTCGACGGGTCGAAGGTGGTGGGGTGCCGCACCACCCCCGCGGGGCTCAAGCGCGACGGTGAGCCGGGCTCCGGCTACGAGCCGCCCACCGACCTCACCGCGAAGGTCACGGTGCTCGCCGAGGGAACCCGCGGGCCGCTGGGGCAGGCGTACCGCGAGTGGCAGCAGATCGGCTCCGAGAACCCGCAGATCTTCGCGCTGGGGGTGAAGGAGCTGTGGGAGACGAAGGTCCCCTTCGACGGGATCGTGCACACGCTGGGGTGGCCGCTCCCGCGCGACGCCTTCGGCGGGAGCTTCATGTACGCGCTGGAGCCGAACCTGGTCGCCCTCGGCCTCGTGGTCGGGCTGGACTACAAGCAGTCGACGCTGGACGTGCACCAGCTGCTGCAGCGGATGAAGCTGCACCCCTTCTTCCGGAAATACCTGGAGGGTGGGGAGATGGTGGAGTGGGGGGCGAAGACGATCCCCGAGGGCGGATACTTCGCGCTCCCCGAACGGCGCGTGGGCGACGGCCTGGTAATGGTGGGCGACACGGTGGGGCTGGTCGACGTCCCCTCGCTGAAGGGGATCCACTACGCCATGCAGAGCGGGATGTACGCCGCCCGCGCGATCTTCGACGCGCTGAAGGGGGGCGACACCTCGCAGGGGGCGCTGGCGCCCTACGACTCCGCGCTGGACCAGAGCTACGTGGTCGAGGACCTGCGCCGCACGCGCAACATGCGGCTGGCGTTCAAGAGCGGCTTCTTCGTGGGCGGCGCCAAGGCGGGGCTGATGACGCTCACCGGCGGGCGCTTTCCCGGCGGCCGCATCGCGATGCACGCCGACGCCGAGGCGGAGCGGGTGGTGGCGCCGGAGACGCCCTTCGTCCCCGACAACACGCTCACCTTCAGCAAGGTCGACGCGGTGTTCAAGGCGGGGAACCAGACCCGCGACGACATCCCCAGCCACCTGGTGGTGGGGAAGGACGTCTCCGGCGAGGTGGCGGACTTCTACTCGCACGTCTGCCCGGCGGGCGTCTACGAGCGGCAGGGCGACAGGCTGGTGGTGAACGCGCCGAACTGCATCGACTGCAAGGCCACCGACGTGGTCGGCCCGCGCTGGACGCCGCGCGAGGGCGGGAGCGGACCCGCCTACAAGCGGATGTAACGGCAACTGCATTTGACGCAGAGGCGCAGAGGAACCGGGAGAACTGCTGGAGGTGTTCTCTCGGTTCCTCTGCGTCTCTGCGTCAGATCGTCTTCGCTGAGGTGAGGGATGGACTACGATCGGCGGTGGGCGAGGTACAACGCGCGCAGCCTGGCCCTGCTCCGTCCGCTGCTGGGCGATGATCCGGGCGACGTGCTCGACCTCGCCTGCGGCACCGCCAACCTGCTGCCGATGGTCGGGCGCTACGTCGGCGTGGACGCGTCGGTGGAGATGCTGCTCGCCGCGCGCCGGAAGTTCGCCACCGCCGCCCTCGCCGCCGCCGATTCCGCGACGCTCCCCTTCGCCGACGCGCGCTTCGACACCGTCTGCTGCGCGTCCGCCTTTCACATCTTCCCCGAGCCTGAGCGCGCGCTCGCCGAGGTGCGCCGCGTCCTGCGCCCCGGTGGGCGTCTGCTGCTTCTTGACTGGTCGCGCGAGCGGGTGACGATGCGCGCGCTGAACCTCTACCTGCGGCTCACGGGAGATGCGTATCGCCGCATGTACACGCTGAACGAAGCCGGCGCCCTGCTGCAGGGCGCCGGCTTCCGCGTCGTCACCGCCGAGCGGCGCGCGATCGACTGGCTGTGGGAGCTGATGGTGATCGAGGCGACTGTATAGGCGCGTATCCGCGGTCGCGGCGCCCTCTTCCCGCGCCTGAGAGCGCGACCCTCTCCCGTACCGGGAGAGGGATTTTCATTGGTGAAGCCTGCGGGCGGTCGTGCGAGGCAGCCGCAGTGTTGCCGGGTTGGATTCCCCAGGCTCTCAAACCGGCAGCGCTACCGCCGTCGTCGAAAACACTGCGCAGGCTGAGCCGATGTGGAGGCGTCTGCCCCTCGCCGGTACGGGAGAGGGCTGCGCTCTAAGGCGCAGGGAGAGGGCGCCGCGGCCGCGAATCAGCAGGTGAACGGCACCGGAACCTCGTACGTGTGCCAGTGGCCAGGGGGCGTGCCCTCATCGGATGCGTTCCATGTGATAGCTGGCGTCGCGCGCGGGGCGGGTGTCGCTCGCCGGCCAGCGCAGGAGCGCCCACCAGCTGTCCCGAGACTCGTATCGCCAGGTGAAGGTGTTCCGCACGCCCACCTCGGGCACGAAGTCCACGGCGCGGCCGTCGAGGCGCGACGCGACCCAGCGCGTGGTGGTGCTCGCGTTTCCCAGCGTTCCGCCGCGCAGCTCGAAGCGCGTGCTCTCGCTCACGCTGGCGAGGGTGGAGTCGGGGAAGGAATCGACGATCAGCGTGGAATCGTCGGCGAAGCGGTAGCGCTCGTAGAAGGGCGCCTGTCCATCCCCCGACCCCCGCCAGCTCCCCTCGATCCACCGTAGCTTGCGGAAGTCGCCCGGTGTGATCCGCGCGGAGGCCGCCGGATTCGCGGCCGTCGGTGCCGGGGTGGCTGCCGGTGCCGACGCCGCGGCCGGCGTGCGGGGTGGCGGGTCGCACGCGGCGATGAGGGCGAGGGCGGCGAGGGCGGGCGTCGCGGTGGAACGGCGCATCGTTCTCTTCCAGCGTGGAAGGCCGGTGACGGACGTCACCGGGACGATGCCAGTCCGGGGCCGCGGTATGCCGGGAGGCCTGCCTGCGCGCCGAGCACCTGCGCGGAGTAGCGCCGCGCGTCGGGGCGGGGGCCGTCTCGGTCGAGGTGACGCGGGCCCTGCGTGTAGGCCTGCACGGCGCGCGGCACGTCGCCGCGGTAGCGCACCAGCATGCGGTGCAGGAAGCGGAGACCCAGCCGCAGGTTGGTGTCGCGCTCCAGCACCGTCGCGCGCGTGACGCCCGGCTGCAGCGCACGGGCGGTGGGGAGGATGATCTGCGTGAGCCCCAGCCCCTGCTGCCCCGCGCGGCGCTCGTCGAACCCGCTCTCCGTGCGCACCAGGCGGAAGGCGAGCTCCGGATCGACGCCTTCCTGCCGCGCCGCGTGCTCGATCGCCGCCGCCAGCGGTGCGGAGATGCCGAAGCGCTCGCTCCAGGGCGTCGCCTGCCGCGACACCTGCGCGGTGGAGACGGCGGGGAGGACCGCCGCGGCCGCCGCGAGCGCCACGCCGACCGCCGCGCCCGCGCGCCGCAGCCTCGCCTCGGGCCGCGCGGCGCGCAGCAGCCGCTCCACGCGCCCGGCCAGGCGCGAGCCCTCCGCCGCGATCGCCGGGACCGGGAGCGGAGCGGCGCGCCCCTGCGACCACGCGGCGACGTCGATCAGCGAGCGCGCGAGGACCAGCGGGTCCACGCGGTCGGCGGCCCACGCGTCGCAGCGGTACTCGGCGGAGTCGCGCAGGCCGCGCACCGCGAGGCGCAGCAGCGGCTGGAAGAAGAAGACCGCCGCGAGGGTGGAGGCGAGCCAGAGCCAGAGCGGGTCGCCGCGCAGCAGGTGCGCCGTCTCGTGCGCCAGCACCGCCTCCTGCTCGCGCGGGCCGAGCGCGGAGAGCGCCGTACGCGGCAGGCAGATCTCCCCACGCAGGATGGCGACGGGCGTGCGCAGCGTGTCCGAGCAGGTGAGCCGGATGCGCCGCCGCACCCCCGTCCGCGCGCACAGCGCTGCGAACCGCGCCTGCACGGGATGGTCGATGGGAATCTCGCGGCGATCGAGGCCGCGCACGAAGCGCATCCACCCCAGCCCGAGCCGGCCCAGCGCGACCGCCGCTCCGACGACCCAGAGCGCCACCAGCCACTGCGCCGCCGTCCCGCGCGGCACCGGCACCGCGCCACGCACGGCGTCGACGATCCGCGGCTGGGCGGTCACGATCGCCGCCGCGGCACCGTCGCGGACGTCGGCGGGGGCGAGCGATTCCGTCCGCGGGAGGGCGAGGGTGAGCCCCGTCGGACCGGGGCGCCAGGTGGCGAGCGAGGCGGTGACGAGCGCGCCCAGCAGCGCGGCCTTCCAGATCGTCTCGCGGACGCTCTCGTGCAGGCGGCCGCCGAGTGTTGCCGCTGCGGCGATCCCGAGCAGGACGGTGCCGTGCAGCGCGTAGGTGAGCAGCCAGGCCGCGACGCGCGCGGCAGTGTCGGCGGGGAGGATGGGCGTTGGATCAATCATCTCGTGCCTCCTTCAGCTCGCGTTCCCGACGGTCGATCATCTCCCGGATGCGCGCCAGCTCCTCGGCCCCGACCTGCTCGCCGCCGAGGAGATGGCTGACCAGCGCCGTCACGTCTCCGCCGAACAGCCGCCCCGCCAGCCCGCCCACCATCGAGCGGCGCGCCTCCTCTTCGGAGAGGCAGGCGCGGTAGCGGTAGACGCGGCCCTCGCTGCGGTGCGCCACCACGCCGCGCTTCTCCAGCCTCGAGAGGAGCGTCGCCACGGTGGTGACGGCGAGCGGCCGCTCGGGGTGCAGCGCGGCCTGGATCTGCTGCACCGTCGGCTCGCCGCCGCGCCAGAGCACGCGCAGCACGGCCAGCTGGAGATCGGTGAGCTCGGTGGATTCGTCCATCGCCTTCCCCGGTGAAACCCGTGGTTGACTACGTTTGTAATACTACAACTGTAGATTTGATGATGTCAAGAGGATCGCATGGCTTACGACCTCAACGATGTCATCCTGAGGGCCGACCACGCCTCACCCGAATGCGCGAATAATACCCAATCCGCCTGAACACTCTGTGTTTACGCATCCACCGCAACGACGTCATCCTGAGGCCGGCCAAGCTGCAATCCTCGATTGTGAAACAGCTTGCAGGCCGAAGGATCTATAACCGCGTCAGCACGTGAGTCAGTGAGATGCACCAACGCTATCCCCGGCTTTGGTATAAGGCTGCAGTCCGAAGGATCGATAACCGCGGCTGCGCTACGGCCGGTGTGTCTCAACGTCGGCTGTCGATCCTTTGGCCTGCCGAGTCTTTCGTGTACCTGGTTGGGGCGTGACCGGCCCCAGGATGACGTCACTTGGGATTGGGCGTCAGGAACGAAGTCGTCAGTGGACTCAGGTCTACCAGCGGGTGGCGAGACGGTCGGCGAGGGCGGGGCGATAGTGGCGGCTGAGCTTCAGCTCGGTGCCGTCGACGAGCTGCACCAGGTAGTCGCCGCGGAACCAGGGGCGCAGCTCGCGCACGAAGTCGAGGTTCACGATGGTCGCGCGGTGGATGCGGGCGAAGCGCGCCGGGTCCAGCTGGTCCTCGTACTCCTGCAGCGTGGCGCGCACTTCCAGCGTCTCCGTGCCGGTGTGGATGCGCACGAAGTGCCCGTCGGCCGAGAGGTAGCGCACCGCCTCCACCCGCACGATGCGGACGCCGGTGGAGGTGCGCACCGGGAGGTATCCCGCGGGGCGCTTCGCGAGGCGCTCCTGGCCGGCGTGGATCAGCTCCAGCAGCCGCGCCGTGCGCTCGGCGTCGCCGCCGCGCTCCAGGCGCGCGCGGGCGCGGGCGAGCGCCTGCGCGAAGCGCTCCGCGTCGACCGGCTTCAGCAGGTAGTCGGCGGCGTTCACCTCGAAGGCGCGGACGGCGTGCTCGTCGTACGCGGTGACGAAGACCACCGCGGGCATGTTCGCCGCGCCGACCCGCTCCACCACGTCGAACCCGGTGCCGTCGGAGAGGCGGATGTCGAGGAAGACGAGGTCGGGCCGCGTGGAGGCGATCATCTCCACCGCCTCGGCGACCGTGCCGCAGGTGCCCACCACCTCCATCGACCCCTCCTCCGCCAGCCGCGACTGCAGGAGCATCCGGGCCGGGGGCTCGTCGTCGACCACCAGCACGCGCCACCGCGTCATCGTCCTCCTCCCTCCGCCACCCGCCAGGGCAGCACGATTTCCGCCACCGTCGCCGCCTCCTCGCGCCGCAGGGTGAGCCGCGCGGCGGGGCCGTAGAGCCGCTCCAGCCGCGCGCGCGTGTTCGCCAGCCCCACGGCGCTCCCCGATCCGCCGTCCGCCGCCGCCGGGCCGCCGTGCGCGTTGGAGACGGTGAGGACCAGGCGCCCGTCCTCCCGCCGCGCGCGGACGGAGACCTCGCCACCGGCGGCGGCGTGGCGCAGGGCGTTCTCCACCAGCGGCTGCAGGATCACGCCGGGGACGCGCGCGGCGTGCACCTCCGGCGGCGCGTCGAGGCGGAAGGCGAGCCCATCGCCGAAGCGCATCCGGTGCACCTCGGCGTAGCGCTCCGCCAGCGCCATCTCCTCCCCCAGGCTCACGTCGTCCGCCGCGCAGAGCCTGAGCACCAGGCGGAGGAGCTCGCTCACGCGGGCCAGCATCCGCTCCGCCAGCGGCGGGTCCACGCGCACGTACGCGGCGACGGCGTTCAGCGCGTTGAAGAGGAAGTGCGGCTCCAGCTGGGCCCGCAGCAGCTGCAGCTCGGCGCGCGCGAGCTCCGCCTCCAGCCGCGACGCGGCCAGCGTCCGCTCGCGCGCGTCGCGCCGCGCCAGCGCCGCGGTCGCCGCCGTGGCCGCGAAGGCGTACATGACCCCATTCGTCAGCAGCCGGTGCGCCAGCAGCCAGCGCACCCCGCCCCAGGCGTCGGTCCCGGCGTCGCCCCAGCCGTAGAGCACCGCCGTCAGGGGCGCCAGGAGCACCAGCTTCAGCGCGGAGAGGCCGATCCCCGCCGCCAGGTGCACGAGCGTGCTGCGCCAGAGCGGGATCGATGCCAGCGGCACCCGCGCGGCCAGCACCACCACCAGCGGCGCGAGCGCGGCCCAGCCGTACCAGGGGAGGAGGTCGCGCGCCAGCGTCCGCGCGACCGCGGCGGCGCCCAGCGCGGGCCCGGGCGCGTCGAGCGGGAGCGCGTCGACCACGCCGACGGCGGTGGCCGCGGCGAACGCCACCAGCCAGACGGTGCGGAGCGGCACTCCCCCCGGCGCCCTCATCGGCGCAGGGCGTCCGCCAGGAAGCGCAGCGCGAGCGGCCACGACTCCGCGTCGGCGTGCGCGTAGCCCGCGGCCGTTCCGCCCGAGAGCCAGGGCCCGATGCGGTCGCGCGGCGGGGTGGGGAGGAAGGGGAGGAGGATCACGTGGCCGGCATCCGGATAGCTACGGTGGAGGTAGGGATAGGGATGATGCGCCGCCCGCAGCCGCCGCACCACCGCCTCGGCGGCGGGGGAGGAGGGGATCAGCTGGTCGTCCTCGCCCGAGACCAGGAGCACGGCGCCGTGGATGCGCTCCACCGGGATCGCGGCGCGGGCGAGGGCGCTGTCCGACCGGCTCGCCTCGTAGAGCGGGCGCAGGCGGTACGGCGGCGGGCCGCGGAACTGCGCCTGGAATTCGGGCGGCGGCGTCTGCGCCAGGAAGGGGAGGGGAGCGCCGTGCCAGGTCCACGACGACCTGCCGCTCGAGCCGCCGCGCCGGTCGAGCCCCTGGTTCACCACGTCGCTGGGCGCGTACGCCACCACCGCGCGAATGTCGGGGATGAGCGACGCGGCCACCAGCGCCAGCTCGGCCCCCTTGCTGGCGCCCACCACCGCGATCCGCCCCGCGTCCAGGTCGGCGCGCCCCCGCACCCACGCGACCGCCGACTCGATCCGCTCCACCGGGATCTCGGAGAGCGCCTCCTGCAGCCCCGGCGCGCCGAAGTACGCCACCGCCAGCGCCGCGTAGCCGTGCGACGCGAGCATCGCCGCGCCCAGGTCGTCGAAGCCGCCCTCGGAGCCGCTGAGCACCAGCACCACCGGGAGCGGCCGCCCGGCGCGCGCCGGCGCGTACAGCCGCGCGACGACGCCGGCCTCCGCGACCTCCTCCACGCGGACGCCCGGCGCCAGAATGGTGCGCGTCACCGCCCGCTCGTCCACCCGCCGTCCATCGACCCAGAGCTCGGCACGGCAGCGCAGCGGTGCCGGCGCGTGCCAGGGGCTCGCCGAGCGCGGCACCTGGGCCACGGGGCGCAGCGACCAGAGCAGCCCGGCCGCGTCGACGCCCGCGTAGCTCCCGGAATCCGGTGCCTGCGCCCGCAGGTCGATGCGTCCGCCGCGGTCCGCCCGCGCCCACGCCGAGGATCGCAGCTCGCCGCCGGGCGCGTCGGGCCAGCGCAGCACGATCTCCGCCGCCGTGCCGGGCGGCACCCCGGCGGTGCCGACGCGGATCGGCGCGTCCACCTGGGCCGAGTCGGGCGCGATCGTCAGCCGCGGGGTCGTGGGCCGCGGCACCGAGGCGCATGCCGCCGTGGCGAGCATCACGCAGAGACGCAGAGCCGCAGGGAGGCGCGGCAGTTCCATTCGATTTCGCATGAGCGCGAAGATACAACCACGCCGCCGCGGCGCCGACAGTGGTGGCGCGGAAGGGACGTACGCGGCGCAGGAGGGATTCCGCTGTCCCGTTGCGGCGTCGCGCGCTAGATTCCCGCCCGGATCTCACCGTCCTCCCTCCCGGTGCACCGCGATGGCCCATCCCGCGACCCCGACCGGCATCGACCCCCGGAAGCGCATCACCCCCGAGAGCTTCTCGGTCGCGCCGCACCTGCTGGGGCTCCCGCTGGCCTCGCCCTCACGGCGGCTCGCGGCGATCCTGGTCGACCTGCTGCTGGTCTCCATCCTGGCGAACGTGGGCGGCAAGGTGCTCTTCGCCCTCCTCCTGGGCGCCTCGTTCTTCTGGTTCGCCGGGCGCAAGCTGGGAAAGGGCGGCACCTTCTTCTCGAGCAGCGCCAAGTGGGCGTTCCGCGGGCTGGGAACGCTGTTCGTGTTCATCGCCGCTATCGCCCTCTTCAGCCGCGCCCAGAACTCGGTGGAGGAGGCGGTGGGCGACGACGGCGACGCCGCGCCGCAGACCGCCTCGGCCGCGGGCCACCCCACCGGCGCCGGGTCGATGCTGACGGCGGTGCGGATGGGGGCCGACCTGCACGCCGTGCACAGCGCGTCCGATTCGGCCCACGCGGCCACCGCCGCCGGGAAGGCGGTGCGGCAGATGCGGCGCCTGGGGATGACCAACGCGCAGATCCGCGAGACGCTGCGGGAGGCCGCGTCCGAGGACCAGGAGGAGGCGAAGCCGTTCGTCGCCGGCGTGCTCCGCGCCGCGATGCCCCCGGCGGACAGCGCCGCGGAAGAGGCCGAGCTCCCGCCCGACTCGCTGGCGTCGCTCTACCTGGGCGCGGTGCGCGACGGCGACAGCGTCCGCGCCGGCATCCTGCGCCCGAAGCTTGCTTCCGTGCTCGCGCACGACTCGCTGGGCGAGCTGCGCGAGCGCGTCTCCGGGCTGGAGCGCGAGAAGCGCGAGCTGACCGACCAGGTGGCGAAGGAGAAGAAGAAGGGCCTCCTCGCCGTGCTGCTGGGGGTGCTGGACGACCTTGGACTCGGATTCGGGTGGATCGGCCTCTACTTCACCGCCTTCACCGCGCTCTGGAAGGGGCAGACGCCGGGGAAGAAGCTCTTCGGCATCCGCGTGCTGCGCCTGGACGGGCTGCCGATGACGCTCTGGGCCAGCTTCGAGCGCTTCGGCGGCTACGCGGCCGGGCTCTTCACCGGCCTCAGCGGCTACGCCCAGGTGTACTGGGACCGCAACCGCCAGGCGATCCAGGACAAGATCAGCGAGACGGTGGTGATCCGCGTGCTCCCCGGCGCGCCGGTGCCCGTTCCCGCGGCGGCGCCGCGCTCCGCCTATCCGCTCCCCCCGCGCCCGGCGCCCGGCGGGAGCTATCCCCTTCCGCCGCCGCCCTCCCCGGGGCCGGGGCAGCCCTACCCCCGCGGGTGAGCGCGCCGCGGAGGGGGAGCGGCCGATGAAAGAGCTGCTGCACCCGTGGTGGGGTGCGCTCTTCTTCGTGATCGGCGTGCTGGCCGTGGTGGGGGCCTTCGCCACGCTCTTCCTGGCGATGGGGCGCCGGCCGCGCCGCTTCACCCTGGAGAACCGCTTCGAGGTCGGCTCGAAGAAGTTCCTGGAGGGGGTGTCGGGGCTGCTGAACGTGCCGCTGCAGAGCGGGGGCACGGCGAAGCTGCTGAACAACGGCGACGAGATCTTCCCCGCCATCCTCGACGCCCTGCGCGCGGCCGAGCGCACCATCAACTTCATGACCTACATCTGGGAGAAGGGGGAGATCTCCGACCAGGTGCTGGCCGTGCTGACCGAGCGCGCGCGCGCCGGGGTGCAGGTGCGGGTGATGCTCGACGGGATCGGCGCCTGGAGCGCGCCCAACGAGGGGTTCAGGGAGCTGGAGGCGGCGGGGGGGCGGGTGCGCTGGTTCAACCCCTTCCGGCTGGGGAAGCTCACCGCCTTCTACCGGCGCAACCACCGGCGGGCGATCGTGGTGGATGGGAAGGTGGCGTTCACCGGCGGCGCCTCGGTGGGCGACAAGTGGCTGGGGAACGCGCAGGACAAGGACCACTGGCGCGACATCATGGTGGAGGTGCGCGGCTGCCTGGCCGTCAACCTCCAGAGCGCCTTCACCCAGCTCTGGGCCAACAGCACCGGCGAGCTCCTGCTGGGCGACGACTACTTCCCCCCCACCGAGCAGGCCGAGGAGGACCCCGGTGCCGAGGGGCTCTCGCGCCACATCACGGTGATCAGCTCGCCGGCCGAGGGGTCGCACCCGCTGCGCGTCTTCTACTGGACCACGCTGGCCTGCGCGCGCGAGAGCATCTACCTGACCTCGGCCTACTTCGTCCCCGACCGCGACATGCGCCGCGCGCTGGTGCAGCGTGCGCGGGAGGGGGTGGACGTGCGGCTGCTCCTGCCGAACCGGCTGACGGACGTGAAGATCGTGCGGCTGGCGGGGCACTTCTACTTCACGCGGCTGCTGGAGGCGGGGATACGGATCTACGAGTACCAGCCCACCATGATGCACACCAAGGCGCTGGTGGTGGACGGGAAGTGGTCGGTCGTGGGCTCGGCCAACATGGACATCCGCAGCAAGGAGCTGAACCAGGAGGCGGTGATCGGCGTCGCCGACAGCGGCTTCGGCAGGCAGCTCACCGACACCTTCTTCCGCGACCTGGAGCAGAGCCGGGAGATCCTGCTGGAGAGCTGGAAGAAGCGCCCGATCGTCGCCCGGGCGCTGGAGTGGGTCCTCGTCCTCTTTGAGGAGCAGTACTGAAAAGAGGTTCATCGCAGATTTAGTTGCAGCAGGTCTCCCGTTCGCTCGCACTGATGCCGTCGACGAGTGGCTGCAGGTGGCGCTCGCGCTGAGTATCGAAATTTTTTAGGGAGAGTCCCCTCGATCCTTCTGCAATCGCGGAAGGCTCAGCTGTCTCAACGGATCGATCAGGGGGATGATGAGGCGAGCCCGGTGGCCGTGCACATCCTCCGCATCGATGACTGGATGACGATCATTCGCCGTACCCAGGAAGGCTGGAGAGACGCACGCAGGACAGGGAGGGCTCGATTCCCCCTGATGACGCAGTTGACGAAGCCTTCAGGCGCAGAAGGCGGGGTGAGCGACGGAAGAGGGTGTCCTGCAAAAAATTTTCGATACTCAGCGCATTCCGAGCCTGCAGCCACTCGTCGACGAGCTCCGGGCGGGCAGGTTGCAACTAAATCGACGAAGAGCCTGAAAAGAACGGGTCTCACGCAGAGCCGCGGAGACATAGAAAGGCGGAGGGAGGGTCCCCTTCTTGGTCCTGAGGTGCCTGAAATGCGTCTTTTCACGCCCTTCCGCGTCGCTTTATCATGGGTGTAGGGAGGGGGATTTTCCGTCACTTTCCACGTGGAGGGAAGTGTGGGTCCACAGGATCTCTATCAGCCGCTCGATCCGTTCGGGGGCGCCGGCTTCCCCGGCGACCGGATGGAGCATGTGCTCTCGCTGCAGTCGCTCGGCGACGAGCAGTCCTCCGACGGGCTCTCCGGGTTCACCAACGTTTGCTTCACGAACCTCTGCGACACGGGCGAGACCAACACCTGCTCGACCAACATCTGCCAGACCTGCAGCACCAGCATGTGCTCCACCAACATCTGCTGAAGGCCGGTCACCGGGGGAAAAGCTCTTTTCCGGTACGAATGTACCGAAATATGATCTGTTCACGCCGCCCGGACCTGCGTAGTGTGTCGGCGGGACGTCCAATGGGCGGGCGCCCCGGGTCACTTCTCCAGAAGGAGGGCGTATGGCTTCGCACGACCTGTACAACCTGCTCGATCCGTTCGCCGCCGCGGGTGCGGGACTGCCCGGCGACCCGATGGAGAACGTGCTGTCGCTGCAATCGCTCAGCGACGAGCTCTCCACCGATTTCGCGCCGGTGACCGATCACTGCAACACGAAGTCCTGCTCGAGTGACACGAACGACTGCTGGACGGGGATCTGCACGGGCCACACCACCGGCTGTGACACGGATCACTGCTGATCCGGCAGCCGGGCACGACCGCGGCGCGGGGTGCACCCCGTTCGGGCCGAGTGCACCCCGCGTCGCCCTGCACTCCACCCCTTTCCACGCGGTCCGCGGCCATGGGTGACTACGCGATCTACAGGTTGCTCGACGATGAGTTCTTCGTCTCGCTCGACCGGCGGGTGCCCGCGCCCGAATTCCGGGAGCGGGCCACCGCGATCCTGGGCGCCGAGGCGTGGGAGATCGAGCCGCGCGGGATCTGGACGTCCGCCCGGCCGCCGGGGTGGACGGGGCTGCGGCAGGGGTGGAAGCTGCACCTCTCCGCCACCCCGGCGAACGCCGCCGAGGTGCTGGAGAAGGCGGCCGGCGTCCTCCGCGACGACCCCGCCGCCTTCAAGTTCGCCGGCGATCGGACGCTGGTAAGGGTGATGAACTCCAAGAACTGGCCGCGCGCAGGCGCCGGCAAGTTCATCACCGTCTATCCGGAGAGCGAGGAGCAGTTCCGCCGCCTGGCGGGGGCGCTGGCCGCCGCCACCGCGGGGCTCGAAGGGCAGTACATCCTCTCGGACCGGCGCGTCCCCGGCAGCCGCCTGGTGTTCTACCGCTACGGCGAGCACCACGGCTTCCAGAGCGTGACCCCGCAGGGCTTCACCGTTCACCAGGTGCTCGCGCCGTCGGGCGAGGCGGTGCCCGACGTGCGGCGAGGAATCTACCAGCTCCCGGAGTGGGTGGAGGACCCGTACGGCGCGCGTCCGGTGCGGGTGCTCGAGCCCAAGGTGGAGCCGGTCACCCTGCACGCGCGCTACCGCATCGAGCGCTGCTTCAAGCACTCCAACGTGGGCGGGATCTACGAGGCTACCGACCTGCAGAGCGGGCGCCCGGTGGTGATCCGCGAGCGGCGCCCCTTCACCGGCTGGACCGACGACGCCACCGACGCCGTGGCGCTGCTGCACGACGAGGCGCGGCTCCTCCGGCAGATGGACGGGAGCGGCTTCACCCCGGGCTTCGTGGACCAGTTCCAGGAGTGGGAGCACCACTACCTGGTCATAGAGAAGGTGGAGGGGCTGCCCCTGCGCGACTTCGCGCTCTCCCGCTACTTCAAGCGCCGCTCCATGTCCAGCCCCCGCCGGGTCTTCTGGACCTTCCGCCGCCTGATCCTGGCGCTGCTGCGGGCGATCGAGGAGTTCCACCGGCGCGGGATCGTGATCCGCGACCTGAGCATGGGGAACGTGCTGGTGCGGCCGGACCGCACCCCGTGCCTGATCGACTTCGAGTTCGCCTGGGACCGGGGCGGCACCCGCGCGTACGCGGCGCGCATCAACACCGCCGGCTTCGCCTCCGCCGCCCAGATGGCCGGCGAGACGCCCTCCGAGGCCGACGACTTCCACGCGCTCGGCGCGATCATCGTGGAGATGTGCGCGTTCCTGGCCCCGGGGCTGAGGCTCAACCGCGGGGGGATGCTCTCCATGGCGGAGCTCGCGATGGCGGAGATCGGCCTGCCGCCCGTGCTGCTCGACGCCGCCCGCGGCCTGATGGAGCCGGACCCCGCCCGGCGGTGGAGCGCGGACGCGGTGCGGAGCGCGCTGAACGGGGTGTGCGCCTCCACCATTCCCTGGAGGCCCCGGGAGCCGGGGCGGACTCTGTCGCCCGCGGCGCTTCCGGCTCCCGGCGTGACGGCCGCGGTCGCGGAGGCGTGCGAGCGCCTGACCGGGTTCTTCGAGGCCGCGGCCACGCCGGACGACGGCGACCGCCTCTGGCCGGGCTCGCCGGAGGGGTACCAGACCAACCCCGTGTGCATCCGCTACGGGGCGTGCGGGCCGATCGAGTACGTGCGGCGCGCCCGCGGCGCCTGCCCGGACGCCTGGCTCGACTGGGTGGAGCGCAGGGCCTTCTCCGGGTCGTGCCCGCCCGGGCTGTACATCGGGCAGGCGGGTGTGGCCCTTACGCTGGCCGCCTGCGGCCGCCACGAGGCCGCCCGGCACCTCATGCACGAGGCGGTGCGCGCGGAGCTGCCGCCGGGGCTGGCCTCACTCTTCAACGGGCGCGCCGGGGTCGGGGTGGCCGCGCTGGCGCTGGGCGACCTGCTGGGCGACGCCGGGCTGCAGGACGAGGCGGTGCGCATCGGCGACGCGCTCGAGGCGCACGCACGGCGTCGCCGGCACGGGATCGCCTGGCCCGGCGAGCGGAAGGTGGTGCCGTGCGGCCTGGCCGACGGGGCGAGTGGGGCCGCGCTCTTCTACACCTACCTGGGCGCCGCCACTGGCCGCGAGCACTACTGGGAGGTGGCGCGGCAGGCGCTGGAGTTCGAGTTCTCGCAGGTGACGCGGAACGGGGGTTATGCCTTCTGGCCTATGGTGAAGGCGGGCCGGTGGAAGATGCTGCGCTCGCCGCACGTGTCGTTCGGCTCCGCCGGCGTAGCCACGGCGACCGCGCGGCTCTACGCCTGCACCCGCGACCCCGGGCTGCGGCCGTGGCTCGACGCCTGCGCCGACACCCTCACGCTGCGCTGGACGAACAAGCTCTGGCAGGACATGGGGATGGCGGGGTACGGCGAGACGCTGCTGGACCTGCACGCCGCCACCGGCGAGTCGGCGCACGCCGCGCACGCGCACCGGGTGGCCGAGGCGCTGCTGCACGCCCAGGTGCAGACGCGCTTCGGCACCGCCTTCCCCGGGATGGGGCTGGACCGCGTGACGAGCGACTTCGGGGGCGGCACGTCGGGGATCGGGCTCTTCCTGCACCGCCTGGTGCACGGGGGGCACCGCGCCTTCTTCCCCGACCACCTCCTCCCCGGGTGGCCCATCCACGCGCCCGCGTCCGCTCCCGCCGCGGCGGAGCCGGCACTCAGCGCGGCGCCCGCGACTGGAACCAGCGGTGCAGCAGCGGCTCCGCGCCGAGCAGGTCGCGCACCTGCCCGGGCGAGAGCCCGAACACCCGCCTGAACTGCTGGGTCATCTGCGCCACGGTCTCCATCCCCAGCCGCTGGGCGAGCACCTGCAGCGGAAGGGTGGAGTGCCGCTGCAGGAAGAAGGCGACGTGCAGCGCGTGGGTGAGCGCCAGCCAGGCGTGCGGGTTGGGGAGGCCGAGGCGCTGGAGGTGCTTGCGCCAGGTGCGCGCCGCGACCTGGCGGCGCACCGAGAGCCGGTGCAGGGTGCGCACGTCGGGCTCGGCGTCGAGCAGCTCGCGCACGTCTTCCTGCTCCAGCCCCGGGGGGAGGTAGCCCGCGTCCGAGGCCCAGCGGAGGATGAATGCGCTCAGCTCCAGCGGGTGCGTGAGCTGGCGCCGCAGGAGCTCGGGGTCGAGCGCGTCGCCGCCCAGGATCGCGCGGATTTGCGCCCGGGTGGCGGCGCGCACGGCGTCGACCGCCACCTGGAGCGGCGCGTCCGGGATCCAGAGCGCCACCGGGCACCCGGGGTGGCGCGCGCGGATCTCGCCCACCAGCCGCGGCAGTGCGCCCGGGTCGGCGTCGGACGCGTCGTCGGGGCAGGCTGCGAGGCGCACCAGCAGGACGTCGCCGGGGTCCGCCCGCACCTCGGGGGCGTAGTCGAACCCGGTGACGGCTGCGATGTCGAAGGGAGCCTTCCAGCTGGCGACTGCGAGCATCTTCTCCGCCGCCGGGGAAAGACGATGTTTCCCCTTAATTGTACCCCCAGTTTTTTGTGACTGCAAGAGAGCCTGTCAATGCAGCCCTCGCGTCATGTCGCGCCGGGCGGCGCCGCGCGCGTGGGCTCCTGCCGGCACAGCCCTTGAAGCACGCTCCGGCTCCTGCAACTGATTTCAGCGAAGGAGTTTGGCATGACGATGGAGCTGCTGACGGGGCTGGAGCTGGAGCGCGGCGAGGCGGGGGCGGAGGTGGCGCGCGACGTGGAGCGGGTGCGCACCGGCATCGTCAACGTCTTCCTGGTGGGCGAGCCCGGGGCGGGCGACCGCGGGTGGGTGCTGGTGGACGCGGGGCTGTACGGCTTCGGGCACAGCATCGCGCGGGCGGCGCGAGAGCGCTTCGGCGACGCGCGGCCGGCGGCGATCGTGATGACCCACGCGCACTTCGACCACGTGGGCGCGCTGCGTGAGCTGGCGGAGGCGTGGGACGCGCCGGTGTACGCGCACCCGCTGGAGCTCCCCTACCTCACCGGACGCTCGTCGTATCCCCCGCCGGATCCCACCGTGGGCGGCGGCTTCATGGCGCTCAGCAGCCCGCTCTACCCGCGCGGCCCCATCGACCTGGGCGCGCGGGTGCGGGCGCTCCCGGACGACGGCTCGGTGCCGGGGATGCCGGGGTGGCGCTGGCTCTTCACCCCCGGCCACACCCCGGGCCACGTCTCCTTCTTCCGCGAGGCGGACGCGGTGCTGATCGCGGGCGACGCCTTCGTCACCACGAAGCAGGAGTCGCTGCTGGCGGTGCTGGAGCAGCGCCCGGAGATGCACGGCCCGCCGATGTACTTCACGCAGGACTGGGACGCGGCGCGCGCCTCGGTCCAGCGGCTGGCGGAGCTGAAGCCCGAGGTCGCGGCCACCGGCCACGGCCGCCCCCTGCGCGGGCGGGTGATGCGCGAGGCGCTGGAACTGCTCGCCGCCAACTTCGAGGCGCTCGCCGTCCCCCGCGACGGGCGTTACGTGCGCGCCCCCGCCCTCGCCGACGAGCGCGGCACCTATTCCGTGCCGCCCGCGGTGCGCGACCCCACGCTGCTGATCGTGGGCGGGTTCGCCGCGCTGGCGCTGGGGATCGCCGTCGGCGCGCGGATGCGCCGGCGCCGCTGACGGCAATCTCACGCAGAGACGCGGAGGCGCGGAGAGCTCGCAGCGGCTCTCCGCGTCTCCGCGTCTCCGCGTCTTTCACGTGAGGTCTTTACTGCTCGCGTACGACGGTCGGACCGTTGCCGCGGGTGTAGATGAGGATGATGCCGTTCGCGCCCGCCAGGCCGTAGCGGCCGGTGGCGTCGGTGGGCTTCAGGTAGATGATGCTCTCGATGCCGGTGGTGGGGAAGTTGCGCAGGAACTCGCCCGCCGAGCCGCCGATCAGCACCTCGTCGAGCGCCACCCCCGCGCCGTGGCACTCGTTCCCCTGCAGCTGCGCCAGGCCGGGCCCCCCCGAGTGGCTCCCGGCCAGCGTGCCGCCCCCGCCGCGACTGACGCCGTTGAGCGCCCCACCCCCCATCGCGGAGCGGTCCACCACGCAGATCTCCTTGATCACCGCGGTGCCGGGGAAGTGGATCTCGGAGACGATCAGCCCCGGGAAGGTGCGCACCAGGTCCCCCACGTCGCGCGCGGCGCCGGCGCGCAGCTCGATCTGATCGCGGGTGAGGATGTCGAGCCGGCGGCCGCGCGAGCGCGGGTTGAAATAGCCGGGGTAGATGCGCTGCGCCACCACCGCCAGCGGCTCCAGCGTCACCGTGCGGCGCGGCAGCTTGAGCTCGTACTGCACCGTGCCGTGCCCGCTCACCGCGAGCCGCGCCGTGCCGGACCCGTAGACGCGGTGGTCGAAGGCGATGGCGTACGTCCCCGACGGCACGTCGAGCGTGAACTCGCCGTTGCGGCCGGTGGTCTGCTCGCGCGCCGTCCCCCCGAAGCTCACCTTCGCCCCCTCGATCGGCCGGCCGGTGGCGGCGTCGACCAGGCGCACCACCACGTGCGCCCGCTGGCGCCGCTCCTCGGCCCGGCGCGCGAGCAGCGCCGCCGGGGCCGCCAGCGCCAGGTCGCGCAGCTGCGGCAGCCCCCGCGCCGGCGTTGCCTCGGCGACCGCCGAGTCGGCCTCCAGCCGGGCGACGATTCGCACCGTCACCCCCGCCGGGAGCTCGCAGAAGCGGTAGCCCCCGTTGTCGTCGCTCACCGTGCCCGCGCGCCCGGGCTCGGCCGCGCCCGCCACCTGCCAGGTGGCCGTGAGCGGGACGCCGGGGAGCGCCTCGCCCGCGCCACGGTCGGTGATGCGCCCCACCGCCGCGCCCACCTCGCTCCCCTCGGCCACCCTGCACGGCGCGGCCAGGATGGAGGCCACCGAGGGGATCGCCAGGTCGCGCCGGAGGGTCCCGGGCGGCACCACGGTGACCAGCGCCGGGTCGGGGACGAAGTGGAGCGAGTCCAGCCGCGGGTGCGCGAAGCCCAGCGCGTACACGCCCTCGGCCAGGCGCGGGAGGGTGAAGCGCCCCTCCGCGTCGGTGCGCGTGCTGTCCGCCGTTCCCGCCAGCGACACGCGCGCGCCGGCGAGCGGGCGGTTGGCGGTGCTGTCGAAGACCACGCCGCTGATGGAGGCGAAGGACACCATCTCCACCGGCGTCCCGTTGGGATCGCGCACCTCCACCACCTGTCCGGCCTCCTCGGCCAGCGCCACCCGCGCCGCGGTCTGCACCGTGGGGATGGGGGAGCTGGTGGCTGGGGCCCCCGCCTGGCTGGCGGGCATCAGGATACGCCAGCGGGTGACGATCCACGCCCCGTTGGGGAGACGCTTGAACTCCACCCGTCCCCCGGCGCGGTCGTTCACCGCCGCCGTGGCGGAGCCGCGGGTGTAGCGGTACTCCAGCGTGCGCAGCTCGGCCGTGCGCCCGTCGAGCCAGAGCACCCCCGCCACGTCGGCCTTCTCCCCGCCGTGCACCGGCTCGAAGGCGAGCCCCACCATCCCCGGGTGGTCGCCGTCGGGGCGCTGGCTGCGGAAGCAGTGGCCCTCGAGGAAGGGGTCGGAGAGGAGCACCGCGGCGTCGGGGGCGTGGAAGAAGACGGTGTCGCCCACGGTCTCCACGTAGCCGCGCTCCGCCAGCTGGTCGGCGCCCACCGCCACGAAGGGGTTGTCGCTCAGCCCCTCCATCGCCCTCACCTCTTCGTGCCGGACGGTCAGCGTCGCCGGGTCGAGCGCGCGGATGCGGCGCTCGGTGCGGAAGCGGTAGGGGTACTGCTGCCGCGTGGTGACCGCCGCCTGCAGCGCCTTGCGCGCCTCGTCCCAGAGCGCCGCCGTCTCCTCGCCCGCCGCGGGGCGCACCGTGCACCGCCGCGAGTCGCCGCCGCCGGTGGCGACCAGCGCCTGCAGCTGCATCCGCTCGGCCGGCGCGGCGAGGCGGTAGGTGATGGTCTGCCCCGCGGCGAGCTCCAGCGGCGTGGCGGACGATGCGGTGGCGTAGCCGACCCGCTCGGCGCGCAGGGTGTAGCGCCCCGCGGCCGTCACGTGCAGGGAGAAGGCGCCCGCGCGGTCGGTGAGCATCTGCGCGCGCACGCGGCCGTCGCGGGTGACCAGCGCCACCATCGCGCCGGGAACGGGTGCGCCGCTCTGCTGGTCGACCACGGTGCCGGTGACCGTCTGCGCCGCGGCCGCGGCGGGGAGGGTGGCGAGGAGCGAGGCCAGGAGGAGGGTGCTGCGTCTCATGCGCTGGTCGGGATCGGGTGGGAAAGGAGAAGCAGAGGGAGGTGGACTGAAGGGGATCGATTTCGGGTTCGGAGTCCAGCGCGCATCCGCGGCCGCGGCGCCCTCTCCCTGGCGCTCCGCGCCTGTCCCTCTCCCGTGCCGGGCGAGGGGGGTGGCCTCCGCAGCCGCGTGGCCTGCGAACGGTCGGGCGACGTCAGCGGTCGCGCTGCCGGTTCGGTCGTCGCGGGAGCCGGGGACTTTACCTCTCCCGGCACGGGAGAGGTGGCGAGCCCCAGCGAGCCGGAGAGGGCGCCGCGGCCGCGGACACGCGATGGACTCCGGACCGTCGAAGCTGCTCTAGTGGTTCTGCACGGTGGGGCCGTTGCCGCGCGTGTAGATCAGCACCACGCCGGTGGCCCCGGCCCCGCCGAAGCGGGCGGTCGCCTCGGCCGGCCTCAGGTAGATCACGCTCTCGATCTGGCTGACCGGGAAGGTCTTGATGAACTCGCCCGCCTGGCCGGCCATGATCATGTCGTCCACGGCCACCGCCACGCCCTGGCACTGCTCCTCCAGCAGCTGGGCGTGGAACCGGTCGCGCAGCGGGTTGGACGCGACGCCCCGCAGCGCGTCCTGCGCCGCCTTGCGATCCTCCCTGTCCTGCAGCGAGATGAACGACCCGGTGCTCGGGGGGGCCGAGTTGTCGGTGATGCACACCTCCTTGACCATCCCCGTCCGCGGGTACTGGATGTCGGTGACGTGGAGCATGGAGAACGCGGCCACCAGGTCGCCCACGTCGCGCACGCTCCCCCGGCGCTCCTCGATCTGCTCGCGGGTGATCACGTTCAGCCGCCGCCCGCGCGAGCGCTGGTTGAAGTCGCCGGGGTATACGCGCCGGGAGGTGGCCTGCAGCGCCTCGAGCATCACGGTGCGCTTGGGGACGGAGAGCTCGAACTCGGCCGTCCCGGGCCCGTGGACGGTGAGCCGCGCGATGGCGGTGCCGTACACCCGGTGGTTCAGCTCCACCGCGTAGCTCCCCGGCGCGACCGCCGGGAAGACCACCCCACCGCGCCGGTCGGTGGTGGCGGCGGGGAGCCCGGCCACGTGCACCTCCATCCCCTCGATCGGGCGTCCGCCGGCGGGGTCGACCACGTGGATCGTCACCCGCACCGCCCCGGCAGCGACCGCGGCGAACCCCGGCGGCGGGGTCAGCGCCAGGTCCTGCTGCGTCGCCGCGCCGGCGCGCGCGGCCACCTCCGCCACGGCCGAGTCGGTCGCCAGGCGCGCGGCCACGCGCACGGCGGCGCCGCCCGGCACCTCGCAGAAGCGGTATCCCCCGGTCTCGTCGCTGAGGGTGGCGGAGCGGCCGGGCTCGGCCGCGCCGGGCACCCGCCACTCGGCGGTCACGGGGACGCCGGGGAGCGGCGCGCCGCCGGCGCGGTCGGAGACGATCCCCGCCACCGCGCCCACCGCGCTCCCCGGCGCGGCGCGGCACTGCGCGGCGAGCACCGCCGCCATCGGCGGGATGGCCAGGTCGCGCCGGAGCGCTTCGGGGGGCACCGCCGTCACCAGCGCCGCCTCGGGGGTGAAGTGCAGCGAGTCCAGCCGCGGGTGGCTGAAGACCAGCGCGTAGGCGCCCTCGGCCACGCGCGCAAGGGTGAAGCGCCCCTCCGCGTCGGTGCGCGTGCTGTCGGCCGTGGCGGCCAGCGAGACGCGCGCGCCGGCGAGCGGGCGGTTGCGGGTGCTGTCGAACACCACGCCGCTGATGGAGGCGAAGGCGGTCATCTCCACCGGAGAGCCGTTCCTGGCGCGCACCTCCACGACCACCCCCGCCTCCTCCGCCAGCGCCACGCGCCCCGCGGCGGTCTGCAGCACCGGCATTGGCGCACCGGTGGGCGCGGCGGCCGCGGCCCCCGCGGCGGCGGACGCGGGCATCAGGATGCGCCACCGGCTCACGATCCACGCCCCGCTCGGGAGGCGGCGGAACTCCACCCGGCCACCCGCGCGCTCGTTCACCGCCGCCGCGCCGCTGCCGCGCGTGTAGCGGTACTCCACCATGCGCAGCTCGGCGGTGCGCGCGTCGAGCCAGAGCACGCCGGAGACGTCCGCCAGCTCGCCGGCGCGCACCGGCTCGAAGGCGAGCCCCACCATCCCCGCGTGGTCGCCGTCGGGGCGCTGGCTGCGGAAGCAGTGCCGCTCCAGGAAGGGGTCGGAGAGGAGCACGGCCGCGTCGGGGGCGTGGAAGAAGACGGTGTCGCCCACCGTCTCCACGTAGCCGCCCCGCGCCAGCCGCTCGGCGCCCACGGAGACGAAGGGGTTGTCGCTCAGCCCCTCCATCGCCCGCACCTCTTCGTGCCGCACCGTCAGCGTCGCCGGGTCGAGCTGGCGCACGCGGCGCTCGGTGCGGAAACGGTAGGGGTACTGCTGACGGGTGGTGACGGCGGACTGGAGCGCCTTGCGCGCCTCGTCCCAGAGCGCCGCCGTCTCCTCGCCCGCCGCGGGGCGCACGGTGCACCGCCGCGAGTCGCCGCCGGCGGCGGTGGCGACGAGCGCCTCCAGCTGCAGCCGCCCGGCCGGCGCGGCGAGGCGGTAGGTGACGGTCTGCCCCGTGGCGAGCTCCAGCGGCGGCGACGACGCGGTGGCATAGCCGACCCGCTCCGCGCGCAGGACGTAGCGCCCCGCGGCCGGCGCGCGCAGGGCGAAGGCGCCGGTCTGGTCGGTGAGCATCTGCGCGCGCACGCGGCCGTCGCTGGTGACCAGCGCCACCAGCGCGCCGGGGATGGGCGCGCCGCTCTGCTGGTCGACCACGGTGCCGGCGACCCCCTGCGCGGAGAGCGCGGCGGGGAAGGCGGCGAGGAGCGAGACGAGGATCAGTGCGCGGTGTCGCATGGCGGGATCCTGTCGAAGGGGGTGGAGAGGGGAGCGGCGCGCGGGTGAAGGGGCGGGATGGGACCTGGTCCTCCTCTCGGCCTCCCTCCGTTGCGCCGCCTGGTGCGGATCGCCGATCACTCCTGCGGTTCGGCGCCTTCTCCGGCTCGCCGGCACTCGCCACCGGCGTCGCCGAGGCCGTCGTGGCGCGATCCTGTGCAGGCCACGCCGGCATCACGTCCGCCGCCCCTCGCCCGGTACGGGAGAGAGCTTGCGCTCTCAGGCGCAGGGAGAGGGCGGCCGCGGACGCGCGTCGATCCGCCCCTGGTCGCGACCGCTAGTCGTGCTGCACGGTGGGGCCGTTGCCCAGCGTGTAGATGAGGATCACGCCGTTTCCGCCGGCGGTGCCGAAGCGGGCCGTGCCCTCGCTGGGCCGCAGGTACATCACGCTCTCGATCTGGTCCAGCGCGAAGGCCTTGATGAACTCGCCCGCCTGCCCCGCCACCAGCCGGTCATCCACGGCCACGGCGACGCCCTCGCACTGCTCGGAGATATTGTCCTGCAGCGCGCGCTCACGGCGCGCCGGCATGGTGGCGGCGCGGCGGTTCGCATCCTGGGTCTGCTGGACCGCCTCGCGCGAGGTGAGCTGCGTGGTGCGCGGCCCGGAGCGGTCGGTGATGCAGACCTCCTTCACCGAGCGGCTGTCCCGGTACTGGATCTCGTGCACCTGCAGCGAGGGGAAGGTGCGCACCAGGTCGCCCACGTCGCGCGCGCTCCCCAGCCGCGCCTGGATGTCGGCGCGGGTGAGCACATTCTGCCGCCGCCCGCCGGAGCGCGCGTCGCGGTCGGCCGCGGTGAGGCGGCGGGCGGTCACCTGCAGCGGGTCGAGCGTCGCCTCGCGGCGGGGGACGGGGAGCTCGAACTCGACCGTGCCGGGGCCGGAGACCGCCAGCTGGGCCGATCCGGACCCGTAGACGCGGTGGGTGAACTCGAGCGCGTGCGTCCCGGCGGGGACCGCGGCCAGCACCACGTCGCCGCGCCGGTCGCTGGTGACGGCGGGGAGCCCCGCCACACGCACCTCCATCCCCTCGATGCCGCGGTGGCTGGCGGGGTCGACCACGTGGATCACCACCCGCACCGGCTCCGTGGGCGCAGCCTGCGCCGCGAGCGCGGCCGGTGCGAGGGCCATCAACGCGCACAGCAGGAAGGGCCTGCGGCTCATGGGGACCTCCCGGGGGGAGAAGAATGATGCGGACGCGCGGCGGCGCGGAGGTACGGGCGTACCGGTGCCGGGGAGGGGAGCGGGATAGATCGATAACAACGCGCAGGGACGCGCGATGCCGCACACTCCAGCCGCGCTCGCGCCGGAGCGGCCTTCGCGTCAGGGAGCCGCGTTCGCGACGATGAGGTCGGAGCGGGTCGCGGGGATCACTTCATAGGTGCGGTCGTACTGGCCGCTGAAGCCGATGGCGGTGACCATCGACCCCACCCGCACCCGCTCCAGCCCGAAGTCCCCGGCGGCGGTGGGGAAGAAGATCTGCACGCGGCCGGCACCGTCGTCGATCCAGAGCTTGTGGCCGTACGGCAGGTCGCTGGTGACGGGGGCGACGGCGCGACCGCTGACGGTGACGATCGACCCCTCCGTCGCCTCGCCGACCCCGTCGGTGCGCACGGTCAGCGGCGGCGGCAGCTCTCCGGTGCCCAGGCGCTCGACGCGCTCCGGCCGGATCGTCGCCAGCCCGTGGACGTCGGCGCGGGTGCCGGTGACGCGTACGCGCTCTCCCTCCGCGACGCGGGTGGTGCTGTCCGCCGCCACGTAGATCCCCGCGTCGCCGTCGGTGAGCGCGAACCCCGCGTCGATCACCCCCGAGGCGACGCTCACGGTCCCCTCCACCGTGACCGGGGAGCCGACCCGCTGCTCCCGCGCCCGCTCGACCCGGGCCGCCTTCCCCGCCGGCAGCCCGCGCGCGCACCCCGCGAGCAGCAGGGCGAGCGCCATCGATCGCGATCCGTTCATCCTCTTCCTCTCCGTGGCTCCGCGTCTCCGCGTGACCAAGATGCGGCGGATGCACGCGCCGCGCGAGGATGGCATATTCCGCCCGATGACCCGACTTCCCCAGACCGGCCTGCCGATCGAGCCCGTGCTCCCCGCGCTGCGCGACGCCCTGCGCGCGGGGACGTCGGCCGTGCTGCAGGCGCCGCCGGGGGCGGGGAAGACCACGCTGGTGCCGCTGGCGCTGCTGGACGAGCCGTGGCTGGCGGGGCGGAAGGTGGTGATGCTGGAGCCCCGCCGCCTGGCCGCGCGCGCCGCCGCGCACCGCATGGCGCAGCTGCTGGGCGAGCGCGTGGGCGACACCGTCGGCTACCGCGTCCGCATGGACACGCGCGTCGGCCCGGCGACGCGGGTCGAGGTGGTCACCGAGGGGGTGATGACGCGCATGCTGCAGCACGACCCGGCGCTGGAGGGCGTCGGCATCGTCGTCTTCGACGAGTTCCACGAGCGCAGCCTGCACGCCGACCTGGGGCTCGCCCTCGCCCTCCAGTCGCGCGCCGTGCTCCGCGACGACCTGCGGGTGCTGGTGATGTCGGCGACGCTGGACGGGGCGCGGGTGGCGGCGCTCCTCGGCGGCGCGCCGGTGGTCACCAGCGAGGGGCGCGCGCACCCGGTGGAGACGCGCTTCCTCCCCCGCCGCGCGGAGGGGCGCGTCGAGCCGCTCGCCGCGCGCGCGGTGCGGGCCGCGCTCGACGAGCACGAGGGCGACGTGCTCGTCTTCCTCCCCGGCGCGGGGGAGATCCGGCGGGTGGAGGAGATGCTCTCGGCCGATGGGGTACCGTCCGGCGTGCGGGTGATGCCGCTCTTCGGCAACCTGCCGCAGGAGGCGCAGGACGAGGCGATCCGTCCCTCCCCGCCGGGGCGGCGCAAGGTGGTGCTCGCCACCTCCATCGCCGAGACCAGCCTGACCATCGAGGGCGTGCGCGTGGTGGTCGATTCGGGGCTGATCCGCGTCCCCCGCTTCTCGCCGCGCACGGGGATGACGCGGCTGGAGACGGTGACGGTCTCGCGCGCCTCTGCCGACCAGCGGCGGGGCCGCGCGGGGCGGCTGGGTCCCGGCGTGTGCCTGCGGCTCTGGACCGAGGCGGAGGACGCGGCGCTGCAGCCCCATCGCCCCCCCGAGATCCTGGAGGCGGACCTGGCGCCGCTCGCGCTGGAGCTCGCCGCCTGGGGCGTCACCGACCCCGCCGAGCTGGCGTGGCTCGACCCGCCGCCCGCCGCCGCCGTCGCCCAGGCGCGCGAGCTCCTGCTCGAGCTCGGCGCGCTCGACGCCGGCGGCGCGGTCACCGCGCACGGCCGGGCGATGGCGGGGCTTCCGCTGCACCCGCGCCTCGCGCACATGCTCCTCTGCGCCCGGGAGCTGCGCCTCGGCGCCACCGCGTGCGACCTGGCCGCGCTCCTGGCCGAGCGCGACGTGCTGCGCGGCGACGGCCGCGCGCCCGACGCCGACGTGCGGCTGCGGCTGTCCGCGCTGCGGCGTGAGCGCGGTGCGCCGGGCCACGCGGTGGACGCGGGGGCGCTCCACCGGGTGCGGGAAGAAGCGCGCGACCTCCGCCGGCAGCTCTCCATCCCGCCCGGCGACGCGGACGACGAGGCGGCCGGGGTGCTGCTCGCGCTGGCGTATCCGGACCGCATCGCGCAGCGGCGTCCGGGCGCCGGGGGGCGCTACCTGCTGCGCAACGGGCGCGGCGCCGCCTTCCCCGAGGCGCAGTCGCTCTCCGGGCACCCCTGGCTGGTCGCCGCCGAGTTCGACGACGCCGGGCGCGAGGGCCGCATCGTCCTCGCCGCGCCGCTCGCGCTGGAAGAGGTGGAGCGGAGCTTCGGCGAGCAGGTCGTGCGCGAGGAGGTGGTCGCGTGGGACGCGGCGGCGGGGGCGGTGCGCGCGCGGCGAGTGGAGCGGCTGGGCGCGCTGGTGCTGCGCGAGGCGCCGCTCGCGGACCCCGATCCGGAGCTCGTCGCCGCGGCGCTGCTGGAGGCGGTGCGGGAGGAGGGGATCGCCTCGCTGGGGTGGACGAAGGCGTCGGCGCAGCTCCGCGAGCGCATCGCCTTCCTCCATCGCCACGACCCGTCGTTCCCCGACGTGTCGGACGACGCGCTGGCGGCGGGCCTAGCGGAGTGGCTGGGGCCGCACCTGCAGGGGCTTCGGAAGATGGAGGAGGTGCGGCGGATCGACCTCGGAGGCGCACTGGAGGCGATGCTCACCTGGCAGCAGCGGCGCGCGCTCGACGAGCTGGCCCCGACGCATGTGCAGGTGCCCAGCGGCTCGCGCATCCCGGTGGACTACGCGGACGCGGAGGCGCCGGTGCTGGCGGTGCGGCTGCAGGAGGTGTTCGGGTGGACGGAGACGCCGCGGATCGCGGGCGGGCGCGTGCCGCTCACGCTGCACCTGCTCTCCCCGGCCCATCGCCCGGTACAGGTCACGCGCGACCTCGCCTCCTTCTGGCGCACCGGCTACTTCGAGGTGAAGAAGGATCTCAAGGGTAGATATCCCAAGCACGCCTGGCCCGACGACCCGCTCGCGGCGACTCCGACGGCGCGCGCGAAGCCGCGGCCCCGCTGAAGCATCACGCAGGAGACGCAGAGGCGCAGAGAGCGGCGGCGGATGTTGCCAGGAGGGTGTGGACACGGTACATTAACAATGCAACTGCATTGCGGCGTGCTGTTCAACGTAACCCAGCCTGCAGGTGATGTAACGATGTCAAAGCGAGCTTCTGCCGGTCGGCTTGGGAACGCCCCGGGAGGCCACGGCTTGACCAGCAAGGTTACGTACCGCTGGCAAACCACGCTGCCCAGTGGAGTTCGGAGAGCGCTCGGCCTCAACGCCGGCGACCAGATCACCTACGTCATCGAAGATGACCAGGTAGTCATCCGGAAAGCAGAAGGCGAGGACGATCCCGTCGTCGAGGCATACCTCGAGTTCCTCGGCAAGGCCATGAGCGCACGCCCGGACCTGATCACGCCTTTTACCCACGCCGACATCGCGGGTCTGGACGATCTTCTCAGCGGAGTCGAGACGGACCTCGACGAGGACCTGGGCGACTTCGAGCTACCCTGACCAAGCCTGCTGATGCCAGGACGTCCGCCCAGACGAAAAGCTGCAGCGAATGACCCGGAGCCCAATGCTCCGCTGGTGGTGAATGGCTGGACGATCCTGGTGTGGACGCAGTTCAGGGAACGCTGGATCGCTCTCCGCGGCGAAGTCGCGCGCCTTCGCGAACGCGATCCCGCGGGGTACCGGCAGCATCCGGCTACGAAGTTCCTGCGCTACCTCTCGGACATCGTGCTCGAGCACGTTCCGGCGGATCCGGGGGCCGCACGGTTTCGACAGGGAAACAAGCTCGGCGCGAGGTACAGGGGATGGCACCGCGCCAAGTTCAACCAGCGCTTTCGCCTGTTCTTCCGCTACAGCACCACGCAGAAGATCATCGTCTACGGCTGGCTCAACGACGATCGGACGCTGCGGAAGGAGGGCGCTCGCACCGACGCATACGCGGTTTTCGGGCGCATGCTCGAACGCGGCCAGCCTCCGAACGACTGGGACGAGCTCGTGGCCGCGTGCACGGCCATGTCGCAAGCGGACGTGCGGCAGGAGCCCGGCTGAAAAAGGGGTCCGCGCAGAGACGCAGAGGCGCAGAGACGCAGAGGCGCAGAGGCGCAGAGGCGCAGAGAGATGCCGCGGCTTCTCTCTGCGCCTCTGTGTCTCTGCGTGAGACGGCCGTTACTGCTCGTGGCGCGTCCAGATCAGGACGACCCCGCAGGCGCTGTTGCTCCCCGTGTACTCCACCGGCGCGTTGCCGGCGACGTACGTCTCGATCGCCTCCACCTGGTCCGGCGACACGATGGAGTTGATGTCGTTCAGCCCGTCGTAGGTCATGCGGTTTCCATCCAGGAACACGCGCGGGATGCACGCGTTGATTGGCGGCCCGCGCACGTTGCTGACGATGTTCGGCGGGCCGTAGCGGGTGAAGTAGATGAACTGGTGCGCGCCCTTGTAGTGGATCGCCATCCCCCGCGTGCGCTGGAGCACCTGCGCCAGGTTGCTGTGCGGCAGGCGCTCGATGTCCTCGCGCCGCAGGAAGGCGCCGAAGCCCTGCCGCTGGCGGTTGTAGAAGCCGTTCAGCTCCAGGAAGCGGCGGCGCGGCGGCTCCACCCGGGCCGTCACCCGCAGCGGGTCGATCTGCAGCGGCGCGGCCGAGACCCGCACCTCCACGTACACCGTCTCGCTCGGCGCCACCGGCAGCTCCTCGGTGAGCGTGGGCCGGTACCCGGTGCGCTGCGTCTGCAGCCGCACGCTCACCGGCCCGCCGAACTGGAGGTAGAAGGTGCCGTCCCCGCCGCTGCGGGCGTGCCCCGCCTCCTTGCGGTCGGCGCCGATGGCGGAGAGCGCGACCTGGGGCACCGGCTCGCCCGAGACGGCGTCGACCACCTTGCCGCGCAGCACCTGGGCGGAGAGCGGGCGCGCGGCGCCCAGCAGGAAGAGCGCGGCGGCCGCGCGGCGGAGTTGGGTCATCGATGATCTCCCGGGTCGAAGGGGACCGCTACGGCTCGGCGCGCGTCCAGAGCAGGATCACGCCGCAGGCGGCGTCGGGGCCGCCGTACTGCGGGGGGAGCTCGGCGGCGCTGCGGTAGATCTCCACCGCTTCGAGCTGCTGCGGGCTCGCCACCCCGTTCAGCCCCGTGACGTAGTTCATGTGGACGCCGTCCAGGTACAGCTTGGGGAGGCACTCGTCCATCCGCCGCCCCTGTTGCGAGCGGCTGAGGGTGCCCACGATGGTCGCCCGCTCGAACACGATCGCCTGCATGGTGCCGGTGCCGATCACGAAGGTGCCCGGCAGACGGTTGATCACCTGCACCAGGTTCATGTTCGACATCCGCTGGAAGTCCTCGCGCCGCAGGTACTTTCCCATTCCCCACCGCTCGCGGTCGTAGAAGCCCGCGAGCTGCAGCGACTGCCGGCGCGGCGGCGCCACCCGCGCCGTCACCCGCAGCGGCTCGATGGCCACCGCGGTGGCGGAGACGCGCAGCTCCACCTCCACCGTCTCGCGCGGGTCCACCGCCACCGAGTCGGTCACCGTGGGGCGGTACCCGGCGCGCTCGGCGCGCAGCCGGAAGGTGCCGGCGGCGCGCAGCTCCAGCGTGAAGGTGCCGTCGGCGGCGGAGCGGGTGCGGCCGGCGCCGCGCCCCTCCATCGAGGCGGCGGTGACCTCGGCCTGCGGCACCGGCTCGCCCGACGCGGCGTCGAGCACCTTCCCCCGCACCACCTGGGCGGAGAGCGGTGCGGCGAGGATCCCCAGCAGGGAGACGAGGGTGAAGAGGCGCTGGTTCATCCTTCGACCGGTGGTGGAAGGGGGATGTGCGCGGGGCCGCGCCGTCCGGGCTCGGCCCGGGTCCGGATCGGGATCACGCCGCAGGCGGAGCTCACCGGGGTGCGGCGCATCATGCCTCGCGAAGAGGGAGACGGACGGGGATCAGGACTCGTGCTTCGCCCAGATCAGGATCACGCCGCACGCCCCGCGGCCGACGTTGTACTCCGCGGGGATCTCGGTCGGGGTCTGGTAGACCTCGATAGCCTCTATCTGGAAGGTCGACACGACCGCGTTGATGTCCTGGCTCCCGTTGACGAGCATGCGCATGCCGTCCAGGTACACGAGGGGGGTGCACCTGTTGCGTATGAAGTAGATGTACTCCTTGACGCGGACGTAGCGGATGGCGACCCCCGGCACCCGCGTCAGCGCGTTGGCCAGGTTGTAGTCCCCGTGGCGTTCGATCTCCTCGCGGCGCAGGAACGTCCCGAACCCCCGCTTCTCGCGGTCGTAGAAGCCGTTCAGCTCCAGGCTGCGCCGCCGCGGAGGCTCCACCCGCGCCGTGACCCGCAGCGGCGCGATGGTGAGCGGGGCCGCCGACACGCTCAGCTCCACCTCGACCGTGTCCTGCGGGCCCACGGGCGTGGGGTCGGTGAGCGTCTCGCGATACCCGGTGCGCTCCACCCGCAGCCGAACGTCGCCCGGCGCCCGCATCGCCAGCGAAAACTTGCCCGAGGCGTCGGTGCGCGCCTGCCCCGTCCGGCGGTTCCCGGAGGCGGCGAGCGCGGTGACGACGGCTTCGGGCACCCCTTCCCCCGTGCGGGCGTCCACCACCCGGCCGCGGACGGTCTGCGCGGCCAGCGGGGCGGCGAGGACGGCGAGGACGGCCAACGAGCTGAGTCCCGCGAGCATGGCGGCGATGCGCTTCATCATGATTGCCTCCCGAGGAGCCGGGCTTACCGTGCGCGTCCCGGCCGGGAGCGCGGAGGGCGGAGATGCCGGGGATGCGGTGCATCGTGTCTCGCGAAAAGGGAGACGGACGGGGGATCAGGCCTCGTGCTTCGTCCAGATCAGCACCACGCCGCACGCGCCGCGGCCGGCGGCATACTCCGCCGGGACCTCCGAGGGCCCGATGAAGACCTCCATGGCCTCCACCTGGTTGGGCGAGACGATCGAGTTGATGTCCTGGCTCCGGTCGACGATCATGCGCGAGCCGTCCAGGTACACCCAGGGGCGGCAGCCGCTGCGCGGGAAGTAGATGTACTGGTGGACGCCGACGTACTGGACGACGGCCCCCGGCATCCGCGCCAGCGACTGGGCCAGGCTGAAGTCCCCGTGCCGCTCGATCTCCTCGCGCCGCACGAACCTCCCGATCCCCCTCCGCTCGCGGTCGTAGAAGCCGTTCAGCTCCAGGTTGCGGCGGTGCGGCGGCTCCACCCGCGCCGTGACCCGCAGCGGCGCGATGGTGAGCGGGGCCGCCGACACGCTCAGCTCCACCTCGACCGTGTCCTGCGGGCCCACGGGCGTGGGGTCGGTGAGCGTCTCGCGGTACCCGGTGCGCGCCACCCGCAGCCGAACCTCGCCCGGCGCCCGCATCGCCAGCGAAAACTTGCCCGAGGCGTCGGTGCGCGCCTGCCCCGTCCGGCGGTTCCCGGAGGCGGCGAGCGCGGTGACGACGGCCTCGGGCACCCCTTCCCCCGTGCGCGCGTCCACCACCCGGCCGCGGACGGTCTGCGCGGCCAGCGGGGCGGCGAGGACGGCCAGCGTGCCGAGTCCGGCGAGCATGGCGGCGATGCGCTTCATGACGATCTCCCGATGGGGGTGATACCAGGTCCACCTGAACACTTCTGGTCACGCACCAGCCCAACGACGTCATCCCGAGCCCGGCCAGGCTGCATCATCGTCCGCGGAATGACTGCAGGCCGAAGGATCCAGAACCGCGTCGGCCCGTGAGCCCGTGGAGATGCACCCACGCGGGGACCACGTGGGAGGGGATCCATTTCCGCGGACCGCGGGGCCGCGGGTCGATCACGGCTCGGTGCGCGTCCAGATCAGGATCACGCCGCACATGGAGTTGTTGTCGTTGTACTGCACCGGGATCTCCGAGGGGCCGCGGAAGATCTCGATGCCCTCCACCTGGTTGGGGTTCACCACGCTGTTGATGTCGTTCTGCGCGTCGTAGGTCACCCGGCTGCCGTCCACGAACAGGCGGGGGAGGCAGGCGTTGCCGGGCGCGCCGCGGACGGAGGTGTTCAGGGAGGGACCGCCGTTGCGGGGGAAGAAGACGTACTGGTGCGAACCCCGGTACAGGATGGAGGTGCCCGGCACCCGCTGCAGCACCTGCGCCAGGTTCGAGCTCGCGCGCTTCTCGATGTCTTCGCGCCGCAGGTACTCCCCGATCCCCTGCCGCTCCCGTCCGTAGTAGCCGTTCAGCTCCAGGTTGCGCCGGTGCGGGGGCTCCACCCGCGCCGTCACCCGCAGCGGCTCGATGGCGAGCGCCGTCGCGGAGAGCCGCACCTCCACCTCCACCGCCTCGCGCAGCGCCACCGGCAGCGCGTCGGTGAGCGTGGTGCGGTACCCCGTGCGCTGTGCCTCGATGCGCACCGTGGCCGCCGCGCGCAGCGGCATCTGGAACGAGCCGTCGGGGCCGGTGCGCGCGCGGCCCACGTTGTGGCCGTCGGCGCCCAGCGCCTGGACCGCCGCCTCTGCGATCCCCTCGCCGGTGGCGGCGTCGAGCACCTTGCCGCGGACGCTCTGCGCGGAAAGCGGCGCGGCGAGGAGCGCGAGGAGGGCGGAAGTGGTGAGGATGCGGTGCATGGGGCCTCCAGGGAGGAGGTGGGGAACGGAAGCGATCAGGCTTCGTGGCGGGTCCAGATCAGGATCACGCCGCACATGGAGTTGCTGTCGTTGTACTGCACGGGGATCTCGGAGGGGCCGCGGAAGACCTCGATGGCCTCGATCTGACCCGGGTTCACCACCGCGTTGATGTCGTTGTTGGCGTCGTAGGTCACGCGCGCGCCGTCCACGAAGAGGCGCGGGAGGCAGGCGTTCTGCGGCGGTCCGCGGAACGACGGGTCCAGGCGGGGGCGGCCGTTGCGGGGGAAGTAGATGTACTGGTGCGCGCCCCGGTACTGGATGGCCGTCCCCTGCACCCGCGCCAGCACCTGCGCCAGGTTCATGTTGGGGCGGCTCTCGAGGTCCTCGCGCCGCACGTACTTGCCGATCCCCATCCGCTCGCGCTCGTAGAAGCCGTTCAGCTCCAGGTTGCGCCGCTTCGGGGGCTCCACCCGCGCGGTCACGCGCAGCGGCTCGATGGCCACCGCGGCGGCCGAGAGCCGCACCTCCACCTCCACCGCCTCGCGGAGCGCCACCGGCAGCGCGTCGGTGAGGGTGGTGCGGTAGCCGGTGCGCTGCGCCTGGATGCGGACGGTGCCCGCAGCCCGGAGCGGGAGCTGGAAGGAGCCGTCGGGTCCGGTGCGCGCGCGGCCGGCCTCGCGCCCCTCCAGCGTCAGCGCCTGCACCTCGGCCGCGGCGACCCCCTCGCCCGAGGCGGCGTCGAGCACCCGGCCGCGGACGGTCTGCGCGGCGAGCGGGGTCGCGGCCACGGCGCAGGCGGCGAGCAGGACGACGAGCGGTCGGACGAGGGACATCGGCAGGACTGCGGGAAGGGACGCTGCGTGGGAACGGATGTTGGGAAGAACGCGCGAATGCAAGGTAGTCTGACACCCCGCTGGACAGAAAGGCCTCACGCAGAGACACAGAGGCGCGGGGAGACTGGCCCATGCCCTCTCCGCGCCTCTGCGCCTCTGCGTGAGACGCAGTTGCCGTTGCCGTTACGCCGGCTGCCGGAGCTTCGACAGGTACTTCTGGCGGAACTTGGCGACCTTGGGGGCGATCACCACCTGGCAGTAGGGCTGCCGCGCGTTGCGCCGGTAGTACGCGTCGTGGTAGTCCTCGGCCGGGTAGAAGTGCGTGAGCGGCTCCACCTGCGTGACGATCGGGTCGCTCCACACCCCCTCTTCCTCCAGCTCGCGGATCACTTCACGCGCCGTCCGCTCCTGCTCGGGCGAGTGGGTGAAGATGGCGGAGCGGTACTGCGTCCCCCGGTCCGCCCCCTGCTGGTTGAGCGTGGTGGGGTCGTGGATGGTGAAGAACACCTCCAGCAGCTCCCGGAAGCTCACCGCCGCCGGGTCGAAGGTCACCTGCACCACCTCGGCGTGCCCGGTACGCCCGGTGCACACGTCGTCGTAGCGGGGGTTCGGCACACTGCCGCCCGCGTAGCCGCTCTTCACCGACTCCACCCCGCGCATCTCCTCGAACACCGCCTCCAGGCACCAGAAGCACCCGCCGGCCAGCGTGGCGACTTCGCGTTCGGCCATCGTCTTCTCCTTTTTCCGGATCGCGCACTCCATCCACCGCATGGTTGGATGAGGAGAGGTTACCCGCCCCGCGCGCCGACGTTCACGCCCGCCGCAGCACGGTGACGCTCTCCACGAACTCGCTGAAGGGGAACATGTCGAAGCACTCGAAGGGCTCCGGCCGGTAGCCGGCGCGCGCGAACGCGCCCAGGTCGCGCGCGTGCGACTCGATGGAGCACGAGACCAGGCACACCGCGTCCGGGCTCCACGCCGCCACCCGCTCCGCCACCCCCGGCGCGCACCCGTAGCGCGACGGGTTCACGTACACCACCGACGGCCGCTCCGTCTCCGGCCGCCCCACCAGCCGCTCCACGGGGATGCGCGCGAAGCGCGCCCGCGCCAGCCCGTGCAGCGCCGCGTTGCGCTGCGCGCTCTCGATCGCCCAGCGGTTGGTGTCCACGCCGACGACCGCGCTCGACGACTCTGCGGCCAGCACGCTGTGCAGCCCCACGCCGCAGTAGAGGTCGACGATGCGCGACGGGTCCGCCGCCGCCGACCGCGCCGCCGCCGCCAGCTCCGGGGTGAGCCAGAGGTTGGTCTGGAAGAAGGCGAGATGATGGGAGAGGATGATTTTCCCCAGCAGCGCGTGCCGCAGGTGCGTCTCCCCCGCCTCGATCCCCTGCGACGGCACCGCGACGCCGAGGATGCCCTCCACCTCGTCCAGCAGCCCGCCGCAGAAATCGTCCAGCCGCCCGGCGCTCCCGCGCTCCGCGGCGACGGTGACGTGCGCGCGCAGGGTGCCGAACTCCAGCCGCACCTCGAACCCCGTCGCCCCCGCGCCGCGCGGGGTGGCGGCGAGCCGCTCCGCCGCCTCGCGCACCCGCGGACGCGCGGCCGCGGGGAGCACCCACAGCGTCTCCTCCAGCGGCATCCGCCCGCCGCGCGGGTCGACCCCGCGCGCCACCGCGTCTTCGGGGGCGTCGCGGCCCAGGTACACGCTGGCGCGCATGCGGTAGCCGCGCTCGACGGGCGTGCGCCGCATCCCCCGGAACGCCCCGCCGCAGCCGGCCGCCTCCAGCACCGCGGCGATGCGCGCCTCCTTCGCGGCGGCGTCGCGGTCGTACGCCTCGCGCAGCGCCGAGTCGGCCAGGGCCTCAGCCATCGCCGTCGCGCTCGCGGCGCAGGGCGTCGAGGAGCGCGCGGGTGCCGGCGGAGGAGAGTCGCGCGGCCGCCGCGTCCCAGAACTCCCCGAGCGCCGCGTGGCCGACGTTCTCCCGCGCCCCGTACTCCGACGCCTGCAGCACCGTCTCCAGCCGGTCCAGCTCCTTGACGAAGCGCGCCTCCGGCGTCGCGGCGGCGGCGTATTCGCGCCAGAGGGCGAGCGGCGCGTCGTCGCCCGCGAGCGCGGCGAGGGTGCGCATCGCCTCCTCCTCGCGCCGCCGCTTCTCGTCCGCGTCCACGCCGTCGAAGGGGGTGATGTCGCCCACCAGCGCCTCGGCCAGGTCGTGCACCAGCGCCATCGCCACGCACCGCGCCGCGTCGAGCGGGGGCTCGGCGCGCGGGGCCAGGACGAGCGCGAGCAGCGCCATGCGGTGCGAGTGCTCCGCGACCGACTCGGGATCGGCGATGCCGCGCAGCGCCCACCCGGCGCGCGGCGTCTCCTTCAGCCGGCCGGCCAGGTGGAAGAAGCGCAGGAGCGCGTCGTCGGCGGGCGCGGGGGTGGCGCCGCCGGGGTCGTCGGGCGGATCGGTCATGCGGGGAAGATCGGCGCCCGGGGCGGGCGGGGAAAGGCGGAGCGGAGAACGACGGCCCGCCCCGCGGCGTGCGGCCGCGGGGCGCAGTGGGTTGGAGCCGTGCAGTGCGTCAGGCGAGCTGGGCTTGCTGCGGAGGGATGAGCACGTTCGAAGCGGCCGCGAAGAAGGGCTTGCCGTCGCCCTCGACCAGCTTGAGCTCGAGCAGCCGGCTCCGGTCGCCGGTGCGGCCCAGCACCTTGATCACCACCGCCAGCCCACCCGTGCAGAACACCTCTTCGCCGGCCGCGGGGAGGCGGTCGGTGGCCGTGACCCAGTCCGGACGTGCGCCGTGGTCTACCTCGAGCGAGCCGCGCTCGATGCGGCGCGAGCTGTTGTTCATCATCGTGGTGCCTCCATGGGGGGTGCGGGAGTGCGGGGCTGGCTACTTGTGCCGGTAGGTGATCCGTCCCTTGGTCAGGTCGTAGGGAGAGATCGCCAGCGTCACCCGGTCGCCCTCCAGCACGCGGATGCGGAACTTCGCCATCTTTCCGGCGCCGTACGCCAGGACGCTGTGTCCGTTGGGGAGCTCGACGCGGTAGCGGCGGTCCGGGAGGACCTCGGTGACCACGCCGTCCATCTCGATCGATTCCTGCTTCGCCATATACACGCTTTCCGCCGCGGGGCCGCGGCACCGGGAAAAAGGTCCCGCGGCTCACGTCAGCGGTGACGTGCGCCGCGGGCGAAACCGTGCGGGAGTATTGGGAATGAATATAGCACATTTCCGCGCCAATTGCTACGGGCGGCTCCGGTTACGGCACAGAAGCGTCCCACGCGGAGCTCTCCGCGCGAGACGCTTCTGCAAAACTCCCGCGTCCGGCTATCCGGCGATCTGCCTTTTCTCCTTCTTCGGCTCGTTCTCGCGCAGCGCCGCCGCGCTCCCCAGGAACAACGCGGCCATGCCCAGCAGGTCCAGCCCGCCGATGAAGCCGCCGGCCACGTCGTGCCCGCCCTGGATCAGCAGGGCTGAGATCGTGAGTCCCACCAGGATGATCACCAGCGCGAACAGCTGCCCGCGGTCGGCCCTGCGGTTCTCTCCCTCCACGATCTCGCGCTCCATGTGCCGCCGGTGGCGGCTCTCCGCGCGGAACTCGCGGAGGATGATCTCCGGCGCGGAGGGGTCGGCCTCGCGGTAGCGCCTCAGCTCCCGTCCGCTGGGGAGCGGCCCCTCGCGCGCCTCGCTCGCGAGCACCAGCCTCTCGCGGTAGAACGCGAGATCGCCACCCGCGGGGTGTGGACGAGTGGCGACCGGCATCTTTCCAGGAGGAGCCGCAGCGGAACCCGCGCCGGCGGGCTCCTCACTGCTCATGCAGCTCCCGGTACCGCCGCAGGGCGTGCGAGAGGTCGTGGCCGACGGCCGCCCAGTCGGAGCCGAGGGCGCCGCTGACGCTTCGGTGGCCGGCGCGGAAGCGGGCCAGCCTGCGCCGCGCCATGCCGCCCGTGAGGTCGACCGCCTGCGCCATCCCCTGGAAGAAGGCGCCGCTGAAGATCCGGGTAGGTGCCATCATTTGCGTCCTTTTTCGAGGGTTCAGTCTCCCTCTCCGAGGATGTGCACTTCCCGCTCACAAGTCAAGGGGCATGAGACCCAGGCTGTCTAGTTCACCTCGCGGCCCGCGTATGTCCACTTCTGCAGCTGCGCCTCCGCGTCTCCGCGCGGGACGTTCCGCGGGAGCCCGCCTACCACGCGATCCCGTAGTCCTCGCCGAAGTTGCTGGCGCCGCCCCAGAACGACCCGTGCTCGCGGTCGAGGAAGATCGCGGTGATGGGCCCGGAGGTGAGCCGCTGCACCTCGAGCGTGTAGCCCATCCGCCGCAGCTCGGCGCGCACCGAGTCCGGCATCGCCGCGTTCACCAGGATGCGGCCGGGGCGCGCCTCGTGGCCGCCGAAGGAGCTGCGCATCTGGTAGCTGTTGACGTTCGGCGCCTCCACCGCCTGCTGCACGTTCATCCCGAACTCCACCACGTTCAGGAAGAACTGCAACAGGTTCTGGTCCTGCGTGTCGCCGCCCTGCACGCCGAACGCGAGCATGGGGCGGCCGCCGCGCAGCGCCAGCGTGGGCGTGAGCGTCACCCGCGGGTGCTGCCCAGGGCGCACCACGTTGAACGGCCCCTCGGCGCTGTCGGTGACGAAGCTCTGCATCCGCTGGCTGAGCCCCACCCCCGTGTGCCCCGCCACCACCGCCGGGATCCACCCGCCGCTCGGCGTCACCGTCACCACCCACCCCTCCTCGTCGGCCGCCTGCACCGAGGTGGTGCCGAGCTGGAACTGGCGCTGGAACTCCGCGAACGAGGTGGGCGGCGCCGACACCGAGTCGCGCCCGTTCATCGTCTCCGGCCAGCGCCGCAGCAGCGCCAGGTACGGGTTGCGCCCGCCCTGGAAGGGGTAGGGGTCGCCGGGGAGGAGGTTCGGGTCGTTGCGCGCGGGGTTGACCAGGCGCGCGCGCTCGCGGGCGTATTCCTTCGAAAGGAGCCCGCGCACCGGCTCCTCGGGGGGCACGTACGGGTCGCCGTAGTAGAAGTCGCGGTCGGCGAAGGCCAGGCTCATGGCCTGGTACACGGTGTTGATGTAGCGCGGCGAGTTGTATCCCATCGACTTCAGGTCGAAGTTCTCCAGGATGTTCAGCGCCTGGAGCATCGCCGGCCCCTGCTGCCACACGTTCAGCTTGTAGACCTCGATCCCGCGGTAGCTGGTGTGCAGCGGCTCTTCGATGCGCACCCGCCAGCTCGCCAGGTCGTCGAGCGTGAACAGCCCGCCCTGCTCGCGCACCGAGCGCACGATCTCGCGCGCGATGTCGCCGCGATAGAAACGGTCGTAGGCGGCCATGATCGCGTCGTGGCGATTCTTTCCCTGCGCCAGCGCCTGCGCCTCGGCGGCGACCAGCTTGCGCAGCGTGGCGGCCAGGTCCGGCTGGCGGAAGATCTCGCCGATCGCGGGGCCCTCGCGCGTCTGGCCGGGGTGCACCAGGAAGAGCGCGCGGGAATACGGCCACTGCCGGATCTGCTCCTTGCCGCGCTCGATGGAGTTCGACGCCTCGTCCTCCATCGGGTAGCCGTCGGCCATCTGGATCGCCGGGGCGAGCACGTCCTTCAGGCTCAGCCGGCCGTACTCCGCCAGCATGGTGAGGATGCCCCCCGGCGTCCCCGGCGTGACCGCCGCGAGCGGGCCGTACTCGGGCGGGTAGCGCATCCCCCGCGCGCGGTAGAACGCCGGCGTGGCGCCGGTGGGGGCCACGCCGAGCGCGTTGATCCCGATCACCCGCTGCGTGTGCGGGTTGTAGATCAGCGCCTGCGTCTCGCCGCCCCAGCTCAGCACGTCCCACATGGTGGCGGTGGCGGCGATCATCGCGCACGCCGCGTCGACCGCGTTGCCGCCCTTCTGGAACATCATCGCCCCCGCCGTCGCCGCCAGCGGCTTTCCGGTGATGGCGACCCAGTGGCGCCCGTGCAGCACCGGCTTCACCGTCCGCTGGGCCGACGCGGGGAGGGCGAGCGCGGCGCAGGCGACGAGGGCGAGGAGCGGGAGGACGCGGCGGACGGCGCGCATGGGAAAGCCTCCTGACAGGTGACACGGCGCTTGGACGGTAGATGGACAGCGTACCGCGTGCCGTCGATGGAGGCAACGCCGCCCGCATCATCCCCGCCGAATCAGCCGGCCTTCCTCCACGGCGATGCCCGCTCGACGCGCCACCGCCGGCGTGCAGTCCGCGAAGGCGGACTTCGTGTTGTTGTAGCCCGGGTTTCCAACCCGGTGCGATTCCAACCCGGTGCCCCAACCCGGTGCGATTCCAACCCGGTGCGATTCCAACCCGGTGCCCCAACCCGGTGCCCCAACCCGGCGCGATTCCAACCCGATGCGGTGCGGGCTGAATCCCCGGAGGCCATTATCCCGTAATGCTTTAGGCAGCGTGGACGGAGGGCGGCCGGAAGACGGTCCTTCCATCCGCCGCGCAGGCGGACGTACCTTTCGTCCGCCATTCCGCCCGGCCCGCGGTCCACGGCCGGCCCTCTCCCCCCTCGCGGGAGCCGCGCATGCTCATCGCCATCGTCGTCGTCGCAGTGCTCGTGGTGCTGTTCGCGATCGTCACCTACAACGGGCTGGTGCGGCTGCGGCTGCAGACGCAGAACGCGTGGTCGGACATCGACGTGCAGCTCAAGCGGCGCCACGACCTGGTGCCCAACCTGGTGGAGACGGTGAAGGGGTACGCGGCGCACGAGCGCGGCACCCTCGACAGCGTGACCGCGGCGCGCACCGCCGCCGTGGCCGCGCAGTCCGCCGGCCCCGCCGAGCGCGCCGCCGCCGAGGCGCAGTTGAGCACCGCGCTGCGCGGTCTGACCGTGGCGGTCGAGGCGTATCCGCAGCTGCAGGCCAGCGGCGGCTTCCGCGACCTGCAGCAGCAGCTCGCGCAGATCGAGGACGGCATCCAGAACGCGCGCCGCTACTACAACGCGGTGGTGCGGGAATTCAACGCCAAGATCATGCAGTTCCCCTCGAGCGTGGTGGCCGGCTCCTTCGGTTTCCATCCGCGCGAGTTCTTCGAGGCCGGCGCCGCCGAGCGCGAGACCCCGAAGGTCAGCTTCTGAACGCCTTGTAATGCGCGGCGCTGCACCGGGGGTTGCACCGGGTTGGAAACCCGGGCTACAACGACACGAAGTCCGCCTTCGCGGACTGTGTCCGAGACCCCGGCGCACGCGCCGCGAATTGCACGCACGCCGCTTTGCCTGCACGCGTGCACCACGAACGGCCCGCGTACCCACCGGCGCGGGGGAATCCGCGAAGGCGGATTTCGTGTGGTTCAAGCCCGGGTTTCCAACCCGGTGCTTCCAACCCGGTGCTTCCAACCCGGTCTGACGCTCGGTTCGCGCGCCCGCAGTCTCCCCGAACGACGCCTCCCGATGCGACGCACTCTCGTCCTCCTCCTCTCCCTCGCCGCCACGCTGGCCGCGCCCGCGGCGCTGCACGCGCGCGACATCACCATCCGCGACTACCAGAGCGACGTGGTGGTGAACCGCGACGGCACCACCGACGTGACCGAGACGCTGCGGGTGTACTTCGAGGGGAGCTGGAACGGCATCTTCCGCGACCTCTCGCTGCAGCACACGACGGGGCAGGGGCGCCAGGCGCGGCTCGACGTCGACGTGCTCGGCGTGACCGACGTGAACGGCGGCAGCCTCCAGTACTGGAAGGAGCACCCCGGGTCGGGCGTGCTCCGCATCAAGATCGCCGTCCCCGGCGCGAGTGACGCGGAGCGGACGGTGGTGATCCACTACCGGGTGAACAACGCCGTCCGCTACTTCTTCGAGAACGACGCGGGGGGCGTGCACGACGAGCTGTACTGGAACGTCACCGGCAACGCGTGGGACTTTCCCATCGAGCACGTCCGCGCGCGCTTCACCGTTCCCGACGGCGCGCTCCCCACGCAGTACCACGCCTACACCGGGTACGCGGGGTCGAGCGGGAGCGACGCGACGGTCACCGTGGCCGGGCAGACGGTGACCGCGGAGGTGACGCGCCCGCTCTCGGCCCGCGAGGGGCTCACGCTCGCCGTCACGTGGCCCGCGGGGGTGCTGGCGCGCCCGAGCGAGGCGGCGCTGCGCACGCGCGAGCTCCTCTCCTTCTGGCCGCTCCTCCTGGCGCCGCTGGCGTTCGTCCTGATGCTGCGCCGGTGGATGAAGCATGGCCGCGATCCGCGCGAGCAGGCCATCGTGGTGCAGTACGCGCCGCCCGACGAGATGACGCCCGCGGAGATGGGGACGCTCGTCGACAACTCCGCCGACCTGCGCGACATCATCAGCACACTGGTGGACCTGGCGGTGCGCGGCCACGTGGGGATTGAGGAGGTGGAGGACAAGCACCTCTTCGGGCTGATCTCCAACCAGGACTGGGTCTTCCACCGGCTGAAGGAGAGCACCGAGGGGCTGGCGGCGCACGAGCGCGAGTTCCTGAACGCGCTCTTCTCCGGCGCCTCGTACGGGCCCGCCTGGAGCGCGGTGAAGGCGGCGAGCGCGCGGGCCGCCGCCGCGCGCGCCGCCGGGCAGGAGGTGGAGGCGGGGGGCTACGTCGACACCGCGGCGCAGGCGGGGGAGCCGAGCGTGCGCCTGTCGTCGCTCAAGAACCAGTTCTACCGGTCGCTCCCCGGGATCCGGACGGCGATCTTCGAGCGGCTGGTGGAGCGCGGCTACTACCTGAAGCGGCCCGACACGGTGAAGGGCGCGTGGATGGCATTCGGGATCGTGCTCGCCGTCCTGAGCGGGATCGCGGGGGGATCCCTGGCGGACGCGGGGGTGGGCTGGTTCAACCCGATGGCGCTGCTCGCGGGCGGGATCGCGGCCGGGGTCATCATCGCCATCTTCGGCGCGCTGATGGCGGCGCGGACGGAGAAGGGGGCGCGGGCGCGGGAGGCGGCGCTCGGCTTCCGCGAGTTCCTGGACAAGGTGGAGAGCGACCGCTACCGGCGGATGATCACCTCGCCGGAGATGTTCGAGCGCTACCTGCCGTACGCCATGGCCTTCGGGGTGGAGGGGCGCTGGGCGAAGGCGTTCGAAGACATCTACCGCGAGCCGCCGGGGTGGTACGCGGGGAGCGGCTACCACTCCTTCAGCGCGGCCAGCTTCAGCTCGTCGATGAGCTCGATGGGCACCAGCGCGGCGAGCACCATGTCGTCGAGCCCCAGCGGCTCGGGCGGCGGCGGCTCCAGCGGCGGCGGCTCGGGCGGCGGGGGCGGCGGGGGCTGGTAGGCGTAGGACCGGGTTGGAAACCCGGGCTACAACGGCGCGAAGTCCGCGAAGGCGCCGGGTTGGAAACCCGGCGCTACAACGGCACGAAGTCCGCCTTCGCGGACTGCATCCGAACCCCCGGTGCACGCGCCGCGAATCGCGCATCACGCGATGCGTGCACGCGTGCACCGGGGCTGGTCCTCCTCTCCGGCCGGGCGGGGGAATCCGCGAAGGCGGATTTCGTGTGGTTCAAGCCCGGGTTTCCAACCCGGTGCGCCCCCCGCGCTCACCGCGTCAAAGCTCGTCGGCCCGCGTGGTGCAAGGGCAGCCGGTCCGGCAGTACGTCGGCACGCTCTGGCAGTAAGGGGCGGTTCCGGTGATGGCGTGGGCACCCACCGTGCCCTTCTGATCGCCGACTTCCTCGGTGTGGAACGCGGTCACGGCGAGGTCGTCGACGTCCAGCCTCAGCTTGCGCATGGTCCCTCCCGGGTATGGGGTGTTCCGCCACTCTAATCCGGACGGTAACACCGCACAAGCGCGCTCCGCGCCTCCGCGTGAGATCCAGCTGGATTACGGCTCCACCATCTCCTGCTCCGCGGGAGAGGGCGGCTCGCCGCGGCGCAGGCGCTCGCGGCGGCCCTCCCAGAGCGTGACCGCCACGCCGCCGAAGATCAGCGCCGCGGCGGGGACCATCCGCGGCGAGATGCGCTCGTGCAGCAGGGGGATGGCGGTGAGCGCGGTGATGATCGGCTGCAGGTAGCCGAAGGCGGAGACCAGGCTCGACTCCACCCGCGTCAGCGCGTACACGTTCAGCCAGTACGCCCCCACCGTCGGCAGCAGCACGATGAAGGCGACCGCCCCCCAGGTCGCCGCGTGCAGCGCCCCGATCTGCCGCCAGAGCGGCGCGATCCCCCACGGCAGCATCCCGATCGCCCCGAAGACGAAGATCCAGGTGACCACCGTGAGCGGGTGGTAGCGGCGCAGCAGCCCGCGCGAGATCACCAGGTAGACGCTGTACGAGGTCACGTTCGCCAGCGCCAGCAGGTTCCCCAGCACGCTCCCGGTCCGCGCGCCGGCACCCACCAGCAGCACCGCGCCCGTCGCCGCCACCGCGATCCCCGCCCACTTCAGCCGCGTGGCCGTCTCCTTCCGCGCCAGGATGGCGATCAGCAGGGTGATGGCGGGGCCCGCCGCGACCACCGTCTGCGCCGCCGTGGCGGTGGTCAGGGTGAGCGCGGTGATGTAGAGGATCTGGTTGAGGACCACCCCGAACACCGCGTAGACCGCCAGCAGCCCGTAGTCGCGCCGGCCGCGGACGCGCTCGCGCACCAGCGTGCGGTGCAGCGCCACGAAGAGGAGGCTGGCACCGCCCACGCGCAGCAGCGCCAGCGCGGGGCTGGTCAGCTCGCGCAGCGCGAGCTTCACCGCGATCGGCAGCGTCCCGAAGAAGAGCTGGACGAAGAGCAGCGCGACGAGAACGGGGACCATCGTCCCCGCCGCGCGGGAGCGGACGGGCTCGGGGTGCGGACGGTGGATGGCGCCTCTCCGGTTCGGGGGGCGGGGATGATCGGCCCTCGCAGCCGCCCGCGCAACCTCACGGCCCGTGCGCTGGCCGGCGGCTGTCGCGGGCGCGGCGGGGCGTGTATCTTGCTCGCCCCGGGAGGGAAGCGGCAGGCACGGGAGAACCCCAGAGGCGTGAGGAGAGGATGAGCGACCAGGAGCAGGCGGGGCACGAACACGAGGGCGGGGAGGGCGACGTCCTGGGAATGGCGGTGGGGTTCCGCATCTTCGAGGACGCAGGCGGCCTGTACCTGGCCGAGGCCGAGATCAGCCCGTACGAAGACCAGCCGACGGCGCTGGGGGTGACGCTGGTGTTCCACGCCCTGGCCGGCATCGATCCCACCGCGGAGGACCCGGACGACGAGGAGCCGCTCGTCTTCGACTTCGACGACGAGCTGACCCGCGACGAAGACGCCGACATCGTGGCGCAGACGCAGGACATCCTGCGCCAGCTCTCCAGCCTCACCCCCGAGTCGCTGCGCGAGTACCTGCAGGCCGCGCGCGAGGACGCGGACGACGGCGAGGACGAGTAACGGCAACGGCAGCTCACGCGGAGCCGCAGAGACGCGGGAGAGGCGCGGATGCGAATCCGCGCCTCTCTGCGTTTTCCGCGGCTCCGCGTTAGCCCTATTCGGGGATGATCTTCTTGCGGACGGTGGCGTAGCTGGACCAGACGGTAACCACGGGCGACGAGGTGCCGCGGACGAGCGTCGCGTCCGCCAGCGCGGCGAGGAAGGAGTCGCGGTTCGGCTCGAAGGGCGGCACCTCCACGTACGCGGTGCCGATCTCGCCCAGGGTGTGCGCGTCGCTCCCGGCGCCGAGGAGCTTGCCGCGGGCGAGCGCCCACGCCTCGCCGCGCGCGTTCACCTCCGGGCGGAAGGTGCGCGCGTTGTGCGCCTCCACCACGTCCACCAGGTCGGCGATCCCGTCCAGCAGCTCGCCGCCGCCCCGCCGCCGGGTGTCGAAGGGGTGCGGCACGTACACCACGCCCCCCTGCTCGCGGATGCGCAGGCAGGCCTCGCGCAGCGGCGTGAACTTGGGGATCAGCCCGGTGAGGAAGATGCCGATCAGGTCCGGCCCCTCGCGCGTGCGGATCTCCTCGCCCACGATCACGCGCTCGGGCGCCCGCGCGTGCAGCCGCAGGGCGCCCTCGATGCGGTCGTGGTCGGTGATCACCACCCGGTCGATCCCCGCCGCGTCCATCGCGGGGACGATCCCTTCGTAGGGGTTCAGCGAGTCCTTGGAGGCGCGGGTGTGGCAGTGCATCTCCACTCGCAGGCGCGTCGCCTCAGCCACCGGCGGCCCCGGCGCGGTGCTCCAGCTCGTGCCACACGTCGCGGGCGCGGCGGCGCACCTCGTCGCGCGAGCCCACGTTCTCGATCACGTAGTCGGCGCGGGCGCGCTTGAGCTCCGAGGGCATCTGCGCGGCGATCATCTTCTGCGCCTCGGCGGGGTCGAGCCCGCGGTCGCCCACCAGCCGCGCCAGCCGCGTCTCCTCGGGCGCGTCGACCAGCACCACCAGGTCGAACTCGTCCACCACTCCCACCTCGAAGAGGAGGGGGATGTCGGCCACGATCACCGGCTCGCCGCGCGCCTCGGCCTCGCGGTACAACTCCTCGCGCAGCTCCGCCACGGCCGGGTGGACGATCTGCTCCAGCCGCTCGCGCGCCGCCGGGTCGGCAAAGACGATGCGGCGCAGCGCCGCGCGGTCCAGCCCGCCGTCGGGCTCCATCACCTCTTCGCCCCACTCGGCGGCGATGGCCGAGAACGCCGGCGTCCCCGGGTCCACGGCGCGGCGCGCGAGCTCGTCGGCGTCCACCACGGTGGCGCCCAGCAAGCGCCAGACCTCGGCCACCGTGCTCTTTCCGGCGGCGATGTTGCCGGTGAGCCCCACCTTCAGCATGCGTCCCCCCTGCAGCTGGGCATCCCGCAACTGTGCATCATGCGACTGTACATCATGCAACCGTGCATCGCGCGCCTCACCGCCGCCGCGGGTCCACGGGGTGGGTGAGCGGCTCGGGCGTGGAGAGGATGTCGTCGGCCGTCCCCGCCTCGCGGTCCTTCCCGGCGGAGCCCACCTGGAAGGTGGCGCGGTCCAGGAGGATGTAGTACGGCGTTCCCCAGGGGTCGAGCGACGCGTCTTCCTGCATGTCCTCGGAGTCGACGAACTGCGCGAAGGCCGCGCCGGTGGGGATGTTGCGCCCGGTGGCGTCGGCGCGCTTCACCACGTCGCGGATGTCGTTCACCCGGGTGCGGGCGTTCCACTCGTACACCGGGTTGAGCGCCGGCTGCAGCCTGGGCCACACCCGCTCGCGCACCGGCGGCACCAGCGCCACCACGGCGGCCGCGGCCACCAGGAGCCAGAAGATCTTCGCCACCATCGCCAGCTCCTCCGGTTTCGTCCAGGTCAGCGCAGGCGGAAGCGCTCCGCCCCTGCGTGCGCGATGCGTGCCGCGCGGCCCAGGCGCGCGAGCCGCTCCAGGTGCGCCAGCGTCTCGCGCAGCGCCAGCATCCGCGTGGACGGCGGCATCTCCCGCTCCGGGTAGCGCCGGTCCACCACCTCCCAGGTGGTCGCGGGCGCCTCGTCCAGCAGCGCGGCGACCGCCTCCGTCTCCCCCTCGGCCGCGGCGCGCAGCTCCTCCATCCGCGCGGCGCCGTGCAGCGGGTCGCCGTGCCCGGGGAGGACGAGCGCCGGGCGGAGCGCCCGCAGCCGCGCGAGCGCCTCCACGTAGTCGCCCACCGGGTCCTCCCGCTGGCGGTTGACGCCGAGCGTGGGGGTGATGCGCGGGAGCACCGCGTCGCCCGCCACCAGCACCCCGTCTTCGGGGCGGAAGAGGGAGACGTGCCCCGCCGTGTGCCCCGGCGTCCAGGCGAAGCGCCACCCCGCGGCTCCTTCGACGTCGCCCGCCTCGCCATCCAGCGTGCCGTCCACCGTCACCGGCGGGGCGGCGGCGCGGGCGCGGGCGTGGCCCTCCTCCACCTGCTCCACCCACTCCGCCGGCGCGCCGCAGCGGGTGAAGAGGCCGCGCCGGTACTCGGCCTCCTCCTCCGGGTGCGCCGCGGCGTGCGCCATCCGCTCGGCGTCGAGCCGCCCCATCCGCACCGGCGCGCCCGATGCCTCGCGGACGCGGGCGGCGAGGCCCACGTGGTCCATGTGCATGTGGGTGAGCACGTGCACGCGCACCGCCTCCCATCCCCCCGCCGCCGTGCGGACGCCGGCGTCCAGCGCGGCCCACGCGGGCTCCGTGCCGATCCCGCCGTCCACCAGCAGGAACCCGCCGCCGGCGAGCTCGGCCAGGTACGCGTGCACCTGGCGGGGAGGGAAGGGCATCGGGGTGGAGATCCGCCACACGCCGGGCGCGACGGACTCGGCCGGGTCGGCCGGTGGGGGCGGAACGGGGTCGGTCGCGCCTGGAGTCATCCGTGAATATGGACCTTCTGCGCCACCGCGCACAAGAAATTCCTGTGCAGGGGCCCGCCGGGGTGCCTCGAAACAGGCGAATGAATTCGCGGCAACAACGGCCCGAAGTCCGCCTTCGCGGACTCGCGGCCGTGGTTTCACTGCATCAAGGTAGTTCGCGACGCTGCCTCGGATTGAACTACTGGAGAGGGTTGGAGATGCAATCGCGGGAGTAGTCCGCGAAGGCGGACTGTGTGCCGTTGTAGCGGCGAGTTTACTCGCCTATTACCGCGCGATAAGATGATGCGCTCGTCGCCGCCCATCCCCACACGCACCTGGAGGCTCTCGATGGACGCCGAGACGCTCCGCCACATGTTCGGCCTTTCCACGCGGGCGCTGGGCGCGAACCTGGAGGGCTTCACCGCCGAGGACGCGCTGGCGCAGCCGCCCGGCGGCGGCAACTGCGTCAACTGGGTCGTCGGGCACATCGTCGTGCACCGCAACCACATGCTGCGGGCGCTGGGTCGGGAGCCGGTGTGGGGCGCCGACGCGGACGCGCGCTACGACCGCGGCAGCCCGCCCGTCACCGGCGCGGAGGGCGCGCTGCCGCTGGCGGCGCTCACCGAGGCGCTGGAGCGCTCCCGCGACGCCGTGCTGGCCGCGCTCGGCGCTGCCACCGACGAGCAACTCGCCGCGGCCCCCGCCGAGGCCAGCGGGAGCGCCACCGGGCCCATCGGGCGGCGGCTGGCGCTGCTGATGGTGCACGAGGGCTACCACGCCGGCCAGGTCGGCACGCTGCGTCGGATCGGCGGCCGCGCGGGGGCCATCCGCTGACTCCCCCGCCATCCGACTCCGCTGCCGCGACCCCGATGCCCCACGCCGACACGGCCGACGACGCGCGGCGGGGCCGGCCGCTCCTGGCGCTCGCTCTCTTCCTCGTGGCGGTGTTCGCCGGCGGGGCGCTGCTGGCGCCCTGGCTCCATCACGCGCTGCAAGCGCTCGCGCCGGGGACCAAGCTGGCGCGCACGCCCTTCGCGCGGGTGGTGAACCGTTCGCTGCTGCTGGTGGCGCTGCTCGGCATCCCCTTCTACGTGCGCGCCTCCGGCATCCGCCGCTGGGCGGACGTGGGCGTGGACCCGCGGCGGCTGCGCTGGCGGCGCGTGGCCGCGGGGTTCGCGCTCGGCTTCCTCTCGCTCGCGGCCGTGTGCGGCGTCGCGCTGGCGGCGGGCGCGCGGACGCTCAGCCCGCGCACGCCGGGACAGCTCGCGGGACAATTCGCCGGCGCGCTGGCGACGGCGCTGTTCGTGGCGGTGATCGAGGAGCTGCTCTTCCGCGGGGCCATCTACGGCGGACTGCGGCGGGCGATGCCGTGGGCGGCGGCGCTGGTCGTCAGCAGCGCCATCTACGCGATCGTGCACTTCATGGCGCGGCCGACCAATCCCCCGGAGATCGGCTGGCTCTCCGGCCTCCAGGTGCTCCCCACCATGCTGGCGGGGATGCTGGAGCCCGGCGGCCTGGTCCCCGCCTTCGTGAACCTGACGCTGGCGGGGATGGTGCTCGGGCTCGCCTACCACTTCACCGGCGACATCCTCACCTCCATCGGCATCCACGCCGGCTGGATCTTCTGGCTCAAGTTCTACGGCTTCCTGACGCGCGCCGTCCCCGGCACCGACCCGGTCTTCTGGGGCACCCGCAAGCTGGTGGACGGCTGGCTGGCGTTCGTGGCGCTCGTGATCGTCCTGGGCGTGGTGACGGCCGTCGCGCGGCGGAGACGGGGCGCGCCGGCAAACGACTCATCGCGCACGGAAGCGGGTTGAGGCCGGCTGGAGAACACCTCCGCTGGAGCAACGAATCGGCCCCTCTCTCACGCGGTGATGGAGAGGGGCCGATTCCGACCTGCAAAGGCCCGCCTCAGTTACTCGGGCAGGTGATCTGCAGCGTGAAGCTGGTCGCGGTGGGATAGTTGGCCAGATAGATGGTGCCCGCCGTGCTCACCTGGTGCACGCCGGCGTACCACTTGAACGTGCAGCTGCTGTCGTACTTGAACGCGTCCAGCTGGCCCGTGTAGCCCGTCTGCTCCACGAATTCGGCGCCGCTGCTCCCATCCGCCTCCACGTCGCCCATCACGTACGACGTGCCGCTGCTCACCGGCGTGGCAAGGCCCTTCACGTACCCGCCGCTCCCCAGGCCGAAGCCGGTCCAGTACGTCTCGGCATCGACCCAGACCGTACGCGTACTGTTCACCGCGAAGCGCTGCCCGGGGATACGGGACGACACCGGATCGTCGCCGGAACAACCCGCCAGCACAGCACAGCTGGATGCGAACAGGACAAGGCGTGAGATCCGCATGTGACTCTCCGTTCTGGGAATGAGATGATGTGGAGCCTGGATCGATCATAACCACGATGGAGGTATCTGCACAATACCAGACAATTTTGTGAGAAAATACCGGAACCTCGTCGCTGGAACGCCTTCATCACCCGTGCACGGCGCTTTGCACCAGGACTGAACAGATCCCTACTGGCCCCGGACCTGCACGCGGGGTATCTTGGTACCACTTTCGTCCAGACACTGAACAATCCGGGTGCGCGCGCCGATGGCGGCGGCCCGGCTGACTTTTCAGCAGAGCACCTCGATGGCGACCACGACCCGCAGGAAGCCGAAGGCGGAGCCCGCGACCTCGATCGACCGCGACACGCTGCTCGGCTTCTACCGCACCATGCTCCTGTCGCGCCGGCTCGACGACAAGGAGATCCAGCTCAAGCAGCAGAACAAGATCTTCTTCCAGATCTCCGGCGCCGGCCACGAGGGGGTGCAGGTGGCCGCCGCGTCCCACGCGCGGCCCGGCGACGACTGGTTCTACTTCTACTACCGCGACCGCGCCTTCTGCCTGGCGCTGGGGATGACCCCGCTCGACCAGCTGCTCGCCGCCGTGGGCGCCGAGGCCGACATCGGCTCCGGCGGGCGGCAGATGCCGAGCCACTGGGGGCACCACCAGCTCAACATCGTCAGCACCTCGAGCCCCACCGGCACGCAGTTCCTGCACGCCGTCGGCACCGCCGAGGCGGGGTTGCGCGCGAAGAAGGTCGGCGGCCCGCTGGTGGATGCCACGAAGGCCGGCGACGACGAGATCGTCTGGGTCACCACGGGTGACGGCACCACCAGCGAGGGCGAGTTCTGGGAGAGCCTGAACAGCGCCTGCAACCTGCAGGTGCCCGTGCTCTACCTGGTGGAGGACAACGAGTACGCCATCTCCGTCCCCGTCGAGGTGAACACCGCCGGCGGGAGCATCTCGAAGCTCGTCACCGGCTTCCCGGGGCTGTTCATCCAGACCTGCGACGGCACCGACGTGGTGGAGAGCTACGAGGTGATGGCGCGCGCGGTGGAGCACTGCCGGCAGCGGAAGGGCCCCGCGCTGGTGCACGCCAAGGTCATCCGCCCCTACTCGCACTCCCTCTCGGACGACGAGAAGTTCTACAAGACCGAGGAGATGCGCGGCGAGGAGGGGAAGCGCGACCCCATCGTCCGTACCGCCGCGCTGCTCAAGGAGCTCGGCTACGCCACCGACGACGACCTGCGGCGCATCAGCGACGAGGTGAACGCCGAGATCCAGGCGGCGGTCGACGAGGCGCTCGGCAGCCCGCAGCCCGACCCGTCCACGGCGATGCGCTACCTCTACTCGCCCGACGTGGACCCCACCGCCGAGCAGTTCGACACGGAGGACGATCCCCGCTTCTCGGGGAACGAGACCACCATGGTCGACCTGATCAACGCCACGCTGAAGGACGAGATGCGCCGCGACCCGCGCATCGTGGTGTTCGGCGAGGACGTGGCCGACTGCTCGCGCGAGGAGCTGCTGGAGCAGGTGAAGGGGAAGGGCGGGGTGTTCAAGGTCACCGCCGGGCTGCAGCGCGAGTTCGGCGGCACGCGGGTGTTCAACTCGCCGCTGGCCGAGGCCAACATCGTGGGGCGGGCGGTGGGGATGGCGGTGCGCGGGCTCAAGCCGGTGGTCGAGATCCAGTTCTTCGACTACATCTGGCCGGCGATGATGCAGATCCGCGACGAGTTGGCCACCATGCGCTACCGCTCCAACAACACCTACGCCTCGCCGGTGGTGATCCGTGTCACCTACGGCGGCTACCTGAAGGGCGGCGCGATCTACCACTCGCAGACGGGCGAGTCGATCTTCGCGCACTGCCCCGGGCTGCGCGTGGTGCTCCCCGCCACCGCGATGGACGCGGCCGGGCTGCTGCGCACCGCCATCCGCTGCGAGGACCCGGTCATCTTCCTGGAGCACAAGCACCTGTACCGCCAGGTCTACAACAAGGGCGTGTATCCGGGGCCGAACTTCATGATCCCCTTCGGCAAGGCCAGGACGGTGCGGCAGGGGACGGACGTGACGGTGGTGGCGTGCGGGGCGCTGGTGCAGCGCTCGGTGGTGGCGGCGAAGATGGCCGAGGAGCAGCTGGGGATCAGCACCGAGGTGATCGACCTGCGCACCCTCTCGCCCTTCGACATGGAGTCGATCGCGGAGAGCGTGAAGCGCACCAACCGGGTGATCGTGGCGCACGAGGACTCGCTCTCGTGGGGGATCGGCTCCGAGATCGCCGCGCGCATCGCCGACGAGCTCTTCCCCTGGCTCGACGCGCCGGTGAAGCGGGTCGCCTCGCTCGACACCTGGGTGGCCTACGCGCCGCAGGTGGAGCGCGCCATCCTCCCCGAGCCGGAGGACGTGTTCAAGGCCATCCAGGACATCAAGGCCTTCTGATCTGACGGCAACAGCATCTCACACAGAGACGCGGAGTCGCAGAGAGACGTGGCGGTCTCTCTGCGACTCCGTGTCTCTGCGTGAGGCGATCTTTTCCCCGATTCGATGGAACGATCAGGGACGGTGTGGCTCCGTCACGAGTACGCGCCGGTCGCGGAGGCGTTGATCTGGTTCAGGACTTCGGCCAGGTTTCCCTCGCGAAGCCACTCCATCGGCGTCTTCAACTCACCCGGCGCACGGCCCTGCAGCCATTCCGGCACAGCCTCGGGCTCGTAGACCGTCAGGAGCTCGGCTACGACGACGGACAGGTCTCGCAACAGCCGCGCGGTTTCCGGGGCCACGTCTTCGCAGAGCCACACGCGGTCGAGCTCTTCCCAAGAAAGCCCGACCACCTCGCAGAACCTGGCGGCATCGTCGCCGAATCCCTGCATGGCGATGGTGCAGAATACCCTTGGGGTAATCGCCTCCACGTCGAAGCTGGAGGGGCTGGAGGGGTAAGACAGGCTCGTTGCGCGGAAGGGCGTCCGGCTCTGGATGGGCGCCCCGCGATAAACGAGTCTATCCTCTTCCGGGCGGTCGAGCTGGCGCGCGAACTCCACCGCCTCCTGCCTCGTCTGGAACACACGAGCGTCTCGCGTGCTTCCCGACGCACGCACGGCCCACTGGGTGCCCCTGCGCTCGACGTGGTGGCATCGTTCCACGGCCATCTCGGGTTTCGCTTTCACCTGATCGTTTCAGGCAACCTCTCGCTGCATCAAGAATAGCGTAAAGCGTAACGACATCCAGTTCGGGGTTCAGTACCCGTGTATTGTGAGCCGGCCCGCGACACCTGTGGAAGAACCCGGCGCTGGTGCGTTCTACGGGCGCCGGTTCTTCTTCCCCCACAGGAGCACCAGGATGACACGCCTTCTCCTGCAAATCGCCTTCGCCGCCGTACTGGGCGCCTCTCCCCTGCACGCGCAGAGGCCGGACGACGGGCGCGGTCCCTTCCTCGGGTTGGGTGCGGGGATGGGGATGGTCCACGACGGGAGATACGGCGAGCAGGGAGCCGGGCCGATCCTGCACGTGCGCGCCGGATGGAGACTGGCTCGCGCGGTCACGCTGATGCTGGAGGGCGGCGGCTACCGCATGCTGGACGAGTCGCTGCCGTCCCACGAGGCAGCCACGCCGCACGTGCTCAAGACCTCGTCGCTGCTCGCGTCGGTGCAGGTGGGGCTGCCGCGGTCGTTCTTCGTCCGGCCGGGGATAGGGATGGCGGACCACGGGTTCGCCGTCTCCGATCCTTTCCCCAACGATGACGTGGCGATGGTCGCGCACGAGACCCGCCCGGCGGCGGGGCTCGCGCTCGGCCGCACGATGGTCGTCGCGCGGGTGGTTCCCGTGGCCATCGAGGGGGTGGCGCTCTGGAGCCGAGGCAGCGAAAGCACGGGCACCCGCTGGTCGGCGGGGATACAGGCCGTTGCGCTCCTCCGCTGGCCGTCGCGCGGCGCCCGATAGAGTCATCCCGCGGCGACGTCGCGCGTTCTACGCTCGAACCTCCTCACGATCCACCCTTCGCTCCGAGGCATGCCATGAACCCAGGCTCCGTTCGCATCGCCGCCGTCCTCGCGCTCACCCTGGCCGCCGCACCGCATGCCCACGCCCAGTCGGGCGGATTCTTCGTCGGCGGGGGCGCCGGCATGTCGCTGGTGGGGGAGCCGACCAGCGAGGCCTCGCACCTGGGCGAATCGCTGCACCTGCGGGCCGGGTGGACGCTGGGCCGGCGCGCCGCGCTGGTGCTCGAGGCCGGGATGAGCGGCTTCGACAGCGTGTTCCAGGACTCCACCCTGGTGCCTGTCGGGCCCGCGGACGGCCCGTACTACCAGTACTTCCCGCGCACGCTGAAGACGCAGACGGTGCTCGCGTCGCTGCAGCTCGGCGTGGCGGGCTCGCTCTACGTGCGGCCGGGCGTGGGGGTGGCGCGGCATGCCTTCCTGGTGAGTGAGCCGATCGCGAGCGACCTGTTCGTGCAGGCCACGAAGTGGGAGACCGCGCCGGCCGTGGGGCTCGCCGTGGGCCGGCGCGTGCCCATCCCCGGCTTCCCGCTGGACCTGGAGGCCACCGCCGGCTGGAGCGGGCACCAGGACAACACCCGCTCGCGCTGGTCCGCCGGCCTGCAGGTGGTACGGGTGATCCACTTCTGACAGGGAGACCGCCGATGTCCCGTCTTTACCTGGTTTTCGCCGCGGCCGCGGCGCTCGCGCTGGCGCCCTCTCCCGGCTCCGCGCAGGCGGCCGGCGAGCCGGGCGGGCCGTTCGTGGGGCTCGGTGTGGGAGTGGGGAACGTGCAGGACCAGAACCTCGACCAGCACCGCGTGGGGCTCATGCTGCACGCGCGCGTCGGGTGGGGGCTCGGGCACTCGGTCACGCCCATGCTGGAGTTCGGCTTCCACGGACTGGGCGACGAGCAGCCGCAGAACGGGGACGTGGTGATCATCGCGCCGTCGCAGGGCGGCACGCAGACGCAGGTGGTGCGGCGGCCCGAGGTGCTGCAGACGATGTCACTGCTGGCCTCGGTGCAGGTGGGGCTCCCCGGCGACCTGTACGTCCGCCCCGGCGTGGGCCTCGCGTGGCACGCGTTCCCGGTGTACAAGCTCGACGGCGACGTACAAGGGGCCGGGGTGAGCAACGAGGCGGGTCCGGCGGCGCAGCTCGCGCTCGGACGCACGCTGCGGCTCTCTCGGCGCTTCCCCGTCGCCGTGGAGGCCATCGGCCTCTGGAGCGAGGGCGAGGACAGCACCGGCTCCCGCTGGGCGGCCGGGATCCAGGTCGTCCCGATGCTCCGTTTCTAAAAAGACAACAGCCTGACGCAGAGGCGCGGAGGAACCGAGAGAAAGCATCCTCTCGGTTCCTCCGCGTCTCTGCGTCAGGCGGTCAGCTCTTGCCGTAGACGGGGACCGCGGCGCCGTTGACGGGGGCGGACTCGGGCGAGGCGAGGAAGAGGATCACCCGCGCGACCTCCTCCGGCGGCGTCCACTTCGCGTGGTCGGCGTTGGGCATGGAGCGGCGGTTGGCGGGGGTGTCCATGGTGCCGGGGAGGACGGCGTTGGCGCGGATCCCCCGCTCGCGGTACTCCTCGGCGACGGACTCGGCGAGCACCAGCAGGCCGGCCTTGGAGACGGCGTAGGCCGCGTTCCCCGCGCGCTGCTCCCGCGCCGCGCGCGACGAGACGTAGACGATGCTCCCGGCGCCGCGCTCCAGCATCCGCGGGATCGCGGCGCGGGTGAGCAGGAAGGCGGAGGTGAGGTTGATGCTCAGCATCGCCTCCCACACGCCGAGCGCGGTGTCCTCCACCTTCGCGCCGCCCACCCAGCCGCCCATCAGGTGCGCCACCGCGTCCAGCCGGCCGCCCCACTGCACCGTCTGGGTGATGGCGGAGGCGGCGCCCAGCTCCTTCGACAGGTCCAGCAGGCAGGTGGAGACTCGGCCCGGGTGCGCGGCCTTGAGCGGGTCGAGCGCGTTCTTCGCGTCGGTGTGGTGGAGCGCCACGGAGACGCGCCACCCGGCCTCCAGGAACGCGGCGGTCACGGCGCGCCCCAGGTTCCCGGCGCCGCCGGAGATGAACGCGACCGGGCCGCTCGCGTCAGCGTCGTTCCTCGCCATGCAGCCGCCCCGTCTTCGCGGTGAGGTCGCGCAGCCGCGCGGCGTGCGCGGGCGTCAGCTCGCCCTCGCGGAAGCGCCAGAGCCAGTTCCCGTCGATCGACCCCGGCGTGTTCATCCGCGCCTCGCTCCCCAGGCCGAGCACGTCCTGCAGGGGGATGATGGCGAGGTCGGCGTTCGATTCCAGCACCACGCGGATCATCCCCCATCCCGCGCCGCCCTCGTCCGGCCCCGCCAGCGCCGCCAGCTCCGCCCTGGTCTCGGCCGACGCCTCGTCGCGGTACCAGCCGAGCGCGGTGTTGTTGTCGTGCGTGCCGGTGTAGGCGATGCTCGCGGCCGTGTAGTTCTCGGGGCGGTGCGGGTTGTCCTCGTCGTCGCTGCCGAAGGCGAACTGCAGCACGCGCATCCCGGGAAAGCCCAGCTCGTCGCGCAGCGTCTCCACCTGGGGGGTGATGATCCCCAGGTCCTCGGCGATCAGCGGGAGCGGGCCCAGTTCGCGCTCCACCGCGTCGAAGAGCTTCGTCCCCGGGCCGGGGAGCCAGCGGCCGTGCAGCGCCGTCTCCTCGTGGCCCGGCACCTCCCAGTAGCTCTCGAAGCCGCGGAAGTGGTCGATGCGCGCCACGTCCACCATCTCCAGCGTGCGGCGGAAGCGGTCGATCCACCAGCGGTAGCCGCCCGCCTCCAGCACCTCCCAGCGGTAGAGCGGGTTCCCCCAGCGCTGCCCGGTCTCGCTGAAGTAGTCGGGCGGCACGCCGCTGACCACGGTGGGCTCGCCGGCCTCGTCGAGCTCGAAGATCTCCGGGTGCGCCCAGACGTCGGCGCTGTCGTGGGCGACGAAGATGGGGACGTCGCCCACCAGGTAGATGCCGCGGCCGTTGGCGTAGCGCCGCAGCTCGCCCCACTGCCGGTCGAAGAGGAACTGCCCCAGCGCGTGCCGCTCCATCTCGCCGGAGAGCCGGTCGCGGGCGGCCTGGAGCGCGTACGCGTCGCGGCGGCGCAGGGGCTCGGGCCAGCGCGTCCACGACTGGCCGCCGTGCTCGTCGCGCAGCGCGCGGAAGAGGCACCAGTCGCCGAGCCACGCCGCCTCGCGCTCCCGGTACTCCGCGAACCCCGCGCGCAGCCCCGGCGACGCGGCGGCGGGGAAGGCGGCATGGGCGCGGCGGAGGAGGGCGTCCTTCCATGCCCCGGCCCCGGAGTAATCCGCGCGCGCGGGGTCGAAGCCGGCCGGCGGGCGCGCCTCGTCTTCGTCGAGGAGGGCGTCTTCCACCATCAGGTCGGCGCTCAGCAGCAGCGTGTTCCCGGCGAAGGCGGAGAGCCCGTTGTACGGCGACCCGCCCCCGCCCACCGCGACCAGCGGCAGCACCTGCCAGAGCGTCTGCCCCGCCAGGGCCAGCCAGTCCACGAAGCGGTAGGCGTGCGCGCCCAGGTCGCCCGTGCCGTCGCCCGGGAGCGAGGTGGGATGGAGGAGGATGCCGCTGCGGCGCTCGCCCGTGACTTTCATCGCCGGTTCCGGCGCGGCGGGGTCTCACGCGGAAACGCAGAGACGCGCAGAGAGCCGCCGTGGAACCCATGGCGCCCCGGCATGGTATCCGCCATCCTGTAATCCTCCCGTCTCCCCCTCACCAGGAGGCATACCATGCGCACCGCTCCCCTCCTGCTCCTGCTCGCCGCCGGCTGCGTCAGCATCCCCCTGCCGCACAGCCGCGACCCGGTGTCCGAATCGCAAGCGCCTTCGCTCTCACGGAAGATGGTTGCGGGGAAGCGCGAGCCGCACCACCTCGTCGCCACCGACGGGAGCACCTGCGCCACCACCGACACCCGCTTCGCGGAGACGCAGCCGGGCGACCGCGTCTGGTGCGCCTGGCGCGAGGAGGGCAGGGGCTCGTCGTCGGCCCAGGGGCGGCGCATCACTCCTGGATCACTGGCGGCGCTGCCGCGGTGGCGCCCGGGGCGGTGAGCTCCGGGAGCACGTAGGCCACCTCCGCGCGGCCCAGCGACACCACCTCGCGCACCGGCTCGCCCGTGTGCGGCGCGCCGTCGCGGCAGACGCGGAAGAGGCGGTTGCCCGGGGCGAGCGCGTGCGGCGCCGCCTCCGCCAGCCGCACCTCGCGCGGCTCGCCCCACACCTTGTTCACCAGGATCCACCCCCTCGCGGCCGCCGGCGCGTCGCTCGCGCGGCGCTCCAGCACCAGCGTGTCCTCCATCGTTCCCCGCGGCGCCCGCAGCACGCCCTCGCCGTGCAGCACCGGGTGGTCGCGCTTGAGCTGGTTCACCCGGGTGATGAAGCCGCGCAGGTCCATCGACCGCCGCTCCCAGTCCCCCGGCATCGTCTTCACCACGTCCATCTGCGTACGGAAGCCGAACTCGTACCCCACCGGCATCATCACCCCCGCGCTGAACGCCGCCGCGAAGGCGTAGCGCTGGCGCTGCACCGCCTCGTCGCCCCCCGTCTCCTCCGCCAGCCGCGCCGTGTCGTGGCTCTCGGGGAAGGAGATGGAGGGCGCGATCGTCCGGAAGGCCTCGTGCTGGTTCAGCGCCCACGGCTCGCTGAAGCTCCACCACTTGCTGGAGTTGAAGAAGTAGTCGAATCCCGCGCCCGCGAGCCCGGCGACGTCTTCCACCGGTGCCCCCAGCGTCTCCGCGAAGAAGACGACGTCGGGGTCGACCGACTTCGCGGCGGCGACCAGGTGGCGCCAGAGCGCGGGCGGCACCTTGTACGCCGCGTCGCAGCGGAAGCCGCGGAAGCCCAGCTCCACCGCCTCCACCACGAGCTCGGCCCAGAACGCCCACTGCGCCTCGCGCCCGCGCGCCGGCTCGTTGTCCACGTCGGCCAGGTCGCCCCAGACGGTGATCTTCGAGGGATCGTCGGGGTCGCGGACGAAGGGGCTCACCGGCTGGCCGTCTTCCCCCCAGCGGTACCACTCCGGGTGCTCGCGGACCAGCGGGCAGTCCTTCGAGGTGTGGTTCACCACCAGGTCCATCATCGGCTTCAGCCGCTGGTCGCGGATGTGCTGGAGCGCCTCGCGCAGCGGCTCCAGCGAGGCCGGGTCGGCGCCCTGGGGGACGAAGAGCGGGTTCAGCCGCCGGTGGTCCTTGGTCGCGTAGAGGCTGCCGGAGAACCCCGGGTACTGCCAGGGGTTGAGGTACAGCCAGTCGAACCCCATCGCCGCCGCCCGCGCGGCGTGCTCGGGCCAGCGGGTGGTGGGGCCCACCAGCCGCGGGAAGAGGTTGTAGATGAGCGGTGGGATCACGCGCCCGCCTCCCCGGCCAGCGCCAGCACGCCGCGCAGCGGCACCCAGATCCAGTCCGGCCGGTTGTTCATCTCGTACCCCAGCTCGTAGATCGCCTTCTCCAGCTCGAACACCGCCAGCGCGCGCAGTAGGGTGTCGAGGTCGCCCGGCACCACCGGGCTGTTCCCCAGCGTCTCGCGGTAGGCGGAGACGAAGAGGGAGCGCACCTCGGTGCGCCAGGCGTCGGCCCAGCGCTCCACGGACATGCGCGTGGCCAGCGAGTCGGCGCGGAACTCCGCCATCGACAGCCGCACCGCGTAGTCGAACGACCGCAGCATCCCGGCCACGTCGCGCAGCACCGACTGCTTGGCGCGCCGCTCCTCCAGCGGCCGCGCCGGCTCCCCCTCGAAGTCGATCGGGTACCACTCGTTGCCGTCGGGCGCGGACTCCATCCCCCGCAGCACCTGCCCCAGGTGGTAGTCGCCGTGGATGCGCGCCTTCACGCTCCCCGCGTCGGCCAGCACCTCCAGCTCGGCGCCGCGCAGGCGCAGCGCCCCGGCCGCGCGCGCCACCCGTGCCAGGTCGTCGTGCACCTCGCGGGGGAAGAAGCCGGGCATCGACTCCAGCCGCCGCGCCAGGTCGCCGAAGACGGTGTCGGCCTGCGCGCGGAAGCCGTCTCCCCAGCGGCGCACGTCGTCGGGACCGACGGGCTCGGGGGCGAAGGCGGGGTCGGCCGTCGGCGTGGCGAAGGCGAGGTGCATCCGCGCCGTGGTCTCGCCCAGCCGGCGGACGGCGGGGAAGAAGTCGCCCGCCATGCGGTAGAGCGCGTCGCGGCCGGTGGGCGTCTCGGGGTCGGCGGCGCTGCGGCTGGCGGCGCCCAGGAAGCGCTCCATCGCCTTCAGCGCCACGCTCCACGCGTCGCCGCGATTCGGGACGAAGCGGAAGAGCCCGGCGACGGAGGACGCGACGCCGTCCGTCCCCTCGTACTCGATCCACCCGGCGAGCGGGGGGATGGAGCGGAAGCCGGCCTCCTCCACCAGGAAGCGGCTCACCTCCAGGTCCGGGTTCATCCCCGCCTCCAGCCGGCGGAAGACCTTCAGCACGTACTCCTCGCCGAAGACCACCGAGGTGTTGCTCTGCTCCGCGCCCATCGGCCGCGCGGGGCCGCGCACGGTGCGGTCGCCCGCCTCCGCCGTCGCCCGCCCGGTGAAGCGGCCGGAGAGGCCGGGGACGGTGCGCTCGGCCAGGACGACGTCCAGCAGCGCGCCGGCCACGCGCCGGTCCGCGAGCGCGTCGAAGAGCCGCACGTCGCCGCGCTCGGTGACGTGGGTGAGGATGGGCTCCGCGGCCTGCCCCGGCGCGCCCAGCGCCCGCAGCGCCAGCGGGATGAGGTAGAGGTCCGGCTCCCCCTCGCGGTAGCGGACGCGCACGCGGGCCAGGAGCACGTGCGGCGCGCGCTCGGGGTGGAGGACGGCGTGGTCCGCCAGCTCGACCCCCGCCACCTCGCGCGCCTTGCCGCGGAACCAGCGCTGGCGCACCAGCCAGTCGTGCGGGAGCGCGTCGATCATCCCCGCGACCGAGGCGTGGCTCTCCAGGACGGCCGCGTCCTGCTCGGCCCACTCGCGGGCGAGCTCCGGCGGCAGCTCGTGCTCTTCGGAGACGGGGACGCGCAGCGCGAACCAGAAGAAGCCGTAGGGCGAGAGCGTCAGCGCGTACGGCGTCTCGTCGATCGGCAGGAACTCCGTCTCCCCCAGCAGCTCCACGGGGACGCGGCCGGAGAAGGCGGAGAGGTCGAGCCGCACCGCCTGCGCCGCGCCGGAGAGGTTGTTGACGACGAGGATCGCGTCGCCGTCGTACTCGCGCAGGTAGGCCAGGACGTGCGGGTTCTCCGGCTCCAGGAAGGTGATGGAGCCGCGGCCGAAGGCGTGGTGCCGCTTGCGCACGCGCACCAGGCGGCGCGTCCAGGCGAGGAGCGAGAAGGGGCTCTTCTCCTGCGCCTCCACGCTGATGGCCTGGAAGCCGTAGACGGAGTCGGTGATGGCCGGGAGGTAGAGGCGCGCGGCCTCGGCGCGGCTGAAGCCGGCGTTGCGGTCGGGGGTCCACTGCATGGGGGTGCGCACGCCGTCGCGGTCGCCCAGCCAGACGTTGTCGCCCATCCCGATCTCGTCGCCGTAGTAGATGATGGGCGACCCCGGCATGGTGAAGAGGATCGAGTTCATCAGCTCGATCTTGCGCCGGTCGTTGTCCATCAGCGGCGCCAGGCGCCGGCGGATGCCCAGGTTGATGCGCATCCGCGGGTCCTGCGCGTACTCGCGGTACATGTAGTCGCGCTCGTCGTCGGTCACCATCTCCAGGGTGAGCTCGTCGTGGTTGCGCAGGAACATGCACCACTGGCAGCTGTCGGGGATCTCCGGCGTGCGCTCGATGATCTCCACGATCGGCTGCCGGATCCCCTGGCGCACCGCCATGAAGATCCGCGGCATGAGCGGAAAGTGGAACGCCATCTGGAACTCGTCGCCGTCGCCGAAGTAGGGGCGCACGTCTTCGGGCCACTGGTTGGCCTCGCCCAGCAGGATGCGGCCCTGGTACTTCGAATCGAGGCGGGCGCGGAACTCCTTGAGGATGTCGTGCGTCTCGGGGAGGTTCTCGCAGATGGTACCCTCGCGCTCGATCAGGTACGGCACCGCGTCGGCGCGGAAGCCGTCGAGGCCGCGGTCGAGCCAGAACTCCATCACCCGGAACATCTCCTCCTTCACCGCCGGGTTGTCCCAGTTGAGGTCCGGCTGGTGGGCGAAGAAGCGGTGCCAGTAGTACTGCCTGGCCACCGGGTCGTAGGTCCAGTTGCTGGGCTCGGTGTCGGTGAAGATGATGCGCGCGTCGCGGTACGGTGTGTCGTCGTCGCTCCACACGTACCAGTCGCGCTCGGGGGAGCCCCTGGGTGCGCGGCGGGCGCGCTGGAACCAGGGGTGGTCGCTGGAGGTGTGGTTGAGGACGAGGTCGGAGATGACGCGCAGGCCCCGCTTGTGGGCCTCGTCCATGAAGCGGGTGAAGTCTTCGACGGTGCCGTAGCTGGGGTGGATGTTCCAGTAGTCGGCGATGTCGTACCCGTCGTCGCGGAGCGGAGAGGGGTAGTAGGGGAGGAGCCAGATGACGTCGACGCCGAGCGACTGCACGTAGTCGAGCCGCTGGATCAGCCCGTTGAAGTCGCCGATGCCGTCGCCGTTGGAGTCCTGGAAGGCCTTGACGTGCAGCTCGTAGAAGACGGCGTCCTTGTACCAGAGCGGGTCCTGGCTCACGGGCTCCTCGGCAGATGATCCGGTCCGAAACGAAGCCCGGCGCGCGGGGCGCCGGGAGGGTGTCGCGTCAGAATAGCGCGCCGCGGGCGCTGCAGGAAGCGGGCCTTGTGACGATTCGTCAAATCAGTTAGTCGGCGATATCGTAGCCGTTGTCGTGCGGCGCGATCGGAAAGCTTTCGACGATTCGGGCTGGATTGACGCCTGCATGCCCAAGAGTCGGAGCGGCGAGGCGGAAACATTGTCCTCTGATAAAAACACGAGTAATGTAACCAGACTCGTCCAGGCAACGGTATCCGGAGGATTTATTGCCCGCTGCGCCTCGCTCCGGCGAAACTCAAAGTCTGGTTTTTGTGTCGTACAGCCACGCTGACGCGAGGTGGCTGGCGCGTCTGCGCGTGCATCTGAAACCGCTTGAGCGCCTCGGGAAAATCGCCCTGTGGGATGATTCTTATATCAAGGCAGGCACATCTTGGCGAGACGAGATTCGCGATGCGCTGGGGAGGGCAAGAGTGGCCGTCTTACTCGTCACCGCGGATTTCTTGGCCTCGGACTTCATTGCGAGTAACGAGCTGCCGCCGCTCCTGAAGGCTGCGAAAGAGCGGGGGACACTAATTCTTCCCGTAATCGTGAAGCCTTGTCGATTCGAGAAGACGGCAGGATTGGCAGATTTCCAGGCGGTGAACAGTCCTTCCAGGCCACTTGCCTCGCTTTCTTCTGACCGCCGCGAGGAGCTGTGGGTCAAGCTCAGCGGGGTCATTGAGGATGCATTGACAGCGAGTGTTCCCAATGCTATCCCGCCAGCGGAGCCGGTGGCCGCCGACGAAAATCCCCGCCGCACGCGGGCGCTGGTTCCCGCTGCGCGTACACAAGCGGATCGTGGGCGTACTGCGAAAGCGTTGGCAAGGCAGCATGTCCTGCGCTACCGTTTCTGGGAGCGACTGCTTGAGTTCGCGAAAAAGCGGTGGCTAGACCTGCATGCGGGTCGGACTCCCACGTCGGCGAGTTGGCTGGGTGCCGGCGCTGGCAAAACCGGTTACAGATGGAATTATGTGATCTGGATGAATCACGCTGCCGTCGAGCTCGACATTGACGTGGGCGATTGGCATGAGAACAAGCGCGCGTTCGATACTCTTCAGCAAAGCAAAGCGGCGATCGAGGCCGCGTTCGGTGCTGCGCTTGAGTGGCAGCGACTCGACGAAAAGCGCCGCTCCGGAATTCGCTACATCATTCGCGCCGGCGGATTGACCACGTCGGAAGAACGGTGGCCCTGGCTTCAGGGGGATATGATAGAGGCCATGGCGAGACTGTCAAAAGTTCTCCAACCATACCTCCTGAAATTGTGGGCACAATCAGCGCGGGAGACGCCTGCACCGCCTGCACACGGCGTAGCCGTCGTCGCGCAAGGAGACGGAAAGTAGGGGGAAGAGCCAGATGACGTCGACGCCGAGGTCCTGCACGTAGTCGGGCCGCTGGATCAGCCCGTTGAAGTCGCCGATGCCGTCGCCGTTGGAGTCCTGGAAGGCCTTGACGTGCAGCTCGTAGAAGACGGCGTCCTTGTACCAGAGCGGGTCCTGGCTCACGGGCTCCTCGGCAGATGATCCGGTCCGAAACGAAGCCCGGCGCGCGGGGCGCCGGGAGGGTGGTGCGTCAGAATAGCGCGCCGCGGGCGCTGCAGGAAGCGGGCCCTTGTGGTCTTGAACCATGGCTGGCGCAAGCGTCAGGTGTCACCCAGCGCCCCCTCCACCGATTGGTTGCTCACTGAGCGGCTGAGCTTGCTTGATGATCGTGGAATCGGACCCACAACCGCAACGGATACGGATCCTTCCGTAGCTTCGAGTCCAATGCCTCCGATCCTCTTGACCCGGTCGGCCAGGTGGGCCAACGTTCTCGTGCCCTCCACTGGTAAGTCAAAGAACGTCGCGACCAATGAGTAATTCGATGAAGACGCAGTTTCGGCTCTTGATGTGTGCAGTTGCCGCAGTGAATCTCGGTGCGTTCTGCGCACGCGCACTTTTGCCACGCTCTCAACCGATCAGCTACTCTCGACAGGTCCAGCCCATTCTGTCGCTGCACTGCACTGGCTGTCACGGGCCGGATGTCTGGTGGGAGCCGCCCGAGAACACCGGTCTTGATCTGACCTCCTATCGAGCGGTTATGGCCGGCAGTGCTAGGGGCCGCATTGTAACCCCGGGCAATCCCGATGCGAGCCGATTGATCCGCTACGTCGAGTCGAAAGAACTCGACCTCGGTAGCCGCTACGCTAGAATGCCGTTTCTCAATGATCCGCTTTCGCCGAGGCAGATCGCAATACTCCGATCGTGGATTGCGGAAGGTGCGAACAATGATGCGCTCGGCGTCGACTCCGTGACAATCGTCCTTCCCTCCGTACGCATCCTCGATCCGAGTGATCCGAGCGAAGACATATACTGTTGGATCCCGGTCAAAGCGTACGCAAACATCATCATCAGGGATCAGGCAACGGGGAGGCTGATTACGAGCAAGGGAGGTGCAGTCCTTCCGCCCCCGAGTCGTGACTGGACAAACCTCGGCGCAGCCACGACCGTCGGAAATTGGCTGAGATGGTCGCTCAACCGAAACCGCGACAACAATGCGCCTGCTGAGCGCATGCCTGATAGCATATCAATCACACTGTCGATCAAGTACGCGGAGGGTGATCTCAGCGGCACCGAGTTCGGCATCACGCGGCGGCACGACTGGAGCACACCGATGCCACGCTCGGCTTTTGTGCCCGAGCCAGTGTCACACGCGCGGCACGGGCGCGGCGTGTTCCGTTATCGGCTAGACGCGGATGCCGACGTGGACATCAAGATCGTGCCCGAGCATGAGGCGAGGGTAGTCTGGTCCGACCAAAAAACCGATCTCGTGGCAGGAATTAAAGAGTATCCCTGGAACTTGCGACAGAGCGACGGTACACCGGCAGTTCCGGGTACATATGTGGCGCGCTTTCGCGCGCGAGCACGCAACACCGCCCTGCCCGTCAGCGACGTGTGCATACTACTGCGCGTCGCTCCGTAGCATGCTCATGCCATCGAAGTGGAGGCTCTGGGGCTTTTTCGCTGCACTCTCCGCAGCGGGTGGGCTCCTGATCTACATGTCCGATCGGACGCCGCGTCAGGTCGACATCGTTGCCCGAGGCAGTGCGCTGCTGATTCCAACGCAGGCGATCCTTCGGATCCCTGCTTTGGATGGACTGCATGCCCGGAATTACACCATCTCACTGCACGACGTCAGTGTTGTGCATCTGCGCTCAAAGGACGGCCGGACGCAGACGGACATCCAGACCGACAACCTGGATTTTCAGACGAATTGGCGGCGGGCCACCGAGCCGCCGTCGCTTGAGCTTCGGCTCGAGGGAAATCCGGGTGAGGGCTCCGCAATCACGCTCCCTGCCGGCGCCGAACTGCGCGGTTCCTCGGTGGATTCTCGTTTCGGCCCGATGATTTCCCTTCGGACGCCTGCGTCTGTTCAGACCAGTTGCCTGGTTCGTTCCGACGGGATGACGTTCCCCGAACTCAATCGATTGATCCTGGTGTCGACACCGCCGGCCTGGATGTCCGACACAGAAACCTTTGCCGCTACGCCAGAACCTCAACCCGGCAGAATTGTGACGGCCGTCCTGCGTTCGATCAGCGGCACCGCGTCGGACACCAGTCAGGTCGACTTTCTTTTCCCGTCTACCACGGGAAGCGCCGTGTTCTATTCATCGGCTGCCAGCGACACAAGCTTGGGGCGACTGAAAAACGAGTACGTTTATATGAAGGATGTCACGAGTCCGATCGTTCGAGTGGACGAGCAGGCCGTACCCTGGCAACCCACCGCGATCCCCTATCCGCTCGCTGTGCGGTTCGTCAGCGGCGGCATCGTCTCGATAAGAGTAGATTCCTTGCTGCGAAGCTCGCAGCCAGCGCCACAGTGGGCCCTTGAGGTGACCTTGTCCGGGGTCGCGCGCTCAGTGCGGCTTGGCAGCACCGAACTGGTTCCGTCGCGACTCTCCGTTTTCTTATCTGGCTCGCCCGCTCGTCGCAGTCTTGGAGGTCTGGCCGTGACCGTGCTGCTCGTGTTGTTCCTCGCATTGGGGTATGGTGCGCTGTCCACCTATGGATCGCGGCTGACCGCCCCTCCCCCTCAATCCCAGACTACCATGGCCGACAATCGCACCTACACTGTCAACGTACAGAACAGCCAGAACGTGGTGTTCAACATCGCGGACTTTATCAGTGACGTCTCAATCACCGTACGCGACAACGTGTCGAAAGCGAATATCGACGGCCACGCTCGAGAACTGATGATGAGGCTGCTGGAGCAGGTCAATCTTGTCATCCCTCAGGTGCCAGCGGATATCGCGCAGCAGATGGGGAACGACGTGAAGGCGCTCAGCAATGAGATTGCGCAGCCGGTGCCGCGAAGGAAGTGGTACGAGGTCTCGCTTGACGGGTTGAAGGAGGCCGCGACTGCCGTGGGGGCAATCGGCCAGCCGATTCTCCAAGTCGTGTCAGAACTGAGCAAACTGCTGCTGCCGAGCTGACTCAAGGCTCTCCACACTTCCCAAATGGTTGCCGGCTCTAGGGCCTGAGATGGCGAACTGTGATTTCGTACAAGGCAACCTCTCCAGGAACACTCATGCTCCCTGCCAAGGCGTCTGAAGTGTCTGTGTACTCAGCCCCGTTGCCGAGCGCCTGCACGTAGTCGAGCCGCTGGATCAGCCCGTTGAAGTCGCCGATGCCGTCGCCGTTGGAGTCCTGGAAGGCCTGACGTGCAGCTCGTAGAAGACGGCGTCCTTGTACCAGAGCGGGTCCTGGCTCACGGGCTCCTCGGGAGATGATCCGGTCCGAAACGAAGCCCGGCGCGCGGGGCGCCGGGAGGGTGTCGCGTCAGAATAGCGCGCCGCGGGCGCTGCAGGAAGCGGGCCCTTGAAGCCCGTAGTCGTCCTTTGTTCGCGCTCATATGACTAACTCGCATCACCAAGTAACAGCAACAGGCTTGCACGATGGGGGGAATCGGTCTACTTAAGAGCAAGCTGAATCGAATACGTCCGGTTACCGGAGCGCCCTCTTTTTCTGGAGAAGCCAGAGCATGCCTGCAAAGGTTCAACTCAAGGCAGAGCGGGCAGTGGAGCAAACCAGCCGTGTGTTCAATCTTTGGCTGTTCGGTGGTGACGTCACCTACGCGCTACTACCACTCTTGGTGATGGCTGTCATTCACGGGCTGCTTCCGGGCAGAATTGAACACTTTGTCCTGCTCAAAGAGTGGTCATTCGCCACAATTATTTTCTTTGGAGTATCCATTCGAAAACTCGTTCATCTGAAAATTCGTATTCAGCAGACACCTCGGTCGATCAGATTGGAGACTGGTCTACAATTTCAAATTGTGTTCTTGGTGATCGCGGTCCTTGTACTCGCATGCGTGGTTCTACTCGAGTTAAAGGTCTTTCCCATGACAGCAGCACCAATACTTGGAGTTGCTCAGATCTCGCTGTTCAGCTTTGGACTTGTTGCAACACTCATCTCGGTTGCTGCAGAGAACGAGGTTTTCATATTCGATGGTATCGCGATGGGACGCCCAAGAGCCTGGTTTTTTCACCGGATCAAAGGACAACTCGATGCAGCCTCTGACCGATTGGATGCAGCAATGTACCTGATCGAGCACGCCAAATCGGCACGAACCTTGACTGCGCTGGATCTCGCAGCCGAGCGGCGGGCATATCAGCGTCGTGCGGCAGATGCAACTGATGCTGTTAATCGTCTCGCAACGCTTATCGATGAGTTACAGGAAGAGTATCAAGCGCTCTTGCAACTACACAAACCGAACATCACCATACCTTCCCCAACGCCGGAGAGTGAAAGTTAGTTCCAACTCTGATGTTGGAGCGGCCAGATCGAACCCATCGTCGGGCGCGGGTAGAGGGGAGAGCCAGATGACGTCGGACGTAGCGAGCCGCTGGATCAGCACGTTGAAGTCGCCGATGCCGTCGCCGTCGGAGTCCTGGAAGGCCTTGACGTGCAGCTCGTAGAATACGGCGTCCTTGTACCAGAGCGGGTCCTGGCTCACGGGCTCCTCGGGAGATGATCCGGTCCGAAGCGAAGCCCGGCGCGCGGGGCCCCGGGAAGGTGTGAATCCCAACGGCCGAACCTATGGATAAGGAATATCCGGTTTACCAGTTGTTTGTCTCGTCGCCTGGCGATGTTCTGGCCGAGCAGAAGCTCGCGGAGAACGTTGTCACGGAGTTCAACAGAACGTGGAGTCGATTCTTTGCGATCCATTTGGAAGCGTTGCGGTGCGAAACTAATCTCTACCCTCATCTTGCTTCAGATCTCCAGGCTGGAGTCAACGAAACAATCCGGGACGAATTTGATCTGTATGTTGGTCTCATGTGGAAGCGGTTCGGCACTCCGACACCTCGCGCTGGTTCGGGTACAGCGGAGGAGTACGAACGCGCCGTAGCCCGACATCGGGCGCAGCCCGAATCGGTTCAAGTTGCCTTCTACTTTCGAAACATAACTGACGCTGACCGGTTAGACGCAGCCGACGAGATTGGGCGAATCGAGGCGTTTCGTAATAAGATCGGTCTTAGTGGCACGCTTTGGTGGCCGTATCGTGATCCAAGGGATTTTGAGGCACTCTTCCGTATCCACCTTGCTTACCATGTCCAACGCTGGCTTCGTGCGAGACCTAGTCTACTCCAGAAGATCGGCGCTGAGCAGGCTCCGCAGCCTCGGCCGGAGGTAGAGGAAACCGAGAGCGTAGAGATCGGTGAGGTGCTGCACAGCATGACAGCAGTGATAACTCGCTTAGGCGAAGGTCTGAACGAGCACCAAACCACTCTAACGCAGAGCACGGATCCCGACGAAGTACAGGGCGCGCTCGATGGTAGTATTCAGGTGCTGAGAGAATACGCCACTGGGCTAGACCGTACACTTCCTCAATTCGCCCAAGCCTTCGCTGCAGCATTTCGCGGTCCCGGGCGTGCCGCCATTCAAGGTCTTGGTGCTTCAGCCGATCGTGGCAAAGACGAGAAGATCGCGCTTACAGTGATCATCATCTATCTACAAACCATGCGTGTTCAACTTGACGAAATCGTCGGTCACGTCTTGATACTTGCGAACGTGCTACTTAAGTCCACCGAGGCACTTCGAGAAATGCGAGCCGCTCCGGAACCTCAAGGTGCTGCTGCCGATGCGCTCAGAGCCTCCTCTATGCTTCTTGTCGAGATGGTCAAAGCAGATGCGCGTTTGAATCAGGTCAGCGCCATGCTGGAAGAAATCCGTGGGGAGGATGTATCCAACTAGCAGGGCGGCGGGCGGATCGAGTAACGGAAAGGGAAACTCACGCAGAGGCGCAGAGGCGCTGGAAGAACGAAACGGGAGGCGCGAGCTCGTCGCGCCTCCCGTTTTCCTCGTGCGAGGCGTGCGCCGTTCGCTACTGCTCCATCATGGAACGCCGGGTCGTCCGCGCGACACGCCGGAATACGTCCTGGCCGTTCATCAGGCTCGTGCTCCCGTTGACGGCGAGGTACCAGCTCGTGGTGATGGTGGCGCCGTCGCGGCTGATGTTCCCCGTCCATCCCGTCACCGAGCTGCAGTTGATGCTCGAGTTCGCCCAGCGCACGGTGAAGCTGATGGCGTTCCCAATCACCCATCCGATAACCGGGAACGGCGTGTCCCGGCACCCCGTTCCCGACGCGCGGTTGATGTAGTATCCGGTGAACATGCCACTGGGCTGGACGACGTTCTCGATGTAGAGGGTGGAACCTCGCTGGTTGGTGTAGGCCGCGATCGTCTGCACGTCGGCGGTCTCCTGCGCGCGCGCCGCCGTGGCGCAGACGACGAGGGCGAGGGTGGCCGCGAAGAGCCGGAGCGTGTGCTTCATCGGAATCTCCCTGCTTGAAGGTGAGCCTGCATAAACGTGCGGATTGCGACCCCATGTATGCGCTCAGAAACAGATCGCGTCAAGTATTTCCGGCGCCGGGCGCAAGTTATTTGCATTCCCGTCCCACATCTGGTATACCGTTGCCGACGTATTATGCTGGTTGCGACGAAGTGCCTGCCTGAACATGAACAGGGGAGGGAAGATGCCAAAGAAGATGCGGATGCGCCTGGACGAGCTCCAGGCTGCTTGGGCATCGTGACCTCCGATCCTCTTGACCCGGGCCACCAAGCAGGACGACGTTGGTGAGCCGGCGTCGTTTCCTTCCTCAACATGCGGAGATGATCTCCGTCTTCTGCGCGCGTTCGCAGCCGCGACGACGCAGTCCTGCGGGATCAGGTGATCCGACCTCAGCGGGCGTTCGCAAATGTTCTTGATACACGGCCACCGCCCAACTCTCGGCGATTCGCTATCCTTTCGGAGAGGGGAAACAACGTGAAAGAAAAGGACCTTCAGTCAGCCGGCCCGCGACCGGATGGCGTGGCGGGGCTGCTCATCGATGAGATCGAGCTCAAGGGAATATTCAGGACAGCGAAGGGCTATGTGGCCCAGGTATCGCCGCGCGGTTCCAGGCAGTCGTATCTGCTCAAGGAAGGCGACCAGCTCTTCGACGGTGACGTTATCTCCATCAGCTTGAGGGAAATCGTTTTCAAACAGGTGGTCGAGGATCCGACGGCACCCAAGCCTTTCCGCGAAGTGGTGAAGAGCTTGAGGGACACGTGAGGCGCCGGTCCGAACGCGTGCCGGCCACGCATCCCCGGCCGGGGAGCAGGTGCGTCGCGCGTCTCCTCGCCGCGGCCGTGCTCTGCCTGGGCGCGATGGGCTGCGACGCGGGGTGCACGAACGAGAGCGTGAGCGACGCGGTCTCGCCGGACGGCCGGCGCCACGCCGTCGTGTTCACCCGCGACTGCGGCGCGACGACGGGGTTCAGCACCCAGGTGTCCGTGCTCCCGGCGGGGCGGCGGCCGTCCGGCGGCGGAAACGTGTTCGTGGCCGACGGCGATCATGGGCGGGCGCCCGCGAGGCCGGGCGGCGGGCCGGCGGTCCGCGTGCGGTGGCTCGACCGGCGCACGCTCGAGGTCCGCTACGACGGCCGGGCGCGGGTGTTCAAAAAAGACGCGCGGCACGATGATACGAACGTCCGGTTCGTGGCCGACTCTGCCTTTTGACACCTGACCCTCGTGTCGTTCAGCGCAGGAGGCGCACGGGATGGTGAATGCGGTGGAGAACATCGTCGCGGACATCCGCGCCTTTCGGCCCGCGGACGGCGAATGGCGGCGGCTCGACGCCCTCCTCGACGAGCTGTGGTCCACCGGCGCCGCGGCCCATCATGTCCCGGAGCTGCTGGGGGTGCTGGAGCGGTTCCCGGAGGACGACGGAGCCGGCGTGCTGTGGTCGATCGTCCACGGGGTGGAGTCGCTGCCCGACTACGAGCCGGAGCTGATTCGCTCGGTCCGGCGGGGGCCATCCGAGCTGGGCGTCACGATGATCGGCCGGCTGCTGAACAGCGGGGTGTCGCAGGTCGACGGCGCGTCGTTGGTCAGCCTGCTGCGGGAGGTCGCAGCGTCGGCCGCGGCGCCCGGCAGCGTGCGTGAAAACGCCGCGGACTGGGCGGCAAGGCACGCCGAACCAGGCGCTGCGTCTGACCCGGCGGGCGAGTAGAGGGTCCCGCTCACGTATCCCCGCCCGAGGTCCATCCTTGCTTCGGCCGCCGTCCGGCTGACGAAGTGATCCCAGCCGTCGGGCCTATCCAATGTTTTCCTGTCAAGCGATCATCACTCGACTCTCTTGAGGAGGAAGGTCGACCTGATCGAGGAGATCGTACTGCCGTGAAGAAACGCCTTTCGTTCGCGCTGCCGCTGCTGCTCGCGGGCTGCGCCGTCCAGAGCAGTTCGCAGCCGACTCAGCGTCCCGCCGTGGTCGGTACGATCACCGAGCAGCAGAGCCACACGACGGCGCTGCTGCAGGCGGTGAGCGCGGTCGACGACAACGTGGTGTGGGTCGCGGGGCACCGGGCGACCTGGGTCCGGACCGTCGACGGCGGCCGCACCTGGGTGTCGGGCGCGATGACGGGTCCGGATTCCACGCTCGAGTTCCGCGACGTACAGGCGGTGAGCGCCACCACGGCGTACCTGCTGGCGGCCGGCCCCGGCGAGCAGTCGCGCATCTACAAGACCACCGACGCCGGGCGGAGCTGGGCATTGCAGTTCATCAACCGCGACTCGGCGGCGTTCTACGACTGCTTCGGCTTCTGGGACGCGACGCACGGGATCGCGGTGAGCGACGCCGTGCGCGGCAGGATGATCGTGATCCGCACCGACGACGGCGAGCACTGGAGCGCGGTCGCCGAGGACGGGATGCCGCCGGCGTTGGCCGGAGAAGGATCGCCCGCGGCCGGCGGTACCTGCCTGGTGGTGCGGGACCGCGCACGGGCGTGGTTCGGAACGGTGCCGCATGCCCGTGTCTATCGCTCGGACGATCGCGGTGGTCACTGGGCCGCGGTAGCGACGCCGATCGTGACCGGCGAGGCCGCGGGGGTCGCCACGCTGGCGTTCCGCGACGAGCAGCACGGCATGGCGCTCGGCGGCCGCATCGCCAACCCCGACGACCGCAGCGACAGCGTGGCGGCGGTGACCCGTGATGGCGGCGAAACGTGGGCGCTCGTGCACCGTCCAACCTTCAGCGGCGCGGTCTATGGCGCGGCGGTGGTGCCCGGCATGCCGGGCTACGTCGTGGCGGCGGGTCCGAAGGGACTGGACTGGACGGGGAACGACGGCGGCTCCTGGACCGCCCTCAGCAGCTCGGCCTATTGGGCCGTCGAGTGCGCCTCGCGCCATGCCTGCTGGGCGGTGGGGCCGGGCGGGCGCATCACCAGGGTCACGATTGGGGCCGGCGGTCTCGCGCCACGCAACTGACGAACGCCGGCCGACGATAGCCGTCGCGCCGGCCCCGCACCCTTCACGCTTGAGTCGTCAGCAGGCTAACCCATCAAGGAGTGGTCATTCATGGGCTATGACGAGCATTCTTTCCAGGGGCCTCAGCTATTGGCCACGGCCGATTTGTCCATTCCAGAAGCGACGTTTCATCTTCGATTGACGCGGGACGCGTGGGCGGCCTGCTCCATGCTCACGACCCGGGCGATCATCGCCGACACGGCAACCGTACGGCTGCTTCGAGAAATCTCTCCACCTCATGACTTTGCCGCCGCCGTCGATGGTTCATATCCGGTTCCGCTGGGCTATGCACCGGGTTCCCGCTTGTTGCCATCGTTCACTGAGTTTTTTTCGCACACGCAGCCCGATGAGCGTTGGCGCAACCTGATCGCGTTCGAGCCGCTCGGTTTCTTGATCTATGGACGGTGGGGCACAGATGAAGGTGAGCTGCTCGTGCAAGACGCCCGTGATTCAGTCGTGAACACTGTTTTCAGCTTACTCAGATCACGAGTGCCGGATTGGCTGAACACGCTTGATGGTCTTGCGGCTACCCTCTTGGCCGCCCAGTCGTAGGCAACGTGGCAGCGGTGGACGCGCTGGGCGTGCCGCTGATGAAGACCTCCCGCTCTCGGAATGCCAGGAGGGCCCTGCAGCGCGTAGGCGGCGGAACTCGCTGAAGAAGCAGGCCCCGGGCGGATGGAAGTCCGCTCGGGGCCTGGCTTCGTGTTGCCTGGGAAGGCTAGTCCGGCTGTGCCGGGCGCCGCGCGGCGTCGATCTTCGCGGCAAGGTCCGGGTGCTCACGCGCCCGCGCGACGTCGGCTGCGGACATCCCGCCCGCGTTCAGTCGCGTCGTATTCGCGCCGGCGGCGAGCAGCGCCTCGGCAGCCTCCAGCGACCCTGCTTCGGCCGCGTGATGCAAGGGGGTGAAGCCAGTCAGGTTCGTCCTGTCGATCGAGGCGCCGTGGCGCAGCAGGAAGCGGATCGCGTCGGGCCGGTTGGCCAGGGCGGCCCAGTTGAGGGCACGGCGGCCGTTCGCGCTGCGGCGGGTGTCGAGAGAGTCGATCTGCGCGCCCGCGGCGAGCGCCTGGCCGATCGCGACGGTATCGCCGCTGACGGCAGCGTCCCAGAGACTGGATTGGGCGTCCTGCGCCCGAAGCGAAGAAGGTGCCGCAAGAAGCGCTGCGGCGATGACGACGAAGATGGACAGTACGGCGGGAACGACACGTATCTGCATGGTACCTCGTGGGCGTTGAGAGATCGAACGGTTTGGGCGTTCAGTCGACGTACGGCCACGAGCGGCCCAGAGATTCAGCCGGTCGATCATCTCACGCAGAGACGCGCAGAGACGACTTTCTTGCGGAGAGCCGTCACCCACGATTGCATGAACGCTGCGGGAGCCAGGGGGCCAACTCATCGACAGGAGTGAATGACCCGGAGGCGCTCCGCGCCGTTGCGGCGCATGAGGCCGAGCGCGAAACGGCGCGGCTCGCCGAGGCCGAGCGCCGACTGCTGCGCGCATGGCGGATCAGCGCCTGACGAACCCTTGCAGCGCTACTGCCGCCGGTAGACGTCGCCTTCGACACAGATGAGGCCGACCGGCTCACCGCTGCCGGCGGCGAAGAGCGTGCGCTGCACCTGCGACCCGTCGGCGAAGGCGAGCGAGAGCGTCAGGCCGTCGAGGCGGTAGCGCCCTCCGACGCCGCCTGGGCCGGCGCCGAACGTGAACGTGCCGCCGGCGTCGAACGTGTAGACGTTCTCCGCGGGGTTGCCGACGTTGCCGGCGCCGGTCCAGGTGCCGGCCAGAGTGGCTTCGGTGAGCGGGCGCGCCGGCTTGAAGCCGTCGCCGTCCAGCTCGAAGCCCTCGGCGGTCCTGCCGTACCGCCACCGATCCACCTGGCCGTCGTCCCAGCGCACGGTGACCTGGTCCGCGTCGACTCGATAGCTGCCGCACAGGTCGGGGTTGCAGCGTGACGGGTCGAACGCGCCGCCGCCGAACGGAAACGTGCGCGCGATTCGGTCTCCGGCCAGGAACAGGAGCGTCCGTACCTCGAGCCGCCCCCCGCCCATGAGGTCCACCTTCAGGCGGTAGAAGAGGCCCACCGGCCGGTCCTGGTCGAACGCGGCGGGTGCAATGGGGATCGGCTGCTCGTTCGGTGGGGTCATCGCTCCTCGCTTTCGTTCCGGGCCGGCCCAGGCGGCACACACCCGGCCCCGCACCTGAACCTCGTCTCGGTCCGGGCGCTCGCGGCAGGTCCTTCGCGATGCGAGGAACGTGCTGGCGCGCCTGTCCCGTCTCCGCCGTCCTGTTTCTTCTCATACCAGATCCGGAAAAAGACTGCCTCACGCAGAGACGTGGAGACACGGAGAGAACCGCCTGGCTTCTCCGCGACTCCGCGTTTCCGCGTGAGACGCTTTGCTACTTTTCCTCCCTACAAATTTTTCTTGCTTTTCGGATCGAGGCCGAGCATTTTCCGCCGCCGGCCGTATCGATCGGCGGTGCCACTTTCCCCCATCATCCGGAGGATGGATCATGAAGAAGATGAAGCTGGAGCTGGACGCGCTCGAGGTGGACTCCTTCCAGACCTCGTCGCTGGGGAGCTGGGAAGGCACCGTGCACGGCGAGCAGGACAAGGTCTCGGCCGGCGGCGCCACGCAGTGCGGCGGCGTGCAGACCTGCGGCGAGGGCTGCAGGATCACGGCCGGCGGTCCCACGCAGTGCGGCGGCATCCAGACCTGCGGCGACGGCTGCCCCAAGGTCTCGGCCGGCCCCGTCACGCAGTGCGGCGGTGTCCAGACGTGCGGCGACGGCTGCCAGAAGTGACGCAGGCGCCCCGCCCGGACCACGTCCGGGCGGGGCGGTCGCGACCGCTGCACTTCACGCGGAGACGCGGAAGAACGGAGAACTGCACCTGGCTGCGGTTCTCCGTTCTTCCATGTACGGCCTGATTCCGAATCCGGGGATAGGGTTGATGCATCTCATACCAGATCGAGACAAATGACTGTGCATTCGGAGACACGGGCACAGAGATCCTCACACGGAGTCAACGGAGTCAACGGAGAACGACTCCGCTGACTCCGTTGACTCCGTGTGAGTCCATTCTGTTGATTGAGATGCACATCCAATCCAATCAGTCGAAACGGATCACTGACCTCACGTGCTGACGCGGTTATCGATCCTTCGGCCTGCAAGTCGTTTCACCGCGCCTCGCCCGGTCCGCCGCTCACCCGGGTGTCGACGGCGATCCAGTTCACTTCCCAGCTCTTGCCGCCGTCGTCCGAGAACGACTGCTCGAACCGGCACGAGTCGGGGGTGAGCGGCGTGATGACGAAGCGAACGAGGATGGTGCGGCCGTTGAAGTCCTCCTGGGAGTAGAACTCGCCGCGGCCGTTGCGGAACTCGCCGACCGAGGGAACGCCGATCCGGCCGCCCCGGGCGCTGGCGTAGTAGAGCCCCCACTGGCGCGACTGCGGATCGTACAGCCGCAGGTTCAGCGCCTCCAGCCGGCCTCCCGGGCCGTCGACCGTGAGCTCCACCAGGTTGGCGCGCCCGTCCCACACCTTCCGCACCACCGTGGTCCCGTTGTATTCGACCCACGTGGTGGAGCCGCTCAGCGGGTTCTGCAGCCGCGACAGGTGGGTGGTCCAGCGCCCGATCTCGAAGTCGAAATCGTGCTGCCCGTCGCGCGGAGCGGGGCTCTGCGCGACCGCCGGAGCGGCCAGCAGCGCGGCGGCGAGGGCGAACCACGGCAGACGGCGTTGGAGAGGGTTCCTCACGATGTCCTCGGCGGAAGGGGTGCCGGTGCGATGTACGGGGGACGATCGTCCCCGCCGAACATTCGGCTCCCGCCGGCCCGCGCTCCAGCGCCACTCAGCGCGTTCGGCCCATGACCACTTCGCGCAGGACCTCGCCGAGGGTGCGCGTCGCGGCGAGCAGCGCCGGCTCGTCGTATCCGCCGAAGCCCAGGAGGAGCCCCGGCCGCCGCGCCGGCCCCAGGTAGCAGGTCGAGAGCGCCGTCGCCGTGATCGCGCGTGCCGCGAGCCGCGACGAGACCTCCACGTCGTCGGTGCCCTCGGGGAGGAGCGTGGCCACGTGCAGGCCGGCATCGGCGTTGTGCACGGAGAGCAGGCCGGCGCAGTGGCGCTCCAGCCCCGCGAGCAGCGCGTCGCGGCGCGCGAGGTAGACGCCGCGCATCCGGCGGAGGTGGCGGGAGAAGTGGCCCTCGGCCAGGAAGTCGGCCAGCGCGAGCTGGTAGAGGGTGGCGGAGAAGATGTCGAGCGCGTCGCGCGCGGCCGCGAAGGCCTCGCGCAGCGGCGGCGGAACCACCAGGTAGCCCACGCGCAGCGCCGGGAAGAGCACCTTGCTGAAGGTGCCGAGGTAGACCACGCGGCCGTGCGCGTCCATCCCCTGCAGCGCCGGGAGCGGACGGCTCACGTACCGGTACTCGCTGTCGTAGTCGTCTTCCAGGATCCAGGCATCGCGCCGCGCCGCCCAGTCGAGGAGCGCGAGCCGCCGCGCCGCCGACATCGACGCGCCGAGCGGATACTGGTGCGACGGGGTGACGTACGCCGCGCGGATCTCCCCGCCGGCGAGCAGCGCTTCGGCGCGCAGCCCCTGTTCGTCCACCGGCACCGGGACGAGCTCGGCCCCGCCGGCGGCGAGCGCCGCGTGCGCGCCCGGGTAGCCCGGCTCCTCGATGGCCACGCGGTCGCCGTGCCGCACCAGCACGGCGGCGCAGAGCCGCAGCGCCGCCTGCGACCCCGAGACCACCAGCACGTCGTCGGGCTCGCAGCGGACCGCGCGCGTGGTGCGCAGGTGCTCGGCGATCGCGGCGCGCAGCGCGCCCAGCCCCGCGGGGTGGCCGTAGGCCATGTGGATCGGCGCGAGCCGGTGGGCGTGGCGGGCCACGAGCCGCGCCCAGAGCGCGTGCGGGAACCGGTCGAGCGCGGGAACGGTCACGCGGAAGGGCCGCACCGGGTTTTCGCCGCTCGCCGGCCAGGCGGACGGCTGCGGGACGCGCGGGGCTTCCTCCCGGGCGGACGGCGGCGGCGACGCCGGCGCCCGCGGTGTCACCGGCCGGGCCACCGGCGTGGGGCGGAAGGCGTCGTCCGGCGGCGCCGCGCGAACGTACGTTCCCGATCCCACCCGCCCCTCCAGGTAGCCTTCGTGGAGAAGCTGCTCGTACGCCGTGAGCACGGGGAAGCGAGACACGCCCAGCTCCGCGGCCAGCGCGCGGGTGGAGGGCACCCGCTGGCCGGCGCGCAGCATCCCCTCGAGGATCGCCCGCCGCAGGCCGTCGTAGACCTGGTGATGGAGGGGAACGCGGCTCCCCCGCTCCAGCGGGAGGAGCGGGAGGATCCCCGGTCCGGCGGGCGTTCTCACGGGTTCAGGCGGCCGGTGCCGCGGGCTCGCGTGGAGGGGGAAGTGGTCATGCGCGGAAAGCGGGAATTGGGCATGGCGACAGGGCCGCCGGCGGCGCAATCTCCACCTGTTCCCGAGCGGCGTCAACGGATCCGGCGACTTGCCGGTGCCGCCCGTCACCCACACCCTCCGGTGCCGATGAAATCTTCCCTCGCACGTCTCGCCCTCGCGCTCGTGCCGGCCGCCGCGCTGGCGGCGCACCCCGGGACGCGGGCGCACGCGGCTCCCGCCGCGGATCCGGGCGCCTCCGCGGTCGCGGGCGTGCGCGACCTGTGGCAGACCTCGCGCGACTACATCCTCGCGGCCGCCGAGCAGGTGCCCGACTCCGCGTACGCCTTCCGGCCCACGCCCCAGGTGCGGAGCATGGGCGAGCTGTTCGCGCACGTCGCCGGGTCGCAGCGGATGCTGTGCGCCATGGCCCTGGGCGAGAAGAACGACTTCCCCGCGGCCGGGGCCACCAAGCCGGCGGTCGTGGCGGCGCTCCGCGCGTCGAACGCGTACTGCGCGCGGGCCTACGCGATCTCCGACACCGACGCGATGCGCCTTGCCCCGCCCTCGGACTCGATCTCGGCCTCGCTGCTCGGCACGTCGCGGACGCGCTTCTACGTGCTCGCGATGAACGCGTGGCACGACAACGAGCACTACGGCAACCTCGTCACCTACATGCGGCTCCGGGGGATGGTACCGCCGTCGAGCCAGCCGAAGTAGACTGCCTCACGCGGAGATACGGAGAGAACCGCCCGGCCTCCCCGAGCCGTGTCGCCATGCTGACAGTGGAGATGCGATGAAACGGACCTGGACGATCATCGGGGTAGGCGACGTTCCGGCCAGCTTCAAGTGGTACCAGTCGCTCTTCGGCCAGGCCGAGACGGTTCCGAGCCATGACCACTTCGGGCAGATCGTGGATACGGATGGAACCGTCCTGCTCTGCCTCCACCGGTGGGGCGCGCACGAGCATCCGTCGTTGACGAGCCCGGACGAGGCGCCACCCGGCAACGGGCTGCTCCTGTTCTTCCGCGTCGACGATTTCGACCTGGCGCTGGAGCGGGCGCGCGCCCTCGTCGGCCGGCTCGAAGAGGAGCTCCACGTGAACCCGAACACGCGCACCCGCGAGTTCTCGCTCCGGGACCCGGACGGGTACTACGTCACGGTCAGCGCGCTCTCCGGCGACGCCGCCTCCTGAAACGGCATCTCACACGGAGACGCGGAGAGGCGCGGCGACGGGCTTGCGCGGCGGGCCCGCAGCCGTAACCCTTGTGGCATCAACCCTCTCCAACCCGTTCTTCGCCCGGTTTATGCTCTGGCGCCCGTTCTCCGCGCTGCTCCTGGTCGTCGCGGCCGGCTGCACCTCCTTCGCGACGGTCCGCTCGGCGGAGGTGCATCCCGGTCCCTCGCTGACGCTCCAGGCCTCCATCAGCACGCCGCCGGGAGATGGGCCGGCCTGGTTCTGGTCCTACGACTGCGCCTCCGCGTGCGACCACGTGATCGGGGGCGTCGACGTCGCTTTTGCCTTCGGCCAGACGGAGCGGACCCCCTTCACCTGGGGCGCGGGGGTCAACGGGCTCGTGCACCCGTACGTGGAGGGGTACGTCCAGGCCGGCCGCGGCGAGCGTCCCTACGGGGTGGGCGCACGGCTCGGCGTGCCGCTGACCGGCTGGGCCGAGCACCAGCTCTACGGCCGCTACGACGTGCCGCTCGGCAACGGCCAGCGCCTGCTGCTGAACCCGGGGTTGTTCTATCACGGGGGTCATTCGCCCAATGGGGAGAACCCCGGCCACTTCGTGGCCGTGATCCAGGGTGTCGGGCTGCTCCTGGAGGGCGAGCGGACCTCGGTGGTCCCCACGCTCTCCATCGTGGCCGGACGGGGCAACCGCGAGAGCTATGGCCAGGAGATCGGCCCGTTCACCAGCATCTTCGCGACGGCGTCGGTGAACGTAAGCTGGCACCGGCGCCGAGTACCCGTATCCGAGCCGTGATTCGGGGCCGTTGCGGCAGGGGTTGTTGGAGGCCGCTCCCCTGAAGGTCGCTCGCCAGGCACTCCACCGGGACTGCGATGGACTCACCCGATTCAGCAGACACGGCCAACCTCGCGCTGGTACGCGAGTATCTCGGGGCGCTCGAGGCCGGCGAGGCCGGTCCCTCGCTCCGCCGTTTCTTCACCTCTGACGCAATCCAGGTCGAGTTCCCCAATCGCCTGAATCCGGGCGGAGGCCGGAGTGACCTGGCGACGATGCTGGAGCGTTCGTTACAGGGGAAGCAGCTCCTTCGGTCGCAGGAGTACCGCGTGATCTCGGCGGTCGCCGGCGGAGACCGGGTCGCCGTGGAGGCGGACTGGACCGGCATCCTCGCCACCCCCGCTGCCGGGCTTCCGGCCGGGGGAACGATGCGCGCCCACTTCGCCATGTTCTTCGAGCTCGTGGAAGGCAGGATCCACAGACAGCACAATTACGACTGCTTCGAGCCGTGGTAGCGTACAGGCTACCGCGCCGTGCTTGCGTGGGAGAAAGTGATATACTAGAGTATATCAGTAGAACACACCCCACGGGAGAATTCACCACGTGAACGGAGCATAGCAAAAGCGTCTTGCGCAGAGACGCAGAGTCACAGAGAGATGAAGCTGCGACGCAAGGAATCCACTCAACCCATCGGCCAATGAAGGCGGCTGTCTGCACGCGCTACGGACCCCCGGAGGTCCTGCAGGTCCGGGACGTCGACGACCCCGTCGCGGGGAGGAACGACGTCGTGATCCGGATCCACGCGGCAGCCGTCACCGCGAGCGACGTCTACATCAGGAGCGGAATTCCCTCCGCCCGCCTCGTCATGCGGTTGATGCACCGGCTGGCGATGGGCTTCACGAAACCCAGACGCCCGATCCCGGGGGCGGTGCTGGCGGGAGAAATCGGAGCAACCGGAAGGAACGTCACCCGCTTCTGCGCCGGCGACCGCGTGTGGGCGTTCACCTTGATGCGCTGCGGCTGCTACGCGCAACGCATCGCTCTCCCCGCCACCACGAAGCTGCTCGCGCCGGCGCCGCGGAACCTGACGCACGACGAAGCGGCCGCCATTCCTTACGGAGCGCTCCTCGCCCTGTACTTTCTCAGGAGAGCGGGGATCCAGCGGGGCGAGCGGGTGCTCGTCTACGGTGCCTCGGGCGCGATCGGAACCTCCGCGGTGCAGATCGCGAAGCACTTCGGCGGGACCGTGACGGGCGTGTGCAGCACCGCGAACGTGGAGCGGGTGCGCGACCTCGGAGCCGAGGAGATTCTCGACTACACCCGGCAGGACACGCCGCCCGGGCCGGGCTACGACGTCGTGCTCGACGCGGTCGGACGCAGAAAAACGTCCCCGCTGAAAGAGGCTTTGCGGAACGCGCTTACGCCCGGTGGCAGATTCGTCTCGGTGGACGACACACTCCCCCGCGTCAAGCGAGACGACCTCGAGTACCTGCGGGAGCTCGCCGAAGCGGGGACCTTGAAACCGGTGATCGACCGCCGGTATGCGCTGGAGCAGATCGCCGAGGCGCACCGCTACGTCGAGCAGGGGCACAAGCAGGGCAATGTCCTCATCACCCTCGCCGACTGACGGCTTCGGGTCCGCCGGGCTTCGGCAAGCGGAAGGAGCGGACCGGGTCCCCAGAGAGCCGCTCTACCGGCACCAGCCGATCATCAGGCCGCGAGTGGCGCGCGGACATTCCCGGAGCGACAGACCATGGCGACACAATCCGACGCACAGCGGCGGCTCGTTCTGCACGGCGCGGTCATCCTCCTCGTCGGCCTGCTGTGCGGCTACCTGGCCGTGTTCGAGGAGGTGGGCCGCTCCGGGCGCACGTGGCAGGCAGCCCATGCCGCGCTCCTGCTGACGGGCGTGTGGCTGATCGCGACTGCCGCGGTCCTGCCGCTGCTCGAGCTTCCCCGGCGTGAGCGGACGGCGCTGCTCCTCTCGCTCACCGGCGGGGCGTACAGCTTCATGACCGCCGTGGTCGTCCAAGCGGCGACCGGAGTTCGCGCGATCAGCCCGGACGTTCGGGGGATCGGTCTCGTGGCGTTCGCGGCGAATCTGCTGGCCGTGCTCGGAACGATTCTGGCGGCGTCGCTCACGATCCTGGGCGCGTGGAACGCACTCCGCACGTCCCGCCGGGAGGCAGCGGCGGAGCCGGTCGACCCCGCTCCGTCGCTCGAAGCCGGAGTGTGATACCAAATCCGGAAGAAGAGTTGGCGCATCTCCCCGACTCATGTGCTGGCGCGGTTATAGATCCTTCGGCCTGCAAGTTGTTGCGTAAGCGATGAGTGCAGCGTTGTCGGCCTCAGGATGACGTCTTCAAGGGTTGCTCAGGATACAGAAACCCAACAACCGGATTTGGTGTGAGAACCATTCTCACCTCGTGCGAGCTGGCGTGTGAATGCTCGAAAGCCGCCGCCTGACGATCGGCTTCGGGTCCATGCTCTCGGCTGGCGACAGCCTTGCGCGCCAGCGCCGCGCTCCTGACTCTTCCATCGTCAGGTCTCGTGCGGCGCGTCCATCCCCAAAGAAGCGATCGCAAACTTCGGAGAATGCAATGTCGGGCTCGAAATCCGTTAGCATGTGTCGGCAGCCCGCCAATTGAGTCCCTGCGCTGGCGTGTGAGGCAAGATATCGAATCATCAAAAAGGAGATTCCCGCAATGGCTGGCAAACAGACAATCCCCATGCAACTCCCCTTCGCTCCGAATCAGGGATGGAGCGTGACTCAAGGCAACAACGGCACGCTCAGCCATTATGGGATAAGTGCCTTCTGCTGGGACTTTGTCCTGCCGGGGGGCAGCTCCAAAGGCCAGACTGTGTATGCCTCGGCTGCCGGCGAAGTCGTCGACGTGCACAAGACCGAAGGATGGTTCTACGTCAAGCACGGCGAAGGTGAATTCTACGCCTACATGCATTGCATTCCGGATTCGGTGAAGGTCAAGGTGGGCGACCGCGTCCAGATGGGGCAGGAGCTTGCACGGGTCGGGGAAACGGGAACCACTAACGGTCCCCACCTTCACGTCGCCCTGTCGAATATCGTCGGTAAGCTGCCGGCGGAAGGAGGTTCAGCGGGCTTCACGACGATTCCCGCGGAATTCATGGAATACGATGCGTTCAACAATGCCACGCAGAGCTGGGAGTTCGTATCCTCCGGAGTTCCCCAGGCGGGACAGCTCGTGAGGCGGAGATCGCACTGGGGAGCCTGGACCCCGCTGAGCGGCGGCGAATTTCCCGCGATGGCGCTTGCGTCCGCGGTTTCTCGCCAGCCGACCATCATCGACATCGTGATGCGCGGGAAGGATAACCGGTTGTGGCAAAAGTCGTTCGTCGCGGGCGGCAACCCGACGTGGAGCGCCTGGATGCCGCACAACGACGGCTTCGTGCTGAATTCCGATCCGGTGGTCGATTCGATGGGACCCGGTCACCTTCACGTCTTCGCCCTCGGCACCGATCGTCAGCTGTGGCAGAAGTGGTATCTAGAGGGAAAGGGATGGAGCGGCTGGATTCCTCAGGGCGGCGAGTTCTTCGCCATGGCACGCCCAGGCGTGGTCTCCCGCCAGGCTACCATCACCGACATTCTGATGCGCGGGATGGACAACCAGTTGTGGCAAAGGTCGTTCGTCGGAGGCGGCAACCCGCCGTGGACCGGTTGGATGCCGCACAACGACGGCTTCGTGGTGAATTCCGATCCGGTGGTCGATTCGATGGGACCCGGTCACCTTCACGTCTTTGCCCTCGGCACCGATCGCCAGCTGTGGCAAAAGTGGTATCTCGAGGGGAAGGGATGGAGCAGCTGGGTTCCGCAGGGCGGCGAGTTCGCCGCCATGGCACGCCCAGGGGTGGTCTCTCGCCAGCCCACCATCACCGACATCCTCATGCGCGGGATGGACAACAAGCTGTGGTACAAGGCGTTCGTCGGTGGGGCCAACCCGCCCTGGAGCGATTGGAATTCTCACAAGGATGGATTTACGCTGGAGTCCGATCCGGCAGCGTTTTCGATGGGCCCTGGTCACCTGGGCGTCCTGGCGCTGGGTGCCGATCATCAACTATGGCTGAAGCAATGGGTCCAGTAAGCACGGTCGATGTCCGACAGCGGAGACGCGAGGATACGTGCCTGGACGATCATCGGGGTAAGCGACGTTCCGGCCAGCTTCGTGCCGAGGCACGATTTCACGGGCGGGTCCTGCAGGCATTCAGGCCGGTCCCACCGGCCTGACCTCCGCTTGCGGGGCCCGGTCTTCGGTGGCTCCCCACCTTCTCTCCGATGCGCATCCTTCTCCTCTCGCTCGCCGCTGCCTGCGCCACCGCCCGCCGCGGTGCCCAGGCGGCGGCCACCCGGACGTAGCGCGCCGCCTTGCCGGCCGAAGCAGCCGCGGCCATCGTCGCTCATTTTGGACTGGAGACGACGGCTCCCGGCGGCGCCTGACCCGGCGGTGCAGCGCGCCCGGGGGCTTCCGCGGGAGGCGATCCCGGGCCGCCCGCAGACTCTGGCAGACTCGGGTTGTAGATCCAGCCATCTGGATGTATCCTCCTCGCTACGCCGCTCGAGCCGTCCAACCATCCCCCGTTCCCTCCCTCCTCTTCCCCGGTCTCATGCCGCCATCCGCGTTCGCGGGGGGCGCGGCCTTTCCTCGTCGGGGAGGCGGCCGGTTCACCCGAGGTCTCCATGACGGTCGACGTCGAGCCCGATCCGCAGGGAGCACAGACTCGCCCCTCGCGCGCCCGCAGGCGCCTGGCCGAGTGGGGGTGGTCGCGCGTCCGCTGGCTCGCGGAAGAGGTAACGATCATCGTGGTGGGCATCCTGATCGCGCTCGCCATCCAGTCGTGGGTGGACGACCGCGACGACCGGGCCCGCGAGCAGGAGTACCTTCACCAGCTCCGGGCCGACCTCCGCGAGACCGAGCGGGTGGTGATGCGGAACGACTCCATCTACCGCGTCCGGGACCGCTCGGGGGTCATGCTCCTGCACGCGTTCTTTACGCCCGAACGCCCCCCGCCCGACTCCGTGCTCGTCTGGGCGATCAACGCGACCTGGTACGAGCCCTCCAAGCCCGTCCTGGGCACCGCGGAAGCGCTGGTGGCGACGGGCGATCTCGCCCTCCTCCAGGACCGCGCGCTGCGCGCCTCCATCACCGCCTATCTCGCGGAGACCCGGATGCTCACGGCGGAGCAGCTCGCCGCCGAGGAGCTCTGGCTGCGGGCCTCGCAGCAGCTCAGCCACGCCCTCGACTTCTCGGAGGGGCTCGAGCTGTTGATGCGGACACCTCAGGATTCGCTCGCCCTGGCGAACCCTCTCTTCTACCTCCCGGCGGGTCCCCGTCGCCGGCCGTTCCCCGTCGACGTGGAGGCGTTCCTGCGGAGCCGTGATGCCTACGACGGCGTCGCCAACATGTACTGGGGGAAGAGGAACATGGCGTATTTCCGGGCGGCGAGGCTCCAGGGCGCCCGCGCGCTGCGGGCGCAGGTCGAGGCGGCGCTGGCGAAGTGAGCCGCCGCTCGCGCACAAACCCTGACGCAGCTGGAGACCGGAGCCCGATGCAAGGTGCAGAGTCATACTTCGCCCGCGTGCTCGGCGAGGTCCACGATCGCCCCGGCTCGTGGAACGGCGTGCGGGTCGGCGTGTTCCGCCGCGTGGACGGCGCCGAGGCGCAGGTCGGCGAATACGAGCGCAACTATCCTTCGCTCTTCCGCACGTTCGCGCACTTCCGGGCCGGCGGACGCGACCTCGCCCTCTACTCGCCGGACTACACCGCCACGCGCCTGCTGGAGCTGCCCGCGTGCCGCGACATCGGCGGCGAGGAGCCGGCCGGCGGGGGCTTCTGCCCCGTGGACTTCTTCGTCCCCGCCTTCATCGACCTCGAGTCGCGGGTGGGCGACGGGCCGCCGCGGCGCTTCCGCAAGCAGATGCCCACGCCGGAGGAGCAGGTGGCGAGGACGATCCCCGTCACCTGGCCGGCCGTGGAAGGGCGCGCGGCACGCGTCGAGGACCATCACCATGCCCCCGTCGGCCCCCTCACCCATCACCCGTTCGGGTTCGTGGCCGGGTGCATATGGGGCGACGACAGTTCGTGGAAGCTCCAGTACCTCGACCTCTCCCGGGCGGCCGAGGGAATCCTCCGGCGTGAAGAGCGCTTCGGCTACCTGGAGCTCCCGCACGGGATGACGCTGGACCGCGCGATCGACCTGGTCGACTACCAGAGCGATCCGGCCGAAGACTACGCGCACCACGTGCACATCACCGTTTCCCAGCGCTTCGACCTCCGCGACGGCCGCCTGGTCGATCCGTTCGAGTGACGAGGGAAGGCTCGATCCATCGCGGCGGGCCCGCCGGGTACGCCATCCCCGAACCCCACTTCATGGCGTGCGAATGAAGAGATCTGCCCCTGCCGCGGATCCCGCGGCGTACGTCGACGCGCTCACGGGATGGCGTCGCGGCTGCGTCGAGGAGCTGCGCGCGGCGGTTCGAGAGGCGGCGGAGCTGGACGAGGTGATCAAGTGGGGCCACCTCGTCTACCTGGCGCACGGGCCGGTCCTGCTGATCCGCGCCGAAGAGGAGCGGGTCCTGCTCGGCTTCTGGCGGGGGCAGCGCCTGCGGGAGGTCGAGCCGCGCCTTCGGCCCGGCGGCAAGTACGAGATGGCGACGCTGGAGCTGCGAGCGGGCGCGACGCTCGCGCGGGAGACGGTGCGGCGCCTGGCTGCCGAAGCCGTGGAGCTCAACGCGCGGCTCGGCGATCCCACACGGCTCGCGTGACCGCAGAATCATCCCCAATCCATCGAACCGATCGTGCATTCGAAAAGAAAAAGCAGGTGAGTCGAATCTGTTTGACTGAATGCACGGGTCAATCAACCTCCTCATCGCACCTCGATCGGCGCCGTCCAGCGGAAGGGGCCCCAGGCCATCGCGAGCGTCCCGCGCCGCCCTTCGGCCGGGGTGATGGAGAGGGTGAACTGCTCGACCGGCGCCGCGGCGGCCTCGACCGTCATGGGCGCGCGGCCGAGGTCGTGCGCGGCGTTGTAGCGCGTGCCCCACTGGCCGGTCTGGCGGTTCACGATCAGCTCCACCCCGCGCGGGTGGGGGATCGTCCACAGCGTGTACGTCCCCGCGGGCAGGGATAGACCGGCCAGGGTGATCGGCGCGGAGGTGGTGAGCTGCGTCGCGGCGTTGGCGCCGGTGCGCCATACGCGGTCGTAGGGGATGACGTTGCCCAGCAGCACGCGCCCGCGCGCGAGCGGCCGGCCGTAGTCGACGGTGAACGCGGCGGCGCCGATGCGGGCGCGCAGGGTGTCGCGCACGCTCAGCTGGCGGAAGCCGCCGCTCCTCGCCTCCAGCGCCTCGAACCGGTCGGCGACGGCGCGGACGTCGGGGGGCGATGCCAGGCGGCGCACGTCGACCAGGTACGTGGTGCGGGCGCCCGAGTAGCGCTGCATGCGGTAGGCGGAGTCGAAGGTGGCCTCGCCGGTTCCGGAGAGCCAGTCGTGGGTGATCTCCGCCCGTCCGCCCGGCAGCGGCCGCACGACGCCGTGCTGCAGCGGGAAGTCGTCGAACTCGCGGTCGAGGTGGAACTGCCGCATCCGCACGGAGTCGCCGGGGGCGAGGTGCTCCGCCGCGGCGCGCCGGAGGGCGGCGGCGAAGTACAGCTCGTAGAGGCTGTACATCTGCGGGACGGTCGCCATCGCCACGCCGCCGCCCGTGGCGAAGGCGCGCGTCACGGTGCCCGTCCCGTCCTGCTTGGAGATGCGCACGGAATCGTCCGTCGCCTCGGCGACCACGTGGCGCTCGCGCTGGCTCTCGGCTCGCTCGGCGTGTGGATGTCCATCACGAGGCGCCGGATGCGGCCGTCGGGGGCGAGCTCGATCCGCGTGTGCCGCCGGCGGACGCGCGGGAAGCGGTCGACCGCGTCGGTGGTGACCGTGTTCCCGCGTCGGGTCACACGCTCGAGCGAGACCGTGTCGCGGCCGAGGCGGGCGACGAACCCGTAGTGCTCGGCGGGATCGGAGCAGCCGCACGCGAGGAGCGCGAGCGCGGCGAGGGCGAAGCGTTTCATCGGCGAGCGAGGGCGGGAGGATCGACCATCCGACGCGGGATCGCCGCGACAGCCGGCGGCGCGGGCAACGATACGCGTTCCGCGCGGCCGCGTCACCGGGATTGTTGCCAGACACGCTCGGGGAGTGACGGGGCGCGCACCCTGCGGGACGAATGCTCCCGAACCTGAAAAGACGGGTCTCATACCACGTTGCACAGCTTCGATCGGGATCACGTCCCCTGGAAGGCTGTTGAAAAAGGCGCCGACACACACCGTGTCATCCCGAGGCCCGGCCTCTGGAGGGCTGCCGCTGCGCGATCGTTGGCAGGGCCGAGGGATCTTGCCTGGGACACCGCGAGGCATGGGCGCGGCAGCGTCATGAATGCCGGCCTCACTCCGGGTGCATCGTTGACGCAGCCGCTGCTGCCGTGCGGGCTTCCGCGGCGGGCCACGCGCGTCCGCGACCAGATCCTTCGGCCCTGCGAAGCCCGGCGTGGCCGCATGGAATCGTGAGGCCGGGCCTCAGGATGACACCGTTCGGGGACCGACGTTTTTCAACGGACTTCTAGCGTGACGCGTCGAAGGTGCGCTGCATCTCCCGCGCGAAGCGCTGGACGAGGCCGTCCGGATAGGTCTCGTACGGGCCGAACAGGTCGAAGTGGCCGCGGCCGGGGACCACCTCGCAGGTGGCGTCGCTGCCGGCGCGCCGCAGGAAGGCGCACAGCCGCTGCGTGGGGCCCTCCAGGTGGAAGGTGTCCGCGCCGCCCACCATCACGTGCAGCTTGCCGTGGAGCTGCGGGCCGAGCTCGGCCCAGCGGCGCTCCAGCAGCGCGCGGATGTCGTAGGCCGCCCAGGCGCGCAGCACCTCCGGGTCCAGCGCGCCGGTCTCGCGGTCGAAGGCGCGGGCGGGCGCGCCGTCGGCGCCGCGCGGGCCGAAGACGGCCTCGAAGCTCTGCATCTGCCCGCCCGGGCCGAGCACCATCTCGATCCGGGTGAAGGCCTCCAGGCTTCCCACCTCGCGCCCCTCCGCCCGCACGAACGGGCGCGGCGAGCCGTCGGCGGCGTGGTAGAGGTTGTCGCGCGAGCCCGGCCGCAGGTCGACGCCGACGAAGTCGCCGAAGTCCACCGGGTCCGGCGACGTGCTCCAGGTGCCGCCGAAGAAGTCGGGGTGCCGCACCTGCAGCCAGAGCGTGGCCCATCCCCCCGACGAGTGGCCGGTGAGGAAGCGGCCCCGCGCCTCGGGGAGAAGGTGGAAGCGCCGCTCCAGGTACGGGATCAGCTCCCGCACCAGCGCGTCGTCCCACGGCCCGTTGTTGGCGGAGTTCGTGAACGCGGGGTGCCCGGTGGGGAACTCGGGGTCGAGCCACACGTGCACGGCGCCGTGCTCGCCCGCGGAGCGCGCCATCCGCAGCTCGTCGCGGCCGCGGGTGAGCCCCTGGCGGTAGCCCGCGCCCCACCCGGGAACGTGGTAGACGGCGCGGAACGCGGGCCCCGCGCGCGTGGGGATCGCCTCGCTGTCGGGCGCGGTGAGCACCGCGGCGCGCAGCACCACCGGCCGCTTCCAGAACGCCGACAGCAGCGGCGAGGTGAATTCCACCACCTCGATCCCCGGCACCACCGGCACGCGCGGCTCCGGGATGCGCGCGCCCAGCCGGAGCGGCGTGGGCGCGGCGCGGGTGCCCACCGCGTCGACCGAGTCCACCGCGCTCACCAGGTCGCCCGCGGAGAAGGTGCGCCAGTTGGCGTTGTGGTCCACGTCCAGCAGCGCCATCACCCAGCGCCTCCCGCCGCCGGCCGACGAGAAGGGCCGCGGGAAGACGAGCGAGTCCGCGTCGATCTCCACGCTCGCCCCCGGGCGCAGCCCCGCCACCTCGCGCGCGGCGATCCACACCTCCTCCGGGTCGAGCCCCGGCGCCAGGCGCGCGTCGGCGCCGGGCGGGCGCTGCGCGGTCATGAACACGATCAGCCGTCCGCTCACCGGCGCGCCGTGCGTCAGCGCGGTGTCGGCGGCGAGGGTGACGCGGAAGACGGCGTGCGGCGCCTGGGCATGGGCGGCGGGCGCAGCCGCTGCCGCGCCGAGACAGAGGAGGGCGAGGGCCGGCGATCTCATCGTGTGTGGACGAGCAGGGGTGGGGACGGGGCCTCCAGTGGGGGACGTCGGCGGATGTAGCGTCAGAATAGCGGATGCCTGCTCGCGAAACAAACGTCCCGACGACGACTGCGCCCTGAAGTTCGGACGATGTAGAGAACGCGAGGGTCGGCTCCGACTCCTGGTTGCAAGCGGTCCGGAGGGGCCGGTCACCCATCAACAGGAGAACGAGCCATGTCGACGACGCAGCGCATCAGCCCCTGCCTCTGGTTCGCGGACCAGGCCGAGGAAGCCGCCCGCTTCTACACCGGCATCTTCCCCAACTCGCGGATCACGGCCACCTCGCGGTACGGCGAGGCGGGCCAGGAAGTCCATCACCAGGCGCCGGGCTCGGTGATGACCGTGGCCTTCGAGCTCGACGGGCAGGCGTTCACCGCGCTGAACGGCGGGCCGGCGTTCACCTTCAACGAGGCCGTCTCGCTGCAGGTGAGCTGCGCCACGCAGGAGGAGATCGACCACTACTGGGAGACGCTCTCCGCCGGCGGCGACCCCGCGGCGCAGCAGTGCGGCTGGTTGAAGGACCGCTACGGGGTGTCGTGGCAGGTGATCCCCGACTTCCTCGGCGGGATCTTCGCGGACGGCGGGTCGGCGGGCGCGCGGCGGGGGATGGAGGCGATGCTGCGGATGAAGAAGCTCGACCTTGCCGGGCTCCGCCGCGCCGTGGCGGGCGCGGCCGAGCACGTGTCCGCCGCGCCGTCCGTGTGAACGCCGGCGGCGAGCAGCATCCTGGCAGCCGCGGACTCTCCGCGGCTGCCGCGTGCTTCCGGGCGGCGCGGCGGCGTGCGCCGTGGGCGACTCTGCGCGCACGGCGGTCTTGACGCGGCCGATGCACCACTCGAAATCTCCTCCACACCCCCAACCGCACACCAGCGCTCATGCGAAGGGTTCCTCCCCGATGGCTCATGCTCGCCGCCGCCGGCATCATCGCCGGGGCGTGTGCCGCGCGGCCGGGTGCGCACCCCGCTGGCCCAGCGATGGGAGCCGCCGGGTGGAGCCCGGCGCTCGTCGACACGCTGCTGCGGCTGGGCCGCGAGGACCAGGGCGGCCGCGAGGGCCTGGCGCGGGCCGCGGCCGCGGGCGACACGGCCACGCTCAAGCAGTCGCTGCGCGACGACAGCGCTCGTTCGGTCTGGCTCCGGCGAGTCGTACGTGGGCATGGCTGGCCCACGCGCGCGAGCACGCCCGATTCCGCCGCCGGCGCGGCGTGGCTGATCCTGCAGCACACCCCGTTCTACGACTGGCAGAACGAGATACTGCCCACGCTGCAGGCGCTGGCCGCCCGGGGAGAGCTGCCCCCGGCCGACCTGGCGCTGTTCACGGACCGGGTGCTCGTCCACCGCGGCCAGCCGCAGCGCTACGGAACGCAGTTCAACGTGGCGGGCGGCAGGCTGGTTCCAGCCCCGATCGCCGACCCGGGCGGGGTCGATGCCCGGCGTGCGGCGGTGGGGCTGCCGCCGATGGCCGACTACGTCCGGATGCTCGGCGAGATGTACCAGCTGCCGGTGGCGTGGCCCCCGCCCCCTGGCCACTGAGCGAGGGCCATCCGACGCGACCAGACATGGACGAGCATCTCGTTGCGGACTACATCCTCACGTCCTTCGCGGGCGTCGAGACCGCCGCCAGCGCTCCCTACGCCTTCTTCTTCTACGGCGCGGAGCGCATGCTGCCGTTCGCGACGCTCGCGACCGCGGACAGCGAGTACGACCGGCTCTCCGACCTCGGCCGCTCCGGGGTGTACCGGGTGAACATCGGCGTCAGCCCCGAGACCTACCGCTCGCTGTTCGGTCCCGAGAAGCCCAGGCTCGGCCCGGAGGGGCGGTTGGAGGGCCATGACTTCACCCGGCTCGACCAGCTCATGCCGCACCCGTTCTACGCCCCGCAGTCCTGGGTGTGCGTCCTGAACCCGAGTGCCGGCACGTTCGCAGCGGCGGTGAAGCCGCTGCTGCGGGAGGCGTACGAGCGTGCCGTGGCGAGGGCGAAGCGCAGGGCAGGGTAGTCATCGGCCGGCGTAGCCCAAACGGAACCGTTGCCGGCGCAGGCCATTTCCCTGAGGCCTGGTCGTCAGTCTCACCCAGGACGGATTTCAACGGATGCGCCTTTCCACGCTGACGGCTGCGGTCGTGACCCTGGCCCTTTCCGTCGCGGCCGGGCCGCTCGGCGCCCAGAACACGGCGGCACCGGCTTCGGCGCCGCCGAGGAGCGCCTGCGCCGAGGTCGATGCGCGAGGCAGCTGCACGCTCTACAGCGTCTCGATCATCCAGCTGATCGCCCGGCCGGAACTGTTCGACGGCAGGCGGGTCCGGGTGATCGGCTACCTCTGGCTGGAGTTCGAGGGCAACGCGATCTACCTCACCGAAGCCGACCAGAAGCACGGCCTGACGAAGAACGGCCTGTGGGTGGGCTTCGCGCGCGGCACGCTGGAGCCGGGAAGAGAGTACAGCGGGCACTACGTGCTGATCGAAGGGACCTTCCGCGCGGACCGCCACGGCCACATGGGTCTCTGGAGCGGCACCCTCGAGAACATCACCCGTGCCACCGTCTGGCGCTGACCTGCCGACGGGTGCCTCCCGGATTGCCTCACTCCGTTCGCCTGCACAGATTTACCCGCCATCCGCCGGCCACGCTTTCCCGTCACCGCCCGACCATCCCCAGCCCACCGGACCCACCGAAATGCCAGACACGCTCGAGTATCCCTATGCCGCGAAGCGGTGGACGATGCTGCTCGCCATCGCCTTCTTCGGCGTGTGCGGCGTGTTCCTCGTGCGCGCGGCCATGACGAACGACCGCGGCCTGATTATCGACGGCGTGATCACCCTGTCGCCTCCGAACGCGACGATCGCCTACTGGTGCCTGGCGGCCGCGTCGGCGGCGTTCGTGGTGATCGGCGCGGCGGGGCTGCTGGCGAGCCGCTCCAGGACGCACGTGGTGCGGCTCACGGACACCGAGCTCACGGCGCCGAAGAGCATGTTCGCGCGCAATCCGACCGTGGTGCGGCTGGACGACGTGCGCGGGGTCACCCTCCAGGAGATCCACCGGCAGCGCCTGCTGACCGTGCGCCATGCCGGCGGCTCGCTCACCATCGCCCAGTCGATGCTCCCCGGCCGCGCGGCCTTCGACGCGCTCGCCGACGCGCTGAACTCCAGGCTCCAGCGCCGGGACGCCGCGCGCGGTGCGCTGCCGGGGTTCACGGGAAAAGCCTGAGCACGGTGCGATTCCTGGGGACCGCTGTGGTCCCGAGGTTTCTCGAACAGGATGACGTCTGGCGTGGGGACGTTTGCGCAATGCGCGGTGAAGCAATCGTTGACCTGAGGGAATGATGCGCGAGCCGATCGTGCTGAGCTGGAGCGGCGGGAAGGACAGCAGCCTGGCGCTGGCCGCGCTGCGCGAGGACGCGCGCTTCGAGGTGGCGGCGCTGCTGACGAGCGTCACGCCGGCGTACGACCGCGTCAGCATCCACGGGGTGCGGCGGAGCCTGCTGCACGCGCAGGCGGCGTCGCTGGGCCTGCCGGTGCTCGAGGTGGAGCTGGAGCCGGGGTGCAGCAACGAGGCCTACGAGCGGGCCTTCCACGCCGCCGCCGCGCGGGCGCGGGCGGCGCACCCGGGGCTGCGCGCCATCGCGTTCGGCGACCTGTTCCTGGAAGACGTCCGCGCCTACCGCGAGCGGCTCGCGGCCGAGGCCGGGATGGAGCCGGTCTTCCCCGTATGGGGACGCGACACCGCCGAGCTGGCGGCGGAGGTGGTCGCGCTCGGCTACCGCGCGCACCTGGTGTGCGTCGACACGGAAGCGCTCCCGGCGGCCTTCGCCGGCGCCCCGTTCGACGCCGCGCTGCTCCAGGCGCTCCCATCCTCGGTCGATCCCTGCGGCGAGCGCGGCGAGTTCCACACCTTCGTCCACGACGGACCGATCTTCGCGCGGCCGGTGGGCGTCGCCACGGGAGAGGTGGTGATCCGCGAGGGCCGCTTCGCCTACTGCGACCTCCTCCCCGCGTAGCCCTTCCTGCCGGCGTGGTGACGGTCTTTCGCCGGGCACGCGGTCGAGAGCGATCGATGGAGCCGCACACCGAAGCACCAGACGGCCCGGGGTCCGAGGTGCGGGCCCGCATCGAGGCGCTCGCCGGCGAGCGGGTGGTGTCTGCCCGGAGGGTGGAGGCGGGGTACAACGCCACCGAGCGCTGGGTCGTGCGGTTCGCCTCCGGCCGCGGCGCATTCGCCAAGATCGGAACCCCGCCCAGGTCCAACCAGCACCTCCGCGACGAGCAGGCCGTCTACACTCGGCTCGCGCTGGCGTGCATGCCCGCCGTGGTCGGGTGGGAGGACCACGCCGATCACCCGATCCTGCTCCTCGCCGACCTCTCGTCGTGGACGTGGCCACCGCCGTGGACGCAGGGCGGGGTGTCCGCGGCGCTCCGGGCGATCGAGGAGATCCACGCCGCGCGCGCCGACCTGGACGCCTACGGGGCGAAGCACGGTCCCGGGGGAGCCGACGGGTGGTGGCCGGGGATCGAGCGCGATCCCGAGCCCTTGCTCCGCCTGGGGGTGGTGACGCGCGCGTGGTGGCGGCGGTGCGGAAGCGTCCTGCGGGAGGCGGCCAGCCTCGTGTCGCCCGAAGGCGAGTCGGTGTGCCACTTCGACCTGCGGAGCGACAACCTCTGTCTGCGGGAGGGCCGGGCGACCGTCGTCGACTGGAGCCACGCCTGTCTCGGCAACCCCCGGGTGGACCTCGGGCTCTTCCTCGCCGGCGTCGCCGCGGAGGGAGGCCCCTCACCGGGCGAGCTGCTCCCCGGCGCGCCGGCGGTCGCGGCCTGGGTCGCCGGCTTCTACGCGCACTACGCGAGCAAGCCGCCCGTCCCGGGCGCTCCGCGCGTGCGCGAGATGCAGCGCGTGCACCTCCGCGCCGCCCTCGCGTGGGCGAGTCACGAGCTCGGCCTGTAGCCGGGGCTGGCACGGCGGTCGTCGGGTTCAAGCGCAGGGGAACCGAAGCCCGCCGGGTGGACGACCCGGCGCGGAACGGCCACATTCGTCGCGTGAAAAAGACCATCCTGCTGTACGGGCTGCTCGGCGGCGTGCTGATTGCCGGGCTCAAGCTCATCGAGTACCGCTTCCTCGTCGTGGAGCACTCGCTGGAGATCTACGGCGGGATCGTGGCGGCGCTCTTCGCGGGGCTCGGCATCTGGCTGGGGCTCAAGCTCACGCGCACCCGCGAGACCGTGGTGGTGCGCGAGGTGCCGGTGCCGGTCGAGGTGCCCGTGCGCGCATCCGGACCCTTCGTCGCCGACCCGGAGCGGGTGCGGCAGCTCGGCATCACCCCGCGCGAGATGGAGATCCTCGAGGCGATCGCGGCGGGGCTCAGCACGCGCGAGATCGCCGCCCGCCTCTTCGTCAGCGAGAACACGGTGAAGACGCACTCCAGCCGCCTCTTCGACAAGCTCAACGCCCGGCGCCGCACGCAGGCCGTGCAGATCGCGAAGGAGGCGGGGCTCATCCCCTGAACTCGGCGCGCTTGATCTACGGGAGTAAGGTCCAGAAATACAGAATTGTCCGACAGAAAGGATTCTCATGGCGACGTTTGGCGATGCCGCAATTCGTGCGGTCGAGTTCGTACGCGATCGAAAGTGCCCATCCCCCGAGGACGCATGGAAACGTGCCGCGGCCGAGCTCTTTCCCGACAGCGAGTCCATGCGGAAGAAGGGTTGCCCGCGAGCGGCCTTTCTCGGGCTCTGTGAGGAAGGCCTGGTGGTCGGCGTCGATCGCGGCACCTACACAAGGTCACAGGAGAACAAGGCGGATGTGGTGAAAGCAGCCGCGTTGCTCGCGCGCGACCCGGCCCTGGCCAGCCGAGGCTCCATGGCGCTCTGGGATCGTGTCCTGGCCGGTAGGACCAAGCGGCACAACTCGCAGATGGACGTCGTGTTAGCGCTCTACGGCCGCGGACTGCTTTCCCTCGTCCCACCGAAGGCCGGCTTCATCCCCTGAACGGGTGATTTTCGTGGATTCGGGGAAGAATCACCCCTTCGGGTGACGCGCGCTCCCGGCCGCCGCGGCTACCATGGCGGCGCGATGAAGGGAACCGCCACCTGCTTTCCAGGAGATGAACGATGAAGAAGACCGTCTGGACCTTCGGCCTGATCGCGGGCGGCATCCTGTCGGCGATGATGCTGCTGACGATGCCGTTCATGGACCAGATCGGCTACGACCACGGCGAGGTCGTCGGCTACACGACGATGGTCCTCGCCTTCCTGCTGGTGTTCTTCGGCATCCGCTCGTACCGCGACAACGTGGGCGGCGGCACGGTGAGCTTCGGCCGGGCGCTGGCGGTGGGAACGCTGATCGTGGTCGTGGCGGCCGCCTGCTACGTGGTCACCTGGGAGCTCCTCTACTTCGTGCTCGCCCCCGACTTCGCGGCGAAGTTCCAGGCGTACATGGTCGACTCGGCGCGGGCGAGCGGCGCGACCCCGGCGGAGATCCAGGCGAAGGTCGCCGAGATGCAGCACTTCGCCAAGCTCTACCAGAACCCGGCCATCAACGCCGCCATCACCTTCGTGGAGCCGCTCCCCGTCGGGCTGGTGCTGGCGCTCGTGTCCGCGGGGATCCTGAGCCGCGGGCGGCGGGGCGCGGAGGCGGAGCTGGCGGCGGCGGTGGGGTAGTCTCTCTCGTGCGGTGCCGCGGCCCTGTTCCCCCGGGTTGAAACCCGAGGCTACAACGGCCCAAAGTCCGCCTTCGCGGACTCCAGGCCGCGGTACCACCGCGCTACCCCGCCCGTGTCGCCGCCTGAAGTCTGCGACGCTGCCGCCGCTCCGCCTCCCGGGCTACATTGCACGCGGGTACCGGGAGGAGGGATTCTCCCGATCATCGTGACGAGACGGCATACGATGGCGAGTCTGCGAGACGAGCTGGTCCAACCGCAGCGCCGGCTTCCCGACCTGGCGCTCACCTCGGCGTCGGGAGCCGGATACCGCCTGCAGGGCGGCGGGCGGCGCTCGCCGGTGCTGGTGCTCGTACACGCGGGCCCCTGCGCCGCCTGCGACGGGTACGTGCACCGTCTCGGGGCCGCCGCCGCGGCGCTGGGCGAATGGGACGGCGAGGTGCTGGTGATCTCTCCGGCTGGCGCGGGCGAGCCGCTCCCCGACGCGTCCTTCCCGCTCCTCCACGACTCGGAGGATCGCGTGGCGGCCGCCCTCGGCGTGCGGCCGCCGGCGGTGGTGATCGCCGACCAGTGGGGAGAGGTGCACGACGTCCGCGAGGCGGGGGACGAGCACCGCTTTCCCGCCGAGGCGGAGATCGAGAGCTGGCTTCGCTACCTCGCGATCCAGTGCCCGGAGTGCCAGGGAGAGGCGCTGTGACCGAACCCGCCGGCAACCCCAACCACATCGGTTGATGAACGCACGAGGTCGTGTTCTCTGGGCAGGGTGCGCCGCGCTGATGCTCGGGTGCGATCCGCCGCTGGCGCAGAGGCCGCAGCCGTGGATCGCGGACCCGGCCGGCATCGGCGCGATCCGGACGGGGATGCTGGTGCAGGATGCGCTCGCCCGGATCGGCGGTTCCGGGGCGAGGGGCGACCTGACGGAGTACGGGTGCGACTACGTGCAGCTCAGCGCCGCGCCCGCCGGCGTCGGGTTCATGATCTGGGGCGACACCATCGTCCGGATCGACGTCGACACCGCGGGGATCCGCACCCGCGAGGGCGTCGGCGTGGGAGACCGCGAATCCGTCGTTCTCTCGCGCTACGCGGGCTACGTGCGGGTCGAGCCGGATCCCTACGACGGTCCCGAGGGACACTACGTGATCGTCGATGCACCGGCGACGCCGGGCTACCGGATGATCTTCCAGACCGACGGCAACAAGGTGTGGGCCTACCGGGTCGGACGCAGGCACGCCGTGGATCTCATCGAGGGCTGCTCGTAAGCGCTCTGGATCGCCGACAACCTCAGCCTGGACCATGCCTTCCGAGCCCTGGCCTCCGAAATACGCCGCGCGGGAGATCGAGCGCCGGTGGCTGGTGGAGCGGAACGCCGAGCCGTTCCTGCGAGACGCCACGGAAGCGCGCCGCATCGAAGACCGGTACATCGAGGGCACGCACCTGCGCCTGAGGAAGGTGGAGCAGGACGGCGAGCCGCCCATCTTCAAGCTGGGGAAGAAGTATGCTGCAGAGGGTGCCCGCTGCGGCCACGTCGTGAGCGTGTACCTGGCCTTCGAGGAGTACGAGGTGCTCGCCGCCCTCCCCGGTCCGAGCTGCGCGAAGACCCGGTTCACGGTCGCCGGCGGCGCCCTCGACGTCTACGAAAGGCCGCGGCACTCGTTCTCCATCTACGAGCGCGAGTTCGGCACGGAGCGGGAAGCCGACGACTACGTTCCGCCGGCATTCGCGGGCAGGGAAGTCACGGACGATCCGGCATTCAGCGGCTACATGCTGGCCCGGACGGGGAGCTGATCCCTTCTGTCGACGTTCCCCTCGAGTGCTGGCCACCTTCAAGACGACCCGGACGATTCATGGAACCCGCGATCGGCACTCGAACGATCAGCCGCCGCACGGTCGCGGCGGAACGCATGCGGAGGTTGGGCCGGGTGCTGGCGGCCACCATCCTGGCCGGCTGCCGGCCGCCTGCCACGCCGTCGGCCGCGCCCGCGCTGGTGGAGCCGGCCGTCTTCGCCACCTGGCCGCGGGTGACGGAAAGGCCCATCCGCGTCAGCGCCCGGCTGGCGGCGCTCTGTGCCGTGCTGCCCCCGGGCGCGGCTACGGCGGCCCGGACACACGACCCGCACGCGGAATACGCGATCGTGGTGAGGGTCAGCCCGCACGCCGCCGCGGCCTACCGGGAGGGGAGGCCGCTCCCGGCCGGCGCGGTGGTGGTCAAGGAAAAATACGCCGATGCATCGGCCCTGGGGCCGATGCAGGCGTATGCGGTGATGGCCAGGCGGGAGGTCGGGTTCGACCCCCGCGGGGGAGACTGGGAGTACGCCTACGTCGCGCTCGGCGGCGAGCCGAGGGTTACGCGGGGGCGGCTGGCGGAGTGCGCGGGCTGCCACGCCTCGGCACGGCGCACCGACTTCCTCTTCCGCTCGTACGGCGGGCCTGGCCGGTAGCCCGACCTGATACCAGATCTGCCGATCGACTGTGCATTCCTCGTAAAACTGAAAGACAGCCTCACGCAGAGGGACCAGAGGAACCAGAGAAAAGAATTCAGTTCTGGTTCCTCTGGTCCCTCTGCGTGAACCATTCTGTTCGGCTGAAATGCACAATCAATCAGCCGAAGCGGTATGATTCCCCATCCACGTCTCGTTCCGTTCGCCGCTTCCTCGCGAGCGTCGCCTCAGCCGCCGCCGGGGCTTACTGCCAGGGGGCGGCAGGTGCGCGTCACGCCCTCTGCCGCCTCGGGCGGGTCCCAGCTGCCGAGGACGACGGTGAGCGGAATCTCCACGTCGTTGCGGCGCACCGTGATCACGACCGTGTCTCCGGCCAGGGCGGGCTGCGCCGGCGGATTGGCGATGAGGTCGTGGCCGTCCTGCAGGATGACGATGTCGAACGGACGCATTCCCGCCCGCTCCGCCGGCGATCCGGGCTGGACGGTCTCGATCACGGAATAGCCCGGGAACACCCAGGGCGGCGCGTCCCCCCGCGCCAGCGTGACCGAGGAGGTCGAGGAGTTGGTTCCGCGGCAGCCCACGGGCCGTGTGGCGGCCGGCGTGGACGCGGGCGGCGTGGTCGTCTGGGCGGCCAGCGCGGCGGGAAGCTGCAGGAGCGCGAGCGCCGCGAGGGTGGACAGGGAGGGTGCGAGTCGCATACGCTGTTCGGCTGGGGGAGGAGGGTTGAAGGAGCGGTCGATCTCGAACGACGTGCCGATGGCCCGGTTCCGCTACGACGCCTGGTATGATGGCGTAAAGGTCAGGATGGTTGGACGCAGCGGGTTCGGAGCGCGCTCCGTCCGGCGATCGTGGCGGACGAATCCGGTCTGCCCGGCAACTCAGTGATGCCATACGATGAACGAGGAGGAAGGATTCGGCGGCTGCGGCCGCGTCTCCAGCTCTCGGGACGGGATCAATGGGCGACAAGCCGAGCAATACCGCCGAGTACCTCGCCACGCTGACTGGCGAGCGGAAGGCGGGGCTGGAGGACCTCCGCCAGGCGATTCGCGCCGCGGCCCCGGGCGCGGAGGAGAGCTTCGGCTACGGGATGCCCGCGTTCAGGCTGGGCGGCAAGCCGCTGGTGTGGTACGCGGCGTGGAAGGATCACTACAGCCTCTATCCCCTGAGCGCCGCCATGCTCCGCGCGCACGCCGCCGAGATCGAGGGCTGCGAGACCGCGAAGGGCACGATCCGCTTCCCGGCGTCCAGGCCTCTCCCCCTCGACCTGGTGGCTAAGCTCGTCGTCACCCGGGCCGACGAGTTGCGCGCGAACCCGAAACCGTGACCCATGTCGAGTACGAACGAGAACAAGGAGCGCCTGGCGTGCTTCATCGAGGAGGTCTGGAACGCGGGAGACGTCGCGGCCTGCGGCCGGTACATCGCAGCGAAATACTCCATCCACCATGACCCCGGCGATCCCTGGAACGGGCAGGAGCTCGACCTGGCCGGCTACCAGGAGCGCGTCAGGGTGTCGCGGGCGCCGTTCCCGGACCAGCGCTTCACGATCCGGGAGATGGTGGCCGAAGGCGACGCGGTGGTGATGACGTGGCTGTGGAGCGCCACTCACCAGGGCGACCTCCCGGGCTTCCCGGCCACGGGAGCTCCCGTCCGGGTGTCGGGCGCCACCGTCTACTACTTCGACGGAGGCCGCCTGACCGGGCACTGGCAGATCGTCGACCGGCTCGGGGTCTATACGCAGCTCCGCCAGGCTTCGGCCGACGTGAGCCGGGAGATGGCGTGACGGTGGAGTCCTCGCCGGGCACCGCGGCTGCGGCCGGCGTTCGAGGTCTGCGGGAGGGCGTCGATTACGGATCGGGAGGCGGGCGTGCCGAGGCCGCCCTCCGTTCGGAGCGTGTGCTCCGCGGAGGCAGGAACGGAGTTCCTTGTTTCCGGCATTCCTGCGGATCTACTTTGGGATCGTGCGACACTCCCCCCAAAATGTCCCCCTTCCAGCAATGGGTTTCGCTTGAGCAAGAGGAGGCGCGAAAATGAAGGCGCACGTAGAGAAAGCGGAGAAAGAGAGAAGTACGACGAGCGGCAGCGTACAACAGGAGGGCACCGACCCGCCTTTGCTTCGATTTCTGGGCAATGGGCCAGAAGCCGCGCTGCAAAGACGGTTGCTGGAGGCGACCAGCAACAGTCTCCGGATGATACACGTCAGGACGCTGCAGGAGAGCAGCCGCGTGGTGCAAAGGATGGATCCCGCAAAAAGAGGCCACGGTAAACAGCCCGCAAAACCATCCGGGAAAGCACCCGCGGGCGGCCACGCGAAAGCACCGGTGACCGCGGCAGCAAAGCTCGCGGCGGGAATGCGACCGAAGTTCTTATATCACCGTACGTCTTCGGCCAACGCCAACCTCATCGCCGCGCAGGGCCTGCAACCTCGCTCCGGGGAGGACGAGGCGAAATATCTGTGCATGTCGGCGAATCGTGGTGGAGTCGCGATGTTGAACCCGCGAGGAAGCGACGTCGTATTCCGCGTGGCTGCCGGGGAGCTGGACTGGAAGGAGTGGAGGCTGGAGGGGGCCGGATCGGGCGAGTTCCGGAGCAACACCGGCATCGCCGCAGGATCACTCGAATATCAACTGGCCAACGAGGAGGACCGGAACAGGTGGAGCCCTGCCAGCGACCTCGTCCCCGCGTCCACGTCTGCCGCCGCGCAGGCCGGCCCGCCCCCGTCCGAGTCCGCCGCCGCGCAGGAGGATCCGTCCGACTGATGACGTCCTGGAGAAGGGAGTCCGCGAAGGCGGACTTTGGGCCGTTGTTGCCGCGATTTTAATCGCCTCTTGCCCTTAACGGGTTAGCCATGCCGGGTGAGTCGTCCGTCGAGTACAGGGGCTGCAGGCTGGCGTTCGAGGTCGACGGGAGCGGGCCGCCGGTGGTGCTGGTCCAGGGGGTGGGCGTGGCCGGGAGCGGGTGGACGCCGCAGGTCCGCGGGCTGCGCGCGCGCTTCCAGTGCCTGACCTTCGACAACCGGGGGATGGGCGCGAGCCAGCCGGCGGGGGCCGCGATCACCGTCCGGCAGATGGCGGAGGATGCGCTCTGGCTGATGACGCACCTCGGGTGGGACTCGGCCCATGTGGTCGGCCACTCGCTCGGCGGCCCCGTCGCGCTGGAGATGGCGCTCTCGCAGCCGGAGCGGGTGCGCGGCCTCTCGCTGCTGTGCACGCTCGCCCGCGGCCGCGACGCGACGCGGCTGACCTGGCGGATGCTCCTGCTCGGCCTGCGCAGCCGCATCGGGCCGCGCCGGGCCCGGCGGCGCGCGTTCCTGGAGATGGTGATGCCGCCCGCCGCGCTCCGCGAGGTCGACCGCGACCGGCTCGCCGCGGAGCTCGCGCCGCTCTTCGGGCACGACCTGGCCGACCAGCCCGCGATCGCGCTCAAGCAGCTCTCGGCGCTGCGGGCCTACGACGCGTCGGACCGCCTCGGCAACATCGCCGTTCCGACGCTGGTGATGAGCGCCGCGCACGATCCCATCGCCCCGCCGCAATACGGGCGGGCCCTCGCCGAGGCGATCACCGGTGCCGAGTTCCTGCAGTTCGACGACGCGTCGCATGGGCTGCCGATCCAGCACGCGGAGCGGGTGAACGCGCTGCTCACCGGGCATCTCCAGCAGGCCGAGGCGGCGTGGCGGAGCGCGGGCATCGCATGATGCCCAGCTCCGACGACTGGCCGTGCATGCTCAGACACCGGCACAGAAGAGTCTCACACGGAGTCAACGGAGTCAGCGGAGTCGTTCTCCGTTGACTCCGTTGACTCCGTGTGAGCCCATTTCCGTTGACCGAGTGCGCGTTCAATCTACGGAAACGGGATGGGTGGTCAGGCGGGGCGATCGTCCGCGGTGTCCTTCCTTGATCGTCCGCGCGGCCGCCTGTAGAGTATCGCAGGGGATTCGATTTCCTGTGCCGCCAAGGAGGTGAGTCGTGCCGAAGTTCTTGATCGAACGGGAGATTCCCGGTGCGGGGGACCTCTCGCCCGAGCAGCTCCACGCGATCTCGCAGAAGTCCTGTTCCGTGCTCCAGGGGCTGGGCCCGCAGATCCAGTGGGTCCAGAGCTACGTGACGGGAGACAAGATCACCTGCATCTACATCGCTCCGAACGAGGAGATGGTGAGGGAGCACGCCCGGCAGGGCGGCTTCCCGGCCACCCGCGTGGAGATGATCAGGACGATCATCGATCCGACCACCGCCGAGCCTGCTTCCGCGGGCGCATAGCCGAAGGATCGGGTCGGCGGTGGCTTGCGCGGCGCGTCCTCTTTGGGCACCTTCGGGGCCCCCGCTCGTCCATCAGCCACACGAGGACCCATGCAGTTCATCGCCCTGATCTACAACGACCCCGCGCTGCTCGACGCCCTGCCGGACGGCGAGGCGGACACGATGATGCGCGGCTGCATCGCGCACGCGGACAACCTGAGGCGCGAGGGGAGGCTGCTCGAGTCGCGGATGCTGGCGGACGCGAGCACCGCCCGCTCCGTACGCATCCGCAACGGGCGGATGATGACGCTCGACGGGCCGTTCGCCGAGGCCAAGGAAGTGCTGGGCGGCTTCAATCTGATCGAGGCCGCCGACATGGACGAGGCGGTGCGCATCGCCTCCCACTTCCCCTGGGCCGCCACGGGGTGCGTGGAAGTGCGCGCGGTGGAGAACTTCGACGCGGTGCGGCAGCGCGTCGGCGCTCCGCCGGAGCCGGCCGTGGCCGCGGCGGGCGCGGGCGCCTGAACGAGCGGGTCTCGCGCAGCGGCGCGGAGACGCTGGAGAGGCACGGCGGCGCTTACGGAGTGCTCCGGTAGACGTCGGTGCCGAGGTACTTGAGGCCGGAGTCGACCATCAGCGTGACCACGGTCGCGCCCGGGCCCAGCCGCTGCGCTCCGTCTGCGAGGCTGGTTTCCGCGGATTCGGCAGTCTATGGTGCACGGCGCGTCCTGTCATCACCGCCGGGAGGACGAATGAGCGCTGAGGGGCCGTTGCCGGCCGGCGTCGAGGTGCGTCCCGCCGAGGCGGAGGAAGAGCCGGTGCTGGCGAACCTGCTGGAGCTGTACACGCACGACTTCAGTGAGATCGTGGACCTGCAGCTCAAGCCCGACGGCCGGTTCGGGTACCCGCGCCTGGCGCTGTACTGGCGGGAGGAGGGTCGCTTCCCGTTCCTGGTGAGGGTGGACGGGAACCTGGCGGGCTTCGCGCTGGTGTCGAAGGGCTCCGAGATCAGCGGGGATCCGGGGGTGTGGGACATGGCGGAGTTCTTCGTGGCGCGCGGCTGGCGGAAGCGGGGGATCGGCGCGGCGGTCGCCCATGAGATCTGGCGGCGCTTCCCGGGCCCGTGGGAGGTTCGTGTCCTCGAGGGCAACCATGCCGCGCGCGCGTTCTGGGCATCCGCGGTCGACGCCTTCACCCGGGGAAGCGCTGAGACGTACATCCACGGTACACCGGAGAGGCGGTGGCAGGTGTTTTCCTTCCTGTCCCGGGACAATCGTGTGCCGCGTCCATCTAACTGACGATCCGCGCAGCTTTCCTTCAGCGCACACCTTCTCCCCCCCGCTCATCGCCATGCGCCTTCGCCTCGCCCTGCTCCCGCTCTCCCTCATCGCCGCCTGCCAGCCCGTCCCGAGGGGTGGTGTGGAAGGCGCGGGCCCGATGGCGGTCGACAGCATCGTGCTGGACCGGTCGTACTGCATCGTCGGGTTCTGCCCCTCGTACCGGCTCTCGGTGGCGTACACGGGTGACGTGCGCTTCCGCCCGCGCAACTTCGGCGACACCACCCGCGTGATCTCCGACACGGTCGCTCAGGACGGCTTCACCTCGCTGCTGGTCGATGCCGGCCGGCTCGGGTTCTGGACGCTCCCCGGCAGCATCGGCGACTCGCCGCTCTGCGGGAGGAAGGAGAACGACTCCCCGATCGCGACGGTGACCATCTTCTCCCCGACCGATCGCAAGGAGGTGGTGGACTACCTCGGGTGCAGGGGCGCGCCCAGGGCGCTGCGCCGGCTGGAGGCCCGGATCGACAGCGTGGCGGGCTCGCAGCGGTGGGTCCGCCGCAACTGAAGGTCTCACGCAGAGACGCAGAGGAGACGCAGTGGGTATGATGGAAGCGGAACTGCGCGACCTCGCGGAGGGCCGGGGCGACGGGAGGCTGCGGGTCGACTACAGCGACATGCACGGGCTGTGGGGCGGCGTCACCATCACCCTGACCGGCGAGGGGGAGTACGAGCACACCTCGCGTCAGCCGGGCGGTCCTCCGGCCACGGTCCGGCGCCGTGTCGCGCCCGAAAGCGTGCGGGCGGTCGTGCGGCTGCTGCTGGAGACGCGGGCGTGGGAGCAGCGGATCCCCGAGTGGGCTCCGCTCCCCGACGAGAGCCGGGCGACGCTCGCGATCGCGTGCGGCGGCGCGGAGTCGTCCACCTGGGAGCGGTACAACGATCTCCAGGCCGGGGAGGGGATCGGCCGCGTCCGCGACGCCCTGGCGAAGCTCCTCGACGAGACCCCTGCATCGCCATCCGGGAACTTCTCCACGGACGCACCATGAGCTTCACCGACGGAAACGACCCGGCGCCGCGGATGCTGATCGGGCCGGAAGACGGGGCGAAGACGATCTTCCGCGAGCGGGCGCGCTGGAGCGCCGGCTTCTTCGTCGGCCTGCACACGCACGAGGGCGACGAGTCGTTCGAGGTGCGCGAGGGGCGGGTGCGCTTCGCCGCGGGCGACGAGCGGCGGACGTGCGGGCCGGGCACCCTCGTGTTCGTCCCCGCCGGCGTGGAGCACGGCTTCGTGCTGGAGACGGACGCCGTGATCGACATCTTCTCGCAGCAGGACATGGGGCTGTACGTGACCGTGTGCGAGGAGGACGGCTCGCGCCGCACGGAGGAGGTGTTCATGGAGGGCTTTCCATCCACCCACGCGCCCCCCGCCGGCCAGGGCTGGACTCCCACCGCGCACATCCGCGCCCTCTACGCCACCACGCGCCACCTGCTTTGAAACGATCGAGACGATCTTTACGGGCCTGGCGAGTTGCGGAAGCTGCTTCGCGCGCCCCATCGTTCCTTCCATCGAACACGGGAGGATGCAATGGAGCTGCAGGAACGCATCGGGGCGTGGCTGACGGGGGAGGGCTGCTTCTTCCGCGTGTGGGCGCCGCACGCGCGGGCGGTGGCGGTGCGGGTGCAGGACGGCCCGCTCTGGGAGGGCGACGAGCCGGGGATCGAGCAGGCGCTGGAGCGCGCGCGGGACTACTGGAGCGCCACCGTTCCCGGCGTGCGCGCGGGGCAGCTCTACCGCTTCGTGATCGACGGCCCCGGCGGCGTGCTCCAGCGCCTCGACCCCGCGGCGCGCGACGTCCTCAGCTCCGAGCTGACGCGCGGCGATCCGGAGAGCCGCAACGCGTCCGTCATCCTCACCAGCGAGCCGTTCCCGTGGGCGGAGTTCACGCCGCCGCGCTTCGAGAGCTTCATCATCTACCAGCTCCACGTGGGGAGCTTCGCGGGGCGCGGCGACGGGCTCGACCGCGAGTGGGCCACCTTCCGCGACGTGCAGGAGAAGCTCCCCTACGTGCGGGAGATGGGGTTCGACTGCATCCAGCTCCTCCCGGTGCACGAGTTCCAGCGCGACCGCTCGTGGGGGTACAACCCCGCCTCCTTCTTCGCACCCGAGTCGTCGTACGGCTCCCCCGACGACCTGAAGCGCCTGGTGGACGCCGCGCACCAGCTGGGGCTCGCGGTGATCTTCGACGTGGTCTACAACCACGCCGGCCCGGGCGACAGCGTGCTCTGGGAGTTCGACGGGCACGCGCACGAGGGCGGGATCTACTTCGAGGGCGGGCGGATGACGGACTGGGGGCGCGGGCCGGCGTGGTGGAAGGAGGAGGTGCGCGACTTCTTCTACCAGAACGCCCGCATGTTCCTGGAGGAGTACCGCGCCGACGGGCTGCGCTTCGACGTGACCACGCAGATCGACGGCGAGCAGCTGAAGCTGATGGTGGACCGGCTGCGGCGCGACTTCCCCGACCGCTACCTGGTGGCCGAGCACCTCCCCGACGACCCCTGGATCGTGGACACCGGGCGGTTCTGCGCCACCTGGCACGCCGACACCCACCACGAGTGCCAGCGTGCGCTCGCCGGGATGGACCCGGTGGACCGGGTGCGGGGGATCCTGGGGTGGGACGGCTACGGCGAGCCCTGGAACCTGGTGAAGTACGCGCTCGGCTCGCACGACGACATCGGCGACCAGGAGAACGGCGACGCCGAGCACGGGCTGACCGACTGGGACCACCGCCACCGCTACCTGGTGGACCAGCTCGGCGGGCGCGAGTCGGGGTCGGCGCGGGCGCGCTGCCGGCTGGCCTGGGCGCTCAACGCCGCCATCCCGGGGACGCCGATGCTGTTCATGGGCTCGGAGTGCCACATGGCCTCGCCGCACGTGGCCTGGGGGTACTGGCACGACGGCGCCGACCTGCGCGGCGACCACCGCTTCGACTGGAGCATCGCGGGCGACCCCACGGGGATGGAGATGCGCCGGCTGGTGGCCGCCTGCAACGCGGCCCGCTGGGCGCACCCGGCGCTCCGGGCCGGCTCGCTGCGCGTCGTGCACGAGGACCGCGCGAACCAGGTGCTCGGCTTCGTCCGCGAGCTCGGCGGCGAGGCGCTGCTGGTGGTGGCGAACCTGGGCGAGCACGGCTTCGGCGACCACGGCTACGGCGTGGCGACGGGCGGGATCGACGGGGAGTGGACGCAGGTGCTCTGCACCCAGGACGCGGCGTTCGGCGGATGGGACGGCGCCGGCAACGCCTTCCACGAGCCCTGGATGCAGGGGGACGGCCGCGTGTACATCAACCTGCCGCAGTGGAGCGTGGTGATCCTCCGCCGCCTGTGAGGGTGGGGATGATGATTCTCGTGCAGCGTCGTGGGTTCGTCCGGAGGATGCGCGGCGTCGCCCTGCTGCTCGGCGCGCTGGCGGTCGCGACGCCCGGTCCGGCCGAAGCGCAGGCCGCGCCGCCGGAGCTGCGGCGGCGGATGGATGCGTTCGTCACCGCGCTGGTGGCGATGGATTCCATGGTGAGGGTCGCGGGCTTCTTTCCGCGGCAGGCGGAATGGGAGCTGGTGCGGACGCCGAGCCGGGTGGCGCCCGGCGCGGCCGTGGAGCGCCACCGCTTCGCGCCCGGGGAGACGCTCGCGGCGATCAGCGAGGGGGGCTCGGTGTGCGGCTCGTTCGGCGGCGTGAGCGGCGAGGTGGAAGCGTACGAAGGGACCCTCGTGTCCCGGGCGGCGCGTTCCGACGGGCGGTGGAGCTTCTCCGGGCACGGCGACGGGCCGTGGCGCTACGTGGGGCGCGGCCGGTTCGTGCCGCCGGGGGCGCGGTCGGATTCATCCATCTACGTGCAGTGGACGCGCGAGAACGGCGCCTGGGTGATCGAGCGGATCGGCGAGGAGTACTGGTACGCGCCGCGGGTGATCGGGGAGCTCGCCGTCAGCCGGATGACCCGGGACACCGCCGCCGGCCGTGAGCTGCCGATGGAGCGGCGGTATGCGGCGGGGCGGGGCTGGTTCGTCGAAGGCACGCCGATCTATTTCGGGGAGCACGCCTACGTGAAGCACGGGCTTCCGGTCAGGCTCGGCGAGGGAGACGTGATCCGGTTCGGCTCGACGGGCGTGGTGCCGGTGTTCGTGGAACCGAGTGCGTTGAGCCGTCAACCGGAGGTGGTGTACGTGCTGGTCGGCCCCGGCGAGTACCAGCCCTACTACGGCTTCGGCAACTCGCTCTGCCGGGCTGACTGATTGACGAACGGCGCCTCACGCAGAGGCGCGGAGACACGGAGAGCCGCTGATTCGAGGATTTCTCTCAACGGGAGATGGAACGATGAACCTGACCGCCGCCATCGAGGCCTTCAACCTGGCCAGCGAGCCCAAGATCGAGCTCTTCACCAGCCGCGACGGGCGGGTCGAAGCGACGCTGCCGCGGCTGGGCCGCAAGGTCCTGGTCGAGGGGAGCCCCTTCAACCACGACGTGAAGGTCACCGCGGCGGACGCCGCCGCGCTGTGCGAGGAGGCGCGCCTCGCGTCCGCGCCGGGGCTGGCGCTGCTCGACGCCGGCCTCGCCGCCCTCGGCGAGCTCGCGCCGAAGCCCGAGGAGCCGGGGACGGGCGATTGAAATCGCGGCAACAACGGCCCGAAGTCCGCCTTCGCGGACTCGCTGGACGGCATCGCCGAGGATCGCCAGACGCGCCGCGATCCTCGGGACCGTTGAACACCTCCTGACCCTCGATTCCGCCATGCTCGCCAACCGCTCGATCCCCGACGCCGCCATCATCCCCGTGCTGGCCTATCCCGACGTGGGCGCGGCCGTGGCGTGGCTGTGCGAGGCGTTCGGCTTCACCGAGCGGCTCCGCATCGGCGACCACCGCGTGCAGCTCACCTTCGGCGGCGGCGCGCTGGTGGTGCGCGACTCCGGCCGGGAGCAGGCGGACGGCGACCACTCGGTGCTGGTGCGCGTCGAAGACGTGGATGCCCACTGCGCGCGCGCCGAGGCGTGCGGGGCGCGGATCGTCCAGCGCCCGACGGATCATCCCTTCGGCGAGCGGCAGTACAGCGCGGTGGACCCCGGCGGCCACGCCTGGACCTTCTCGCAGTCCATCGCCGACGCCGACCCCGCGGACTGGGGAGGCGTCCTGGTCGACGGGTGAGGGGGAAGAGAATCCAGTTGATGCGCGGCCGACTTCCAGCCGCGTCATTGGAGTCCGCGAAGGCGGACTGTGTGCCGTTGTAGCGGCGAGCTCACTCGCCTATTCTCACCATCGACCACGATCGACGATCCACGAACCCAACCTTGGGATGATGGGATGCTGCGGGCCTTCTACCTCGTCGCGAGCGCGCTGTCGCTGGGGAACGCGCTGTGGATGCTGGCCGCGCCCGGCTCGTGGTTCTTCGGGTTCCCCGCCGGGATCCCGGACACCGGGCCGTTCAACGCGCACCTGGTGCGGGACCTCGGCGCCGCGTTCGGGGTGATCGGGCTGGGGCTCGCGTGGTGCGCCCGCGACCCGCGCCCCCGCCGTGTCGTGCACCTCGGCGCCACGGCGTTCCTGGTGGCGCACGCGCTGGTGCACGTGGGCGAGCTGATCGGCGGGCGGCTGCCGCACCGGCACTGGCTGCTGGACATCCCCTTCACCTTCCTCCCGCCGCTGCTCCTCCTCGCGCTCCTCCCGGCCGCGCTGCGCGCCGACGATGCGCCTCTCCCCGCGGCGGAGCGGGCGGTGGGCGCGCGGCCCTCTCCATGATGCCTCCGCGCGAGCGCATCACCACGCCGTTCGGCTTCCACACCACGGCCGCGGAGGTGGTGGAGGGGATCGACCTCACCGGCAGGCGGGTGATCGTCACCGGCGCGGCGTCGGGGATTGGGGTGGAGACGGCGCGGGCGCTCGCCGGCGCAGGCGCCGAGGTCACCCTGGCCGTGCGCGACACCGCCGCCGGCGAGCGCGCCGCCGCCGACATCGCCGCGACCACCGGGAGCCGCGGCCTCCGCGTCGCGCGGCTCGACCTGGCGGACCGCGCGTCGATCGCGGCGTTCGCGGCCGGATGGAGCGGGCCGCTGCACGTGCTGGTGAACAATGCCGGGGTGATGGCGCTCCCCGAGCAGCACACCGCCGAGGGGTGGGAGATGCAGTTCGCCGTCAACCACCTGGGCCACTTCGCGCTCACGCTCGCCCTGCACGGCGCGCTGGCCGCCGCCGGCGCCGCCCGCGTCGTCTCGGTCAGCTCCAGCGCGCACCTGCGCTCGCCGGTGGTGTTCGACGACATCCACTTCGCCTTCCGCCCCTACGAGCCCATCCAGGCCTACGCGCAGTCGAAGACCGCCAACGTGCTCTTCGCCGTCGCCGCCACCGAGCGCTGGGCGGGCGACGGCATCACCGCCAACGCGCTGATGCCGGGCGCCATCGCCACCAACCTCCAGCGCCACCTGGGCGGGATGAAGACGCCCGTCGAGCTGCGGAAGACGCCGGAAGAGGGCGCCGCGACCTCCGTCCTCCTGGCCGCGTCGCCGCTGCTGGAGGGCGTCGGCGGGCGCTACTTCGCGGACTGCAACGAGGCCGTGCCGGTCACCAACGGCAAGGGCGGGATGGACGGCGTCGCCCCCTACGCCCTCGACCGCGCCAACGCCGAGCGGCTCTGGGACGCGTCGCTGCGCATGCTCGGCTGATCCACGTCACCCCCATCCGCCACCCCGTCTCCATCCCCATGCGGTTGCACGTCGTCATCCTCGCCGCGCTCGGCCTCCTCGCGGGGCGGCCGGGACCTGCGCGGGCGCAGGCGCACGCACCGGTCCCCGCGTACTCGCGGCCCATCGTGCTCTTCGTGCGCCCCGACTCGGCCCAGCTGGAGGCCATGCGCCGCCGGCTCGGCGCCGAGACCTTCGAGATCACCGCCGACGACGCGATGTGGTACCAGGCGTGGGCGTTCGAGCTGCTCGACAGCCTGCGCATCCCCTACGCCGTGGTGGTGGGCGGGCCGGTGCGCTTCCGCGTGCGCGGCGAGATGCGGGAGTACGCCTGGGGAGAGGCGCAGGAGATGTGGTTCGCGCTGATCTACGACGGCGTCTCGGAGCCGAAGGTCTCGTTCGGCGTCGACCTCGCCGAGGAGGTGCGGCGCCTGCGTCCGCCGCCCGCTCCCCCGCCCGCGCGCCCGTGACGGCCGCTCCGGAAGCCTGACATGTACGCCGACCAGCAGCCGTACCGGGATCTCTACGACGAGATCCTCTCCTACGAGGGCGACGCGCTCTACGCCGACCTCCTCCGCCCGTGGCTCGCGCGGAACGACGGCGAGCGGCGCTGGCTCGACGAGCTGCGCGCGCGCCGGGGCGATCCCGTGCCGCCGATCGAGCCGGAGGAGTCGTGCCGGCTGTACGCGCTCTCGCGCATCGTCGATCTCCTCCAGCTCTCCTTCGCGCCGCCCGTTCCGGAACCCGCGTGGGCGATCGCCCCCGTCGGCCGGGACGAGCACGCGCGGTTCATGGACGCGCTCGGGCTGGAGGCCGTGGAGCGCTCCGGCTTCCACCCCTTCTTCCACGAGGTCGTGACGGTGGATCAGTTGTCCGACGACGATGCGCCGCCCGAGGTGGCGGAGCTCTGTTGGCCATGCTACGCCCTGGGTCCGCTGCTGGTGACGCGCGCGGGGTGCCGGGTGCGCGCGGGGCGGCTGCACCTGCGCAAGGAGGTGGCGGAGCGCTCCACGCTCTACTGGGCGTTCGCCCGCAACCACCGGAAGACGGACGACCTGAGCCGCGGCTGGGGGAGCAACTCGCAGTGGCGCACCTCCTTCCGCCGCGACTACGCGCTCGACGGACGGCTCTGGTACAACGTCGACGCGCGCGACCACCCGGGTGGGCCCGCCGACGAGCTCGACGCCGCCGAGCGTGCCGAGCTCCTTCGCCACCGCTGCCTGGTCACGAGCACCAGGCCGAGCGACGATCTCTGGCCCTACAGGCTGAGAGCGACCGAGGATAGGTGACCCGGATGCGCCACCGTTTCTGGTTACGTGCGCAACCCCCCAGGACGTCATCCTGAGGTCGGCCTCGCAGAATCTCCAGCGTGCGCCGAAGTCCGCAGACCGAAGGATCTATACTCGATGCTCGGCCTACGTCGGAAGATCGCGCCGGTGTCCGAGGCGAATCCTACCTGGCGCGACTTGTCCGAGGACGAAGGGTTCTTCTCATGGCAGCGATAAGAGTCGGCGCGGTTCTGCTGCCGACGCTCATTCCGATGCGATAGATCCTTCGGCCTGCGTATACTGGTGCATGTTGAGAGTTCCGGGCGGCCGGCCTCAGGATGACGTCTTTTGGGGTGGTGCTGGGTTTGGGAGTGGTGCTGGTCACCGCTACGACCAGGGATCGCCAGCCTGATAGCGTTTCGACAGCGAAGAGGAGAGCACCAGGAAATGCGCGTCGCGGCGATCTACGACATCCACGGGAACCTGCCGGCGCTCGAGGCCGTGCTGGGCGAGATCCGCGCGGAAGGCGTGGACGAGATCGTCGTCGGGGGCGACGTGGTGCCGGGGCCGATGCCGCGCGAGACGCTCGCTCGCCTGCTGGAGCTCGACGTCCCCATCCACTTCATCCGCGGCAACGGCGACCGCGTGGTGCTGAACGCGATGGAGGGCGCCGAGCCGGGCGAGGTCCCGGAGCCGTACCGCGCGGGGATCCATTGGGCGGCGACGGAGATGCGCGGGTACGAGCCGGTGCTCGCCGGCTGGCCGCTGACGCTCGCTCTCGAGATTCCCGGGCTCGGCGAGGTGTTCTTCTGCCACGCCACGCCGCGGAGCGACAGCGAGATCTTCACCCGCCGCACCCCCGAAGCGCGCCTCGTCCCCGTCTTCGACGGCGTCGGCGCGCCGCTGGTGGTCTGCGGCCACACGCACATGCAGCTCGACCGCACCGTCGGCCCCACGCGCGTGGTGAACGCCGGCAGCGTGGGGATGCCCTTCGGCGAGCCGGGCGCGTACTGGCTCCTGCTCGGCCCCGGCGTGGAGCTCCGGCACACGCGCTACGACCTGGAGGCCGCCGCCGCGCGCATCCGCGCCACGGCGTACCCGGAGGCGGAGGCGTTCGCCGCGCGCAACGTCTTGCAGCCGCCCACGGAGGCCGACATGCTCGACGCGTGGGCGGGCGCGGAGCTGGAATAGGGCGGTTGCGCGTCCGCGGCCGCCCTCTCCCTGGCGCTCCGCGCCTGTCCCTCTCCCGTACCGGGCGAGGGGCGGTGGCCTCCGCAGTGGCGTGGCCTGCGGACATAGCGCGACGCCAGCGGTCGCGATGTCGGTTGGGTCGGCGCAGGAGTCGGGCCCATTACCTCTCCCGGAACGGGAGAGGTGGCGAGCCCCAGCGAGCCGGAGAGGGCGCCGCGGCCGCGGACGCGCGGTTCGCCCGGCCTCCGCCTATATTCTCCCGCTGGAGCCAGGCACGTTCACCGGACGCGATCGAAATGAGAAATCGGGTACTGCTCGCGGCGGCGTGCGCGGCGATGGCGGCCGCGGCGCCGCTCGCCGCGCAGGGCGACACCATCGCCCGAGCGCCGGCGTGCGCGAGCTGCGCGGAGTGGAACGTCCCCCAGCGCCCGTTCCGCCTCTACGGCAACACCTACTACGTCGGCACGCACGGGCTGAGCGCCGTGCTGGTCACCTCGCCGCGGGGGCACGTGCTGATCGACGGCGGGCTCCCCGAGAGCGCGCCGCTGATCGAGGCGAACATCCGCGCGCTCGGCTTCCGCATGCGCGACGTGAAGGTGATCCTCAACTCGCACACGCACTTCGACCACGCGGGCGGGATCGCCGCGCTGGCGCGCGCGTCGGGGGCGGCGGTGGCGGCGAGCGGCCCCAGCGCGGAGGTGCTCGCCCGCGGCGCCTCCGGCCCCGACGATCCGCAGTACGGCATCCTCCCGCCCTTCCCGGCGGTGCCCGTCGCGCGCGTGCTCGCCGACGGCGACACCGTGCGCGTGGGGCCGCTCGCGCTGGTGGCGCACCTCACCCCCGGGCACACGCGGGGGAGCACCACCTGGAGCTGGCGTTCGTGCGAGTCGCGGCACTGCCTGGAGATGGTGTACGCCGACAGCCAGACGCCCGTCTCCGCCGACGGCTTCCGCTACACCGCGAGCGCCGCCTGGCCCACCGCGGTGGCCGACTTCGAGCGGGGGATCGGGGTGATCGAGGGGCTGCGCTGCGACCTGCTGGTGACGCCGCACCCCGACGCCTCCGGGCTGTGGGAGCGCGTGGCCGCCGGCCGCCTGCCGGACCCCCAGGGCTGCCGCCGCTACGCCGCCCGCGCCCGCACCCAGCTCGCCCGCCGCGTGGCCGACGAGCGCGCCAGGCCGTAGGGGCCGCGCATGGAGCTGGTGATCCTCTTCGGGCCGCCCGCGGTGGGGAAGATGGCGGTGGGGATGGAGCTGGAGCGCATCACCGGGATGCGGCTCTTCCACAACCACATGAGCATCGACCTGGCGCTCCGCTTCTTTGAATTCGGAGAGCCCGCCTTCCAGCGGCTGGTCGCCGAGTTCCGCACGCGCATCTTCGAGGAGGTGGCGGCGAGCAATCTCCCGGGGCTGATCTTCACCTTCGTATGGTCGCTCGACGATCCGCGCGACCGGGCCTTCATCGACCGCACCTGCGGGATCTTCGAGGCGCGCGGGGCGGGGGTGCGCTTCGTGGAGCTGGCGGCGAGCCTGGACGAGCGGCTGCGGCGCAACGAGACCGAGCTGCGGCTGGCGGAGAAGCGCTCCAAGCGCGACCTGGAGCAGTCGCGCGCCAACCTGCTGGCGCTCGAGGGCGAGCACCGCTTGAACACCGACGGCGACTTCTTCTACCCCGAGCGCTGGCTGCGCATCGACAACACCCACCTCCCGCCCGACGCCGTCGCGCGGCAGATCGCCGACGCGCTCGGCCTGCCGCGGCGCGATTCCTGAGCCGACAAAAGGCGTCTCATGCGGAGACGCAGGGCCGCGGAGAGAGAACTCCAGGGGGCCGAATGGGAACTCTGATCGCGCTGGGTGCCTTCTTCATCGCGCTGGGCGTGCTCATGATGGGCGCGGGCGCGGCCACTCTCCTGCGCGCCCGGCGCGAGGCCGCGGGGCGGCTGTCGACGTGGGGCGTGGTCGCCGCCCTGCAGCCGCGGGCGGGTCTCCGCGGCTCCATCCACTGTCCCGTGGTGCGCTTCCAGACGGAGACGGGCGAGGTCGTGACCTTCCAGTCGTCGGTGGGAGGCCAGCCGCCGCTGCACGCGGTCGGACAGCGGGTCGCCGTGTTCTACGACCGCGCCCGGCCGGACGGCGCGGAGGTCGAGGCGCCGGCGGCGCTCTGGCTGGTCCCGGCGGGGATCTTCGCCATCGGGCTCCTGTTCGCGGGGTTCGGGGCGATAATGGTGGTGGGGTTCGGCCTCCTGGCGGTTTCCTGAAGCAGGCGGCCCGCCGACGCTCGCGTCGTGGGCTTGCGGCCGTTCTGCCTCGTGCCGAATCCAGCAAAGACTTTCACACAGAGTCACCAGAGGAAAAGCAGTTCTCTGGTGCCTCTGGTGACTCTGTGTGAGATCCGCCGTTGCTTTCCGAGCAACGGTTCAGGCGGATCGGGTATCAGGCGGTGCCGCGCCGCCGGCGCGTCTCCCACCCCTTCCTGGCGGCGGCGCTGCGGGACGAGCTCGACTGGCTGCTCCCGCCCTTTCTGCCGCCCTTCCGCGACGAGGCGTGCGACTCCTTCTTGCCGCGCCCCGAGCCGGACTTCTTCCCGCCGCCGGACTCCTTGTTCACCGTCGCCCAGGCGCGGCTCTCCGCCTCCTCGTGCGACACGCCGCGGTCCTCGTAGCCCTCGGCGATGTGGTCGGCCTTGCGCCGCTGCTTCGGCGTGTACGAAGACTTGTCTCCACGTGGCATCTCCACCTCCCGGTGAGGGTCCGGGCGCTCCAGACGGCAGGACGCGTGCCGACTCGGCCGGCGGGGCCTGCATCTTGCCGCCGCTGACGGGGTTGTCCCGTGATCCACCAGAGGTCTGCAACTCGCGATGCTCCCCGCGCTCAAGTCCGCCACGGCAGGGCACCACGCCCGCGTGGAGACGCTCATGCCCGCTCTCGACGAGCTCGCCACGCCCGACGGCTACGCGGCCGCGCTGCGCGCGCTGCACGCCTTCCACGCCGCGTGGGAGCCGGCCCTCTGGCGCGCCCCGGGGCTCGCCGGGGCGGGGCTCGACCCGGCCGCGCGCCGCAAGCTGCCGCTGCTGGAGCGCGACCTGCGCGCCCTCGGCATCGCGCCGTCCGAGAACCATCCTCCGATCCCCGTGATCCCCGACGCGGCCGCGGCGCTGGGCGCGCTCTACGTGCTGGAGGGCGCCACGCTCGGCGGGCGCGTGATCCACCGCCACGTGGCGGGGCCGCTGGGGCTCACCCCGGCGCGCGGCGGCGCCTACTACCACGGCTACGGCGCCGCCACCGGCACCCGCTGGAAGGAGCTCGGCGCGGCCATCGACCGCCACGTCGCCGCGCACGGCGATGAAGACCGCGTGGTCGAGGGCGCCGTCGCCTGCTTCGCGGCGCTGGAGGCGTGGCTGGCCACCCCCGGCGCGCTGCTCCCCGAAGCGTCGCTCTCCGGCGCGCCGTGAGCCAGCCGAGCGCACTCCCGCAGCTCTCCGCCGGCGCCGACGCGCCGGTGGACTTCGTGGCGCCCACCGCGCAGATCGACCTCACCAATTGCGACCGCGAGCCCATCCACATCCCCGGCGCCGTGCAGCCCTACGGCGTGCTGCTCGCGCTCGACGGCGGCTACCGCGTGGTGCAGGCGAGCGAATCGGCCGCCGCGCACCTGGGGGTCGGCGCGCGCGAGCTGCTGGGGATGGAGCTGGAGCGGGTGATGGGCCCCGACGCGGCCGACCGGGTGCGCGCGCTGATGCCCGCCGAGGGGAGCGAGCGCGCGTTCGGCGAGCTGCGCGCCGCGCTCCCGGGCGGCGACGCGCGCACCTTCGACGCGACGCTGCACCGCAGCGACGGGCTCGCCCTGGTGGAGCTGGAGCCGGCGGCGGGGGAGGTGCGGCTCACCCCCGAGCGGTTCGCCGGGGCCATGCGCGCCCTGGTGCGGCGGCTGGACCGCGCCGAGACGCTGGCCGAGCTGGCGCAGGGGGTAGCGGAGGAGATGCGCGACCTCACCGGCTTCGACCGCGTGTGGGTGTACCGCTTCCACCCCGACTGGCACGGCGAGATCATCGGCGAGGCGAAGCGCGACGACATCGAGACCTGGCTGGGGATGCACTACCCCGCCTCCGACATCCCCGCGCAGGCGCGCGCGCTCTTCCTGCGCAACTGGGTGCGCGCCATCCCCGACGTGGCCTTCGCCCCCTCGCCGCTGGTGCCGGCGGAGAACCCGCTCACCGGGCGGCCGCTGGACCTGGGGAACTCGCTGCTGCGCAGCGTGTCGCCCATCCACGTCCAGTACCTCACCAACATGGGGGTGCGCGGGAGCCTGGTGATCTCGCTGATCCACCGCGGCAGGCTCTGGGGGCTGGTCTCCGGGCACCACTACTCCGGGCCGCGCCACGTTCCCTCGGAGGTGCGCGCCCTCTGCGAGTTCCTGGCGCAGGCGCTCTCGCTGCAGGTGGGGGCGATGGACCGCCTGGAAGACCGCGACCACGCGCTGCGAGTGAGCTCGCTGCTGGCGCGGCTGGTGTCGCGGCTGGGCGAGGAGGCCTCTCCCGAGCAGGTGCTGGCCGCCGACCCCGCCGCGCTCCTGGAGCTCGCCGACGCCGGCGGCGCGGCGGTGCTGCGCCAGGGCCGGATGATGCGCGTGGGCGCCGCCCCGGCCGAGGCGGAGCTCGAGGCGCTGGTGGCCTGGCTGCGCGAGCGCGACGACGACCTCTTCGAGAGCACCCGGCTGGCGGCCGACTTCGCGCCCGCGGCCGCGTACGCCGGCGTGGCCAGCGGGCTCCTCGCCGTCCCCCTCTCGCGCGACCGGCGCGACTGGGTGCTCTGGTTCCGCGGCGAGCGGCGGCAGACCGTGCGCTGGGCCGGCGACCCGCGCAAGCCGGTGACCATCGCCCCCGACGGCTCGGCGCGGCTGCACCCGCGCGGGAGCTTCGAGCTCTGGGAAGAGGAGGTGCGCGGCACCTCGGACCCCTGGCGGGGGGTGGAGGTGCAGGCGGCGCTGGACCTGCGCCGCGCCGTGCAGGACCTGCTGGTGCGCAGGGCCGAGGAGATCGCGCAGCTGAACCGCGAGCTGGCGCTGGCCAACGCGCAGCTCGAGGAGACGGCGGTGGAGCTCGAGGTGCAGACCGAGGAGCTGATCGAGCAGCGCCAGCAGCGCGAGCTGGCGCTGGAGGCCGAGCGCGAGGCCCGCGCCGAGGCCGAGGGGGCGAACAAGGCCAAGGCCGACTTCCTGGCGGTGATGAGCCACGAGCTGCGCACCCCGCTCAACGCCATCGGCGGCTACGCGCAGATCATGTCGATGGGGGTGCGCGGCGAGGTGACGGCCGAGCAGCTGGCCGACCTGGAGCGCATCGTGGTGAACCAGCGCCACCTGCTGGGGCTGATCAACAGCATCCTGAACTACAGCAAGCTCGAGGCGGGGCAGGTGCAGTTCTCGCTCGCGCCGGTGCCGCTGCGCGCGCTCCTGCTGGGGCTCGACGCGCTGGTGGGGCCGCAGATGCGGGCCAAGCGGCTCACCCTGGAGATCGGCGCCTGCGGCACCGCGGTGTCGGTGCTCGCCGACGAGGAGAAGCTGCGGCAGATCCTGCTCAACCTGCTCACCAACGCGCTCAAGTTCACCCCCGCGGGGGGCCGGGTGTCGGTCTTCTGCGAGCCGGGCGGGGCGGCGGTCGCCATCCACGTGCGCGACACGGGGCGGGGGATCGCGCCGGCGGACCTGGAGCAGGTGTTCGAGCCCTTCGTGCAGGTGGACCGGCACGTGACCTCGGCCAACGACCAGGGGGTGGGGCTGGGGCTGGCCATCAGCCGCGAGCTGGCGCGCGGGATGGGCGGCAACCTCTCGGCCGAGAGCGAGCCGGGCCGAGGTTCCACCTTCTCGCTCACCCTCCCCGCCGCGCGCGACGCCTGACCCGCTGAACGGCCGTTTCACGCAGAGACGCAGAGGAACGGAGAGCCGCTGCGGCTTCCCCTGTGTCTCTGCGTTTCGAAAGGAGATGGTAGTGATACCATTCGGCAGATTGACTGTGCATTCAGCCAAACAGTAAAGGCCTCACACGGAGTCAACGGAGTCAACGGAGAACGGCCTATCTGTCCTCCGTTTCCTCCGTTGACTCCGTGTGAGACTTTTCGGTACAAGGTTCTCGGAATGCACAGTCATTCGCCTGATCTGGTATGAAACGACCTGGTATGAAACGACCGCGTGCCGCGTTTCGGATGCTGATGGTGGGCCTTTCGATCGGGGCGGCCGCTTGCGGCGGTACGGAAGGACGCCACCGCGTGGACCTCGCCCGAAGCTGTGCGGAGCGCCCCGGTGGTTCCCGCTGGGCCGGTGTCCATGGCTACCGCGTGACGGCTGAATACGGAGGAGATGCCGACCAGCCACTCTGGCGTGTGCTCGGCGTCGCGGCGTCGGACTCCGTCGTCTACGTGTTCGACGGGCCGAACTACCGGGTGCACGTACTCGGTCACGATCTTCGGCTCCATCGCGCCTTCGGCCGGCGCGGCGACGGCCCTGGAGAGTTCGGCACGCTGTCGCGCGGATTCTATCCCGCGGATCCGAACGACAGGTGGGTCGAAGTCTCGGGTGATTCGGTCTTCGTGTTCAGCGGGGATCGTCTCCAGGTATTCTCTGCGGAGGGACGGTATTTGGCCCGGGCCGGCGAACGCCAGCTCGAGGACGGGATGCTGTCGTTGCGAACGAATCGGTTCCGGCGCGTCGGCGGCAGCCTCTACTTCGCCGACCCCACGTATCGATATGGACGTACGGCCGACGAACGGAAGCGGATGAAGGTGATGCGGGGAAACCCGAACGGCACCGCGTCGGCGCTCAATCTTGCCGTAACACCCCTTCCCACCAGTCGCGGGCCTTCGGGACCGACGATGATGCTGCGTGGCCAGGCGCGGGCGAGCTGGGACCTGCGGGGTGACTGCATCGTCGCGACCCCCGGTGCCGACGGCCGCCTGGTCGTAGCCTCCGCGTCGGCCCGGGGAGTCGCGGACACCATCGAGTTTCCGCTGCCGCGCGTGGCACTGCCGCCGGACGACGAAGGTGAGGACGGGACGCTCGCCGCCGCCAGCAGAGGACAGATGAAGGAGAATCTTCGACCGACGGCCGACCGGCGGATCGACGCCGTGACCATCGATCCTGACGGCTACGTGTGGGTCCTGCCGTATCAGAGCACGGAGGACACGAACGGGAGCTCCGTGGTCGTGAAGGTCTCCCTGCGCTCCGGACGTGCGGAGGTGGACACGGTTCCGGCGTTCCCGCTGGAGTTCGGTGCGCCTGGCACGTTCTTCGGCCTCCGCAAGACCGAGACGGGCGAGCCCGTTGTGGTGCGGGTGGAGGCGGATCAACGCAGAGGCGCGGAGAGAGCAACCCTCCCTCTCTCCGCGCCTCTGCGTCTCTGTGTGAGACGGCTGTTACCGCGCCTTCGTTACCGCGCCGCGGCCAGGTCCCGCACCGCGCCCGCCAGCATCCGCACCTTCCCGGCGTCGGAGGAGGCGGAGGCGTAGCCGGTGACCTGCGTGGCCAGCGTGGTCAGCGCGGTGCGCCGCGCCGCGCCCGAGAGCCGCTCGGCGTAAGCTCAAAGATGGTCGAGCCCCGCGCGGCACGCGCTGGAATCAAATGTCTTGTGCGGCGAATGGCATCTCGATACCGTGTGATCCACAACCGCACCCCCGCCCGCAGGGCGACACCTTTACAAACGAGGCGGAAAATGCCGATCGACGGGATGTGGTACAACGAGTTGGGTTCGACGGTCACCTTCAGCTCGAACAGGACCTCGCTCACCGGGACATACCAGACGCCGGTAGGCGACGCGAGCGGACTCTACCCACTCACCGGGTACGTCAACACCGACACCGACCCCGCGGTGGGATGGGTGGTGCTCTGGAGCAACGATTCCGGGGACAGCAACAGCGTGACCTCCTGGGTGGGGCAGTATTTCTCCGACGGCGATCCCGAAGTGCTGATCACGCTCTGGCTGCTGCGCAGCGAGGGACCCGAGGCCCAGAACTGGGCCGCGACCCAGGTGGGGGAAGACGTGTTCTATCGTACCGCGGAGCAGGCGGCGAGCAACGGGCGTCTCGCCTCGCTGCGCCCCCCGGCGCATCCGGTCATCCACCCGCTGTAAGGCTGCGGCGCGAAGGCTCGACGGCTGCAAGCCGCGGGCGGATCCGCGGCTCTGCGGACGTTCCGCTCCCGCGTTACCCTGCCACGGCTACGATGTGAAGGCGGCCGGCGTGTGCGAACTCCGCACACGCCGGCCGCCCGGGTTTTTCTACGAGCCGGTGCCTACCGTGCCGCGGCCAGGTCCCGCACCGCGCCCGCCAGCATCCGCACCTTCGCGGCGTCGGAGGAGCCGGCGGCGTAGCCGGTGACCTGCGTGGCGAGGGTGGTCAGCGCGGTGCGCCGCGCCGCGCCCGAGAGGCCCTCGGCGCGGGTGAGCGCCGAGCGCACGCTGGTGAGCCGCGCGGCCGTCAGCCCGTGCGAGCGCTCCAGCTGGTCCGCGTAGGCCTTCGCCAGCGCGAAGCTCGCCGGCCACACCATCTGCGGCTGGCCCTGCGTGTTCAGGTAGTCGTAGTGCACCGTCCTGGCGGCGTCGAGCTCGTTCTGCGAGATGAAGGCGCTCGGCGTGAGCTCGAAGATGTCGAGGCCGCGCGAGATCTCGGAGCTCACGATCACCCCGTTGTACCAGTACGCGCTCCACGAGCCGCCGCCGGCGATGCGGGTGGAGTCCACCGGCCCGCGGTCGTGGAAGGCGATCTCCCGCGGGTGCGCGGCGTCGGTCCAGTCGAAGACCGAGATCCCGCCCTGGTACCACGACTGCACCATCACGTCGCGCCCGGGGATGGGGATCAGCGAGCCGTTGTGGGCCACGCAGTTCTCCGCCTGGGTCTGCGGCGCCGGGAGCTTGTAGTAGCTCTGGAAGCTCAGGTTCGAGCCGGTGCGGGTGAAGATGGCGTCCGCGCCCCACTGGCGGGGGTCGGTGGACCGGCACTTGGCCTGTCCGCCGCCGCCCCACTCGTCGCTGAACAGCATCTTGCTCCCGTCGTTGCTGAACGTGGCCGAGTGCCAGTAGGAGAAGTTCGAGTCGGCCACCGCCGCGATGCGCACCGGGTGCGCCGGGTCGCGGATGTCGAGCAGCAGCCCGTAGCCGCCGCAGGCGCCGCCCGCCAGCCCGATGGCCGGGTAGACGGTGATGTCGTGGCACTGCGTGGGGCCGGTGCGCGGGCCGCCGCCGCCGAACTGCCGCTGGATGATGTCCGGGAGCGCCGTGCGCAGCGCCGCGCTGTCGGCCGCGGTGGCGGGGCCGGTGCCGCCGCGCGCCTTCACGATGCTGTCCAGCAGCGGGTTGATGATCCCGTTCGGCACCACCCGCTCCATCCCGAAGAGCATCGCCGTGTAGCCGCCCCGGGCGCGCGCGGCCTCGGCCAGGCGCGCGGCGGCGGCCACGTCCTCGGGCGTCTCGCCGTGCTGCGGCGGGGCGGCGAGGTCGTTGAAGATGCGCGGCGAGCTGACGACGGCCGCCTGCTCGGGGTGCGCCAGCGGCACCTTGATCACCTCGATGCGGAAGAGCGACGAGTTGGGGTCCTGGGTGGGGTTGGCCCGCACGCACCCGGGGAGCTCGTTCGGCGACCGCACCCCGGCCGAGCCGGAGATGTAGACGTAGACGTTCTCGCGGTCCTTCGGGTCCACCAGCACCGTGTGCGTGTGCGAGCCGCGGCAGGTCTGCACGTTGCCCACGTTGCGCGGGTGCTCGATGTCGCTGATGTCGAAGATGCGCAGGCCGCGCAGCCGGTCGTGGCTCACGGTGTCCTGCACGCCCTGGCCGCCGCAGTCCAGGCGCCCGGTGAGCCCCTCGCCCGAGACGAAGAGGAGGTTGCGGTACACCGACACGTCGCTCTGCGAGGCCGGGCAGAAGTACGCCGTCTTCAGCGTGGGGTGGCTGGGGTTGGAGATGTCCCAGATCTGCCAGCCGTTGTAGCTCCCCTGGATGGCGTAGTGGCCCAGGAAGGCCAGGTCGGAGTTGGTGCTCTCGGCGAAGCGCTCCGAGGGCTGGCTGGTGGAGAGCTTGCGCAGGTTCCACGCGGCCTCGGCCGCGTCGTACTTGCCGGCGCGCAGCCCGATGCGCGGGTCGGGGCTCGGCCCCTGCGCCGCCGCGGCCGAGGCCAGGCCGAGCGCGAGCGAGAGGGCGAGGACCCGGGCGGCGGCGGATCGCGCCCCCGGACGGAGATGCCTGGTCATGGCTGGTTCCTTACGCGAAAGGGCGGAGGGTTTCACGGGCACTGCGGACTTCAGGGCGTTCACTGGGAGGTCCCCCCGAAGACGAGGTCGGCGAGCATGCGCTGCATCCGCTCGATCTCGGTGGTCTGGTCGACGTTCACGTCGGAGGCGAACTTGAACACGGTCTCGTCCTGCCCGGCGCCGTAGGTGCCGAACAGTTCGCTGACCATGTGCGTGGCCCCCTGGTGGTGCTGGATCATGTAGGTCAGGAAGAGCCGGTCGAACTCCTTCCCCCGCGCCCGGTCGAGCTCGGCCATCTGCTCGTCGGTGAGCATCCCGGGCATCAGCATCACGTGCTCCACCCCGTTCATCACCATCTTCATCCCCGGCACCGCCTCGGGCACCGGCTGGCGGCGGTCGCGCAGCCAGCGCTGCATGGTGGCGATCTCGTCCTGCTGCGCATTGATGATGCGCGCGGCCAGGGTGAGGATGGAGGGGCTGGCGCCGTGCGTGGGCGCCATCCTGGCCATCACGATGGCCTGGGCGTGGTGCCCGATCATGTGCGCCATGAACTGGGCGTCGGCCTCGGTCCAGGGGCGGCGCGCGCTGTCGGCCCGTGCCTGGGCGATTGCCGCGGGGCTGGTCTCCGGCGGCGGCGGCGCGGACGACGGGGTCGACTGCGCGCCGGCGCTCCCGGCGGCGAGGGCGACCAGCGCCAGGGCGAGGGGCGGTAGCTGCGATGGCTTCATGGGTGATCCTCCCCGGGCGCGCGAAACCGCGCCCGCGATGTTGACGGGTAGAGTAGAGATTTTAGCACCTCCGGTGGGACTGGCAAGGCCGGGTGCATCTACCCGGTTTTTCCCTTCCGGGTTTCACCCGATACCGGGTTGATTGACACCGGGTTGATCGACCGGGTTGGAACCACCGGTTGATCACACCGGTTGATCACACCGGGTTTCCAACCCGGTGTTTTCTCGGCGTCCACGGCGGAGACTTGACTTCGCCAATGGGTGCTAATAATCTAGCAACATGCTAGAAAACTAGCAGCACGCCCGGGGCGGCCACTTCAAACCTTTTCGCCCGAGTCGGAATCCAAGCTCCGTGGCGAAACATGCGTCGCCCGCCGCCGCCGTCCCCCGGATCCCGCTGACCTCCCTCCCCGGCTGCCGCCCATGAATCCCTGTCGCCGCCCCGCGATCCTGACGGCCGCCCTGCTGGGGCTCGCCGCGCCCGCCGCCGCGCAGACGCCGGCGCACCCGTCCGGCGCCACGCCGCGCCTGCAGGCGGTGGAGCGCACTTCGCCCGTAGTGGTGGACGGGCGGCTGGACGAGCCCGTGTGGCAGACGGCCCCCGCCGCCACCGGCTTCACCCAGCAGGACCCGCGCGAGGGGCAGCCCGCCACGCAGCCCACCGAGATCCGCCTGGCGTACGACGCCGACGCGCTCTACATCGGCGCGCGGATGATCGACTCGCTGGGGGCGCGCGGCGTGCACCCGCAACTCGCGCGGCGCGACCAGAGCTCGGGCGGCGACTACGTGCAGTTCGTCTTCGACACCTACCACGACCACACCGGCCGCACCGTCTTCACCATCAACCCCTCGGGGGTGAAGAGCGACGCCGGGCAGGCCTCGGCCTACGCCGACCCCTCGTGGGACCCGGTGTACACCGCCGAGGCGCGCCTCGACTCGACCGGGTGGACGGCGGAGCTCCGCATCCCCTTCAGCCAGCTCCGCTTCCCGCGCGACAGCGTGCAGACCTGGGGGATGCAGGTGTGGCGCTACGTGGAGCGGATCAACGAGGTGTCGATGTGGAGCTTCTGGGGGAAGCAGGAGAACGGCGGCCCCAGCCGCTTCGGCCACGTGGAGGGGATCCACGCGCCCCGAAACCGCGGCCGGATGGAGCTCCTCCCCTACGTGCTGAGCCGCGCCCGCTACGTGCGGCCCACGCAGCTGGGGAGCCCCTTCCAGCAGGACCACGCCTACGACATGCGGGTGGGGGGCGACCTCAAGTACCAGCTCAGCTCCACCCTCACCCTCGACGCCACCATCAACCCCGACTTCGGGCAGGTGGAGGTGGACCCCGCGGTGGTGAACCTCTCCGCCTTCGAGACCTTCTACTCCGAGAAGCGCCCCTTCTTCGTGGAGGGGAGCGGCCTCTTCGGCTTCGGCGACTTCTGGTGCATCAACTGCTCGAACGTGGAGTCGATGTCGCTCTTCTACTCCCGCCGCATCGGGCGCGCGCCGCAGGGGAGCGTGACGCGCGGCGACGCGGAGTTCGTGCAGCGGCCGGAGAACAGCACCATCCTGGGCGCCGCCAAGGTCACCGGGCGCACCCGCGGCGGGCTGCAGGTGGGGCTGCTGGACGCGGTGACCCGCTCCGAGCGCGCGCTGGGGCAGGACACGCTGGGCGGCCGCTTCACCGAGCAGGTGGAGCCGGCGAGCAACTACTTCGTGGGGCGGCTGAAGAAGAACTACCGCGGCGGCAACGCCACCGTGGGCGCCATGGCCACCTCGGTGGTGCGCCGCTTCGAGAGCGACGCGCTGGAGCAGCGCCTCCCCGGCCACGCCGAGGCGCTGGGGGTGGACTGGGAGATGTGGTGGAAGAACCGCACCTACCACCTGCTGGGCAACGTCGCCGTCTCCGACGTAGCGGGCGACTCGCTCTCCATCCTGCGGCTGCAGAACTCGTCCGCGCGCTACTTCCAGCGGCCCGACCGCACCAGCGGCGGCAACGCGATCTTCTCCGACCTGCTGGACCCCTCGGCCACCGCGCTGCGCGGCTACGGCGGCTACCTGCGCATGGCGAAGGACGCGGGGCGCTGGCAGTGGGAGACGGCCGTGAACTACCGCAGCCCCGGCTTCGAGGTGAACGACGCCGCCTTCCTGAGCCGGGCGGACATCATCTGGACGCTGGCCAACGTCATGCGGCGCTGGGACAGGCCGACCCACCTCTACCGCAACTGGATCGCCATCCTGGGCGGCCAGTCGCAGTGGAACTTCGACGGCGACCACACCGCCGGACAGCTCGCGGCCTTCACCGGGGGGCAGCTCGCCAACTACTGGAACCTGGCCTTCTACACCGAGCTCTACCCGGAGACGACCGACGACCGGCTCACCCGCGGCGGCCCCGCGGCGCGCCAGCCGACCGGGTACCTGCTGCACGCGCGGTGGAACACCGACCAGCGGCAGAAGGTGTGGTTCTCCAACCGGAACAACTACATCCACGACGCGCTGGGGGGATGGTACTTCAACACCAGCGGCACCGTGTCGGTGCGCCCCGCGTCGAACGTGCAGCTCTCGCTGGGCCCGTCGTACAGCTACGAGCTGAACCGGCTGCAGTACGTGCTGCGCCAGTCGGACGCCACGGCCACGAACACCCTGGGGCAGCGCACGGTTCTCGCCGACCTGGCGCAGAACACGCTGGCCATGGACACGCGGCTGAACTGGACCTTCACCCCCACGCTCACGCTGCAGCTCTTCGCCCAGCCCTTCGTGTTCGCCGGGAAGTACTCGCGCTTCAAGGAGTTCACCGCGCCGCGCACCACCGACACCCGGGTGTACGAGCAGAACGGCTTCGGCACCGTCTGCTTCGACGCGGCGGCGAACCGCTATACCGTGGACCCGAACGGGGGGTGCGGGACGGGGACCCAGTCGGCGCAGGCGATCACCTTCGACAACCCGGACCTGAACTTCCGTAGCCTGCGCGGCAACGCGGTGCTGCGCTGGGAGTACCGGCCGGGATCCACGCTCTTCCTGGTGTGGCAGCAGCAGCGCGCGGGCGCGATGCCCTTCGGCGACTTCGAGTTCGGGCGCGACGCGAACGCCATCTTCCGGCAGCGGCCGGACAACATCTTCGTGATCAAGGCGAGCTACTGGATCGGGCGGTAGGAAACACGATCGGATTACGTGAAACGGGCCGAGAGCAATGCGCTCCCGGCCCGGTTCCATATTCGGGTGCCACGTCCCGCCTCCGTCATTACTGCGCGATAGACCCTCCTGGGAGGCCAAGGGCTGGAGCACTCGCACGTGCTTTCAGCAGTAGGGCACGAAGTTTCTCGAGCGGTAGCCGTCGCATCTTTCGCCATCCAGTGTACGGCTCGGGTTGATGCTTGGAGAGAGTTTCAAAAGCTGCCTGCAGTCCTGGATCTTGTAATCTTTGGATAAGATGGTCCGTGAACGCCTGCACAATCATCACGTGTGTCGGGCTTTCACGCGTAAACGGGGTGCTCTGTTCGGCAGGCGTAAATCCATATCCTGACTGGCCGTCCAGGTCCGTGGCTTGGTGAGCGACAGACCAGACCGATAGGTGCATGAACACAAGACTTTTCAGATGCCTTGGGGACAGGCCGAGTACTTCCGCGGTAGCATTTATGACAGCCGGATAAAGTTTAAGGTGCCCAGAAGCATCATATGAGCCCAATAAACCTTGTGTTGCCAATGCGCGCCGCGTAGAAAACGTTCGAAGGCGGTTCCGTAGGTTACCCTGCTTTGCGAGCATGCTGCCGAGTTCTTGCCTGAATTTGTCACGCGCTTCCTCCAGTGTACCATTCCAGTATGGATCTTTTCTCCACACCTCTTCCCACACGAGTGCCGGGGGCACTTCGTCTGAAAGCTCAATTTGTTCGAACCTTCGGTCGTGACTGCGATGCAGCCATACCAAGGCACGTTCGTCTTCGGTTTCTTCCCGGCTGGCAGGCAGCGAAAATCGTGCAGAGAAATCTCGCACATCTTCAAGTATACGCAGATCGGGATCATATCGAAGCCCCATCAACTCGTTCGCCAAGAGTCGGTATCCTGCGAGTGATAAACGTTCACCCGGATAGCGCCTGGGATGCATCGCCTTAAACACCGCCTCGACGGGCAAACGCCAGAAGAGCGGGGCAAAGAGGTCCTCCGCCATCCTTCGGTCGACCTCTGGCGCGAACTCCCACTCGTCGCGAAAGCGACGCGCGCCTGGTCGACCGTAGTACCAGCTCGGAAGCGCGCGGCGGAGGATCTCTTCACCACATTGCAGATCTTCAGTAGCGGCGAGCCCTTCCAAGATTCTTCGAGCCCGCTCGGGTCGCCATCGCCCCCTAAACATTTTCGGATGCATGTCTACGGCTATCACCGATTCCCGCCACTCGGTGATAAGCCACTCAACCGCTTCAACGTGTCCATGCCGGAGTGCGTTGAGCATGGACTCTACGGATCGATCTCCGACGTCCGGGAAGAGTTCGAACTCACGCGGACGGGGGATATCCCACCTGTCTACCAGCCGGAGCCCCCCCTCGTATGGTCTCGTGAAGATCTGCCTTCTTACAGATTGGTTTGCTTGTTTAGTCAGGAGCACGACGCACCGAACTGTCCTTACCTTATTCCAGAACTCGATTGCCTCTTCTGGGGGTTGATCTGCGGCGTACTCAATCACAAGGAGTGGACGCCCGTCCGGCCCTACGCAAACCAAATCTGCATACCGAGTTCCTCCGGGATATCCCTCAGCCTTAACCAATACTCCTTCCTCAATAGTCGCGGGGCTCCACGGGGCGAGAGTTCGCTCGCTGTCACTAGAGCCCTCCCGAGTCAGATTCTCTTTAACTCCGCCGATGGCTACGAGGCGCTCTAGCACCCCTTTAGCGGCTTCGGCGCCAACCGGGAAAAGTGCTTGGAATAGTTCCAAATAAGCCTTGTGCAGAGGGGAGAAAGCGCTGGCCGTCTGCTCCCCTCCTACAACTCTGTCGGATGCGCCGACAATGTCGTCGTGCGGCAGCGCGAAAAGAGCACTCTCCTTCTTTCCTTCGCCCTTGGTACTCTCCCCGAGTTCCAGCAGCCGCCTAACGCCTCTCACGAACGCGTCAGATTTGGGAAGGGTTGCTATTGCCCGGGAGAGCACGGGTACCACTCGGATCGGCTTCTGTTTCTTCAGCCGAGGTGTTGCCTTGAGTGCCTCAACGACGGTTAGGGTGCCATCAAGAGACTCTTGATTCGGAACGAACATGCAGACGACCGTATCCGCGAGAATGGTCGTGGCGAGCCCGCCGAGTTCGGTTACACCGGTCCGTGCATCGATCAGCAGATAATCGGGTCGTAACTCTTCTTGAATCCGGGCCTTCAGGTCAAGCAGCGCCATCATTCCCTGTCCGCTTGGATCCTCAAGATGCAACTTATCTCCAAGCTCCTTGAAAGCTGCCCAGTATGCTGCATGTGGAGCGGGACCGGCGGGCATCAGCTCAAGCCACCCGTCTGCATCCGGTGGTAATGGAATAGAAGTGAGATGTGATTCCAGCGAGGGAGGAGATACAGTTCCCTCTACAGTGGCGACGAGATATGGAACGACCCCCCGGATTTCCGGAATTTCCCGTTCCACATGTGATCCGCCGAACTTGTAGTGGAGCCCCGGAGCTTCGAAATCGAAGTCGAGAGCCACAACGCCCTTGCCGAGCGTGGCCAAGAACCGTGCGGCGTTGGCGAGGAACAGTGATCTCCCAACCCCGCCCTTGTAGGAGTAGAATGCTACGGTTTCCACAGATCCTCAGGCTGCCAGTCCGAACGCTCCCGCCTTCCGAAAACGCCGAGCGAGCTCTCTCGCTTCGTGCACGGGATGCTGCTTCGCCGCAAAGCAAAACCGACTGGCCATTGCTCTTTCATCCTCTTCGACCAACTCCTGAAGAGCCGTTTTGAGTGCCTTCGGAGCAGTCTTATCGGACCTGTACAATTCGGTAAGCGACTGACCCCGAGCATAATCTCCTGCTTTGAGAGCAGCCCGTACTGCTCCTCGTCGAGCAATCCGGCCCTCAGGGTCGGTCGCTGGAATCGCGTCAGCGAGCTTCTCCTCAAGCACCGATACCTCGGCCCACGCCTGTGCTGCAGACGCAACACCGCGGTCATCAAGTTGCTCCGCACGCCAGATGGCGCCGGTTACGAGGGAGTGCAGAATATCAATCTCCATTATCTTCCCTTCGCGCAGACCGGGCAGTGGCTGTTGGCTGTTGGTAACCGTTCAGGTGCCCTGCAGGATTGTCGGCGCAGGGGCGCCGGCGCGGAGGGCAGCGATGGAGCGTGCGACAAAGTCGAGCGGATGAATCCCTTGTTGCTGGCAGGTCGCGCTGATCGAGAGGA